>PPYF01370176.1_pt1 | contig 141010 bp, 122 predicted proteins | sample 1559871 | NCBI WGS metagenome assembly PPYF01 (sample SAMN08240021, study PRJNA423297) | Human gut metagenome, whole genome shotgun sequencing project. | reverse complement strand
GAGTAGGGAACCGCCAGGTTATTATTAAGTGAAGAAGCCACCCTTTGGGTGGCTTTTTTGCGTTTGGGCGAAAAGAAAATTCCGTTTGTATTTTATTCACCGGAAGGTAGATTGGATAACTGATCACTTCAATCCGGCAGAAAATACAAAGGAGCATCGTTATGGCTGATCCAACCTATGTCCCGCCTCAGGTGTGGGAATGGAAACAGAAAAACGGCGGAAAATTTGCCAATACCAACCGTCCTGTTGCCGGGGCGACACATGAAAAAACCCTGTCTGTTGGTAAACATCCATTGCAGCTTTACTCGCTGGGAACACCTAACGGTCAGAAAGTCACTATCATGCTTGAAGAACTGCTGGCTGCGGGGATCCGTGATGCGGAATATGATGCCTGGCTGATTGATATCGGCGAAGGTGACCAGTTTGGTTCCGGGTTTGTTGATATTAACCCGAACTCAAAAATTCCGGCATTGGTCGACAGAAGTGGTACGAAGCCGGTACGGATCTTTGAATCCGGAGCAATTCTTACGTATCTGGCAGAAAAATTTTCCCTGTTCCTGCCGGAAACTCAGCCTGAACGGGCAGAAACACTGTCATGGCTGTTCTGGCAGATGGGATCAGCACCATTTGTCGGCGGCGGATTTGGCCATTTCTATGCGTATGCACCGGAAAAATATGAATATCCGATTAACCGCTACGCGATGGAAACCAAACGCCAGCTGGATGTCCTGAACCGTCAGCTCAGTCAGCATGAATTTATTGCCGGCGATAATTACACTATTGCTGATATGGCTGCATGGCCATGGTACGGTGGGTTAGTGCTGGGTACGCTGTATAATGCGGCGACATTCCTGTCTGTCAGTGAATATCCGCATGTGATCCGCTGGGCGAAGCAGATAGCGGCACGTCCGGCTGTTCAGCGCGGACGCCGGGTTAACCGCAGCGGCGGAGAGCCGTCAGACCGGTTTATCCGCGAACGTCATAATGCGTCAGATCTGGACTGATATTTCACGTGTTCCCGGCAGAGCGTTTTCTGCCGGGAAACGTATCTGCATTATTAACGCGGTTCCGGTAATTTAAAGGCCGATACCATCTGCGAAAGCTGTTCGGCTTCTCTTCGCAGGATTTGCGTCCGTGAAGCAGCATCATCAATTAATGTGGCATTCTGCTGTACCGTGGTATCCATCTCTGAGACAGCCATCGTAACCTCGGCCAGCCCTTTGCTCTGCTCCTCACCGGCAACGCGGATATCACTCATCAGCTGTCTTACCTGCAACACATCCATCACCAGATCTGCCAGCGTTTCTCCGGCTTCATGCACCTGATTACTGCCGGTTTTGACATTCTGCACAGACTCATCAATCAGCGCCTTAATCTCCTGTGCTGCCTGTGCACTGCGCTGAGCCAGTGATCTGACTTCAGTCGCCACCACTGCAAAGCCTCGCCCGGAATCACCGGCACGCGCGGCCTCGACGGCGGCATTCAGTGCCAGAATATTGGTCTGGAATGCAATACTGTCGATCACTGACACGATTTCAACCATTCGTCCGGATGATGTACTAACGCTGTTCATTGTCGAAATCACATCACGCATCATATCTCCGCAGCGGCTCGCTGTTTGTGCAGTGGTTTCCGCCAGTTCATCGGCCTGATGGGTATTCTCACTGTTCTGACGTACCGTCACGTTCAGTTCTTCCATCGCGGAAGCACTCTGCTCCAGCGCAGCGGCCTGCTGTGTGACCCGTGCGGATAATTCGTTATTATTATCAGCAAGATTAACGGTATTTCCAGCCACAACAGAGCTGCTGCTGCGTACCGTGAGCAACATGGATGATATTTTATCGGCAAACAGATTAAATGCCTGTGAGATAGCGGAGATTTCATCGGCACCGCGCACTTCCATCCGCCGTGTCAGGTCGCCTTCCCCGTGAGCGATGTCATCGAGGGCCTTACGGGTTTCATCGAGGCGGGTGATCAGTCGGCGGACAACCAGCCAGGAACCCAGCAACAACAGTGCCATGATCGGCAGCAGGGCTTCCAGCACATCCTGCATCATCACTTTTGCCAGCCCGGTGATCCGCTCTTCAGGCGTGACAAGGCCGATGACCCATCCGGTGTCAGCCATCGGGAACAGCATCACCTGTGAAGTGGTGTTCAGCTGCCCGTCATTATCAATGCGGATACTGTCGATAGCGGATTGCTCAGAATGGGGTTGCTTCAGGCTTGCTGCCACCGGTGCCAGCCAGACTGATTGTGCGGCCAGCTCATCAAAGGTTTTGAATTGCTTATTGTCATCACCCGGAAAATAGATCAACTGCCCCTGCCGGTCTGTCACAAAAGCATAGCCACCGGTGCTGTTACCGTATTGCTGCATAATAGCGGCGATATTATCCAGACGGATATCCGTTGTCGCGACACCGGCAAATTTTCCGTCGGTTTTGTACGGCACACTGCAGGTCACCATATTCACACCGGAAATGGCATCGCGGTAAACATCAGACCACAAACAGCTTTCCGTGGATTGCTCACGGGCATTCCGGTACCAGCTTTCATTGTGATAATTACCGGCACCCTCTGTATTGTATTCATCAGAAAAAACCAGTTCCCCGGCCGGATTCCGTGCCCAGAAAAAGCTGCGTTTCTCAATTCCCGGGGTGAATGCCCCCGGCTCCGGCCAGATCCCGCCACCGGTGATCAGGCTGTTGCTTTCAATCAGATTGGGCGGGATATAGCGGTACAGCGCCTCATCATTGGGCAGCACCTCCGCCAGGCGCGCCAGACTGACCGTTTTTCCGTCTGTCTGAGATAAAATTGTACTGACCCGGGATGTCAGGCCGCGTCCGGTTTCTTCAATTAATGCAGTATTAATTTCCACAACGCGGGGCTGACCCCGCCACAGCATAACAACAATGATAATGGCAGTAGTGACGGCCAGGAGCAGGATGCCCCCGATAGTCAGGCGGGTTGAAATGCGGGACGGATACCAGGACATACAAAACTCCCGAAACAAATAAGGGTATATTTGAGTTATCGGCGGTGTGACCTATATCTTTATGATGTTTTATTGAACAGGTGAATGAATGACGGATATCTGTGGCAGGGATCGCACTTTCGTCATTTTATGATGATTTCCTGTCCGCTGCAGTGTTTCAGAAAACAGTATTTTCATCCGCAGCACTATGTTATGTTATAACATATTTTGGCCGGGGTGAGATAATCTGTGAATTTAATCAGAAGAATGAATACGTTACTGCTCTCTTTCCTGTTTTTGCTGACATTCAGTCCGCAGGTGTTTGCACACCCGCACAGTTTTATTGATATGGAAACGACCCTTGTGACGGAAAACCATACGCTGAGGGGGATTGAATATGTCTGGAAAATGGATCCGATGACTTCCGCAGATATTCTGTATGATTTGATGAACAGCAAAGAAGACAGCCCGCAGTGGAAGAAGCAGGCAGCATCTGTGATGGCCAATATAATTGCACAGTCTTATTTTTCCGAACTGAATTATCAGAATAAAAAACAGCCTCTTAAACTCTTTCCGGACACCTACCGGATGACGCGTGAGGGATTACAGATTGTTATGTCATTCCGTGTCTCACTATTGCATCCGATACCGTTAGCCGGCAGTACCATTGAGCTGAAAACGTATGAACCGACTTTTTTTGTCAGTATGACCTACAACGGCAAACGCGCGGTTCACCTTTCTCCGCCGGATGCATCACAGTGCCGATTAGTTTTTACCGAGGCAGATCCTTCGGATACCCTGAAAGATTACGCGCTGTCGCTGGATACCGGCGATACCCCGGATGATGACCTGACGCTCGGTCGCCAGTTTGCACAGCAGATCACCTTACATTGCCCGGAGTGAGATAACGGATGACATCATATTCACGGACTATTATTCAGCTTACTGTTGTGTTTATTGTTTTGTCTGCGGGTGGGTTGCTGTACAGCCAGTGGCCGTCATTGCTGCATGTCAGTGCAAAGTTACAAAAAGAACTGAATTTTGAGATGGCGGCGCTGATTCAGAAAGTGGTGTCTGATCCGCTGAAAGCGGGCGGGCTTCTGACGCTTTTCAGTTTTTTATACGGCTTATTGCACGCACTGGGTCCCGGCCACGGCAAAGTTATCCTTTCTGCTTACATCGCCACACATCCGGCAAAATTACGCCATAGCGCGTTATTAAGTATTCTGGCTTCACTGCTTCAGGGCACCGTGGCGGTTGTTTTAGTCTCTGTTGTGCTGTTTATATTAAACTTGTCAGTACGCCAGCTGAATAATGTCAGCCAGATAACAGAGAAAGCCAGTTATGCGTTTATTATTCTTTTTGGCGCCATTATTGTTATCCGTGCACTACGTCATTTATTTATCAGACCACCGGTCAATAAGCCGCAAATAAAAACAATCCGCGTATCGGATAATAAACCCCCTGTTGCGTTAAAACCGGTTTATCTGCAAAGCGGACAAGTTCAGACATGCAGTTGTGGTCATCAGCATGTTATGCCGGGAAATACAGTCACCGGCAATTGGCGGACACAAGCCGGTATGATTCTGGCCATGGGCAGCCGACCGTGTTCGGGGGCATTATTAGTTTTACTGTTCTCATCAGTTATCGGTGTTTTTCACTGGGGAATTATCGCGGTATTTGCAATGGCGCTGGGAACCGGTATCACACTGTGTATGATAGCCTGGTTCGTACACAGCATGCGCTTTCTGGCACTGCGCCTGTCCCGTAATCCGGGGCGGACACCAAACCGGTATTATAGCGATATTCTCCGGCTGATCGCCGGGGGGATCTTTATTATTGCGGGGCTGCTGATGTATCAGGGAGCCGGGATATCAGCAGGGGGATTTTTTGTCTGAAAATAAAAAGACACCGGACTCAGCCGGTGTCTTATATTCACCGCTATTTAACCAGTTTCAGCACCAGTTCCGGTGCCATTTCTCTTCTGACACTGTCCAGTGACAGCATAATATTACCGGGGTGCCTTGATTCACCCATATATGCGGGTTTGTAGAGAATTTCAATCATTTGTTCATAGATCAGGTTATTGATCTCATTACTGGTTTCATCCAGTCCGCCCCGGATTTTATTCCGGACAAAATCATATTCCGTATTATTCTTTGAATTGCCGTAACGATACATCGGTGCGTGAAGTCCGCCGGAAAAACTGGCCCGGTAATTTTTTAATTCCTGGTTATAGACAAAGTTATAAATCAGATCAACGCGGGCATATAAACTTTTGGATGAATCGTCATATAAGGACTGATAGGCATCAAGATTTTTCCGGCAGGCTTCTGTGAATAATTTATGATTTTCAGCATCAGCTGCCATACCGACATCAATCAGAATCGTGTAAATATCCTGCCGGATATAGGTACTGTCCTAACGTACTTTCTTCATTATGACCTCTGCTGTTTTCAGGGCAGAAAGCCTGATTATAGTTGTTCCATTTCAGGGGAAGTGAATACCCGAAATGTTGCTTTAGTCCTTACCTGATGCACTAATTTGTGTAGAATCAGAGCTAACCCACTTTCATGGAGCGCTCTGCTATGGCTGGTGTAAACAAAACGAATATGAGTGAAACGGATATTATCAGCAAATTTATCCTTCCCGCAGTTAAGGATGCCGGCTGGGATGATTTGACTCAGATTCGTCAGGAAGTGAAACTGCGTGATGGTAAGATAGTGGTCCGCGGAAAGCTGGCATCACGTATCAAAGTGAAATCTGCCGATATCGTACTGTATCACAAGCCTAACCTGCCATTGGCGGTTATCGAAGCCAAAGCCAATAAGCACGCCATCAGTAAAGGGATGCAGCAGGGACTGGATTATGCCGGACTGCTTGATGTACCCTTTGTGTTTGCTTCTAACGGTGATGGGTTTATCTTCCATGATAAAACCAATCCGCAGCAGCTCGAATCAGAAATTACGCTTGATGCTTTCCCGGCACCAGAGCTACTCTGGCAAAAATATTGCGACTGGAAAGGGTTTACTCAGCAACAGTTGCCCGTTATCAGTCAGGATTATTACGATGACGGCAGCGGGAAATCGCCCCGTTACTATCAGATGCGGGCAATTAACCGGACGATAGATGCCGTATCAGCGGGAAAGAATCGTATTTTGCTGGTTATGGCAACCGGCACGGGCAAAACCTATACCGCGTTCCAGATAATCTGGCGGCTGTGGAAAGCCAGAAACAAGAAACGTATTCTGTTTCTTGCAGACCGCAACATTCTGGTCGATCAGACTAAAAATAATGATTTTCAACCTTTCGGCACTGCGATGACCAAAGTCACCGGCCGTACTATCGATCCTGCTTATGAAGTACATCTTGCATTGTATCAGGCCATTACCGGACCGGAAGAGAATCAGAAAGCCTATAAACAGGTTGCTCCGGATTTCTTTGACCTGATTGTGATTGACGAATGTCACCGTGGCAGTGCGTCCGAAGATTCCGCCTGGCGGGAGATTCTGGAGTATTTCGGCAGCGCCACTCAGATTGGCCTGACAGCAACACCAAAAGAAACAGAAGACGTCTCCAATATCGATTATTTTGGTGAACCGGTTTACACCTATTCACTGAAAGAGGGAATTGAAGACGGTTTCCTCGCCCCTTACAAAGTCGTGCGTGTTGATATCGATGTCGATGTTCAGGGCTGGCGGCCGGTTAAAGGTCAACTGGATAAATACGGCAAAGAGATTAAAGACCGTATATACAATCTGAAGGATTTTGACCGCACGCTGGTTATTGATGAGCGTACTATGCTGGTGGCGAAGACTATCACCGATTACCTGAAACGTACCAACCCGATGGATAAAACCATTGTTTTCTGTAACGATATTGATCATGCAGAGCGGATGCGTCATGCGCTGGTGGTGCTTAATCCTGAGCAGGTATTGAAGAACGAAAAATACGTGATGAAAATTACCGGTGACGATGATATCGGCAAAGCACAGCTGGATAACTTTATTAATCCGAAAAAGCCTTATCCGGTGATAGCAACCACCTCAGAATTGATGAGTACAGGCGTCGATGCGCAGACCTGCAAGCTGGTCGTGCTGGATCAAAATATTCAGTCCATGACCAAATTTAAGCAAATCATCGGGCGCGGTACGCGTATCAACGAAAAGTACGGTAAGTTGTGGTTCACCATTCTCGACTTTAAAAAAGCAACCGAACTGTTTGCGGATGAGCGCTTTGACGGCGTGCCGGAAAAAGTGCTGGTGGTCAGACCCGGTGACATTTCCGATCAGGATTCGGATTTTAACGAGCAACTTGATGCGGAAAATGATGATAATACCGCCGGTGAGGCGCGGGAAGATACCGCTGACTATCAGGTTAACCGCGACAGGTCTGAAGGCTGTGGTGAATTCCATAGTGACGATGATGACGACAAAGTCCGTAAGTTCTATGTGAATGGCGTGCATGTAAAAGTGCTGGCTAAACGTGTTCAGTATTATGATTCTGACGGTAAACTGGTGACTGAATCCTTCCGCGATTACACCCGCAAAACAATGCTGAAAGACAGTGAGTACGCTTCACTGGATGGCTTTATGCGCAAATGGAAGAATGCTCCGCGCAAACAGGTCATCATTGAAGAACTGGAGCAACTGGGGATTTTATGGGATGTACTGGCCGAAGAGGTGGGTAAAGATCTCGACCCGTTTGATTTGCTCTGCCATGTGGTGTACGGTCAGCCGCCGTTAACGCGTCAGGAGCGTGCAGCAAATGTGCGTAAACGTAACTATTTTACGAAGTATGCCGAACCGGCTCAGCAGGTACTTAATACTCTGCTGGACAAATATGCTGATGAAGGTGTGCAGGAAATTGAGGACGTTCTGGTGCTCAAACTGAAACCGTTTGATGCGCTGGGCCGTCCGGGAGAGATCATCAGAGCCGGCTTTGGTAACAAAGCAGCGTATGAGCAGGCCGTCAACGAACTGGAAAACGAAATCTACCGGTTACCGCCACGATTAGCCTGACAGCGAATAAATATATTGCCACCGCCGCGCCTGTGGCCGGTGGCTGTCTTTTTTAGTATGGAAAGAAAACATGTCGATTAGTTCAGTAATTAAATCCCTTCAGGACATTATGCGTAAAGATGCCGGTGTTGACGGTGATGCCCAGCGTTTGGGGCAACTGTCATGGCTGTTGTTCCTGAAAATTTTCGATACCCAGGAAGAAGAGCTGGAACTGGAGCTGGATGATTATCAGTTCCCGATCCCGAAGCGCTATTTATGGCGCAGCTGGGCAGCAGACAGTGAGGGTATTACCGGTGATGAGTTACTGGAGTTTGTGAACGACGATCTTTTTCCGGGGCTTAAAAACCTCATCGCGCCGATCGATAAAAATCCGCGTGGCTTTGTTGTCAGACAGGCGTTCAGCGATGCCTATAACTATATGAAAAATGGCACACTGCTGCGCCAGGTGATTAACAAGCTCAATGAAATTGATTTCGGCAGCAGCCGGGAACGGCATCTGTTTGGCGATATTTACGAACAGATCCTGCGTGACCTGCAAAGTGCAGGAAATGCAGGTGAATTCTATACTCCACGCGCCGTGACGCGCTTTATGGTCAATCGTATTGATCCGAAGCTGGGTGAGTCAATTATGGACCCGGCGTGCGGTACCGGCGGTTTCCTCGCCTGTGCGTTTGACCATGTGAAAGAGCATTACGTCAATACCACCGAAGACCACAAAATACTGCAAAAGCAGATCTGCGGCGTAGAGAAAAAGCAGCTTCCGCATTTGCTGTGTACCACCAACATGCTGCTGCACGGCATTGAAGTACCGGTACAAATCCGCCATGACAACACACTCAATAAGCCGCTTTCTTCCTGGGATGAGCAGATTGATGTGATTGTTACCAACCCGCCGTTTGGCGGTACCGAAGAAGACGGTATCGAGAAAAACTTCCCGGCAGAGATGCAGACCCGTGAAACCGCTGATCTGTTTCTGCAACTGATTATCGAAGTGCTGGCAGACAAAGGCCGCGCAGCAGTGGTATTACCGGATGGCTCGCTGTTTGGCGAAGGCGTGAAAACCAAGATTAAAAAACTGCTCACTGAGGAGTGCAATCTGCACACCATCGTGCGGTTGCCAAACGGCGTGTTTAACCCGTACACCGGTATCAAAACTAATATTCTGTTTTTCACCAAAGGTCAGCCAACCAAAGAGGTGTGGTTCTATGAGCACCCGTACCCGGACGGCGTGAAGAACTACAGTAAAACCAAACCGATGAAGTTTGAAGAGTTTCAGGCTGAGATCGATTGGTGGGGAAATGAAGCCGACGGTTTTGCCGCCCGCAAAGAGAACCATCAGGCGTGGAAAGTCAGCATCAACGACATTATCGCCCGCAACTTCAACCTCGACATTAAAAACCCCTATCAGGGCGAAACCATCAGCCACGATCCGGACGAATTGCTGGCGCAGTACCAGAAACAGCAGGCGGAAATCAGCAAACTGCGTAACCAGTTGCGCGATATTCTTGGCGCTGCACTGGCAGGCAATAAGGACGCTGACTGATGACCGTTGAGAAGCTGATTACCGACCATATCGATATCTGGTCTTCTGCCCTGCAAACCCGCTCCGCAGCCGGCCGTGGCAGCAATGGAAAAATCGATCTCTATGGTATTAAGAAACTGCGTGAGCTGATTCTGGAACTGGCGGTGCGCGGAAAACTGGTGCCACAGGATCCGAATGATGAACCGGCGTCGGAGCTGTTAAAACGTATTGCGGCTGAGAAAGCGGAGCTGGTAAAACAGGGGAAAATTAAAAAGCAAAAACTACTTCCTGAGATTAGCGAAGATGAGAAGCCGTTTGAACTGCCGGCGGGGTGGGAGTGGGTGAGGTTGAACCATGTAGGTCATGATTGGGGGCAAAAAACTCCTGAAAATGATTTTACATATATAGATGTAGGGTCTATCAATAAAGAATTAGGGACTATTTCAAAACCTGGGGTGATAAATCCTAAAGATGCGCCCTCTCGAGCAAGAAAAATTGTTCGCAGAAATACTGTGTTATATTCCACAGTCCGCCCCTATTTATTGAATATCGCGGTAGTAGATGAAGATTATGATCCAGAACCTATTGCTAGTACAGCTTTCGCTATAATCCATCCTTGGAAAGGAATATCTTCAACATTTATTTATCACTATCTTCGTTCACCTATATTTGTTAGCTATGTGGAAAGCTGCCAGACAGGAATTGCTTACCCTGCGATCAATGATAAACAGTTTCTTACTGGCGTTATTGCTATTCCTCCAGCAGAGGAACAGTTACGTATAGTATCTAAAGTTAATGAACTCATGTCCCTCTGCGATCAATTGGAACAGCAATCTCTGCTCAGCCTGGATGCCCATCAGCAACTGGTGGAAACCCTGCTGGCAACGCTCACTGACAGTCAAAATGCCAAAGAACTCGCCGAAAACTGGGTGCGAATCAGCCAGCATTTCGACATGCTGTTTACCACCGAAGCCAGTATTGACGCGCTTAAACAAACCATCCTGCAATTAGCGGTAATGGGGAAACTTGTGCCGCAAGATCCTGACGACGAACCTGCTTCTGAACTGCTTAAACGTATTGAGCAAGAGAAAGCGGAGCTGGTAAAAGAAGGGAAAATTAAAAAACAAAAACCACTGCCGCCAGTGAGTGATGAGGAAAAGCCATTTGAATTGCCGGAAGGGTGGGTGTGGTGTCGTTTAGCAGAACTCGTTGCTATAAAAGGCGGGAAAAGGGTTTCAAATGGTTATAAATTACTAACAGAACCAACTCCTCATGTCTATATTCGTGTGGCGGATATGAAAGATGGGACTATTGATTTATCTGATTTAAAATATATTGATGAAGAAATGCACCAAAAAATCAAGAACTATATAATAACTAAAGATGATATTTATATGACAATTGTTGGTGCGACAATTGGTAAATGCGGTACTGTTCCGGCGTTGCTGGATGGTATGAATCTTACTGAGAATGCCGCTAGACTAATACCATCAAAATTAATTTCAAAAGACTATTTATATCTGTGTTTAAGAAGCGATCTTTGCCAAGAACAATTTATAGATAAAACAATGCAGGTAGGTGTGCAAAAAATGGCTTTAAATAGATTGGCTAATACACTTATTGCACTGCCTTCAACTAACGAGAGTTTGAGAATAAGGGACAGAGTTAAGGAAATGAATAAACTATGTTCAAAATTGGTATGTGGAATAATTGAATCCCAACAAACCAAGCTTCATCTGGTGGATGCACTCACTGACGCAGCATTAAACTAAGGAACAGACGATGCCGGTTCATCATGCTATCTGGCGGGTCGGAGATAAACCCCGGCCGCTGACCATCAGTAAACTCGCCAGTGAGCAGTTGCTGGAGAAGATGATTTTAAATGACCCGACCATTCTCTCCGACCAGTGGATGATTATCGGCCATCAGGAAAATACCCTCGATAAGGGCCGTATCGATCTGCTGGCGATTGCGCCGGACGCATCACTGGTCCTGATTGAACTTAAACGTGACCGTACGCCGCGTGAAGTGGTCGCACAGGCACTGGATTACGCCTCCTGGATGGATGATCTTACTGCTGACCGTCTGTCGCAGATTTATGAAAAATTCTCTGGTGGCGGCAATCTGGGTGATGCATTCAGACTGCGCTTCAATGCTGAGCTGGAGGAAGAATCGCTTAATCAGTCACATCAGATCATTATTGTGGCGGCAGAACTGGACCCGTCCACCGAGCGTATTGTGGATTATCTGAGTAAAAATGGTATCTCAATCAACGTCCTGTTCTTTAAGGTTTTTCAGCATGGTGAGGAGCAATTCTTAAGCCGCGCCTGGCTTATCGACCCGAGTGAAACGCAAACTAATGCGGCACAGGCCACCGCCACAAGTGCGAATACAAAAGAGCCCTGGAATGGTGAGTTTTATGTCTCGTTTGGCGACCCGCAAAGCCGTGTCTGGGAAGAGGCTCGTCGTTACGGATTTATCAGTGCGGGCGGCGGAAGCTGGTACAGCCAGACGCTGAAACAACTTCAGCCGGGGGACCGGGTGTGGGTAAAAATCCCGGCGACGGGTTATGTCGGCGTTGGTATTGTGCAGAGCGCCGTTGAGCCTGCCGGTAGCTTTACTATCACTACGGAAGAGGGTGAAAAGCTGGCGATGGATGTACTCAGGTACAAGGAACTTTATCAGCGGAATGCAGATGATCCTGATAAATCTGAGTATTTTGTCCCTGTCAAATGGCTGGAAACCCGCAGTGAACAAGAGGCGGTAAATGAAGTCGGATTCTTCGGTAACCAAAATACCGTTTGTAAACCCACGGCACCGAAATGGCGCCATACTGTCGAAAAATTAAAACGCTATTTTAAAAACTGGAATGTGAAGGAGTAAGATTCCGGGCGGACATAACAACTTTCCATTCAGGAGGAAAGATGACTACAGCAGAATCAGGACAGTTAAAGGTCTTGCAAAAACTAATGAGCCTTGGTGCTATAAATGTTTCCGTCTGCAAAGAAGGCCGCAGAACGTTTATCAAATTTGACTCTCCAACTGGCAAAAAATATAAAGTAACAACCAGAGCTAAAATGTCAGAGACGTGGCAAACATCAATCAACTATGCAAATAAGTGTGTACCTAATAAAAAAGACGATGAATTCTGGATATTTATCGATATCAGAAAAGAGCCTGCCACTTTTTATATAATACCATTGTCATGGATACAGAATGATATTTATGAGGCTCATTCAGATTATTTAGATAAACATAACGGAAGGCGGGCTATTAATGATAACTCGACTCATCATGCTATTTCGGTAAAACGAATTTCTGAATGGAAAGACGCATGGGCACAATTGGGTTTTAATGTTTAAAATTGTGACATCTTCCCTTTTCGTCCTCTTATGCAGAATGGTGTATACTTCCCGGCAGGAAATTTATTCACGGTTAATTAAAATGAAAGAAAACGAAAAAGCACAAATCAAGCTTCTCAGCGACCGTTTAGACCTTACCCGTCACCAGATGGCAGGTATGCTGCAAAAGAACGAAACGGAAAAGTACGCAGAACTTGAGAAAGAAAAAGCCGCGCTGGAAACTGACATTGCCCGTCTGAAGGAACAACGCAGCAAGAAACTCAGCAAAGAAGCGCAGAAGCTGGTGGATATGCCATTCAAACGTTCTATCACTAAGAAAGAACAGGCTGATATCGGCAAGCTGAAGAAAGCGGTGCGGGGCCTGATCATTGTCCATCCGATGACGGCGTTAGGCCGCGAAATGGGACTGGATGATATGACCGGTTTTTCTAAGACTGATTTCTGAATAGTAATTACTCTCTTTGTTTACAACGTCCGGTTCCGGCATAAACTGGGCGTTAATAATTCAGCTGACATTAAAAATAATGGCTCTGTGATTTTTCTACTTCCCTTTTTTCAGCAAATCTCTCAGTGCCGCGATATTCGCTCTCGCCCCTTCTGACTCTTTTAACCGGCGGCGTTTCCGGTCAAATATATCAAATACGTCTTTGGCTTTTTCATCAGCTGCTTTCTTACTGATCCCACCAGCGCCCTGCAATACGTTGCGGTCATTGAAACTTAAAAACTGATCCAGTTTAGTATCCCAATCCTGTAAGAAAACCTGCTTACGGCGCAACGCCTGGTCTTCGGCAAAGTCGAGCCACATATTGACGATGCGGTTTAATTCTTTGAGCTCATTTTCACGCAGATAGTTTTTCGCAATCGTCACATCAGTTTTACGGACTTCACCGGCTTTATAGTTTGTTAATCCCATATCCGGTTGATTGGCATCTGCACGACTGGCGATAAGTTCAGCGGCGGTCATGCCGGTACAGGCAAAATGCAGTTTGTTTTGGATGGTCTGAAAAAAGCGTGTGGTTTCTTTATTTGAAGGTTCGTAGTCTGCCGCCAGCGTGAAAATCTCTTTTATCCGTAAATACACCCGCCGCTCACTGGCGCGGATATCACGGATACGTTCGAGCATCTCATCAAAGTAATCAGGCACCACAGACTGACCGACAGGCGGATTCTTCAGCCGCTCATCATCCATCACAAACCCTTTGATCAGATACTGTTCCAGTGTTTGCGTTGCCCACTGGCGAAACTGTGTGCCGCGAACGGAGCGGACGCGGTAACCGACAGCGAGAATGGCAGGTAAGCTATAGTGGTCTATCTCCCTGGAAACCTGACGATTTCCCTCTAATCGAACTATCCGGAATTTCCGGATGGTTGCGTTTTGAGCAAGTTCTCCCTCAGAGAAAATATTCACAAGGTGCTCATTAACTGTACGGACATCTTTTCCATACAATTCAGCAATTGATGCCTGAGATAACCACAGCGTATCAGATTCAAAACGGCATTCAACGCGGGTCTGACCATCTTCACTGCGGAACAGAATAAATTCGCCCTGTGGTGCCTCAGGAAGATTATCACTCATTGCACGGCCTCCGTTTTACGGGTTGTTATCTCAGCGGAATGAACACAGATGCTACTAATATACCCCGAAAAATAAATGTTAAAATACTCACACCGGTTAGTTATGTGCTGATGATATTACAGAGGTGGGTTTTAGCGATGTGCGGAAGAATATAATTGGCGGAAGATCACAGGAGTCGAACCTGCCCGGGACCGCTGGCGGCCCCAACCGGATTTGAAGTCCGGCCGCCCCACCGGGGACGATGATCTTCCGTTTTGAGGTTGCACAGTATACGCTTTCCGGCAGGGATTCAAAAGTTCTCTTGCGTTTTTTCCTTTGAGATACATCAGTATCGTGGGATTTTTTACGAGAATGATTTTTAATCAGCATAATAACACTAAAAATCATTGAACTTGCCGGAGTGTGTCCCCATCTTATAGAGAGTTTCGATTTTCATTTTTCATGTGTATGTGCGCTGCGGCGGACGTGCACCAGCAGCCAACAGGATGGTTTATGATGAACCCTTTGCTTATCCCGACTCAGAATCAGTTACCGGCATTTTCTGCCATCAATCCGGAATGTATTGTGCCTGCGGTGAAAGAAACGCTGGATAATTATCGTCAGACGGTAGAGCAGGTGGTGAGTCATGCACCTGATTTTACATGGGAAAATGTGTGTGTTCCGCTGGCGGAAGCCGGGGATAAATTATCCCGTGTCTGGTCGCCGGTCAGTCATCTGAACTCTGTCAAAAACAGTCCTGAACTGCGTGAAGCTTATGAGCAGTGCCTGCCGCTGCTGTCAGAATTCAGTACCTGGATGGGTCAGCACGAAGGGCTGTATAACGCCTATAAATCACTGAAAAACAGCCCGGCGTTTGCGTCACTGTCTCAGGCACAGCGCAAGTCAGTGGAAAATTCACTGCGTGATTTTGAGTTATCCGGCATTGGTCTGCCACCGGAGAAACAAAAACGCTACGGCGAGATTTCTGCCCGTCTGTCTGAGCTGGGTTCGCTGTTCGGCAATAATGTGCTGGATGCAACCATGGGCTGGAGCAAGCTTATCACCGATGAAAGCATGCTGGCCGGTCTGCCGGAGAGTGCGGTTGCTGCTGCACAGGCACTGGCGGAGTCCAAAGGTGAGAAGGGCTGGCTGTTTACCCTGGATATGCCGAGCTATCTGCCGGTGATGACTTACGCCGATAACCGTGAGCTGCGCAAAGAGATGAGCGAAGCCTACGGCACCCGTGCTTCCGAGCTGGGGCCGAACGGCGGTAAGTGGGATAACAGCAGTGTGATGGCGGAGATTTTAGCGCTGCGACATGAGCTGGCACAGTTACTCGGCTTTAAAAACTACGCGGAAAAATCCCTCGCCACCAAAATGGCGGAAAACCCGCAGCAGGTGCTGGATTTCCTGAATGACCTGGCGGAGCGCGCCCATCATCAGGGCGAGCAGGAAGTGGCTCAGCTGGCCGCCTTTGCCAAAGAACATTACGGCGTTGATAAACTCGAGCCGTGGGATATGGCCTATTTTGCCGATAAGCAAAAACAGCATCTGTTCTCGGTCAGTGATGAGCAGCTGCGTCCGTACTTCCCGGAAGAAAAAGCGATCAGCGGATTGTTTGAAGTGATCCGCCGGATCTACGGGATCACCGCCAAAGAGCGTTTCGGGGTGGAAACCTGGCATCCGGATGTCCGTTTCTTTGATTTATTTGATAAGAACGGTGAATTACGCGGTAGTTTCTATCTGGATCTGTATGCCCGTGAGCACAAACGCGGCGGGGCGTGGATGGATGACTGTATCGGCCGTATGCGCCACAAAGATAATTCCCTGCAAAAACCGGTTGCGTATCTGACCTGTAACTTTAATAAACCGGTCGGCGGCAAACCGGCACTGTTTACTCATGATGAAGTGCTGACTCTGTTCCATGAGTTCGGACACGGCCTGCATCATATGCTGACACAGATTGATGTGGCGGATGTTTCCGGCATCAATGGTGTGCCGTGGGATGCGGTTGAGCTGCCGAGCCAGTTTATGGAAAACTGGTGCTGGGAGCCGGAGGCGCTGGCCTTTATCTCCGGTCATTATGAAACCGGTGAGCCGCTGCCGCAGTCGCTGCTCGACAATATGCTGGCAGCGAAGAATTATCAGTCTGCGATGTTTATTCTGCGTCAGCTGGAGTTCGGGCTGTTTGATTTCCGTCTGCATGCGGAATATGACCCGGCAACCGGCGCTCAGGTGATGCCGACACTGCTGTCTGTGAAAGAGAAAGTCTCTGTGGTGCCTGCTGCGCCGTGGAACCGCTTCCCGCATGCGTTCAGTCATATCTTTGCCGGTGGTTATGCGGCCGGTTACTACAGTTATCTGTGGGCGGATGTGCTGGCAGCGGATGCATTCTCCCGCTTCAGTGAGGAAGGTATCTTCAATCCGGTCACCGGTCAGTCTTTCCTGGATAACATTCTCAGCCGGGGTGGTTCGGAAGAGCCAATGGTCCTGTTTGAGCGCTTCCGCGGCCGTAAGCCGGAACTGGATGCGATGTTAAAAGGCTACGGAATCAACGGGTAATACGTGAAGATTCGTTTACAGTGTGAACAGGGCGCAGACAGCTGCGCCCTTGATGTATTGGCGGCGCGGTGGGGCCTGGAGCATGATGATACCGCGCTGATGGCGCTGGTGCTGACGGCGGAAGGGCTGGAACTGCGCAAGTGTGATGAACCGAAACTTGGCGGGATCCGTGTGGATTTTGCCGGGGGAACGATGGCACACCGTCGCCGTTTCGGCGGCGGACGCGGTGAAGCAGTGGCAAAGGCTGCCGGGATTAAGAAATCCTATCTTCCGTCAGTGGTGGACGCGACAGCCGGTCTCGGGCGTGATGCCTTTGTGCTGGCATCGCTGGGCTGTCATGTGCGGATGATTGAGCGTCATCCGGTCGTTGCGGCACTGCTGGATGATGGCTTACAGCGGGCCTACCGGGACAGTGAAATCGGGGGATGGATGCAGGAGAGAATGATCCTTATCCATGCGTCCGGGATTGATGCGCTGGCGGACATCACACCGCCGCCGGATGTGGTCTATCTCGACCCGATGTATCCGCACCGGCAGAAAAGCGCGCTGGTGAAGAAAGAAATGCGGGTGTTTCAGTCGCTGGTGGGCGCGGATGAGGATGCGGATCTTCTGCTGGCGCCTGCACTGGCGCTGGCAACCCGTCGTGTGGTGGTGAAACGTCCGGATTACGCGGAGCCGTTAGCCGGGCAGAAAGCGGCTGCGGCGATTGAAACCAAAAACCATCGTTTTGATATCTATCCCTGCGTGAAAGCAGAGGGATAACACTGAATAACATCTGAAAAGGGGACAGGGCAGTTCCCGTTTCGCGAAGGGGCAACAAGTGAGACTTCCGTAACGCTTGTTATACCCCCTTCGACACTGTGACGTTTTTCAGTAACAGTTTACAGACTTACAGCACACCCTGCGCCAGCATGGCATCAGCGACTTTCACGAAGCCGGCGATATTCGCACCCTGCACATAGTTGGTCTGTTTTTCTTCACTGCCGTACTCAACGCATGCATTGTGGATATCCAGCATGATGTGATGCAGACGCTCATCCACCACTTCACGTTTCCAGCCGAGACGGACAGAGTTCTGTGACATTTCCAGGCCGGATGTTGCCACGCCGCCCGCATTCGCTGCTTTGCCCGGTGCAAACAGGACATTTGCCGCCAGGAAGGCATCGGTTGCCGGGATAGTGGTCGGCATGTTTGCGCCTTCCGCCACGGCTTTAACGCCGTTTTTGATCAGCACTTCGGCATCTGCCAGATCCAGCTCATTCTGAGTGGCGCACGGCAGAGCGATATCCACCGGAACAGCCCACGGGGTCTGATCTTTCAGATACACCAGGCCGAACTCTTTCGCATACTCTTCCACACGGCCGTAACGGTCTTTGATTTCGGTCAGACGCGCCAGTTTTTCGGCGGTGAAACCGTCTTCGTCAACCACGGTACCGGAGGAGTCAGATGCGGTGATCACTTTTGCACCCAGTGACAGGCATTTTTCGATAGTGTACTGCGCCACGTTACCGGAGCCGGAAACCGCAACACGCATACCGTCGAAGCTCATCCCGTGGCGTTCCAGCATGGCCTGAGTAAAGTAAACCAGCCCGTAACCGGTGGCTTCCGGACGGATCAGACTGCCGCCGAAGGAGAGACCTTTGCCGGTAAACACACAGGCGGTGTTGTTGGACAGTTTTTTCATCATCCCCGCCATGTAGCCGACTTCACGGCCGCCGACGCCGATATCACCCGCAGGGACATCCGTATCTGCGCCCAGATGACGGTACAGCTCGGTCATCAGCGCCTGGCAGAAACGCATCACTTCGCCCTGGCTTTTGCCTTTCGGATCAAAGTCAGAGCCGCCTTTCCCGCCACCCATCGGCAGTGTGGTCAGGGCATTTTTCAGTGTCTGCTCAAAGCCGAGGAATTTGAGGATGGAGAGGTTTACGGACGGATGGAAGCGCATGCCGCCTTTGAACGGGCCGATAGCGGAGCTGAACTGCACACGCCATGCGCGGTTTACCTGCACCTGACCCTGATCGTCAACCCAGGTCACGCGGAACTGAATTACGCGCTCCGGCTCAACAAAGCGGGCGAGCAGGTTCTGATCGCGGTACTGCGGATTCTTTTCAAGGAATGGCCATAGCGTGGAGAAAACTTCGCGCACCGCCTGGAGAAATTCCGGCTGTGACGGGTCACGGCGCTGAACATTTTCCAGAAACGTTTCCAAAGAGATAAAGTTACTCATGTTGATTTCCTGTCTGTCATGCCCTTCTCATTCATGCAGCAGTTATGCAGGCCGCACTTGTCTCCCGGGGCAGGTTCTCCGGAATATTTTCGCGTACGTCATATCTGTGACACGAATGATATCGGGTTACGTTACTTTGTGAGGTATCCCGAACATTTTTGTTTTATTTTTCGAATAATGTGAGATGTGTTTGCATTTACCACTTGAATTTATCTCTTGTTTATATCCTGTTTTCAAGCTGTTTTTTTCATATATGACAAAAAAAATTCGTTGACGGCCTTTTTGACGGATTCGGCAGCCGCATTTTCAGCCAAAAAAAATGCCTGCATAAGCAGGCATTTTATATGAATAATTTTTCAGCAGAGGATTATGCGTTATCATCATCCCGCAGCGGAACAATTAACATATCGACATGAACGGTGTTAATCAGCTGACGGGCGGAAGACATCAGTTTGCTCCAGAAATCCTGGTGGTGTCCGCAGACAACCAGGTCCATATCATATTTTCTGATGGCATCGACTAATACCTGGCCGAGATCACCGCTGCCGCTGAGCATTTCCTGAATCTCATAACCGGAATTTTTCGCCAGGTTTTTCAGTGAATTACTGGTTTCTTCAGTAATGCGCTGCTGCATATCACCCAGGTTAACATCGATAAGTCCGGTGTATAAGTCAGAGTAATTGACATCAACGTGGATCAGAGAAACTTTGGCGTTGTAAGGTTTTGCCATAGAAACTGCTTTGCTTACTAACACTTCACTTTCAGGCGAAAGATCGACTGCGACCAGAATATGTTTATATGCCATAAGAAACTCCTTCCGTTCAAAAGGTTAAGGGGTTGGCAGGGCTTGCGCCGCTATCCTTTATGAATACTATAACTGCTTAATATCATTAAAGAGTGTAATGCTGATCACAACTCAATGCTTTTATCAGGCAGCAGAGAATGTCTGATTTATAAGATATACCAGTCTGCGCACTTCTCACAAGGTTGAGAGTGGCAAAACGGATATTTTCAGAAGATTATCGTGAAAGAATGTGAGAGTTTGTGGAACTTCACAGCATTGTTCATACTGAATACATAAAATACTGTCAGTATGATGTGATAGACACTGATATCACCGGTTCCTTCTCCGCAGATAGTCTAAGGAGTGGATTATGTTCAGTATACTTACACTGTTCTGGGCGTTATGTTTTCTTTGTCTGATTAACATGATCCGGTTTTATTCATCCACCCGGGCATTACTCTCCGTCCTGCGTGACAGCGACCCGCTGCTTTACCACGCTGTCGGCGGCAATAATGCGTTTACTGACCACACCCAGTGGCAGAAGCAGCTGCGCCTTATCCGCTATATCAATCAGCGGGAATATCTCACTCATCATGACCCTGAAGTGATTTTACGCTGCGAACGTATCCGCCGTCAGTTCACCATGATCAGTGCGATATGCGGAATTGTGATTGCCTCTCTGCTGATGATGATTATCTGGCCGTAACCGGTTACCGGATGCAAAAAAAAGCCTGACACACGTGTCAGGCTTTTCTGTTTCAGAGGATAGCAACCTGCTGTCAGATAATCTGCAGGGAGATCCAGTAGAGCGCGCCGGACAGGATAATGGACACCGGCAGTGTCAGAATCCAGGCCAGCATGATGTTTTTGATGGTTTTGGTCTGAACACCACCACCGTCAACAATCATCGTACCTGCCACCGCAGAGGAGAGCACCTGGGTGGTGGATACCGGCATCCCGGTATAACTTGCCACACCAATGGAGACAGCTGCGGTAACCTGCGCAGACACGCCCTGGGCGTATGTCATGCCTTTCTTACCGATTTTCTCACCGATAGTCACTGCAACACGTTTCCAGCCGAACATGGTGCCCAGAGAGAGCGCCAGCGCGACAGAAATGATGATCCAGATAGGCGCATACTCAACGGTATTCAGCAGGTCATTGGACAGACGTTTCAGGAAACGCGCATCTTCCGGTTTGGTTTCCGGTAATTTCGCCACTTCTGCGGCGGTATCCGAAATACACATCAGCAGACGACGCATCTGGCTGCGCTGTTCCGGTAATAAATCATCATAGGTATGAATATTACCGAGCAGATCCTGAGCCTGTCTTAATACGATGCCGGTACGGGAGCTGTCACAGTGGAACTGTTCATTGAGAACGGTATTCTCCGTGTTCAGTGCCGGGGTCAGCTCAATGGCGTGTGCCAGTGCATCCTTATGCGTGGTGTAATACTGCTCCAGGTTGACCACGGCATCACGCGTACGGGCGATTTCGTAATCACTGGAATTCATATTCACCATAAAGCCGGCAGGGGCGACACCAATCAGAACCAGCATAATCAGACCGATACCTTTCTGCCCGTCGTTTGCGCCGTGTGAGAAGCTGACGCCGACTGCGGAAAGGATAAGGGCGGTACGCGTCCAGAATGGCGGTTTGCGTTTGCCGTCTTTTTTCTCACGTTCTGCCGGTGTTAAGTGGATACGGCGGCGTTTCTTCGTGCCGCTCCAGTAGCGGCGCAGGAACCAGATCATTAATCCGGCGATCACCAGGCCGACCAGCGGTGACAGAATCAGAGAGAGGAAAATGCTGATCATTTTCGGAATATTCAGCGCATCAACCACGGAACTGTTGGTCACAATTGCGTTGGTCAGGCCGATCCCGATAATGGCGCCGATCAGGGTATGAGAACTTGAGGCCGGGATACCGAAGTACCAGGTGCCCAGGTTCCAGATGATAGCGGCGAGAAGCAGGGAAAAGACCATGGCAAGACCATGGGCCGAACTGACATTCAGCAGTAAGTCCGTGGGCAGAAGATGCACGATCGCATACGCCACGCTCAGACCGCCGAGCAGTACCCCGAGGAAGTTAAATACACCGGCCATGACGACAGCAAGCTGCGCGCGCATTGCACGGGTATAGATAACAGTTGCTACCGCGTTTGCGGTATCATGGAAGCCGTTGATGGCTTCGTAAAACAGCACAAAGATCAGTGCCAGTACTAACAAGAGGCCGGTGTGAAATTCCAGGCCTGTAAATAGATGTAGCATAGACGTTAAGCCAGTTGTTGGACATGAACGCGGCGCATTATCAGCGACAAATGCGTCCCGGGGAAGTGAAATATGGCCTTTTTTTGATTTGATACCTTCATCAAATCAGCTTAAGGAATTATTAATCCTTGTATATCATCGGATTAGGCTCCTTTTCTGAAAAGAATAAATTTTTGGCCTGATTTAATCATCATGACAAATTTAAGACATTTATCGGAATTTCTCCACATTTAAAGACACAGAGAACACTATTTTGGAAAATTTTGACGCGATTGTAATAGGCGCGGGTGCCGCCGGACTGTTCTGTGCCGCGCAGGCAGGGCAGCGCGGGCTGCGGGTGCTGGTGCTGGATAACGGCAAAAAAGCCGGACGGAAAATTCTGATGTCCGGGGGCGGGCGCTGTAATTTTACCAACCTTTATACCGAACCGGCGGCGTATCTGAGCAAAAATCCGCATTTTTGTAAGTCAGCGCTCGCCCGTTATACGCAGTGGGATTTTATTGCCCTGGTGCAGAAATATCAGATTGCCTATCATGAGAAAACCCTCGGCCAGCTTTTCTGTGATGATTCCGCACAACAGATAGTTGATCTTCTGCTGGCGGAGTGTGAGTCGGGGAATGTGGTTATCCGCCTGCGCAGTGAGGTGACGGAGGTACAGAAACAGGGCGCTGATTTCTGTGTGACCGTTAACGGAAAGGTTGTGAGCGCTCACTCACTTGTGGTGGCCAGCGGCGGATTATCGATGCCGGGGCTGGGGGCGACTCCGCTGGGTTACCGCCTGGCGGAACAGTTTGGTCTGCCGGTATTACCGACCCGCGCCGCACTGGTGCCTTTCACGCTGCATAAACCGCTGCTGGAAGCCTTACAGACGCTGTCCGGCGTGGCAGTGCCTGCGACAGTTACCGCACAGGATGGCACCCGGTTTGCGGAAAATATCTTATTTACCCATCGCGGCCTGTCCGGCCCTGCGGTCCTGCAAATCTCCAGCTACTGGCACCCTGGTGAGTATGTGAGCATTAACTTACTTCCGGGCACCGATCTGGCGGAATTTTTCACCGTACAGCGGGAAAAACACCCGAATCTGAGCCTGCGTAATGCACTGGCGAAGCTGTTACCAAAACGGCTGGTGGAGTGTTTACAGACAACCGGTGACCTGCCGGATACTGCGCTGAACCAGTTATCCAAAGCCGTACAGCAGGAAATCACGGAGAAATTACAGAACTGGCAGGTGCAGCCGAATGGCACAGAAGGTTACCGGACAGCCGAAGTGACACTCGGCGGTGTGGATACTCAGGCGCTCTCCTCCAAAACCATGGAAGCCCGCGATGTGCCGGGACTCTATTTTATCGGCGAAGTGACCGATGTGACCGGCTGGCTCGGCGGCTATAACTTCCAGTGGGCATGGAGTTCCGCGTGGGCATGTGCGCAGGCACTGCCGTTTTCACCGGATGTTTAATCCCTGATAACCCTATGGAATTATTTAATTTTATTAAAATAAATCACGGTATCAGTGAGTTAACAGAAAACATCAGTGATTATACGAAATCCTGAGCAAAAAGTGCTTTACAAATGATACTGAGAACTATTATCATCAAATCACTTTCAGATGACCACCTTCAGGGTTCAGATGAAAGAACGACATTGCTCACATTGCTTCCAGTGTTTATTTAGCCAGCCCAGTGCTGGCTTTTTTTTTCCCTTTTTCCCCGGGGCCATTCGCGCCGCAGGTGCGTTGGCTTTCCCCGGTCACATACTGATGTATGCTCCCGGGGATTCACTGCGTCGCCGCCTTCCTGCAACACGAATGGCGTCGGGGAAACGCTGCCCTGCCACAAACCGGATGATTCAGCAGATGAATTGTTTGGTTTTGATAATGTAAAAGTTCATTCGGGAATAACCGGCAAAAAAAAGGAAAGCGTACAGCGCCATGGATGGAGCGAACCGAATCTGCGTCATCCTCCGGTCCGTGGCTGTGTTGGTTGCGCTCAGTATTCCGGGTCACATACTGGTGTATGCTCCCCGGAATCCTTCCCTTACCGCCTTGCCACAAACCAGATGATTCAGCAGATTTCGCGGACAGGGATGTGTCAGCGTCTTTCCGCTTTGCCGGTTATCCCGCCGCCCGGGTCTGAAAGAAGATGGTTTGATGCTGCACTTATTCAAATTTTTTGAATTCTTGCGTTAAACCCGGCTACTGGTGAAATTAGCGGCAGGACGTAAACTTAACCTCATCAGATTGAGGAGAAAAATTATGATCTATGTACGCCCTGCAAATGAACGCGGCCATGCCAACCACGGCTGGCTCGACAGCTGGCACACCTTTTCGTTTGCCGATTATTATGACCGTAACTTTATGGGCTTTTCAGCTCTGCGGGTTATTAACGAAGACTTTATCGCGGAAGGCCAGGGGTTCGGCACCCATCCGCATAAAGACATGGAAATTCTGACCTATGTGCTGGGTGGTGCGGTTGAGCATCAGGACAGCATGGGGAATAAAGAACAGGTGCCTGCCGGTGAGTTCCAGATTATGAGCGCCGGAACCGGGATCCGCCACTCGGAATATAACCCGGGTAATGATAATCCGCTGCATCTGTATCAGATCTGGATTATCCCTGAAAAAACCGGTCTGACCCCGCGCTATGAACAGCGCCGGTTCGATGCGGCAAACGGACGCCAGCTGGTGCTTTCCCCGGATGCCCGTGACGGCTCGCTGAAAGTTTTTCAGGACATGACTCTGTGGCGCTGGACACTGGCCGCCGGTGAAGAGGGGGAATATCAGCCTCAGAGCGGACGGATGGTCTGGATCCAGGTGGTGAAAGGTGAACTGACCGTGAATGGCCAGACAGTGAAAACCAGTGATGGCGTAGCCGTATGGGATGAATCGTTAATCAGCCTGAACGCCGCACAAGACAGTGAAATCCTGCTGTTTGACCTGCCGCCTGCTCAATAAAACAGAAAGCCCCGGATCATCTGACCCGGGGCTACTGTGTTGCTCACACTACTTTTCTTGTTATCCGGTTACAGCGAAGGCCCTGCACTAATCAGAGCCTGACCTGCCGGCGTGTCGGTATATTTATCAAAATTATTTATAAACCGCCCTGCAAGGTCTTCCGCTTTTTCCTGCCATTGCGACACATTATCATACGTGTTGCGCGGGTCGAGTATATGGCTGTCGACACCCGGCAGTTCGTGAGGAATGGCCAGATTAAAGACCGGCAGCGTATGTTTTGCCGCTTTATCAATATCCCCACTAAGAATGGCGTCTATGATAGCACGAGTATTCTTAATTGAAATGCGTTTTCCGGTTCCGTTCCACCCGGTGTTCACTAAATACGCTTTTGCCCCGGCCGCTTTCATCCGTTTTACCAGTACGTCTGCGTACTGTGTCGGATGCAGCGTCAGGAATGCCGCACCGAAGCAGGCAGAGAAAGTGGGTGTCGGCTCTGTGACGCCGCGCTCGGTACCGGCCAGTTTTGCGGTAAATCCGGATAAGAAATGATACTGCATCTGTTCCGGTGTCAGTTCCGCCACCGGCGGCAGCACACCGAAGGCATCGGCAGTCAGGAAAATCACATTGTTGGCGTGACCCGCTTTGGAAACCGGTTTAACAATGTTTTCAATATGATAGATAGGGTAAGAAACCCGGGTGTTTTCGGTTTTGCTGCCGTCATCAAAATCCACACTGCCGTCCGGACGGACAACCACGTTTTCCAGCAGCGCATCGCGGCTGATGGCGTGATAAATATCCGGCTCTGCTTCCGCAGACAAATTAATGGTTTTGGCGTAGCAGCCGCCCTCAAAGTTAAAGACACCGTCATCATCCCAGCCGTGTTCATCATCGCCGATCAGTTTACGTTTCGGGTCGGTGGAGAGGGTGGTTTTACCGGTGCCGGACAGGCCGAAGAAAATCGCCACATCCCCTTTTTCACCCACGTTTGCCGAGCAGTGCATGGAGGCAATGCCCTGTAACGGCAGCAGATAGTTCATGATGGAGAACATGCCTTTCTTCATCTCACCACCGTACCAGGTACCGCCGATAAGCTGGATGCGCTCGCTCAGATTGAACGCTACAAAGTTTTCCGAATTCAGTCCCTGTGCCTGCCAGTCCGGGTTCACGCATTTCGCACCGTTCATCACAATGAAGTCCGGTTCAAAATCATGCAGTTCGTTTTCATCCGGGCGGATAAACATGTTTTTGACGAAGTGTGCCTGCCAGGCAACCTCGGTAATAAAGCGGACTTTCAGGCGGGTATCGGCATTGGCGCCGCAGAAGGCGTCCACCACAAACAGGCGTTTGCCGGATAACTGATTGGTGATCAGGTGTTTCAGGGAATTCCAGGTGTCCTGTGACAGCGGTTTGTTGTCGTTTTTGCCTTTTCCCTGATCCGCCCACCAGACGGTGTCACGGGTGAGATCATCTCTGACCAGATATTTGTCTTTCGGTGAGCGGCCGGTGAAAATACCGGTATCCACCGCGACTGCGCCGCTGGTGGTGACGATACCGTGTTCATAACCTGTCAGGCCGGGACGGGTTTCTTCATCAAAGAGTAAGTCATAACTCGGGTTATAGATTATTTCTGCGGCATCACGGATACCATACTGCTCCAGTTCATTCACAGCCATCGTTTTTACGCTCATCCAAAGCCTCCGGGTTGTCGGAATATCTCCATATATCATAATTATTTACGACTGGTTAACAGCGATTGCTATCAAATAAATGAAAATCCGGATTTTATTTGGGTTTATTTTGTGAGCTGGCTCGATACCATAAGAAAAAATAAACAAAAAGGCCGCATCCGGGGAGCCCGGTGCGGCCTGGTGTTGCGTCAGCTAAAACGAATCAGTGCAGCGAAGCGTTTTTCTGAGTGCGGATTTCATGAATATCCTGTTCATCAAAGATATGATGAGCACCGCAGTATTCACACTCCATATCAATTTTGCCATCTTCCTGCAAAATATGATTAACATCTTCCTCCGGCAGTGTTACCAGCGTATCTGCGCAGCGTTCGCGGGAACAGCCGCAATGAAACGCTATCGGTGCCGGTTCATACAGCACAACGTCTTCTTCATGATAGAGACGGTACAGGATGGTTTCGGCATCCAGGGTAAAGAGCTCATCAGACGAAATAGTGGCGGTCAGCTGCATCAGGTGGCTGAACATGTTCTGTGTTTCTTCCTGCGTACGGGCTTCTGCCGATGCCGGCAGTGCCTGTAACAGCATCCCGGCAGCCTGCATTTTACCGTCGTGTTCCGCAACGCGGACAAACAGGCTGGTCGGCAGCTGTTCGGACTGACGGAAATAGGCATCCAGACACGCTTCGAGGGTTTCCCCTTCCAGCGCCACAATACCCTGATAACGTTCGCCCTGACGCGGCGTAATCGTGATGACCATAAAGCCTTTGCCGATCATATCGTGGAAACCGGCACCGGCAGGCACATCGCCGTTCATACGGGCGATGCCGCGCATCTGCTGACGGTCGTTGCCGTTGATCACTGCGAGACGGACCGGGCCGTCACCCTGTATCTGAACAGTGATATCCCCTTCAAATTTCAGGGTTGCGGTCAGCAGGCTGGTGCAGACCAGCAGTTCACCGAGCAGGCGGCGGACAGGCTCCGGGTAATGATGATTATCCAGGATCTGCTGTAATGTGCCGGAAGCATTGACCAGTTCTCCCCGGACATCACTTTTGTTAAACAGGAACCGGTGTAATGTATCTTGTCGTGCAGACATAATTTTCTCTCGTCTTAACCGCCGGTTATTCCGCGGTATCTGAATTACTGTGTTTAAATTTCAACAATGTCCGTCGTTCCTTTTTATCAGGACGTCGTTCCGGGTGCGGCATCGTCAGGGCATTCATTTTACGTGCAAGCGCGGTTTTTTCACGTTTTTCGATGCTCTCCGGGGTTTCTTCCCAGAGTGTCTGTGCCAGCGGCGCACTCAGGCGCTTGTCCGTGATCCCCAGCACGCGGATTGTCCGTTCATCATTTCCCTGACGCAGGACGATAACCGCGCCGTTTTCGACCAGTTTTCCGGGCTTGGTCCGCTGCCCGTTATAATGAACCTTGCCGCCGTCAATCATGGTTCTGGCGATGGAGCGGGTTTTATAAAACCGTGCCGCCCAGAGCCATTTATCAAGGCGGACAGGCTCTGTGACCTGTGAAGCCTGTTGCATGGTTACTCCGTGACAGACAGTGCAGCCGTTACGGCTGCACCTCAGAGGAAGGGTAGTCGTGCCGGAAGCAGTTGTCATAATAACGGCGGATATCCGTCATCCGGCGGCGGCGCTGACGCCAGCGGATAAACGTATAGATGCCGTTGATAATGGCCAGAAGGGAAAAGACGACCAGTAAAATACAGCTGCCGATAAACCGCGCCAGCATGACACTATCCGGCTGAAAGTGCAGCAGGATATGACGGGTGCCGTTGGCATCCACAGACACATCCGTGACAATGCCCTGAACCTCAAACGGGGTGTGCAGCAGCATATTGGAGAGCTTCTGCAGGGACTGCCAGTGTGCCAGCGGTGTCATTTCCTCTGTCTGTTCATTGACCGGGGCGTTCTCCACGAGGGATTTGCCTTCGTCACTGATCAGCAGCACACCACCCGGCGGCGGACTGTTCAGCCGCATTGCCGCATTTTCCACTTCTTTGTTTATAGCTGTAGATGTGGTGGCGATAACCAGCTTTTCCAAGGCCTCTGCACTTGCCGGACGCAATAAAACATTTGATTGCTCCAGTTTACCGGCTTTGGCGCGTGCTAATAAATTTTCCCAGTTCGGGGAATTCCCCAGATTGACGAGGGCGTTTTTCAGCCGCACACAGTCACTGTTTTCAAATTCACATAACGCCTGGGTTTTCAGAACCAGGGAGGAAAAGTCATCCAGCAGGCTCATCCCGGAGCGGGTGATAACATTGCGCAGACTGTCGTTCACCTTACGGGCTCCGGCATCGGGATGCAGCTGGTTATTCAGTTCGGCAAGCAGCGCGGCGGCGCGATCAACCTGTTCGGACTCGGGAACCGGAAGCGGGGAGGTGTTGTTCCAGTAAATACCGGAGCAGTCAAATGCGCGGAAATTGGGCTTATCCTGGGCGGAGAGGTTCGGCGGCATGTAACACATCCCCACGCCTTTGGCTTCCAGAAAATCTCCCACATAGAGCGGCATATTCTGGAGTTCACTGAAATTGGTGGTGACTTTGGTTTCTGTGCCGGTCAGCCAGTTCAGGGCCAGTTTAACCGGTAAATTGACCGGCTGATTGCAGGCCAGAACCAGCAGGGCAAAGGCGCTGGTCAGGGCGATCAGCAGATTTTTGCCGTAACGGCGATACGGGAAGCGGGTGGATTCCTCGCGCAGGGAGAGGTATTTCCCCTGGCGGACAACCTGCTGATCCTCATACATTTCAATCTGTGTGACAGACCCGAGATCCTGATGCAGCCAGGGTTCCCAGTGGCGCGGGTAGATAAGGTCAATACCGCCGAGTGAAATGCTGTGCTTCTGACTGTGGTCAAAATCGCCGAACAGACCCCAGCGTTTCGGGATCCCCCGGTAGCACTGAATATCCCGCAGACGGCGGCGGTTGCTGATCGGGATCAGGGATAAAATGATGCCCGGCAGCAGCAGCCCGGCTCCGGCGGCCATCATCCAGTAAAATAAAAACGGCGGCATAAAGACCGCAGTGAGCGCCGTCAGCACGCCGCAGACAATCAGCGTGCCGCTGATAAACCCGTGACTGTGCTGCATGTTATATTCCTGCCGGCTCTCTCTGCGTGTGCCGAGAAACTCAATATCAGCATTGCTGTTAGTCAGTATCGCGGCCTGTACCGGTACGTTGTTATTTTTTGTCATTGGCCTTGCCAGCGCGTGGTCATCAGTAAACTCACGTAAGTCATGACCGTTCAGCCCGACAATCATCGGTATCCCGTCAGTAAACATCACATCAATGACATTTGTGGCCTGAATAAATTCATCCAGAACCGCAGGCAGATAAACCTCGTTGCCTTCAATGTAGTAATGCCACTGCTGTCCGTTTTTCTCCGGGATAGCATACCGGGTGATGCGGTTGCACAGACGATAGACGTGATCACTTTTTTTGGGGAAAGCCGGTAATGTAAAGTGCAGATCATTACTGACCGCCTGCCGGGCAGCGCAGGTCAGATGGTGCTCAATGGCCTGAATTTCACCGGCACCCGGCCGGTGGTGTGTCAGGCTGGCCAGCGAAGGTAATACATAACCTGCCCGGCGCTGTCTCCGCCGGTGACTGATAACAGAAACCATTATAAGACAACCGATCACCAGAGCGGCCGCTATAATGAGGGTAATAGTCATTTTTTCCCCGTCGTAATTGCCTGTGCAGCATAACAGTGAAGGAAGCCGTTAAAAAATCGGCCTTTTCTGATTATGCAAAAAAAATTATTTGAAATAACAGTCTGTTATAACTGATTATTTTCACTTTTACCTGCTGATTATGCTGTATGTTACCGTTATTTATTCATCCCGCCCGGTGCTTTTCTTTGTCTCAGGAACGGGTAATATGAAGCAGAGCAATAAGTGAGTGAACCAGGGAATTTACCCCGGTTTTTACTTATTCGCAAAGCGGTACTTTTTCACCCTGCACAGTTTTACTCTGTATGGTTGTACTGCGTTTTTATATTACGTACAGAGGCATACATGGCTGAATTACAAAAACCGAAAATTATCCGCATCGAGACTGTTGCCCAATCCCGTCTGTTTACTGTCCAGTCTGTTGCACTGAAATTCAGTAATGGTGCGGAACGGGTTTATGAGCGTATGCGTCCTGCAACCCGTGAATCTGTCCTGATTGTCCCTGTGGTAAATAACGAACTTATCCTGATCCGGGAATATGCGGCGGGTGTGGACAGCTATGAGCTGGGTTTCCCGAAAGGTGCTGTCGATCCCGGTGAGGATATGCTGACTGCCGCCAACCGTGAGCTGAAGGAAGAAATCGGGTTTGGTGCCCGCACACTGACACCGCTGCGCCGCGTCACCATGTCCCCGTCCTATTTCTCCGGGCAGATGAATATCCTGCTGGCGGAAGGTCTGTATCCTGAAAAGCTGGAGGGCGATGAGCCGGAACCGCTGGTTCAGGAGCGCTGGCCGGTCAGTAAGATGATGGATCTGCTGACTCATCCGGATTTTAACGAGGCCCGCAATATTACCGCGCTGTTCCTGGCGCAGCAATTTTTACAGCGTACCGGTCACTAAGCTATTTTTAACACAAATCTGTTTGTGTTAATCATCGAAAAAAGACATTCATTTGTGTTAAGTAACAACGATTGAAAAAAAAGGGCTGCCTTCAGGCAGCCCTTTTGTCTTTTTCAGTCTGATCAGAACAGTTCTTCCGAACCGCCGTCCTGCTGGATAATCGTTGTACCCACTTCCGACACGCCGTAATCAGTCGGCTCGGTGCCTTTGATAAAGTATTCGGAACGGGAGTTGCCGCCGGAGCCCAGCTTACCGGTGCTGCGGTTGATCTGAACGGAGATAATTCCCGGTGGCGGCGGATCTTTGCGTTCCGGCACACCTTCCAGCGCAACTTTCATAAAGTCGTTCCAGATAGGCTGGGCGCTTTTCGCACCGGCCTCACCACGGCCGAGGTCACGGGCGTTTTCATCAAAACCAATCCAGACCGCAGCAACGATGTCCGGGCCGTAGCCGACAAACCAGGCATCTTTTGAGCTGTTGGTGGTCCCGGTTTTACCGCCGAGGTCACGGCGTTTGATATCCCGCATTGCCCGCCAGCCGGTTCCGCTCCAGCCCGGTTCGCCATAGATATTGGAGTTCATGGCGTCTTTGATCAGGAAGGCCACCTGGGTGCTGACCACATGCGGCGCATACGGGGAATCACTCCCTGCCTGCGGCGCTTTTTCCAGGTCGGCTTCCGGGGCTGCCGGCTGGTCATTTTCCTGCGGCTGGCTGTCTGATTTCGCCACATCGTTTTCCAGAGCATCCTTGTTCAGGCTGCTTTCCAGGTCATGTGAACCTTCGCCGTAGATCACCGGGATGTTGGTGCACTGCGGACAGGCAATTTTCGGCTCTGCGGTAAACAGAGCTTTGCCTTCGGTGTTATCAATCCGGCTGATAAAATACGGGTCGACCAGATAGCCGCCGTTGGTCATCACGGCATAGCCGCGCACCATCTGCATCGGCGTGAAGGAGGAAGAGCCGAGCGCCATGGATTCTGTCCGGACAATGTTACTGTCCGGGAAGCCGAAGCGCAGCAGATAATCGGCGGCATAATTCACGCCCATTGCCCGCATGGCCCGCACCATCACCACGTTCTTCGATTGTCCCAGCCCCTGACGCAGACGGATCGGGCCGTCATAGCGCGGTGGTGAGTTTTTCGGTCGCCAGTCAGGACCAGCGCCGTCCGCACGGACAATCGGCAGGTCATTGAGCAGGGAGGCGAGTGTCAGACCTTTATCCAGTGCGGCGGTATACAGCAACGGTTTGATGCTGGAGCCGACCTGGCGCAGAGACTGGGTGACACGGTTGAATTTGCTCAGCCCGAAATCAAAGCCGCCGACCAGTGCGATCACCGCACCATCCGTTGGATTGAGTGCCACCAGGGCAGAGTTGACATCCGGGATCTGTGCCAGCATCCAGCGGTCTTTGTTCTGACGCACCCAGATCTGCTCACCGGCATGCACCACACCGTTTACCGCTCGCGGTGCCGGACCCATAGCGCGATCAGAGATAAATTTGCGCGCCCAGCGCATGCTGTCCATGGTCAGGTCGATGGTGGAGCCGTCTTTGAGCATCACCTGTGCACGGTTAGCATCCGCACTCAGTACAACACCCGGATTGAGCGGGCCGTAGACCTGTAACGTTTTCAGTTTGCTCAGGATCTGCTCTGTATCCCATGCCGCACTGTTCTGCGGCCACAAAACCTGCTGAGCTCCCCGGTAACCGTGGCGCATATCGTAGTCGATGATACCGGTATGAACCGCATCTTCAGCACTGAGCTGATCTTTGCGTTTAACGGTGGTGTAGACCTTATAACCATCGGTATAGGCATTCTCACCGTACTTTTCAATCATTGCCATACGAACCATTTCCGCCAGATACGGCGCGGAAAAATCAATTTCCGGGGCGTGATAACGGGCTTCGATTGGCTCATTACGCGCTTCATCATACTGGGCGCGGGTAATGTAATTCTCTTCCAGCATCCGCGTCAGTACCACATTACGGCGGGCCAGGGCGCGGGATTTGGAGTAAAGCGGGTTAAAGGTGGACGGTGCCTTTGGCAGCCCGGCGATCACCGCAATCTCACTGAGAGTCAGCTGATCAAGGCTTTTGCCGAAATAGACATAAGCCGCAGCCCCCACGCCGTAAGCGCGCTGGCCGAGGTAAATTTTGTTCAGATACAGCTCGAGAATTTCATCTTTGGTCAGCATCTGTTCGATGCGGATGGCCAGGAACGCTTCCTTTACTTTACGGATAACGGTTTTTTCCGGGCTCAGGAAGAAGTTACGGGCAAGCTGCTGTGTGATGGTACTGGCGCCCTGTGAGGCACGACCGGAGGTCATGGCAACAGAAGCGGCACGGAAAATCCCGATCGGGTCGATTCCGTGGTGGTCATAGAAACGGCTGTCCTCCGTCGCGATAAAGGCATTCCTTACCATCGGCGGGATCTGGCTGAGTGTCAGCGGAATACGGCGTTTTTCACCGAACTGGGCAATCAGTTCGCCGTCCGCGCTGTAGACCTGCATTGGTGTCTGTAATTTGACATCTTTCAGTGTGGCCACATCGGGCAGGTCAGCCTCGACATATTTGTACATGCCATATATCGATGCTGCTCCAAGAAAAATGCAACAGACAACAAAGATCAATAAATACTTTAAGAACTTCACCTGAAAATTTCCGTTAGCCGTGTGGTGGACAGTTTATAAACAGCGACCCTGTAGTATAAAGGTTCATGCGTTTCTTGAATACGTATTTTGTAACCACAGGAAAATTAAGAGAAAAAAGTATTTCTCATATCAATAATACAGGGATAATTTATGCGGATTGCTTCACGGATGGCGGGAATTTCACTTCAGGACGGGGAGATCAGGATAGCACTGGCGCGGCGCATACGCCGGAGGTGGTGTTTTGAGGATTTTATCACGCTGACACTGCCGGAAACGGAATCAGCCGAAAACGGTGTGCCCGGCCTCTCTGCGGTTGCGGCTGCACTGGCGCCATGGCGGCGGCGTATCCGCGGGCGGCCGGATTGCCGGGCGGCACTGCCGGTGTCACTCTGTCTTCAGCAGCAGATCCGCCTGCCGGAGAGCCGTGTCGCGCAGTCTGCGGTGGTGCCGCTGATAGATACCTGGCTGGCGCGCACATTTCCGGGACGTCATCAGGATCTTATCTATGATTACCGGTGGTTTTCCGGCGATATTATTCTGACGGCGCTGCACCGTACTGTCCGTGATCAGTGGCTGTCGCTGGCGGCGGAACTCCGCGCGGATCTGACGGTACTCAGCATTATTCCCTGTGCGCTGCGCTGTTTTGCCTGCGCCAGGGGGGTGGCCGCACAGGACTGGCTGGTTTTCCGTCAGGGGAACAGTCTTTGCTGGACTGCCGGTGAAACGCAGCCGGTACTGAGCGGACGGGCTGACCTGACCCTGCCGTCATTACTGACAGAGCTGAAAACACAGGGTTTTGATGAGTCACAGGCGGCACTGTGCTGTCTGCACGATACTGCGCTGCTGCCGCAGGCATGGCAGCGGGAATGCCGGCGTTACCGCAATGCGGAGGCGGACGATGTCCCGCCGGGCTACGCGGCGGCGGCAGGAATGGTGCTCTGCGGGGAGGAGCGGCTATGACACACCGGGTGAATCTGACCGCCTGGCGCTCCCGGCTGAAACGGCAAATCTGCCGCCGGATGGTTTTCCGGTTTCTGATGGCAGGCGGCGTGCTGTTATCCGCACTGCTGCCGGTTTATCTGCGTCATTCACTGAATGTGCAGCATCTGGCGTTGTTACAGGCCGCATTTGATGAGCGGGAAATCTGTCTTGAGCCGCAGCGGGCTGAACTTGCCCGTCAGCGCGCGCTACAGCGGCAGGCGGAAACGGAAAATCTGCGGCAGCAGCAAACCGCACGGGAAAACCGCCGTTACCGGGATTTGCTGGTTTTTTTGCAGGCTCAGCTGCCGGAAGATGCCTGGCTGGCGCGTTATCAGGCAGAGCAGCAAAAGCATGATACAGAAAGCAGTGTACGTCATGCCCTGTCGGTGAACCGCCGTCAGGTGATCGCCTCGTCTCATCCTTTATTACAGCGGGCACCGCCGGGGCTGATGCCGCTCAGGCTGATCAGCCTGCAGCATCACAAAACAGCCGGGATCCGGCAGTTTATATTGGTGACCGGGAGGAGCCGGTCATGAATCTGAACACAGTATGGCGCTGTGCGCAGTACCGGCGCGTGCAGTGGGGAGTGACTGCCGGGATCTGGTTATCGGCCGGTGTGGTGTTCTGGTGTTTTTATCTGCAACCGGCAGCCGGGGAAACGGAAATGCGGTTCCGGCAGTTGCAGCGGCTGACAGCACTGTCAGAACAGGCGGTGCCGGAAACGGTGGTTCTGCCGCCCCCGGATATCCCGCCGCTGTTTACCTTACTGCCCGAAAATGCGCTGCCGTTGCTGACCGGCTGGCAGCAGGAGCCGCCGGAACAGCCGGAACGCTGGGTGCTGACCTTTGAGGCGCATTACCCTGAGCTGGCGGCGCTGCTCGATACCCTCAGCGGGGAGCTGACTCAGTTGCCGATCACCCGGCTTTCGCTGCACCCGCTGACACCCGGAACCTCCTCATCCCCGCCGCTGTTGCAGCTGACACTGCATCTGGCATTACCGGGGGCGGATTCACCGGATCCGGAAAAGGAATGGCATGATGATGAATAAAGCAAAATCAGCCGCCCGGCTGATCACCGGTTGTTGTCTGCTGCTTGCGGCAGCGGCTCCCGGCGGGCAGCATCCGCGGGATCTTTTTCAGCCTGTCGTCATCAGTGAGGAACCGGCCGTGCTGACAGAACTCCCCGTGATGTATTCCCCGCCGCTGATACCGGAAAGCGGGCAGAGCCGCACATTTACCCTGCAATATGCGGATGCGGCGGACATGCTGGCCCTGCTGAAACAGCATCACGGGGAATGGTTTACAGATAATAAAGCGCCGGAAGCCGACCCGCTGACAAATTCCCTCTTTATAGAAGCACAACCGGATGTGCTGTCGCGGGCGGAAGCCTGGCTGGCACAGATGGATCAGCCGCAGCAGCAGGTGCAGATTACGGCGCATATTGTGTCCGGCTCGCGGGAAGGGCTGCATGAGCTGGGGCTGCAGTGGGGAACCGTGCTGCCGTCACCGGAGTCCGGCAACCGCCTGCAGCTGCATCAGGCGCGGGGAAATAACACGTTCACCTTTAATATCGCCCGTCTCGGCGGCCATCTGCTGGAGATGGAACTGAGCGCACTGGAGCAGGAACAGCAGCTGGATATTGTCGCCAGCCCGCGCCTGACCACGGCGCACGAGCATCCCGCCAGTATCAAACAGGGAGCGGAAATTCCGTACACCACGCAAAACCATGAGTCCGGTTCACAGGTACAGTTCCGCGAGGCGGTACTGGGGATGGAGGTGACACCGCAGATCCTGCGGGATAATAAAGTACGTCTGACACTGCATATCAGCCGTAATGCCCCCGGTGCGGCACTGATGCAGAACGGCAGCGAGCAGTATTCCATTGATAAGCAGGAAATCACCACACAGGTGATTGTCCGCAGCGGGGAAACCCTGATCCTCGGGGGGATTTTTCAGCAGGATAAAGGCAGGCAGGTGACCGGGGTGCCGTATTTATCGTCGATCCCATTGATGGGAAAGCTTTTTACTCATCAATACGATAAACTCAGCCGCCGTGAATTAGTGATATTCATTACACCGCAGTTGATCGATATTTAGTAACTGTATCAATATCAGCATGTTGTATCATTATTCACGGATTATATGCGCAGAATAACGGGTTTTTTTACCGGTTCTGCGGTGTTATACATTTGACGATTGCAACGATTTAGCATACAAGAGTTAGCAAATTTAGCAGGTATGAAATCACTGCCGCCGTAAAATATGCCGTTAATCCGTTGACGGACAACGTCCTGATTCTCAGATCGCGCCTTATGTTTCTGTACAGCTCCTGTTTTCAGGAGGATTCACGGAAATATAAGGCGCGGTTTTTCGCAGGCGTTATGATAGTATGTGCGGATGTTCAGAGGCCGGATTGCGACAGGCGTCACACAGCAGCACCTGAGGTATCTTTCCGGTTTCGTGCCGGTATGGTTGCAATCGGGCAGAATGTGCGGAGATAATTTCAGGTTACTCACGCAGATTCACTCATGAGGTTTCATTTGAGGTCCCGCCGCTGATCGGGTGAGCGGGGCGGGTTATCATTAACGAATATTCTTAGTTATACCAAAAACATGGCAGAGAAACGCAATATCTTTCTTGTCGGCCCGATGGGTGCCGGCAAAAGTACTATTGGTCGTCAGCTGGCTCAGCAATTAAATATGGAATTCTTTGATTCCGACCAGGAAATTGAACGCCGCACCGGAGCCGATGTGGGCTGGGTGTTTGATGTCGAAGGTGAAGAAGGTTTTCGCCTGCGTGAAGAAAAAATCATCAATGAACTGACTGAAAAGCAGGGTATCGTCCTGGCTACCGGCGGGGGTTCCGTCAAGTCACGGGAGACCCGCAACCGCCTGTCTGCGCGGGGTGTGGTTGTGTACCTTGAGACCAATATTGAAAAACAACTGGCCCGGACACAGCGCGATAAAAAGCGTCCGTTGTTACAGGTCGATGAGCCGGTCCGGGAAGTCCTGGTTAAACTGGCCGATGAACGCAATCCGATGTATGAAGAGATCGCGGATATTACTATCCACACCGATGATCAGAGTGCAAAAGTGGTTGCAAATCAAATCATTGAACTGTTAGAAACCAACAGTTAATTTCATTTTACCGGCAACATGCGGAGGTGCCATGGAAAAAGTGACTGTGACTCTGGGTGAGCGTGCTTATCCTATTTCAATTGCTCCGGGTCTCTTTTCCCTCTCCGGCACCTTTGCGCCGCTGACCACCGGTCAGCGTGCAATGATAGTTACCAACGAAACCCTTGCCCCGCTGTATCTTCAGACACTGACCGACAACCTTGCGCACGCCGGCGTACAGGCGGATTCCGTAATTCTGCCGGACGGCGAGCAGTATAAATCCCTGACCACCCTTGACCGTATTTTTACCGCGCTGCTGGAAAACAATCACGGGCGTGATACCACGCTGATTGCGCTGGGCGGCGGTGTTATCGGTGATCTGACCGGATTTGCGGCGGCGAGCTATCAGCGCGGCGTCCGTTTTATCCAGGTGCCGACCACGCTGCTGTCTCAGGTGGATTCATCTGTTGGCGGTAAAACCGGCGTGAACCATCCGCTGGGTAAAAATATGATTGGTGCCTTCTGGCAGCCGGTCAGTGTGGTGATTGATCTCGACTGCCTGAAAACCCTGCCGCGCCGTGAACTGGCGTCAGGGCTGGCGGAAGTCATCAAATACGGCATTATTCTGGATCACGATTTTTTTATCTGGCTGGAAAATAATATCGACCGTCTGCTGGCACTTGAGCCGCAGGCGATGGCGTACTGCATCCGCCGCTGCTGTGAACTGAAAGCAGAGGTGGTGGCTGCGGATGAAAAAGAGACCAGCGGGCTGCGCGCACTGCTGAATCTCGGCCATACATTCGGCCACGCCATTGAGGCGGAAATGGGCTACGGTGTCTGGCTGCACGGCGAGGCAGTCGCCGCAGGGATGGTGATGGCTGCACGCACGGCTGAACTGCTCGGGACCTTCCGCCCGGAAGAGACAGAGCGGGTCATTGCGCTGCTTATCCGCGCCGGGCTGCCGGTGCGCGGACCGGAATCCATGCCGGCGGATGCGTATCTGCCGCACATGATGCGGGATAAAAAAGTGCAGGGCGGTAAACTGCACCTGATTGTCCCGGAAACAATCGGCCGGTCAGTTGTCCGTGCGGATATCCCGCATGACAGGGTGCTGGCTGCCATTCAGTCCGTGTAACGGAAGCGGCGGCAGAAGTTTTTTGATATCTGTCTCGCTGAGTGCCGGGAAAATGGTTACACTACGCATTATGACGCACTCACCGGGCGTCAGTTCTCTTCTGTTATATCCAAAGACACAGTTTCTGCTCTGATGGGAGGGCAAAATGGACGGCTTTAAACCCGAAAAGCAAGAACCACAGATTTTCAGCCAGCCGGATGATGAATCTATCCGTCCGGACGCATCTGACAGACCGGAGCGCCCTGAACGCCGTAATCCGCGTCCGCGCCCGCAGCAGTCACGGCCTAAGTTTGCCGTCTCCCGCCAGCAGATGATGATCGGCGTGGCGGTTGTGGTCCTGGTATTACTGATTATCGCGATAAGCTCCGCGCTGAAATCGCCGTCAGAACCGGAAGCCCAGCCGCAGGCACAGAACGGCGAGCGCCCGATTACCCTCGGCACCGGCAGCAATGACGGTGCAACACAGTTACAGCCAACCGAACCGGTTCCGTCACAGACCGGGCAGACCGGCGTGAATCTCCCTGCTATCAATAACCTGCCGACACAGGCACAGCCGCCGTCACAGACAACCGGCACCGGCCAGCGCGTGGATATCCCGGGGGATATTAACGATGCCCTGAATCAGGGAAATACGCAGGCGGGTATTAATAATGCGGCGCAGCAGAATATGAATAATCTGCCGCCGGTGGTCACTCCGAAGGAAGAGCCGAAGAAACCGCTTCAGCAGGTGAAACCGCAACCGGTGAAAACCACCACGGCAACACCGGCCAAACCGCGTGAAACCACCAAACCGGTCACAGCGGCACCGGCTCCGTCAAAAAGCGGTACCGCGATCGCCAAAGCCCCTGCCGGGAACTATACCCTGCAGCTGAGCAGTGCGAGCCGTGCTGATACACTGAAAGCCTTTGCGCAGAAGCACGGGTTATCCAACTATCAGGTTTATGAGACAACACGTAACGGAAAATCGTGGTACGTCCTGGTGTACGGTAATTTCCCGACAGTCGGGGATGCAAAACGGGAAGTTGAGCGTCTGCCTGCCGAAATTCAGGGAAAAAAACCGTGGGTCAGAAAGATGCAGCAAGTGCATCAGGACATGAAATAATAAACACGGATTCCGTCAGGTGCTGATTTGCTGTCTGAAACAGAGCAGAATCGGCGGCTCTGGCCTTTTTGAGCAATGATTACAGACAGCATGAAGAAACAACGCGCATTTTTGAAGTGGGCCGGCGGGAAATACACTCTGGCAGATGAAATAAAACGGCATCTGCCGGAGGGTGATTGCCTTATTGAGCCCTTTGTCGGCGCGGGGTCGGTTTTTCTCAATACAGATTATCCGCGCTATGTGCTGGCGGATATCAACAGTGATCTGATCCACCTCTATACGATGGTGAAACAGCGGACTCAGGAATTTATCGATGAGTCCCGCAAGCTGTTCACGCCGCAGTTTAATGATGAATTACAGTACTATGCGCTGCGGGAACAATTTAATCAGAGCACGGATCATTTCGAGCGCAGCATTCTGTTTCTCTATCTGAACCGCCATTGTTATAACGGTTTGTGCCGTTATAATTCCAAAGGCCGGTTTAATGTGCCCTTCGGGCGCTACCGCAAACCCTATTTCCCGGAAGCTGAACTGCTGTGGTTCGCGGAAAAAGCCCGCAACGCCCTGTTTGTCTGCCAGTCTTATGTGACCAGCATGGAAAATGCAGGCACCGGGGATATCGTCTATTGTGATCCGCCTTATGCGCCGTTATCACTGACAGCCAATTTTACGGCGTATCACACCAGCGGATTCGGGTTACCGGAGCAGCAGAATCTGGCACAGCTGGCACAAATGCTTTCGTCGGATCGCAAAATTCCGGTTCTGATCTCGAATCATGACACCCCGCTGACCCGGGAGTGGTATCATCAGGCGCAACTGCATATTGTCAAAGTGCGCCGCACTATCAGCCGCAACACACTTAACCGCCAGAAAGTGAATGAATTACTGGCGCTTTACCGCGGACAGTAAGCCGTTGAACCCGGCGGCGTCTTATTAAGAGGAAACAGGAATGAAAGAGTTTTTGATTGCTCCGTCCATTTTATCTGCTGACTTTGCCCGTCTGGGGGAAGACACCGCGAAAGTTCTCGCCGCAGGCGGCGATGTGGTTCACTTCGACGTGATGGATAACCATTATGTCCCGAACCTGACTATCGGACCGATGGTGTGCAAGGCGCTGCGTGATTACGGTATTACCGCGCCGATTGATGTGCATCTGATGGTAAAACCGGTGGACAGCATTGTGCCGGACTTCGCCAAAGCGGGCGCAACCTACATTTCATTCCACGCGGAAGCGAGCGAGCACGTTGATCGCACCATTCAGCTTATCCGCGAATGCGGCTGTAAACCGGGTCTGGTATTCAACCCGGCCACGCCGCTCAGTTACCTCGATTATGTGATTGATAAACTGGATCTGATCCTGCTGATGTCGGTAAACCCAGGCTTCGGTGGTCAGTCCTTTATTCCGGAAACACTGAAAAAAGTGGAAGAAGTCCGCCGCCGCATTGATGCCAGCGGCCGTGATATCCGCCTGGAAGTCGACGGCGGAATTAAGACTGAAAATATCGCGGCAGTGGCGCAGGCCGGTGCGGATATGTTTGTGGCCGGCTCTGCGATTTTCGGCAAACCGGACTACAAAGCCGTGATTGATGATATGCGTAAAGAATTAACAAAGGTTTCAGCATGACAGACAAAACAGCAGTACAGCAATTCACAGGGATTAAAGCCGTTGCATTTGACCTGGACGGCACACTGACTGACAGTATTCAGGGACTGGCGGAAGCAACTGATCGCGCACTGGAAGCACTGGGCTACCGGAAAGCGGGCAGAGAAATGGCCTCTGTCTGGGTCGGTAACGGCGTTGATATGTTACTGGAACGTGCTCTGACTCATGCAACCGGTGAAAAACCTGATGCTGCACTGCACGCGAAATGCCGTCAGCTGTTTGATGATTTTTATGCAGAGACGGTTAAAACCGGCAGTCCGGCATTCCCGCATGTGGCAGAGACATTGCAGGTGATGGCAGACGCAGGGCTGGATCTGGCGATCGTGACCAACAAACCGTCTCAGTTTATTCCGTCGCTGCTGGCTGAAACCGGTCTGGATAAATTTTTCTCTGTCGTGCTCGGCGGGGATGATGTGAAAAATAAGAAGCCGCATCCGGCTCCGCTCTACCTGACGCTGGGTGAGTTCGGGCTGCGTAAGGAAGAGATGCTGTTTGTCGGGGACTCCCGCAATGACATCCTGGCGGCACGGGCAGCGGAATGTCCCTGTGTCGGCATGACCTACGGCTACAACTACGGTATTCCGATTGCTGACAGCAATCCGGATTGCGTACTGTCCGACTTTGCGGGTCTGCTGCCTGCACTCGGGCTGCCTCCGTTAACTCATCAGGAAGGATAATCATGAGCGGAACTAACACCAAAGCACACAAACCCGTTGTATTCAGCGGCGCACAGCCTTCCGGCGAACTGACCATCGGTAACTACATGGGCGCACTGCGCCAGTGGGTAAAAATGCAGGATGATTTTGACTGCATTTACTGCATCGTTGACCAGCACGCGATCACTGTCCGTCAGGATCCGGCTGAGCTGCGCAAGCGCACACTGGATACACTGTCGCTCTATATGGCCTGTGGTCTGGAACCGGCAAAAAATACACTGTTTGTTCAGTCCCATGTGCCGCAGCATGCACAACTGGGCTGGGCGCTGAACTGCTACACCTATTTCGGCGAACTGAGCCGCATGACACAGTTTAAAGATAAATCTGCCCGTCATGCCGAAAACATCAACGCCGGTCTGTTTGATTATCCGGTGCTGATGGCCGCAGATATCCTGCTGTATCAGACTAACCAGGTGCCGGTCGGTATCGACCAGAAACAGCATCTGGAGCTGAGCCGTGATATCGCACAGCGCTTCAATGCCATTTACGGTGATGTGTTTGTGGTGCCGGATCCGTTTATCCCGGCAGGCGGCTCCCGTGTGATGGCGTTACAGGATCCGACGAAAAAAATGTCGAAATCCGATGATAACCGTAACAACCTGATCGCCCTGCTGGAAGATCCGAAAGCGGCAGCGAAGAAAATCAAACGCGCGGTGACAGACTCTGAAGAGCCGCCACGCGTGATTTATGATTTGGAAAATAAACCGGGTGTTTCCAACCTGCTGGATATTCTCTCTGGTGTGACCGGCAAACCAGTTGCTGCGCTGGAAGCTGAATTTGAAGGCCAGATGTACGGTCACCTGAAAGGTGCGGTGGCGGATGCGGTTTCCGGCATGCTGACAGAGTTACAGACCCGTTATCACGAAATCCGTAACGATGATGTGTTACTGAACCGTGTAATGAAAGAGGGTGCTGAGAAAGCCTCTGCCCGTGCACAGGTCACGCTGGATAAAGTACACGACGCGATTGGTTTTGTACGTCGTCCGCTGTAATTACATGATATACAAATAAAAATAGCGCCTTTCGGCGCTTTTTTTATCTCTGTCGTTACAGCCAGCCTTTCTCTTTTCGTGAACGGCATACCGGACATAATGTCTGTCCCGGCTGCCAGCTCATAAAAGGCAGATGGCAGCTGCTGCAATGAGCATCAAAATAAGCATAGCGGACCGGCTGACTGTTTTTTTCTGCCTGCGGTATGACATCGATCGCTTTCGGGAAACAGACGTCACGGCAGCTCATGCAGCCGCTGCATTTTGTCTTATCCACGGTAAACTGATTATCCGCAATAGTGATAGCCCCTTCCTGACACACTGCCACGCAGGCGGTACATAAAATACAGTTTTCCGTATCCGGGCGCACATCAAACCAGCTGTCATCCGGCCAGAGTTTTTTTCGCTCATTCAGACCGGTTCTGGCACGGCCGGTATTCAGCCCGCTACTGATGGTTTTCTGCCGGAACAGCGCAAAACGTTTTCCGGTATCCACCGGCGGCGGCGGGATGATAGTCAGCTGCCAGATTGGTTCGCCGAGGGCTTTCAGGCGCAGATTGAGCGCTGCCAGTACCGGCAGCCAGTTATCAACTTCCGGCTCTGCTATCTGCATCCCGCGGATATGGTACTGCCGGTGCCAGACCAGCAGTTCTTCCGCGCTGGCCGGGGTTTCTTTTTTCTCAATCACCAGTTGCCCGTTATTGTTGTAGCTGCGTTCACGGACAGGGATGTGTTCAATAGCATCAGACGGGCAGACAAACAGGCAGTTTCCGCACTGAAAACAGCGGTCATTATCAATTTTGACGTCGAGATAGCCGAATGTGACCGCATCTGCCGGGCAGCAGGCGGCGCAGTTATCACACTGACTGTTTTTGAGTTTCTTCCTGACACAGTGATCATTCACTGACGGCGGTGTGGTTTTTTCGCCGTTTATCAGGTAGTTGAGTGCGCTGCGTCTGATAACGTTAACTCCTTTTCCTGATCATAATATTGAGCTGGTCACTATTTTCCCATGAGCGGATGCCGTCTGCCACTGACGGGATCAATAATCTGCTTTTCACGCACTCATTTTTTGATGCAAAACAACCCGGCTGAATCGTAAAACCGTAAAATAACTATAGGTTAATAACTGCAGGTTATTGTATTACAAATGATTTATTGCGAATGGTTACCAGTCGCAATCTGACAATAAGCCGTTATCCGGCAACAACAATAATAATAACGATTACAAAATCAATTAAGCGAGCAATGTATATGACAAAGATGAAAGAAACGGCGTTGTTCACTGCGCCGCTGACGCGGCGCGGGTTTGTCAAAGCCTCCGGTGCGGCCGGCGGTCTGGCAGTTGCAGCGGGCGGGTTATCCCTCCCGTTCAGCCATGCGGCGTCTGCCGCTGAAACTACCCCGGCACCTGCGGCGGCTTCTGATGAGAAAGTGGTCTGGAGTGCCTGTACGGTTAACTGCGGCAGCCGCTGTCCGTTACGGATGCATGTGGTTGACGGCGAAATCAGATATGTTGAAACCGACAATACCGGTGATGATGTCTACGAAGATCTGCATCAGGTACGTGCCTGTCTGCGCGGCCGTTCCATGCGCCGCCGGGTGTACAATCCGGATCGCCTGAAATACCCGATGAAACGTGTGGGTAAACGCGGCGAGAACAAATTCGAGCGTATCACCTGGGAAGAGGCGTTTGATACCATCGCCGGTACCATGAAACGCCTGATCCGCGATTACGGCAACGAGTCTATCTATCTTAACTACGGTACCGGCACCCTCGGTGGCACCATGACCAAATCCTGGCCGCCGGGAGCAACACTGATTGCCCGTCTGATGAACTGCTGCGGCGGTTATCTGAATCATTACGGTGACTACAGTACCGCGCAGATTGCAGCCGGTCTGAATTACACTTACGGCGGCTGGGCGGACGGTAACAGCCCGTCAGATATTGAAAACAGCAAGCTGGTGGTTCTGTTCGGTAACAACCCGGGCGAAACCCGCATGAGCGGCGGCGGTGTGACCTATTATGTTGAGCAGGCACGCGAGAAATCAAATGCCCGCATGATTATCATCGATCCGCGTTATACCGATACCGGTGCAGGGCGCGAGGATGAATGGATCCCGATCCGTCCGGGTACGGATGCCGCACTGGTCAGTGCGCTGGCGTATGTGATGATCAAAGAAGACCTGGTGGATAAGCCGTTCCTCGATAAATATTGTGTCGGTTATGACGAAACCACCATGCCTGCCGGGGCACCGGCCAACGGGCACTATAAAGCGTATATTTTAGGTGAAGGGCCGGACGGCGTGGCGAAAACCCCGGAGTGGGCAGCCAAAATCACCGGTATTCCGGCGGCGCGGATTGTGAAACTGGCGCGGGAAATCGGTACTGCCAAACCGGCGTATATCACTCAGGGCTGGGGCCCGCAGCGCCGCTCAAACGGCGAAACCGCATCCCGTGCCATTGCCATGCTCTCTATTCTGACCGGTAACGTGGGGATTAACGGCGGTAACACCGGTGCGCGTGAAGGCTCTTACGCAATTCCGTTTGTCCGTATGCCGACCCTGACTAACCCGGTGAAAACCAGTATCTCCATGTTTATGTGGACAGATGCGATTCTGCGCGGCGAAGAGATGACCGCCACCCGGGATGGTGTGCGCGGTAAAGACAAACTGGATGTGCCGATCAAAATGGTCTGGAACTATGCCGGTAACTGTCTGGTGAACCAGCACTCCGAAATCAACCGCACTCATGACATCCTTCAGGATGAGAGCAAGTGTGAGATGATTGTGGTGATCGATAACCATCTGACCTCGTCCGCCAAATATGCGGATATCCTGCTGCCGGACTGCACCGCTTCCGAACAGATGGATTTCTGCATGGATGCCTCCGCCGGTAACATGGGGTATGTGATTTTTGCCGATCAGGCGATCGAACCGCGCTTTGAAAGCCGCAATATCTATGACATGACCAGCGAAATTGCCAAACGGATGGGAGTCGGTGATCAGTTTACCGAAGGCCGTACCCAGGAAGAGTGGCTGCGTCACCTGTATGAGCAGTCCCGCGCTGCACTGCCGGAACTGCCGGAGTTTGATGAATTCCGCAAGCAGGGTATTTTCAAAAAACGAGACCCGCAGGGACACCATGTGGCGTACCGCGATTTCCGCAACGACCCGCAGGCAAACCCGCTGACCACGCCGTCAGGTAAAATCGAGATCTATTCCGCGCAGCTGGCGGAACTCCGTGATACCTGGGAACTGAACGAAGGGGATGAAATCCATCCGCTGCCGGTTTATTCCGCAGGCTTTGAGCATGCCGGTGATCCGCTTCAGGAAAAATACCCGTTACAGATGACCGGTTTCCACTACAAATCCCGGACGCACTCCACTTACGGCAACGTTGATGTGCTGAAAGCCGCCTGTCCGCAGGAACTGTGGATTAACCCTGTTGATGCCGCGAAACGCGGGATTGCGCACGGCGATAATGTGAAGGTCTTCAACGATCGCGGGGAAGTGCGCGTCAATGTGAAGGTCACACCGCGTATTCTGCCGGGCGTTGTCGGTCTGGGTGAAGGTGCATGGTACAGCCCGGACGGCGATCGCATCGATCACGCGGGCAGCATTAACGTGTTAACCACTCAGCGCCCGTCGCCGCTGGCGAAAGGGAATCCGTCCCATTCCAACCTGGTTGAAGTCGTTAAGGCCTGAGGAAGCGATTTATGTCAACGCAATATGGTTTCTACATTGATTCAAGTCGCTGCACCGGCTGCAAAACCTGCGAGCTGGCCTGTAAAGACTTTAAAAACTTATCTCCGGAAGTGAATTTCCGCCGTATCTATGAATATGCGGGCGGCGACTGGACAGAGCAGGATGGTGTGTATCAGCAGAATGTGTTTGCTTACTATCTCTCTATCTCCTGTAACCACTGTGATGATCCGGCCTGTGCCAAAGTCTGCCCGAGCGGTGCAATGCACAAGCGGGAAGACGGCTTTGTGGTGGTGAATGAGGAAGTGTGTATCGGTTGCCGTTACTGTCATATGGCGTGCCCGTACGGTGCACCGCAGTTTGATGAAGTCAAAGGCCACATGACCAAATGTGACGGCTGCTATGAGCGCGTCGCGGAAGGCAAAAAGCCGATTTGTGTTGAATCCTGTCCGCTGCGGGCACTGGATATGGGACCGATTGAAGAGCTGCGGGCTAAATACGGCACACTGGCGGAAATCGCGCCGCTGCCGTCTGCGGAATACACACATCCGAATATCGTTTTAAAACTGAATGCCAACAGCCGTCCTGTCGGGGATACCACAGGCCATCTGGCGAACCCGGAGGAGGTATAACATGGGATCGGGAATTCATGAATGGCCGCTGATGTTTTTTACCACCATCGGGCAGAGTGTGGCAGGGGCATTTATTGTGATGGCGGCAGTGCTGCTGTCCGGAAAACTGTCACCGGAACTGAACCGTAAAGTGCATTACAGCATGTTCGGCCTGTGGGTGCTGATGGGCGTGGGTTTCCTGCTCTCCATGATGCACATGGGTACACCGCTGCGCGCGTTTAATGCGTTTAACCGCCTCGGCAGTTCATCGCTCAGTAATGAAATTGCGGCCGGTTCGGTCTTCTTCGCTGCCGGTGGTTTTTACTGGCTGCTGGCGGTGCTGAACAAAATGCCGGCGGCGCTCGGTAAGCTCTGGCTGCTGGTGGTAATGGTTCTCGCGGTGGTCTTTATTTACGCCATTCCGCAGGTTTACCAGATTGCCACGGTGCCGACCTGGTATACCCCGTACACCACGGTTCACTTTGTGCTGACAGCTCTGCTGGGCGGGCCGGTACTGGCTGCTCTGCTGCTGCGGATTGCCGGGTTTGACCTGCGCTGCATCAGCTGGCTGCCGCTGGTGGGTATCGTTGCGCTGGTGGCGAGTGCGGTCGCAGTGACGTCACAGGCGTTTGATCTGGCCTTTATCCGCAGTTCCGTACAGAGCGCTTCCGCGCTGGTACCGGAATTCGGCCTGTATATGGGCTGGCGTCTGGTTCTGCTGGCGCTGGGTCTGACCTGCTGGATCCTGCCGCTGGTGAAACGGACAAATCCGCCGGTGATTATGATGCTGATTGGTTTTGTTCTGGTGTTATCCGGGGAAATTATCGGCCGCGGTATTTTCTACGGACTGCACATGACAGCCGGTATGGCCTATCTGTCCTGATACAGTCAGCGCGTATCCTGTTACTGTTTTCCGGACGGAAATCGTGGCAGGATACGCGGATATTTTATTGTGAGAGTCCTGAGTTATGAGTGAGCAAGCTGTCAGTGATGTTGCCTTAACGGCCCGTATTCTCGGGGTGGCATTTTACTATCCGCCGTCAGAAATAGCGCAGATAACAGAACTGCTCTCATCCGGGGAGTGGGTGGCGGAATGGCCGTACGGCGATGATGCGCAAAAGCAGGCCGCTGCACAGAAACTGGGTCTGGCTGTCACCGGTGAGGAAACCTTAGCGCAGGCCTATCAGCGGCTGTTTATCGGCCCGCAGGCACTGCCCGCATCACCGTGGGGCTCTGTCTGGCTGGATAAAGAACAGGTGCTGTTCGGGGATTCCACTGTTGCCCTGCGTGAGTGGATGCGTGCGCATCAGGTGGATATTGCGCTGTCGCAGAATGAGCCGGAAGATCACATCGGTCTGTTACTGATGATGGCGGCCTGGACGGCGGAAAATCGTCCGGATGCCCTGAATTCACTGCTGGCGGAACACCTTCTGCCGTGGGCCCGCTTTTATCTGGCGCGGATGCAGGAAAAATGCGGCAGCCCGTTCTATGAAGGGTTATCAGCGCTGACTGCCCTGACACTCAGGGGCTGGCAGGATGCACTGCTGGTGATCCCGGCAGAGAAAACCATTTTTGCCTGAGATATCATAATCAGATAAAAAAGCCCTTCCGGTCTGCACCGGAAGGGCTTTTTTTACGGCAGATGTTACTGGCCGAGGTCAAATTCATTAATTTTTGCGAGCATGTCCGGGTCATTGCGGTACTTTTCGCGCAATACTTTTTGCTGCTCTTTGGCCGGAGGACAGGTTTCATCCAGTGCTTTTTTGATATCTTTTTTCTGATCTGCCGGCAGGGACACATCCCATTCACCGGCAAAATGAATGCAGTTCTCTGCATTATCCGTAAAGATTTCCATCTCATCCGCACTGTTCTGATCTGCCGCGGCGGCGGGCAGTGAAAGCGCTGCCAGGCTCAGCAGCATTATCAGGTATTTCATCCGTGTCTCCTGTTTAAAAGGTCGTCTGTGTGTGCTGCGGGGTCAGCAGCGGTCATCGTGAAACGAGTATGATAATCACACATTCCGGAACGGGTTTAAAGCAGGGAGAACCCGGGATTACATATTCTTACACGGCTGCGGCGGAGCCGAATAACCGGCGGTTAAAATCCTCGATTTTACCGGTCATCAGACGGCGCTGCATGGTCAGTGTCCAGCTGGCGGAAAGTCCGGATGCCTGTAACAGATAACGGTATTCTGTTTCATCAAACGGCAGATGAAAAGCGATGGCAGCGGCTTCCCTGACAGACACCGCGCTGGTGCGGGTCAGCAGTTTCAGCGGCTGATCACTGCTGACATCCCCTTTCCCGACGACACGGTACAGCCAGCCGGTACGGCCGCAATCCTGCATCACCAGTGCAAAATCAGACACATCTGTCAGCGGATTCAGTTTGTAGCATGGTGAGCGCGGCTGGGTTACCTGAATCACGGCGCTGCCCCACTGATAAATATCCCCGATGAATACGGTTTCTTCCGTCATACCGAGGGTGGATATATTTTCCCCGAAGAACGGCGCGACAAAGCGATCCTCAATCTCCGGATACATCATTTTCCAGTAGTCGTAGTGTTCGCGGGGATAGTGACACAACGCACGGTCAGGGCCGCCGTGAAAGGCTTTTTCCGCCTGCTCGTCACCGGCGAGTCCGGTGGCACTGAGGGCAATCACGCCTTCGGTCTGACGCTTTTCAATTGCGCTGCGCCCGCAGCGGGCTGTATCCCTGACGGGACCGGTGAAAACTAAAGGTGTGTATGCCATGCCGCCTCCGTATTGAGTGAGACGGATATCATAATCGAAAGCGGGAAAGAAGAATATGTGCGGACAGCGTCCGCACATATTTCAGGACTTATTTTGCAAAAGCTAAACGCGCTGCTGCCTCATCCCAGTTCACCACAGACCAGAATGCTTTGATGTAATCCGGACGGCGGTTCTGGAACTTCAGATAATAGGCGTGTTCCCACACATCCAGACCGATGATCGGATAACCGGAGGTGCCGGAAATCGCTTCACCCATCAGCGGGCTGTCCTGGTTGGCGGTTGAAACCACAGCCAGTTTGCCGTCTTTCAGCACCAGCCAAGCCCAGCCGGAACCGAAACGGGTTGCGGCGGCTTTTTCAAACTCAGCCTGAAACGCCTCAACGCTGCCGAAATCGCGCTCAATCGCTGCTTTCAGGTCGCCCTGTAATGTGGTGCCGGTTTTCAGGCCTTTCCAGAACATGCTGTGGTTGGAATGACCACCGGCGTTGTTGCGGATAAAGGTACGTTTGTCCGCCGGGAATTTATCGAGCTGTGCGATCAGATCGTCGATATCCAGATTTGCCATCTCAGGGAAGGCTTCCAGCGCGGTGTTGGTGTTATTCACATACGTCTGATGATGTTTGGTATGGTGAATTTCCATTGTCATTTTATCGAAATGCGGTTCTAACGCATCATAAGCGTACGGTAATGCAGGTAATACATAGCTCATAATTATAACTCCAGTAATTGACCGAACCGCTCACACCGTGTGTGAACAGGCAGACATTATAATGAAACAGATGATAATGAAAACGATTATCAGATCTGTGCGATCTGTGCGGATTCTTTTTATTTGTTAGTTTACTGTCTTATTTTAGTTAAATATTTTAGTTGGTGCTAATCATCTGATGTCATGTGCTGTTTTTTATGTAACAGGTGATTTTTTATATTGCCGGTGGTTTTCGCATCAAATGATAACGCTGTGAATACCCCCTTTTTCAATCCGTGATCTTTAGCGCAAAAAAGAAACAAAGGCAGAAAGGTAACTTTATTTAACGTGATTTTGACATAGCATCAACAATTGAAAGGAGATGCATCATGACAAAAATAACGAAATATCCTGTACCCGAAGCAATTGCAGAAAACGCGCTAATCAATCATCAGCAGTATCTGGACGAGTATCAGCGGTCTGTTGAGGATCCCGACAGCTACTGGCGTGAGAAAGGTCAGATTGTAGACTGGATAAAGCCCTATACGCGGGTGAAAAACACCTCTTTTGATCCGGGCCATGTCAGTATTAAATGGTTTGAGGACGGCACACTGAATCTCAGTGCTAACTGTCTTGACCGGCATCTGGCGGAGCGTGGTGATAAACCGGCGGTGATCTGGGAAGGTGACAGCCCGGATGAGTCCCGCACACTCACTTACCGTGAACTGCATCATGATGTCTGCCAGTTTGCCAATGTCCTGAAACAGCAGGGGATCCGCAAAGGTGATGTGGTTGCGATTTATATGCCGATGATACCGGAAGCAATGGTCGCCATGCTGGCCTGTGCCCGTATCGGTGCGGTGCACTCGGTGATTTTTGCCGGGTTCTCACCGGAGGCGGTGTCCGGCCGTGTCATTGATTCCGGGGCAAAAATGGTGATCACGGCAGATGAAGGTCTGCGCGCCGGGCGCACTATCCCGCTGAAGAAAAATGTGGATGACGGCCTGAAAAACCCGGGCGTGACCACAGTCAGCAGTGTGATTGTTTTCCGCCGCACCGGCAATCCGGTGGAGTGGCAGGAAGGGCGTGATATCTGGTGGCACGATGCTGTCAGTGGTGTCAGTGCGGACTGTCCGCCGCAGGAGATGAATGCGGAAGATCCGCTGTTTATCCTCTATACCTCCGGTTCCACCGGCAAGCCGAAAGGCGTGCTGCACACCACCGGCGGTTACCTGGTTTATGCCACACTGACATTTAAATATATCTTTGATTATCATGGTGATGAAGTGTTCTGGTGTACAGCGGATGTCGGCTGGGTAACCGGACACACCTACCTGGTTTATGGCCCGCTCTCCAACGGGGCTATCACGCTGATGTTTGAAGGCGTACCGAACCATCCGAAGGTCAACCGGATGTGTCAGATTGTCGATAAACATCAGGTCAATATCCTGTATACCGCGCCGACAGCTATCCGCGCCCTGATGGCGGAAGGTCTCAGTGCGATTGAAGGCACCTCCCGCAAATCACTGCGCATTATGGGATCAGTCGGCGAGCCGATTAACCCGGAAGCCTGGGAGTGGTATTACAAAACTATCGGTGACAGCCGCTGCCCGATTGTCGATACCTGGTGGCAGACCGAAACCGGTGCCTGCATGATAGGTGCGATGCCGGGGGCGATTGAACTGAAACCGGGCTCTGCGACTGTCCCGTTCTTTGGCGTCCAGCCTGCGCTGGTGGATAACCAGGGAGAAATTCTGGACGGCGAAACCGAGGGGAATCTGGTGATCCTCGACTCCTGGCCGGGCCAGGCCCGTACTCTGTTCGGTGATCATGAACGTTTTGAACAGACCTATTTTTCCGCCTTTAAAGGTATGTATTTTGCCGGGGACGGTACCCGCCGTGATGAAGACGGCTATTACTGGATCACCGGGCGGGTGGATGATGTGCTGAATATCTCCGGGCACCGCCTCGGTACCGCCGAAGTGGAATCTGCACTGGTTTCACACCCGAAAATTGCCGAAGCGGCCGTGGTCGGGATCCCGCACAGTATCAAAGGGCAGGCTATTTATGCCTATGTCACACTCAATCACGGCGAGGAGCCGACACCAGAGCTGTATGCGGAAGTGAGGAACTGGGTCCGTAAAGAAATCGGCCCGATTGCCACCCCGGATATTCTGCACTGGACCGACTCTCTGCCGAAAACGCGATCCGGTAAAATTATGCGCCGTATCCTCCGTAAAATCGCCGCCGGTGATACCGGTAATCTGGGTGATGTATCAACACTGGCTGACCCGGGTGTGGTCGAAAAACTGCTCGAAGAAAAGCAGGCCATCAAAATGAACTAGCACGCTAACCTCAGTCAGTGCCGCGCTGTGCGGCACTGACACTCCGGATAACAAAAACAGAGGAGTATCCTCAATGAGCGCATCCATTTATCAGCAGGTGGAGAACGACCCTCGCTTTCAGGAACTGGTCAGAAAGCGCAGTCGGTTCTCATGGACATTGTCCGCTATCACACTTGTGCTGTATGTCAGCTTTATTATTCTGATAGCCTTTGACCCGCAATGGCTGGGTACGCCACTCGGCGAAGGTCTGACGATTACCCGCGGGATACCTGTCGGCGTCGGGCTGATTGTCAGTGCGTTTGTCCTGACCGGTATTTATACCATCCGCGCAAACGGTGAATTCGACCGTCTGACCGCCGAAATCATCAGCGGGGTGAAACAATGAAAACGCGCCTTTCTGCTCTTCTGTTATCCCTGCTGTTTCCGCTGCTCAGTCACGCGGATGCCATCAGCGGGCCGGTGGAGCGCCAGCCGGTAAACTATCAGGCCATTATTATGTTTCTGGTTTTTGTCGGCCTGACACTGTACATCACTTACTGGGCGGCAAAACGGACACGTTCCCGTGCGGAGTATTACACCGCCGGGGGAAAAATTACCGGGTTTCAGAACGGGCTGGCGATCGCCGGTGACTTTATGTCTGCCGCCTCCTTCCTCGGGATCTCCGCACTGGTTTACACCTCCGGTTATGACGGCCTGATCTACTCCATCGGTTTCCTGATCGGCTGGCCGGTGATCCTGTTCCTGATTGCGGAACGTCTGCGTAACCTCGGGCGCTACACCTTTGCGGATGTGGTTTCTTACCGTCTGAAAGCACGGCCGATTCGTGTGCTGTCTGCCAGCGGTTCGCTGGTGGTGGTGGCGCTGTATCTGATAGCGCAGATGGTCGGGGCTGGTAAACTGATTGAGCTGTTATTCGGACTCAACTATATCGTGGCGGTTGTGCTGGTCGGCATCCTGATGGTGTTTTATGTCCTGTTCGGCGGCATGCTGGCAACGACCTGGGTGCAGATTATCAAAGCAGTTCTGTTACTTGCCGGTGCCAGCTTTATGGCGCTGATGGTGATGAAAGCCGTGGATTTCAACTTTAACACCCTGTTTAAAGACGCGGTTGCGGTACATAAAAACGGGTTGGCGATTATGAGCCCGGGCGGGCTGGTGTCAGATCCGATCTCCGCATTATCTCTGGGGCTGGCGCTGATGTTTGGTACTGCCGGGTTACCGCATATTATCATGCGCTTCTTCACGGTCAGTGATGCTAAAGAAGCGCGTAAGAGTGTGTTTTATGCCACCGGATTCATTGGTTACTTCTATATCCTGACCTTTATTATCGGCTTCGGCGCTATTTTGCTGGTCAGCCCGAACCCGGTATTTAAAGATGCGGCGGGGGCACTGATCGGCGGTACCAACATGGCGGCGGTGCATCTGGCGGATGCGGTCGGCGGTAATCTGTTCCTCGGCTTTATCTCCGCCGTGGCATTCGCGACCATTCTGGCGGTGGTTGCCGGTCTGACCCTGGCGGGCGCTTCTGCGGTTTCCCATGACCTGTACGCCTGTGCTATCAAAGACGGCAAAGCCAATGAGCGGGATGAATTAAAAGTCTCCAAAGTGACGGTGATTATTCTCGGGATTGTCGCTATCGGGCTGGGTGTGCTGTTTGAAAAACAAAACATCGCCTTTATGGTGGGACTGGCTTTCTCTATTGCGGCGAGCTGTAACTTCCCGATCATTCTTCTCTCGATGTACTGGAAACGCCTGACCACACGCGGTGCACTGGCCGGTGGCTGGCTGGGATTGTTAACCGCGGTGATCCTGATGATCCTGGGGCCGACTATCTGGGTCAATATTCTCGGGCACGAAAAAGCGATTTATCCGTATGAATATCCGGCACTTTTCTCAATGTTTGCTGCCTTTATTGCGGCCTGGCTGGTGTCTGTGACGGATAACTCTGCACAGGGTCAGGAAGAACGCAGCCGCTTTGAGGCGCAGTTTATCCGCTCTCAGATAGGCATCGGAATCGAGCAGGGCAAATCTCACTGACAGACGTCACAGCGCGGTCTCCGTTCCGGAGGCCGCGTTTTTCTTTCTCTCCGGCACTTGTTTTATCAGGTTGTTAATGGTTTACTGCAACCCGCTTGTTTATGTTATTTAAAAGTTAATTTATGCGTCTGTTTTCTTCTGTTTTACTGATTGTGCTGATTGCTCTGGCACCGGCGGTGTTATCCGGTGGACCGGGGGCGGAGTACAATGTGAAAATTACGGTGATGGGCACATTATTGCTGCTGGCGAATGTGTATCTCTGCCGCTATACTGCGGGCAAAATAGTTGTTGGCCTGCTGACCATTTTGTGGGGGCTGAATTTATCTGCCTCTGCTTTTTTCCGCCGCGAGGCGGGCGCTGAATATCTGACGAACCTTCCTGAGCTGCTCCATCAGGGCTATCCGTTATCAGCCGGTGATTTCCTGTCTGAAAACAGTGGTATCGTACTGTTTTTTATCGTGGTTTCTGTGGCGTATTTCGCGGTGGTTCACCTGCTGAGCCGTGCGTTGCCGCGCCGCGCTATCCGTAATGCCGGTATCTCGCTGTTATTACTCTCGTTTATTCTGCCCGTTGAATATTACGCGATGGAAAAAGATAAAACGCCGGGGCTGACGGTGTATGACCACTACCTGCTGGGTACGCCGCTCTATAATCTTGCCACAGTACCGATGGCATGGCGGGGATGCACCGGTATCAGCTGAACAGCAGCAGCCGTCCGGGAGATCCGGACGGCTGCTGTATCAGTCAAACTGCAGAATAAATTGTGTGTTTGCTTCCAGCCTGCCGGGTTTAACGGAATCGCCATAGCGGTAATATTCAGCAACAAGCGGAACACGTGTTTTTCCGTCCTGTAAGTCCGCGATTTTAACAAACTCCTGATTAACCAGTACGGCATCATTATTCATCGGTGATGTGACAACAAAACCGACACCGGACGCATTATTATTACCTTCATCATCAGGAACGATAACAGACTCTTTTCCGTTATAACTTTCTGTTTTAGCCGCCATTAATTTCATATGAGCAGACAGATCGCCGTTACATGAAATAAATAAATTATCTTCAGCTTTATAATTACCGTCCGGAAATCCTTTGGACGAAAAGGCATTTACCGGTGCCCGGGGTAATTTAAATTCCAGGTCAGAATTTTCCAGCGAACATGAAGACGGTGCGCTTTCAATCTTGCCTTTCAGTCTGTAACTGTATCCTACCGCTGTTGTGCCGCCGCCGGGGTTATATGCCTGAATTAAGACAGTACCAATATATGCTCCGCCGGTTAAAGAAAGCGTATCCGGATTATCTTTTGCGGCATAAATAATAACTGTTAAGTCAAGCGGCAGGAGCGGACCTGCCGGAACCGGAATATTACTTCCCGGCTGGTTTTGAAAATGCATACCGGTTCTGTTATCGATCAGAACATAAACAAAATTCCGATCTCCGCCCGGATAAATATGATATGCAGGATAGCCGTCAATATCACCATAATGCTTAGCGACAATACCACTGCCTTCACTGTAGCTGGTATAGCCGTGAATACCGGCATCCGGTCCGCAGTCTGCCACGCCGCCGATACCGCCTTCACGGACAAATGTGAAGCGGCCGACTTCCTGATTCTGCTTTATACTGCCGGTAAGACGCAGATTGATGGTTGACGTCATTGTGGAATGGTTCTGATTTCCGCCTCTGATACAGTCCTCGAGTGCATAAGCATGGCCGGCCGTACCTAATCCGCCTGCGGTAATTATCAGAGATAATATCAGATGTCTGGTTTTTTTTATCAGGTGACAGTATTTCATCAAATCTCCCGCTGACAATTCAGCTTTGTAATATATATTCCGTTCGTGGGTAAAGTACCGGTAATGTCATACCGGATAATGCATTGCTGCATATTTCCGTCCTGCTTCCAGGTCACGCGGATATCACCTTTTTCTTTATCCGCAATGAAATAGAGCGTATTAAAATTAGATACCAGGTATTCAGTATCACCACCCATCGTTGCTTTTGCGCCTAACGGTATTTCTTTATTATCAGGTGTTTTCAGTGTGATCAGCAGTTTGTAGCCTTTCTTCACATTGAAATCGGCCAGAATCAGCGCGCCTTTTGTCGGAACAATATCGTTAATAATATTATTTTCGATCTCGGTATCACCGGGGATGGTCTGAGTATCAATCACAATATTATTTTTCCGGTATGGCGTCATACCGGAAACAACAGCAAGGCCCGAATTATTTGTCTGAGCAGACTGACCGTTAATGATACCCACACCGGCAGTATCTTTGGTCAGTACCAGTGCATTGGTATTCTGCAATACGGGAGCGGTAACTACGCCATATTGTGTGGCCAGCAATGAACCATTCATACCATAGCTGAGATTTTTATTATTTTTACTGTATGAATAACCGGCATTAACAGACGCATATTGTGAGCGATAGGAACTACTCAGACCGCCTGAATTCCCGGTGCCTTTATTACCCTGACTCTGATAAATATCCCAGCTGCCTTGTTGGTTCTCACCATAATTCCCGCTGAGCCCGGCAGTCTGTAACGTCTGATGATCGGCATCGGAAGAAATATTATAATTTGCCCAGATGGTATTATCTTTAATATTGAGCGGAATATTAAGGTTCATACTGACATTATAGGTATTATTTTTACCATTCTCAGTTCTTGTGCCCTGATAATAATTATAATATATACCGTAGTTCATTTTGTTAAATGAGCTGTTGAACCCGGCATTATAGGATTTTTGTCTTTTACCGGATGTATATTCATAAATAACAGTCGACAGATTAAGCGATGAATTGCCGGAAAAAACAGGCTGATTCAGTGATAAAGTGTATTCATTTTTAAGTTTATTATGGTCGTTCCGGTTTTCATCATATGACATTGCATCTTCGAAACGATAAAATTTAGCATCGAAGTGACGGTAACCCACCAGGGATACGCTGGTATTTGTTGCTTCTATTCTCTTCGAGTAGTTAACGCGAAACGCATTCCCGGCAGAGGTTTTATCGTGATTAAGAGTTGCTTTTGCATGCAGGATATCGGCTGTGATTGCACCAAAAGCACCAAAGTTAAATGCAGCACCGATACCGCCGGATTGATAATCTTTGGCAACAAATGCTCCGCCGAAAACGGTGACAAAATCGGTCAGGCCATAAAATATTTCTGCCTGATTGATTTTCTTTCCGTTACCTTTGTTATTGCTGTCATAGGTTCCGCCGGAAATGCTGTAACGCATATTTCCTTTCTTTTCCAGTGTGGAAATTGAAGAGAAAGGAACGATGAAATTTTTCTCACTGCCGTCGGTTTCCTTAACATTAACATACAGGTTTCCGCCATTACACATCGGGTAATATTCGGTGAGATTAAACGGACCGGCAGGAACACTTTGTCTCAGGATAATTTCACCATTCTGAACAACAGTGACAACGGCCTCTGAATTTGCCATGCCGGAAATTGACGGAACATAGTTTGTTTTACTGACCGGGTCCATGGATCTGTCAGTTGTCAGACGAATACCACGAAATTTAACAGAATCAAATAACTGTGATGATGAATATAAATTACCGACAGTAAATTCACTTTTCAGTGAATTTATGTTTCTCGATAAGGTATTACTGATATTTTTCCATTTGTTTTTATTATTATCATCATTCATCCAGGTAGAATAATTCTGATAACGCCATGCGCCCAGATTGACTCTGGTCTGGATATTTCCATAATAGCTGTCTTTTGTTTCGCCATTGTGCTGACGATTTACTGCCGAAAATAAATAGTTAACAAAAAGTGCAGGGATACCATTATCCCAGTTTTCCTGCTCTAATGCTTCCAGTTTATCTTTATTAATGTATGACTGTGGTGTTGTCAGTGCATAAATCCGGGTGTTAAGGTCGAGATAGCCATGCGTATATTCAATGTCATTGATATTAAAACAGCCACCGGTATCATCATTATCTGATGACGGAAAATCGAGTCCTGTGTTTTCCCATTCTTCTCTTGAAAAACAGGGAATGAGCTTTTCATTACCAGCTTTGTTTTTTTTCAAAACAAAATCAATCTCTTTTGTGGTAATTTTATTATTGTTAATAACAAGAGTTACTTTGTATTTTCCGGGCGCATTATCATTTTCTTTGAAAACATTGACATCTTCATTAGTCAGTTGTGAGTTACTGCCGGGAATGTTAAATAAACTGGCCGGATAATAATCATCGGCCATAACGGAGAAAGATGTCCCTGCCATAAGGACAGACATCACGGATAATGACATAAAATGGTTTTTATTATGATATTTTTTCATCATCATTATCATCTGTTATTTAGCAGAATAACTTAATTCAACGGCTTTACCGTAATCATTTATGTATGTCAGTTTTACATTTGCAGGTGCTTTAATTGCCTGCGGAGCCGTTATTGTCTCTGCGGATTTTGGCGATATATATCCGGAAGGCAGTTTTACTTCCTGGTTGTTGACCGTTATTTTTGAAACATTCACATAATAAGGCGTGCTGTTATTAACCGTAAGGCGGTTACCTGAAACAGACCAGTCTAACTTATTTGCATAGCTTTCAATATCCCGGCTGTTATCGAGAGCCGCCGGACGATACAGGATTTTTATTCGGTTGGTCATCGAATAGCGCAGAACATTTTCCTGGCCTTCTTCACTCGGTGCCACAAATTTAACATTCAGCCAGTAAAGAGACTCTCGGTCAGCCGGTAATGACGCCACTTTTGTGACCTGTAATGTATTCTTTTTTTCAGCCCGTAATTTGACGAGTGGCGGCGTTGAAACAAAATCAGGGCTGACATTTCCTGCTTTATCTTCAACCCATGACTGCAAAAGATAATTTCTGCCTTTGTCGGTATTAAAGGCAACAACACCCTCGCTGTTATTTTTTTCATGATAAATAACGCGGGTTGTTTCTAAACCAAAACCGGCATAGCTTTCTGATACCAAAAGAAGTAATGCACAAGCAGAGAGAATGTTTGTTTTAGTGAACATGATTAAGCCTTGGTTATTTTATTATAGTGAGGGCGCGCAGAGTATTTCATCTGCGCATAAATATTAATTATATGAGAGCGTATAATTCAGCGTTGCATCCGCCTGGCCGGCTTCAACGTCGTCAGCGGTACTGTAGTAGTATGCGGTATAACTTCCCTTCCATGATGCGCTGGAAGATACGTTATATTCCTCTGTTTTTGAGCCATCAATCACAACAGGGTCATTATTGGTATCACCATTCTCAAATATAAGGACAGCAATATTTTTAGCCGTTGTACTTGCGTTCGGGTTATCTAATTCTAACAGCTCGTTATCACCATCTTTTGGCTTACCATGTAACTGTAATTTTACTTTTCCCTGATCCGGGCAGTCTGTTAATGAAATATTCAGTTCACCGTAGCCATCTTTTCCGCCAACCATAGTGCCGGTTTCTGTAAATGCACTGGTCGGATAACGACCCATTAACACATCAACATTAGGAGAGTTAGTATCGTTAAGATCAATCGAACAGGTGGCATTATAAATAAAGCCTTTAAAGGAAATTGTACCTGTCTGATCAACTGCGGATGCACTCATAGCAGTACCGGCAAGTAATGCAGAAATTAATGATTTACCAATTAAAGATTTTTTCATCTTAAACCTTATTTAAATGAGTTTTTTATTATTCAGTGTCAGCTGAATAAAAATGAAATCGTGGTGTTATATGCGAAACAATAATAAATAAAGGCAGAAAAAATTCTGGCAATGATAAATACAATTTTCATTGTCCGGAGTTGAAGATTATTTTTTTCTGCTGATTACTGGTTGTCTGGTTTAATTTATAGATATATGAGCTTTTCTGAATCACTCACGGAATGAGTATATCGAAATAATGTATTGAGAATACCCTGCGGTGTATCTCTGTGTAATCTGATGTTTCAAACTATTGCGTTTAGAGTTCTGGTTATAATCTTTTGATTTTTATGTGCATTTTTATTGTATTTGGTTTGTTTTATTCCATTTGTAATGAAGGGTAATAAAAATAATTTATAATAATGTAATGAATATCAGCATGTTACGGAATAATAAATGAAAAAAAAACGGGAAGGATATGCATTATTTACTTACATCTCACACGCGTATTTTTTTTTAAAAAGAACACAGGAAATGATTTTTTATCGGCCTGAATAATGATTTACATCGGAATTTGATGTGTGATTTTTTCCGGAAATGAGAGGTATTATCAGAGAGGCGGGAAATAACAGATACCGGAACAGGGGATATTGCCGGTATCTGTCAGATGTTATCTGTAAATTATAATATTATGGCGGACAGCTTTATATTGCTGCGCTCACTTCCTGATAAGCGAACAGTCCGGCGGCACCGCCGGTGTGCACAAACAGAAGTGGTGAAGTATCTTCCGGGTGTCTGCGAACCTGGTCAATCAGCCCGGCCATGGCTTTACCGGTGTAAACCGGATCCAGCAAAATACCTTCGTGACGCGCCAGCAGTTCAATGGCTTCCAGCCCGCCGGCATTCGGCATGCCGTATTCCGGGGCAAAATAGCTGTCCCACAGCACAATCGGTGCCGGTGTTTCAATATCAAACAGCTGTGCCAGTTCGTTTTGCAGTTTAACCACTTTCGGCGCCTGGTCAGCATATACCCGCGATACGGTGACACCGATAACCGGGGTCTGCGGCATCACCAGCTGTAATCCGGCAGACAGCCCGGCGTGTGTTCCGGCGCTGCCGGAGGCGACCACGACAGCACCGAATTCTGTGCCTTCCGGTGTCTGCTGCGCGATTTCCATGGCGCACTCCGCATAGCCGAGGGAACCCAGCATATTGGAGCCGCCGACCGGCACGATATACGCATCACTGAGCTGCATATGGTTGATCAGTGCCTGCATCTGCGCATCCGGGTCAGTCAGGGCATCACACATCACACAGTGTGTGCCAAATAAATCCGTCAGCAGCTTGTTGCCGTTATTCAGAAAATTGGCTTCCTGACTGCCGATCGGGTTTTCCAGCAGCGCCACACATTTCAGGCCGTACATTGCCGCAACAGCCGCTGTCTGGCGGACGTGGTTGGACTGAATGGCTCCGGCAGTGACAATAAACTGTGCGCCTTTTTCCAGGGCATCCGCCATCAGGAATTCCAGTTTGCGCAGCTTGTTGCCGCCTGCCGCCAGCGGTGTCAGATCATCACGTTTGATGTAAATCTCCCGTCCCAGCAGGCGGGAGAGATTATTCAGTTTATTCAGCGGCGTGACACCGCTGAGCAGATTAAGCTTACTGAACTGCGCCAGTGTCTGTTGCAGCCGGGTTGCCCCGGCAGTGTTTACAGAAGAAGACATATCATTTCCTTATTGAATTCGCAGTCATACTCAGTAGGTGAATCCTAACCAGAGATAGACGGCCAGCGCAAAACTCGCGGTTAATACCGCATACGGCATCTGGGTTCGGATATGCTCAATATGGTCACAGTCTGTCGCCATCGATGCCACGATCGCATCACTGGAGATAGGGGAGGTCATATCACCAAAGATAGACCCGGCGATAGCCGCACCAATCATATATTCCGGCGGCATACCGACAGACAGACCCAGCTGCACACCAATCGGGATCATGATGGCGAATGTACCCCAGGAGGTGCCGGTCGCCAGTGACATAATGGCACTGATCAGGAAGATAAAGCCGACAGAGAAGCCCGGCGCGATAACCCCTGATGTCACCTGAGCAATATAGGCACCGGTGTTAAGGTCGGAAGAGACAGAGCCCATCAGGAAGGCGAGGATCATCACCGAGCTGATTTTAATCATATTGGCATAGCCGATATAGAGCTCTTTAAAGAAGGTATCGACATTCATCACGCGGCGCGCCAGGAACCAGACAAATGACACCGCCGTCCCGAACATTACGCCCCAGTAAACCGAGGTGGAACCACTGCCTTTGCTGAACTCGCCGTCACCGGTGATATACAGCGCGACTGGCACCATCAGAATGGTGGAGAGGATCGGGATAAAGAAGTTCAGTGAAGTATGGCAGTTCGGATGATCGATAATGTCTTTATCATCTTCCGGCTCGTCGTGCGTTTCTTCCGGCGTACCGGTGATCACATCCGCAGAGCTGATGAGTGCCTGCGCACGCATTTCTGCTTTGCGCATCGGTCCCCAGGAGACATTGCTGAAGATATAGAACAGAATGCTGGCGAGTGAGAACCAGGCCATGATGTTGTAAACCATGGAATGTGCCAGGATATCAAACGGTTCGCCGGTGATCAGCCCCTGAGAGATCTGCACACCGATAACGCCCATCATTGCCGCACCCCAGCCGTTGATCATGGCGGAAGAACAGACAGACACACAGGCGGTCTGGATGATGTAAGACATTTTCTCCGGCGGCACGCCGTATTTTTTTGCCAGCGCTTTGGTGGAAGCACCGGAAACCAGCTGGTTAATCGAGCTTTCGATAAAAATCAGGGACGTGATAATCACCGCCAGCAGCTGAACACCTTTGCGGCCTTTGATGATCTGCGTTTTGTTGGTCAGCAGGCGGACAAGCGCCCGTACACCGCCGGTCACCACGACCAGCCGCATAATCCCGCCAATCATCAGCATAAAGATGATGGTTTTGGCGTTTCCTGATGATTTAAAGACATCAATAATCCCTTCGAGGGTCGCGCGGATCCCCAGTAAGAGGTTGTGATCATGAATAACAGTAAAGCCGACAAGTATCCCGATCAGCAGTGATAAAATCACCTGACGGGTACAGATGGCCAGAATAATTGTGACGACCGGGGTAATGACCGTCCAGATACCATAGTCCTGCATACGCTTTCTCTTTTATTATTGTGGTAGTGATGCTGTGTCAGGCCAGAGCCTGCTGTAAATCAGCCAGTAAATCGCCGATATCTTCGATGCCGACAGACAAACGCAGTGTGCTGTCAAAAACACCGATGGATTCGCGCTCTTCGCGGGTCATGGAGCCGTGGGACATGGTCGCGGAGTGATTCACCATGCTTTCCACACCGCCCAGCGATTCAGCGAGCACAAAATAGCGCAGTTTTTTCACAAATGCTTCGGTTTCTGCGAGGCCGCCTTTCAGCTGAATAGTGACCACAGCACCGCCGGTGCGCATCTGTTTTTTGCATAATTCGTACTGAGGGTGATCTTTCAGGCCCGGATAAAATACTTTTTCAATCTTGTCGTGACCGGACAGAAATTCCGCCACGGCCTGTGCATTGCTGCATTGTGCCGCCATCCGCAGTGCCAGGGTTTTCAGGCCGCGCAGAGCGAGATAAGCATCAAACGGAGAGGCAATCGCGCCGGTGGTGGTTTTCAGGAAATTCAGTCTTTCCGCGAGATCGTCACGGTTGGTGATCACCGCGCCGCCGATCAAGTCAGAGTGACCACCGATATATTTACTGGAGGAAACCATGATCAGATCCGCACCCATGGTCAGGGGCTTCTGGTTCCACGGTGTCGCGAAGGTGTTATCGATACAGGTTACGATATTGTGTTCTCTGGCCAGTCCGCAGATGGCTTCAATATCAACCAGTTCCAGTAACGGGTTGGTCGGGCTTTCTATCCAGATCATGCGGGTATTGTCTTTGATTTTGCTGCGTACTACGGCTAAATCATTGAGATCAACATAATCGAACTCATGGCCGCAGTTCTCTTTTGCCACGCGCTCAAACAGACGGAATGTCCCGCCGTACACGCCTTTCATCGCAATAATATGGGAGCCCTGCGGGAAGATATTCAGCACCAGTGCCGCAGCAGCCACACCGGAGGCGGTCGCGGTGGCGTAAGTCCCTTCCTCGACATCGGCCAGCAGTGTTTCATAGGCGTGGCGGGTCGGGTTACTGACGCGGGAATAGGCATATTCGCCGTGTTCGCTCAGGCTGGTCTGCACAAACGTACTGGCGGTGGTGATCGCCGGGAAAATAGCATGGTTTACTTTATCCTGCTGCTGTCCGCCGTGGATCAGCACAGTGGCAATTTTCTTACTCATAGTTGGTGTCCTGTAAAATATGCGATGAATATTTAATGGTTATTGTAATGGCCGGATAGTGGCACAGGTAGTCAGAAAAAATTTTCTAAAAAAATTCCGCTGCCGCAGATGGCAGAGAATAAATTTCTCTGTTATAAAATAAGTGTTATATATCAGATAATTGCATGTTTTATATGAATGAGAGGTAAATCACACTATGAATAATAAGGTTATTATTTTTATTTTACGGTCAAAAAAACCGGGCTGATTTTGCCCGGTTTCTGGTGTCTGAGAGTAAAAAAGGTGTGCAGGGGGATCAGTTCCGCACCAAGTCGACAGGGTAGGAATTGAACAGATAACCATCAAAGTCCGGGTCATCGACATCCGACAGCTCCAGCAGGCGCTGTTTTACATTTTCCAGATGCTGCCACATGGCTTCTTTGGCCGCCGCCGGGTCTTTCTTAATCATGGCGGCGAGGATCACCTGGTGATCGGTCATCCACTCTTTGCGGTAATCTTTATTGGTGATGCGCGTATGCAGCTTCAGCCACATCGGGTTGTTTTCCCGCCATGCCCAGGATTGTTTCAGTAACTCCACCAGCATGCTGTTATGGGTCGCCTGCGCGATGGCCAGGTGAAACTCGCGGTCGCCGGTTTCATCTTCCCCGGTTTTCAGTTCGTCGCGTTCCCGCTGCAGGGCACTGCGCATATTGGCGATATCCACCGGTGTGGCCTGGGTGGCGGCAAATTCCGCGATATTGCTTTCCAGCAGCTGCCGCGCCTGTAACAGCTCAAACGGACCGGCGGCATTGAGCGAACCGTTATCCGTATAACCGTCTTTCTGATGCGGCAGGTCAGTAATATAGATACCGGATCCTTTACGGACCTCTATCAGGTTTTCCAGTTCCAGCATAATAAGTGCCTCGCGTACCACGGTACGGGACACACTGAGCATCTCAGCAATTTCGCGCTCAGGAGGAAGCTTATCACCCACAGCATAGTGCATATTGGTGATCATCTGACGCAATGCGTGGCCAACTTCCTGATAAGGACGTTTTGATTCGATAAATTGAGTCATCTGTGGTGCCATAAATAAAATGAAATCGGAGTCAGTTTACCAGATATTGGTCAACCAAAAATGATTTTGATGACTATAATATAAAATAAACCACCCGATATTGGTAATACAGGGTGGTTTATCTGAGAGGTGCAACGAAGATTATTTCACGTCGCGGATACGATCTGCCATTTTGGATAACTCAGGGTTGGACTTGGCAATATCGTCATACATCGGTTTTACCGCATCCTGGAAGGTGACTTTATCTACGGTGATAAATTCAATACCCTGCTTCTCAACTTTCGCACGTTCTTCTTTTTCTGAGGCTTCCCAGAGTTTCGCCATTGTCTGTGCGGAGTCTTTGGCTGCCTGCTTCACAATTTCCTGCTGTTCCGGTGTCAGCTTATCCAGTGATTTGGTCGACATCACCAGCACATCCGGCACCATTGTATGCTCATCCAGAGAGAAGAATTTGGTGACTTCGCTGTGACGGCTCAGTGTATAGGACGGGATATTGTTCTCTGCCGCATCCACCACGCCCTGCTGTAAGGCGGTATAGAGTTCACCGTAAGCCAGCGGGGTCGGGTTACCGCCGAGTGCTTTTACCATTGAGATAGCCGTCGGGCTCGGCTGTACGCGGATTTTCAGACCTTTCAGATCGTCCGGTGTGCGGATAGGTTTCTTGGCATAGAAGCTGCGCGCGCCCGCATCATAGTAAGTCAGACCGACAAACCCGCTGTCTTTGCTGGAGTCGAGGATCTCCTGTCCGATATCACCGTAGATAATTTTTTCGTAGTGTGGTTTGTCACGGAACAGGTAAGGCAGGTTAAAGACGGAGTAAGCCGGTGAGAAAGCTTCCAGTTCAGCAGCATTGGATTTGACGATATCCAGTGCACCGTTCTGCATTAATTCCATGGATTCACGCTGGTTGCCCAATTGCGCGTCCGGGTAGATACGGATGCGGACGTCACCGTTTGTTTTGGTTTTTACGTCATCCGCAAACTGTGTCATGGCTTTGTGAACAGCATGATCACGGTTCTGGTTATGGCTGAGTTTCAGCGTGGTGGCGGCGAAAGCCTGGGTAGCGCTGAGAGCAAATACCGCGCCGATAACAGTGCTGAGGATACGTTTGCTGTTTTTCACGTTAGGGTTCTCCGGAGGAAAATGAGCTTCTTATTATGTTGTCTCACCTTAATCACAAGTCACTAAGTGGTCAAAAGGTAAACCTTCATTGGTTGACCACTATCACAAAATAACCCCAATCTCTGGTTAACCAAATCATAATGTGATCACCGTCACTCACTGTTTTCAGCGGGATAGACTATGCTCGAACAGCAAAATTTGTATTTGGTGTGACAGTTGCCAAATTGGTTAACCAAAATAAGAACAAGGACAAGGCCAATGAAAAACCTTGTAGCGCTGATTAATAAAGGGCTTGCTGTTTTTACTATCTGTTTATCAGCATTCCTGGTGTTCTGTGTGACATGGCAGGTGTTATCCCGCTATATCCTCAGCTCCCCGAGTACCATTACTGATGAACTCGCCCGTTACCTTTTTATGTGGGTCGCCATGATTGGTGCGGCTTACACCACAGGACAACACCGGCACCTCGCGATTGATCTTCTCGTTATGAAACTGTCAGGTGCAAGAAAGCAGTTTGTCAGTTTATTTATCCAGATTGCCATTATTGCCTTTGCAGGCATTGTGCTGGTGTACGGCGGCAGCACACTGGTCTCTTCCACACTGGAAAGCGGTCAGATCACCCCGGCACTGGGCTGGCAGATGGGTTACATCTATCTCTGTTTACCAATCAGCGGCTTACTGATGATTATGTATGCACTGGTTGATATCTTTTCACTCTTTCAGCCGGGTTCAGCAAATACTGAACTGACTGACAGCCATTAATGGTGCGATGAGAGGTTAATTATGGATTGGTATGTGATTGCCGCGCTCTTCGGCACCTTTGCGTTTCTGCTGGTTCTCAGTGTTCCGGTTTCCTTCGCTATCGGCCTGTCATCGTTAGTGGCGATAGCCATGACGCTGCCGCTCGACTCCGCGATTACCGTTGTCGCCCAGCGTATGGCGGCAGGGGTGGATAACTTCTCGCTGCTGGCGATCCCGTTCTTTATTCTCGCCGGTAACATTATGAACCAGGGCGGTATCGCCGCCCGGCTGATTAATGTGGCAAAAGTGATCGGCGGTCGTCTGCCGGGCTCACTGCTGCACGTGAATATCATGGCGAACATGCTGTTTGGTGCGATTTCCGGTTCTGCTGTGGCTTCTGCGGCTGCGGTCGGCGGCACCATGTCCCCGATGCAGAAAAAAGAGGGGTATGACCCGGAACTGTCCGCTGCGGTGAATATTGCGTCCTGCCCGTCAGGTCTGCTGATCCCGCCGAGCAACACGCTGATTGTTTACTCGCTGGTTTCCGGTGGTACGTCGATTGCCGCACTGTTCCTGGCCGGGTATATTCCGGGCATCCTGATGGGGCTGTCTCTGATGATCGTTTCCGGGATTATCGCGAAAAAACGCGGTTATCCGGTTGCACCGCGCCCGACATGGAATGAGTTTTTCTCAACCGTCTGGAAAGCTGTTCCGTCACTGATGCTGATCGTGGTGATTATGGGCGGGATTATCGCCGGTATCTTTACCGCGACAGAAGCATCCGCGATTGCCGTGATCTACAGCTTTGTTCTGGCCGTGATTATTTATCGTGAAGTCAGTTTCAGCCGCCTGCCGAAAATTATTCTGGAATCGGCAGTGACGACTTCTATCGTGCTGCTCCTGATCGGTGCCTCCATGGGGATGTCATGGGCGATGGCGAACGCGGATCTGCCGTATCTGATTGCTGACGGTCTGATGGCGATTTCCGATAACGCGCTGACTATCCTGCTGGTCATTAACATCATCCTGCTGATTGTCGGTATCTTTATGGATATGACGCCGGCGGTGCTGATTTTCACCCCGATTTTCCTGCCTGTCGCCATGGATATGGGGATTGACCCGGTACACTTCGGGATCATCATGACATTCAACCTGGCTATCGGTATCTGTACCCCGCCGGTCGGCAGCGCACTGTTTGTCGGGTGTTCCGTGGGCGGCGTCAGTATTGATAAAGTCCTGAAACCACTGGTGCCGATGTATATCGCACTGATTGCGGCGCTGGCGGTGGTGACCTATTTCCCTCAGCTCAGCCTGTGGCTGCCTGAGTTAGTCCTGAACTATACACCATCGTAATACCGGTGTTGTCACTCATCTGCCCTGCCGGATGAGTGACCGTTTTGGTTTACCTATTTAGTGAAATGAAAGTAACAAAAACGCACTTTTCGTTGATGTATTTTTATTTACAGTAAAAACAATAAATTAATCATAAAACAAAACGTGATATTGGTTGACCAATATTGTTTTCAGGCTTGACGTCTCTCTGTGTTGATAGGAAGATGACAACGCTGTACACGTGACAGCAAGGTTTGACAGCAATACTCGCCACACCGGGGATTTAATTGGTCAACCAAATACACAGTGATGATATTCGCGGAGCATAAACGAGGTTTAGTATGAAACAAACTTGGCGTTGGTACGGACCGGCAGATCCGGTTACTTTATCTGATATTCGTCAGGCGGGCGCTACCGGTATCGTGACAGCGCTGCACCATATCCCGAACGGTGAAGTCTGGACCACAGACGAAATTCAGAAGCGCAAGGCGCTGATTGAAGCTAACCATCTGGAATGGACCGTGGTTGAGAGTGTGCCTATCCACGAAGACATCAAAACACAGACCGGTGAGTATGAAAAATGGATTGCCAACTATCAGCAATCGCTGCGTAACCTCGCCGCCTGCGGGATTTATACTGTCTGCTACAACTTCATGCCGGTTCTCGACTGGACCCGTACTGACCTGGAATATGAGCTGCCGGACGGCTCAAAAGCATTACGTTTTGATCAGATTGAATTTGCGGTGTTCGAAATTTACCTCTTACAGCGCGAAGGGGCTGAGCAGGACTACACCGCAGAAGAACTTGCGCAGGCCAAAACCCGCTTTGAAACCATGCGGGATGACGAAAAACAAAAACTGATAAACAATATTATTGCCGGTCTTCCGGGTGCGGAAGAAGGCTATACACTTGAACAATTCCGCCAGCACCTGAAACGTTACGCCGGTATCGATAAAGAGAAATTACGTGAGCACTTTGCGTATTTCCTGAATAAAATCATTCCGGTGGCTGAAGAGTGCGGCCTGAAAATGGCTGTGCATCCTGATGATCCTCCGCGTCCTATCCTCGGCCTGCCGCGCATTGTCTCCACGATTGAAGATATGCAGTGGATGGCGGATACCGTCAACAGTGATGCCAACGGTTATACCATGTGCACCGGCTCTTACGGCGTGCGTGCTGACAACGACCTGGTCAATATGATTCAGACCTTTGGTCCGCGGATTTACTTCCTGCATCTGCGTTCAACCATGCGCGAAGAAAATCCGAATACTTTCCATGAAGCGGCGCATCTGGCCGGTGATGTGGATATGTATAATGTGATCAGCGCGGTTGCCGCCGAAGAGAACCGCCGCCGTGAGAGCGGCTCTGAGTCTCTGATCCCGATGCGTCCGGATCACGGTCATCAGATGCTGGATGACCTGAAGAAAAAAACCAACCCGGGCTATTCCGCCATCGGCCGTCTGAAAGGGCTGGCTGAAATCCGTGGTCTGGAAATGGGTATTCACCGCGCATTCTATACAAAATAATATCTCATACCTTTGTACCTGCCGGGCTGCGGGATCTCTCCCGCAGCCTGCTCCCCGGGAGCCTGTAATGGAAAAGAATCTTGTCACTGCGGACATCACCGCAACGCGTCCTGACTGGACGACTGATCGTCTCACCACCCGTATTGTTCACCTCGGCTGCGGCGCGTTTCACCGCGCACATCAGGCGCTGTATACCCATCACGTATTAGAAAAAACAGACAGCGACTGGGGTTACTGCGAAGTTAACCTGATGTCGGCACAGGATGCGGCACTGATCGAAGGGCTGAAAGCCCAGTCCATGCTGTATACCGTGGCGGAGAAAGGGGCGGATAAAACAGAGCTGAAAATTATCGGTTCAATGAAGGAAGCGATGCACCCGCTGATCGACGGTATTGATGCGGTGATTGAGAAAATGGCGTCTCCGGATGTCAGTATTGTTTCCCTGACTGTGACCGAAAAAGGCTACTGCACCGATCCGGCGACCGGGCAGCTTGACCCGGAAAATGCACTGATTAAACAGGATCTGGCCACACCCGAGACCCCGCGCTCTGCTATCGGCTACATCACTGCAGCACTGAAACGCCGTCGTGAACGCGGTCTGCCGCCGTTTACTGTGCTCTCCTGTGACAACGTCCGTGAGAATGGTCATGTTGCCCGTGAAGCCGTACTCGGCCTGGCGCGGTTACAGGATCCGGCGCTGGCGGCGTGGATTGAAGCCAATGTTACTTTCCCGTGCACGATGGTTGACCGTATTGTTCCGGCGGCCACCCCGGAAACACTGGCGGAAATCGCGCAGCTTCTGGGAACAGAGGATAACTGTGCTATCGCCTGTGAGCCGTTCCGTCAGTGGGTGATTGAAGATAATTTTGTCAACGGCCGTCCTGAGTGGGATTGCGCCGGTGCGCAGTTTGTGCAGGATGTGGTGCCGTTTGAATTAATGAAGCTGCGGATGCTCAACGGCAGTCACTCCTTCCTGGCGTATCTCGGCTATCTCGGCGGTTATGCCCATATTTCCGATACCATGACCAACCCGGATTACCGCAAAGCTGCCCGTGCACTGATGCTGGATGAACAGGCGCCGACCCTCACCATGCCGGAAGAAACCGACCTGGTCGCCTATGCGGATAACCTGATTGACCGCTTTACCAATCCGTCCCTGAAACACCAGACATGGCAGATTGCGATGGACGGCAGCCAGAAGCTTCCGCAGCGTCTGCTGGACCCGGTCGCACAGCATATCGCGGACGGCAGTGATTACCGCCATCTGGTACTGGGCGTGGCGGGCTGGATGCGTTATGTCAGCGGCACCGATGAACAGGGCAATAAAATCGATGTGCGTGACCCGCTGGCAGAAACCTTCGCGGCAATCTGCGCAAAACACGGCCTGTCTGTGGCGGTGGTGGATGAGCTGCTGGCAATTGAATCCATTTTCGGTAACGAGCTGCCGAAACAGCAGGGCTTTGTTGATGCGGTGAAGCGCGCGTATCAGCAGTTACTTGATGTCGGTGCCCGTCAGGCCGTTGCCGCACTGTAATCCCGGAGAGTTTATGAAACAGTTTCTTTGCGAAGATTTTTTACTGCACAGCGACATTGCCTGCCGTCTTTATCATGACTACGCGGCGGACATGCCAATCTATGATTATCACTGTCACCTGAACCCGCGCGAAATCGCGGAAAACCGTCGTTTTGATAACCTCGGGCAGATCTGGCTGGAAGGGGATCACTACAAATGGCGCGGCATGCGTTCGGCGGGGATCCCGGAGCAGCTTATCACCGGGCGCGACAGCAGTGATTATGAAAAATATCAGGCGTGGGCAAAAACCGTACCGATGACCATCGGTAACCCGCTTTATCACTGGACCCATCTGGAACTGCGCCGCCCGTTCGGTATCACCGGCAAAGTGTTCGGGCCGGAAACGGCGCAGAGCATCTGGGATGAGGCCAATGAAAAACTGACACAGCCGGAATTTTCCGCGCGCGGCATTATGCAGCAGATGAACGTGCATATGGTTGGTACCACGGATGACCCGGCAGATTCGCTGGAATACCACCGGCAGATTGCACAGGATGACAGCTTTGATATTGAAGTGCGTCCGAGCTGGCGTCCGGATCGCGCTTTTAAAATTGAACTGGACGGCTTCACGGACTATATCGCGAAGCTCGGACAGAGTGCCGATGTGGATATCCGCCGTTTCAGCGACCTGCTGACTGCGCTGGAACGCCGTCTGGCACACTTTGCGCAGCACGGCTGTGTTGCCTCCGATCACGGTATTGAGATTCTGCGCTACGCACCGGTGCCGGATGAATCCGTGCTGGATGCGATTCTGCAGAAACGCCTCGCCGGGGAAATCCCGGATGAAACTGCTACCGCGCAGTTCGCAACGGCGGTGCTGGTCTGGCTCGGAAAGCAGTATGCGAAACGCGGCTGGGTGATGCAGCTGCACATCGGTGCGCTGCGCAACAATAATACGCGCATGTTTAAGCTGCTCGGTGCCGACAGCGGTTTCGATTCCATCGGTGACGCGCCGGTGGCGTATCCGCTTTCACGTCTGCTTGACGAAATGGATAAAACCGATGAGCTGCCGCGCACCATCCTTTACTGCCTGAACCCGCGTGATAACGAAGTGCTGGCGACCATGATCGGCAACTTCCAGGGGGGCGGTATCGCAGGCAAAGTACAGTTCGGTTCCGGCTGGTGGTTCAACGACCAGAAAGACGGCATGCAGCGTCAGCTCGAGCAGCTGTCACAGCTGGGGCTGTTAAGCCAGTTTGTCGGGATGCTGACAGATTCACGCAGTTTCCTGTCCTATACTCGTCATGAATACTTCCGCCGCATTCTGTGTAATATGCTCGGCACGCTGGCGGTAAACGGTGAAATTCCGGCAGATGAGAATATGCTGGGGCAGATGGTGCGTGATATCTGTTTCAATAATGCACAGCGTTATTTTTCCGCTGCAAAAGGTGAATAATGACAGTGAAACGCATTGGTCTGATCGGCGAGTGCATGATTGAACTCAACGGCGCGCCGTTCGGGGAGATGGTTCAGCGCTACGGCGGTGATGCCCTGAACAGTGCGGTTTATCTGGCCCGCGCGGCCGGAGACGCCGTTGAGGTGAATTTTATCTCTGCCATGGGAACCGACCCGCTCAGTAAAGGCATGATCAGCCGCTGGCAGGCGGAAGGGGTCAATACTGCGCATGTGCTGATCGATCCGCATCATCAGCCCGGGTTATACCTTATCCAGCTGGATGAGCAGGGCGAGCGCACATTCCTTTACTGGCGCAATGATTCCGCAGCGCGTTATCTTGTCCGCCATCCGGAATACCCGGCACTGCTGGCACAGATGGCGCAGATGGATGCCATCTACCTCAGCGGGATCAGCCTCGCCATTCTGCCGCCGCAAGACCGGCTGCAATTGCTGGATGACCTGAAAACACTGTCACAGCAGGGCAAAACTATCCTGTTCGACAGTAACTACCGCCCGGCACTGTGGGCGGATGAAAATGAAACCCGTGACTGTTATCAGGCAATGTATGCACTGACTGACATGGCGCTGGTCACTGATGATGATGAAGCACGTCTGTGGGGCGACAGCGACCGCAATGCCACCTTTGCCCGTCTGGCAAAAGCCGGGGTGAAGCAGGCGATTATCAAAGCGGGTGCTCAGGGGTGTGACTACCGTGATTTGCGCACTGACGCACCGGCCATCAATATTGCCACCACCCCGGCGGAACAAGTGGTTGATACCACCTCTGCCGGTGATGCATTCAACGCCGGGTTCCTGGCGGGCTGGCTGACCGGCGCGGATATTGAACGCGCGGCCCGGATGGGCCACCGGCTTGCGGGTGTGGTGATTCAGCACAAAGGGGCGATTATCCCGCAGGCGGCGACCCGCCCGGTCACTGATACTTTACTGAATAACACGTTTTAACGGGAAAAGAGGAGAACGAGATGTCCGAATTACAGGCAATGATTACCCGTTTCCGGCAGCTGAAAATTGTGCCGGTGATCGCCGTGGATAACGCGGAAGATATTATCCCGTTAGGCAATGCGCTGGCGGACAACGGTCTGCCGGTGGCGGAAATCACTTTCCGCACTGAGTGTGCGGCGGAAGCGATCAAACTGCTGCGCGAAGCCCGCCCGGATATGCTGGTAGGCGCGGGAACCGTGATTAACCGCGAACAGGTGCGTCAGGCGAAAGCCGCCGGGGCGCAGTTTGTCGTCTCTCCCGGTCTGAACCCGAACACCGTGCAGGCGTGTCAGCAGATTGATATCCCGATTGTTCCGGGGATCAACAACCCGAGCGCGGTTGAGCAGGCACTGGAGCTGGGCATCGATTTTGTGAAATTCTTCCCGGCAGAGCCGTCAGGCGGTATTCCGATGATCAAAGCCATGCTGGCGCCGTATCATCAGTTACAGGTGATGCCGACCGGTGGTATCGGGCTGAACAATATCCGCGACTATCTGGCTATCCCGCAGATTGTGGCCTGCGGCGGTTCATGGATGGTTCCGGCTTCGCTTATCAAAGCAAAAGACTGGGCAGCCATCGGTAAACTGGCGCGTGAAGCCAGTGAGTTTGTGAAGTAAGGATTTTTTACCGTTCCGGCAGCAGATCCCCTCTCTGCTGCCGTATTATCTGTTTTCTCCTGCCTGTAACATTCTAAATCATCAATTATCCTGTTGTTTTTACAGAAATTCCGGAACTATGACCGTTCGCAAAGATATTTTTTAATCAGTTGTATATGCTGGTGAATCATACTGCTTTTCAGACGGGCCTTCTGTGTTGCATAAATATTATCCATTCAGTCTGCGTGACAAACTCATATTGATGGCTATTCTGCTGGTCACCGTGCCGACACTTATCATCGGTTATTTTGTGGAAACAGAGGGGCGTTCCGCGTTGTTGCAGGAGAAACGGAACAAACTCTATTCTGTTGCCGGGTTGCTGGAACAGGCGCTGAATGATGAATATGACCTTGCCGCATCCCTGCCGCGTGACCAGCGCCTGGCGCTGATCAGCGAAAAGCTGTATCCGGCGGCGGAAATTATCACCTCCACCTTCCCGGGGGTCGGCGCCGGGTATTACCACCGTGAGCTTGACGGTATTGTGACCTATTCTCCGCGTGCCCGTTACGGTAACAAAACCGGCACCCGAATCAGTGAGGATCACCCCGGCCGTCATGTGATGGCAACGGGAGAGCCGGAGGTCGGCTGGGGAAGCCAGGTGCGCGGTAATATTATGAACGCCATGATTCCGGTCAGGCGTAACGGCGAGGTGATCGGCTATATCTGGGCGAATGAACTGACAGATGATATTGACCGCCAGGCGCTGGCGATGGATGTCAAAATTATCGCTGTCATTGCTCTCGGGATCCTGTTCAGTCTGCTGATTATTATTGTCTTTTCCCGTCATTTCAGCCGTGATATCGGTGCAATTAAAAGCGGTCTCAGTGATCTCTCTCATGACCTCAATACCCATCTGCCGATGATGAAAGGGGAAATGGGGGAGATCAGCGACAGCGTCAACGCCCTGGCACAGACACTGCGGGAGATGAAAACCCTCAACGAACTGATTATTGAAAGTGCGGCGGACGGTGTGATCGCGGTGGATATCAACGGCTGTGTCACCATGATTAACCCGGCGGCGGAAGAGATAACCGGCTATCTGGAGCGGGATCTGCACGGCAAATATTACGGTGATGTTTTTGAGGGGCGCAGTTTCTCCAGCCCGGTTCTCGATACCCTGAAGCGCGGTATTGAGCACGTCAGTCTGGAAATTGCCTATCCCGCCCGTGACCGCACCATTCAGATAAACGTCAGCACCAGCCGCATCCGTAATGCGGGCGGGGAGCTTATCGGCGCGCTGGTGATATTTAAAGATCTTACTGCGCAGAAAGAGGTTCAGCGCCGTATGCAGCAGGCGGAAAAACTCGCGACACTCGGCGAGCTGATGGCGGGAGTGGCCCATGAGGTGCGTAACCCGCTGACGGCGATCAGCGGTTTCGTGCAGATCCTCAAAGAACTGGAAAATCACCCGGATAAACTGGAATATATCAGTATTATTCTCAAGGAAGTGGATTCCATTGACCGGATCATCCGCCAGCTGCTTGATTTCTCCCGGCCGCAGACCGGCACATTCCGCCCGATCAGCGTCAACCGGCTGATTGAGGAAGCACTGGTGCTGGTCAAAACCAAAGGGGTGGAGGCACGGGTCACCTTTACCTGGGAGCCGGATGACACACTGCCGCTGATTGAGGCCAACAGCGAACTGCTGCGTCAGGTGCTGCTCAATATCATGATAAACGCGGTGCAGTCGATTCCGGCCAGAGGCAATCTCTTTATCTCCACCTGTTACATGGAAGAGCAGCGGGTCATGGTGGTGATCCGCGATGACGGCACCGGAATTCCGGCGGCGCTGCAGAAGAAAATTTTTGACCCGTTCTTTACCACCAAAGCCTCGGGAACCGGGCTGGGACTGGCTATCAGCCAGCGGATCATTGCCGGTCACGGCGGTGATATTTTCCTTGAAAGTCAGGAACATCATGGAACGACGTTCACCATAACGTTGCCGATAACGCAGGGTAAGAAAAATGATTACACATAAATCGTACCGGCTTCTGATAGTTGATGATGAAAAGAATCTCTGCCGGATGTTACAGACCGCCTTTTCTATTGATGGTCATGAAACCCGGGTGGCGGAGGACGGCGAGGCGGCACTGATAAGCTTTGTGCAGGATAAACCGGATGTGGTACTGATGGATATCCGTATGCCGAAACTGGACGGCATTGAGGCCCTCAAACGGATGCGGGAGCTGAACCCGGAAGTGCCGGTCATTCTGATGACCGCCTATGCCGCTGTGGAAACCGCAGTGGACGCGCTGCGTCTCGGGGCGTTTGATTATGTGATAAAGCCCTTTGACCTGACGGAGCTGAAACTGCTTATCTCCCGTGCATTACAGTTGCAGGAGATGAAACAGGAAATCAATCTGCTGCACCGCGAACTGAGCGACAGCTACCAGTGGGGACGGGTGCTGACCCGTAACCCGAAAATGATGGAAATCTGCCGTGATATCGCCAAAGTCTCGCGCAGCCAGGCGACGGTGCTTATCACCGGGGAAAGCGGCACCGGGAAGGAAGTGGTGGCACGGGCGATCCATTACAACAGCGAAAGGGCCAACGGCCCCTTTATTAAAGTGAACTGCGGGGCGCTGCCCGGCTCGCTGCTGGAAAGTGAGCTGTTCGGCCATGAAAAGGGCGCATTTACCGGGGCGCAGGTACAGCGTCAGGGATTATTTGAACGCGCCAGCGGCGGAACATTGCTGCTTGATGAAGTCGGTGAAATGCCGGCGGATTTACAGGTGAAACTGCTGCGGGTGGTGCAGGAGAAAGAATTTGAGCGCGTCGGCGGCAGTAAAACCATCCGCGTGGATATCCGCATTATTGCCGCGACTAACCGCGATATGCATGAACGGGTACGGGAAGGCCATTTCCGCCAGGATCTGTTTTACCGCCTCAATGTGATTCACCTGAATCTGCCGCCGCTGCGTGAGCGGCCGGAGGATGTGGGGCTGCTGGCCTCTCATTTTCTGCAGAAATTCAGTCAGGAAAATAACCGCGATATTGTCGAGCTGGCACCGGAAACCCTGGCATTGCTGATGAACTACCAGTGGCCGGGCAATGTACGGGAGATTTCCAACGTGATTGAACGGGCAGTCATTATGAGCACCGGTTATGTGATTTTCCCGGAAGATTTGCCGGAGCAGTTACTGGCACAGGTCCGCAGCCAGCCGGTGGCACTGATTCCGGTCACGCAGGAGCCGGGGCTGAACCTGAAAGAGAATATTAAAGCTTACGAGAAAGAGCTGATTATTTCCGCCCTGGCGGAATTTCAGAATAACAAAACCCATACCGCATCTGCGCTGGGGATCAGCCGCCGGGCATTAATGTATAAATTGCAGGAATACGATATTGAATAATTAATAATAATTTTATAAAAATAATTTTAAAAAGCACGGTGAAAATAAATTCACCGTGCTTTTTTGTTGTGAATAAATTTTCACACTGTGCATTTTATTTCACCATCAGGAATGAATAATTTATTTATAATATGTTAATAAGTTTATTTTTATAATATTTAAAGCAATACATATCAGTAAGTTATAGTGATGTAAATATAACAAAATACAGGTTTTATTATTGGCATAGCGCTTGCTATTACCTTTGTGTCTATATTTTTTATAAAAGGGAAGTGCTATGAAGAATAAACAAATAACGGTGAAAAAAGCCGGTGAATTTTTTCGTGACGGCATGACAATTATGGTCGGCGGATTTATGGGCGTTGGTACACCGCCGCGTTTAATGACTGAATTATTAGAGTCCGGCGTCAAAGAGTTAACCATTATCGCCAACGATACCGCATTCGTGGATACCGGCCTGGGCCCGCTGATTGTCAACGGACGGGTGAAAAAAGTCATTGCTTCCCACATCGGGACAAACCCGGAAACCGGGCGGCGCATGATTGCCGGTGAAATGGAAGTACAGCTGATCCCGCAGGGCACGCTGGCAGAGCAAATCCGCTGCGGCGGTGCCGGGCTGGGCGGATTCCTCACCCCGACCGGTGTCGGTACGGTCGTGGAAGAAGGCAAACAGAAAATTACCCTCGATGGCCGTGATTACCTCCTCGAACTTCCCCTCCGCGCTGATCTGGCGCTGATTCAGGCACAAAAAGCCGACCCGCTCGGCAACCTCACCTATGACTTCAGTGCCCGTAACTTTAACCCGCTGATGGCGCTGGCGGCGGATATCACCATTGCCGAGCCGGACGAAATGGTCGCGGTGGGGGATATCGACCCGGATTGTGTTGCCACACCAGGGGCAATTATTGACTGGCTGATTGCAGAATAAGGAAAACATCATGAATGCAAAAGAATTAATCGCCCGCCGTGTGGCACTTGAACTGAATGACGGTGATGTGGTGAACCTCGGGATCGGGCTGCCGACACAGGTGGCGAACTATCTGCCGGAAGGCGTGCATATCACATTACAGTCAGAAAACGGTTTTCTCGGCCTCGGGCCGGTAACCACGCCGGATAAGAATCTGGTCAATGCAGGCGGGCAGCCGTGCGGCATCCTGCCGGGTGCGTCCATGTTTGACAGCGCCTTCTCTTTTGCGCTGATCCGCGGTGGTCATGTGGATGCCAGCGTACTGGGCGGCTTACAGGTGGATGAACAGGCCAACCTCGCTAACTGGGTGGTACCGGGCAAAATGGTGCCGGGTATGGGCGGCGCGATGGATCTCGTGACCGGTGCGCGCAAAGTGATCATAGCCATGGAACACTGTGCAAAAGACGGTTCCGCCAAAATCCTGCCGGAGTGCACCATGCCGCTGACCGCCGTGAAAGCGGTGGATGTGCTGGTGACGGAACTGGCGTTATTCCGCTTTGAAAACGATCAGATGATTTTGTGTGAATACGCGCCGGGTACGGATATCGGTACTATCCGCGAAAAAACCGCCGCGCATTTTATTGTGTCACCGGCAATCTGTGAAATGCCGCTGGTGACTGCGGGGAAAGCCGTATGATAGGACGCATCTCACGAGTCATGACCCGTGTGGTGAGCCGCTATCTGCCGGATCCGCTGATCTTCGCAATGCTGCTGACCATGCTGACGTTTATCATCGCGCTGGCACTCACACCAAGCACACCAATGGATCTGGTGAACTTATGGGGGAACGGATTCTGGAACCTGCTGGCGTTCGGGATGCAGATGGCGCTGATCATCGTGACCGGTCACGCGCTGGCCAGCTCCCCGCCGGTTAAACGCATTCTGCGGCTGACCGCCTCACTGGCAAAAACCCCGGTTCAGGGGGTGATGCTGGTGACGTTTTTCGGTTCGGTTGCCTGTGTCATTAACTGGGGATTCGGCCTGGTGGTCGGGGCGATGTTTGCCCGCGAAGTGGCCCGCCGTGTACCGGGCTCTGACTACCCGCTGCTGATCGCCTGTGCCTATATCGGGTTTATGACCTGGGGCGGCGGTTTCTCCGGCTCTATGCCGCTGCTGGCCGCCACACCGGGTAACCCTGTCGAGCATATCGCCGGGCTTATCCCTGTCAGCCAGACCATGTTCACCGGGTATAACCTGTTTATCACCCTGACACTGATTCTGGTGATGCCGTTTGTCACCCGCATGATGATGCCGCGCAAAGACGACATCATGATGATCGACCCGGCACTGCTCGAAGAAGAGCCGGATTTCCAGAAAAAATTACCGGAAGACGCGCCGGTTTCTCTCCGGATGGAAGAAAGCCGCCTTATCGCATGGATTATCGGGATTCTGGGCTTCACGTTCCTCGGCATGTATTTCATCAAAAACGGTTTCAACATCACCATTAACACCGTGAATATGATTTTCCTGCTGACCGGTCTGCTGCTGCATAAAACCCCGATGGCGTATATGCGTGCCGTCAGTGCCGCCGCCCGCAGTACCGCCGGGATCCTCGTGCAGTTCCCGTTCTATGCCGGTATCCAGCTCATGATGGAAGGCTCCGGACTGGGCGGGCTTATCACTGAATTCTTTATCAACGTCGCCAACAAAGAAACCTTCCCGCTGATGACGTTCTTCAGCTCTGCGCTGATCAACTTTGCCGTGCCGTCAGGCGGCGGTCACTGGGTGATTCAGGGGCCGTTTGTTATTCCGGCTGCCCAGGCGCTGGGGGCTGATCTCGGTAAGTCCGTGATGGCGATTGCCTACGGTGAACAGTGGATGAACATGGCGCAGCCGTTCTGGGCGCTTCCTGCACTGGCGATCGCCGGGCTGGGGGTCAGGGACATTATGGGGTACTGCATCACCGCCCTGCTGCTCTCGGCACCGATTTTCATTATCGGCCTCGCTTTCTTCTGACAGATACTAAACAGTAAGGATTTCGCAATGGAAAATATCGTTATTGTCAGTGCCGTACGTACCGCAATCGGCAACTTTAACGGCGCACTGGCGGGTGTCAGTGCCGTGGAACTCGGCTCGGCAGTGGTCAGCGCGTTACTGAAAAAAACGCAGCTGGAACCGGGGCTGGTGGATGAAGTGATTATGGGGAACGTGCTACAGGCCGGACTCGGACAGAACCCTGCGCGCCAGATCCTGCTGCGCAGCGGTATACCGGAAAGCGCCTGTGCTTTCACCGTCAATAAAGTGTGCGGCTCCGGCCTGAAGAGTGTTGCGCTGGGCGCACAGGCGATCAGCAGCGGTGACGCGGACATTATTATCGCGGGCGGCACGGAAAATATGAGTCAGGCGCCGTATCTGCTCGACAGCCGTGCCCGCTGGGGTTACCGCCTGGGCGACGGTGCAGTGCATGATGTGATTCTGCGTGACGGGCTGTTATGTGCCGAGAATAACTATCACATGGGGATCACAGCGGAGAACATCGCCAAAGCCTATAACCTGACCCGCGAAGAGCAGGATGCACTGGCGCTGTCATCACAGCAGAAAGCCGTCAGCGCGATTGAGCGCGGCGCCTTTAAGGCTGAAATCGTGCCGGTGACGGTGAAAAGCCGTAAAGGGGATATCGTGGTGGATACCGATGAATTCCCGAAAGCCGGATCAACGGCAGAAGGGCTGGCGAAACTGCGCCCGGCCTTTGATAAAGCGGGAACGGTGACTGCCGGTAATGCCTCCGGTATCAATGACGGTGCGGCAGCTCTGATGCTGATGACGGAAACCCGTGCTAAATCACTGGGACTGACACCGCTTGCCCGCATCCGGGGTTATGCCTCCGGCGGGGTTTCACCGTCGATGATGGGGCTGGGGCCGGTTCCGGCCACGCGGAAAGTGCTGGAGAAAACGGGGCTGTCACTGAAGGATATCGATCTTATCGAAGCCAACGAAGCATTTGCCTCCCAATTTCTCGCGGTCGGCCGTGACCTGGGTTTTGATCCTGACAAAGTAAACATCAACGGCGGGGCGATTGCCCTGGGTCACCCGATTGGTGCGAGTGGTGCCCGTATCCTGGTGACACTGCTGCATGCATTACAGGCTCAGAATAAAACCACCGGTCTGGCGACACTCTGTATCGGTGGCGGGCAGGGGATCGCGATGGTGATTGAACGTCTGTAATCCGGTGAAATAACAGGCGGATATTCAGCCGGTGGCAGGGTAACTGTCACCGGCTTTTTTGTGCCGGTTTCTGTGTTTCTGACAAAATTCGAATTAAGTTAATTTTTCGTGTAAAATATTTACATTAATTTATTAACTGCGGTTTGCTGTTCATATTAGGATGAGTCATCAACCTATTATGCTGAAATCCGATGTGTGGGATCAAACACACTTTTTCACATCCTGTAAAAACTCGGAATTTGTATTTGAATGGAGTGAAAACATATTTTTTTTCTAATTATTTGGTATATAACACTTATTCTACTAATTCATTGTACTTTCAATCGATTAATATTTTGTAATATTATTTCGTTACACTATGATTTTAAAGGCGAAATATATCGAAACATTCAGTCTCATTTACCCCCTCATGTACTCACAAACAGCATAACCTTTGGTTTTTCAAAAATGGCCCTATGTACGATAAACTACTTATAGTTTTAAGTGTTTTTTCTATGATCAGTGAGCTAAATAAGGAATTTTAGTGATGGTCTTTATAGGGTTATTGATTAATGATGAAGAAATATGCGATATCCGAAGCTATCGGACAGGTTATCAGACAATACCGGACCAATGCAGGTTTAACCACAAAGCAGCTGGCACACAGAATAGGGATTAGCCAGCAGCAGCTCTCGCGTTATGAGCGGGGGGTAAACCGTATTGATGTGGATACGTTGTTGCGTGTCAGTCTGGCCTTTAAACTCACTCCGGGTCGTTTCTTTGAGGAAATGAATATGACCGGCACCGGGCTGGATGACATTCTTTATGAAAATGAAGAAGGGGATATTCAGGAAATCCGGATGAGCCTTATTGCGGACAGTATTATTTCCCCGCGCGATTTTTAATCACCATAATTTCTGCTTTTAAATAAAAAAGACAGACCAGTACAGCTGATTTGCGGATTACTGTACGGGTTTGCCGTGCCCGCCATCCGGCAGAAATAAAACTGTAATACAGATGACAGAGCAGCACCGGGACAAATTTCAGGCGAAAAAAAGCGGGAGATAATATCTCCCGCAACATGCTAACCAATCAAGGAACTTAATAATATATTGGTCAGAAGGACAGAGGTTTTTTTATTCAGACTGCGGTGCTGAGTTTTTTAACTTTCCGGAACCGGTGCTGTGACCGGTTCCGGGTTTTACTTTATTTCAGTCAGTGCGGGGCACCGACGGATGGCCTGTTTTCTCTTACCCGTCACTCAAGGTATTTGAAGAACGGTGCGATGAGCAGCAGGATACCGAAGCCCATAACACACCAGGCTTTCCAGTCTTTGAATTTTTTCAGTTTCGCGACACGGAATACCAGGTAAACAGGAATTAAGCAGGAAACGATAGCGTATAACGGACTACCAATCTGGAAGAAGACAACCACGGAGAACCCTGTTGACACCCATGCAGTCAGTAATGCAACGATGAAGACAGAGATACAGATGTTTAATACGGTGTGGTTGATTTTCTCTTTATCCATGAAGCGGGAAAGGATGTTAACCGCAAGGCCTTTCACTGATTCCTGGAAGCCCAGATAGATACCGAAGAATGCTGTCAGAACTGCAAAGATGTTCAGAACGGTGGTCATCACACTCACGACCGCGCCCGGGATAACCTGAGCAGCAATAGCCAGTGCAGAAATGTTCTGTTCAAACGCGGATACGGCCTGCTCATGACTGATAGAGAACGTAAAGGAGAATGAGAAGAACAGGATGATTGTCACCAGGGTGATATAGGCCACGCGGTGAGCGCGGATAGCACGGTAGGTGGCAACACGTTTGTCTGATTCCAGTTTACGGTACGCGATGTTCATCGGGTTCAGAATCTGAACGAAGACCGCAGAGAAGAACGCAAACGGTACAGTCAGCAGCACGTCACGGGTAAAGTCACCAATCGGCGGGAATGCAGTGATGTTATTGAAATCCCAGTGAGGGATCATCACCAGACCCAGCGATACAATGATACCGACTTTGACGATAACCATCGGACCGGAGATTTTAAACAGCAGTTTCTCGCCCTTGGAGGCAATGAAAATCAGCGCGGCAAAGACAGCCACACGATAGATCAGTGAGCTTGAAAGCACACCCTCTGTAACACCAAACGTATGGAGATAAGAGGCACTGTCGAAAATAACAGAGAGAGAGTAAATAAAGATACCGTGGATAAGCATCAGGAAGTAAATAACCCCCAGCGCCACACCCCAGTTACTGCCCAGATACTGTGTGATTATGTTTGTGTAGTCTTCACATTCTTCACTTTCAGACAGCGTATTCATGTACAGCTTCTGCAACATATAGGTTGCCGGATACGCAATCATGAAAGCTAAAATAAATACCCAAATACCTTTCAGACCGATCTGAATCGGCATTACAACGGTACCGGCACCGATCGCCATACCAATACAAAGTACTACCCAGCCGGCGTCATACATTGTAAATGGTATTTTGCCCAGCGCTTTCGCGGAATTCTCGGTTGAGGTCATGTCCGCCATACTAAGCCCCCTTGGTTTTCATAATAATTTATTGTGATTATGGTTTCTAAAAAATTTCAGCACTGCGTTGTTCTTTTTATTACCGCTAAAAATAACCTGTTAAATACTTAAAAAGCACGCCGGAGAGAATTCAGAGTGGCTCTCAATGAATTTTTCCGCGTGCTTCGTGTACTCACCCCGTCTGTGTGTTAACGGCAAATGAGGTGAGTACATACTGCAGGACTTAATTTTCCGCTCTGGTCTTAAGCAACTGCTTTCGCAATAGCCTGTTCCAGGTCAGCAATGATGTCTTCAGGTGTTTCCAGACCGACAGAGATACGAATCAGACCATCGGTGATACCTGCTTTCAGACGCTCTTCAGCCGGAACCGGAGAGTGAGTCATTGATGCAGGGTGCTGAATCAGAGTTTCAGTATCGCCCAGGCTTACTGCCAGCATGCATAACTCAACAGAGTCCATCACTTTACGGCCTGCTTCGATACCGCCTTTGATTTCAAAGCTGATCATACCGCCGAAGTTGCTCATCTGTTTTTTCGCTAACTCGTGCTGCGGGTGAGACGGCAGACCAGGGTAGAATACTGCTTCTACGTTCGGGTTAGATTCCAGATATTTAGCCACTTTCATTGCGTTAGAGCAGTGACGTTCCATACGGACGTGCAGTGTTTTCAGACCACGCAGGGTTAACCATGCGTTGAACGGGCTCATTACGCCACCGGTGATGTCTTTAACACCAACCAGACGGGCAGGAACCAGGAAGTCAGCAGGACCGACAATCACACCACCGATAACGTCGCCGTGGCCGTTGATGTATTTGGTTACGCTGTGAACCACGATGTCTGCACCTAATTCCAGAGGACGCTGGCAGTACGGAGACATAAAGGTGTTATCCACAACCAGCATTGCGCCGCCTTCGTGAGCAACATTTGCCGCTGCTTCGAGATCGATCATTGCCAGAGTCGGGTTAGCCGGAGTTTCGACGTAAACCATTTTGGTGTTTGGTTTCATCGCCGCTTTGATGTTCGCAGGGTCATTTGCACGAACGAAAGTGACTTCGATACCGAATTTAGGCAGGGTGTGAGACAGCAGAGCATAAGTACAGCCGTACAGAGTGTCAGAAGCAACGATATGGTCGCCCTGGCCGCACATAGTCAGGATAGTGGTAGAGATAGCTGCGATACCGGAAGAAGTCGCCAGAGCTGCTTCGCCGTTTTCCAGTACACGCATTTTTTCTTCTAATGCTGCGTTAGTAGGGTTACCTAAACGTGAGTAGATATAACCTTCTTCTTCTAATGCGAAACGTGCTGCCCCTTGTGCTGCGCTGTCGAAGACGAATGTAGAGGTCTGATAGATTGGGGTTGATAACGCACCAGTCAGTGGATCAGCCTGCTGGCCAGCGTGAACAATCTTAGTGTCATAACCTTTATTCGTATAATCGTGCATAAATCCTCCAAAGAATAATTTTTTATTATGCCAACATGTGTTGTTGTTGCAGTAATAAAAGCAATAGCCGTGCCAACTCAGGAGTTATTTTTATAACACATTGAATTAAAATAGATAAATAATTTTAAGGTATAGATTAGACAAAGTCAGTGCGGAGGAAGTGGAAAGCGGACTGTAAGTAAAAATGACAAAGTGGAAAGAAAGTTGACAGTAAGTTGCCACTTTCTGATAGTGAGGTTAATCACATTGAGGGATAAAATCGGACTTGCGTCACATTATAGCCCCAAAAGGGAAGGGTGATCCAGATCTCTTTTTAAATTTTTTCCTGAATCGATACGTCCGGCGGTTGATAATGATCAAAGCCATGAATAATCAATTCCATTAATTACCGCGCGTTTAATGATTTGCCACTCCAATAAATGCAGGTGTAAACCTGACAATCTGCGGACTTTTTTTCATAGAATTGAGATATCTGGCGGGTACAAGCCGACTGAACTTGTTTATAGTAAGTAACGTAACAAAACCCAAAATAACAATTACACTCTGTATGATAAGGCTACTTATCATATGGTTTTTTTATTGCGCACTATTTTGTTGTATTTCGCCCTTTGTTCACCTCTCAGTGATTACCTAAGATGGGTTAACCCTGGTCGGGTGGGTGAAAAATGAGCACTACATACACTAACCGGGAGTGACTAATCACATGTCTGCATATAGATGGTTAATTAATACCATTGACCGCGTCGCCATGGTGGAAGAAGTCATCAATGAATTTTCGGCCTCCGAAATCAGCATTAATTCCATGGAAGTCTTTCCGTGCAAAATTTATGTCAAATTCAATACGGAGTGCGAGCGGGATGTTAAGCTACTGCTGAGCAAACTCCTGCTTAATCCTGATGTTATCAGTGTCACCCGTTCCAAATTACAGCCCTACGAGCGTAAAGAAAAAGAATTACAGGCGATTCTGGAATCCACCACGGACGGCATTATCGGTATCAATAATCAGGGTAATATCAACTACTTCAATAAAGTGGCGGAAGACTTTTTCTCGATCTCACGGGAAAATATTGTCGGCGTCAATATCAGCAAAATTCTCAGCGGCAAAAACCAGTCAGTGCTCACCAAACTGCTCGGCGGCAACAGTTTCGATCACTATCAGATGGTCACCAGTACGCCGAAAGGGGAGCTGTATTATATCTGTTCCGGCCGTCCGATTCTGAGTGAAGAGTCTCAGGTGATGGGGGCGGTTATCACCTTCAAGAGCCTGCGCTCGGTGCAGCAAATGGCGTCTTCGGTGAATAAAAGCCTGCCGTTCAGCTTTGATGACATTATCTGTGAAAGCGAAATCATGATGAACCTGATTGATTTCGCTAAAAAAATCTCAATAAGCCCGTATACGGTACTGATCCGCGGTGAAACCGGTACCGGTAAAGAGCTGTTTGCCCGCGCCATTCATAACGCCAGCGACCGCAGCGCTCACCCGTTTGCGCCGATTAACTGTGCGGCACTGCCGGAAAACCTGATTGAAAGTGAGCTGTTCGGTTATGAGGGCGGCGCGTTCAGCGGCGCCAGCAAGGGCGGGAAGATGGGGCTGTTTGAATCCGCCAACCACGGCACCGTGTTTCTGGATGAATTCGGCGAGCTTTCCCTTATCCTGCAAAGTAAATTACTGCGGGTATTACAGGAAGGCGTGATCCGCCGGGTCGGCGGGCACAAAGAGATCCCGGTGGATGTGCGGATCATTGTCGCCACCAACCGGAATCTGGAAGAGATGATCGAGAACAAATCGTTCCGTGAAGATCTCTATTACCGGATCAACGTGATCCCGATTAATATCCCGCCGCTGAAAGAGCGGAAGACGGATATCCCGCTGTTACTGCAGCGCTTTATCAGCAAATACACGACAGAGCTGAATAAACAGCTCAGTCTGTCCCAGGATGCATATCACCAGTTAATGGCCTATTCCTGGCCGGGTAACGTGCGGGAACTGCAAAACGTGATTTTGCGGGCCATCCATCTGGCTTCCGGCCGGGAAATTACCGTCGGGGATCTGTGGCTGCCCCATGAGGAAGTGATGGCCTCTCCGGTGCTCAGGCCGCAGCCGGTACCGAAAACGGAAATACCCCCTGCGGTATTGCCGGTGCAGGAAGATATCAACCTGAAAGAGTCTCTTGCGCGGCAGGAAAAAAGCCTGCTGGAAGATTATCTGCGCCGCTACGGTTCGGCCCGCAAAGTGTCCCGTGAAATCGGGATGTCTCACACCACCGTACTGAATAAAGCCCGTTACTATAATCTGGAGCATCTGCTGACCTACAGCACTGTGCGCCGGTCAGCAGACAAAACAGATTAATACGGATTATCATCCCCGCCGGCAGCGGTCCGGCGGGCGGTTTCGTAAGCATCGATAGCGCGGATCCTCGCCATCCGGTGATCCACCACCGGTTTCGGATAATCAATCTCACGCTGATTTTTCTCCGCCCATTCATGGGGTGTATGAATGTATTTCGCAGGTACTTCTGCCAGCTCCGGCAGCCAGCGGCGGATAAAGCTGCCGTCCGGATCAAACCGTTTTCCCTGCGTGACCGGGTTGAAAATCCGGAAATACGGCACCGAATCATGACCGGTGGAGGCCGCCCACTGCCAGCCGCCGTTATTGGCGGCAAATTCACCATCAATCAGCCGTGACATAAAATAGTGCTCGCCGCGCCGCCAGTCAGTCAGTAAATCCTTGACCAGAAAACTGGCCGTGATCATCCGCAGGCGGTTATGCATCCAGCCGGTTTCATTCAACTGGCGCATGGCCGCATCGACCAGCGGGAACCCGGTTTTACCCTGCTGCCAGGCAAGCAGCCCGCTGTTATCCGGTGACCAGATAATGGACTCTGTCCAGCGCTGCATCGGGCGGTGACGGCTGATATCCGGGTGCTGTGCCAGCTGATGCAGATAAAATTCCCGCCAGATAAGCTCACTGAGCCAGGTATAAGCGCCGCTTTCCGGCTCATCAGCGACCATCGGGAAATGCAGGCGCAGACGGCTCAGGCACTGGCGGGGGGACAAAATTCCGGTGGCGAGATACGCGGAGATGCGGCTGGTGCCGTCAATCGCCGGAAAATCCCGTTCTGTTTTGTAATCCGCAGCATGCTTCTGACAAAAATCCGCCAGCCGCTGCAGTGCGGCCTCTTCTCCGGAAGGGAAAAGGGCATGCTCCTGCTGCGGCAGATTAAGCGGTGCCGGGGAGACCGGCGGGCCTTTGGCCTCCGGTACCGGCAGCACGCGGACGGTGGTCTGCATCAGTGTGGTGAGAAAGGCCCGCCGGAACGGAGTGAACACTTTGTAGAGCCCGCCCTGTTGTGTGCTCACACTGCCCGGCGGCAGCAGAACACTGTCATCAAAGGCATAAAAACGGCAGGTGTCCGGCAGACGGGCGGCAAAGCGGGTATCACGGCGCTGTTCATTCAGCCCGTACTGTTTATTGACATAGACAGCGGGGATGTGATGTTCCCCGCACCATGCGGCCAGCCAGTCAGCGGCATCCTCAAAGGTATGGCACGGCTGCACATGCAGGGTGATCCCGAGTGCGGCTGCGGATGTGTTCAGCGCGTGCAGCTGACAGAAAATCAGCGCCTTCTGTGACGGGGACATAGCGTGCTGCTCCCACTGTCCCGGCGTGAGTGTAAAAATCAGTTTTACCTGCCGGTGTGCCTGACAGGCGGCGTAAAGCGCCGTGTTATCTGTCAGCCGCAGATCGTGCCGCAGCCAGACAACGGCCGGTGCTGAGTCCGTCATAACTTTACCTCCCGCATAAACAATAAAAAGGCCCGCGTCCGGAGAGGCGGGCCTGAGCAGGACATCAGTCCAGTTTAGGGTGCTGATCAATCAGTGACTGACGGCGTTTCTGCAACGCGGCAATCTCCTCATCAATCGCCTCAATCTTGTGTTCGATATTATCGTAATGCTCGAGCAAAATCTCTTTGGCTTCCGCGCGGTCAGATGCGGCCGGTGTGGCACCGCGTAACGGCTTATTGGCGGTTTCTTTCATCACAATCGCGGTAATCATCCCGATAACGGCAATCACCATCAGATAATAGGCCGGCATATACAGATTATTGGTCGCCTCGACCAGCCAGGCGGCGGCGGTCGGGGTGGCACCGGCAATCAGCACTGAGATATTGAATGAGATAGCCAGTGCACTGTAACGGATTTTTGTCGGGAAAATGGCCGGTAAAATAGAGGCCATCACACCGGTAAAGCAGTTAAGCAGCACCGCCAGGATCAGTAAGCCTAAGAAAATCAGGCCGATGACACCACTGTTAATCAGCATAAATGCCGGAATGGCCAGCACAAATAACCCGATACTGCCCGCGAGGACAAACGGTTTACGGCCGATGCGGTCACTCATCATCCCGATCAGAGGCTGTACGAACAGCATGCCAATCATAATCGCGATAATAATCAGCACACCGTGATCCGCACTGTAATTCAGGTTATGCGACAGATAACTCGGCATATAGGTCAGCAGCATGTAATAAGTGACGTTGGTGGCAATCACCAGCCCGACACAAATCATCAGACCCTTACCGTACTGTGAGGCAATGCTGCGCAGTGAAACGCGGGGCTTATCTTCGCCGGTTTCCGGGTTGGCATTTTTCATATCCTCAACATGCTGCTGGAAAGCCGGTGTTTCCTCCAGGGCATGACGCAGATACAGGCCGATAACGCCCAGCGGCAGCGCCAGGAAGAATGGGATACGCCAGCCCCATTCACGGAAGGTTTCCTCACCGAGAATACTGGAGATCAGTACCACCACACCGGCACCGCAGACGAAACCGGCAATCGAGCCGAAGTCCAGCCAGCTGCCCATAAATCCGCGTTTACGATCCGGTGAATATTCCGCTACAAAGATAGCTGCACCGGAATACTCACCGCCCACGGAGAAACCCTGAGCCAGTTTTGCCAGCAGTAACAGCACCGGTGCCCAGATCCCGATACTTTCATAAGACGGGATGAGACCGATACAGAAGGTACTGACAGCCATAATAATGATGGTGACGGAAAGCACTTTCTGGCGGCCGAATTTGTCGCCCATAATGCCGAAAAAGACCCCGCCCAGCGGACGTACCAAAAACGGTACGGAGAACGTCGCTAACGCCGCGATCATCTGTATGCCCGGGGAGGCGGAAGGGAAGAAGACCTGACCCAGCACATACGCCAGGAAGCCGTAGACCCCGAAATCAAACCACTCCATGGCATTACCCAGAGAGGCAGCGGTGATGGCTTTCTTTAATTTTCCATCATCAATGATAGTAATATCATTGATATTTAAAGGTTTTTGTTTTGTTTTCTTGCGTCTCATCGTTGTATCCTTTTGTTTTATGACGGGGATTCACGTAACTGAGATTTCACTCAAATCTGCAATGACTTTTTGTGTGATAGTGAATTCATCGGCAGCAGGAGATGTTTAATACTAAATTGGTAAGTATAAATACGTATTTTTTCCCGTATTCATGTTTCCCGTTAAATAGATTGATTGTTGAATATGTGACGCTAACGGCAGACGGTACAGGAAACCGCAGACAGGACAGGAAGAATAGGAAAGTATTGTGTTGTAATAACCAAAAAAAGCACCTTTGTTTTGAAACGAGGTCACCTAATTTAGCATAAATCATATTTTTTGTAAAATTAGTGGGTTTTTGTACTGATTAATATCGTGTATTTGGCATTTAACTTCTCTGCATCGTAAAATGTTCAATGCTATTTTTTTCTGAAAAATCAACGGAAGTGCAGATCACCCCGGAAATAAGGCATCTTAAACGGATGCTTTTCAGCATATTTTGTTGTGTGAAACGGAACATGTTTAGTATCACAATCCGATGTATTTTAAATTATCAGCATAATTATAATGTGAGTGGTTTAAATTTAAGCAATATATAGGGCGGTTTCAGAAAACAGACAATGTTATCAGTATGTTTCACCTGATTTCTCAATTTTCTGTATGCGTTTTCCTGATAATTACATCTGATGTAATTAACGCATAATCACAGTCCTCAATGATTTCTTTACGTAATAATAAGATAAACTTTGGTGTTATCTGCTGAATATGAAAATCATGCAGTGATATCTGCCAACAGCAATTTAAGAAAGATATAAATGTTTCAAGATATATCGTTTTTTTTCCATTTAATTGTGGTTTGTTACTCTATTAAAGCTAAATAATTACTATTTTATACCACTAATGAGTCATTTTATTTTTAGTGGTTTATACCTGGTACGGGGGTGAAAGAAAAGGTAAATATACTATAATACATAGGGTTATCACTCTTTCGGACACCGAATAATTCTTTTTTTTACAATTCGTTAGGTGTCTGAGTGGCAGGTTTCAATTTGGTAAATGAATATGTAATATGTGTTTCAACATGTGTACGAGGCTGGTTTGCATAAGTACATACATGCGGCAGTTAAAACAACAACAAAGAGTAAAACTTTGTGAATATCAATTGGTCCACTTTCTTTAATAAACGCATATTTTTGTTAGTCATCAGAGAGGAATCTGATGGTTATCACAGCCATATGTGAGGGATAGCGACATGACCAAAGCAAAAAACTCGATAGCACGCGCCGTCGGGCAAAAAATTCAGGTGTTACGAAAAGATCACGGCATTACTGCAGCAAGACTGGCTGAAATGATTGAAATCAGTCAGCAGCAGATGTCACGTTATGAACGTGGTGTAAACCGTGTTGATGTGGATTGTTTAGTCCGTATTGCGGATATCTTTGAAGTACCGGTTGGCTGGTTCTTCACCGAGATTGAAGGCCGGGGTAAACGCGACAGCGGAAATGAACGGGAATCCTGGAAAGCAGAAACCGTTATTTTGCCGGTCGAATCTGAACTGATGTAATTTCGTGATATTGAGTGATACTGAATCTCATCTCAAAAATCCGTTATTAGCCTGCTAATAACGGATACCGCTTTTTGCGGAACGTGTTTATTTCTTCATCACCCGCCTTGTGCTATCATCCTGACACACAGCATGTTGTATTACTCTTATAACCCTGTTTATTAATAATTTTAATATTTTGAATCCGTTTTATAACTGGATAAATAAGCAATGAACATTAATCAGCTCAAAAGTTTTGTTGAGGTGGTCAGGAGTGACTTTAATATCACGAATGCCGCCGAGAAGCTGTATACCTCGCAGCCGACAGTGAGCAAGCAGCTTAAAATTCTTGAAGATGAACTGAACGTTTCTTTATTCAACCGGAAAAATAATAACTTATTATCGCTCAGTCCGATTGGTGAGGAAGTTCATCGTGTTGCCTGCGATATTCTGGCGCAGTTTGATAAAATTAAAAGTCTGGTATCACACGAAGATACCACGACAAAACAGAATCTCCGTATTGCCACCACCCACACGCAAATCCGTTATAAATTACCGAAAGTGATTGAACGCTTTAATGCGCGCTACCCGAATATTTCGCTGCATTTCCATCAGGGAGCGCCGGCACAGCTGGCGGAAATGGTGAAAAACGGGGATGTGGATTTTGCAATCGCCACTGAATCCCTGCATCTGTATGACGATTTACTGACGCTGCCGTGCTATCAGTGGTCCCGCAGTGCGATTGTACCGCACGATCACCCGCTGGCACAGAATGAGCAGCTGACGATTCAGGAGCTGGCTCATTATCCGCTGATCACCTATGTATTCGGATTCACCGGCCGTTCCAAGCTGGATCAGGTATTTTATCAGAACCACCTGACGCCGAATGTGGTATTAACCGCGGTCGATACGGAAATTATTAAATTCTATGTGAAGCGCGGAGCGGGTGTCGGTGTTATTTCCACCGTGGCGTTTGATCCGGCGGAAGACAGTGACTCACTGCGCTGTATTAATATCGGTAATCTGGTGAAACCGAGCTATACCCATATTTGTATCAGCCGTCATACACATCTGAAGGATTATATGTATGACTTTATTTCCTGTTATGCGCCGCATCTTGACCTGAATTATATTCACCAGCCGGAACAGTGGCTGCCGGTTGATCCTAAAGCCCGTGACCGGCTTTACCGCGCATTGCCTGAGCTCTGATTCCTTTGTATTCCGGATAAAAAAAGCCCGGTAACGTCTGTTACCGGGCTTTGTGTTTGCTGTGTGTAATCTTTTTTAGCGGGTGGCAATATTAATAAAGATTTGCGCACCGATCAGCAGGCAATCGTCATCAACAAAATACGGATTGGCATGCAGATAGTTATTAATTCCTTTGGCTTTGTTACCGCTGCCGAGGAAATACATGGCACCTAATCTGTCTTTGGTGGCATTAATCATATAGCTGAAATCTTCACTGCCGGTCATCGGCTTACCGTTTGAGTCAATATTTTCAGCCGGTAAGAAGGCCGCTGCCGCGTTTTTAATGACTTCCGCTGCCTGCGGATGGTTAATTACGGCCGGGTAACCGCAGGCTTCCAGTGTGGTTTTAAAACCACCGGCTTCACTGCGGGCAACAATCTCTTTAAAGCTGGCTTTTAAGATTTTATCGGTTTCTTCATCCATAGAACGGATGGTGCCGCGTGCCTGCACATAATCAGCCAGCGCATTCGGGATGGTACCGCCGTTGATCATACCGCAGCCGAAAACAGCCGGGCTGAAAGGATCGGTTTTCTTGGCGACGATATAATCCATGTAATCAATGATACGGGTGGCTTCGCGGATAGCATCCAGCCCTTTGTGCGGCGTGGAGCCGTGCGCGGAAACACCGTGTACATCCAGCGTCCAGGCGGAGCCGTAAGAGGACATCACACCTGCATTAAAACGGATGCAGCCGGTTTCAATCGCGGCGTCGTTATGCAGCCCGTAGACTTCATCCACACCGTCCATGCAGCCCATTTCCACCATTTTGTCCGCACCCGGCACGCGCATATCTTCTTCCGCCATCTGGAAGACAAAACGGACATTGTGTGTCAGTTCATCGCGGTGTTCGCTGAGGTATTTTGCCGCAGTCAGCGCGATGGTCATATGGGTGTCGTGACCACAGTTGTGGGCGCAGCCTTCGTGTACGGAACTGTGCTCGTTGCAGGTCATGTCCGGCATTTCCAGGCCGTCGATGTCGGTGCGGTAAGCAATCAGGCGGTATGCCGGATTGACGGTCAGTTCAGCGGTAAAGCCGGTGTATCCCTCAAACTGACGGATGGTGTAGCCGAAGCTTTCCATCAGTTCGCGGCAGTATTTTGAGGTTTTATATTCTTCACCGGACAGCTCAGGGATTTTATGTAAATCCTGGCGCGTTTTCTTGCTGAACGCCTCAAGCGCAAAGAGTTTTTCACTGACATTGTATTTATTGGTCATTACATTTACCCCGTAACTGAAACCGGTTTGTGTGCTGATAAAGAATCCCTGATGTAAGCGCGGGTATGACCGGAAACCGGTCATACCACAGCGCCGGCGCAACATGAGTACATTTTATTTTTACGAAAAAAAGTCTGCCTTCCGGAACCGGCGGGTTTCTGTCAGCAGCTGTTTTCGTTATTATTTGCAGGAGGGATTTTAACGTCAGTATTAAAAAAGTGAGCGTGACGGAGATCGTGTTTATATCATATCAGTATTTCATGGTGCATGAACAATAAGGATGATGTCGGTAAAAAATAATATCATCTCGATAAATTAATATTATATTATTCATTAATATCAGTATGTTATGAATGATCTGGTTTTCAGTTTTTTTATGTTTATTCTGCGTGAAATATAAATTCGCCACCCGAAATAACAATAATATTAATATTATTAAACAGAAATTAAGAAAAGTGTATTTATATATCCTTGCAGCCATTTTTGTATTATTCCGCCGGATCTCCGGCAATATCCTGAATTAGTGCTGAAAATTTACCTTATTACTGGTGGTTTTATCTGCGGCGCGCCCGGGCTACACTGAAATGACAGGATAAACACACAGAGCAGGCCGGTATTGTTCTGTGCAGCATCTTATTGCGAATCAGATTTATCACCAGTATGAGGGAAGATTTACGATGAAGCAGACTGTAGCGGGTTATATCGCAAAAATGTTGGCGGATGCAGGAATCAACCGTATCTGGGGTGTCACCGGAGACTCACTGAACGGGTTAAGTGACAGCTTACGTAAACTGGGCAGCATTGAATGGATGGGCACCCGGCATGAGGAAGTGGCCGCGTTTGCCGCCGGGGCGGAAGCCCATCTGACCGGTAAACTGGCGGTGTGCGCCGGTTCCTGCGGGCCGGGTAACCTCCACTTAATCAACGGATTATTTGATTGTCAGCGCAACCGCGTGCCGGTGCTGGCAATTGCCGCACATATTCCTTCCGGCGAAATCGGCAGTCATTACTTCCAGGAAACCCATCCGCAGGAGCTGTTCCGTGAGTGCAGCGTCTATTGTGAGCTGGTTTCCAATCCGGAGCAGATCCAGCAGGTGCTGGGTATTGCCATGCGCAAGGCGATTCTGGAGCGCGGCGTGGCCGTGGTGGTCATTCCGGGGGATGTGGCATTAAGACCGGCACCGGAATCGGCCCGCAATGTCTGGTATGAGCCGTCTCTGCCGCTGGTGATGCCGCAGCGGGATGAGCTGGTGAAACTGGCGGATGCCCTTAACGGCGCGAAAAACATCACACTGATGTGCGGAGCCGGATGTGCTGGGGCGCATGATGAAGTTATCAAACTGGCGGAAACCCTGAAAGCACCGGTGGTGCATGCACTGCGCGGCAAAGAGCATATTGAGTATGATAACCCGTACAGTGTCGGGATGACCGGGCTTATCGGCTTCTCCTCCGGGTATTATGCGATGGAAAATGCGGATACCCTGGTGCTGCTCGGCACGCACTTCCCGTACCGCGCGTTTTATCCGGCCAAAGCAAAAATTATCCAGGTGGATATCAACCCGGGCAGCCTCGGTGCACACTGTGCGGTGGATATGGCGGTTATCGGGGATATCAAAGCCACACTCAACGCTATTCAGCCGCGCCTGCAGGCCAAAGAGGATCGCACCCATCTGGATGCGGCGCTGAAACACTATCAGACCGCCCGCAGTGACCTCGATGCACTGGCAACCGCAAGCAAACGGGAACTGATCCACCCGCAGTACCTGGCGAAGAAAATCAGTGAGCTGGCGGATGATGATACGGTATTCACCTGCGATGTGGGCACCCCGACTGTCTGGGCGGCGCGTTATCTCACCATGAACGGCAAACGGCGGCTGATAGGCTCCTTTAACCACGGTTCGATGGCAAATGCCATGGCGCAGGCTATCGGTGCTCAGGCGCCTGACCGTAAGCGCCAGGTGGTGGCGATGTGCGGTGACGGCGGGTTCAGTATGCTGATGGGGGATTTCATTTCCCTGGCACAGATGCAGCTGCCGGTGAAAATTGTCATCTTTAACAACAGCGTGCTGGGTTTTGTGGCGATGGAGATGAAAGCGGGCGGTTATCTGACTGACGGAACCGATCTGCACAACCCGGATTTTGCCGCGATGGCGAATGCCATGGGGATCAAAGGGATCCGCATTGAAGACAGCGAGTCACTGGACGATGCACTGAAAAGTGCATTTGCCCATGACGGCCCGGTTCTGGTGGATGTGGTGACGGCCAAACAGGAACTGGCCATGCCGCCGGAAATTAAGTTTGAGCAGGCCAAAGGCTTCAGTCTGTATATGCTGCGCGCGATTATCAACGGGCGCGGTGATGAGATTGTGGAGCTGGCAAAAACCAACTGGCTGCGCTGAGTTCACAGAGAGAAAAAATGCCGCATTTGCGGCATTTTTTTTGCTCAGTACCCGGCGGCAGACTCCAGCCGCCACAGATGAGCAGCCATCAGAGCCCGCCACGGGGCGAAATCTGCCAGCCATTCCTGAGTTTCATCCGCCGTTATTTTTTCATCCCGCGCCAGCAGGCGCTGCAGATTACGCCGTACCGCAACATCACCGTGCAGTGAGCCGTTCAGATAGTTAAAGCCGCGCAGCAGGGCATAGCTGACCGTCCAGGTGCCGATACCTTTGATCGCCGTCAGTGAGGCGGAAACCGCGTCCGCATTCTCCGGTGTGACCACATCCGGCAGCACCAGCGCTCCGCTTTCCAGTTGCTCACTCAGTGCCAGCAGGGCATTGGCTTTACCGACAGAGAAACCGCAGCTGCGCAGCCCGTCAAAATCGGTCTGTAAAATATGTGCCGCATCCGGATAGCACCACAGCCCGGAGGAGTGGCGCAGGCCGATATGCTGAATCAGGCGGCGGCGGATGGAAATCGCGGCCTGAACACTGATTTGCTGCCCGATAATCGCCCAGTTAATGGCTTCAAACGGTGTGGCGGACTGGTAGATCCGCAGCCCTTTCTGTTGCCGGATAAGGGGACCGGCCAGCGGGTGATCCTGATATTGTGTCTCGAACTCCTCAACCGGCTGGATCAGACCGAGCATATGCCGGGCGAGATGCTGCATACGGGCTTCGTCTTCCGGCAGTGGCCCCGGGCCGTCAGTGCTGAGGGTGACACGCGCTTCTCCTGAACTGATTTCCAGTGTCAGTAACGCGGGGTGGCCGTGCAGGCAAATTCCTTTCATCACCCGGTTTTCCGTGACCTCTTCGGCCACATGGTGATTATCACGTAAATGAAATGCGAGAAAATCCGCTGTATGATAGGGCTCAGGTAACGGAACGGTAATCGTTAAGTTTTTGTTATTATTCAACTTTTCATACCTCAGAACAGGGCGGGCAATTGACCGGATTATAGCCGTTTTTGCTCCCGGACGTACGATTTTGGTCAAAATGTATATTTACAGAATAATAGGTGGATTATTCTGAATGAACTCCGCATACAAAATGTGGTACTTATACGTATGAACAAATGAGTTTAATTTCAGCATATTCATTTTTTGCGGTTGTCCGTTTTGCATAACCGGGACAAAAGCGGAGGTTATTGTTACCACAATGAATATAATTGACGCCCGAAGTTCTCATGTTCCCCGGAAGGAGCGTTAAGCCGGAGATTATTACAGCACAGCAGCACAACTCAGAACGGATAAAGGCATTACCGATGGATATAAAACAATATTACCTTGAGGTTGCGGAAGGTAAAGGTAAGAGGATGACGTCGGAGGTTGTGGCATTCTCTCCCTCGCGGCTCAACCTGGCAGAGTTAGAAGAGCGTCTGGCATCACAAACCTTTTTCACACAGGGTGATATTGAATACGCGGAACATGATGAGAACAGTTTTTATTACACCTGTCATTACGGTGATGAAGAACTGCTGTTTCTGGTGTCACTGGCACCGCGGGCACCGGAACTGGAAATCAATCCTTACTATTCAACCGATCCGCTGTCTGCCGGACTGCTGGCCGAAGTCAACCAGACCGGGCAGGACATTTATGTTGAATGCCTTTTACAGAATGACGTGCTGCGAAGTTACCGGTACCAGCTGAAGATGGTACAGATTCTGGTGCCGGATTTATTGCTGGGTATCGATATCTCGGCAGCCGGGCGCGGTTTTACCCGTGAGTGGCTCAATTTTCAGCTGGAAAACGATGTGCAGCTGAACATTGAATCTCTGTATACCATCCATGCAATTTATGACACGGAAAATTCCCCGCCGACCATGTACTGGTTCCACACACACGGCCTGCTGCGCTGCGGGATCCCGGAAGTGGAACTGCTGCTGCCGCATACCATTAATGCGTACTACGGCATTCCTGATCTGCTGCGCAGTTTTATCGGGCAGAGTCTGAATGAAGGTAAGGTACTGTTTAATGAGCCGATGTTGTGCGGCCAGACGGAAAAACAGCTGGAATATATTGTGGCGCTGCCATATCAGGAAGGGATCCGCCAGATCAACAAAAATACCCCGATCGACCAGCTGAAGCCTCTCGAAGAGATCGATTACTCTCACGATAATATGCCGGAAAATGAATTTCTCGGCGATCGCGGAGATCGCGACGATCAGCATGACCATCCATCCTGTATGCTATTCCGTGTAAATGAAAGTTCGCCGGTGTTACAGACATTTTTCCGTGGTTTCGACGACGATGCCGCCATTATGTTTTACCGCCCGAACAGTGAAACCCATGAAATGGCGGTAAAAGCCCGCCTGCGCTGGCACTATTTTGCCCAGATGTTTGCGGAATACGGTCAGCCGGTGGTCAAAACGAAAAAAGGTCTGCTCGGCGGATTATTCGGTAAAAAAGCCCGTGATGAAGAGGATGAGCATCCGTGGGCATTTATGGTCAAATGCGGTATTCCGTACGGGGATGAGGATGATCTGGAGCACATGTGGTTTATCCCGGAAACTCTGGATAATGATGTGTTTACCGGCAAACTGATCAACCAGCCGTTTTATGTTGAAGAGATGGAAGAGGGCGGTGTGTATTCTCTGAATACGGAGATGCTGACTGATTGGAATATCTATTTTTCCGGTGAGAAATATACCCCGGATACCATTTATCAGCTGCTCAGCCCGTCACAGGTTCACTGAGAACAGACTGTCCCGGAAAAAGCGCTGAAATTAAGGCGCTTTTTTTGTGCCTGCGATTTTGTGCAGTAACCCACGTTATTAATACATACTGAATTATATCGTTGCTGCTTTTTTTTTGTTCCGGCTATAATCAATGATCGCCTGTTCAGGGGGGTTATATATCCTGTAAAAACAATAATCTATCTTATAATCTGTTATGCATTATCTGTCATGGAGTGCATTATGCCTGATTTGACGTCATTGCTCGGATTTGTCCTGGTTGCACTGGGAATGGTATTAACGCCCGGCCCTAATATGATTTATCTGATCTCCCGCTCACTCTGTCAGGGAAAGCGGGCAGGATATATTTCTCTTGCCGGTGTCGGTCTGGCATTTATTTTTTATATGCTCAGTGCGGCATTTGGTATCACAGCGCTCTTTTTTGCCGTTCCTTACGCCTATGACGCTCTGCGTATCGCGGGAGCATTATATTTGCTCTGGCTGGCGTGGCAGTCGGTCAAACCGGGTGGACGCTCTGCATTTTCGGTGCGGGATTTACCGGAAGATAAGCCGAAAAAATTGTTCACCATGGGGTTTCTGACCAGCCTGGCGAACCCGAAAGTGGCGGTGATGTATTTATCGCTGCTGCCGCAGTTTATTGTACCGGGGCACGGCAGTGTGCTGGTGCAGTCTCTGGCGCTCGGAACAATACAGATTATGATCAGCCTGACAGTTAACGGACTGATTATTCTGATGGCGGGCTCGGTGGCTGTCTTTATGACGGGCCGTCCGTTCTGGCAGGTGGTGCAGCGCTGGCTGATGGGGACTGTGCTGGCCGGGCTGGCTGTCCGGATGGCGCTGGAATCCCGGCGCTGAGGCGATAAAAAAAAGACCGGCTTTTTGAGCCGGTCTGTTTCGTTTCCGTTATTGCTCTTCCCGGCGGAGCCACTGCTCCACCTGCAGCTGTTCTTCCTGTGTGAGCCACATTCCCAGTTTGGTTCTGCGCCAGAGCGCATCTTCTGCGGTGATCACCCACTCGTGCTGTACCAGATAGCGCAGCTCGGCTTCATACAGGTTATGGCCGAATAACTGCCCGAGGTCGCTGAGGGATTGCGCAGTACCGATAATTTTTTCTGTCTGACTGCCGTAGGTGCGGGCCAGGCGCAGCGCCAGTCCGTTCGGCAGCCAGGACCAGCGTTCTGTCAGCACTCGGGCATAATCGTCACGGCTCCGGCCGTTCAGTTCACCGCCGGTCAGTACCGCCTGTTTTGTCCATGCTTTCCCGGCGTGCGGATAGTAGGCCGCCAGTTTATCCAGCGCGTGTTCGCCCAGCTTGCGGTAAGTGGTGAGTTTGCCGCCGAAGACGGACAACAGCGGCGCCTGTCCGTTGTCATCATGCAAATCAAGCGTGTAATCGCGGGTGATTGCCTGTGGCGAGTCCGATTCATCATCACACAGCGGACGCACGCCGGAGTATGTCCAGCGGATATCGTCGCGGGTCAGGGTTTTGCGGAAGTGGTCGTTATACACATCCAGCAGATAATTAATTTCGTTATCATCGATTTTAACGTCTGCCGGATCGCCGTGATATTCCACATCGGTCGTGCCGATAATCGAAAATTCATCCATCCACGGGATAACAAACACGATGCGGTGATCTTCGTTTTGCAGAATATAGGCCTGCGGCTCGTCGTGAGCGCGCGGTACCACAATATGGCTGCCTTTGATAAGACGGATACCATAAGGGGACTTGAGCTGTAATCCGTCATCAAAGAAGGTTTTCACCCACGGTCCGGCGGCGTTGACCAGCCCTTTTGCCTGCCAGCGCAGGGTTTCGCCGGTCAGGGCATTTTCCGCTTCCACCTGCCATAAACCGTTTTCGCGCCATGCGCGGGTGACTTTTGTCCGTGTGCGGACTTCGCCGCCCTGCCGCACGACTTCCTGTGCATTCAGCACCACCAGGCGGGCATCGTCCACCCAGCAGTCGGAATATTCAAAGCCTTTTTTAAACTCTGCTTTCAGCGGGGAGGCTGTACTGAAGGTCAGGCCGCGGCTGCCCGGCAGTGTGGTGCGTTTACCGAGATGGTCATACAGAAACAGCCCCGCGCGGATCATCCACGCCGGGCGCAGATGCGGCTGATGCGGCAGACGGAAACGCATCGGGAAGGCGATATGCGGCGCCATTTTTAATAATACTTCGCGTTCAGCCAGTGCTTCGCTCACCAAACGAAATTCATAATGTTCGAGATAGCGCAATCCGCCGTGGATCAGTTTTGAGCTGGCTGATGAGGTGGCACAGGCGAGATCCCGTGCTTCCAGCATCAGCACAGACAGCCCGCGTCCGGCGGCATCAGCGGCAATACCTGCACCGTTGATTCCGCCCCCGATAACGATCAAATCTTTCGTTTCCATCCTCACTCCCGCATGACCATATTTGTTCTTTAATGTTCGTTATCGCTCATGATAGTGCAATGTGAACGATATTCCAACATTCAGGACATAAAAAAACGTTCTCCGTGACATGGATAACAATTCGTTAGCATATCCATACAAAGAGTGATGAATTACGGCAGAGGGAAAAAGGAGAAGAACCGCGCCACCGGGCGGTGGCACGGGCAAAGATAATCAGCAGACTTCGAGTTGCACCTGTTGTTCGTCCAGGATTTTGATAATGCTTTCCGGCGGGCGTTTGTCGGTAAACAGGCAATCAATCAGCCCCATATTACCGAGGTTGACCATGGCGTTACGGCCGAATTTGGAGTGGTCGGTCACGAGCATCACACAGCGGGAGTTTTCAATAATCGCCCGTTTGGTGCGGACTTCGTGATAATCAAATTCCAGCAGGGAACCGTCAGTATCAATGCCGCTGATCCCGAGAATCCCGAAATCCAGACGGAACTGAGAGATAAAATCGAGCGTGGCCTCACCGACAATTCCGCCGTCACGGGAACGGACTTCACCCCCGGCCAGGATCAGCCGGAAATCATCTTTCGCCATCAGCAGGGTGGCGACATTGAGGTTATTGGTGACGATGCGCAGATTCTTATGTTCCAGCAGTTCATGCGCGACCGCTTCCGGTGTGGTGCCGATATCGATAAACAGTGTGGCACCGTCCGGGATCAGCGCCGCGACACGGCGGGCAATCCGGCGTTTTTCATCCGACCACATGCTTTTACGCTCATGATAGGCGGCATTCACCGAACTGGACGGCTGTGCCGCTCCGCCGTGGTGACGGTGGATTTTATTCTGCTCCGCCAGTTCATTGAGATCACGGCGGATGGTCTGCGGACTGACCTTAAAGTGCTCGACCAGCTCTTCTGTGCTGACATAGCCCTGTTTACTGACTAACTCAACGATAGCATCATGACGCTGTGTTTGTTTCACAAAATCCCCCGGTCAGATCAGTACCGCGCATATTCAGGGCTGTGCCGTGATATGCGGCGGTGATGTCATATTTTCATTATTATTCAGGCCGTCCGGCGGCGGTTATCCCATACCGCCATCAGCAGGCCGGTCGCGAGACCGGATGCATGGGCCATGTTTGCAATCGGCATTGTACCAAATAAATCAAAGTAACCGATAATCAGCCATAATACCGAAAACACCATCATGGCGGCAGGCAGATAAATACCGGCGGACGGATTGCGCGCGCCGGTGTACCAGACATAAGCGATCAGCGCGAAAACCACGCCGGACAGGCCGCCGAAGGATGAGCCGCTGAAAAAGGATTGCGACCAGCAACTGACCAGGGCAGAAATCAGGGTGATCACCAGCAGCCGTCCGCTGCCGAGCTGTTTTTCCACCTGACCGCCGAGATACCACCACAGCGCCAGGTTCATCAGAATATGGGTCAGGCCGAAATGCAGGAACACCGGGCTTATCCACCGCCACAGTTCACCCTGCTGGTCAGGCTGCGGCCAGGCCAGATAGTCCATCACCGTGTCAGTGCCGCTTATCTGCATCCACAGAAAAACCAGTACGCACAGTACGGTAATGGTGATGGTCAGCGGCCCGGCCGGGGTCACCAGGTTACTGAAGGCATGAGAAGCCGGGTAGCGGAACGGGGAATCTGTTTCACCGGATTCCCAGCTGGCAGCGAGATAGCGTTTATTCATCGGATCACGCATAAAGGTTTCCAGCTCAGCCTGTGTCTGTGCCAGTTTGCTTTCGTCGTCGAGCCACAATTCCGCGCCGCGCCCTTCGCGGGTGGCACGCATAGTGAGCTCAATATCCCGGGCGGCCATATAATCAATAAATGACTGGGCAATCCGCGGGTTGGCGATGGTGATCAGATAAACCATATAGCTGTCCGTTGTTAAGCAAGTGACCTGACTGTGTCCGGGTAATTGCGCAACCAGGCCTCAAAGCCGCCGTTGATGCTGTATACCGTTTCATAGCCGACATTAAGCAGATACTGAGCCGCGCCCTGACTGCTGTGCCCATGGTAACACATGACCATAACCGGCTGCTCATAATCTGTCTGATCCATGAAGGTATTCACGGTGTCGTTTGTCAGGTGAAATGCGCCGTCAGTATGACCGGCACGGAAGCTTTGCGGATCACGGATATCAACCAGGACAGCCCCGTTCTGCTGCCAGAGTTCATACGCCGTATCCGGTGTGATTAAGCGGATTTGTTCCATAATGATTTTTCGTATGCAGGTGAATATCAGCGGTGACAGAGCACCACCGGAAACCTGCCCGGCGGATAACCGGGCAGTGTATTATCACGGCCGTGCGATATCCGGCCGGTACAGCACTATCAGTAATAAGAATGTTCGCCGCGCTGATGTTCAGTCAGGTCTTTAACGCCTTTCAGTTCACCGGCAAACATATTCAGTAACTCTTTTTCGATCCCTTCTTTCAGGGTGACATCCACCATGGAGCAGCCGTTACAGCCGCCGCCGAACTGGAGGATGGCATAGCCTTCGTCCGTGATTTCCATCAGGGAAACACGGCCGCCGTGCCCGGCCAGCTGCGGGTTGATCTGAGATTGCAGAACGTACTCGACACGCTCGATCAGCGGGGCATCATCCGCCACTTTACGCATTTTGGCGTTCGGGGCTTTTAAGGTGAGCTGAGAGCCGAGCTGATCGGTCACGAAGTCGATCACGGCTTCGTCAAGGAACGGTGCGCTCAGTTCATCAACATAGGCGGTCAGCTGCTCAAACGGCAGCGCGGTATCGGTCGCTTCCACAGCATCAGGCGGACAATAAGAGACTCCGCATTCCGCATTGGGAGTGCCCGGGTTAATAACAAAAACACGGATTTGTGTGCCGGGTTCCTGGTTGGCAAGCAGTTTGGAAAAATGTGCCTGCGCAGCGTCAGTAATAGTAATCATAACATTGCCCAAAAATAGTTGACTGTTCCGGTTGGTTATAATACGCCCATTTGCGGGTTCACTACAAGGTGCGGCAAAGGCACCACACCCGGACTGCCGCCGCGCCCGCACGAATGAGCAATTCAGACAGCGCTGTCATGGTCGCCCCTGTTGTGATGACATCATCGGTCAGCGCAATATGCAGTCCGCGGACATCACGGGTGACGGCAAACGCAGAGGACAGGTTTGTCAGGCGCTGCGTGCGGGACAGCATCCGCTGGCTCAGTGTAGCACGGGTGCGGATAAGGCCGGAACTGTCATAAGGGCAGCGCAGCCATTTTGCCAGCGGACGGGTGATAAGATCACTCTGATTAAACCCGCGCCGCCATTGCCGGTAACGGTAAAGCGGGACGCTGAGCAGCAGATCCGGCTTCGGACATTCCCCGGCGCGGTAAGCTGCCAGCACCCGGCGCAGCAGCAGCCGTGCCAGTGCACGGGCAATATGTGTCTGCCCGCTGTATTTGAGGCGGTGAACCAGGGCGGCCAGCGGTGGCTGATAGCCGGTTACGGCCAGCAGGCTCTGCCACGGCGGCGGGGATTGCAGACAGCGGCCGCATTCCGGCTCCGGTGTCACCAGCGGCAGGCCGCAGCGACGGCAGACCGGCGGCATCTCCGGCAGTCCCCGTTCGCAGAATCCGCAGATACCGTGTGCGGCAATTGCCAGCGGCTGATTGCACAGCAGGCAGTAATTCTCAATAATAACCATCCGTCTTCCCTCCGGATAAATAAGGAAACAATAACGATGGCAACGCTTTTTTGGCAGCAGAGCGGACAGGGTTCGCGCGATCTTGTGCTGTTACACGGCTGGGGACTGAACAGCGAAGTATGGAACAGCATTGAATTGCGGCTCGCACCGCATTTCCGTATTCACAAGGTTGATTTACCGGGTTACGGGCGCAGTCAGGAATTTGGTGAAATGTCACTGACGGAGATGTCGGATACTGTTTTCGCGCAGATGCCGGAAAATGCGGTGCTGGCGGGCTGGTCACTGGGCGGGCTGGTGGCTGCGGATATTGCACTGCGTTATCCGCAGGCAGTGAGCCATCTGGTGACAATCTGTTCATCGCCGTGTTTTGGTGCACAGGAAGAGGAAGGCTGGCCGGGGATCAAACCGACTGTGCTGAGCGGCTTTCAGCATCAGCTGGCGACCGATTTTCAGCGTACTGTTGAGCGTTTTCTGGCACTGCAGACACTGGGAACCGCAAGTGCCCGTCAGGATGCCCGTACACTGAAATCAGTGGTACTGGGACAGCCGATGCCGGGTGTGTCAGTACTGAATGCCGGGCTGGAGATTCTGAGAACCGCCGATCTGCGCAGCGGACTGCCGTCCCTGACAATGCCGTTCCTGCGGATCTATGGTTATCTCGATGGCCTGGTGCCGCGTAAAGTCGCGTCACTGCTGGATGAGCAACTGCCGTCCTCTCCATCCGTTATTATGCGTAACAGCGCTCACGCACCGTTTATTTCACATCCGGATGAGTTTTGTGAGGTACTGACGGAGTTTGTTAAATAAAAAAATACCCGCACAACGGCGGGTAAGTTTTATGAATGAATCTGATACACCTTTGTGTCACAGCCCTGACTTTCAGGGCACTGTTTGCAGCTGCTGCTCAGACAGCTGCTGACATCCACCGCTTCAATTTTTCCCATGGCAGCCAGCTTTTCCATGATGGCCTGCACCAGGGCTTCCGGGGCATTCAACTGGTGGCTGAGCAGCCGGGCATCTGCCCGGCCGTTCAGTGCAATGGCGTCACGTACTGCGATCAGGCTGATCATGTCCGTGTCCTTTTATCAGTGACACTCGTTGCCGGAGCAGCCGCCACAGCGGCTGTGTGCATCACGGCGGAAGCTGAGATTCACCCGGCTGCGTGTGCGGCGCAGCAGTGCAAACAGGATCAGGTTGAAAATCACCACTACAGCGATAATCACTGAACTGCTCCCCGGATGGGTACTGAATGTGGCGGCCTGGTAGAACAGGGCGGCCAGTGAGTAAGCCACGTTCAGACCCCACAGGATGGAGAAGGTCATCCAGCCGCGGCTGGTTTCACGGGCGATAGCCCCCATCACAGAGACACACGGTACATACAGCAGCACAAAGATCAGATAGCTGTAAGCAGCAACATCAGAGCCGAATTTCGCGGCCATGGTGCCCATGGTACCGCCGTCCATCTCGCCGTCGCCTTTGCTGGCTTCAATCGGGTTGGATAATGCCGCGAGCGTGAAGGTTTCCGCCAGGGAATCCAGGGTTTCATTTACCGCATCACCCAGTTCACCCCATAAATCAAAGGATTCCGGATCAAACGGTTCGTTGGTGATACTTTCAGCGGTGTAGAGGGTATTCAGTGTCCCGACCACAACTTCTTTTGCCATCGCACCGGTGATCAGGCCGACAGTCGCCTGCCAGTTATCATTGGTGACACCAATCGGGCTGAGCAGCGGAGTGACCACTTTACTGACTGAGGCCAGTGCGGAATCATTAATGCTGTCCGCCGGTTTACCGGAGAAACTGAAGCTGTTCAGTGCGCCGATTACCATACTGGCGACAATAATGACTTTACCCGCACGCACCACAAAGCCTTTCAGGCGCTGCCAGGTCTGCATAAACAGGGTTTTCATATGCGGTACGTGGTACACCGGCAGTTCCATCACAAACGGTGATGCTTCGCCGCGCATAATAGTGTGTTTGAGCAGCAGACCGGTAAGGATAGCCACCACAATCCCGAGGATATACAGGGAGAACACGATGCTCGCGCCGTTTTTGCCGAAGAAGGCAGCCGCGAAAACCGCGAAGATAGCCAGCCGCGCGCCGCAGGACATAAACGGTGCCATCAGGACGGTGATAAGACGTTCACGCGGTGCATCCAGGGTTCTGGCACCCATAATGGACGGCACGTTACAGCCGAAACCGACAATCAGCGGCACGAAGGATTTACCCGGCAGTCCGAGTGCCTGCATCAGTCTGTCCATCACAAATGCCGCGCGGGCCATATAACCGGAATCTTCCAGGAAAGAGAGGAACAGGTACATCATCCCGATTTGCGGTACCAGCGGCAGCACGGTGTTGATACCGCCGCCGACCCCCTGGGCGAGGAATATGGTCAGCCAGTCCGGGAAGCCGAGTGTCATCCCCAGCCATTGTGTGCCGTTAATGAAAATAGCTTCCGAACCGCCTTCAAACAGCGGCTGCAATGCCCCGCCGATATTGATGGCGAGCACGAACATCAGATACATCACAAACAGGAATACCGGCACGCCCAGCCAGCGGTTGAGGACAATTTTGTCCATCGCTGCGGTCAGTTTATTCGGCTCGGAATGGCTGTTATCAATGGTTGTTTCGCAGATATCCGCGATGGTCTGGTAACGGGCATCGGCAATTACCAATTCCGGCTCTTCCTGCTGCTGTGCCTGCATCGCGTCACGGACAGACTGCACATGCTCCGGGGTGAAACCGGCGCGTGCCTGGCTGTAGATATCCCCCTCCAGGCTTTGCAGTGCCAGCCAGCGGCGCTGTGTGGCGCTGAACTCTTCCGCAGGAATCGACTGTGCGAGAGTGTTCATGCTGTCGAGCAGCGCAGCCGGATAGTTCACCAGCACTTCATGCGGTGTCATTGTGTGTTTGTCGATCGCGGCTTTCAGCTCACAGATACCGGACGCGCGGGTGGAAACCAGCGGGATCACCGGGCAGCCGAGGCGTTCTGACAGCGCTCTGACATCAATATTGATATTCACTTTATCGGCGATATCCAGCATATTGAGGGCAATAATGCAGGGAACACCCAGTTCCAGCAGCTGCAGCGTCAGATACAGGTTACGCTCGAGATTGGATGCGTCGACAACGTTAATCAGCATGTCCGCTTCACCGCTGAGGATAAAGTGGCAGGCAATCTGTTCGTCTAAGGATGTCTGTTCAGAGATGGTGGTCAGTGAATAGGTGCCGGGCAAATCCACCAGCTCAATTTTGTGTTCCGGCGTGGTGAAATAACCGATTTTCCGTTCCACAGTTACACCGGCCCAGTTGCCGACGCGTTGTTTGGATCCGGTTAACTGGTTAAACAGCGTGGTCTTCCCTGAATTGGGATTACCGATGAGTCCCAGGGTGAGTGCTTTCATAGTGTCGTATGCCAATCAATAAATACAAACCCCTCTGCCGGCGGCAGAGGGAAAAGAGTGAGTCAGCGCGGGATGTGCGGCGGATTACGCCTGCACGTCATCAAGCATCAGCAGCGCCAGGTCTTTTTTTCTGAGCATCAGGTTGACGTGCCGGGTTTCGATTTGGATCGGATCGCCCAGCGGTGCGCTGCGGATCACCCGGAAAACAGAGCCGGGCAGCATGCCCAGAGACAATAATTTCTGACGGTATGCCGGGCTGATTTGCCCGGAAAAGCCCAGAATTTTATAACTGTGTTGTGGCTGAAGTGTCATAAAGGCTCCGGTTAACCATGCAAACAGGAATGATATTGCAAATGATTATCGCACGAACAGTTTGGCAGAAAAATATCCCTTACAAATTTAATTGATACTGTAAATGCAAATCATAACCAACAATATTTTACCTATTTAGCCCGAAAATTAACCAGCAAAGTTTGATGTGCATCAAGATATCCGGCGTATAAAACAATTGAGAGCAGATATTTCACGTATTGATTTACGTTAATAACAATTTTTACGACTAATTAACGCAATATGTGACTAACAGGAGGGAAATGTACGGGCAGCCGGGGCTGCCGCGTACATGGTAGCAGGGGAATTACTTACGCTTACCGAATGCCGCGGCGAGGGCATCACCCATCGCACTGTTACCGGCAGAGGTGTCATTATTACCGTTACGGGCAGGGCGGCTGTTCTGACGCTTTTCCGCCCGTGGTTTATCGCTGCCGCCGCCACCGCGGCGGGCTGCCGTTTCCGGCTCCTCATCCATCCGCATGGTCAGCGCGATACGCTTACGGGCGATATCCACATCCAGCACTTTGACACTGACGATATCCCCGGCTTTGACCACGGTATGCGGATCTTCCACATAGCGGTTGGCCAGCGAGGAGATATGCACCAGTCCGTCCTGATGAACACCGATATCCACAAAAGCACCGAAATTGGTGACGTTGGTGACCGCGCCTTCGAGAACCATGCCCGGACGTAAATCATTCATCGTTTCAATACCATCGGCAAAGGTGGCGGTTTTAAACTCCGGACGCGGGTCACGGCCGGGTTTTTGCAGCTCTTTGAGGATGTCGGAAACGGTCGGCACACCGAATTGTTCAGTGACAAAATCCTGTGCTTTCAGATTGCGCAGCACATCACCGTTGCCCATCAGATCACTGAGGGTTTTCTGTGTGGCCTGCAGGATTTTTTCCACCACCGGATAGGCTTCCGGGTGAACGGTGGAGGCATCCAGCGCATTTTTACCGCCTGCAATACGCAGGAACCCGGCACACTGTTCAAAGGCTTTCGGGCCGAGACGCGCGACTTTCAGCAGCTGTTTGCGATCCGCAAAACGGCCGTTCTCATCACGCCAGTCAACGATGTTCTGTGCGATCACTTTGCTCAGCCCGGCAACGCGGGTCAGCAGGGCGACAGACGCGGTGTTGAGGTCAACGCCGACGGCGTTTACGCAGTCTTCCACTACCGCATCCAGTTTACGGGCAAGTTGTGTCTGGCTGACATCATGCTGATACTGGCCGACCCCGATGGATTTCGGGTCGATTTTCACCAGTTCAGCCAGCGGATCCTGTAACCGGCGGGCGATAGAAACGGCACCGCGCAGTGATACATCCAGGTCCGGGAATTCTGCCGCTGCCAGTTCTGACGCAGAGTAAACGGAGGCGCCGGCTTCACTGACAATCACTTTCTGGGCTTTGATATCCGGGAACTGCTTCTGCACATCGGCAAAGAAACGTTCAGTTTCACGGGATGCTGTCCCGTTACCGATCGCCACCAGTTCCACATGGTATTTCAGGCAGAGCGCCGCGACGGATGCCGCTGCTTTGGCAGTCTGGCCGGTGTGCGGATAAATGGTGTCGGTGGCCAGCACTTTACCGGTGGCATCGACCACCGCGACTTTCACCCCGGTACGCAGACCCGGATCCAGCCCCATCGTGGCGCGCATCCCGGCCGGTGCCGCCATCAGCAGATCACTGAGGTTGCGGGCGAAGACATTAATGGCTTCATCTTCCGCTTTCTCGCGCAGCGCGGCCATTAACTCGGTTTCCAGGTGCAGCAGCACCTTAACCCGCCATGTCCAGCTCACCACCGCTTTGCGCCAGCTGTCTGCCGGGGCATTGTTAAAGCGGACGCCGAGATAATCGCGGATTAATTCTTCGCAATAGCTCTCTTTCGGCGGCTCCTCACACTGCGGGTCGGCATTGAGGGAGAGTTGCAGAATGCCTTCATTGCGACCACGGAACATCGCCAGAGCGCGGTGTGACGGGACATTGGCAATCGGTTCATGGTGATCGAAATAATCACTGAATTTCGCGCCTTCCGCTTCTTTTCCGCTGATCACAACGGAAACCAGATGCGCATTGCGCCACAGATAATCACGGACTTTCCCCAGCAGACCGGCATCTTCCGCGAAACGCTCCATCAGGATGTAGCGGGCACCGTCGAGGGCGGCTTTGGTGTCGGCAACCCCTTTTTCGCTGTCCACATAGGTGGCGGCGAGGATTTCCGGATCCTGTGACGGATCCTGCCACAGCGTGTCTGCCAGCGGTTCCAGACCGGCTTCCGCCGCAATCTGTCCGCGTGTGCGGCGCTTGGGTTTGTAAGGCAGGTAGAGGTCTTCCAGCTCTGTTTTGCTGAGAGTGCCGTTAATCGCTCCCGCCAGCTCAGGGGTCAGTTTGCCCTGTTCCTCAATGGATTTGAGGATGGCCCGGCGGCGGTCGTTCAGTTCGCGCAGGTAGCTGAGACGGGTTTCCAGCTGACGCAGCTGAGTATCATCCAGGCCGCCGGTGACTTCTTTCCGGTAGCGGGCGATAAAAGGGACAGTATTTCCCTCATCCAGCAGGGTAATCGCGGCGGTGACCTGGCGGGTTTGCGCATTCAGTTCACCGGCAATAATCTGGCTCAGAGATTCATTCATCATGATATTCTTTCCGGCTGCGATAAATTGACGTAAAAAAATTTCAGGGGACAGTTATACGTGTTCAAAACGGGAATTACCAGCCGATATAAAGTAATATAAATGAATTATGCATAGCTGTTATCTTTCAGAAAATGCATTTAGTATTACAATTTATTTAAATAATTTATTTTTTGTTTAGGTAACATATGGCAAAAAGTAACCTGATTACCCGTGAAGGATGGGATGCGCTGGATCAGGAGTTAAAATATCTCTGGAAAACAGAACGTCCGCAGGTCACTCAGGCAGTGTCAGAAGCCGCTGCACAGGGGGATCGCTCGGAAAATGCCGAGTATATATACGGAAAGAAACGTCTGCGTGAAATAGACAGACGCGTCCGGTTTCTTTCAAAACGTCTGGATAACTTAAAGATAGTCGAGCCGGATCCCCGCCAGGAAGGAAAAGTATTTTTCGGGGCGTGGGTGGAACTGGAAAATGATGATGAAGAAATTCAGACTTTTCGCATCGTCGGACCCGATGAATTTTCCCCGGCAAAGAAATGGATTTCTGTTGATTCCCCTGTGGCCCGGGCATTAATCGGAAAACAGGCGGATGATGAAGTAACGGTAATAACACCTAACGGTGAAGTGAATTATGTCATTTTGTCTATCCGCTATCAGCCGATTGCTGAATAGGCACAATTAATCTGAAGAGTTGCATGAAAAAATGAACCCGGGAGTCAAACATGCAGGAAAGTTATAAGGTCCTTGTCGTTGATGATGACATGCGTCTGCGTGCGCTGCTTGAGCGCTATCTGAGTGAGCAGGGTTTCCAGGTCCGTACCGCCGCGAATGCGGAACAGATGGATCGCCTGCTGACGCGTGAATCTATCCATCTTATTGTCCTGGATCTGATGTTACCGGGCGAAGACGGGCTGTCTATCTGCCGCCGTCTGAGAAGCCAGAATAACCCGATTCCGATCATTATGGTGACGGCGAAAGGGGAAGAAGTGGATCGCATTGTCGGGCTGGAAATCGGTGCGGATGATTATATTCCGAAGCCGTTTAACCCGCGTGAACTGCTGGCGCGTATACGTGCTGTGCTGCGCCGTCAGGCGAATGAACTGCCGGGTGCACCATCCCAGGATGATGCGGTGATTCAGTTCGGTAAGTTCAAACTGAACCTCGGCACCCGTGAGATGTTCCATGAAGATGAAAACATGCCGCTGACCAGCGGTGAGTTCGCCGTGCTGAAAGTGCTGGTGTCACACCCGCGTGAACCGCTGTCCCGCGATAAGCTGATGAGCCTGGCGCGCGGCCGTGAGTACAGTGCGATGGAACGTTCAATCGACGTGCAGATTTCCCGTCTGCGCCGCATGATTGAGGAAGATCCGACACATCCGCGTTATATCCAGACCGTCTGGGGACTGGGTTACGTGTTCGTTCCGGACGGCAACAAGGCATGAAGCGGCTGCGGTTCTCGCCGAGGAGCACCTTTTCGCGCTCGTTATTTCTGGTCATCTTTCTGTTGTTTGCAACCATAACAACAAGTTATCTGGCCGTTGTGAACTTCATTGTGATGCCCAGCCTGCAGCAGTTTAACCGGGTGCTGGCCTATGAAGTACGCACACTGATGAGCGAAGAGATGGTGCTGAAGGACGGAACCGCGGTACGTGTTTCTCCGGCGCTGCGTAAGAAAATTTATGAAGAGCTGGGCATTACCTTTTTTACCGAAAAGACAGCCGATGAGGGCGGACTGCGCTGGGCGCGTCATTTTGAATCCCTCAGTAAACAGATGAGCCATTATCTGGACGGTTATGCGGATGTCCGGCTGGAAGTCAGCCGCGATTATCCCGTGCTGTGGCTGAACTCCTATATTGCTCCGGATGTCTGGGTGAGAGTGCCGCTGACTGAAATCGGTCAGGATCAGTTCTCGCCGGTCTTCCGTTATATTTTTGCCTTTCTGCTGATTGTCTTTGCAGGTGTCTGGGTGTTTATCCGCTATCAGAACCGTCCGCTGACCGAGCTGGAATCCGCAGCCCGGCAAATCGGCACCGGCGGTCCGCTGGTTCCGGTACGGGAAGCCGGGGCGGCAGAAGTGCGATCAGTTATCCGTTCGTTTAACCAGATGTCCAGAGATATCAAAACGCTGGAGCAGGATCGTACTGTGCTGATGGCCGGTGTCAGTCATGATCTGCGCACGCCGCTGACCCGCATCCGCCTGGCAACGGAAATGATGAACCCGGATGACGATTATCTGGCGGAATCCATCAACAATGATATTGAAGAGTGTGACGGCATCATTGAGCAGTTTATGGCGTATCTGCGCACCGGCCGTGAGATGGAGATGATGCATCTGGAACTGACATCCGTCCTCAATGAGGTGATTGAAGCGCACATCCACTCGGATGTCACACTTCAGAATGATGTTATTCAGGCCCCGGTTTATCTCACCGGTAACCCGATTGCGATTAAACGCGCACTGGGCAATATGCTGGTCAATGCCACCCGCTACGGCAACGGCTGGATCCGTGTCAGCAGCGGTAGTGATGAGCATTTCGCCTGGTTCCAGGTGGAAGATGACGGCAACGGTATTGATGAGGCGGATATTCCGGACCTGTTCCAGCCGTTTGTGCAGGGTGAAAAAGCGCGCAGTAATAAAGGTACCGGGCTGGGGCTGGCAATTCTGCGCCGGATTGTGGATGCGCATGACGGCAAAATTGATGTCGGCCGCAGTCAGCGCGGCGGATTCCGTATCCGCGTGATGCTGCCGCTGCCGGATGACAGAGATGATTAATTATTATGACAGCAGCATGTCATCGTCATATGACTGTCATAAACCCCTGCGGTAAGCAATTATCGCAGGGGTTTTACTTTTAATTCCAATAAAATCATGAATTTATAGTCTTACCTCGTTTTTGTGTTTTCACGTCATTTTTCCGGTTTTGTGTCCCCGCGCACCTGCAATGTCATAAAACTGTCATATAACCTACATATTATTGTCACCAGATTGTCCTATTTTCCCTCATGTTCCGACATTAACCAGATACAACGTTTATCGTCATTATCTATAAATCCCGTCAGGAGGGATCATGAAACCGATGCGTACCGCAGTAGCCACTGTTATGGCAGCGACACTTTCTCTCTCTGCATTTTCTGCATTTGCCGCGACCAGTCTGACCGGGGCGGGTGCAACATTCCCTGCGCCGGTGTATGCGCAGTGGGCTGATACTTACCAGAAAGAAACCGGTAACAAAGTTAACTACCAGGGGATTGGTTCCTCCGGCGGTGTGAAGCAGATTGTAGCCAATACCGTTGATTTCGGGGCGTCAGATGCGCCGCTGTCCGAAGATAAACTGGCCGCAGATAATTTATTCCAGTTCCCGACCGTGATCGGCGGTGTGGTGCTGGCCGTCAACCTGCCGGGTCTGAAGTCCGGTGAACTGGTGCTCGACGGCAAAACCCTGGGTGATATCTACCTGGGTAAAATCAAAAAATGGAATGACCCGGCAATCACCAAACTGAACCCGTCAGTTAAACTGCCGGATCAGGATATCGCGGTTGTCCGCCGTGCGGATGGTTCCGGTACCTCTTTCGTCTTCACCAGCTACCTGTCAAAAGTCAGCCCTGACTGGAAAGAGCAGGTCGGCGCAGGCTCTACCGTTAACTGGCCGGTTGGTCTGGGCGGTAAAGGCAACGACGGTATCGCAGCATTCGTTCAGCGTCTGCCGGGCTCTATAGGTTATGTGGAATACGCTTACGCCAAACAGAATAAACTGGCTTACACCAAGCTGATTTCTGCGGACGGTGATGCGGTTTCCCCGACCGGCGAAAGCTTCAGTAACGCAGCGCGTAAAGCCGAGTGGTCAAAAAGCTTCGCTCAGGATCTGACTAACCAGCCGGGTCCGAATGCATGGCCGATTACTTCCACCACCTTCATCTTGGTTCATACCAATCAGAAAGATGCTGCCAAAGGTCAGGAAGTTCTGAAATTCTTTGACTGGGCATACAAGAACGGCGGTGAGCAGGCAGAAAAACTGGATTACGCGGTACTGCCGAAAGAAGTGATTGAACAGGTCCGTGCATCATGGAAAACCAGTGTCAAAGACAGCAGCGGTAAGCCGCTGTACTGATACGGCAGATGATGAAGTAACGATTTATCAGTAATTGATCCCCCCGCACCGGGGGGATCTGTGTAAAAACGGAAGCGACTATGGCCGAACTGAAAACGGCAATGAAACCACCAGGCAAACGCGGCGACCAACTTTTCAGTGCTCTGGTAAAACTGGCAGCGCTGATTACGCTATTGTTACTTGGCGGAATTATTATTTCACTGATTATTGCGTCATGGCCGAGCATTGAAAAATTCGGCTTAGGTTTCTTATGGAATAAAGAGTGGAACCCGCCGGCGGAAGAGTACGGGGCACTGGTACCGATTTACGGCACCATCGTGACCTCGGTTATCGCCCTGCTGATTGCGGTCCCGGTGAGTTTCGGGATTGCGCTGTTCCTGACAGAACTGGCACCGAACTGGCTGCGCCGTCCACTGGGTATCGCGATCGAGCTGTTAGCCGCTATTCCGAGTATCGTTTACGGCATGTGGGGACTGTTTGTCTTTGCCCCGCTGTTTGCCACCTATTTCCAGCAGCCGGTCGGCGAGGTGATGTCGAGCATCCCGATTGTCGGCGAGCTGTTCTCCGGTCCGGCCTTCGGGATCGGGATCCTGGCGGCGGGCGTTATCCTCGCTATCATGATCATTCCGTATATTGCCTCGGTGATGCGCGATGTGTTCGAGCAGACGCCGGTGATGATGAAAGAATCCGCTTACGGCATCGGCTGTACCACCTGGGAGGTGATCTGGCGGATTGTACTGCCGTACACCAAGAACGGGGTGATCGGCGGCGTGATGCTGGGTCTGGGTCGTGCCCTGGGGGAGACCATGGCGGTGACCTTTATCATCGGTAACACCTATCAGCTGGACAGCTTCTCGCTGTATATGCCGGGCAACAGTATTACCTCGGCACTGGCAAACGAGTTCGCGGAAGCGGAATCCGGGCTGCACACTGCGGCACTGATGGAGCTGGGGCTGATTCTGTTTGTCATCACCTTTATCGTCCTTGCTATCTCCAAATTTATGGTGATGCGTCTGAATAAGAAAGAGGGGCGCTGAGATGGCTGAAATGAATATTCAACAACCGAAAGTGGATATCAGCGCACGGCAGAAACGCCAGTTCTGGCGCCGTCAGAAAAACCGCGTTGCCCTGTTTTTATCCATGTCCACCATGGCATTCGGGCTGTTCTGGTTAATCTGGATCCTGTTCTCGACCGTCACCAAAGGGATGGACGGCATGTCGCTGGCGCTGTTTACCGAAATGACACCGCCGCCGAACACCGAAGGCGGGGGTCTGGCGAACGCCATTGTCGGTTCCGGCCTGCTGATCTTATGGGCGACCGTTATCGGGACACCGCTGGGTATTCTTGCCGGGATTTATCTGGCGGAATACGGCCGCAAATCCTGGCTGGCGGAAGTCACCCGGTTTATTAATGACATTTTGTTATCCGCGCCGTCGATTGTGGTCGGGCTGTTTGTTTACACCATTGTGGTGATGCAGATGCAGCACTTCTCCGGCTGGGCGGGGGTGATTGCCCTGGCACTGTTACAGATCCCGATTGTTATCCGCACCACGGAAAACATGCTGCGTCTGGTGCCGGACAGCCTGCGCGAAGCGGCGTATGCCCTCGGCACACCAAAATGGAAAATGATTTCAGCGATTACCCTGAAAGCCTCGGTCTCCGGGATTATCACCGGGGTGCTGCTGGCGATTGCCCGTATTGCCGGGGAAACGGCGCCGCTGCTCTTTACCTCCCTCTCCAACCAGTTCTGGAGTACGGATCTGATGCAGCCGATTGCCAACCTGCCGGTCACTATCTTCAAGTTTGCCATGAGTCCGTTTGCGGAGTGGCAGAGTCTGGCCTGGGCGGGTGTCCTGCTGATCACACTGTGTGTGCTGTTAATTAATATCGTGGCGCGTGTGCTGTTTGCGAAGAAAAAGCACTGATTAAATGACTGCGGATGAATGAGAGAGAGTCATGAGTAAAATTCAAAACGTAACTGAAAGCAAAATTCAGGTTCGTGATCTGAACTTCTATTACGGCCAGTTCCACGCGCTGAAAAACATTTCGCTGGATATCGCCAAAAATAAAGTCACGGCCTTTATCGGCCCGTCCGGTTGCGGGAAATCGACCCTGCTGCGTACCTTCAACAAAATGTACGCACTGTATAATGAACAGCGTGCGGAAGGCGAAATCCTGCTGGATGGCACCAATATTCTGACCGATACCCAGGATATCGCGTTATTACGCGCCAAAGTCGGCATGGTGTTCCAGAAACCGACACCGTTCCCGATGTCTATTTATGACAATATTGCCTTTGGTGTCCGTCTGTTTGAAAAACTGCCGCGCGCCGAGATGGATGAGCGGGTACAGTGGGCACTGACCAAAGCGGCACTGTGGAACGAAACCAAAGATAAACTGCATCAGAGCGGCTACAGCCTCTCCGGCGGTCAGCAGCAGCGTCTGTGTATTGCCCGCGGTATTGCTATCCGCCCTGAGGTTCTCCTGCTGGATGAGCCGTGCTCGGCACTGGATCCTATCTCCACCGGGCGTATTGAAGAGCTTATCAGCGAGCTGAAATCGGAATACACCGTGGTGATCGTCACCCATAACATGCAGCAGGCGGCGCGCTGTTCTGACCACACTGCATTTATGTATCTGGGCGAACTAATTGAATTCAGTGATACTGATACCCTGTTTACCACCCCGGGCAAGAAACAAACCGAAGATTACATCACTGGTCGTTATGGCTGATGCGGAGACAATCATGGAAAATCTGAATCACAATAAACATATTTCCGGGCAGTTTAATGCTGAATTAGAGCATATCCGCACAGAAATGATGACAATGGGCGGGCTGGTGGAAGAGCAGCTCAGCAAAGCGATCACCGCCATGCATAACCAGGACGAAGACCTGGCGCGTGAGGTTATCGCCGGTGACAAGCAGGTCAACATCATGGAAGTAATGATTGATGAAGCCTGTGTCCGCATTATTGCCAAACGCCAGCCGACCGCGAGCGACCTGCGACTGATTATGGCGATTTCCAAAACCATCGCTGAGCTGGAACGCATCGGGGATGTGGCGGATAAAATTGCCAAAACCGCGCTGGAAAAATTTTCACAGCAGCATCAGCCGCTGCTGGTCAGTCTGGAATCCCTCGGCCGCCATGCCATTCAGATGCTGCATGATGTGCTGGATGCCTTTGCGCGTATGGATATTCAGGAAGCTATCCGCATCTACCGCGAAGACCAGAAAGTGGATCAGGAATATGAAGGGATTGTCCGTCAGCTGATGACCTATATGATGGAAGATCCGCGCACTATCCCGAGTGTCCTGACCGCGCTGTTCTGTGCCCGCTCTATCGAGCGTATCGGTGATCGCTGCCAGAATATCTGCGAATTTATCTTCTATTATGTGAAGGGACAGGATTTCCGTCATGTGAAAGGGGATGATGTGGAACGTATCCTGCTCGGCGAGCATGTGATTGAAGTCTCCGCACACAGTAATAACGGCGAAAAAGGGAATGATCCGGCATAACCGGGTGGCTTCTCCGGCGATATTGTCTGTTTTTGTAAAAGTCCCTGTTCTGATTTGACCCCGGAGTTAACTCCGGGGTTTATACTTTCTGAAACAGACAAAACAGTGTTTCCGGAGGTGTACGATGGGTTTATTCAGCCGGTTTTTTAACAGCGGAGGCGGATCCGGTCACGGGAACCGCAGCGGCGGCCACGGCAGCGGCGGCCACGGCAGCGGCGGCCACGGCAGCAGCGGTCATGGCAGCAAACATGGTAATACGGGTTACAATAAGCATGGCCGTGACAATAATGGTTATCCGGAGCAGTTAAACAACAATACTCCGCAGAATATCAGCGGATATTGTCAGAAGTGCGGTACCGGTTACCCGCCGGACAGCCGCTTCTGCGGCCGGTGCGGTAATGCACTCAACCCGTAATGCAAAAGCCGGTCATTACCTGACCGGCATTCTCAGTTCAGCTTTTTCTCTGTCCGCACATTGCGCCCTTTATCATTAATGCTGATCAGCGTGACGGACTCTCCCGCAGATAAATGCCCGGTGTATGCCACCCGGCTCTCTGAATAAGGGGCGAGCATCACGGTGCTGATATGTGACGGCGCATTATCTCCGCCGGAGACGAGCGCGGATAATGTGAAATAGTAAGGCGTGGGGTTTTTCAGAATCAGTGTTTCTCCTGATAACGAGGCTGAAATCTGTTCCGGGACTGCATCCGGCGGCTGCAAAAGATCATCCGGCCGGTAAAACAGCTTTATCCGTGTCCGCAGGGCAAATTGCAGGGTATTACCGGTGGTGGCCGTCTTCGCCGGAATATCCACCACATTGAGATAAAAAACCGATTCCCGGTCGCGGGGAAGATTATTTTTCAGAACACGGATTTTCAGCTGTTGTCCGCCGCTCCCTGCAATCCGCGTCACCGGCGGTACCACCATAAAGGGTGCACTGCTGGTTTCCGGCGAGGAATTGATATCCCCCTCATCCACCCAGCTCTGCACCAGTGACGGCATTTCCCCGCTGTTGGTCAGCTGGATTTCTGTATTTTCCTGATTGCCCGGAAAAATCACCCGCGTGGTATTGATGACAACACCAGCGTATCCCACCTGTATGCACAGGAGCAGAATGATCAGAATGCCTGTCCGCATCATGTCCTCCACCGGTTCAGTTGTAGGAAAAAACCAGAGTCGCGGAACTGCTTATTTTTCCCTGTGTTACCGCAGTCGGATTGTAGGGATAATAATACGCGCCGAGATCGACAGAGAACGCTGGTGAAACCGTGCTGCCTTTGGCGGCAGTGAAAATGCTGGTGGCACTGCCCTGAGCATTGGCACTGTCAGAAAACTGCACCGGACTGCTGAGATTATTGGCTTTCACCACCCGGAAGCCGACACCACCGGCACCGCCGGAAATGGTATTGGTCAGCACGGTTTTATCGGACGGCTGTAAATTGGACGACGACAGGAACATGGCAATATCCCGGGACGCGGTGTTACCCGGGAGGAGGCCGCCACAGGTAAAATTGAGGCGGAACGGGGTGTATCCGGCTTTATCCGTGGTTTTAACGGCATTGATACTCATCAGCGGCAGGCTGACGGTCAGCCCGGCATTGGTAAAGGTACAGGTGGTCACCGGCGGATTGTAAGTAATCTGCACCGGCTGCAAAAACATATCATTCGGATCGGACGGCCATTGCAGTGTCAGTAAAAACTGCAAAATCTTATTGAGAAGTGCTGCCAGCCAGCCCACCAGCCCCAGGGTGGTGGCATCAGAGGCAAAAATGACCGGTGTGATCGTCACAGTATTACCCGGAACTTTGGTGTAGTTGCCGGTCGGCGTGGTGACCAGATCAAAACGCAGTGTGAAACCGGTATTGAGTTCTGTTCCGTTGTGAGTACCGGCCGCCAGGCCGGAAACATTATTTTTTGTCAGTGCGGTCAGGGTGATATTGACGAGTTGTGCGCCGTTATTAAACCCGATTGTCGCTGTCCGGCCATTAAAGGGAGAGTCGATCCCGATGGTATTCGGAAACAGCGGCAATGCTGTCGTACAGGTAAACGGGCCGCTGAAGTTGGTCTGAGATACTTTGGATACGGTTGTGGTGGCGCCGATCAGATCAGCCGAAAGATCCAGCGCCACGGCCGGTGCTGTCTGGGTGGATGTTACCGAGCAGGTGGCATAAGCCGCCCTGCTGCTTATCACCGTCAGGAATAAAAGTAATACAGCGGCGGATGTTTTCATCATTGTTTCCTTTTACCGGCAGATATTGTGATTTTTATCCGGCGTGACCACCGGATTGCGGATAACACACTGCTGTTTCCCGTCTGCCGTCAGTTTTATGATCAGTGATGACGGCAACTGCCCGCTTTTCAGATAGAGCAGCCCTGACTGCCCGACATATCCCAGCGGCTGATGCTGCTCATCAGTCACTTCTGTGCCGAACGGCAGTGTGCTGCCGTTTTCCCGCGCCGCCCGCAGAATGAAAGTCTGACGGGGATCGGTTTCCATGCGGATATAACTGACCGCACCTTTATACGGGCTGACCTGGCCGATATTACCGGTCACTTCGGCACCGGAACTTTTTTCTGTGTCTGACAGAGTGTAAGAATTGGCGCGGTAAGGAACAGATTGTGTCATCAGCACCACACCATCACTGTTTGTCAGGGATGCTTTATCCGAATTCACCATCCGGTTACCGGCCTGCGGGGCATCAATAATGGTATAGGTATTGCCGGTGTCACCGGACATGGCGATGTGGCCCGGGATCGCGACGATAGTTCCTTTTGCCCCGGCACCCGCCTGACGGTAATCGTTACCCTCACTGAATGAGCCGGACAGGGTGCTGTACGGGTTACGGTAAGTAAGGTTCGCGCCTGCAAGATTACTGCCGCCGTTCTGGTTTGAGCCGGTCAGCGTGTAGTTAACCAAATCATCTTTACCGGCTGTGCCGCTCAGGCTGACAGTAGCCTGCTGATAACGGGAATCGGTGGCGTAAATACCGCTGCTGAGTGATGCACTTTTACCGAAAACAGAAATCGGAACGCTGACATTCAGGTAAAACCGGGTTTCATTTTTATCATCAAAATTGCGGGTGCGTGATGCAGACACGGTATAGCTGATCTCGTTATAACTGTTTGAATATCCAAGCTGATATTCCCGGTTGCTGCCGCCGGAATTCCAGTAATCCCGGTGTGTGCCGGAGATATAAATCACCCCCCGGTTCTCTCCCAGATACTGATTTAAATTCACGGTGAAGGTATTTTTAGCGCGAGCACCGCGCATGGCATCCATTGTCATCAGATCCGGTATCTGACGCGGCGTGTTATCGGTGAGGTTTTCCTGCTCATTACGGTAAGCATCCCACGCCCGGTAGTTATCCTGCTGATAGATGGCATCGGTGAAACTGTAAAAATTCCCGGTGGAGTAGCGGTATGTCGCGAGAGTCAGGTTGGTGGAGGTGGTGCTGACAAACTTACTGTAGGCGATACGGTAGCTCTGGCCGCTTTTGTGGCCGGTTTTAAAGTCCGCATCCGCCTGTGTCACATCAACAGAAAGCGCACCGAACGGCAGATTCCAGGCACTGCCCGCCAAAAGAGAGCGGTAATCTTTTCCGGCAATCCCGCCGGTATACAGTGTCACGGTATTATTCAGCCCGTAACGGAATTCCCCCTGCACAAACTCCGGGCGGTAGTGTGTATTATCCAGGCGTGCCTGACCGGCGGTCAGACTGTAATTATAAATTCCCTCTTTCAGCATATCGGGTACAGCGGAGAAGGGGACGGTAAATGATTCTTTCCGTCCGTCTGCTTCCTGAATAATGACGGAAAAATCGCCGCTGCCGCCGGTCGGCTGAATATCACGGAACATAAACTCACCCGGCGGTACGTTTTCCTGAAAAATAAGATTGCCGTTCTGGTAAATACTGACGAGGGCGTTGGTCTGAGCAACACCCCGGATGATTGGTGCGAATCCCAGGCCGGACGGCGGCAGCATATTCATATCCGTTCCCAGTGATGCGCCTCTGAATTTAAAGCTGCCGAACATAGAAGGCGGCGTATAAAAATCCCCCAGCGTCAGCGCAGATAAAATACGGCTGATCGGACGGTAAAGATAACGGCTGTTATTTTTCCAGCCTTTATGTCCGCCGGAATAAGAGGTGTAAACCGATTCATCGCGGAATTGCCAGACACCGAGGTTCAGCCCGGAGTTTACCGTGGCAAAAAAGCTGTCATTGCTCTGTTTGTTATTCTTTTTTTGTCTGGCGTTATAGTAATTGACGTTATAGCCGAGAATAACAGCGGGCTGCCCGTGATCCCATAATTCCGGGTCGATATATCCGGCATCAGCGGTCTTTACCCCGATTTGCGGCACGGACAAATCTAACCGTAATGTACTTTTATTCAGGTGATAAGTCAGTCCGGATGTCAGTTCATTTACCGGAACCGGCTGTTTCTCTGCGGATAATTTTTTCGCATTATCAGAAAGATTCAGCCCGAGCTTATTAATATCCTCCGGCTGAAAATTCAGGGCATTATTATGCTCCCCTACTTCAACGGTAAACTGACCTTTCCAGGTGTTATTGACATAAACGTCCATCAGCTGATCGCCGGACGGCAGTGTATTTTCCTGATATAAACGTGAAATATCCCCTTTAGCGGATTCACCGGCCAGCAGGGTGGTATCAAATTCTTCCGTGAAACCTTCGCGGGGATAGCTCCATAATCCGGCAATAATCAGAATCGGCAGGCAGTGTTGTGTTTTCACGTTATTATCGTCCGTCAGAAGGTAATATTCTTCGACTTATATACGCCGTAATCATCTACATAGGTCACTGAGGCATTACGGGCCGCGGGTTTATTTTTCAGTGGCAATTGTTTCTCAGAAAAAGGTGGGATCATTTCGGAGGCGGCCAGCCAGGTGTGACTGCTGTCATTAGCATTGATTGCCGCAATGGTGAAATGATACGGGGAATTATTGGTGACGGATAAATGGTCACCATTGAGCTTCCACTGAATATTATCAATAACCGTTTCCGGATTTGCCGTCAGCCCTGCAGGACGGTAAAACAGCTTTATCCGTGACCGCAGGGCCACCTGTAACACACTTTTTCCTTTGGCATTGGCGGGGGTGGCCGGAATATCCAGCACACTGAGATAAAAGACACTTTCCCGGTCATCCGGTAGTTTTTCATTATTTTTCTTTATTTTAAGCTGCTGTCCCTGCATTCCGTCTATTTTGACAATCGGCGGATAAACATAAAACGGCGAGCTGCTGTTTTCCGGTGTGGCATTAATGTCACCGTCATCTGTCCAGCTCTGGGCTAATGATGATGTCTGGCTGTTATTATTCAGCTGAACAGTAATGCTGTCATTTTCTTCATGATAAATAAGCCGCGTTCCGTTAATCACGATATTGGCGGTGGCATTACCTGATAAAATAAGCATCATCAGAAAAAAGAATCGGCGTTTCATTATATTCCCCTGTAAACAGTCAGGCTTTTTGACAAGCCTGACTGTCTGACAATGGTTATAAATAAGAGACTGTATAAATCACGTTGGAATGTACAGGCCCGACTTTTGCAGGAGAGGTATTGGTTTTGTAATAACTGGCAATTAATGTCACCTGATCCGATGCTGGTGCGGTTTTATCTCCCTTCACTCCGGTGTCATACGCCGCATTCAGTGAAAGTGCCACTGACGGTGCGGTTGTTGACGATAAACTGAACCCGACATTTTTCGCGACAGACGGATCCCCTTCATTAACGGTATCGTTAATCAGGTAGTTTCCGGTTGACGATATATTGTTGGGGGACGCGAAATGTATTTTCAGGTTACTTCCGGGCGGGACTGAAGCAGGTGCACAATCAGAGAATGTCATGGTAAATGCTTTCTGATTTTTGGTAATGACGGTATTTGCGGTTACCCCGGCATCCGTTACTGTAATCGGATCTAATAATACGGCGAAGTCGGCGCTGTTGCCTCCGTTAATAGTACAGGTGGTGTCACTGATAGCACCTGTGATGTTTATAATCCCGCCTGCAGCAGTGACCGCAGACGCTGAGCCTGAAAAAAAGGCGGCAGAAACTAATGCCGTAATAAGCGTTTTCTTTAACATGGTTAACTCCGGTAAAAATAAGATACCAGACTGACAAAAATAAGAGGCTATTTTTGCGGATTTTCATTTAAAGAGACTAATAAGAATCAGTCTCTTTAAATTTAGAATCATTAGGGATATTTACCAGTGCTTAATTTTTAAGTTTACAGATATGTGATTATTGTCAAGGTTTATAAATTTTTATTTTCAGAACTTGTATTTTTTATAAGTTCGTATTCATTTTTTATTTTGGTGGTAATGGAAAGATAAATATAAAAATAATAAGATGTGATTGTTTATTAATGGGTTGCTGATAAATAATTTCTTTTAGATATTAATTTTAATTAACAGCTGTATGGATCGTTTAGTATCTCTTATCATGGTCAGTAAATATTTCCGTAGAAAAAATAACGTATGATTTTATTTCGATAAATAATCATAAGTAATGTAATTAATTTTTTTAATAAAAATGGATGAATTAAAGATAATGGCTTGTTATTGCGGAGAGCGGCTCTGCCCTTGTGTTCATCTTAGAACAATCAGTTATGGAATTATTCTTTCTTAGTATTTCAGGAACTAAGCAGGAGTTGATAGCGTGAGATGGTGATTTACACAAATTGACGTTTTCCGTGACTGATTCCAGGGGTGTGTATGAAACCGACATTATTTGTTCCGGCTCTGCTTGCCGGTTTAGCATTAGTAAGTGGTACAGCACAGGCTGATAAGCTTGATGATATTCAGAAAGCCGGCGTGATCCGCATTTCGGTTTTTGACAGCAACCCGCCGTTCGGATTTATCGACCCGCAGACCAAAAAACTGGCAGGTTATGACGTGGATATTGCACAGGCTGTTGCCGATGATCTCGGCGTGAAGCTGGAACTGCGTCCGACTAACCCGGCAAACCGCATTCCGCTGCTGGTCTCCGGCAAAGTGGATTTAATCGGGGCGAATTTCACCATTACCGGTGAGCGCGCCAAACAGGTGGATTTCTCCATTCCTGATTTTCAGACCGGACAAAAATTTATTGCCCGCAAAGGTGTGCTGAAAACCCCGGAAGATGTGGCAAAACTGCGCATCGGCGCGGATAAAGGTACCGTTCAGGAAGTGACGCTGCGCGAGAAATATCCGGGCACCAAAGTGATTTCTTATGATGATACCCCGCTGGCCTTCGCAGCACTGCGCAATGGTAACGTTGATGCTATCACGCAGGATGATGCCAAACTGGTCGGGTTGCTCGGTAACCTGCCGGAGTCAGTAAAAGCGGAGTTTGAACTCTCTCCGTTCAGTCTGACCCGTGAATACCAGGCGCTGGCAGCACCGAAAGGAGAAACCCGTCTGGTGGAAGCAGTGAACAAAACCCTGCTGAAACTCGAAAGTGAGGGCAAATCACAGCAGATTTATAACCAGTGGTTTGGTCCGGGCACCAAAGCTGAACAACCGCGCGGTGAATTTAAGTTCGCTCCGCTGGCTGACCAGCCGAAGTAACGTGAGTGTGTTTTCTGAATCAGGCCTCACTCCGGTGAGGCTTCCTGCATTTGTGCGGTAACAGACGGGATTAGCGGATGTTTGAGCAATTTATAAGTGCGCACTTACTTGCGCCGGAATATCTGGGATGGCTGGGGCAGGGGTTTGTGATCACCCTGCTTATCTCATTCTGGACGATTCTTGCGGCGACATTGCTGGGTTTCCTGCTGGTGGCCGGGCGGGACAGTCAGCTCGCACCGCTCCGCTGGTTAGTCAGTGCTTACACCAGTGTATTCCGTAATACGCCGCTGCTGGTACAGCTGTTTTTCTGGTATTTCGCCTCCGGAGAAATCCTGCCGCAGGCGCTGAAAATCTGGCTGAACACTCCGCATGAAATTGAACTGGCCGGGCTGACACTCGCATGGCCGTCATTTGAATTTATCGCCGGGTGGTTCGGGCTGACACTCTATTCCGCACCGTTCATTGCGGAAGAACTACGGGCGGGGATTGCCGGAATCGGACGGCAGCAGAAATCAGCCGCACTGGCGCTCGGGCTGACTCCGTGGCAGTCCATGCGTTATGTGGTGCTGCCGCAGGCGGTCAGAATCGCCATGCCGCCGCTGCTCGGGCAATATATGAATGTGGTGAAAAACTCGTCCCTGACTATGGCGATCGGTGTGGCTGAACTCTCTTATGCATCGCGTCAGGTGGAAAGTCAGTCCTTACAAACCTTTGAAGCCTTCGGGGTCGCGACGATCCTCTATATCGCCATTATTGCCGTAATGGAAGCCTTCGGGCAGTGGCGGACACAACGGGCACTGGCACAGGGGCATTAAGATGGATTTTTCCGTAATTCGTGACAACTGGGAATACCTGTTGTTCGGCACTTTCCCGGACGGTCCGCTTGAGGGGGCGGCACTGACGCTGGTGATCAGCCTGATTGCCGGGGCCATTTCCGTGGTGCTCGGGACTATCGGCGGAGTGATGCTGGCAATGCTGCGTGGCTGGTGGGTAAACCTGTTTGCGGCATTTCTCGGGTTTTTCCGCGCGATTCCCATCATTATGCTGATATTTTGGGTCTATTTCCTGCTGCCGATCGCTTTTGGTGTGGATGTGCCGGAAATCACCACGGTCGTCTGCGCACTGGCACTGGTGACCTCTGCTTATATTGCCCACGGCGTGAAGGCCGGTATTCTGGCTATCGGCAAAGGGCAGTGTCAGGCAGGGATGTCTCTCGGCTTCAGCCGGTGGGAAGTGCTGTGGCATATCGTGTTGCCGCAGGCGCTGCGGATGATGATCCCATCCTTTATTAATCAGTGGATTGCGCTGATTAAAGACACCTCGCTGGCCTATATCGTCGGTGTGGGGGAACTGTCGTTCCTCGCGTCTCAGGTCAATAACCGCAGTATGGTCTACCCGACAGAGATTTTCCTGTTTGTTGCTTTTATCTATTTTGTGATGTGTTCCGGGCTGGAACTGGGGGCAAATGCGCTGATGCGCCGTTATTCATTACAGCGGCAGCCCCGTCAGTCGTGGCTTGCCCGTCTGTTTGGCCGGGGAAGAGAGAAACCGGTACGGCTGTCAGAAAAACCGGCATCCTGTTCATCATAAGTTTGATCAGTAACAATCCCGGTACGGTTAATGGCCGGGATTTTCCCGCAATGAAACGCAAACGTTTTCTTTTTGAAAACGATGCGGTAGGATAAGCCGAAAAAAACAAATTTCTGGGACTTCTTATTCATGACTACTCCGACTTCCGGCACTGATCCTCATCAGGGCCTGCTCCAGCGCGTGTTCAAATTACAGGAACACGGTACCACTGTCCGCACAGAAATTATTGCCGGGCTGACCACCTTCCTCACCATGGTGTATATCATTTTTGTAAACCCGCAGATCCTCTCGTTCGCCGGGATGGACATCAAAGCGGTGTTTGTCACCACCTGTCTGATCGCTGCCATCGGCAGTATCGGAATGGGGTTATTTGCTAACCTGCCGGTGGCGGTTGCGCCGGCAATGGGGCTGAATGCCTTTTTCGCCTTTGTGGTGGTAGGCGCGATGCACTACTCCTGGGAAGTGGCGATGGGCGCGATTTTCTGGGGTGCGGTCGGGCTGTTTATCCTGACCTTACTGCGCATCCGTTACTGGCTGATTGCCCATATCCCGCTGAGTCTGCGGGTCGGTATCACCAGTGGTATCGGGCTGTTTATCGCCATGATGGGGCTGAAAAACGCCGGTATTATTGTGCCGAACCCGGATACCCTGGTGACTATCGGTAAGTTTACCGATCACAGTGTGGTGCTGGGTGCACTGGGCTTCTTTATTATCGCCATTCTGGCCGCGCGCAATATCCATGCTGCGGTGCTGGTATCGATTGTGGTGACAACCTCCATCGGACTTTTCCTCGGGGATGTGACCTACAAGGGCGTGTTTGATGTGCCGCCGGGGATCACCTCTGTTGTCGGCCATGTTGATATTATGGGCGCGCTGGATTTATCTCTCGCCGGGATTATCTTCTCGTTTATGCTGGTGAACCTGTTTGACTCCTCCGGCACCCTGATCGGCGTGACTGATAAGGCCGGGCTGGCGGATGAAAAAGGCCGTTTCCCGAACATGAAAAAAGCGCTGTATGTGGACAGCATCAGCTCCGTCGCCGGTTCTGCGATGGGGACGTCCTCTGTTACCGCATTTATTGAAAGTACCTCCGGGGTTTCTGTCGGCGGGCGTACCGGCCTGACAGCTATCGTGGTCGGCCTGCTGTTCCTCGCGGCTATCTTTATTTCACCGCTGGCGTCAATGGTGCCGGCCTATGCCACTGCCGGGGCGCTGATTTATGTCGGTGTGCTGATGACCTCCAGCCTGGTGCGGGTAAACTGGAATGATTTGACTGAATCCGTTCCGGCGTTTGTGACTGCCGTGATGATGCCGTTCAGTTTCTCTATCACAGAAGGGATTGCATTAGGGTTTATCGCTTACTGCGCAATGAAGCTGGGAACCGGCCGCTGGCGTGAGCTGAACCTGTGTGTGGTGGTGGTATCACTGCTGTTTATTCTGAAAATGGTATTTGTGGACGCCTGATTCAGATCTGTCAGAACAGACCCCCGGCAGCCGGACAACCGCTGCCGGGGGTTTTTTATATCAGGCTCAGGAGCGGCAGGGGAACGGGATCACGCGGTGCGCCATCCGCTGTGTAAACTGCTGATTATGCGAGGCCACAATCATCGGCAGATCCAGTTGTGTAAGAATGTCTTCCAGACGCTGAATATTTTTCTCATTGAGTCCGTTGGTCGGCTCATCCAGCAACAGAACAGACGGCGACATTGCCAGCACACCGGCCAGTGCGGTGAAGTTTTTCTCTCCGCCGGAAATCTCAGTCACAGCGCGGTCTTTCAGCCGGACAATATCCAGCATTTCCAGGCACTGTAAAGCGCGTTCCCGCGCCGCATCCTGTGTCATCCCCATATTCAGCGGACCAAACATCACATCATCCAGCACACCCGGGCCGAACAGTTGATCATCCGGATGCTGAAACAGCAATCCCAGAGGGCCGCGCACCTCTGTGAAATCATCTTCGGAAAGACGGGATTTACCGAAAACCGAAATATCCCCGGTGAACGGGATAAAACCTAACAGTGTGTGCAGCAGTGTTGATTTCCCGCTGCCGATATCACCGCACAGAAAAAGCCGTTCTCCGGCGTTCAGTTCAAAGCTCAGATCCTGAATTATCGGCGCATTGTTGCGGCTGACAACCAGATTGCTGACCTGAATCAGGGGATTTTGGGACGTCATTAACAGACCTTTTTGTATTAACAGAAGACGGACGCGCGTAAAAACCCCGGGCTTTCAGCGCCATTTCAGTGGTTTCCGCTTTGTGCATGGCTTTGATCAGCAGCAGGGCGACCAATTGGGACAACATGGTAAATGTCCGTTTATTCATCCCTTTGCGGAATCCCCGGGCTTTCATGGCCGTTTCAAGCTGTTGTTTGGTTTCGCTGAAAATCGCGATATAACGGATAGTCAGAATAAACAGCTTTATCAGTTTATCGGGCAGGGGATAACGTTTCACCGCACACGCCAGATCGATATCTGTCATGTTTGTCAGCATCGCAGAGACAAACAGCAGAATCGCATTCATTTTCAGCGTGATTTGCAGGGCGAGAAACACCCCGGCCGGGGACTGAACAATGCCCTGACTCTCAATTTTCCACGGCAGTGTCAGCCAGACAAACAGGATAAAAATATTCAGTTTCAGCACCGTCAGCAGTGAACGGCCCAACTGACGGCGGCGGCAGACAACAAACAGCAGAAAAGCACCCGACAGACCGGCAATAAGCCAGTCGGTCTGCCGGATACCGCTGAGCAGAAAAGCCCAGAGAACAGCAAGAAGCAGGCGCCGGTGAGGAGGCAGCCATTTATCCATAGGTATGCTGCCCGGGCTGATTGACCATCAGGGAGGCCGGACGCATTTTGGCCAGCGCCAGCAGGATCCCCACACTGATCAGGGAGTCGGTGACAAAAATCGGCAGGTGTCCGATAAACAGCAGCCAGACCAGATCGATATAGGATTTACCGCTGTCGAGCACCAGTGCCAGCGAGGTCAGGCACACCGTACCCAGCGTACCGATAACCCCGGCCATTACCCCGAGATAAACCAGACGTCCCTGACTCAGCCCCGGACGCAGGGAGTTACGGAACAGGTAATAGACCAGCAGCGCCGGGATAGAGATATTACACAGGTTAACCCCGAGAACCGCAAAGCCGCCGAAGGAGAAAAACAGCACCTGCAGCGCGAGGGCAATCAGGAATGCCGGGAAAACCGCCCAGCCGAGGAACAATCCGGCAAGTCCGTTTAAGATCAGATGCACACTGCTGACCCCGATCGGCACATGGATGGTACCGGCAACAAAGAATGCCGCCCCGAACAGGGCTGCCAGTGACAGACGCGAGGTATCCAGCTGGCGGATGCCGATGGCAACCCCGGCCGCAGCCACCACACCGGCACCGGCCAGAACAGGAAGATGTAATACGCCTTCAGATAAATGCATGGTCTTCCTCCTGTTATGCGGCGTTTTTAGCGGCCTGCTTTGTTAATTCACGGGCACGGAAGAATGCAATCACACCGAAAATACCCACGATATAGCCCACACCACCGAGAATATTCTGCAGATAGATTTTATTCTTCAGCTGGTCAATATCCTGGCGGATCTGAATATAACCGGAAGAGGAATCACTGCTGCCGGTGTTAGCTGAGGCGGAAATAACCGGAACTTCCGTTTCCACTTTGTGCCCTTCATCACCTTCAACATAGAGAATATAATCACCTGTCGCCGGGACTTCGATTTTGAAATACCCTTTTTCATCAGTCTTACCGGATATTTCATCATCTTCGTGGCCTTTCAGATACGTACCGACATAAGTATCTTTTGCCGGAGACATATCAGAATAATAAGACTGGCCGCTGATCACATTACCTTCCAGCTGTGCAACCACATGCATGGAGTGAGCTTGTGCTGTTGTTGCCAACAGCACCCCGTTAATCAGTAAAATAGCAAATAAATAAACAGATTTCATAACGTTTAATTACTCAGCGTCAAAAGATAAAACATATTCAAGCTGCTGGAATCCGTACTCTTTATTATCCGGTGTATCCAGTTTGTATTCGGCGTAAACTTTATTGGCGCCTTTTTCAGCTTTGAATTTTGCCAGGCCGTCTTTGTTGGTCAGCACACCCGGGTCTTCTTCGCTTTTGGCGATTTTCATGCCTTCCAGCGGCTGACCATCTTTCAGGGCTTTGATCTCAAACTCCTGACCGGCCACCGGTTTAGTCATCGGTACCAGCTCATAAGGGGTGTTAAAGACTTTTGTAGCGTTGTCATCCCACTTAACGATATTTTTGCTGAATTTAATCGGGTTCTTGCTGAACTCCGCATCCGGTACTTCAATTTTATTTTTCTCAACGGTGCGGCCATTCTTTAATTTACTCCAGACACCGTTGTCGTAACCTAATAATATAATTGACGCATTCTCAGGCATGACAAAGTAAGCTTCGCCATCTTTAAAGGTGGTACTGACGGTTTCCACTTTACCGTCAGGCATTACAGCCTGAACCGGTTTTAATTTATTTTCCGGATATTTTTCTGTCGGATTATGACCAAAACGGACAACATAATCAGAGCCGTCAGTTTGTTCAATCCAAATATTGTGCGCATTTGCCTGAAAACTACCAAATAACAGGGCGGCTGAAATTAACGTCATTTTCTTCAGAGACATAAAAATACCTTTCGATTAAGTTGCGGGATTATTTACGGCTGAGTATAGATGAGTGAAAATGAAAATAAGACCTTAAATTCAGAAGAATAATTAATATCAGGAATAGCTCACAGTAAATTGTTAAATATTTATTTACCGCAAACGTTTTTTTTAATGGTCTTGGGCGGGTTGTTAATCTATTGCGTGAGGGTTATTTTTTGTCTCTGAAATGTTATGAGTGTAATGAATATTCGTTGAATGAATATTTACAGGATTTAAATGTCACTTTATGATGTATTTTTCACCGTTTATCAGCGGGCTCAGTGGATCATTCTGATGAATCAAGAAAACCGGGGCGCCAGCCGGAGATCATAAAGAAATAATTGATATAAACTCATAAAGTAAAAAAGTTCCTGATCAACGATCAAGAACTTTCCGGGGAAACACGTAACAACTTATCCGCGCCGGATCAACAAAACGCCGCTTTCCATGTGCGGGGTGTACGGAAACTGATCAAACAGCGCCAGCCGCACGACATCATGTGTCTGGTTCAGTGTTTCCAGATTTTCACATAATGTTTCCGGATTACAGGAAATATACAGAATCCGCTCGTAGCCCTGAACCAGTTTAACGGTTTCCGCATCCAGTCCGCTGCGCGGCGGATCGACAAATATGGTATTACATTCATAAGAGGACAGATCAATTCCCGCCAGGCGGTTAAATTCACGCGCGCCCTGCATCGCCTGTGTGAAATCTTCCGCGGACATACGGATAATCTGCACATTATCGATATGGTTAGCATCGATATTATATTGCGCGGCAGCCACTGACGGTTTGGCGATTTCGGTTGCCAGCACGCGGCGGAAATTACGCGCCAGCGCCAGTGAGAAATTACCGTTACCGCAATACAGCTCCAGCAAATCGCCCTGTGAACCTTCTGTCGCGGCAAGTGCCCACTCCAGCATATGAATATTGACCGCTGCATTCGGCTGCGTGAAGCTGTTTTCAACCTGGCGGTAAATCATCTCTTTACCTGCGACCGGTAAAACTTCATCAACATAATCATTATCCAGCATGATTTTTGTTTTAGAGGCACGGCCAATCAACTGTAAATCAAAACCCTGTGACTGCAATTGTGCCCGTAATGTTTTAGCGGCCTCTGTCCAGCTGTCATCGAGTTTTTTATGATAGAGCAGGGAAACAATAATTTTGTTGCTGCGTGTCGACAGATAATCAATCTGAAAAAGTTTATGACGCAGAAGATGAGTCTGTTTCAGTAACGGCAAAATGGCCTGCATCATGTCATTAATCAGCTGGCTTGCGGCCGGGAAGGTATCAATCCGGATACGCTGTTTGGTCTGCTGATCAAACATGATATGCCAGAGGTCATCCCCTTCATGCCAGATACGGAATTCGGCGCGCATCCGGTAGTGTGAAACTGGTGACGCAAATACGTGAGCATCCGGCGCCTGAAAAGGCTGCATCATTGTTTGCAGACTTCTTACCTTCTCCGCAAGTTGTTCTTCATAATTTTCAATAGGTAACGTGTTATGCATGGCGCGTCGATCCGTTTTGCTGATCACAAAAATTGTTCGTGTGTTTATGAATAAAGTGTCCCGCCCGACAATTCAGATATCTTACTCTGGACAGGTTTTAAAACCGGATCGTAGCATGATAATTCGGTTTCTTCATAAGAATTAAAAGGGAATCCGGTGAAATTCCGGAACTGGCGCGCAGCGGTAATGGTAAAAGCAACACGATGACACTGTTATAAATGACGGGAAGTCGTTGCGGGGAATAACGTAGTACCCTCCTGAGTCCGAAGACCTGCCGAAGATTTGTCGTCCGTCCTGCTGACGCTACAAAGCAGACGGGTGGCATCCTCTTTATATATATGTGGGTGCTCAGGAAAAAATGAAAATGACCTCGCCTTATGCGCTGTCCGCTGTCGGACTGGCCGTGTTTTCCGCGTTATCGTTTAGCGCTTCTGCTAATACTAATGATGATCAGATAATTGTTTCTGCTAACCGCTTCCAGCAGCCGGTTTCGTCCGTGCTGGCGCCGGTAACCGTTGTGACCCGTGAAGAGATAGATAAGTGGCAGTCGAATTCTGTGGCAGATGTGCTGCGGAGACTGCCGGGTGTGGATGTTGCTCAGAGCGGCGGTATCGGACAGACCAGTTCAGTGTTTGTCAGAGGGACGGATGCCCGTCATGTGATGATTTTAGTTGATGGTGTCCGTCTGAATCAGGCCAATGTATCCGGCAGTTCAGATATCAGTCAGATTCCGTTATCGATGGTTCAGAGTATCGAGTATATCCGTGGCCCCCGCTCCGCGGTATATGGTTCTGATGCGGTTGGTGGGGTCATCAATATTCTGACAGAACGTAAAACAGAAGGAACCACGCTGAATGCAACCATGGGATCTCATGGTTATCAGGAATACGATGCTTCAACACAGCAAAAAATTGGTGACAGAACAACAATCACTGCAGCAGGAAGCTATCTTTATACGAAAGGATTTGATGTTGAAGCTAACGGTAATACCGGCGGTGTTCGTCAGCCGGATCGTGACGGGTTTATGAATAAGTCCCTCTGGCTGGGGGTAAAACATCAGATAAATGATAATTTTGATGTATATGCCAGAGCATACGGGTTTGATAACCGGACGGCTTACGATGCATTTTATGATAGTTACAACGACGTATTAGTTGATACACGCCAACTGTACAGCAGAACGTATGACGGCGGAATTTCATATAGCAGCGGAATCTATTCTTCATTTCTGAATTACAGTTATAACCGTACCAAAGATTACAACTATGACCCGCGCCATGGTCAATATGGTAAAGAGCACCGGCTTACAGATACTGAGCAGCAGAATGTTCAGTGGGGAAACCATGTTCAGGTCGGAAATGGATCTGTCAGTGGTGGTGTTGACTGGTCGCGTCAGAAAATGATGGACGGTTCCAGTGATTTTACAACTGCGGATAAAAATTATTTCGATAATACCGGTGTGTATTTAACAGGACAGCAAGGACTGGGTCCGGTTATCGCAGAGGCATCAATCAGATCTGACCATCATTCAGATTATGGCTGGAATACAACATGGCAGACAAATGTCGGCTGGGAGTTTGCGGAAGGTTACCGGGTGATCGGCGGGTACGGCACGGCATTTAAAGCGCCGACATTAAATCAGCTTTATAGTGCGTGGGGCAGCAACCCGGACCTGAAGCCGGAGAAAAGTAAGCAGTGGGAAGGTGGGTTTGAAGGGATTACAGGGCCGCTGGAATGGAGACTGACAGCATACCGTAATGACATTGATGAATTGATTCAAAGCGAATCAAGTTATCCGTATCAAAACTATAATGTCGGAGAAGCAAAAATAGAAGGTGTGGAATTTACCGGTGAAATGGACACCTGGATTTTCCATCACACTTTCTCTTATCAGTATATTGATGCGAGAAACGGGAAAACCCATGAAAGACTGGAACGCCGGGCAAGACAACAACTCAAATACCAGTTGGACTGGAATATTGAGGAGTGGGATTTCGGCCTGACCTATAATTACATTGGCCAGCGTACTGATAAAGATTACGGTACTTTTGATCCTGCAATTAACGGTTATAAACCTGTCTCTATGGGCGGTGTCAGTCTTTTTGATGTGACTGCTGCATATCCGGTCACTGACCATCTGACAATTCGTGGTAAAGTAGCTAACCTGTTTGATAAAGACTACGAGACTGTGTATGGCTATCGAACCGCTGGCCGTGAATACTTCCTCACAGGAAGCTACAACTTCTGATCCGAAAACCCGCCCGACAGTGCTGCTGTTTGACTCCGGCATGGGCGGCTTATCTGTCTATCAGGAAGTAAGACAATTACTTCCTGATCTCCACTATATATATGCATTCGATAATGAGGCGTTTCCGTACGGTGAAAAAACCGAAGCCTTTATTGTCGAACGTGTGACTAAGATTGTCCGCCAGATTGCTCTGCAGCATCCGCTGGCAGTGATTGTCATTGCCTGTAATACCGCAAGCACCATTACTCTGCCTGCACTGCGTGCAATGTCTGATATTCCGGTGGTCGGCGTGGTTCCGGCGATTAAACCGGCAGCGAAACTGACACGCAACGGCCTGGTCGGGCTGCTGGCAACGCGGGCAACGGTAAAACGGGCTTACACCCGGGAGCTGATTGACCGGTTTGCTTCTGAGTGTCAGGTATCACTACTGGGGTCGGCGGAGCTGGTCGAACTCGCAGAGCGCAAGCTGTACGGCGAGGCGATTCCGGCGGGTGCTCTGGAAACTATCCTTGCGCCGTGGCGGAATATGAAAGAGCCGCCTGACACAGTGGTACTGGGATGTACGCATTTTCCGCTGATTGCCGAAGAACTGAAATCAGCATTACCTGACGGCACCCGGCTGGTGGATTCCGGGGCGGCGATTGCCCGCCGCGTACAGTGGTTAATCAATAACAGTGAGAAACCTCATCACTTAACCGCAGAAAAAAATGTGGCGTATTGCATGCGGGATGATGAAACGACACAGAAATTACAGCCTGTTTTGCAGCAATTGGGACTCGAATCGCTGAAAAAACTAACGATTACAGGATGATTTGCTGCATTAATCAGCAGTCAGCACATTTTTATAAATTACCCCTTGCGGTCAGATGAAAACTCCCTATAATGCGCATCCGTTGTCACAGCACAGAACGCGAAGTCTGCTGAGATAACAAGGTGAAAAGTCTGAAAATAAATACTTGACACCAAATGAGGAAAGCGTAATATACGCAGCCTCGCAACAACGCAGAAGACCGGCAACGGCAGCGAATGTTGCAACTGCTCTTTAACAATTTATC
>PPYF01370205.1_pt1 | contig 141019 bp, 131 predicted proteins | sample 1559871 | NCBI WGS metagenome assembly PPYF01 (sample SAMN08240021, study PRJNA423297) | Human gut metagenome, whole genome shotgun sequencing project. | reverse complement strand
TCATCGCCGGTCAGTGGATGCGCATTATAGGGAGATCTCGGATTAGCGCAAGTGTTTATTTCAATTTTTTTTCTGTTCGCTTTTTTTTTCAACAAAACAAAGAAAAACGCTCTATTTTTACGCTGATAGAGTGAAATCCGAACAGCTTTATCCAGCTGACTCACGTAAGATAGAAGATAAATTATGGTATAGGTAACCTTTATTATGCAATTTAACGAGCAACGTTCAGCTTCTCAAAAAAATCTTTCTTATATAGTTGCTGAAAAACTAGGTAAACAAATCCTTTCGGGACATTATGAACCTGAATCTTTACTACCTGGAGAAATAGAACTAGCAGAAATACTCTCCGTCAGCAGAACAGTTATCCGTGAAGCAATCAAAATGCTCGCTGCAAAAGGTATGCTTTTACCTCGGCCAAGAATAGGTACTCGTGTTACTCCAATGCAAAATTGGAATCTATTAGATAATGATCTTCTTAATTGGTGGATAGACAGCGGTGAATTTAATAAGGTCAGCCATTATTTCCATCACGTTCGTTTAGCAATAGAACCTCAGGCATGTTATTTAGCTGCATTTAATGCAACCGAAAGCCAAAAACAGTCTCTTGCTTTATTTGGTAGAGAAATGCAGTTGCTTGATGAGAATTTCGATAGACAACATTGGCTAGATATCGACACTCAATTTCACTATCTCATTTATCAAGCAAGTGGCAATCCATTCTTTGCTTCATTCGGCTCATTATTTCTTTCTGCTTATAAAAAGTATTTCGATCTTATTGTGGGTAATGAAACCGTTCAACCGGAAACACATAACCAAATTGTTCAGGCAATTATTGATAAGGATGGAAATAAAGCGCGTGATCTCTGTTTAATCTTATTAACGAGTGATTGAATAGTTTTAATACAAATTTTGTAGGTTTTCTGTTTATAATGAAGCGATAATCAAAATATAGAACAAAGACGGTATATGCTTCATGTTGAAATCCGCCAAAAATATGTCTGGGTTGCCTTGGATTGCTGCAATGGCTTTTTTTATGCAGGCTCTCGATGCAACCATTCTTAATACGGCATTACCAGACATAGCAAAAAGCCTTAATCATTCTCCTCTCGCCATGCAGTCGGCTGTTATCAGCTATACCCTAACTGTTGCATTATTAATCCCCGTCAGTGGATGGCTAGCTGATAGATTTGGAACGCGTAAAATTTTTATTATTGCGGTTTCTTTATTTTCAGGTGGCTCTTTATTATGTGCACTTTCTCCTAACCTTACTTTTCTTGTTATTTCACGGATTATACAAGGTATAGGTGGTGCAATGATGATGCCGGTTGCGCGCCTTGCTTTACTAAGAGCTTATCCGCGCAGCGAATTACTCCCCATTCTCAATTTTGTCACAATGCCAGGATTAGTTGGCCCCATAGCAGGGCCTCTTTTAGGTGGGGTATTGGTTACTTATGCCTCTTGGCATTGGATATTTATTATAAATATTCCTATTGGCCTATTAGGTATTTTCTATGCCATAAAACATATGCCTAATTTCACTATGCCAAAACGTAAATTTGATTTACTTGGCTTTATTTTCTTTGGTTTTGGCTTAGTTATGCTTTCTGTCAGCCTTGATCTTTTTGGTGATAAAAATATCTCTCGATATATTCCTATTGCCATTATTTTAGGTGGATTTTCTTTACTGGGGTTATACGTCAATCATGCAAGACGCCACCAGCAACCACTTATCCCTCTCAATATATTTAAAACACGAACTTTCTCTGTCGGTATTGCGGGAAATATTGCAACAAGATTGGGAACTGGCTGTATTCCTTTCTTAATGCCACTTATGTTACAGGTTGGGTTTGGTTATCCTGCTATTATTTCTGGGATGATGATGGCGCCTATGGCATTGGGTTCTATTTTAGCAAAATCATTTGTCACAAAGATCTTAGTGAAATTTAGCTATCGCCGAACACTCTTTACTATCACTATTATCATTGGTTTGATGATCGCTCAGTTTTCACTTCAATCCCCTGATATGTCTATTTACTATCTTGTCATTCCACTCTTTTTATTAGGTGTGGTCATGTCCATACAATTTACATCAATGAATACAATTTCATTGGCCGATTTAACAGACAACAATGCTAGCTCAGGAAATAGTGTTTTGGCTGTCACCCAACAATTGGCAATTAGTTTTGGTATTGCAGTGAGTGCATCTATTTTAGGATATTTTGATACAGAGAATGTGGGCACTACGGTTGATAACTTTCATTATACTTTTATTACTGTTGGTATCATTACATTACTTTCTTCCTTTGTATTTTTACTCCTTGATAAACATGATGGCGATAATCTAACTAATAAAAAGAAAAAAGCCTGATAACGTTATTCAAACTAAAAAAGAGAGCCTAGGCTCTCTTTTTCTTTATATAAGATAGAAAAATAGATTATAAAGATGAAGCTAAAAAAGTATCTACCTCATGACGCCATGGTACTGATGGTTGAGCGCCTGCTCGAGTAACAGCAATGGCAGCTGCCGCATGAGCAAATTTAATCGCAGGCATCATAGATTGCCCTTCTAATAAAGCAGTGATTAGCGCGCCATTAAATGTATCGCCTGCTGCGATAGTATCAACAGCTTTCACTTTAAATGCAGGGACAATACAACCTTTACTATTTTTCTCACTTACCCAAACTCCGCGGCTTCCTAATGTAATAAGAACCGTTTTAATACCTTTATGATGCAGAACATCCGCTGCTTGCTGAGCACTTTCATCATCTATCACTTTAATTCCAGTCAGATATTCAGTCTCTGTTTCGTTTGGAGTAATAATATCGACAAGTGATAACAGCTCATCAGGTAATGCTTGAGCAGGTGCGGGGTTTAGTATTACTTGCACATTTTCTTGTTTAGCGATTTCAGCCGCTTTCAATACAGAATCAAGTGGTGATTCTAATTGCATTAACAGAGCATCAGCTTCTTTTATAATATTTCCATGGCGCTGAACATAATTTGTATCTAATCGCCCATTAGCACCAGCATGAATACCAATAACATTTTCACCCTGTTGATTAACGAAAATCAGCGCAACACCCGTTGCGACATCATCAATTAACTCAATACTATTGGTATCAATATTATCTGTTATTAATTGAGCTTTAGCTTTTTTACCAATATCGTCATTCCCTAAACAAGCAAGAAACGAAATATCAGCACCACAACGCCCAGCAGCAACCGCCTGATTAGCACCTTTACCGCCAAATACCATTTGAAATTGGTTACCTGAAATGGTTTCACCAGGAAGCGGAAAATGGGCAACATTAAGAATATGATCTGCATTAACACTACCTAAAATCACAAGTTTCTTCGCTTCCATGATTTTTCCTTACTCTCAGTAATAAATTCTAGATGTATTGCATAAATGACATTCAATATTTTAAACCGATCATCTCAGCAACATTAATGAAAAAACGTGATCACCATCGAAACGTTTCGCTAGTAAAACAAAAAAGAACCAAAAATAAGCAGTAGGAAGCTGAATCGATTTTTGTTATAAACAATTTGTGTGCTAATAGAATGTTTGACTATATGTCAGCAATCCTTTTCTGATATTTTCAGGATGATGACAAAAATAAGTACCCATTATTAGGAGTGTTTATGCAACTTGCAGAGCGGATTTCACAACTTAGCCAATATCTTGAAACTGGGCTTTATGAGCGACAGTCAGCTATCCGTCTTTGTCTACTTGCAGCACTGAGTGGTGAGAGTGTTTTCTTACTTGGCCCTCCAGGTATTGCCAAGAGCTTAATAGCCAGAAGAATGAAAGAAGCCTTTAAAGAGGCTAAAGCGTTTGAATACCTAATGACGCGTTTTTCAACACCCGAAGAAATTTTTGGTCCTTTATCTATTCAAGCCTTAAAAGATGAAGGTAAATATCAGCGTTTGGTTGAAGGATATTTACCTGATGCTGAAGTTGTCTTTCTTGATGAAATATGGAAAGCAGGACCCGCTATTCTTAATACGTTATTAACAGCGATTAATGAGCGTAAATTTAGAAATGGAGAAGCTGAAGTTGCTATTCCAATGCGTTTATTAGTATCCGCCTCTAATGAGTTACCTGATTCAGACAGTAGTCTTGAAGCGCTATATGACCGAATGCTTATTCGTATTTGGTTAACAAAAATTCAGGATAAGAAAAACTTTCGCGCCTTACTTATTAATAAAGAAGTAGGCTCTTTTCATATTCCAGAACATATCCAAATTACCGCAGAAGAGTTTTCACGTTGGCAATCAGAATTAGAAAAGGTCACTTTAGATGACCACTTATTTGATTTAATTTATCAACTTCGTGAGTCTTTAGATAAAAGTGATGCTGCACCTTATGTTTCAGATAGACGTTGGAAAAAAGCGGTACGCCTTTTACAAGCCAGTGCCTTTTTTAATGGTCGTAGTGCTATTTCACCATTAGATCTTATTTTATTAAAAGATTGCCTATGGCATGACCAAGCATCATTTGCATTATTAGATAAGTTATTACAAAACCTTTTAACAGAACAAGCCTACCACCAGCTAGAGTTGATTAGAAAAATAGAAAGTTTATGGGCTGAGTGGATGCAATCGACAAGAAGTAAGCAAGATCAACAGGCTTTTCGTTTTGAAAAACAAAGTGGAATGTTTGGGCGAAATGCACATTTTAGCCTATCAGATAAAATGCAGGCTGATAAATTCACCCTGTTTTTACACATCCCTCTTCATATCCATAGTATTCAGGTTAACTTTATTACTATCGAACAAAAAGCATTAGAAAACTTTTTGGCAAAAGGGGATGAGTTATTAGCACGTTTAAATGGTATTGGTTTCCCACAATCAATTAATGCACAAATACGCCAAGATGGCGTATTAGAAATTTTGGATGTGAGTCGTCGAACAACATCTCTTTATCAACAAAAAGAGACAGCACCCGCGGCTCCTATTGAAGATAACAAAGAGTGGAAAGATAAGTTAAAAGATCTGACTCAAGAAATTTATGGTGAGCAGGAAAAATTTAATCATCATCAACCAAATTTATTTATTGATAATGATTGGCTTATTTCCATAGAACAAAGTTTTGTTCAGCTTAATGACAAATTGTCGCAATTAAAAAGCCAAATAAAGTAATGATATTATGCTGACACTTTCAACATTAGATATGCTTTTAGCCATAAATGAAGGACAGCTTATTGAGGAAGTGATTATTGCTGTACTTGCATCTCCTCAATTAGCGGTATTTTTTGAAAAGCATCCTAGACTCAAAAAAGCCTTATTGAAAGATATCCATCAATGGAAAAAAAGCTTACAGCAAAGAGTAAAAGAGACATTAGTCCCGACAATGATTGCTGATGAGTTTGCACTTTATCAACAAACGCAGTCATTTGGTAATGCGATGTTTAATCAGCAAGTAGAGAAAATACTGGCTGAATTAAACAAGCTAGACTCCTCTTTTACTGACGAAGCATCACAACTGATTAAAACCAATAAGCCTTTTTCACCAGCTCAACAAGCTTTGTTTATTCAACACTGGCGGATAAGTTTAATTTTTCAAGTCACTGCATTACACAAAGCCCTATTTGACCAAGAACAAGAGCAACTCCTTGCTGAGCTTCAGGAACGTTTGGCACTAAGTGGAAGCTTAAGTAATACATTCTCAGAAAATGAGCGTGCAGCAGGGCGTTTATGGGATATGAGTAAAGGTGTTTTAACAAAAACGCCTTTCGATGAGAAAATAATTCAACGTTATAGCGACTTTCTCGATCAACAACCTGAATTACATAAACTTGCAAGTTTGCTAGGTCGTAGCAAAACAGCGAAATCACTTCCTGAAGAGAGTGTGATTTTTGAACCTGTCACTATTGTTGAGAAAGCACCAGATACAACACCAGAGCAAGTCAATGGTATAGGGCTCAGTGATGATATCTTACGCTTACTCCCCACAGAGCTCGCCTTGTTAGGTATTAATGAAATCGAATATGAGTTTTATCGAAAGCTGGTGGAAAAACAACTCAATACCTATCGATTACAAGGAGATAATTGGCAAGAGCGTACTGTATTGCGTCCAGTAACTCATCATCATGATGAAGAAAGACCAAGAGGACCTTTTATTGTATGTATTGATACATCAGGTTCGATGGGGGGATTTAACGAACAGTGTGCTAAAGCTTTTGGGCTTGCATTGATGAAAATAGCACTAGCTGATAATCGTTCATGTCATGTGATGTTATTTTCTACTGAAACAGTACATTACCAATTGTCATCGTCTAATGGTCTGCAAGATCTTATCAAGTTTTTGAATCAGTCATTTAGAGGGGGCACGGACTTAAGTGCTTGTTTAGATAATGTCGCAGAAAAACTAAATAACCCGGCATGGAAAGATGCTGATGCTGTTGTTATTTCTGACTTTGTCGCCCAAAGGTTACCCGAAAACCTAATCAACAAAATCAAAAAAATCCAACAGCAACAGCACAATCGCTTCCATGCGGTTACCCTATCCAATTACGGTAAACCCAGTATCATGAAAATCTTTGACCATATATGGCGTTTTGATACTGGATTAAAAAGTCGTTTACTTCGACGCTGGCGCCAATAATTACAGCATATCGGCGAAAGCTAAACGGGTATCTTTTTCCCATACACCGCATTGTACTTGTCCAATGTGCTCTTTTTGTAGCAGTAGCATCACTAAACGAGATTGGCCAATACCGCCACCGATAGTTTGTGGCATATCACCATGCATTAATGCTTTGTGCCAATCCAGCTCAAGACGCTTAGTATCGTCTGTTAATGTTAACTGACGCATTAATGTTTCAGGGTCGACACGGATACCCATTGATGACAATTCAAACGCATCTTGTAGAACAGGGTTCCAGACAAGGATGTCACCGTTTAAACCTTCAAATCCATCTTCGTTTGGTGTTGTCCAATCATCGTAGTCTGGCGCTCTTACATCATGAGCTTCGCCACTTGATAATTTGCCACCAATACCAATTAAGAAAACAGCGCCATATTCTTTTGCAATCGCTTTTTCACGGCCTTTAGCATCAAGGTCAGGATAACGACGCAGTAACTCTTCAGTGTGGATAAATTGAATTTGATCTGGCAGGAACGGTACCAGACCAAACTCTTCGCTGACGGCTTTTTCAGTTTCTTTTATTGCCTGATAAATTTTACCCACTGTCTGCTTAAGATAAGGAACTGTACGCTCTTTATCTTCCATCACTTTTTCCCAATCCCACTGATCAACATAAACGGAGTGGATCTGAGTTAAGCGATCTTCGTCTGGTCGCAAAGCTTTCATATGAGTATAAAGACCTTGACCAGAACTAAATCCAAAACGAGCTAATGTTTTACGTTTCCATTTAGCTAATGAATGGACAACCTCAAAAGTAGAATCTGGTAAAGATTTGACTTTAACTTGTACTGCCTTCTCATGACCAGATAAGTTATCTTGAGTTCCATCACCAAGGCGACTTAAGATCGGTCCTTGAACTTCAATCAGTCCTAATTCTTTTTCCAGCAGTCGTGAAAAATATGATTTAACAAAGCTAATTTGCTGTTGAGTCTGGATGAATGATTTTTCCATTTTTGTATTCCTAGTGGTGATGTCGTGTTTCGCTGATATAGATTAAGCAACAAAATGGGTACTAAATTCAATATACTTCATTAAAAATAGCCTTGCTTGTTTTAAATCGTTAAAAATAACGCTATAAAAATGTATTATCGTTAAAAACAGAGGGGATTTATGGACAATATTTATCAGATCGATAATCTCGATCGTGACATACTTCACGCATTAATGGCGAATGCGAGAACACCTTACGCTGAATTAGCCAAAAAATTCGAAGTAAGCCCTGGCACAATTCATGTTCGAGTAGAGAAAATGAAGCAGGCTGGAATTATTACAGGAACGCGAGTTGATATTAGTGAAAAGCAACTCGGTTTTGATGTCTGCTGCTTTATTGGCATTATTCTTAAGAGTGCGAAAGACTATCACACTGCATTAGATAAATTAGATAAGTTAGATGAAGTTGTAGAAGTGTACTATACAACAGGGCAATACAGTATTTTTACGAAGGTTATGTGTAAAAGTATAGAAGCCTTACAAGACGTACTTATCAACAAAATCCAGACAATCGATGAAATTCAATCAACAGAAACCCTGATCTCACTGCAAAACCCGATAATAAGGACGATCAAGCCATAAGGGTAAATTCTTATTTTTTTTTATAACCACATTATCCACAGGTAGATCCCAAGTGATTCACAGCGTACAATAGCGCGTCTTAAACATAAGGAGATCATTAATGAAAAAAGTCACTCTTATTAGTGGCAGTACCATGGGTAGTGCTGAATATGTCGCAGAACACCTTGCAGAGATCTTATCTGATGAAGGGTTTGAGACGGATCTGCACCATGGGCCTTCTCTTAATGATCTTCCAAATGAAGGGATCTGGCTGGTGGTCACATCAACGCATGGTGCGGGTGATCTTCCTGACAACCTACAGCCTTTTGCTAATGAAATATCGGCTGACTCCGTTGATCTTAGTAATGTCACTTTTGGTGCGATCGGCATAGGAAGTAGTGAATATGACACTTTCTGCGGTGCGATCAGAACATTGGATCAAAAATTGGTGGAAAAAGGGGCTACTCGCCTTGGCGATCGTCTCGAAATTGATATTCAAAAGTACGACATTCCAGAAGATCCAGCAGAAGAATGGATAGCTTCTTGGAAAAATTTACTTTAAATTGCACAAAAAAACAGCAAACGAATGTGGATAACTCTGCTTAAAAGCAGGGGTTAACCCGTAGTTATCCATTGTATAAGGCTATATCAAGAAATGACCTGTGCATAAGTCATCATTTTGATCCCAGCTTATCAGCAGATAGATCACGGATCATTCACAGTATATGATCCTTTACACTTTTATGATCTTTAAATAGAAAATCCACTTATCCACAGAGGATCGCTTCCTTAATAAAAGATCTAATAAAGAGATCTTTAAATAAAAAGATCTTTAAATAATTACCTGCGGATCTGCTCGCTTGTATCTGTCAAAAAGTTGAGTAGAATTCGTTTTCCCAATGCAACACATTCAGCATTCGTAACATTTAAGGTTCACACATGTTTTATCCAGAACACTTTGACGTCATTGTCATCGGTGGTGGTCACGCCGGTACAGAAGCCGCTATGGCTGCAGCTCGTATGGGGCGTCAAACCCTATTACTGACCCACAATATTGATACTTTGGGCCAAATGTCTTGTAACCCAGCTATTGGTGGGATTGGTAAAGGGCATCTGGTAAAAGAGATCGATGCCATGGGTGGATTAATGGCAACCGCTATTGACCATGCGGGGATCCAATTCAGAACCCTTAACGCAAGTAAGGGACCAGCTGTAAGAGCAACAAGAGCACAAGCTGACCGTGTTCTTTATCGCCAAGCTGTTCGTACTACTCTTGAAAATCAACCTAATTTAATGATCTTCCAACAACCAGTTGAAGATCTCATTGTTGAAAATGACCAAGTAACAGGTGCTGTTACTCGCATGGGCTTAAAATTCCGTGCTAAGTCTGTTGTTCTAACCGTAGGTACTTTCCTTGATGGAAAAATCCATATTGGTTTAGAAAATTACAGTGGGGGTCGTGCAGGTGATCCACCATCAGTTTCGTTATCACACAGACTACGCGAACTACCTTTACGTGTAGGTCGTTTAAAAACAGGCACACCACCTCGTATTGATGCTAGAACTATTGATTTTAGCCAATTAGCCGTTCAGTTGGGTGATACTCCAATGCCTGTTTTCTCGTTTTTAGGTAATGTGGATCAGCATCCTGAACAAATGCCTTGCCATATCACATACACAAACGAAAAAACGCACGATGTTATTCGTAATAACCTCGATCGTAGCCCAATGTACGCTGGTGTCATCGAAGGAATAGGTCCTCGTTATTGCCCATCTATTGAAGATAAGGTGATGAGATTTGCTGATCGTAATTCACATCAGATCTTTTTAGAGCCTGAAGGTTTAACAAGTAACGAAATTTACCCAAATGGTATTTCAACAAGCTTACCTTTTGATGTTCAAATGCAAATCGTAAATTCCATGAAAGGTATGGAAAACGCGAAGATCATTAGACCTGGTTATGCAATTGAATATGATTTCTTCGATCCAAGAGATCTAAAACAAACCCTAGAAAGCAAATTTATCAATGGGTTATTCTTTGCTGGGCAAATTAACGGTACAACCGGTTATGAAGAAGCGGCGGCTCAAGGCATGCTTGCTGGGCTTAATGCGGCACGTTACGCCTTCGATCAAGAAGGTTGGTTCCCACGTCGTGATCAAGCATACATTGGTGTATTAGTTGACGATCTTTGCACACTAGGTACAAAAGAACCGTACCGTATGTTTACCTCTCGTGCAGAATATCGCTTGATGTTACGTGAAGATAATGCAGATTTACGTCTGACTGAAATTGGACGTGAATTAGGCATGGTTGATGATAACCGTTGGGCACAATTTAGCGAAAAAGTTGAGTTAGTTGAAAAAGAGCGCCAACGTTTAAGAGATATCTGGGTTCATCCTAAAGCAGATAATATTTCTGAAATTAACGAGTTACTTAATACACCACTATCTAAAGAAGCTAATGGTGAAGATTTATTACGTCGTCCTGAAATGACGTATGACATTTTGAAAAAAATCCCTCGTTTTGCACCAGGTATTGATGATTCAAAACCACAAGCTGCTGAACAAGTTGAGATCCAAGTTAAGTACGAAGGTTATATTAGTCGTCAGCAAGAAGAGATCGAAAAACAACTGCGTAATGAAAATGCAGCGTTACCGATAGATCTGGACTATAAGCAAGTTAGCGGATTATCTAACGAAGTTATTGCGAAACTTAACGATCACAAACCAACATCGATCGGTCAAGCATCTCGGATCTCAGGTGTTACACCTGCGGCTATTTCCATTTTATTAGTTTGGTTGAAAAAACAAGGCCTATTACGCAGGAGCGCATCATGAGTGACTTACTTAATCGGCTAAAAAAGCTGGCTAAGCAAGCCAATATTGAGCTTACAGATATTCAAGCTGAAAAACTCACAGGCTATGTTGCTATGCTTGATAAATGGAATAAAGCATACAACCTCACATCAGTGAGAGATCCACAACAAATGCTTATCCGTCATATTTTGGATAGCATTGTAGTGAGCCAATATCTTGAAGGTGAAAGATTTATTGATGTGGGGACAGGGCCTGGTTTACCGGGTATCCCTTTAGCGATAATGCGTCCCGATCACCACTTTGTCTTATTGGATAGCTTAGGAAAGCGGGTTCGCTTTATGAAACAAGTTCAGCACGAGCTAGGACTTAATAATATCGAGCCAGTTCAATACCGTGTTGAAGAGTACCAAACAGAGAAACCTTTTGATGGTGTTATCAGCAGAGCATTTGCCTCTATGAACGATATGCTTTCTTGGTGCTCTCATTTAGTGACTGAAGAACACGGTCGTTTCTATGCACTGAAAGGACAAATTCATCAAGAAGAGTTGGATGAACTTGCTGATAATGGATTAAAAATGCCTGAAAAAGTGATTAGCTTATCCATACCTGAATTGAATGAACAAAGACATTTGGTGATTATTTAATCAAATATTTAGTGTTTCACTAATCCTTTTTTCATTTTTTGTGCTCTGGCGATAACATTTACAATGTTATCGCCATTTGCTTTAGGGGGAATTATACGAAGCATTAAAATTCACTTTAATAGAACAATAATTTAACAATATATTATCTTTTGCTTTAATTCCCTTTGTTGCCTGCGTTTTTCTCTTTTTATTTCCAAAATAAATTAATAATTCTGTGCATTATAAAAATATTGAATTTATTTAATTGAAAATCGATTAATTATTTTTCAATTGCCACTAAATTGTTCATAAAAGGGAAGTTATTTGTTAACTCTGTTATATATTTTATGAAATAAGCTTTATTTATACTTTTATATTTGTGATATATATCACGCTATTTATTTTATTCAGCTCTATTATTTTTACTCTTTTTGTTCTTAATCATTTTTCATAAATGGAACCTTGGTAAGAAATTTAAATTAATCTTCACTTTTTCGCTACTTATTGATTGAATTCATTGCCACGCCCCGTATAATTTGCTCGTTTTTGTCACTTGACACTTTATAGCAAAGACAGTTTGATACATCATTCAGTAATACCTTTTACGATAGCTAGTCTGGAGAATACAAACGTCATGTCTGTCTCCCTCTACAGCGGGAAAGTTGCACTGAAACTGTTATTTTTGCAGTTTATGACTTTTGTTATTCTCAGTGCGGGTTTCTACTTAAAGAGTACAGACTGGAGTTTTTCGGCTTTTTTAGGCGGGTTGGCATGTTGGTTACCCAATATTGCTTTTCTTTTGTTAATGCGCTTACAAAAAGTCAACGAAGAAGAAGCTCCAGTTCGCATAAACTGGCTTTTTGCTTTCAGTGAAGGGTTGAAGGTTATATTATCAATAGCCTTGCTGATTGTTGCTTTAGGAGTGTTTAAAGCGGCATTTGCACCACTGGTCATGACCTACTTAGCGGTGCTTGTTATGCAGGTCGTTGCACCAGCCGTCATTAACGGTTAGCGTTTTTAACAACAAAAGGGTAATTGGCATCATGTCTGCATCAGGAGAAGCATTAACCACTAGAGACTACATAGGTCACCACCTGAATAACCTTCAGTTGGACCTGCGTACTTTCGAGCTGGTCAATCCCCATGCTGAAAATGCGCCATCATTCTGGGTGTTAAATATTGACTCACTTTTCTTTTCAGTACTGATGGGAGCACTATTCCTATGGCTGTTTAGAAAAGTAGCAGTAAGAGCAACCAGTGGCGTACCGGGAAAATTCCAGACTGCAGTAGAAATGATCATTGGTTTCGTTGATAGCAGCGTCCGTGATATGTATCACGGAAAGAGCAAGGTCATTGCACCTTTGGCATTGACTGTGTTCGTTTGGGTGCTGTTAATGAATGCCCTGGATTTATTACCAATCGACTTCATCCCTTATATCGGTGAACACATCTTAGGGTTACCTGCGTTACGCATCGTTCCGACTGCGGACGTGAGTATTACTCTATCGATGGCAATTGGTGTATTTATCCTGATCCTTTTCTATAGCATTAAGATGAAAGGCATAAAAGGGTTTACAAAAGAGCTGACTTTACAGCCTTTTAATCACCCAATTTTTATTCCTGTCAACTTAATCTTAGAAGGGGTAAGCCTGCTATCAAAACCTGTTTCCCTCGGTCTTCGACTGTTTGGTAACATGTATGCAGGTGAACTGATCTTTATTCTTATTGCTGGTCTGTTACCGTGGTGGTCACAGTGGTTATTAAGCCTTCCTTGGGCGATATTCCACATACTGATTATTACGTTACAAGCATTTATTTTCATGGTTCTAACGATTGTCTATCTGTCGATGGCATCTGAAGAACATTAATTATTAACTCTTTGAAGAAATAACTGAAACAAACTGGAGACTGTCATGGAAAACCTGAGTATGGATCTGCTGTACATGGCTGCCGCTATTATGATGGGTTTAGCTGCAATCGGTGCTGCAATCGGTATCGGAATCCTCGGAGGCAAATTTTTAGAAGGTGCTGCTCGTCAGCCTGATCTGATCCCTCTTCTGCGTACACAGTTCTTTATCGTTATGGGTCTGGTTGACGCCATCCCAATGATTGCTGTGGGTCTGGGCCTTTACGTGATGTTTGCTGTTGCCTAATGATGGCAATGAGCAGTAAAAGCATCAAGTTAGTTAATAACCAAGAAAGAGGTATTGTGCTGTGAATTTAAATGCAACAATCCTCGGCCAGGCCATCGCATTTGTCCTGTTTGTTTTGTTCTGTATGAAATTCGTATGGCCACCAATTATGGCGGCCATTGAAAAACGTCAAAAAGAAATTGCTGACGGTTTATCATCTGCAGAACGTGCTAAAAAGGACTTAGATTTAGCGAAAGCCGATGCAGGCGATCAGCTAGCAAAAGCAAAAGCAGAAGCTCAAGCAATCATTGAATCAGCGAATAAACAACGCACTCAAATGATTGAAGATGCTAAAGCAGAAGCAGAGCAAGAACGTAGTAAGATCGTTGCACAAGCTCAATCCGAACTGGATGCAGAGCGTAAACGTGCTCGTGAAGAACTTCGTAAACAAGTCGCAATGCTGGCTATTGCAGGTGCCGAGAAAATTATTGAACGTTCCGTGGATGAAGCTGCTAATAGCGACATCGTTGATAAACTGGTCGCTGAACTGTAAGGAGGGAGGGGCATGTCTGAAATAGCAACGGTAGCTCGCCCCTACGCCAAAGCAGCTTTTGACTTTGCTGTGGAAAACCAGGCTGTCGATAAATGGCAGGTTATGCTGGCGTTCACCGCTGAAGTAGCACGCAATGAGCAGGTAACCGAATTACTTTCTGGTTCTTTAGCATCAGAAAAACTGGCTGACATCTTTGTCGACCTTTGTGGCGAACAATTAGATGGTCATGCTCAGAATTTAATTCGTGTTATGGCTGATAATGGCCGTTTATCAACGTTGCCTGAAGTATTGAGCCAATTTATTCAATTGCGCGCAGTACTAGAGTCAACGGTTGACGTTGAAGTAACTTCTGCCATTGAGCTAACTAAACAGCAGCTAGCTAACATTTCTGCAGCGATGGAAAAACGTCTATCACGCAAAGTGAAGCTGAATTGCAAAATTGATAAGTCTGTTATCGCAGGCATGATTATACGCGCCGGTGACCTCGTCATCGATGGCAGTATTCGTGGCCGTTTAGAGCGATTAACAGACGTCTTGCAGTCTTAAGGGGACTGGAGCATATGCAACTGAATTCCACTGAAATCAGCGAACTGATCAAGCAGCGCATTGCTCAGTTCAATGTAGTGAGTGAAGCTCACAATGAAGGTACGATTGTATCCGTTAGTGACGGTATCATTCGTATCCACGGTTTAGCCGAAGTTATGCAGGGTGAGATGATCGCACTGCCGGGTAACCGTTTCGCTATCGCACTGAACTTAGAGCGCGACTCTGTTGGTGCGGTTGTGATGGGTCCTTATGCTGACTTAGCAGAAGGCATGAAAGTTAAATGTACAGGTCGTATTCTGGAAGTACCTGTTGGGCGAGGTCTGCTTGGCCGTGTGGTAAACACACTGGGTGAGCCGATTGATGGTAAAGGTGCAGTAGAGCATGATGGATTCTCACCTGTTGAGATGATTGCTCCTGGTGTTATCGACCGTCAATCAGTTGATCAGCCTGTACAAACAGGTTACAAATCCGTCGATGCCATGATCCCAATTGGTCGTGGTCAGCGTGAATTGATCATCGGTGACCGTCAAACAGGTAAAACTGCTCTGGCTGTTGATGCGATCATCAACCAACGCGACTCTGGCATTAAATGTATCTATGTCGCTATCGGTCAGAAAGCCTCTACTATTTCGAACGTTGTTCGTAAATTAGAAGAGCATGGCGCGTTAGAAAACACCATTGTTGTTGTTGCTTCTGCATCAGAATCAGCAGCGCTGCAATACCTAGCTCCTTATTCAGGTTGCGCAATGGGTGAATACTTCCGTGACCGTGGTGAAGATGCCCTGATTATTTATGATGACCTGTCTAAACAGGCTGTCGCATACCGTCAAATTTCACTGTTACTTCGTCGTCCACCTGGACGTGAAGCATACCCTGGTGACGTTTTCTATCTGCACTCCCGTTTACTTGAGCGTGCTGCTCGCGTTAATGCTGAGTACGTAGAAGCATTCACTAATGGTGAAGTTAAAGGTAAAACCGGCTCTCTGACTGCGTTACCAATTATCGAAACGCAAGCAGGGGACGTTTCTGCATTCGTTCCTACGAACGTAATCTCTATTACCGATGGTCAGATCTTCTTAGAATCTAACCTGTTTAACGCAGGTATCCGTCCAGCTGTTAACCCAGGGATCTCCGTATCTCGTGTTGGTGGTGCAGCTCAGACTAAGATCATGAAGAAACTTTCTGGTGGTATCCGTACTGCTCTTGCGCAGTATCGTGAGCTGGCAGCATTCTCACAGTTCGCTTCCGATCTGGACGATGCTACCCGTAAACAATTAAACCACGGTCAGAAAGTGACTGAATTGCTGAAACAGAAACAGTACGAACCAATGTCTGTCGCACAACAGTCTTTATCACTGTTTGCAGCAGAACGTGGTTATCTGGAAGATGTTGAAATTTCAAAAGTTGTGCCATTTGAAGCGGCTTTATTAGCTTATGCCTCTCGTGAACATGCTGATTTATTGAAAGAAATCAACCAGACTGGTACTTATAACGAAGAAATCGAAGCGAAGCTGAAAGGCGTGCTAGAAAACTTCAAAGCGACTCAGTCCTGGTAATAACTATTCGGCCTAATAGTTAAACATTAGGCCGTCTGGTTCATGAGGAGAAGCAGAAATGGCCGGCGCAAAAGAGATACGTTCGAAGATCGCCAGTGTGCAAAACACACAGAAGATCACTAAAGCGATGGAGATGGTCGCCGCGTCGAAAATGCGTAAAACGCAGGAACGCATGGCAGCCAGCCGTCCTTATGCAGAAACCATGCGCAGTGTGATTGGTCACCTTGCGTTAGGGAATCTGGAATACAAACATCCATACCTCGAAGAGCGTGAAGTTAAACGTGTCGGGTACCTGGTTGTTTCGACCGACCGTGGTTTGTGTGGTGGTTTGAACATTAACTTGTTCAAAAAACTGCTGGCAGACATGAAAGAGTGGTCTGAAAAAGGTGTGCAGGTAGATTTAGCTCTAATCGGTTCTAAAGCCGCTTCATTCTTTGGCTCAGTAGGCGGGAATGTTGTTGGTCAAGTAACTGGTATGGGTGATGATCCAAAACTGTCAGACCTTATCGGTCCAGTCAATATCATGTTGCAGGCTTATGACGAAGGTCGTTTAGATAAACTGTATGTGGTGGCAAATAAGTTCATCAATACCATGGCTCAAGAGCCTAAAATTCTTCAGGTTTTACCATTACCACCAGGTGATGATGAAGAGCTGAAAGAAAAATCTTGGGATTATCTGTACGAACCTGATCCTAAGGCGTTACTGGATACTTTACTGCGTCGTTATATCGAATCGCAAGTTTACCAGAGCGTCGTAGAGAACTTAGCGAGTGAGCAGGCCGCCCGAATGGTCGCGATGAAAGCCGCTACAGATAACGGTGGTAACCTGATTAAAGAACTGCAATTGGTGTACAACAAAGCACGCCAAGCAAGCATTACTCAGGAACTTACAGAAATTGTGTCTGGTGCAGCCGCGGTATAACAGCTAGGTTTACGAATTACGTAGAGGATTCAAGATGGCTACTGGAAAGATTGTCCAGGTAATCGGCGCCGTAGTGGACGCCGAGTTCCCTCAGGATAGCGTCCCTAAAGTATACGACGCTCTTGAGGTTATGAATGGTAAAGAAAAACTGGTGCTAGAAGTTCAGCAACAGTTAGGCGGTGGTATCGTTCGTTGTATCGCAATGGGTACATCAGACGGTTTAAGCCGTGGCTTAAAAGTTGAAAACTTAGGCCACCCAATTGAAGTACCAGTAGGTAAAGCAACACTGGGACGTATCATGAACGTTCTGGGTACACCTATCGATATGAAAGGTGATATTGCAACTGAAGAACGTTGGTCTATCCACCGTGAAGCGCCAACCTACGAAGAGTTATCAAACTCACAAGAACTGCTTGAAACCGGTATCAAAGTAATGGACTTAATCTGTCCGTTCGCTAAAGGTGGTAAAGTAGGTCTGTTCGGTGGTGCGGGTGTTGGTAAAACAGTTAACATGATGGAATTGATCCGTAACATCGCGATCGAGCACTCAGGTTACTCTGTATTTGCTGGTGTTGGTGAGCGTACTCGTGAGGGTAACGACTTCTATCATGAAATGACAGATTCTAACGTTCTTGACAAAGTATCGTTAGTTTATGGTCAGATGAATGAGCCACCAGGAAACCGTCTGCGTGTTGCACTGACTGGCCTGACTATGGCTGAGAAATTCCGTGACGAAGGTCGTGACGTACTGTTATTCGTAGATAACATCTATCGTTACACCTTAGCCGGTACTGAAGTATCAGCACTGTTAGGTCGTATGCCATCAGCGGTAGGTTACCAACCAACATTGGCTGAAGAGATGGGTGTTCTGCAAGAACGTATCACTTCAACCAAAACAGGTTCAATCACCTCTGTACAAGCTGTATACGTACCTGCGGATGACTTAACTGACCCATCACCAGCAACAACGTTTGCTCACTTAGATGCGACAGTTGTATTGAGCCGTCAAATTGCTTCATTAGGTATCTACCCTGCGGTTGACCCACTGGATTCTACCAGTCGTCAATTAGACCCACTGGTAGTTGGCCAAGAGCACTATGATGTGGCTCGTGGTGTTCAGTCTATCCTGCAACGTTATCAGGAACTGAAAGACATCATCGCTATCTTAGGTATGGATGAACTGTCAGAAGAAGATAAACTGGTTGTTGCGCGTGCGCGTAAGATCCAGCGCTTCCTGTCTCAGCCATTCTTCGTTGCTGAAGTATTTACCGGATCACCAGGTAAGTTCGTTTCCCTGAAAGACACTATCCGTGGCTTTAAAGGTATTCTGAACGGTGATTATGACCACCTGCCAGAGCAGGCGTTCTACATGGTTGGTACTATCGAAGAAGCAGTAGAAAAAGCTAAGAAGCTTTAATACGGCTGACGGGAGGTTGATATGGCTGATACATCGTTCTACCTGAAAGTTGTCAGCGCTGAAAAGCAGTTATATGACGGCGAAGTCAAACGAATTCAGGTAACTGGTAGCGAAGGTGAGCTCGGTATTTATCCGCAGCATACCCCGTTATTAACTGCCATAAAACCGGGCATGGTACGTGTCGTAAAAACATCGGGTGAAGAAGAGGTTATCTACCTTTCTGGTGGTATTCTCGAAGTTCAACCGACAGGCGTCATTGTACTGGCAGATACAGCTATCCGTGGTCGTGATTTGGATGAAGCGAAAGCGTTGGAATCTAAGCGTAAAGCTGAAGAACACATTCAATCCTCTCATGGTGATGTTGATTATGCTCAAGCATCAGCAGAATTAGCCAAAGCGATTGCAAAACTACGTGTAATCGAATTGACTCGACGTTGATGTAAATAGGCAGTCTATGAATAAAAAAGCCAGTTGGTTCTTCGCTAACTGGCTTTTTTGCGTCATGAAATATTTTGTGTGACGAAATATGTAGTATTATTTGGCATAAACAGGTTTACTTGCCATTCTTTACGGGAGTTATCGGGTTAATTATGTCTAATTCAGCTAAAAGCGTTGTTATTCTTGCTGCGGGAAAAGGCACCCGCATGTATTCACAGTTACCTAAAGTTCTTCATAAACTTGCGGGTAAATCCATGGTTCAACATGTGATTGATACTGCCAAGTCATTAGGCGCTCAACAAACACACCTTGTCTATGGGCATGGTGGTGAACTAATGAAAGAAAAATTAGGTTCACAACCTGTTAATTGGGTACTACAAGCAGAGCAACTAGGAACAGGTCACGCAATGCAACAAGCTGCGCCTTTCTTTGCTGATGATGAAGATATCCTGATGCTTTACGGTGATGTTCCACTTATCACTAAAGAAACGTTAGAACGTTTAATTGAAGTCAAACCAGAAGGCGGTATTGGTTTATTAACCGTTATTTTAGATAACCCAACTGGCTATGGTCGTATTGTTCGTGAAAATGGCGAAGTGACGGGCATTATCGAACAAAAAGATGCGTCTGAAGAACAACTCAAAATTACTGAAATCAACACGGGTATTTTGGTCGCTAATGGTGGTGATTTAAAACGTTGGTTAGGTAAGCTCAATAATAATAATGCACAAAAAGAGTATTACATTACTGACATTATCGCGTTAGCGTATAAAGAAGGTCGTAAAATTGAAACGGCTCATCCTTGTCGTCATAGTGAAATGGAAGGCGTGAATAACCGTTTACAACTGGCTACATTAGAACGTATTTACCAAACAGAACAGGCTGAACGCTTATTATTAGAAGGCGTCATGTTGCTTGATCCTGCGCGTTTTGATTTACGTGGTACGTTAACTCACGGTAAAGACGTTGTCATTGACACTAACGTGATTATTGAAGGCGATGTCACTTTAGGTAACAACGTTGAAATCGGTACAGGGTGTGTCCTGAAAAACTGTGTGATTGGTGATAATTCTATTATCAGCCCATATACGGTGATCGAGGATGCAAACTTAGCACAAGAGTGTACTGTTGGGCCATTTGCACGCCTTCGCCCAGGTAGTGAATTAGCGGATAAAGCTCACGTTGGTAACTTTGTTGAGATGAAAAAAGCAAGCTTAGGTATTGGCTCTAAAGCGGGTCATCTGACTTACTTAGGCGATACTGAAGTAGGTGCTAATGTTAATATCGGCGCAGGTACTATTACTTGTAACTACGATGGTGCGAATAAATTCAAAACAGTTATTGGTGATGATGTCTTTATTGGTTCAGATACCCAATTAGTGGCACCAGTTACGGTTGCTAATGGTGCAACAATTGGTGCAGGAACAACACTCACTAAAAACGTGAATGAAAACGAATTAGTGATCAGTCGAGTTAAGCAAACTCATATCAGTGGATGGAAACGTCCAGTGAAGAAAAAACAATAATTTTAAGAAAAGGGCGTATATTTCATTAGCGCCCTTTTCTTGTACGCTATTATTCTAAAAACAAAAAAATATCCCCGCTTTCTACAATGGCTTGGGGAACAAACCAATCAGGTATAAGACATCCAAGTGCGAATAAACGCACAGTTTTAGGAATAACACAATGTGTGGAATAGTAGGTGCAGTTGCACAACGCGATATCGCTGAAATCTTAATTGAAGGCTTACGTCGTTTAGAATACCGCGGTTATGACTCTGCGGGTTTAGCGGTTGTGGATAATGACTGTAAAATGACACGTCTGCGTGAAGCTGGCAAAGTACAAATGCTGGCGGAAGAAGCAGAAAAAACACAAGTGATTGGTGGTACAGGTATTGCTCATACTCGTTGGGCAACACATGGTGAACCTTGTGAAGATAATGCGCATCCTCATGTATCAGGTACGATTGCCGTGGTACATAATGGCATTATCGAAAACTACCAAGAACTGAAAGCAGAATTAATTAAAAAAGGGTATCAGTTTGCTTCTCAAACTGACACTGAAGTGATTGCTCACCTTGTTAACTGGGAACAGCGCCAAGGTGGTACATTACGTGAAGTTGTACAACGTGTTATTCCTCAATTACGTGGTGCTTACGGTACCGTTATTATGGATAGCCGTACACCTGAGTTATTAGTCGCTGCTCGCTCTGGTAGTCCGCTGGTGGTAGGTCTTGGCGTGGGTGAAAACTTCCTTGCTTCTGACCAATTGGCTCTATTACCCGTTACCCGCCGCTTTATCTATCTTGAAGAAGGGGATATTGTCGAGGTTACTCGTCGCCATGTTCATATTTTTGATGTGAATGGCGAAGAAGTTGTTCGTGATACGATTGAATCAAATGTTCAATACGATGCGGGTGATAAAGGTGTTTACCGTCACTACATGCAAAAAGAGATCTATGAACAGCCTCTGGCGATTAAAAACACGCTTGAAGGTCGTTTAAAATCAGAAACGATTGATCTAAGTGAACTAGGATCTAAAGCTGAAGATATCCTATCTAAAGTTGAACATATTCAAATTGTCGCTTGTGGTACTTCTTATAACGCAGGTATGGTTTCACGTTATTGGTTTGAGTCCTTAGCGGGTATTCCTTGTGATGTCGAAATTGCATCAGAATATCGCTACCGTAAACCAGCAACTCGCCGTAACAGTTTGCTGATTACATTATCTCAATCAGGTGAAACAGCAGATACATTAGCTGCATTGCGTTTATCTAAAGAGTTAGGTTATTTATCTTCTTTAGCTATTTGTAACGTTGCAGGCTCTTCTTTGGTTCGTGAGTCTGAATTTGTTTTAATGACTAAAGCGGGTGCTGAAATTGGTGTTGCATCAACCAAAGCATTTACCACACAGTTAACCGTTCTATTAATGCTGGTGGCATATATGGGACGAATTAAAGGTGTCGCGACATTAGAGCAAGAAGTTTCAACTGCATTACATGCATTACCAAGCCGTATTGAAAGCATGCTATCGAAAGATAAAGTGATTGAAGCGTTAGCTGAAGACTTCTCAGAAAAAAGCCATGCTTTATTCTTAGGTCGTGGCGACCAATACCCGATTGCGGTAGAAGGTGCATTAAAGCTAAAAGAGATCTCTTATATTCATGCTGAAGCTTATGCTGCTGGTGAATTAAAACATGGTCCATTAGCATTAATTGATGCGGATATGCCTGTTATCATCATTGCGCCAAACAATGAGTTATTAGAGAAATTAAAATCTAATATTGAAGAAGTGCGTGCGCGTGGTGGCTTACTGTATGTATTTGCGGATCAAGATGCAGGTTTTGAAGAAAACGAAACGATGAAGTTAATTTCTTTACCTCATGTTGAAGAGCTTATCGCACCTATTTTCTATACTGTACCATTGCAGTTGTTGTCTTATCATGTTGCTTTAATTAAAGGCACAGATGTAGACCAACCTCGTAACTTAGCAAAATCGGTTACAGTTGAATAAATAAAGTCAAAGTTAACTTTATTCTAAAAGAACCAGTCATGCTGTAAAAAGCAGGCTGGTTTTTTTATGCCTAGAAAATAAAACTCTGCCCGCAAATCGATAACAGGCAGAGGAAAATAGCACAATCGGAGAGATATATTGCTATTAAAACAACACTACAGTAAGAACAAAACTAGTTGTAAGACTTAAACAGGGATTGGTTACCTGATTTATCAAAGGCAATCACTTGATAAGGCTCTTTGTAATCACCCGCATACATACCTAAACTTCCCGCTGGCATACCTGCAACGGCAATGCCTGATTTAGATTTATCTACTAAGTCGATATTTTTTAAACTATCAACGGGGATATGTCCTACTAAATCTTTACCTTGGTAAGTCGCAAAGTGGCAACTTAATAAATTATTGGGTACACCGGCTTGTTGATATTTCTGCATTAACTCTGTCTCTGAAACAATGTTCACTTTAACATTGAAGCCAGCTTCTTTTACGCCATCAGCCCATAACGTACAGCATCCACAACTGTCAGTTTTATAAACCTCAACAACATTATGATTAGATGCATAAGCCGTGCTTGTAAAAGCGGAGATTGCAATAATAGAAGGCAGTAATAATTTTTTCATTGTTTATTCCTTTCACTAAATTGATAGATGAAACAATAATCTTTACCCCTACTGGAAGGTCAATTTAATTAAGGTATAAACGCGTAGAGTTTTGTAAAAAAATATTTATAGAAAACAAAGATATAAATAATACTTTGCTTATCCTTTTTTGATGTTTTTCGAGAATATGACGTGATATAAGAAGAAAAAAAGCCTGCATAGCAGGCTTAAAATGGAGAAAACAGGGTAAACGTAGAGTAGTTAGGATGTAAACGACTATGAGGGTATCTCATAAGTTAAATCACCTCTTGCGAATAGTATTTGTGCTTTAACTTGGAATAACTATAAACCTAAACTTAACTTGAGGTTAAAGCGGAGAAATTTGTATAAGGGATCCAATTTTATTGATGAAAATAAAATATAGAGAATATACAAATAAAAAAGCCAATATTTTCAATATATTGGCTTTAAAATGAATAGGTGTATTTTTAATTTAAAAACAAATTATTTGATGGCTATTATTTGATAATAGTAATTTGTTTTACGTCGATCTCGGTACTTGTCCATTCTTTATCAACTTTACCTTCAATTCTGACGGTATTATCTGGTGTAACTGTTTGTCCACGCCATCTTTTATTGTCGATATCTACATTGATACCGCCTGTGCTGTCTTCAAAAACGTATAGCTCATCACCAATTTTTTTGGTAATTTTACCCGTTAAAATAACCCAAGTGTCATCAGAAAGATCTTTTGCTTTTGCAACGGAGGTTTCGCTAATTGAAGGACCTTTAAATCCTCCTTGATCTGCACTTGATTGAATCGTGCCTTGAGGAGAAACAAAACCACCATTATGAGATGTTGTATTGGCTTGAGATGCAAAGGCCAACGTACTACCAATTAATAATACAAGAATTTTTTTCATATCAAGCTCGCTTTCTGTTTAAAATATAACTAAGTATAGTACTTATTTTATTTCAACTTCATGTATAAAACAGCATATAAAGGTAAATCTAGGTATTAACATATCAAATGATTGATATTACTATTTTAAAACTAGAGTTATATTTTATAGTGTTGTTTTTTTCAATATAAGCATCTATCACTAAATACCTCTTTTCTTTAAGTTAAATCCTCTAGTTATTTCCCCTTTGGATCAGTGTAGACCGTTATTCAAAAATATACCTTGTAGGATCATTGTTTTTAGATGTATTACCTCTTATCATCCAGCGCCTTCAAATTTTTTTTAATTTTCCCCTGTTATTTTTAGAGGTTTTAGGTTTTATGACTAACGAACGCATTGCCAATCCGGGTCCATTAGGTTTAATGGGTTTTGGTATGACAACGATTTTGTTGAACATACATAATGCCGGTTTTTTCCCAGTAGTCTCAGTTATTATGAGTATGGGAATTTTTTATGGTGGGATCGCACAAGTTATTGCTGGAATTTTTGAGTTCAAAAAAGGCAATACTTTTGGAGCCACTGCATTTACCTCTTACGGCTTCTTTTGGGTAACATTAGTAGGTATTTGGTTATTACCCGTGATGGGCTTAAGTGAACCCACAACACCTCTCTTTTTGGGTGTATTTTTAGCGTTATGGGGAATTTTTACCTTTTTCATGTTTATTGGCACGTTAAAAGCCAATAGAGCACTCCAGTTTGTCTTTTTAAGTCTGACTATTTTATTTGCATTACTGGCGATAGGAAATATCACAGGTAATGCACTGATTTTAAAAATTGCAGGTTTTGAAGGTATTATTTGTGGTGCCAGTGCTTTTTATCTTGCAATGGCTGAAGTATTAAATGAGATGTATGGCAGAACAATACTGCCAATTGGTCACAAGTAACCGCTTTATACAGAAGTGGCTATTTAGCCACTTCTACTACTTGGCTTTTACGGCGTATTAATTTTCTTGCACACCATGCGTAAAGCAACCCTGCAACGACACCTGAAATATGTGATTCTGTTGATACACCTAATTGTCCCGGAATTAAGCCATAGGCCATTGATCCATAATAGAATAGAACAAAGAGTGCAATTATAATATCGATAATTTTATGTCGAGTAAAAGCGTGAGCAATAAGTAAAGACCATAACCCAAAAATCCACCCACTTGCACCAACGTGAATAGCATTTCGTCCAAAAATCCAAACTAATAAACCACTTACGATAATAATAAATATACTGGATAGTACATATTCTCGTAGAGATTGTGTCATGGATAAAAAGCTAAGAATAAGAAGCGGGAGTAGATTACTAAATAGATGGGACCAAGATCCATGAATGAAAGGCGCGATAAAAATACCAATTAAACCTTCACCTGTTCTTGGAACAATACCCCATTGAAAAAGAGATATGGGTAATAGTGAGTTAATAAGTTGAAGTAAGACTAATATGATAGTTAACCCACCAAGAAAGGTGAGCCTTTTTTTAAACCAAACCTTATCCATAACATAGCCTTAATAATGTAATGACGTTGATAAAACGCTATAAATAGAAGAGCCTCTAATAAAAAGAAGAAAGGCTCTTTTTTATTTATTAGTCTAATAAATTAAGGCAAGCAGCTCCGCGAGCGCCACCTGCATCACCATGACGTGCTTTTTCTATTGCTGGAATTTGAGCATTTCCATAGACACAGTGTGAGAGATATTCAGGTAATTGGTCATACAGTGCATTAAATTGCGATAATCCACCACCAATAACAATTAAATGTGGATCAAGTACAGTAAGAATATTACTTAGATAAATCGCTAACACTTTCATATAACGATCAACGTGCTCTTCTGTTTTCTTGTCTCCAGCATAGTATTGCTCAACAATATCAACGGCTCTTTTGGGAGTATGATTGAATGCCTTATACATACGTTCAAAACCACGACCAGATAAATAAGTTTCAAAACACGCTTTTTTGCCACAACCGCAGATGATTTTTGGCATTGTTTCGCCAATCACGTTATCTGCATCCACATTCAGATTCATATGACCGATTTCACCAGCAATCCCATTCTTGCCAGATAATACTTTGCCATCAATAACAAAACCGCCACCAACACCTGTACCTAAAATAAGTCCAAGTACAGAAGGATGATGACGAAATTCGGGGTCCCATGCTTCCGATAAGGCAAAGCAGTTAGCATCATTTTCAACTTTAACTGGTCTATTGAGTATATGTGCAAGGTCATGAACCATTGGTTTGTATTTAGCAGCTGGAACATTAGTGGTAAATACCGTTCCTTCTTTTGCATTCACAATACCAGGAACACCAACTCCTACTTTTCCTTTACACCCTAATTCAATGTCAGCTTCTAAGGTCAGTTCCTTAAAAACATTCAATAACGCCTGATAATCATTTTTAGGTGTAGGAACACGTTTTTGCCATACTTGAGTCAGATCTTTATCAAAAACGGCAAGCTCAATTTTTGTGCCGCCCATATCAAAACCATAATACATATCAGTCTCTTAATTATTCTGTAAATATTATTTATAGCAACGACAAGGTTGTCGTTACGTGGCCATTTCTATTTCAGTCAATACTTAAGTTATCTCTACTGCTTATATACACTAGGTTAAAGAAGCACAGTGATTGGTGACAGTTGAGTTTTCTTTATCTATTGATTACTACTTTCAATCAAAACACTACGTACTTTCATTAGAGCAAAGCCTAATAAATTTAATCCATTCCAAAGAAGAGGATTGTTAATCTCATTGTCTTGCTCACTTAAACCGATTCCCCATATTTTATCAACGGGGCTTGCCTCAACAAGCACACGATTGCCTGTTGAAATCAGAAATTTACCGAGTTCTTCATTTTGGGAAAACTTAGCGATATTGGCACGAATAACAATATCCATACGGTGTTGTTCCCAAATACCTTGGTCAAATCCTTTGACTTCTCTGCCTAATGCTTTTGCAGAGCCTGGGTTAGATGCAGTAATAATGCGCTTTCTGACTTCTATATCATTAAATAGCTTCGCTTTTTCAGCCATCATATAGTGCTCAGCGCTGGCATAACGCACATCATCTAATATAAAAGGTGCTGGATACCATTGGCTAAAGCAACTCTTTGCGATGTCATTACCTTTACTTTTGTGTCCCCAAAAGTAGATGTACTTTATTTTCTTTCCTGCACGAAATTCTTTTTTTAATTGTTCTAAATCCATCTTTTTTCCCGTTATGTTGAATACTCCTAATTCACTTAATAAAGATAGCATAGAAGTAAAGAAGGATAGAGAGCCTTTTTGCTATTCTGCTTGTAGGTGAAGCGATTCCGCTATTTTCAAATTATTCTTATTAAATTAATCTTAATTAGATTTGTTTTTACTGAATGATAAAAAAAATAGAGCTTAGATTACTAGGATTACTCTTAAAAAAATCGAAATAAAGAGTTTCTTTATTTATATAATCACACAAAAAGATAATCTTAAAACGATACTACTTACTTAGTATAAAGGTGTAGTTAATTAAGTATTTTTAATATAAAAAAGCATATTTATTGGTATTTATACTAATTATTGGTATTTGTAACTAATAAAATAGCTATTGTGTAATTAATTTAATAACTTAGGTTGATTGAGATACTTGTTTTCATTGTTACATTTATTATTTGAACTAAATCACGCTTGTGTGTTTGTTAAGCTATATTAACAATATTATTTTATAGATAAAATATTACTTAAGTTAATTATTCTGGAATACAGGTTATTCTTAGCGGTATTTACTATAAGTAAATAATAAAACCAATCATAGATTGATAATCTACTTTTGTCTTTTATTTTGATGTTTTTTTCTAAAACTTAACCAATACTGATGTATTTTATTTTTTATTAATAAAATAGAACGATCGTAATATGATAAAAAGCAATAAACACACTTTTTAGGTGTAAAAAAGGAACCTATTTTGATGATGATCAATATGAATAAATAATCCTTTCTATTTTTAGTTATTATTTTTTTAGTCTTTTTTGGAATGGAAAAAAGAGGGTTTATTAAAATTGATCTTGATGGGCTCTTTGCTTTTTAGAAGAAATAATATCAATAAATAATTATTTTAGAATTTTATTTTTATAAAATTTATACAAATTGTTATTAATTAACTCTAGTTATTATCTGGTTTTTAAACCTGTTTTTTTAGGTAAAAAAGACGCTATTTTTGATAGTAATAATAAATATGAAATTAAGTAAAAGTACCCATTTCTATAAAGTGAAAATGAGTAGTGTTTTACTTTTTACACTTTTTTTGATGTTGTCTTTTTCATTAAAATAATTATACAATTTAATTTAAATAATCATTGCTCCTAATTGGATGATGCTTATTTGTAATTAAATAAATTAGTATTTATAAGATTATTTTACCCTACATAGTTGATGTTCATTAATTGATGATTTAATGAGAGTTTAAATATGAATTTATAAAGATATATTTTTAACTTATTGTAAAAATTATCTATAAGGTTCTCTCCTCCTTATTTTGGATGAGCATCAAATTATTGAACAAGGTTTAGAGTACTGTTATTAAAGGGGCCACACTATGTATGATGATATTAGTAACCTAAAAGATAAGTTTCAGGAAGATGCCTTTGCTTTTCAAGAGTTTTCTTCCTCTACAATACAAGATGTTGATAATAAAATAGAACCAGTAGTTATAAATAAAGAAGATAATAATAAAATTAGTAATTTAAGTAATAATACGTTTTCTGAAACTTCACTTATAGTGAAAAACGAACCAAAACAGCCTGTTACTTCATCGTCTATCCCTTCTTATCACCAGGATGCTTTAGTTGTTAAAGCAAAGAAAGACAATTTAATTAAGAGTAAGCAAAATTTGTTAGCAGATAATAAAATATTTGATAGCAAAGAAACTGATAGAGTTCATGCTCATGAAAATATATCACTAAAAGATATATTGTCATTTATTGCCTCTATCTAATCTGAATAAGCAAAACTCTTTGTGTAAATAAATAATATTGACTGGTGTCAATCTTTAGCCATTGTTATTTTATTTTTTAAGATAGGTTTATTTCTTTTCGATATTTATTAATGTCGATAGGATGCCTTTGTCTTAAGAAAAGATCTATGGCGATGACAAAGGTATGGGTTTATGAATAAAATATTTAAAACATTAATTACGGCTTTTTTATTGATAACAATGTTTTCACTCATTGTTATGCCAATGAGCGCCGAACAACAATATATATTCGGTCTTATCAATATATTGCTGTTATTTGTTATCGGTTTTAAAAAATCAAAAAAACGATTATTAACAATGGTTTTTATTTCATTGTTGATGTCAACGCGTTATCTCTACTGGCGTGCAACAAATACCTTAAATTTTAATACAACTATCGAGGCTGTTTTAGGTAGTGGTTTATTTATGGCTGAAATTTATTCTTGGATAATATTAGTCCTAGGCTATTTCCAAACGTCATGGCCATTAAATAGAAAAATAGCACCTTTACCTAAAGATATTTCTCAATGGCCTACTGTTGATATTTATATTCCAACATATAACGAAAGCTTGGATGTTGTACGCGATACGGTCCTTGCTGCACAAGCTATCGATTATCCACAAGATAAAATGAAAGTTTATATATTGGATGATGGTAGTCGTGAAGAATTTAAACAATTCGCTGGTGATGTTGGTGTAACTTACATTGAACGTGAAGTTCATGATCACGCTAAAGCAGGTAACTTAAATCATGCGATGGGATTAACAGACGGTGAGCTAATCTGCGTTTTTGACTGTGACCATATTTCCACGCGTATTTTCTTGCAAGCAACAGTAGGAAGCTTCCTTGAAGATCCAAAATTAGCGTTGATCCAAACACCACACTATTTCTACTCGCCAGACCCATTTGAACGAAATTTAAGTGCGGCTAAAGATGCACCGCATGAAGGCGCACTTTTCTATGGCCCTGTTCAACGTGGTAATGATAACTGGAATGCGACATTCTTCTGTGGTTCATGTGCTGTTATGCGTCGTAGTGCTCTTGAAGAAATTGGCGGTATTGCTGTTGAAACGGTAACCGAAGATGCACACACTGCGCTTAAATTACAACGCTTAGGTTGGAACTCTGCATTTATTGATATTCCTTTAGCCGCAGGTCTTGCAACAGAACGTTTAGCATTACACGTTAACCAGCGTATTCGTTGGGCTAGAGGAATGACACAGATATTCCGTGTTGATAATCCAATGTTGGGTCGTGGTTTAACATTCCCTCAGCGTTTATGTTATCTCAATGCCATGCTCCACTTTCAGTACGGTTTGCCTCGTATCATCTTCTTGACTGCGCCGTTACTGTTTATGTTATTTAACCTTAATATTATCGCTTCATCTGCAAGCATGATATTTGCCTATGCATTACCACACTTAATCATGTCGGTTTATGTAAACTCGAAAAATATCGGTAAATACCGTTACTCTTTTTGGGGTGAAATTTATGAAACCGTTATGGCATTTAGTTTGGTACTCCCTACTTTACTGAGCTTAGTTTCACCAAAATTAGGTAAATTTAACGTAACAGATAAAGGTGACTTGCTTGATAAAAGCTATATGGATTATCTCACTGTACGTCCATTAATTATCACTGCACTTCTTCTTATCACCGGGATTTCATGGGTTGTTGTCCGTTACCTATTAAATGACTTCCAAGGTATTGACCCGCTGGTTATTGTTTTAAACCTTGCTTGGGCGACATACAGTTTATTTATCATTCTTGCCTCTATCGCAGTAGGTAAAGAGACGCGACAAATTCGTAAAAATACTCGAATCAATGCATCTTTACCGATTACGTTACATTTTGATGATGGCGCTGAATTAACAACTACCACAGAAGATATTTCAATGGGTGGCGTTCGCATTGCTGTGAATAAAATGTCTGAACTTCGCCAACGTAATGTCACTTCAATCACCCTGAATGTACAACGAGATGAAGTTACCGTTCCTGTTGATATGGTGAGTTTAGAAAGCAATCAACTACGTCTTGAATTCTTACCTATTGATTTAAATCTTCGCCGTAAATTGGTGCGCATTGTCTTTGGTCGTGCTGATGCATGGATCCATCAAGCAGATTATAAAGACAAGCCATTTAAAGAATTGGCGGGTATTACACGTTGTATTTTCGAACTGTTCTTTGGTCGTCGCCAAAAAGTGAAAGCGCCAGCAATAAGAACGAAAGCAAAAGCTTCACTCTCTGTGCAATCTATTAACGGGGATGACTAAGCATGAAAAAGAAACTGACATTAATGCTAAGCCTGACGGCGATAGCGATCGCAAGTATTAATCTTTCTCAAGCAGATACCGGAATGTTAGAGCTAGGAGGGGAGCTTTTACCTGACCCGACTTCTTATACACATTCGCCAGTGCAACAAAATGCGAATAACCCGATCCAACTTGAAGATGGTGTATTGTCTGAAGCGCGTAATATTGAAGAGCAATTAACTTTGGCACAAATGGGAAGTCCATCGCCTATCGTGCTATCAGGAAGAAGATTACTTTCTGGTGTGACTTTTAATATGGCGAACGATTTATTTATTGATAACGCCACATTAACGATGAAAGTGAAAGCGTCTCAAGGATTAATTCAATCTGATCAAACACTTCACTTAATGCTAAATGGTCAACCTATGGGATTTCTACCTTTAGAAGAAGGTGGGCAAGAGCATGAATATGTTTTAGAAATTCCTGAAATGATGTTGACGAATGTGAATAATCTCAGCTTTCGTTTAGCCAATCGTGATGCATTGGATGAAAGCCAATGTATTCCTCCACTGGCTGAAGGATTAAGTCTGGTTATTTCACCAGATTCATCATTAGATTATCGAGGTCGCTGGATTAATGGCGGGTATAGTCTGGAACGATTGCCCCTACCGTTCTTTGATCCTGACAGAATGACAGCGACCTCGTTACCTATCATATTGTCAGATAAACCTGACCATGCAGAGGTAACAACAGCAGCCATTGCTGCATCATGGTTTGGCAGTTTTAGCCATGATATTAAGCAAGTTGATTTACCGGTTTTAATGAATCAGTTACCTGAAAGTGATGGTATTTTAGTTGGCTATTCAGGGCAGACTATTGCGGGTATTACATTACCTTCAGGAAATAGTGGGCAATTAACCATTGTTGATAACCCAGTCGATCCTGTTTTCAAATTATTACTGATCAGCGGTGATAATGAGAAATCTCTTCGCCAAGCTGTATGGGCGTTAAACAACGGTAAATTGCCACAAAACGATCACTTAGTGGTGCCTTCTCAAACACTTGCAATGAGCGCGGATTACGATGCACCTCGTTGGTTAAATACCAATAAACCTGTTTCGTTAAGTCAAATTGCCAATGGTAGTGATGATTTCTCACGCCAAGGCATTAACCATGCACCAAATCAGTTTTCGTTTCGTGTCTCTCCCGATCTCTTTTGGTGGGATGGTGATGCACTGCCTTTAGATTTGAAATATGTTTTCCCTCATTCGGATAAACTAAATAGTCGTCGTTCTTCATTAATTGTCTCTTTGAATAACCAATTCTTAGGTGCATTGTATCCAGCGCGTTCAGAACCTTTAGGTATGTTAAGACAATGGCTGGGAATGGAGAGCGAACAGCAAAATAGCACGCTCTATTTAAACCCTCGTCAAATTTATAGTCAGAATCAATTACAGTTTTATTTTGATTTACGTGAGCCTGATGATTCACCGTGTATTTTAACGGATGGCAGTAGCTTAATTAGCCAAATTGATCCGCAATCAACACTGCAATTTAAAAATACTTGGCACTACTCAAGAATGCCGAACTTGGCTTATTTTTCAGGAGCGTCATTCCCATTTAGTCGCCGTGCGGATTTTTCACAAACCACACTGCTATTACCTGAAAATCCAACAATAGAAGAGCTTTATACCTTAGTGAACTTAATGGCGAGATCAGGTTATGCCACAGGTACACCGGTTTCTCATGCTTCGGTTTTCTTAGGTGCTAAAGAGCTCGAGAAAAATAATCTCTCTCAACACGATGTGCTAGCGATTGGCTCATTAAATAGTGAGGGATTTTTACCCGCTCGTTTTTCACAACAAACGTTCTCATTTTTAAATAAAAACGTCGAAATCAAACCTCAATCATTGATTGATAAGGCAAAAGGTTGGATTGCTGGCGATTATTTATCTCAAAGTGGTGATGCTGCAAGTTACTTATCTTCAGTGAAAGATTGGCGTGGCATGATGAGTTTTATCTCACCTTGGGCAAGCGACAGAGTTGTCGTATTGGTTACAGCTAAAGGTAATGATTCGATAAAAACCATTATCAATGACTTAAATTTAGCCCAAATAAATGCAGCTATTAAAGGCGACATTACTCTTATTAGTGGTAAAGACACCGTAAAAAGTTTCCATTTAGGTGAACACTTTTCGCAAGGTGACTTACCTTTCTTACAACAATTCCTTTGGTATAGCTCTAGACACGTATATTTGCTGGGTCTTTTAGCTGTTGGTTTTTGTGCGTTGACGGGCTTCGTGACTTATTACTGGTTACAACGTCGTTCAACTCGTCGTTTACATCAGATATCACAGCATCGTTCAGACAAATAAGGGGGGGATATAAGATGAAAAATCACGCACTTAATATCATCGTTAAAGTCATCTATGCAGGTTGTATTCTAGGGGCATCAAGCCAAGTACAAGCAACCGCAGTTGAGGCAAATACAACAGCAACTGATCCAAATATTGTCAGTTCTCTTATTGAGCAAGCTAATTATTGGCACGGTAGAGCACACGATGAACGTGCAGTAGAAGCACTGCAAAAAGTACTGATTATGGAAAGCAATAATCAGGACGCGCTGTATTTAATGGCATTCTTTACTGCGCAACAAGGTAATGAAAAACAAGCAACATATTGGCGAGAAAAACTTGCGCAAATTGCACCGCAAGATCCACGAATTGAAGGATTAAAAAATATCCGATCATCACAATTTAGTGAACAACAATTAGGATATGCCAGAGAGTTAGCGAAAAAAGGGCAACATGAAGAAGCAATAAAAGCGTATCAACGTTTATTTGTTAGTAGTGAGCCACCTGAAACACTAGCGTTAGAATATTATCAAACCATGGCGGGTGTACCCGCAATGTTGCCTCAAGCTATTACGGGATTAAAGCAACGTGCTGCATTAATGCCTGATAATAAAGAAACGCAAAAAGCATTAGGATTAACGCTAACTTATAACGAAGAGACTCGCCGTGAAGGTATAACTATTTTAGGTAATATCTCGGGTGATGAATCAGCCAAAAAAGGTATGCGTCAAGCACTGTTATGGCTGAATGTTCGTCCTGATGATGAAGTGTTATATAAAACTTATTTGCAAGCAAACCCGAACGATAAAGCGGTTGCAGAGCATTTCCAAGGCGCTATTCAAGGTAATGCACGCCAAGCAGGTTATACCGCATTAAATAAAGGTAAATTGAAAGAAGCCGAAGGTTATTTCAAACAAGCTTTAGCGGCAGATAACAATGATGCGCAAGCCTTAGCGGGTTTAGGTTATATCGCATTACGTTCAGGTGATTTAACCACAGGCCAGCGTTTATTAAACCAAGCTGCACAATCAGGTGGCGAACAAGGCAGTAAATGGAAGCAACAAGCGGAAGATGCGGGTTTTTATGCGCAATTACGCAGTGCACAACAACGTGCTAAACAAGGGAATATTCAACAAGCTCTCGATCAATTAGCCCCATTAGCGGGTGCTTCAGGTGAAAAAGGGTTGTCTGCCAACTTATTACAAGCTGACTTATTACGTAAGCAAGGTAATTTACCCGCTGCTCACCAATTGCTGTCAGGGCTTTATCAGCAAAATAGCCATAATGAGAAAGTGATTTCTGCTTATTACTATTTATTAGTTCAGGAAGGGCAGAATACGAAAGCAGAACAATTACTGGCTCAACAATCAGCCTCTTTGCGTCAAAAACTTACTGCAAATACAGATCCTTCTGAGAAATTACGCCGTGACGCGCAAAAAGCGTTAGAAAATGGTAATCGTGTCCAAGCAAGACAATTGCTTTTACAAGCTCAGCGTAAAAACCCGCAAAATAACTGGGTTTACCTCGATTTAGCACGCTTAATGGCCGCTGATGGTGACAGTGCTGGCGCAAAAAATATTATCTCACAGCTACAAAACCGTAGAACAAGAGATTCTGATTATGTGGCATCGCTGTTTTATGTTGAGCAAAAAGAGTGGGATAAAGTTTTTAACTTACTCAGTAGCCATAATCAACAAACTGAAGCTGAAAAAGAGTTATTACAGCGTGCTCGTTTTCATCGCCAACTTGCGCAAGCTGACCATTATCGTCAGGCAGGAAACCTTGTTGCAATGCGTAATATTTTACGTCCATTAATTAATCAAGTGGCTGATTATCCAAATGATGTGGGTGAATTGGCTGAAAAATTGGTTAATAGCGGATTAAATGATGAAGCGTTGAAATTGGTTGAAAGTGATATTGCAAAAGGCACTAAAGGTTCAGTAGGTAACTACGCTGGTCATATCAACGTTCTCAATGAGTTAGGTCATTATACACAGGCATCTAGCTTGATTAATGATCCTGCTTTACAGCAAGAAACACCGATTGTTGAGAAGAAACGTTTAGAAGTTGCCACTAAAGTTGCGCAAGCCGATAGCCTACGTGAAAAAGGCGAAATTAAAGCAGCTTACGACACGTTAGTGGTTGCTTTAAAAACATCACCGAATGATCCCGATTTATTAATGGCATTAAGTCGTGTTTATTTAGCGCAATCAATGCCTGAACAATCAAATAAAATTCTTTCTTATTTAGAAAAAGAGCAAGGAAAAGATAGCAAATTAATCCAAGCTCAAATCGAAGTGGCATTAGCACAAAAAGATGGAAGAAAAGCACAACAATTATTGCAGCAAATTCCTTCATCTTCACAACCTGCTTATTTATTACAAGCTGCGCAAATTGCGCAATTAAATGGTGAGAATCGCAAAGCATTAACGTTACTACGTAGTGCGCAATGGCAAAACAGTGGTAATAGCACGCTAAAAACATCGGCAGGTCAACTCAGCGTATTAGGTAGTGATGATACCGCTATTGCTGGTTCTATCTATGAACGTAAAGAGATGGCATCGGTTCAACGTTCTATACGTGAACTTGAAGAAAAAGTATCACCTTGGGTACAAGGTGGTGTTTCTGTTCGTCATCGTAATGGTGATAAAGGATTATCTAACGTCACTGAAATATCAGCGCCAATCAGTATTTCGAGTGTGCCTGGTGAAGAGTTCCGTTGGGAATTTAGTGTTAACCCTGTTTCGATGACAAGTGGTTCGGTTTCAGGAGAAAGAGCTAACCGCTTTGGTTCTGGTCAGCTTCAACATGCTGAACGCTTTGCTAAAAATAGCGATAACCATGATGAGAAAAACAAAATTAATGCCGATGAAGCCGGTAGTCAACGTGCTTCTGGTGTTGAATTAGGACTGCGTTTATCGGACAAGGATGTCAGCTTTGATGTGGGCTCAACACCATTAGGTAAAGATACGGCAACGGTTGTCGGTGGTATCACATATTCACCTCAAATTAGCCAAAATGGGCAATTAACACTGACAGCAGAGCGCAGAGCCATAAAAGATAGTCTACTTTCTTATATGGGGCGTACTGATCCAATGACAGGCGAAAGTTGGGGCCGTGTAACACGTAACGGCGCTAAAGTTCAATATGCTTGGGATGATGGAAAAATTGGGGCTTATGCTGGTGGTGGTTTCTATAACTACGAAGGTAAAAGTGTTGCGAGTAATGATGAAGTGAAAGCGTGGATTGGCTCTTATGCTAAGTTCTATAAAGATGATCAACAAGAAGTAAAAGCAGGTGTGCATGTTGATTATATGAACTTCAGAAATAACCAAAATTACTTCTCATTAGGACATGGTGGTTACTTTAGTCCACAAGATTATGTGTCTGTTTCATTGCCTGTTGCTTATACCCGTCGTTTTGAAAAAGGTGAAGTCTCATTAAATGGTGCTATAGGGATACAAAGTTACAAACAAAAAGGCAGTGATTACTTCCCAACGCATGGTTATATGCAAAATGCATTAAATAAACAGAATGCGAGCGATCCTCGTATTAAATCTCAGTACGAAGAACAAGACGAAACGAATATTACTTATAGATTAGGTTTAGACGCGAAATATTATTTAAACAAAGAAACCGAGTTAGGTGTCAGCTTATCGCATGATACATCGGGTGATTATGCTGAAGATAATATGTGGTTACACTTAAAATATACCCCAGACTTCCTGTCTAAATAATTAAGGAGACAAATAATGAATAAGCATGACAGTGATATCTTACAATTACCTTTTGAAAGTGGCTGGCAAGATCTAACTCAATTATTATTTTTTCAAATTTTAAATGACAATGATATTTCTACTGCTGGAAATAAATTAAGGAATATAGGTAAAGATATTGCCTTACGTTATCCTTTACCTGAAAGCGAAAATATTCAATTACTTGAATCACATATTAATCGTGTATTAACGCTATTTAAATGGGGTTTTGTCACTATATCTCCTGCAATGAGCGAACTTTTACTGGTTCATTGTGCATGGCCTCATTTTACGCAAAGCCAAGATGATGCTCAGTGGCGTGTTGCAAGTGCGGGTGTTTTAGAAGGGTTATATGAAGGTTGGTTAACGAATCAAGGTGGTAATGCCAAAATGCAAGTGCATCGCCAACCTACTGATGCAAAAGATGTCTTTATTTTCCGCTATGCGCATAACTCATCAGCCGAATAATAATATATATGCTTTATTGATGAGCATAGGAGGTCAAAAATGAATGAAATGATATTTAATGATGATAATTCTAAATGCTTATTAATAAAGCAATTTACTAATAATGTTTTCATGATGTTAGTAACAGATATTAATGGCATTATTATTTATGCAAATGAAAAATATTGTGAATTCAATAATGTTCACTTTGAAAATATAAAAGGTAAAAAATATAGCTTATTTAATTTAATTGACGAGAATCAAATCAATTGTTGTGTAAATGGTAATAATGATAATAAAGGAGTATATCGATTAGAAGCCAAAAGAAATAACGATACCCAACAAGATATATGGGAAGATATTAGTATTATTCCTGTGTTTGATGAAAGTAATTTAATTTCTCATTATGTATTTATTAGCTTGGATATTACTGATAAGGTAGAGCTAAGAAATGAATTATTTAATAAAAGCTATATTGATTCATTAACTGGAATATCTAATCGATTAAGTATTGTCGAAAAAATTGAAAATGAACGATTAAATGTTTTACAGCCTTCTTCATTTTGCCTTGGTATTATAGATTGCGATAAATTCAAATCTATTAATGATCAATTCGGGCATCATGCAGGCGATAAGGTATTGTGTGAAATATCTAAACGGTTGTCACAATTAGAAAATAATGAAGTCTATTGTGGACGACTTGGTGGCGATGAGTTTGCTGTGCTTTTCCCTAAAGGATTACGTTCTTGTTCTGTGATTTTGCTAGAAATAATAGAATCACTTTGGAAATCAATGGAAAAGCCCATCAATATTAATTCGGATTTTATGTTAACTCCTTCAATTAGTTTAGGTATTGCTGAATATCCTAAAGATGGAAAAACATTATCTGAATTATTAAAATCTGCAGATGAAACACTTTATTCTATAAAAGAAATGGGTGGTAATAAATATGGGTTTTATTCCGGATTTTAAATAAAAAGTTTTAAATAGAAAGTTTTTTAGTAAAGATATATTAAAAATAACGTTGTCTCTTTTTAACGAAGAGGGGGGTAACTGTTTTTTAAATATATCTAGCATTCCTGATGAAATATAAGAGTAAATTTAAAATAATACTAAATATTAGTTTTAGATAAATATCTATTAGAGGATTTTATTATGATGAAAGCGGTTATCCCTGTTGCTGGATTAGGTACTCGTATGTTACCTGCAACGAAATCAATTCCTAAAGAAATGCTGCCTATTGTTGATCGCCCTTTAATTCAATATATTGTTGAAGAGTGTGCTCAGGCAGGCGTTGAGGAAATTATTTTAGTTACTCACTCTTCTAAAAATTCAATTGCGGATCACTTTGATACCAGTTTTGAATTAGAAAATATGCTGGAACAGCGTATTAAAAATAAATTATTAGAAGAAGTGCGTTCAATTTGTCCTAATAATGTCAAGATTGTCCAAATTCGCCAAGGCCATGCTTTAGGTTTAGGTCATGCAATTTGTTGTGCACGCCCAGTTATTGGCAATAATCCATTTATTGTTTTACTGCCTGATGTTTTATTAAATTCACATTATTGCGATCCTCAACATGATAATTTATCAGCAATGATAAAACGTTTTGAAAAAACAGAACGTAGCCAAATTATGGTTGAACCTGTGCCAATGAGCCAAGTGCAACAATATGGTGTTGTAGATTGTGAAGGTGTTTTCTGTCCTCAAGGTAATTGGGCGCCTATTCGTCGTATCGTGGAAAAACCAAATCCTGAAGATGCACCTTCTAACCTTTCTGTTGTTGGTCGTTATGTTTTCTCTGAAGCTATCTGGGAATTATTAGATGGTCTACCTGCTGGTGTTGGTGGTGAAATTCAATTAACAGATGCGATTGATTTATTATTGAAAAAAGAAGTCGCTGAAGCATATACCTTAGTGGGTAAATCACATGACTGTGGTAATAAGCTAGGATATATGAAAGCCTTTGTTGAATATGGCCTCCATAATTCTGCGTTAAAAGAAGAATTTTCTTCTTGGATGCGGGACTTTTGTGAAAAAACATTGTTACCCAAAACAGAAGTCATAGAAGAAGATGAAGTCAGTGAAGCACAAAAGATAGTTGCTATCTTTTGAGTTTATATTGAAATAATATGCAATATGCCGACCGAGATAAGATGGCGGTCGGCAATAGCAGGAGAGAAAGGCAATGTCTTTTTGGCACTTATCTCGTTGTCATTATCTATTTTCTATCTTTTTTTTAGGTTTGTTGCTTATGGTTTCTCCCTCAATACAGGCAGCAGATACTCAAGTAGGATGGCAACAGTTTAAAGAGCGCTATATTCAGGATGATGGGCGAGTTATAGACAGCGCTAACAAAAATATTTCACACTCTGAAGGTCAAGGCTATGGCATGTTAATGGCTGTGATGAGTGATGATCATGAAACATTTAATAAATTATGGCACTGGACCGCTGCTTCTCTTTATCGTGGCGATTTAGGCTTATTTAAATGGCGTTATGAACCCGAAAATAGTGAACATACCCCTGATCCTAATAATGCAACAGATGGTGATATCTTAATTGCGTGGGCATTATTAAAAGCCGGTGAGAAATGGAATGATGAAAGTTATCTTTCAGCTTCTGATTCTATTCAACACGCTATTTTGGAACATACTTTAGTTAAGACAAAAAATTATACTGTACTTTTACCTGGTATTAATGGCTTCAAAACGCCAGAAGAAATTATTATTAACCCATCCTATTTTATTTTTCCTGCATGGAAAGATTTTTACCGCACGAGCAAAGATGTTCGTTGGAAAGAGTTAATTAATGATAGCCAGTCTTTACTTAGAAATATGCGGTTTGGTGAATATCAATTACCAACAGATTGGGTAAGTTTGTTTCCAGATGGAAAGATAGAGCCTAGTGAAAAATGGCCTGCACGATTTAGCTTTGATGCAATACGTATTCCGCTTTATTTGGCTTGGGCACACGATGAATTAGCGTTACAACCTTTTGTGCAGTATTGGCAGCAATTTGATCGTTATAAGACGCCTGCTTGGGTAAGTATTGATGCGCAAGAGCGCGCTGAATATAACCTTACTCCTGGTATGATGGCAGTGAGAGATTTAACGATGAAAACACCTATTGAAGATGTCGATTTAAGTAAAGATACAGATTATTACTCTTCGGCTTTACACTTATTAGCGGCATTTGCTCAAAACGGGCAATAAGTATATTTAGTTAATTTGAATGATAGATAGCTTAAATTCCTTTTAATACAGAGAGGCATTAAGTTATCTATTTTTTTATATCGATAGTGCTAAAAACATAAATTTCTAAATTATTTATACTTATTCGACTTTAATAAGTTAATTGTAATTCGCTATCTCTATTTGTTTATAACGTTATGTTATTTAAATAATAAATAAACTTTAATCTATGATCTAAGAATAATTTATTTAATGATATTTATGCTAAAGTTATCCCAATAACTTGATAATGTTATTAATATAATTTTTCATCAACAATAGGGGTGGATAAATGAAAGTTTCAGCACGCAATCAGTTAGTCGGTAAAGTTGTTGATATTATTGACGGTGCCGTCAATAGTGAAGTGATTTTATCTTTAGCACACGGTGAGAAACTGGCTACAATCATCACCAAAGAAAGTTGTGAAAGCTTAAATATTAAAAAAGATGGCGAAGCTATTGCGATTATTAAAGCGCCGTGGGTTGTATTAGCACTGCCTGATTGCGGTTTAAATTTCTCTGCACGTAACCAATTTGCAGGAAAAGTGACTCAAATCGTACAGGGTGCGGTGAACTCAACTGTTCATTTAGAAACGGCGAAAGGTTTAGAACTGACAGCGGTTATCACCAATGAAAGCTTACAAGAGATGAAACTGGCAAAAGGCAGTGATGTTTTAGCGCTAGTGAAAGCATCAAGTGTGATTGTGGCAACACGCAAATAATCGAGACGCTATTCTCTTAAAATATAAAAAGAGGCTAAACATCTAGCCTCTTTCTTTTTGATATTACTTATCTTTTTAGATTTATAATCCCGATCACCTTTTATGCAAGGTTACTAAAATTATTTATCAGTATCACCAGCGACTTTCAGTTTGTCGTAAATATAATTTTTATAACTGTTAACTAATTTCTCGTCTTCACAGTCATTTAATTTACCTTCACATAAATGGCGCATTTGAATGTTTGCTTTGTAGAAAGGGGATAATGGCAAACGAGCGCGCTCTAAGATCATGCCACCTAAGAAGCTAATATCAGTTAACTCGCCCGTTGTTATTGGCGCACCTTGCGATAGATTATCTCTTAAGGTGAACTGAGTAATATACGCAGGGTTATTAAAAGGTGATTGATAATTTTTTAGCTCAATATTGGGTTGGTGATCACCAAAATAGAGGAACATCGTCGGTTTTTCTCTTTGTGCAACAAAATTAGAGAAATCTTTGATGGCTGGATCACTGGTGATGATCTTTTCCATATAGTGGCTAAATTTACCTGGTGCATTACTGCTTTCTGTATGACCTGTAATTTGGTACATATCTCTATGTGATTCATCATAAGGACCATGCTCATACATGGTTAATGAGAATATAAACAGTGGCTTGTCAGTACGTTTTTTCAATACCTCTTCAACGTAACCGAGCATATCTACCGTCGATATTTTCCAGAGATTTTCTTCTAATATTCCAGGGTAGCCAAGCTCTTGAGGTTGAATGATTTCATCAATTCCCATTTTTTCATAAGCGTAACCTGCATGGTAAGCACTACGATTAAACGGAGTGAGTAAAACAGTGTAATAACCTTCTGCTTTGAGTTGGCGGAATAGACTCTCATTAAGATTATCGACAACAAAATAGAATACGGAGTTTTTACGCGCACCAAAGTCATCCGTATTTAACCCTGTTAATATAGAAAATTCAGAAAGCCAAGTACCACCACCAAAGGTTTGTACACGTAAAGGGCTTTGTGCACTGACATTTTCATCTTTTTGGAACATAAATAAATCAGGCAGTGCAACATCTGTATCAAATTGATAAATATGAGGATTAACCGTCGACTCTTGTAATAAAACGACAATATCAGGTTTTATGTCAGTTTGCGTTTCTGGCAATACGGTTTTATTCGCTTGTTCAAGGAAATAATCTGCATTTTCCTTGAAATAAGGAGGGTGATAAGCCGTTTGGTAACCAGACATGATTAAATTAGTGACAGTACCTCGTCCTCCCGGAAGTGTGCCTTCCCATTCAGCTTGCCATTTTTCTACGGTGAAATGTATAGTCGTAAACCCAATAACCATTAAGAGTAAGCTACTTATACGCAAGACTGGGCGTGATTTTTTGGAAAAATGCCACGCAATAGACATATTGATAATCAGCCATATTAGCATCGCAACCAATGCAACGCCGGCTTCCCAATAATGACCTAATGTCCCTAAATTAGAGCTATCAAAAGCCAAATCAAAATCAGAGAACATTAATGTTTCTTTGTAATAATGAACTTTGAGTTGATTAATAAACTTAGTTATCAGGAAGAGTGTGCCGGTGGTAATAACCGAAAATAAGACACGAGCTGATAAAAGAAAACAAAGAGAAAAAAGAATAAAATAAGCACCTACTGAAAGAAGTGCAGTATAAACAAACGTTGCTTTCTCAAAAACAATAAAGAGTGAGGCAATAAGAATAAGTGCAAGATAAGCACGTCCTAATATTTTTTTCATATCTCTTCCGAGTATAGCGATAAATAATCAAGGGGATATTTTACAAATATTGTAGGCGATAACCTTAAATAGGCTAAATAATTTTACTTAGCCTAAGTTAACATTTGGATTTAGAATAATCCTTTGTCTCGTAAAATATGAAGATCTTTTTTGCGGCGAGTAAATCCAGTGCGGTCAAAATACTCTAAGATTTGTACTGCTAATTTACGCCCAACAGATAACTCATCACGGAAGTCCGCGGCGGTGACACTGCCATTACTCTCATTATATTTCACAATGATAGAGGCAAATTTTTCTATTGATTGGTGTGTATAGTAGCGGTCAGCAATAATTGGAATAATTAAACCTAATTGTGCTGCTTTACGTAATAATGAGCGGATCACTTTCTCATCATTTTTCATTTCATTGGCTAGATCACGTACCCACCAAGGTTCGGATTGCTCAAAATAGATTTTAGCATTTTGCCATAGCGCATCTTGTTCTGGAGAGAAAGCAAGACCATGGGTTGGAAGATGAAGCCAGCCACGACTTTGGTTAATAGCACCTTCTTTACGTAACTGATCAATTAAGTAATAGACCAATTCATCATGATAAGTAGGTAGTGCCATCCGTTTTAAACGAGAACGACCCACACCCATTTGATCATTATGTTGTTGATGATATTCCTCAAGTGTATCGAGTAATTTCTGTTTTGCGTTATCAGCATTCTCTTTAGAAAGAATAACGCCAGCAACGCTCACTAGGTCAAAGGTTTCTAATAATTGAGTCAGTGCACTTTCAGTTAATTGTTGAGCCCAAGAAAACTGACTTAGAGAAAGTTCACCTTTTGGTAAACATAACGCTAAATTGGCACTGACGCTGTCTGCATTATCAAGTTGGTGTAACCAAGTTAAGAATTCAGCTTGTCGTTTGCCTCTACGTGGCGAGTGTAAAGATAAGACTTTCGCTGCGGCTAAGGTGCGTTGAGCACTGATATCACGCAAGATAAGTCTGTCGTTATCCACCAGCCAAAGGGGTTCATCTAGAATAAGTTCCGCTAACTGTGGTGTTTCATTAGCATCATTTAAAAGAGCAACACGACCCGTAATATGACGTGTACCGTGGTGAATATGTACAGGCTGCCAATGCTTTAAAGGTTCATCCGCAATTAAACTGACTAATATTTTATGAGATTGATAATTAGGCGCTTGAGAAAGCAACCAGTCACCACGAGAGACGTTCTCTTTACTGACATCACCTGTGATGTTAATTGCAATACGATGACCTGCACCCGCACGTTCTACGGGCTGGTTTTGTGCATGTAAGGCTCTTATTCTTACTGGTTTATCTGCACCAGTTAGCCAAAAGGTATCGCCAACAGAAATTTGTCCCGCAAGCGCAGTTCCTGTGACAACTAATCCCGCTCCTTTAATGCTAAAAACACGGTCTATTGCTAAACGAAAACGCTTATGCCATTGAGGATGTTGTTGTTCTTGCTGATGCAGATCAACAAGATAGTGGCGAAGCTCTGAAATTCCCTCCCCTGATGGGGCTGAGGTGGCAAAAATTTGAGGATCGTACCAACCTAAATTAGCTAACATCTCGGTTGTTTGTGAGCGAACTTCTTCTATTCGTTCTGGGGTAACACGATCTGCTTTGGTGAGAATAACGGTAACTTGAGGACAGCCAGCAAGACGTAAAATAGAAATATGTTCGATGGTTTGTGCCATAACGCCATCGTCACAAGCCACAATTAATAGCGCATGAGAGATCCCTCCAACGCCAGCAAGCATATTTGAAAGGAATTTCTCATGACCGGGAACATCCACAAAACCAATTGAAGTTCCATCGTCTTGACGCCAATAGGCATAACCTAAATCAATGGTCATGCCTCGTTTTTTCTCTTCAGGTAAATGGGTTGTATCTACCCCAGTAATTGCCTGTATAAGTGTGGTTTTTCCGTGGTCTACGTGACCTGCTGTCGCAAAAATCATAGTTAAAGTGCCTGTATTAATGCATTTTCATCCTCAAGACAGCGCAGATCAAGCCACAGGCGACCATCAGTAATTCGACCAATAATCGGCTTTTCTAAATTACGCCAATGCGCGGCTAACGCATCTAACTGGCTACCTTTTCCATCTTTGGCTTCAAAGGTAAGTGCTGCACTCGGTAAGCTTTCAATAGGTAACGAACCACTGCCTATTTGAGAAGCACATGAGGATATCGTGATATGGTAATTATCCCCATAATATGCCTGAAAATGAGGCAATAACCGTTGCGCCATGTCATTAATTTCTGTTTGTGTCCGAGTTAACAAACGTAATGTCGGAATTTCAACAGCCATTTTTTCAGGTTGCTGATAAAGGCGTAATGTGGCGCCTAAAGCAGCTAATGTCATTTTATCAACGCGTAATGCACGCTTTAAAGGATGGCGTTGAATCGCCTCAATCCATACTTTTTTACCTAAGATTATCCCCGCTTGTGGGCCACCTAATAATTTATCACCCGAGAAGGTAACAAGATCGATACCTTGTTGTAGATAATCTTGAGGCATTGGCTCTGAAGGTAAGCCTAATGCGGCTAAATTAGTCATTGAGCCACTGCCTAAATCGATAGCAGTCGGTAAGTTCATTTCTTTACCAAGTGCGGCAAGTTCATCGCCATGCACTTCGGCGGTAAAGCCTTGAATACAATAGTTGCTAGTATGAACTTTCATTAGCAAACCAGTATTCTCATTAATGGCGTTACGATAATCTTTAAGGTGAGTACGGTTTGTTGTTCCCACTTCTTTGAGTGTACAGCCTGCTTGTGTCATTACATCAGGGATACGAAAAGCGCCGCCAATCTCAACTAATTCACCACGAGAAACAACAACCTCTTTATTGGGTGCAACAGTGGCGAGCATCAGTAAAACGGCAGCAGCGTTGTTATTAACGATACAGGCATCTTCTGCCCCTGTTAACTCACATAACAAATCAGCGATAGCGCGATCGCGGTGTCCTCTTGATGCGCCATCAAGAGAATACTCTAAGGTTGCTGGTGAGCGCATAACTTGGCTAACTGCTTCAATGGCGGATTCTGCCATTAATGCACGCCCTAGATTAGTGTGTAAAACGGTACCTGTTAAATTGAAAACAGGTTTAATCGAGGATTTTCGTTGTAATGTAATGCGATTTTTTAATTCATCCACCCAATGGTTATGCCATTGTGGTAACTCATTTTCTTGACGAATAATGATACGCGCTTCTTCTTGTAACTTTCGTAAATGCTCTGCAATAAATGTCTGACCATAAGAAGCCACTAGGGCTTGAATATCGGCTTGGTGCAGTAACTTATCAATAGACGGTAGTTGGCTGTAAAGTGAGCGCATATCATTTGTCATGCTAATACCTAATTATTATTCATTTGGGAACAGGAATGGATTAATGCTACTACGAGCAAAGCCTTCTTCTTCCATTTTTGCATCAAGAACAATAGACGCTAAATCGTCAGCAATAGCATCCACATTGGCATCTTTTTCTTGATATAAAATTTTCAGATAGCTTCCACAATCACCACAGCTTTCTGCTTTTACAGGCGCATTTTCGCTGTCTAAAGACCAGTAATTTAATTTACCTGTTAATTCACAGTTGGTGCATTTAATGCGTACAACATGCCACTGCGTTTCACATAAATTACAGTGTAAATAGCGTAAACCTTGTGTTGTGCCGATTTGTACCATGCTTGCCACAGGCATACTGTTACAAACTGGGCAGAATTGACGATTTTCACCGTATTCTGTTTTAGCCTTACCAGGAATATTCGCCGCTAATTGTGCCCAGTAAAGAGACAAGGCTGCCCAAATAAAGACAGACTTATCTGCTGAGACTTTTGAATATTCATCATTGAGTAACGCAGTTGCCATTTCTTCTAATTCAGTTTCAGAAGCTTTAGAGAGATTTTCTAAAGTGATAGTGGCACTTTCAGGCACAACTGGACGTAATTCAGCAATAATCGAGGCTAATAAAGCATGCCAATGTTTACTGCGTTTGAATGTTTTTCTATCTAAAGGCGCTACACCGACTTGCTGTGTCAGGAGTGGGGCAAGATCGACGACTAATGGATTGTCATGAAGTGCTTTTTCTTGAGCCTTGACAATTTCTGCCGCAAATTCAAGGTAATCTGCGAAAGGATTATCTTTTGCTAGTGTTTGAAAACGTTCAGCACGACGTTGATAAAGGTTTTTCAGATTAGGGAATAATACGGGTGGAATAAAACTAATTCCTTTTTCTGATTGCTCTTTACCTAATTGCTCTTTAGGAACGATGCGAATACTCATAACGTTCTATCTTCCTATTATCATAAATTTTATAGTGAATACCCACAGGGTTTGGCTTCAGAATAAATCAAATGCAAACACGAAGCCATGACAGTGGGTAATAATAGCGTGATTTTATTGTTTTTTACGTCTTAAAAACGGGCGTAAATTGAATAAAAAACGGAGGCTAACAAGCCTCCGTTTGTTCAGAAATACACTTTAGGGCATTATTTCTGTGACTGCTTTTCGGCTTCTTTTTTCTCTTCTTCGAGAATTTCACGATACCAACGAGGGTGATGCTTTTTAGCCCAACCACGAGTTACCCAGCCTTCAATCATGCTACGAATTGAACCTTTCACCCAGAACGCCGCATAAGCGTGAACAAATACGGTGATTATCAGTAAGATTGCTGATAATGAGTGAACTAATAAGGCGATTCGAATCACTGGGATCGAGAAATATTCTGCGAAATAAGGGCGCCAAATGATAATGCCACTGACAGTCAGTAAGATAAGGCTGATACTTAACATCCAGTAAATGCCTTTCTGACCAAGGTTGTAGTGACCAATATCGCCAGCTTCTTCATTTTGCAGTACTTTATGAATATTTTTAGCCCAGACTAAGTCATCTTTATCAATAAAGTTATACTTCAAGTATCTGAAGAACATAAAGAGAAAGAGAATGGCCATTGCACTACCCACAAATGGGTGTAACAGACGCGACAGTTCTGGTGTACCTAAAATATTCATGAACCAGTTCAGAGATGGGAAGAAGAAACCCAATCCGCTGATTGCTGTGAACAGAAAGACAATCACAACGACCCAGTGGTTTATACGCTCTGATGCGGTATGGCGAAGAATTTTATCACCTTTCTTCTTCATCATTTCTGCTCCTCCTTATTCACAGAGGTCTGTGTTTTAGAAGATGCTTCCATCTCTTTGAGCGCTTCTTCTTCGTCTTCTTCAGTTGTACGGTTTGGACCGACACCTAAATAATGGAAAATAGCACCCGCGAAGGTTGCGGCAAAACCAACAGCGGCTAATGGTTTCCAGATACCTTTCCAGAATTTAACGGTTGAGCTAATTTCTGGGTTTTCTGGTAAACCATGATACAGATTTGGTTTGTCAGCATGATGGAGAACATACATGACGTGCGTACCACCCACGCCTTGTGGATCGTAAAGACCCGCGTTGTCGTAACCACGAGTTTGTAGTTCTGCAACTCGCTCACCTGCAAGATTGATCATGGCTTCTTTCGAACCAAAATGAATCGCGCCTGTTGGGCAAGTTTTCACACATGCAGGCTCTTGACCGACTTCTACACGGTCAACACATAACGTACATTTGTAAGCACGGTTATCTTCTTCATTAATGCGAGGCACATCAAAAGGACAACCTGCGATACAATAACCACAACCAATACAGTGTTCTGATTGGAAATCAACAATACCGTTAGCGTATTGAATGATTGCACCTTCTGCTGGGCATGCTTTTAAACAGCCAGGATCAGCACAGTGCATACAACCATCTTTACGAATTAACCACTCCAGTTTGCCATTCTCTTCAACTTCAGAGAAGCGCATGACTGTCCATGATTTTGCCGTTAAGTCCGTTGGGTTATCATAAACACCGACGTTAGTGCCAATCTTATCGCGAATATCGTTCCATTCAGAACAAGCAACCTGACAGGCTTTACAGCCGATACACGTTGTTACGTCGATAAGTTTTGCCACTTCTTCCTTGTAATCCCGCACATGAGGTGCGGGAGTAAGGGAATTGGTGGCAGAGCGACGAATAATGTCTTGGGATTGCAGTGACATAATTTATCTCCTTACACCTTTTCCACATTAACAAGGAACGCTTTAAACTCAGGCGTTTGTGTATTCGCATCACCCACGAATGGCGTTAACGTATTCGCAATAAAGCCTTTCACTGCAACACCTTCAAAGCCCCAGTGAATAGGAATACCAATGGTATCGACTTTGCGCCCATCAACATCAAGGGTTCTAATACGTTTAGTGACCACCGCTTTCGCTTTGATATAACCACGTTTTGAGCTGACTTTAACGGTATCGCCTTGAACAATGCCTTTTTCTGCGGCTAAACGCTCACCAATTTCAATAAATTGTTGTGGCTGAATAATCGCATTTAAGCGCGCATGCTTAGTCCAGAAGTGGAAGTGTTCGGTTAGACGATAAGTTGTACCGACATATGGGAAGTCTTCTGCTTTACCCATATCTTTCCAGTCATCTTCAAAGACACGTGCTGCTGGGTTTGAAACCACATTCGGGTGCAGTGGGTTAGTACCCAATGGTGTTTCAATTGGCTCATAGTGTTCAGGGAATGGACCTTCTGCCATCTTATCGATAGCAAACAGACGTCCCATACCTTCTGGCTGCATAATAAATGGACCAACATCAGAACCCGGTGCAGCGTTGCTATAATCAGGTACATCAATACCTGTCCATTTGCTGCCATCCCATTCGATTAACTTACGTTTAGGATCCCAAGGTTGACCTTGTGGGTCTGCCGATGCGCGGTTATAAATAATGCGACGGTTAAGAGGCCATGCCCATGCCCAACCTAATGTGTTACCCAACCCTGATGGGTCTGAGTTATCACGGTTAGCCATTTGGTTGCCTTTCTCTGTCCAGCTACCTGCGAAGATCCAACAGCCACTCGCGGTTGTACCATCATCACGTAACTGAGCAAACGAGCTAAGCAGTTGACCTTTTTTCAGAATGATATTGCCATCAGCGTCTTTTAAATCGACTAAGGCTTTACCATTACTTTCTTGTGCCACTTCTGCGGATGTTGGATTATCAGGATCAAAATAATCCCAAGTCATATTCAACACCTGTTCTGGCATCGCACCGCCTTCCTCTTTATAGAGTTGGCGTAAACGATGGAAAATACCAGATAAAATCTCAGCATCAGGGATAGCAACACCTGGTGCATCACCGCCTTTCCAGTGCCACTGTAACCAGCGACCAGAGTTAACGATAGAACCGTCTTCTTCTGCGAAACAGGTTGTTGGTAGACGGAAGACTTCGGTCTGGATATCTTCTGTTTTAACGTCGTTCTCTTCACCGTGATTCTGCCAAAAACACGCTGTTTCAGTGTTTAGCGGATCCATAGTGATAAGGAATTTCAGTTTTGATAATGAACGAATAACTTTGTTCTTATTCGGGAATGAGGCAACAGGGTTAAAGCCTTGGCAGATATAGCCATTAACTTCACCTTTATCCATCATCTCGAAATATTGCAGAACATCGTAAGGCTTATCCCACTTAGGTAATAGTGAGAAGCCCCAATCATTATCACGTTGAGCATTATCGCCATAGAATGTCTTCATCATGCTGACGAAGAATTTAGGATAATTGCCCCAGTAGTTAACTTGTCCCGGTACTGTCGCTTTTGGCGTATTTGCAGCTAAGTAGGTTTCTAATGAAGTCTGCTTTTCAGAAGGCAGCGTCATATAGCCTGGTAAGCTTTGAGATAATAGACCGAGGTCAGTTAAGCCTTGAATATTGGAGTGACCACGTAGTGCGTTAACACCGCCACCAGCCATACCCATATTACCTAACAGTAATTGGATCATTGCCATGGTACGAATGTTTTGAGCACCAACGGTATGTTGAGTCCAGCCTAATGCATACAGGAAAGATGCTGTTTTATCTTTCGCTGCTGTTTCAGCAATATATTCACAGACTTTTAAGAAATCATCTTTTGGTGTACCACAAATCTGAGTAACTACATCAGGCGTGTAACGGCTAACGTGTTGTTTTAACAGATTCCAGACACAACGAGGATGTTGTAATGTGGTGTCGCGTTTTGCGAAACCATTTTCATCCATCTCGTAGTTCCAAGTGGTTTTGTCGTATTTACGTTTTTCAGCGTCATAGCCACTGAATAGACCATCGTCAAAATGATAGTCTTCACGGACAATCAAGCTGGCGTTGGTATAGGCCCAACCCAGTGGTTGGTCATCGCACCGCGACCAAATGTTGGAGCAAGACTTGCTACCGTTGGTCCGTGTCAGACACGCGCTTGGTTATCGACAGCCAGCATCCCAAGAGCTCTTGAGAATTTCTGAGTTAAAAACCCAGTTTCATTGCTTGCTGCAGAGGCGCAAAGCATACCCGTTGTTAACCAACGGTTGACTTCAACACCTTCTTTATTGAATTTCTGGAAGTTGGCATCGCGGTCTTTTTTGATTAAGCGCGCAATACGATCAAACGTTTCTTCCCATGAGAGTTTTACCCATTTATCCGAGCCGGGTGCACGGTATTCAGGGTGTTTTAAACGACCTTCACTGTGGATGAAATCCACAAGACCAGCACCTTTAGGGCATAATGCACCGCGGTTTACTGGATGGTCTGAGTCACCTTCAATATGGAATATTGTTTCTTTTGCGTTTTTCGCGCCATCGCCCAGACTATACATTAATAGTCCACAACCGACAGAACAGTACGTACAGGTATTGCGGGTTTCGCGGGCTCTCAGTAATTTATACTGACGTGAGCCAGCTAGCGCAACTGCTGGTGCAAAACCGAGCGCCGCCGCTGTAGTACCTGCCATACCGCCAGCACAGATCTTAAAGAACTGTCTTCTGCTGACCTGCATGGGGTCTCTCCTCATCATACATTGCTTTTACTGACTCTGATTTTCTTCACGAAAATGGAGCTGATTGTTTTTTTATTCCTATTATCCTTAATAGGATCAGGTTCATTGCCTGATAGGTAGTGTAAAATCGTTTTACCCGTATTGTTATTATGTATTAATAAATTTAGGAATTCATCTTATGGATGAAACAAAATCGACAAAATTGTTAACTAAACGTGTAATCATTGGCGTAGATCAAACAATTGTGCAACACAAAGGATCGCTTAGCATACAAGAAGACGATTATATTGCACTCGAAGTTCCTGTTGCATTAGTGTACAACGGAATCTCTCACGTTGTTATGATGGCAAGCCCTAAAAATTTAGAGTTGTTCGCTGTCGGATTTTCTTTATCCGAGGGCATTATAGAGTCTTCTAATGAAATTCGCAGTATTGAAATTGTGGAAAGTTGTAACGGAGGCATTGAAGTTCAAGTTGAATTATCAAGCCGACGCTTTATGGGATTAAAAGAGCGACGCCGCAATATGACAGGACGTACTGGCTGTGGTATTTGTGGAACTGAACAGCTAGAAGAGATTTTCCGACCTATTACACCGTTACCTTTTACACAAACGTTCTCACTTTCAAATCTTGATAAAGCCTTAGAGCAGATGACAACCGTTCAAGAAATCGGTGAGCTAACGGGGTGTACACATGCTGCTGTTTGGTTGTCGCCAGAAGGTGAAATGCAAGGTGGATGTGAAGATGTGGGTCGTCATGTTGCACTTGATAAGCTTTTAGGTATGAAAGCACAAGAAAAGTGGCATGAAGGCGCGGTATTGGTCTCAAGCCGAGCAAGCTATGAAATGGTACAAAAAGCGGCTATGTGTGGTGCAGAAATTTTATTTGCCGTTTCTGCTGCAACCTCTTTGGCGGTTGAAGTTGCTAATAAATATAATGTTACGCTGGTGGGTTTTTGCCGTCGCGGAAGAGCTACGGTATTTACTCATCCACAACGATTGATTGATTAGAGCGTGTTGATCTTTGCTGCTTATTTTTACTGCAAAAAAAGCTTATGCTTATAAAGCAACCTGTTCAACTATTTTGGCATTGATTGATATTAACAATGACCACTTAAAATAAAAACAGACATTAAAAATAGCCCTACGGATTCGATTAAAAAACGTTTCACTCATTTTATTCTGTGTTGAGAGATTCTAGCCTAGTTCACTAGGCGGTGAATCTCTCGCCTTGCCTAAAATGCTTTTAATTCGAATAAAAATTGACCATCAAAGTTCAACACGCTCTAAATAAAATGAAATTTTTAAAAACAGGTGTAATCTTTTTATGTAACGATTGGCACCTGGTTAATTTTTCTCTTTTATGGCCACAATGCCCCTAACTTGTAATCCCACTCTTTAGGTTTGATGGGGATACGTCCTGCATTTGGGGTAAAGGTCATTTCACTAAAGATAAGCCTATTCTCAGACATTAAAAAATCAACTCGACAATAATTAAAGTCATTTGCCATTTTAGTGGCTAATTGCAACATATTTTCAAATTGAATTGGTTTTTCAACAAGTTCTGGTGTGTTGGGATCTTCTAATGTGATGGGTTGTAACTGCCAATTTGTATCATATACATTTATATATTCATTCCCTTTGGTATCAGAAAGATCAATTTCAGCATAATGAGGCTGACCATTAAAACAGTGAAGACGACAAGTCGTTGGTATCATTGGATTTTGTGTGTCAAATAAATCAATATATTCTTCACAGATGATTTGAGCTTTGATATTTTTATAATGCCATTCACGCGTGACGGGATAGAGATTACGTTTTAAATGAAATTGAAGTTTTTTCTTTGCTTTTTCAAAATCAAACGTTGCTTTATCAAGGCAGATAATTGTACTACCACTATCATGATTACATTTGAGTACAAAACGTGAAGGAAGTTGAGTGATATCGATTTCATCAGGGTGAGAATAGGTGTTAATGATAGGAACCAGATAGTGTGGGCCAATCTTTTCTATTACATAATCTCTGACTTTGATTTTATCTGCTAAGCGTGTATAAATTGGATTTCTATCGAATAACATACGTGCATTGATTTTTTCATTAAGTGACGTCGGTATTTTAAAGTTTGGTTGATAGCCTAAGTTACGAATAAACTTATTCTTTAAATACACTCGATCAGGTAATGCGATAGTTCGAAACTGTTTGAAGTAGTATTCTATGATTTTCATAAGCTAATGATTATTTTAAATAGATAAGTGAAATAAAAACTAACTTTTCTGTGAGTTAAATTTCTATCTAAAGAAATAATTAAATTAAATAGAAATTAAGAGAATAATGTCAGTCATTGATATGCTTATATTTTTTATTTATATAAAATTAGAAAGTATTAACGTAGGTTAATATTCAAAATACTTATTTTAATAAAAGGAAAAATGACGACATTAAGAGAGCGTTAATAAAAAGGAATATTGATTAAGAATATATTAATTTGATGACCATTTAGTTATATGAATTGGTTTATCCCAATTATTAAAGCGTAATCCTTTGCCTGTTCTATTTCCGTGAGCATCTAATATCTCATAGTACTCTTCAACGATTTGGCTACGACCACGTTGCCATTCATTGGTTGTTGCAAAAGGATCAATTAAATAGATATCACCGACAACAGTATATAACTCACCTAAATAGCGAACTTTTTTTGTACTACTACTTGAATAGTGAGAAAACATAATTTGGTAGGTTTTATAGTGTTCAGGCTGACCATAAGGGCCATATTTCATTGCAATATAACGGATACCTTGAGGATCAGAATGGCTTGCACCACCTGGAACAGGCATATCTGGCGTGATATTAAAAAGAGTATATCGAGAGGTTGCAGTTGGTTGTCTTAATGCTTGACGATAACTTTGCGTATCAAGCCTAGAAGATCCCCATGTTCTATCCACCAGTCCATCTCCTGAATAACAAGAGAACGATAATCCTAATAATGAAAGAATTATAAATAGGGACTTAGCAGACATAAATACTCCTTGATTGCCATTATGATGCCAAAAAATAAGGTATTTGTTCCGTGAAACAGAGATGTATAACCCTGTTATTTCTAGCTGTTATCTTATTTCATTCCAAAAGGTTATCAAAAGTAAAGGATAAGTGCTTATCAATTCATTTTTTTGGTTATTAATTTTATTTATTTATTTTATGTTAGAATAATAATAAAGGAAAATAATGTAGGATTAATGATTAATCATGGATACACGTTTATTGAACGCATTTGTTGTTTTAGCTGAAACAGAACATTTTGGTGAAGCCTCATCAAAGCTTTGTATTAGCCAGCCAGCACTCACTAAACAGATAAAAACGCTGGAATCTCAATTAGGTATCACTCTTTTTCAACGTGGACGTCATGGTGCAAAATTAACGCCTGAAGGTCAGTATTTACTGAATCAATCTCAATCAGTTTTAAGAGAAGCCCGAGTTCTAGAAAAACAGGCTCGTCAATTAAGTGAACCCCCAAAAGCAGAACTTTATGCAGGATTGGGTTTGTCCTCATTAAATTTTATTACGCCAGTATTGGCAAAATTTAATCACGCTCACCCTGATATTACCGTCCATATTGATGATATGCCTTCTAACAAAATGGAAGATAAGTTGCTTTTAGGTGAGCTTGATCTTGCATTTTCACGTTTACCCGTTACAGCGCCATTAAAAGGTATTTCATTAGTACAAGAGCGACTGATGTTAGCAATCCCCACGCAAACTATTCGGGTGTTAGAGGTTGATGATGATCCATTACACTACTTTAATACGCTTGGGCTTATTCAGTTGGTGCCTGAAAAAGGAAAAAAACTGCATCAACAAATCGATGATTTTTTGCAGCATCATCAAATCAAACCCCGTGTATTACAGCAATCGCAAGATATTCAAACGCAGTTAGCGTTAGTTGCTGCTGGATTAGGAATGGCATTGGTGCCTAAAAATGCAGAACTTATTTGTGACAAACAAAAAGTGACTTTATTGCCGTTATCGGGTTTGTATACACAATGGGAAATAGGTGTTATTTGGAATAATAATATACAGAATAAAGATCGTGATATTTTTATAAAAATAATTTCTGAGGAAATAAATAAAATATAATGAATAAAAAAAGGTTTTAATTTTAGCAATGATTATATTTTCAATATATAACTTATAATAAAGCTAAGATACCTAATAAATATTAATTAGTTTTAAAAGAAATAAAGATAAATAATTGCGAGTTTGTTCACAAAAATAAACATAAAATATTTATTGCTTTTTTATGTATTTAAATAAAAAATTAAGTTAAATCATTTAATTAATTTAATTCTCATCATATAAGTAGGGTTAATTAAAATCTCTGTAATTAAAATGTGTTATTTACAATAAAAGCGATTTATTTAATATTACCTACGCCAGAAACAGCAAGCTTTATATTCGAAAGTGAAGCTGTAAAGATAAAATATGAATATCTCTGTAAGTGGCTACTTGTTATTTATAATAAGTAGCCACACCCTCAAACTAATAATATGGAAATTATTATGAAGAAACTGAATAAATTAGCGAGTGCACTGTTTATATTAATGGGCACTCATGCTGTACAAGCAGAAATCCATTCTAATCAAAGCGGGCCTTTAACGACGATGGAAGTGGGGGCAAGTGACCCTATCCAACGTGGTGATCATCAAATGCCTGGTGGTGCACCAGGTGTTGGTATTAGTACCGTCGGAGGTGGAAAAAAAATTGGTTTTGCTTCGCTAACATCGCCAAGAATGAGTGGTGGAGCGGATACTCATGGTGTTTATACTATTCAACCTAATGCTAATTCTCCCTCAAGTCACAGTAATATGGGCGTTTTTCATTTTGCTAAAATCACGGATGCTAATGTCTATTTTGGTGACTGGGCAAAAACAACATCAGCAACGGATGCGACACATCAAACCTATTATGTCGGTAAAGATGTGACAACCACATTACCGACAGATAGCGCCACTTATACGGTAACGGGTATTAGCCAATACAGCGGTAGTAACCTACTTTCAGGTACGTTTGATGTTGATTTTTCACAGAAGAAAATCGAAGGTTCATTAGCGAATAGCCAACGCACAGTTGAGTTAGAAGGTGGAAATCTTTATACCGCAAATAACCAAGTGACGTTTTCTGCGAATGCAAAAGAGGGCACAACATCAGGGATTGTTGAAGGAGCTTTCTTTGGTGAAAGCGCTGAAGCGTTAGCGGGTATTGTGGTGTTTAGTTCGGATCACACAAAAGATATCGGTTTTGGTGGTACGAAAAATAGCAGTGAAAGTGAAGAAACAACAGCAAGCACGGATGCTTCTTAATTTTTTCAAAAATAATATTATAAATTTGTTTGGTAATACAATCGGTTAATTCTTTTAAAAGTGGTATTAGTGGTCATTAAGCTAAATGTTAGCAACAGATAATCTGGTATAGGGTTATCTGTTTTTTTTTATCAAAAATAAACCAATCTTAAGGAATAGGTCGGTTTTTATTATAAGGATATACTATGAATTATTATCGACCTTTAATAAGAAGGCTATTGGCTTTACTGCTTATTTTATTATCATTGAATAGTATGGCGATAGAAAATAATGATAAATTATTGCGTGATCAATTTAATAAAAGAAGTGTCGCGGAAATTGGTCAGCAACTTTATCACTATTTGCAACAACAGCAGTGGCAAAAAGCAGAAAAATTACTGTTTTATTATCAACAGCTACCTCAATATGAAGTCTTACTTGTCAATTATGCAAAGGCGTTACTGGCACAAAATAGAGGCGATTTTTTAAACGCTGAATTTTATTATCAGCAGCAACTTAAACAAAAAGCCGATTTTATCCCAGCTCAAACAGGGTTAATTCAGCTTTATTTTCATTTGCGAGAATATAAAAAAGCACAATTACAACTTAATCAACTGAGCAATATGGTTGATTTACCTAAAGATATTATCCACTCTATTGAGTTTTATAGGGTTAAGTTAGCCTCTTATTTTCAAGGCCAACGTTTCTATCAACTTAGCTTCTTTTATGATGATAATATTAACCATGCACCTGATTTACCTGAGCAAATCGTCTCGCATTCCACTCAAAGAAAAATAACACTAAGAGGTGCCAAACCCATTGCATCAACAGGTCTTACTCATTACTTTTCTTTTTATCAGCCTTTTATCATTTATTCTCACCATACTTTTTCTTCTTATAATTATGTACGATATATAGATTATCACTCCCACCGTAGCGCTAATTTTTTTGCATTATATACACAACTGGGTTATCGCTACCAAAAGTCTCAATATCAATGGTTAATGACACCTTATTACGAAATAAAAAAATCACAAGCTCAATATGAATATCAAGCATGGGGAAGTGAAACACAATTTTTTTATTTTATTAATAAAAAGCAAACTATTAATTTATCTTTTGATTATAAAATAAAGAAATATCAAATAGCGTTAAATAATTTAAATAGTCAGCAACTTAGTTATAGTGCTAATCATAACTATTATTTAAATAATAGAGTTCATTTAGTTAATCAATTAAATTATCAATTAGGTCGTAAAAAAAATACTTTATTAAATTATCAGCTGTATGGTATAAAAATAGGCGTTTATTATCCATTGTTAGAAGATTGGCATATATCTCTTTTTTTACAGTATCAATTTAAACACTTTAATAACTATAACCCTTTATTAAAAAAGAGAAGAAAAGATAATAGCTTTGTTTTTACAACCAATATTAAAAATAAATCACCCTTTATTTTAGGGTTTTATCCCGCAATAGAATTACGTTATACCCGAAGATTAAGCAATGTGGATTGGTTATATCAGTATCAGCAACATGAAGTGTTATTTAAATTAGAAAAACAATTTTAATTAAATAAGTTACTTCCTTTATCAATTGAATAGGTAAAACAATGCATATAATGCTTTTTAGAAAGCGGAAAATTGTTTCAATCTTCGTTTCTCTCTCGCTATTTTCCCCGTGTTTTTATCTGCAAGCCAAAGAAGATAAAACCGATCTTGGTCATATTCAGATTTCAGATAATAAAGAAAAAGATAAACAAGGGTATGCTCAAGTTTATGAAAAAGATGTCTCTAATGTTTATTTAGGCAAAGAACTATTAGAGCGTTATCAAGGGGTATCGCCAGCGGACTTACTAAAAAGCGCAATTGGAGTTTATAGTGGTGAAGCGCGTAATGGTGGGGCGCTTGATCCAAATATTCGCGGTATTCAAGGGCAAGGGCGAATTCCTGTTACTGTTGATGGGACAGAGCAAGCGATTACCGTTTATCGTGGTTATAGTGGTGCCTCTAATCGTAACTATATTGATTCTAATTTGATTAGTAGTATCTATATTGAAAAAGGCCCTTCATTAACCCCAGATATGAAAACAGGGATTGGTGGCGGTATAGCCATAAAAACCTTAGATATTCGTGATATTGTGCCTATCGGTGACTCTTTTGGTATTAATTTTAAAGGAGATATTAGTAATAACGCTACACGGTATAAAGAAGTTTATACAAATATGATTGAAGATTATCGCTATTATCCGAAATTCTATCAGCAAAATGCTTACATTATTGATCCTGCCTTAGAAATCACCCCTCAAAAAAGTAAAATACAAAACTTTCAAGATTATTCATTTCGTCTTGGGGTAGGTTTTGAAGAAGAAAAATTTAATTTATTATTTGCTTATGCATTACGAGAAAAAGGAAATTACTTTGCAGGAAAGAGAAATGCTAGAAATTATAGTGAAACAGATAAGGATTTACTTGAATCAGTTCATGTAAAAGATGGGGGAAGAAACTTTGAGCCTTATTTGCCTTTTATTGCTCATATTTATCGCCCAAATAATGAAGTACCGAACACTTCCAATCGCAGTCGCTCTATTTTAGTTAAGGGAACATTATTTCCTGAATCAATGCACCATTTTTCCATTAATTACCGATACACAGACTTACTGTTTGGCGATATTATGCCATCACGTTTAAGTTGGGTTCGTTATGATAAAAATTTGGTAAATCAATGGCCGTTAGGAAATATTACACAACAAGCAGGAGTATTAACTTATCAATATAAACCAGAAGATAAACAAGCAGATTTATTATTAAGATTGTGGGGAAATTTAACCACAGGACATACCAATACTCGTGGTGGTAAGCCAAGAGAGCCAAAAAAAGTTGATTCGTTTGCTAATAGAAATACCGAATGGGAACTCAGTTATGATACTGGATTTATTGATACTTCTTCTCTGTATCAAGAAAATAACCGTTACGGTATTGATTTATCTTCGATATTTAAATTATCACCCCAATTTTCCATTTCATTCTCCAGTCATTATCAATTTGAAAAATTAGATAGTGATGAATTAGACTTACCTGCAGGTTTTGATTTTGTTACCTCAGGGCGTGGCGGGCAACGTCATGAAATTAATTTAGCCCTTTCCACAGATTGGAAACCGATTTCTTGGTTAGCCATTACTGCTGGCGGCAAATATCACTATTATCACTTAACAGATACTTTTTTAAATAATAAGCGGAAAAATAAAGTAAAGGGTTATGAGAGAACGCCTTCTGTTAGAGGATATATCGTAAGATATAACAGAACATTGACACAGGAAGAGTGTTATTTAATTGGTGCTCTATGTGGAATTACGGAAAAACAATTACCAGAAAAATATAAAAGAATAATGGGAAATTCTGAACTTAGAGAAAAAAGAAGGGGAGTACAAGAATATAAATTAACTCATCCAGACTATGAAGAATTACCTGATAATATAAAAAAAGAAATTAATCGTATAATAAAAACTTCAAAACAAGTACATTTTGAAAATAAAGAATATCTCCGAGATGAAAATGAAAATATTGTGGTTAACTCTACTACAATGATCCCAATGAAAACAGAGTTATTATATTGGGGGTTTGATGAAAATGGAGAGTTATTAAAAAGTAATAATATTTTGTTAAACGGTTATCTTAATATGGATGAAAAAGTAGTTCACCCAATTACAGGTAAATGGGTTAATAAATATGAAATGGGGGTGACAAAGCCAATCCCTATTTATCTTGATGATGATAAAGATAATTTTGCACCGGAGCCTAGCTATCAGCATGGGGCATTTTCACCTCTAGTTTCTGCGACGGTGTATGCCAACGAGATATTACGTTTTTATGGGCGTTATACTGAGCAACTGCGATTACCTAATTTATTTGAAGACACCAGTGGTTTTTCAGGGTCAAAAGCCCGTTATTACGGCTTTAAATTAAAACCAGAACGAGCCAAAAGTACAGAGTTTGGTGTTGTGTTTGATTTGACCGATTGGCTTAATATAGAGCGCCATGCTGATATTAAAATAAATTATTTTTATACCAATATTGAAAATGTGTTTGATAGAGATGCTAATTGGCAAATTAGGCAATTTGAAAAGCAAAAATTAGAAGGGTTGGAAGTTCAAGCACGTTTTGATAACGGTTTTATTTTTATGGATACTGCTCTTGTGTACAGTCATAAAAATAAGGTGTGCGATAAAAATGCCTTTAGTCACTATGATCCTTCTGGGTTATTAGGGATTAAAGAGTGTATGACGGGTGGTTATCCTGGAGGTTTTTTACGTACTTCTATTCAACCTAAATATTCAGTTAATTTACATTTAGGGACTCGTTGGCTAGATAATAAATTAGAAGTTGGAAGCCGTTGGCTCTATTCATCAGAAGTAGAAAATAAAGATGAAAAATGGTTAAAAGAAAAGTTACCAAGAGACATGTACGGTCAAAATAATAACCCGATGCGTTGGGCAAAAGTTTTTACCGTTGATGCCTATATTAACTATCAATATAGCCCTAATTTATCTTTTGAAATAACGGGCAGTAATTTATTAAACGAATATTACATTGATCCATTAACGCGATCAGGTATGCCTGCACCGGGAAGAACGTTCCGATTAGGTGTGACTGCACAATTTTAATTAAAAGAGAGTAAGGAGCTTTTATTTATGTTGGCACTTTCTGTCAGGCATCCGTTTAATATTTATTATTGGCTAATAGGAATATCGTTAGTTTATATCGCCATATTAAGTTGGGTGTTACGTTCACTTTCTATGACAGAAAGTGCGCACCATATTCATCAGCAACAAGAAAATACATTATCTGTCTATCAAGTGGTATTTTCACTACCTCAACAATCGACAGTCGTGCCAGAGCCTTTAGTGGAAACGGAACCTCAAGAAACGCCCATTGTTTTACCCAGTACCGAAAAAGGGGAGTTTGTTGAAGCACCAAAGAAAATACCTGAAAAACCCAAAGAAAAACCCAAAGAAAAACCTATACCCATAAAACCAATCACATCAGTGAAGAAGCCAGTGGTACAAAAAAAAGTAGAGCCAATAAAACAGCGTGATTTAGAAAACCAAATCGCACAAACGACATCTGAATCATCGGCAGAAAGCTTAACGCAACATACTGTAAGCTCGTTAGCAGGAAGAAGTCACGCATTAAGCGAGAAAGGAATAGGGCAAGGTGAATCTGACAATCACTATATTAGTTCACTGCGTCGAGAAATAGAGCGCCATAAACGTTATCCCTCACAAGCGCGTCGCATGCAACATGAAGGTCAGGTTGTGGTGAGTTTTTCACTAACATCAGAAGGTGCGGTTTCAAGGGTTGAGATAGAAAGTACTTCAGGTATTTCTTCTCTTGATAATGCGGCCATTGCGGCGGTTAAACGTGTAAAACCCATCGGCCCTAAACCCGAAAGTCTATTAAACCCTTTAATTGTTTCATTAGATTTTCAATTAAATTAATAAGCTAACGAAAACACCTAAGCGTGATTTTGACTTAGGTGTTTTTATTAGAATTGATGGCTAAAACAGCACAGTAATATCCGCTAATACCGTATCAGGTTTAGAAAAGTGTAAATAAAAATAAAGATTGGATTCGTTTTCACGTATGAATAAATAGTCTAATTCAAGCTGATAGGTACGAAAATAGGCTTTGTTATTTGTTACTGGATGATTAAGTAGAGGTGTTATTTTATAAACGACATTGTCCTGATTTAGGCCAAGCGAAAATGTATTTGAAGCAATTAAGGTTCCGTTAATGGCATTACCTGTTCTCACTGAAACTGAAAGTGACTGTTCACTTTCAGTTGCGCACTGTAATAACACCTTCATTTTTTGTGAATTATCTGTTTTTCCAATCGTTTCTTCTGAAGGCAAGCAAAAATAGGCTTCTTGATTTAACAAAATACAATTTTTACCTACCAGCAGGTCACTATACCCATACTGAGCTTTACTTAGTTGCGTATCAAACCCATGATTTAAATCCAGTTCGTAGCTTTTTTGTGGTATTGGCAAGTGGTTTTTAGTTTCTAGTGTAAGAGATGCATAACCGTCATAAAAACGGAATATAGGTGCCGATTCTGTTAGCCAAGCACCAGAATCATCATGGCATTGTTTGCCATTATGTCGGCTTAAATAAAGGTTTACGCCATTAAAACAGTAACCAGGAATATTGAGATAAGACTTGTTTTCGCGACCGCCTTGACCAATGGTAAAGCTATTATTGTTTACATCATCAAGTACCATATAGTGTAATGCGCCCCAAGGGGTGTCAGAAATATAACGTACAGAAGGTAAAATTTGATTCGGCGATAAATATGACTTACTGCTATCTGGCGTAAAAAAGGTTTCTGTTTTTAATACATCACGGCTATCACTGGTTACACCATAACAGCCTTCATATTGAAAACTATCTGCTATTTTTTCAATACTTAAGTAGTTGTGTTTAATACGAATAACGGCATCAATATGAGAATAGGTTTCGATACTCTGTAACATTGAAGTTCGATGTAATATATCTTTGCCTATATCAAAATAAGCTTGGTAATAGCTGATTTTAGGATCATGGCTATAATCGTTTCCATATAGCTCTAAGCTATTCCAATGAGAAAAAGGGGTGTTAAATTCGATTTCAAAACTCTTTTTTATCCAAGCCTGATAAAAAGATAATCCTGATATATAAACACCCGATAAAAAGGTATTACTTTTATTGTAATCATCTTTAAATACACCGGAGGTTTGTTGATAAATTGTAGTGTGAATAGCACCATTAAATTTATCTATACTTTCTCTTAATGTTTTTAGATTGCTTTTAAAGTAATTATCACTTAACTCAAGTTTGTCTTTATTGGTGAGAATATCGTAGTGTGCCGCAACAAAAAGGGCGCAACAGTGACAATAAAAAGGTAAGCCTGCGGATTGCGCTAAATTTAATACTAAGGGTTGTTGAGAAACGATGGTCGTAATGACATCATCAAAACGGTTGAGTACTTGTTCCCGTAAATCTTGTTTTTGTTGGGCCGAATAATGCATTGTGGGATCAAGATAACGAGCAAGTGAATCAGAAAATAACTGATAAACGTCAGATATTCCCTCTGTGGTAAGTTTGATTATCTTAACGTTATTATCAGCGATTTTAGCGTCAATAATACGAGAGACATGTTCGATAATTTGATTAGCTAACGAACTATCTTTCATATTTTTATTCATCAAACCAAAGAGTGCAGAGGTGATTTTTGATAATGCACCACCGACAACAGGGATTAAGCCAATAATATGCCCGATGACGGTTTGCCCTACAATCATGGGGGCATTTAAAGGATCTTGCTCATTGAATTTATCTACAATGGTGGGTAAGACATTACTGTTGCGGTTAATCATATCCAACATACCTTCTTGGAGTTCTTGGTAGTCGATACAGATTAATGGCTGTGTTGCGGGTAGTGATGAAGGACTAATGGCGACTTTTAATGGGTTTAAATACATAACAAACGCTCCTTGTTTAAAATTAGTTCCATTGTTCGATTAATTGAGGTTGTCCTGATAGTCCGTTATAAACCGCAATAGAGAGTTGTGAGCCATTAACTCCAACAGATAAGTAATCCCCTTTAAATAAAGCGCCACTGTTATAAACGGGAACATCACCAAATATTTCACTACCACCATAACGGTTATCTTGCCCAACATAATGCGTATGGCCGACGAACACCGCTTTCACGCCATAATGCTCAAGCATATATTTAAAGAATGAGAGTTCTTCTTGTGAGGAGTTTTCAGGAAAATGTTGGTGACCATCATGAAAGTTTAAAATAATAGTTTTATTGCTATTCCGTGCTTGGATTAAATCTTTTTCTAACCAATCAATAGAGTCTGTTACATTAATGGTTGATGCTGCCCAGTGGTCGAGTACGACATGATAAGTGGGATAATTTTGTAATTGAACAAAATGAATATCGCCATATTCCCACGAATACGCTTTACTGCCTGAATATTCGCTACTGTCATATCTAAAATTACCTGAAGTTGAATAACCACGGTATTCTTCAATACGATAATGCATATCAAATACCATGCCTCGTGCACAAGCATTCATACTTAAATCAGAATTACTGGGTTCAGAGCAATCACCCACGTTATTTTGATAATCGTGATTACCAAGACCAACATAAGTAATAAACCCTAAGGGAGAAGGGGCAAAAAAAGAGCGAAAACTTTCACGTTGATAACGTCGACCAAACTCTGTTAAATCACCATTAATAATGCCAAATACAAAAGATTTTTCATGGTGTAATAATTTAATACTATCCCTTACTTTTTTTATCGTCGATTCCCAACGGGATTGATCATCATTAGGATCATTGTTATCTAAATCTAGTCTCCAAGGCTGAGGATCTGACATCACGATAATATTGTAGTTTGTTGATTGTGTTGTACTCATAATTAATTTCCTTTTAAATGTGTTTTTCTCCTTTTATTTTTTGACGGAAATTTAAAATAAGCACAATATTAAATATTGTTAGTTAATGATAATTTTAATAACAAATGTCTTTATTTTTATCATTTTAAATGACCAATATATGATTTTTTAAATATAAATTATCTTCTAATTAAAAATATCAATATTAGCGCTTATGGATATACCTTAGATTGATTTTAGATAATGTCTTTTGAGGAAATAAAAAAGCGGCTTTAGCATGACTAAACACCGCTTTTAGATTTGCGTTAGCATAAATAAATTACGCTGTTTTCGGCCATTTATTGGCAACCCAAAGCCCACTCATTTTCATCGAATAACCAAATAAAACGCCAACGATTAATGAAGGGATGGTTTGAGCTAAATCCCCTTGTGCTGCAAATATTGTACATGCCCCAATAAATGTGCCGGGGATATAAGCAAGTAATGCACTTTTAGCTTGAATACACATCACAAAGGCAATAACACCTGTTACTGCATACCCAAAAATAGAGATATCACTAAAGACTTGGCTACCATAAATAATCGCCAATGCCCAAATTACGCCACTCATAATGGTAGCCATAGTAACGGCTAATCCTTTAATACCCTCTTTAGGATAAGCAAAATAGGCGGTACAACCTAAAAAGCCAGCCCAGCTTAATAAGTCAAATTGATTAGCAACAAATGCCCAAATGGCAGAAAGAATGCCTGTTGTCAGTGCAGTAAAGTAAAGCGTTCTCACGATAGACTCTTAAATAAAAGGGGGATATTTACCCAGTTAACTAAAAACGAAGTTTAGCATTATCATTAGTTGGTTTACTATATTTAGATCATTAAAAAGCATAATTAAGATGCGTATTTATGCGATATTTAAAATCTATTTTTATTAGAAAAAATAAAGAAGAGAAAGTAAACGTTTGCGTTGTTGAAATAATTAGTTAATTAGCAAATAAATAAACAATTATTATTTATTAATATGAATATAAAAGGTAAAAAGAAAATAAGTGAATTCTTTTTAATTTGCTCTTTCTTGAAAAAATTCGTTACCAAGTGCAATGTCGATCGCTTATTATTTACCTGCTATAACCGTTAAAAGCATATTTACACGGTATAGCAGGTCAATCTTAGTGATTACTTTCCAATACAGAAACTAAAAATGTAAAACCACTCAAAGTGTTAGAAAGCGATTGGCGCAGATGTGGAGTACAACCTTTTGTTAGGTTTTGCCATGAAGAACCCTTGATTGAAATGAACGAATCGTTTCTGGAGGTAAGTTTTTAGGGATATCTCATGCAGTAAACTCTCTTGGTGTTGCGAATATTTCGAATATTGACTTTTTCGAATATTTCGGATAATGTTGTGATGTACTGATTTGTATAATCTAAATTTGAAACTAGAGAGAAATACGATGAATACTGTTACAAAATTGCCAAGCGCTGAAGAAATTGCACTGGCTAAGCTTGGTAGTCAAGAGTTGTCAGCTGTAATGGAAACCAATGGCGGAGCTCAAAGGATCAATGTTATCGATAAGTTAGGTAAGACTCATGAAGTCATGATCCCATCAAGTGCATTAAATATGATGATTGAGGTGCTTACTCAATTAGGTCAGGGTAACTCTGTTAGCATTACACCCATTCATGCTGAACTAACAACGCAAGAAGGTGCTGACATGCTAAATATGTCTCGTCCTACATTTATTAAACTCTTAGATTCTAAAGAGATTCCGTTTAGTCGCACTGGTAACCGTAGGAAGGTAGCTTATGCTGACCTTATGGAATACAAAAACCGTTTAGAAGAAAATCGACTGGCAGCTCTTGCTGAACTATCCGCATTAGATCAAGAAATGGATATGGGATATTAATGACATCATATACGGTGATTTTAGACGCATGTGTTATGTATCCTGCTCCGCTTCGCAGTTACCTAATGTATTTATCCAACACTGGGCTATTCAGAGCACGATGGACAGAGCAAATACATGATGAATGGATTCGTAATCTTATCAAGAACAACCCAAATGCCGATCTTGGGCGGCTAGAAAGAACCAAGCAGTTAATGAACGCTCATGTACCTGACTGTTTAGTTGAAGGTTATGAGTCATTGGTTGATGGTTTAACCTTGCCAGACGTTGATGATAGACATGTTGTTGCCGCTGCTATTAAAGGACGAGCGGAGTCTATCATCACCTTCAATCTAAAAGACTTCCCTACAACGGAGCTTGATCCGTTAGGTCTTTCTGCAATACATCCAGATGAGTTTTTATGTGATATGTTTGAGCTAGATAGCAGTGCTTGCGTCAAGGCTGCCCAGCAACAACGAGGTTCGTTGAAAAGACCACCAATGACCCAAGATGAGTTTTTAGCTTGCTTGCAAAAGCAGAAACTTCCAAGTTTCGTCTCAAAATTAAAGAACTTTAAGCTTATGCTTTAATAGAAATAGTTTTATAATCAAGATCACCAAGCATGTTTGATCAAAATACGACTCACAGATTGAAAAGCAATTAAAAAAACCATTTCTTTATATCATCAGGGCGTTCCGAGCGGTGGGATACTTACTTTATCAAAAAGCCACCGAAAAGTGATTTTACGATGAATTTGACGGCTCTATCAGCTTGACTGGGAGGAAATAGGGACCAATTTTTAGTAAAACGGAACAAAAGTATGTGAAATGCAGTAAAACCGCTTCGTAATCAAAAATAAATAATTTTCATTGAAAACAACTAGTTACTTTGACGGGTTTTACCACATTTCTCTGACTGATGAGTTACTTTACTTCCCAATACAGAAACTAGAGAAAATACGGCCTAATAAGTCATCAGAGGTAAATTCACCAGTAATTTCACTTAACGCTTGTTGAGCTAGTCTTAACTCTTCTGCCAATAATTCACCTGATTTTGCATAAACCAATTGTTCATGACCTTGCTGTAAGTGCTCTGCTGCGGTATTTAAGGCTTGTAAGTGGCGACGACGCGCTAAGAAACCACCTTCAGTATTACTATTAAAACCCATAGCTTCTTTTAGGTGATCGCGCAGCAATTCAATACCCATTCCATCGCGTGCGGATAAGCGGATCATCGGGTAATTACCTTGAGCCGTGATCTCAACATTCTCACCCGTTAAGTCTGATTTATTACGAATAACAGTAACAGGCAAGGTATTTGGTAAACGAGCCATAAATTCAGGCCAGATATCTTCAGGGGTTGTTGCATCGGTTGTGGTGCTATCAACCATAAATAACACTCTGTCTGCTTGCTCAATCTCTTTCCAAGCACGCTCAATACCAATACGTTCAACTTCATCACTGGCTTCACGTAAACCTGCTGTATCGATAATATGCAGAGGCATACCATCGATATGAATATGTTCACGCAATACATCACGCGTTGTACCCGCAATATCCGTAACAATCGCCGCGTCTCTGCCTGCTAATGCATTCAATAAGCTTGATTTACCCGCATTAGGGCGACCCGCGATAACTACTTTCATCCCTTCACGCAGTAAACTGCCTTGGCGTGCTTGAGCACGAACATCATCTAATTCTGCAATAACAGCGTTAAGTTTTCCTTCAATGATACCGTCAGAAAGAAAATCAATTTCTTCATCAGGGAAATCAATGGCTGCTTCAACATAGATGCGTAAGTGAGTTAATGACTCTACCATCTCGTTAATATGAGAGGAAAATGCACCTTGTAGTGAATTAATCGCTGAACGTGCCGCTTGTTCTGAGCTGGCATCAATTAAATCAGCAATGGCTTCGGCTTGTGCTAAGTCGAGTTTGTCGTTTAAGAATGCGCGTTCAGAAAATTCGCCAGGATTGGCAATCCGCACACCAGGAATTTGTAAGATACGTTTTAGTAATAAATCCAGAATAACGGGGCCGCCATGACCTTGTAGTTCTAGAACATCTTCGCCTGTAAATGAGTGCGGATTTGGAAAGAAAAGGGCGATACCCTGATCAAGCACGGAGTTATCATCATTGCGAAATGGCAGATAATCGGCATAACGAGGTTTAGGTAATTTACCTAAGACAGTTTGCGCCACAAGTGCTGCTTTAGGGCCAGAAACGCGTAGGATACCAACACCGCCTCTTCCCGGAGGTGTGGCCTGAGCGACGATAGTATCAGTGCTATGCATGGTGTACTCGCTTAATCAGAATAATCATATCAATATAAAAAACAGAAGGCGGTCATTGTAGACCGCCTTCGCTATTTTATGTCACTTTCCTTTGAATGTAACCAAGGAAGAGGTTTTTCCTCATGTGACCTTATTTTTTGTCTCTGCTGTGTAAGCCACGTTTTTCCAGACCGCGGTAAATTAACTGCTGCTGGATAATGGTCACTAAGTTACTGACGATATAGTACAGAACCAGACCTGATGGGAACCACAGGAAGAATACAGTAAACACAACCGGCATAAAAGTCATGATTTTTTGTTGCATCGGATCAGTCACTGCTGTAGGAGACAGTTTCTGAATGATGAACATTGTCACACCCATTAATAATGGCAGGATGTAGTACGGATCTTGCGCAGATAAGTCTTGGATCCATAACATAAATGGCGCATGACGTAATTCAACAGAGCCCATCAGCATGTAATACAACGCAAGGAAGATTGGCATCTGGATAATCAGTGGTAAACAACCACCCAGAGGATTCACTTTCTCTTGTTTGTATAACGCCATCATTTCTTGGCTCATACGTTGTTTGTCATCACCAATACGCTCACGCAGTGCAGCCAGTTTTGGTTGCAGTAAACGCATTTTCGCCATGGAGGTGTACTGCGCTTTAGTCAGCGGGTACATGATACCACGAACGATAAAGGTGATCATGATGATGGAGAAGCCCCAGTTACCGATAAAGCTGTGAAGGAATTTCAGCAGTTTAAACAGTGGCTGAGAGATAAACCATAACCAACCGTAGTCTACAGAGAGGTCTAAATGTGGCGCAATGGCTGACATTTCTGACTGAATTTCAGGACCAACCCATAATGTTGAGCTGATATCAGCACTGCTATTTGGTGCAATTGTCACTGGTGCTGATTTATAACCAATCAGAGCAATAGATTTGTTTTCTAAAGTGATTGAGTAGAAACTATTGTTCTGACTCTCTTTAGAAGGAACCCATGCTGTTGCAAAGTATTGTTGTAACATTGCAACCCAACCATTGTTGGTGGTTATAGATAAGTTTTTATCTTCGATATCACCAAAACTATATTTTTTATAGTTGGTTTCATCTGATGAGTATGCCGCACCACGATAAGTGTGTAGCGCAAAGTTGCTGCTACCTGTATCACGGCTTTCTGGCAATTTAACAGATTGTTTTAACTGACCGTAGAAGTTCATGGTCAATGTTTTATCTGTTGTATTCTCAATTTTATAATCAATACCGATATCGTACTGACCTTTCTTCAGAATGAAGGTTTTGACGAATTTTACGCCTTCTTCATTTACGAAAGTCATAGGTACGCGTAATTCATCTTGATTTTCACCAAGTACGAATTCGTTTTTATCAGCACTATAAACTGGGCGAGATTTCTGATCTGGACCATCTGGGCCGATTAAGCCACTTTGAGCCTGATACAGGAATTGTGGTGTAGTTTCCAGTAAACGGAAAGGTGTTGTCGAATTAAGCTCGGCGGGATAGGCTAACAAATCAGCCTCATCGATAGTACCGCCCTGAGTATTGATGCGAAGATCAAGTACGTCAGTTTTTACGGTAATCAATTTTGCCTGCTCATTGCTGTTACCAGTTACAGCAAGACTATCACTGCTTGGCACGTCCGCTTGTTGCGAGACCTGTGCGGTAGTGGTGGTGTTTTGTGAAACTTTATCACCCTCCCACTGCTGCCAGATCAGGAAAGAAACGAACAGCAAAGCGATGAATAGAAGATTGCGTTGCGAATCCATCGTTAATTTTCTCTGTTATCGTCGTTTTTTCTAGGTGGGACAGGATCATCACCACCTTCGTGTAAAGGGTGGCATTTTAATATGCGTTTCACTGTTAACCAACTACCTTTTATCATTCCAAACCTGCGCAATGCCTCAATTCCGTAATGAGAGCACGTAGGATTAAAACGACAACGAGGCCCCAACAGAGGACTAATCCCCAGTTGATAGCCCCTAATCAGCAAGATCAGGACTTTTGAGCCAAGCGACAATGACGACGCCATAATTTACCCAACACTTCCGTCAATTGATGGTTATCAAGTTCAGCAACCCCTTTTCTTACTAATAGCACAAAATCCATCGGCGGTAATTCATGCTGATGTAAACGAAAGTATTCACGGGCTAATCGTTTAATACGATTGCGCTCATGAGCACGTTTAACGTTTTTCTTTGCGATTGTTAGACCGATGCGGGGATGCCCCAGCTCATTCTGGCGACCCAAAATAGTAACTTCTGGAGAACTCGCACGTTGTGGCTGCTGGAAAACAAAATTGAAATGCTTGGGAGTTAACAAACGTAACTCCCTTGGAAAAGCGAGCTTAACCACGGAATGGTTAGCTTTTATTATTTCGAAGAAACGGTCAGACGAGAGCGGCCTTTCGCACGACGGCGAGCCAGAACCTGACGACCATTTTTAGTGGCCATACGAGCGCGGAAGCCGTGGTTACGGTTGCGCTTCAGTACAGACGGTTGAAAAGTGCGTTTCATGGCGATTTCTACCTACTTAATATAATTACTGATTCAGCAAATGCGTTGACAGACAGGCGTGCAATAAATAAACAAACCAGTACTTCAATCGCAGCATCAATGATGGAAAGATGCGGGATTGTAATAAAATCACTCAAATGCGTCAATGAAGATGACGCTTTAAGTACCGATTTTTGTCGTCTTTTTTAGCAAACCCGATAATCAATCCTGACTTATGCGCAACGAGTACGCTTATTAGCGACCTAAAAAAAGTCTTAATAAGTGACTTTGTTGGTACAAGCACGCAGGGTGCAAGATTATACGGACTCATGGTGAAAGCGCAAGGATCTTTAGCGGATCAAATGAGAGATATTTGATCACTTACTATAAGAAAGAGAGATTTATGCAAAGAGAAAGTTATCCCCAATTGCTATTTGTAGGGCGACTCAAGTACACTAGAACGCCTTTGCATATTTCATTTGGTGAATTATCACAAATCGGCAAGCCTGTGGATAAAAACCATAAAAACTGTGCAAAAGAAAGAGGATCTTCGTTTCATTTTGCGATATGATCCCCCGTCACGATCAGAATAGCCAGTCTGCGATCGTGAGTCACGATGTAAAAAAATCGTTGTCACCAAGAGTTGTTCCTTATTAAGAATTGAAGAGGAACGGTGTTGTGCACTTTGTATTTAGGCGCACAGTGTTTAACTGCATTTTTCCTGTTTATTTTTTAGTCTTGTTTTTTTAGGGGAGTCCGCCGTGTCACTTTCGCTTTGGCAGCATTGTCTTGCCCGATTGCAGGATGAGTTACCTGCCACTGAATTTAGTATGTGGATACGTCCCTTGCAGGCAGAACTAAGCGATAATACGCTGGCACTGTATGCACCTAATCGTTTTGTCTTAGATTGGGTGAGAGAAAAATACATTAATAATATCAACGCATTATTAGTGGATTTTTGTGGCTCTGAAGTCCCTTCTTTACGTTTTGAAGTGGGTAATAAACCCGCATCTGCACGTACTACAGAAAGTATTCCTAAAGCTGTTGTACATCCGACAGTGAATACCGCTCCAACACATAGTCAGCCTGTTCGTCCGAGTTGGGATAATCAACCGGTATCTCAGCTGCCTGAACTCAATTATCGTTCTAACGTTAACCCTAAACATAAGTTTGATAACTTCGTTGAAGGTAAGTCAAACCAGTTAGCAAGAGCAGCGGCAAGACAAGTTGCTGATAACCCAGGTGGAGCTTATAACCCACTCTTTTTATATGGTGGAACAGGGCTTGGTAAAACGCACTTGTTACACGCCGTGGGTAACAGCATTATGGAACGCAAAGCGAATGCAAAAGTCGTGTATATGCATTCTGAACGATTCGTACAAGATATGGTAAAAGCATTACAAAATAATGCGATAGAAGACTTTAAACGCTATTACCGTTCTGTGGATGCACTATTAATTGATGACATTCAATTTTTCGCCAATAAAGAGCGTTCACAAGAAGAATTTTTTCATACCTTTAACGCATTGTTAGAGGGAAATCAGCAAATTATTTTAACGTCAGACCGTTATCCTAAAGAGATAAATGGTGTTGAAGACAGATTAAAATCACGCTTCGGTTGGGGATTAACGGTTGCTATTGAGCCACCTGAACTTGAAACCCGAGTGGCGATTTTGATGAAAAAAGCGGATGAAAACCAAATTCAGTTACCTGACGAAGTGGCCTTTTTTATTGCTAAAAGACTTCGTTCTAACGTCCGTGAGCTTGAAGGTGCATTAAACCGAGTAATTGCTAACGCAAACTTTACAGGTCGTGCGATTACTATCGACTTTGTACGTGAAGCATTACGTGATCTGCTCGCCTTGCAGGAAAAATTAGTCACTATCGATAATATTCAAAAAACGGTTGCTGAATATTATAAAATTAAAGTTGCTGATTTACTGTCAAAGCGGAGATCCCGATCGGTTGCCCGTCCGAGGCAAATGGCAATGGCGCTGGCGAAGGAATTAACAAACCACAGCTTGCCTGAAATCGGGGATGCCTTTGGTGGTCGTGATCATACAACAGTCCTTCATGCATGCCGAAAGATAGAGCAATTGCGTGAAGAAAGTCATGACATCAAAGAAGATTTTTCTAACTTAATCAGAACATTATCATCCTAGCGCTATGAAATTTATCATTGAACGTGAACAGCTTCTTAAGCCGCTACAACAAGTAAGTGGCCCTTTAGGTGGTCGTCCAACATTACCTATTTTAGGTAACCTATTGCTTAAGGTAACTGAAAATACCTTATCGCTAACGGGGACTGACCTTGAAATGGAGATGGTGGCAAGAGTTAATCTTAGCCAATCTCATGAAATTGGCGCCACAACTGTTCCTGCGCGTAAGTTTTTTGATATTTGGCGTGGGCTACCAGAAGGTGCTGAGATCAGTGTTGAGCTTGATGGTGATCGCCTATTAGTGCGTTCAGGTCGTAGCCGTTTCTCCTTATCAACATTACCTGCATCTGATTTTCCTAATTTAGATGATTGGCAAAGTGAGGTTGAATTTACTTTGCCTCAAGCAACATTAAAACGTCTAATTGAGTCCACTCAATTTTCAATGGCGCATCAAGATGTGCGTTATTATCTCAACGGTATGTTGTTTGAAACTGAAAATACAGAGTTACGCACAGTTGCAACAGATGGACACCGTTTAGCGGTATGTTCAATGGATATTGGACAATCTTTACCGGGACATTCTGTTATTGTTCCTCGTAAAGGTGTTATTGAATTGATGCGTTTACTTGATGGTGGCGGTGAAAGCTCACTGCAATTGCAAATCGGTAGTAATAATATACGTGCACATGTGGGTGATTTTATTTTCACCTCGAAGTTGGTTGATGGTCGTTTCCCTGACTATCGTCGTGTATTACCGAAAAATCCAACGAAAACAGTGACTGCGGGTTGTGATATTCTTAAACAGGCATTTTCTCGTGCTGCAATTTTATCCAATGAGAAATTCCGTGGTGTGCGTATAAACCTCACCAACGGTCAATTGAAAATTACAGCTAATAACCCTGAGCAAGAAGAAGCTGAAGAGATTGTTGATGTTCAATATCAAGGTGAAGAAATGGAAATTGGCTTTAATGTCAGTTATCTCCTTGATGTACTTAATACATTGAAATGTGAAGAAGTTAAGCTTCTACTAACAGATGCTGTTTCAAGTGTGCAAGTAGAGAATGTGGCAAGTTCTGCGGCTGCTTATGTTGTTATGCCAATGCGTTTATAATAGTCACTAACATGATTTTATCCCGTTTATTGATCCGTCATTTTAGAAATATTGAACAGGCGGATCTGCCATTAGCGGATGGCTTTAATTTCCTTGTTGGGCCTAACGGGAGTGGTAAAACAAGTATACTTGAAGCGATTTACACGTTAGGCCACGGACGCGCATTTCGTAGTTCTCAAGCTAATCGCGTGATCCAACATGATGAAAATGAATTTATTCTTCATGGGCGCTTAAGTGGGCTAAATGAAGAGAGCCGTGGCTATGCGATTGGATTAAGTAAAGATCGTGAAGGCAATAGCACAGTTCGTATTGATGGCAGCGATGGTCATAAAATTGCAGAGTTAGCAAAATTGTTACCCATGCAATTAATAACACCTGAAGGCTTTACACTACTGAATGGTGGACCTAAATATCGTCGCGCTTTTATTGATTGGGGTTGTTTTCATAATGAACCTCGATTTTTTGCTGCATGGTCAGATTTAAAACGTGTATTAAAACAACGTAATGCAGCACTGAGGCAAGCAACGTCTTATCGACAACTGATGCCTTGGGATAAAGAGCTTATCTTATTAACAGAACAGATAAGTGAATGGCGAGCTCAATATACCGAAGATATCGCTAAAGATATTGAAGAAACGTGTCGTCTGTTTTTACCTGAATTTTCGTTGAAAGTGAGCTTTCAACGGGGATGGGATAAAGAAACTGATTATGGTGAGTTGCTAGCACGTCAATTTGAACGTGATAAAATGTTAGCGTATACCTCACTTGGTGCTCATAAGGCGGATTTACGTATTAGAGCAAACGGCACGCCAGTAGAAGATATGTTGTCACGAGGCCAGCTCAAGTTGTTGATGTGTGCTTTGAGACTGGCGCAAGGTGAATATTTCACTCGTAAGAATGGGCAAAGATGCCTGTATCTGCTCGATGATTTTGCTTCCGAATTAGATGCGAGTCGGCGTCAGTTATTAGCCGAGCGTCTAAAGTCTACGCAAGCTCAAGTGTTTGTCAGTGCGATAACACAAGGGCAAGTGAAAGATATGCTAGATGTAAATAGCAGGCTATTTAGCGTAGAACGTGGCAAAATAGAGGTTAAACCATAGGAATAAAGCGAGAAACGTTGATGTCGAATACATATGACTCCTCAAGTATCAAAGTATTAAAAGGGCTGGATGCGGTGCGTAAGCGCCCGGGGATGTATATCGGGGATACAGATGATGGAACCGGTCTGCATCACATGGTCTTCGAGGTGGTCGACAACGCAATCGACGAAGCCCTCGCGGGTTTCTGTGATGAGATAATTGTCACTATCCATTCAGATAACTCCGTCTCTGTTCGAGATGATGGTCGTGGAATTCCAACCGGCATTCACCCAGAAGAGGGTGTCTCAGCAGCAGAGGTTATTATGACCGTTCTGCATGCGGGGGGTAAATTCGATGATAACTCCTATAAAGTCTCTGGTGGACTTCATGGTGTAGGGGTTTCTGTTGTTAATGCGTTGTCTGAAAAACTTGAACTGACAATCCATCGTGATGGAAATATCCATCAACAAATTTATCGTCATGGTGTACCTGATGATCGCTTAAAAGTGATTGGCGATACTGAAAAATCAGGAACATTTGTACGCTTCTGGCCAAGTCTTGAAACCTTTAAAGGCGAGACTGAATTCCAGTATGAGATCCTAGCAAAACGTCTTCGTGAGTTGTCATTCTTAAACTCAGGCGTTTCTATCCGTTTAATTGATAAACGTGATAACCGAGAAGATCATTTCCACTATGAAGGCGGTATTAAAGCATTCGTTGAATACTTAAGCCGTAACAAAACGCCTATTCATCAAAACGTATTCTATTTCTCAACAGAAAAAGACAATATTGGTGTTGAAGTGGCAATGTTGTGGAATGACGGTTTCCAAGAGAACGTTTATTGCTTTACCAACAATATTCCACAACGTGATGGTGGTACTCACTTAGTTGGTTTCCGTACAGCAATGACACGTACGCTAAACAACTATATGGATAAAGAAGGTTTTAATAAGAAATCGAAAATCAGTGCAACGGGTGATGACGCTCGTGAAGGCTTGATTGCGGTTATCTCTGTTAAAGTCCCAGATCCTAAATTCTCATCACAAACAAAAGATAAACTGGTTTCTTCAGAAGTGAAAACAGCGGTAGAAACGCTGATGAACGAGAAATTGGTGGAATATCTGTTAGAAAACCCAAATGACGCGAAAATCGTTGTCGGCAAAATTATTGATGCTGCTCGTGCGCGTGAAGCGGCACGTAAAGCGCGTGAAATGACACGTCGTAAAGGCGCATTAGATTTAGGTGGTTTACCAGGTAAATTAGCGGACTGTTCTGAACGTGATCCTGCTTTCTCTGAACTGTATTTAGTGGAAGGGGACTCTGCGGGTGGCTCTGCAAAACAAGGGCGTAACCGTAAAACACAGGCTATTCTTCCGTTAAAAGGTAAAATCCTAAACGTTGAGAAAGCGCGCTTTGATAAAATGTTGGCTTCTCAAGAAGTTGCAACGTTAATCACTGCATTAGGTTGTGGTATCGGTCGTGATGAATATAACCCAGATAAACTGCGTTATCACAGCATTATCATCATGACGGATGCGGACGTCGATGGTTCTCACATTCGTACTCTGTTACTGACCTTCTTCTATCGTCAAATGCCAGAAATTATCGAACGTGGTCATATCTTTATTGCTCAGCCGCCTCTTTACAAAGTGAAGAAAGGTAAACAAGAGCAATACATCAAAGATGATGATGCGATGGATGAATATCTGATGTCGATCGCGCTTGATGGTGCAGCACTTTATGTAAGCGAACACGCACCTGCAATGCACGGCGAGCAACTTGAAAAATTGGTTGTTGATTACCATGCAGCGCACAAAATTATTCGTCGTATGGAGCGTATCTATCCACTTAGCATGTTAAACAGCTTGGTGTATCACTCAACGCTGACAGAAGATGCGTTATCTGATAAAGCCAAAGTTGAAGAGTGGATGAGTGGCTTGGTTAACCGCTTAAACGAAGCGGAAGATCAAGGCAGTACTTACAGCTACACTATCGCTCAAAACGATGAAAATCGTCTGTTTGAACCTGTATTACGTATTCGTACTTATGGTGTGGATACAGACTACAAATTGGATTATGACTTTATCCACAGTAGCGAATATCAACGCATTACGCATTTAGGTGACATTATCGGTAACCTAATTGAAGAGGGTGCGTTTATTGAGCGAGGAGAGCGTCGTCAGCCAATTTCAAGCTTTGAAGAAGCACTTGAGTGGTTAACAAAAGAATCACGTCGTGGTCTTGCTGTACAGCGTTATAAAGGTCTTGGTGAAATGAACCCTGAGCAATTATGGGAAACCACCATGAATCCAGATACACGCCGTATGATGCAAGTCACCGTGAAAGATGCGATCGCAACTGATGAATTATTTACCACCTTAATGGGTGATGCAGTTGAACCTCGTCGTGCCTTTATCGAAGAGAATGCGCTGAAAGCGGCAAATATTGATATCTAGTTTTATTCTAAATTAGATAAAAAAAGCGGAGCTGTGAAAACGGCTCCGCTTTTTTGTTGGCTACAACAATCACACTATCCGCGCTTACCTGCCAAACGGCACAGCATTTCTGTCACTAAATAGCTCTTTTCAAATGAGCTAACAGGTAAAAATTCAAAACGAGAGTGGAAATTTAGTGCACCAGTGAAATAGTTTGGTGTGAGTAATCCTCTTGCTGAAAGCGCAGAGCCATCTGTACCTCCCCGCATTGGGATCACATTAGGTTGAATATTTAATTGTTTTAATGCTTCAAAAATAAGTTCGATAGCGGTGCGATCTTCCCCAATCGAATCACTGATATTGCTATATACATCGACAATCTCATAGTTGATTTGTGCGCGAGGGTGGCGAGCTTGGATCAACGCAACGGACTGTTTAATAAACTGTTTACGAGCTTCATAACTTTGTTTATCAAAGTCACGAATAGCCATTTTAATCACCGCATTATCAGGATTGGCTATTAAATCGGTGACATAGAAATAACCTTCACGATGTTCGGTATGCTCTGGTGTATCAAAGCGGTCAAAACAGCCAATAAAATCATGAGCAACACGAATTGGGTTTAACAATACATTTTTCGCGGACATTGGGTGCGCAGTGACACCTTTTACAGACACTTTAATTGACGCGGCATTGAAGGTTTCATACACCACTTCACCTAATGCACAACAATCAATAGTGTAAGCAAAATCAACGTTAAAGCGAGATAAATCCATCAGTTTAGAACCGCGTAATCCAATTTCTTCATCGGGTACAAACGCGACATAGATATCGCCACAATCAAAATCAGCTTGTTGCAGTTTATCCATTAATTCCATCACAACGGTGATCGCCGCTTTATTATCAGCCCCTAATACACTTGTGCCATCACTGAAAATAATCTCTTCACCGATATAAGGCACAGCTTCAGGGTGTTCTTGAGCTTTAAACCAGATATCTTTCTCTTTATTTAAGCAGAGATCTTTACCTTCATAACGTAGTGTTTGAGGGTGAATATTGGGTGATATTCCCACATCAACCGTATCTAGGTGAGCAACAAAACCCACTTTAGGCGCATTGGGATTATTACCTGGTCTCATCGCATATAAAATGGCATGAGAGTCGATATAAATATCTTTTAATCCGTAAGTTTCTAGCTCTTTAGCCAGTAACTTTGCTAGCTCAAGTTGCCCTTGTGTGCTGGGTACCACAGAAGCAGATGCATCACTTTGGCTTTCAACTGCCAGATAACGGAAGAAACGCTGTTCTAACTTTTGACCTAGGGTGTTCATTATAATGTTGTTCCTAATACTGTTATTTTATAAGAATGATTTATGCAGGTTGCCATGTATATCCACTGTCAAAACCAAGAGGGATATCTAATCCCCAAAAGATAAACAGTGTGGTGGTTAATACAATAAGCAAGCCAATAGTAAAGGGGATCATCATTGAGCATAGTGTACCGATACCTGCACCTTTATAGTATTTTTGGCAATACATCAAAATCAGTGGATAGAATGGGAACATTGGTGTGCTCACATTCATTGCAGAATCACTAACACGGAACGCGGCTTGCGTTAATTCAGGTGAAATTCCGACAGCCATTAACATGGGAACTAATACTGGTGCAATAACAGCCCATTTCGATGTTGCTGAGGTGATCATGATATTTAAAATTGCAGTCAGCAATATCACACCCAACACAGTCATACCTGAAGGCATGTTAAGCGTGCGCAGTAATTCCGCACCTGATAATGCTAATAGTGTACCTAAATTTGAGTGCTGAAAAGAGTAAAGAAATTGAGCCGCAAAAAAGGCGAAAACGATAAATGGGATCAGTGATTTGGTGATATTTTCCATTGCTTTGACAATATCTTTTGTAGACGCAAAAGACTTTGTCATATAGCCATAAATTAAACCGGGTACAGAAAAGAAGATAAACAGTAAAGGCACCACAATTTGCATAATTGGGGCTTTAGGGCTGGTTAAACTGCCTTCTGGTGAACGTAATGGTGACGTTTCTGGTAATAACAGTGCAAATAAACCAATTCCCATCAGCACAACTGCCCAACCTGCAAAACGGAATGCTCGTTTTTCTATTGGTGTGATTTCACCTAACTCTGCATCTTTGGTATCAATACCAGAAGAGATAGGGCAGTTTTTATTTAACCAAGGCTCTACAATTTTTTCAGTGATATACCAACAAGTTAAAATAACGCCAAATGTTCCACCTACGCTAAAAAAGTAGTTACATAAAACGTTAACGCTATATCCTGGAGCCATAATTTGCGCTGCTTCTTGAGTAAAGCTTTGCATTATTGGATCAATAATTGACGGTGTATAACTAGCTGTAAACCCACCCGCTAAACCTGCAAATGAGGCCGCGATACCTGCTAAAGGATGACGACCACTGGCATAGAACATCATCGCAGAGACTGGCATCAGAATAACGTAAGCGGAGTCGGAAGCTAAGTGCGCAACAATACCAACAAAAACAACCGTTGGTGTCAGCATTTTAGGAGAAATAAACGAAAGCATTTTTTTTAGAGCCGTTTTAATAAAGCCGCTGCTTTCTGCAATACCAATTCCTAATGTTGCAACAATCGTGATCCCAAGTGGAGGAAAGCTAATGAAATTTTTCACTGCACTTGTCACAAATAATATGATTTCTTCATATTGAAACATATTAATAACGGCGATTTTCTCTTTAGTAACAGGGTGGAAATAATCAAAATGTACAAAAGAGAGAAAGAATGAAAATATCCAGCAGATTATTAAGGCGTAAACGAACAACATCGTAACATCAGGCATGATATTACCAATGCGCTCGACTCGGTTTAAAAAACCTTTTTTATTGGGTTGTGTTTGTGTTGTCATATTTATAATGCATCTTTTTATAAAAGTAATAAAAATTACCTTAAATAAATGACAATAAAAAGTAAATTTATTTTTAAATAATAAGTAGTTACCGAGGTTAATATGAAAGAAAGAGAAAAGGAATAATATATTAGAAATTATTATATTTAGATTTTTGTCGTCATTATTTTTTAGTTGTTAAAAAATGCTTTATTTATTTTTACACTCTATTTTGAATAAAAATAGGTGGATTGTGCTGAATAATCAGCCTGAATTCTTTAGAGTTATTTTTGAAATTATTGTAGAAAACTTGTTTTATAAAGATCTATAAAATTAAAAATAAATAAAATAAGAAAAATTAAAAAATAGTTTTATGAGAAAAGATATGAGGAAAATAAGAAATGAAGCTAATAACTATTGAGAATAAGAATATCAACCATTTCTATTTTCTTAAAATGGTCGATATTCTAAAGAATGAATTTTAACGCAGAATATTCAACATACGACGTAAAGGCTCTGCGGCACCCCATAACAACTGGTCACCCACTGTAAAGGCTGAAATAAATTCAGAGCCCATATTTAGTTTACGAATACGGCCTACTGGTGTGCTCAATGTACCTGTGACTGCTGCTGGTGTTAATTCACGCATAGTTAATTCACGATCATTAGGAATGACTTTTACCCAATCATTATGGCTTGCGAGTAACTGTTCAATCTCTGCAACAGGTAAGTCTTTTTTCAGTTTTAAGGTGAATGCTTGGCTATGGCAACGTAATGCACCAATACGAACACAAAGACCATCCACAGGAATGATATTAGAACCTGTATTTAGGATCTTGTTGGTTTCAGCTTGTCCTTTCCACTCTTCACGGCTTTGACCGTTTTCTAGTTGTTTATCAATCCAAGGGATCAAACTACCTGCAAGAGGAACACCAAATTGTTCGGTAGGCATTGTACCGCTGCGCGTAAAGTTAGTAACTTTACGTTCAATATCTAAGATTGCAGATGCTGGGTTTTCTAGTTCTTTAACCACTTGATTATGTAAAGAACCCATCTGTGACAGTAGCTCTCTCATATGACGAGCACCAGCCCCAGACGCCGCTTGATAAGTAGATACGCTTGCCCATTCCACTAGATTGTTAGCAAACAGCCCCCCTAATGACATTAGCATTAAACTGACGGTGCAGTTACCACCGACAAAGGCTTTAATGCCTTTATTTAAGCTATCTTGAATATGCTGTCCATTAACAGGATCGAGAATAATCACTGCATCATCATTCATACGCAGTGCTGATGCTGCATCAATCCAATAACCTTGCCAACCGGCTTGGCGTAGTTTGGGATAGATTTCATTGGTGTAGTCACCACCTTGGCAACTAATAATAATATCGAGTGATGCTAAGGTATCAATGTCATAAGCATCTTGCAGAGTACTACGGTGATTACCATAAGCAGGTGCTGCTTCACCTAATTGAGATGTGGTGAAGAAAACAGGGTTTATCCCATCAAAATCACGTTCTTCAACCATTCTTTGCATTAAAACGGAGCCGACCATACCACGCCAGCCCACAAAACCAACATTTTTCATTGTAATTACCCTGTCTTTGTTTGTAGGAATAGTGAGAGACCTCACACTAACCTGACAAAATATAGAGATAGGTGCAAGTGAATTTATTGATTATTTGCCAAAGAATTAGAAGCGTTTCTTATAGTCTGCATAGAGTTAACAAAAGGAAACCACAGAACGAACAAATATCAATAATTTGTTAAAAGCCAAATGGATGAGTCATTAAAGTGTAAGAATATTCTGTTATTTCTTATTTCGTTTTTTTAATAAATAAAAATATATTCTTGTTTAAGAAAATAGAGTAAAAATAGAAAAATGTAAAATAGTGTAATATATAAGAAAAACGTATTTACTTAGATATGGCTCCAAGCTTTATACTGAAAAACGTTATCCAAGAGATGACATAAATTCATAAATAAAAAATAACGATGAATATTCTTCATTTTATCTGATTTTTATTTTACCTTGATAAAAAGGCTTTAGGAGGCGCAAATGGATATATCTACATTCATTCCATTATCTACGTATTACTCATATTTAAAGAGGTTTGTGATTTCACCAACCACAATGGGTACTATCGCACCTTCATCTCGTTGGTTATGTTATGAAATGCTGGATAAACTCAACTGGCATCAAGATGTTCAAATTGCAGAATTAGGCGCGGGTACTGGCGTTATTACGCATCAGATTCTAAAAAGAATGTCTGCACATTCATCGTTGGATGTCTTTGAAATAGAACCGAGTTTCGCCACTGAACTGCGTAAAATTGATGATAAACGCTTAAGGATTTATACCACATCAGCAGAGAAATTAGATAGTCATTATAATATGATTATTTCAGGGCTTCCTTTTCTATCTATTAATCGAAAATTAGGATTAAAAATCTTAAAACGGGTTCATCGTGAGTTATTAAAAACACAGGGTTGCTTTGTTCTTTTTCAATATACAACGCGATATGAAAAGACATTATCTCGTTATTTTTATTTGGAAAAAAGACGTGTAATACGAAATGTTCCTCCTGCTTGGGTTTATTATTGCACGCCAAAAATAAAATAAGGTAAATATAAAATTTATTCGATTTTTATATTGTAAATAATCAATATCATTTATTCAGATAAAGCTTGAGCAAGTCGCGTAATACTGTTTTCAATTTCGGTAGGATTATGAGCCGCATACCCTAATAATACGCCCTGTTTAGGATAAGCTCGCATACAGTAACGTGATAAAGGCTGTATAGCTAAGCCAATTCCTTGCCCTTTTTTAACAATATATTCTTCTGTGTAGCCAGCCAGTAGCCAGCAGACAATATGGATGCCAGAGTCTGTCGGTTCAACACAGAAAACATGAGATAAATGTGTTTTTATGGCATTAGTTAATACTTGATAACGTTCATAGCAGGCTTTTCGTATTCGCCGAACATGGCGTGCATAATGACCTTGAGAAATAAACAGCGCTAATGTTGCTTGCTCTAAAAAGCCTGAGTGAGAGTCGGTGTAGTATTTAGCGACTTTAAAAGCGTTAACTAAAGTTTGAGGCACGACTAAAAAGCCTAAACGAAACCCAGGATACATCATTTTTGAAAATGTACCGGCATAAATAACGCGCTGGTATTTATCTAAACCTTGTAGAGATTGAATGGGTTTGGAGTGATAGCGAAATTCGCTATTGTAGTCATCTTCAAAGATCCACACATTATGGGATGATGCCCACTCTAATAACGCAATACGGCGTGAAAGTGAGAGGGTATTACCTAAAGGGAATTGATGTGAAGGTGTTGTAAAAACAAGTTTTGCTTCAGGACACTGCTCTATTCCTTGAAAAATATCCATTCCATCAATATCTGAACTTATTGGGTGTGATTTTATTCCATAAGATGTGAAGATCCCTCGTGCACAGTCATAACCTGGATCATCTAACCAGACGGCATCGCCTGATTTTAATAATACTCTGGTGGTGAGATTAATTGCTTGTTGTGTTCCATTTACAATAATGATTTGTTCAGGTTGGCAATAAAGACCTCGAGTTGATTGCATATATTGGCATATCATCTCTTTTAATGGGGTATAGCCTGTTGGCGAATTAAAGGTTGCGAGTGCTTTTTTTGATTGCCGCCAAACACGGCCTAATAATCTTCCCCAAAGTTCATGTGGAAAAAGATCAACACATCCGACTCCGACGTGAAAAATAGGGTTACTGTTTATATTGGGTTGCGATTGTTGCCAAAAATCCTGTGCTTTTTGCATATTCGGATTTAGCGTTTCTAACGGATTTTCTATTAACAAAGAAGAGGCTGGATTGGTTGTTTTAACCCATTTATCAGAAATAATGGCATCAGGGATTGTTCTTGCAACAAACGTACCTGCACCGCGTCGAGTAAATAAATAACCTTCATCAATTAAACGTTCAAATCCTGCAATAACAGAATTACGGGAAATCGACATCATTTCAGCTAAGGTACGGCTTGATGGTAAGCGACTACCTGATGTTAAGAGTCCATCTAAAATGGCTTTTCTAATTGCGTGATAAACCTGAGAACCAATAGGCCCTTCCTCTAAAACAAGGTTAGGAAAATAAGCTGTTTTTTTCTGTTTCATAAAGTGGACCCTATAAAAACACAAAAAGTGTACCTTATTGAGAACCAAAATTAAACGTACCATGGCAACGATTAAAGGCAGGGTGATACCTTTTGTTTATACCGTTTATGAAAGTAGAAGGAAGCGAAGAGATGAGCACAACACCAATAACTGTTTCAATTCAGTTTGTTGAACAAGCGCATTATGCTCAATGGTTGCCACATTGGTTAAGTTATCAAGCATTTTATAAAGTTGAGTTATCAGAAGAAATTACATTAAAAACATGGGCACGTTTTTTTGATGAAAAAGAGCCTGTTTATTGTGCCGTAGCGGTGGAAGGTGAAAAGGTATTGGGTTTTGTTCATTACCTTTTTCATCGTTCAACATGGGCTGAAAGTGATTTTTGTTATTTAGAAGATCTATTTGTTTCACCAGATATACGCGGCCGCCACGTAGGTAAGCAACTTATTGAGTTTGTTAATCAACAAGCAAAACAGCGTGATTGTGCTCGTTTATATTGGCATACACAGGAAACCAACTTACGCGGTCAACGTTTATATAACTGGGTGGCAGAAAAACCAGGTGTGATTGAATACCGTATGGCGCTGTAAAAGAACGTTAGGTAGGGCAGATAGGGTATAAAAGAGATGGCAAAACTTACCATCTCTTTTCTGAGTTAGGGTTATTTATTAGATTAAATTTGGGTTAATTAAACGCTTATTGGCAATAGAACTCATTGCCAACTTTTTTTGCTTCTTCACAAGCCTGTTTCATTAGTTCGTCAGCTTTTTGCTTATTGGGTTCGATAATATGATATTGACCAGAGAACATAAAAGAGGCCATTGCTTGAGCAAATCCTTCAAAAGTTATTTCGTTGGCTTTTGCAAACCACATATTCGCTTTTTCTGTATCTACAGGGACATTACCTACTCCGCTATAAAGAACTCCTAACCAAATCGGCGCATAAACCAGTTCAGGTTGATGCGTTGCTGCGGCTTCTTCTAATAATGCAATTGCTTTTTTATAATCGGTTTCACCAGATAAAGGGGCTATCAGCGCTGTTGCCAGACTGATTTTTCCTCTTATGCTTCCTTTATTCGCTGCGATTGTTGCTAACTTTCTTGCATCAACATAATGATTTTTAAAATAAGGGTCAGTATTAAATAAATAGAGATCAGCAAGTAGTGCGTAGGCATCGGCATAATCATTTTTTATGGCTTCATTAGCCCACAGTTGTGCATTAAAGAGATTTTTTTCTACACCCGTTCCCATTAAATACATTTCAGCCAATTGATATTGAGCTTGTGCATTATGGTTTAGTGCTTCTGTGCGGGTTTGTTCAAACACTCTTTTTTCTTGTTCTTCAAAATTAGCATGCAAAGAAAAAGAGAAGAAAAGGGTCATTAAACTGATAAAGGTCGAAATAGATTTAATAAATGTCATGTAGAGTACCGTTTGTAATGATTTTGAAAATCTTACCAATAATAATGGTATAAAAGCAGTTTATTTCTTCGACTTAATCAAACAAATAACAATATTGGGAGAGCGATAATGGCGATTGACCTTAGCAATCTTGTCACTGAAAGTAGAAATCATAACAGTGAGAATATAGACACACTTTCAACATTCGATATGCTAAAAGTCATCAATAATGAAGATAAAAAAGTGCCATTAGCCGTCGAGAAAGCGTTACCTGAAATTGCTCAATTAGTTGATAAAGTTGCAATTGCTTTTTCTCAAGGTGGCCGCCTTATTTATTGCGGAGCAGGTACATCGGGACGATTAGGGATTTTAGATGCCAGTGAATGCCCTCCCACTTATGGTACATCTCATGAAATGGTGATTGGTTTAATTGCTGGTGGACACAAGGCTATTTTACAAGCTGTCGAGAATGCAGAAGATAATATTCAATTAGGTGAACAAGATTTACGCCAACTTAATTTTAATGAAAAAGATGTATTAGTGGGTATTGCTGCGAGTGGCAGAACCCCTTATGTCATTGGTGCTTTAAATTATGCAAAATCATTAGGGGCGACAACAGGCGCCATTAGCTGTAATCCTGAAAGCCCTATTGCACAAATTGCAGATATCGCTATTACACCGATTGTGGGAGCCGAGGTGATCACAGGATCATCACGAATGAAAGCGGGCACAGCACAAAAGCTTATCTTAAATATGATAACAACGGCTGCGATGATAAAAATCGGCAAAGTGTTTGGTAATTTGATGGTGGATGTTGAAGCCACCAATGCCAAGCTTGTTGAGCGCCAAGTTCGTATTGTGATGCAAGCAACAGAGTGTGAAAGAGCTATTGCTGAACAAGCGTTATCACAATGTCAGCGTCACTGTAAAACGGCAATTTTGATGATTTTAGCAAACGTAGATGCACAGCAAGCCGCACAGATGCTTAATCAAAATAAAGGGTTTATTAGAAAGGCACTGGGTGAGTGATTAAATAGTTTTAGTCTTTATCACTTAATTTTCTTAGGTATTGTGCTAACTGTTGGCTATTTTTAGCTCCAGTGGCTGCATCAACGGTTAAATTTTCCAATACATCATCAATATCTATTATTTTTATACCATTGCGATAAAGAAAAACCATAGTGACAAAAAATGCAGTTCGTTTATTACCATCATTAAAAATATGGCCTCGAGAAATGGCGATCCAATAGGTTGCAGCTAGCTCATAAATATCTGTTATCCCTTCATAATGAGTACGATTTTGTACTCTGTAAATAAGTGCCTCGGCTCTTCCTGGCTCTGGCATTCCTGCAACACCAGGAAGTTGTTTTAAGATCTTATCATGAAAAGCAATGACTTCTTTTGCACTTACCCAATTCATCGGTTTGTTAATGCCTTTATTGTATGCCCATGACGTTGCATTATTATATCGAATTCAGCATCCAGTTTTGCGTTTTGGTATGCTTCAAATTCAACCTTACTAATAACTACGGCTGATGTACCATCTCTGCGGGTTATTTCTACAGGCTCACCATGAATAGCGGTGTCTAAAACTTCAGAAATATGAGCCCTAGCTTGAGTCGAGGTATAAGTATGCATAATATTTTCTCACATTATTTAATGTACATTTGAATTGTACACTTTAGGTGTATAATTTTCAATTTATAAAAATAAAGCTAACTAAAATTAGAAAGTTTTTATAACAAAAAGCCAGCAAATACAAGGTATCGGCTGGCTTAATGGTCGGCTGTAAACAGCTAAGAAATCTTACTCAATATTTTGGATCTGCTCGCGCATTTGTTCAATTAAAACTTTTAATTCAATGGCTGAATTGGTGACTTCAGTATTAATTGATTTTGAGGCTAATGTGTTGGATTCACGGTTAAATTCTTGCATCATAAAGTCAAGACGACGACCTACCGCTTCTTTTTTAACAAGGATTTTGCGCGTTTCTTTAACGTGAGCTTCTAATCTATCCAATTCTTCTGCGACATCTAAGCGTTGCGCTAACATCACTAACTCTTGTTCTAAACGATTATTATCAATTTGAACCTGTGCTTCTTCTAATTTGCTGGTTAAGCGTTCGCGTTGCCATTGTAAAATTTCTGGCATTTGAGCTCTTACTTTAACGACTTCTGCGCTAACCGCATCTAAACGTTGCTCGATAAGTTCTTTGAGTGATTGTCCTTCGGCTTCACGACTAGCAATAAAAGCATCGATTGCGAGATCTAATTCGGCTAAAAGTTCAGTACCAATCGCATCTAAGTCTTGCTCTTGTGCTGAAATCACACCTGGCCAACGTAAAATATCAAAAGGGCTGATAGTGCCTTCATGGCTATGGCTTTTTACCCAATTGGCAGAAACAATCAGTTGTTTTGCGAGATTCTCATCAAGATTTAATTCACCTTGAAAGCGAGCATTAAGATCAAAACGTAAGTTACATTCAATTTTACCACGCGTTAAGCGATTACGTAGACGTTCACGAATAACAGGTTCTAAACTACGTAATTGCTCAGGTAAACGAATATAAGTTTCAAGGTAGCGCTGGTTTACGGAACGCAGTTCCCAAGCGGCAGTGCCCCAGTCTTTTTTGATGTCTCGGCGAGCAAAAGCGGTCATGCTACGGATCATAATAGGGTCTCAATAATGTAAAAGATGATATGATTATAACCCTATGCATCAATACAAGGATAGGCATAAGCCATTTTAGGTCGTATAATGCGCCCCCAATATGTCAGAGAAAGCGGAGATAACACCATGCGTCCAGCAGACAGACAAGCAAACCAAGTACGTCCTATTACCATTACTCGCCACTATACAAAACATGCTGAAGGTTCTGTATTAGTCGAATTTGGTGATACTAAAGTCTTGTGTAATGCCACTGTAGAAGACGGTGTACCTCGTTTTCTGAAAGGACAAGGGCAAGGATGGGTGACCGCAGAATACGGCATGCTTCCTCGCGCAACAAATAGTCGTAATGCTCGTGAAGCGGCTCGCGGTAAACAAACGGGTCGTACTATGGAGATCCAGCGTTTAATCGCTCGCTCATTGCGTGCCGCGGTTGATTTAAAAGCATTAGGTGAATTTACCATCACTGTAGATTGTGATGTTATCCAAGCGGATGGCGGTACACGTACTGCATCTATCTCTGGTGCTTGTGTCGCATTAGTTGATGCTTTAAATAAAATGGTTGAAGAAGGCAAACTGAAAAAAAGCCCTCTGAAATCAATGGTAGCTGCAGTCTCTGTGGGTATTGTTGATGGTGAACCATTATGCGATCTTGAATATGTTGAAGATTCAGCAGCAGAAACAGACATGAATGTGGTGATGATCGATGATGGTCGTATGATTGAAGTTCAAGGTACGGCAGAAGGCGCACCATTTAGCCATGAAGAATTACTTGCTTTACTCGCCCTTGCGAAAGGGGGATTAGAGAAAATATTTGAAGCGCAAAAAGAGGCGCTTAAGCAATAAATTCTATTTTTAAAGGCGACTGAGAAGTCGCTTTTTTTATGCCTAAAATTTGTCATCAAGTAACGTAGAGAGGAGAAAGAAATGAAAGCCTACCAACGCCGCTTTATCGAACTAGCATTAGCAAAAAATGTCCTGAAATTTGGTGAGTTCACGCTGAAATCAGGAAGGGTGAGTCCTTACTTTTTTAATGCCGGTTTATTTAATACAGGGCGTGATTTGGCTTTGCTGGGGCAGTTCTATGCGCAAACATTATTAGATAATAATGTGTCTTGTGATGTGTTGTTTGGACCTGCTTATAAAGGGATCCCTATTGCAACTACAACGGCAGTCGCATTGGTTGAACATCATGATATCGATATCCCTTACTGTTTTAATCGCAAAGAGGCTAAAGATCATGGTGAAGGAGGAACATTAGTAGGAAGCCCATTGAAAGGTAATGTAGTAATTGTTGATGATGTCATTACAGCAGGTACTGCAATTCGTGAGTCAATGGAAATCATCAAACAGCATGATGCAACGCTTTCTGCGGTGTTATTAAGTTTGGATAGACAAGAGAAAGGGCGAGAAGAACTTTCTGCAATACAAGAGTTAAAACGTGACTATCAATGCCAAGTGTATTCGATTATTACTTTGGATGATTTAATTAGTTACCTAAGTGAGAGCGAGACTCTGTCTGAGCATTTACCTGCGGTTAAAGCTTATCGTGAACGCTACGGTGTGAATTAATAAAGTTAATACGCGATAAACGAGTTGGCCGATATAGATAAAAAAAAAAAGCCCTCGCCCAATTATGGGCGGGGTGAGTAGTACAATGAATCTTCTGCGACAATTATCACAGATATTGAAATATAAAAAGGACTTTTACAGCAGGGGCAAAGCGAGTCGCTAATGCCACAATGTAGGAACTGCACGAGTGCCATTCCTGATAAATACATTTAGGTAACTCTGTACCAGAGGACGCATGTTAACACAAATAAGAAAAAAACGGCATATCTGTAAATTTCAAATTGTTGAGTTAAATCACGAGTCCATCATTTCATTGTAACTGTGCCAAAATTAATGGCCAGCGGGCTTCAAATTCTTGAGTGGGTTGATAACGAAATTCTGTGCGTACAAAGCGCGCTAGCATGCCTTCACAAAAAGCGAGTAATTGTGAAGCAAGTAATGCTTCATCATGTAAGAAGGCACTCCCTTCACGAATTTTACGTTCTTTGATAACTTGTCGAAGCTGGACTTCAATGCGTTCATAAAGCTGGTTTATTCGCCCTTGTAATCTGTCTTGTTCAAACATCAAAGCATGACCCGTTAAGATACGAGATAACCCTGGATTTTTTTCAGCAAAACCAAGGATCAAGACAAGAATTAAGCGAATTCTTGCCACAGCGTCTTTTTCGTCTTTTAAAATCAAATTAATACGAGAGACTAAGCTATCTTCGATAAACTCAATTAAGCTATCAAACATTTTGGTTTTACTTGGAAAATGTCGATAGAGCGCAGCTTCAGATACACCAACAGTAGCGGCAAGTTTCGCCGTTGTAATGCGCTGACTACCGTCACTTGATTCCAACATTTGGGCAAGTGACTGTAAGATTTCATCCCGTCTATTTCTTTTCTTTTTGGTTTCTTTTTCTTCTGCCATGACTGATAAGGCCCCTGCTAAAAGCAAAACAAATCAGTAAACCTTTGCACTAAGGTTTTTAGTGCAAAGGGAGTGATATCGTCATTGATATAATTAATGCAAGACGTCTTTATTATTGGCGGCCAGAGTGACCAAAGCCACCGCTACCACGTTCCGTTGCAGTAAAATCTTCAACAATATTAAATTGAGCTTGAACTACGGGCACGATGATCATTTGAGCAATACGTTCACCCGGTTCGATGGTGAACGCTGTTTGACCGCGATTCCAAACTGATACCATAAGTTGACCTTGGTAGTCAGAATCAATCAGTCCAACTAAGTTACCCAATACAACACCGTGTTTATGGCCTAAACCTGAACGAGGAAGCACCATTGCTGCTAATCCTTCATCGGCAATATGTACAGCAAGACCTGTAGGTAATAATTCGGTTTGCCCTGGTTCAAGAACCAATGGTGCATCAAGGCAAGCGCGTAAATCTAAACCAGCAGAGCCTGTTGTGGCATAAGCAGGAAGTGGATATTCTTGACCAATACGTGCATCAAGGATTTTAACATCAATTTTTTTCATCATAATGTTTGGCTATCTCGTCAAGTAGGCGATGGCTAAGTTGTGCTTTACTACTGTGTGGTAAGCGCGTTTCCCCATTAGCCCAAATAAGGTGTAATGCATTGTTGTCACTGTTAAAGCCTTGATTTTCTGCTGAAACATCATTGGCACAGATCAAGTCGAGCTGCTTTTGTTCTCGTTTTTTGCGGGCATATTCTTCCACATTCTGGGTTTCAGCTGCAAATCCAACAACAAAAGGACGGTGTTCAACCATTTTTCCAACACTCGCGACAATGTCGGGGTTTTTTACCATAGTGATGGTGACTTCATCACCTTGTTTTTTTATTTTTTCAGTCGCGATAAGTTTAGCGCGGTAATCGGCAACAGCTGCACAACCAATAAAAATATCTTGTGAAGGTGCGATTAACATCACTTGTTCGTACATTTCTTGTGCGCTTTCAACGTCAATACGTTTAACACAAGTCGGTGTCGGTAATGTGACAGGTCCTGCGATAAGCGTGACATCAGCTCCACGTAATGCGGCTGCATGTGCAATTGCAAACCCCATTTTTCCTGAGCTATGATTGCTGATAAAACGCACTGGATCTAAGGCTTCACGAGTAGGCCCTGCGGTTATCGTGATTTTTTTACCTGCAAAATCTTGTGGCGGTAAAGCAAGTTGTTTTTCAGCTAATGCGACGAGAGTTAGAGGATCTAACATTCGTCCTGGGCCTACATCACCACAAGCTTGACTACCAGAGTCAGGCCCCCAGATTAAACAGCCACGTTGTTCTAAAGCAGATAAATTTTCTTGTGTAATTGTGGCTCTGTACATTTGCTGATTCATTGCAGGCGCAATAGCGATAGGCGCGCTACTCGCTAAACAGAGTGTGGTAAGTAAATCATTTGCCATACCCACTCGTAAACGTGCAATAAGATCGGCAGTCGCGGGTGCAAGTAGAATTAAATCAGCCCATTTACCTAATTCAATATGTCCCATAGCGGCCTCTGCCGCTGGATCAAGTAAATCATCAGCAACAGGAAAACCAGAAACCGCTTGTAGTGACAAAGGCGTCACAAATGCATGAGCAGCGGGTGTCATTACAACTCGTACAATTGCGCCTTTATCACGTAAACGGCGTACAAGTTCTGGTGCTTTATAGGCCGCGATACCACCACTGATACCAAGAATAATCTTTTTGTCGTGAAGTGTAGTCATGATGAAATGCCTAAGTACATAAATAATTGCCCGTAATTTTACCACAAGGTAATCGTGAATTCGGAATTCTATGTAACTTCATGTTTTATAGATTAAATTTTTGCGATTCATCTCGCATAAATTTGATATGTGTCTTTTTTATACAAGATTAGCAGTTTATAGTAAATTAACTGTATAAAACAACAGTTGTTTTGCGATTAGCATTTAATGATGAGTGATGTTTCTTCTAGATCCTAATGCTTATGTGAATAAATAAAATAGATCATTAATACCACTACCTTTACTTATTAAGGAGTCCACGGATGGAAAATCAATCGATTAGTGAACTTTTACCTAGAGAAAAACTATTACTTTATGGCGTGGAATCACTCACTGATATTGAGTTATTGGCGCTCTTTTTACGCACCGGCACTTATGAAAAATCTGTATTAGAGCTTGCTGCTTTTTTACTTAAAGAATGTGGCTCTCTTTATCACGTTATTAATGCTGATTATGAAACATTAGGGCGTTTTAAAGGTGTTGGCGTGGGAAAGTTTACCCAGTTGCAAGCTATTAATGAAATGGCTCAGCGTTTTTCTACAACACAATTTATGTATAAAAATGTACTTTCTTCTTCTGAAGACACAAAGCATTACTTGCAAAAATTACTTCATTGGCGAGACCGAGAAGTGTTTGTGGTGTTGTTTCTTGATAATCAAAACCAATTGATTGCATTTGAAGAAATGTTTAAAGGAACAATTAACCGAGTAGAGGTTCATCCGAGAGAAATTGTCCGTCAATCGATAAAAAAGAATGCAACATCTATCATTCTTGCTCATAATCATCCCTCTGGTCATTCAGAACCAAGCCTTGCAGATAAACAATTGACTGAAAAAATTTTTACTGCTTGTCAGTTGGTTGGCATAAATGTACTCGATCACCTTGTGATAGGGCATGATAACTGTGTTTCTTTTGCAGAACGTGGTTGGTTATAGCAAATATTTTTGTAATTATTGTCAATCTTTATTTGTACGGGTCTTGAGCGTTGAGGCCATTGGGCGTATACTACGCCACCTTTGAGGATCTTGGGTTTGGCGAGAAGAGCCTATCTCAGCAAGTTTTTTCTGAGGTGTTTACACAGTTTTTCAATCGTTAAAAGTTGCTGAGATGGGCTCCAAAGCCTGACGAGGCGGTCAAACCTGATATTAAAGCTCGAGCTGATTAGATTTTTGGAGAATAGACATGTCCCGAGTCTGCCAAGTTACCGGCAAGCGTCCTGTGAGTGGAAACAACCGCTCTCACGCATTAAACGCGACTAAACGCCGTTTTCTGCCAAACCTGCACTCTCACCGTTTCTGGGTTGAGTCTGAGAAACGTTTCGTAACTCTGCGTGTATCTGCTAAAGGTATGCGTGTGATTGATAAGAAAGGCATCGAATCTGTATTAGCAGATTTACGTGCCCGTGGTGAGAAGTTCTAAGGAGCTGAAAAATGGCTAAAGGTATTCGCGAGAAAATTAAACTCGTTTCTTCTGCTGGTACAGGTCACTTCTATACCACTACGAAGAACAAACGCACTATGCCAGAAAAACTGGAAATGAAAAAATTCGATCCAGTTGTTCGTCAACATGTGCTTTATAAAGAAGCTAAAATTAAATAATTTTAGTTTTCTTAAAAAACCCGACCTTAGTGTCGGGTTTTTTGTTATCTGGAGCCCGCTAAGTATAACAAAGTAAAGCTATTGTGATCTTCGCTTACTCTTTAGCTATACTATGGCTCTTTTAAAATCATCGGGTGAATGGATTGCGGATGAGCAAGTCAGTATTATCAATATTACACACAGAGTCATCTTGTGGCTGGGGTGGTCAGGAAATTCGAATACTGACGGAATCTCAAGGCATGATCCGCAGAGGGCACCGAGTTGCATTAGTGTGTTGTCCTACATCTAAAATTGCGAAGGCTGCACCGGATTATGGTATTGAGGTTTTCACTCTACCGATTGAAAAAAAACGCAGTTCAGCATTAAAAGCACTTCGCCAATGGTTAAAGTCACATCGTCATCAATTTGATGTTATCAATACCCATAGTTCAACTGATGCATGGTTAGTTGCCGCTTCTTGTGCCACATTACGTCATTCACCCGTTATTGTTCGAACTCGTCATGTTTCTACGGATGTTTCACGTTTATTACCAACACGATGGCTTTATCTTTCATCCAGTGCCCATATTGTGACAACGGGTGAGAAATTACGCCAGACACTCCATCAGCATAATAAATTTCCATTAGAAAAAATGACTTCAGTTCCTACTGGAATTGATTTGCAACGTTTTTTTCCACAAGATAAACAGCAAGCCAGAGAAAAAATTGGCATACCTAATAAACCAACATTAGGGATTGTTGCTACCATGCGAGTATGGAAAGGGCATAAATATTTAGTAGAAGCATGGAAATTGTTACATCAGCAGTTCCCAGACTGGCAATTAATTTTTGTGGGTGATGGGCCTCAGCGTAAAAACCTAGAGCCAATGGTGAAAGAGGCCGGTTTAGAACAGAGTATCTTTTTCCTTGGTAATCGTAATGATGTGCCTGATTGTTTAAATGCAATGGATCTCTTTGCGTTACCCTCTTTTGGTAATGAAGGTGTACCACAAGGTATTATGCAGGCGATGGCATGTGGTTTACCTGTCGTGTCAACTACGGTTGGCGCGATTAGCGAAGCAGTTATTGATGGTAAAACAGGATTTACATTAGTACCGCAAGTACAAGAATCATTAACCCGTCATTTAGCTAAATTAATGAGCTCAGATAAATTGCGTGAACAAATGGGACAAGCAGCGCTTGAACATGCCATTTCACGATTTAGTTTGGATAATATGTTAGATAAGATGGAACGGATCTTTATTCAGGCAATCAACAATAAAAATAAATCAGTATGATTCATGTTGATAATAAAGCCGTGAAACGATTATCTCTATTATCAACTTGGTGTATTCATCTTATTGATGAATATTTGTAATACTTTTTAGTGTATAGTCTGAGAAGTAAATGTATCATTTAAGCCAAATAAAAAGCATATGGATCCGAAAAATATATTGGTTATAGCGGTAGCGCGTTTTGGTGATACATTACTTATCACTCCCGTTATTCATGCCTTAAAACAGCACTGGCCCAATGCTCATATTCATGTATTTGCACATAAGCGTAGCGCATGCATTCTTGAGCATAACCCTGATATTGATAGCATTAGGCATTTTTCTAAAAAAAGGGCGGTTTGGACTGGTTGGTTACCTCATAAGCCTTATGATTTGGCTTTGGTATACGGTAATGATCGTGATTTGGTGAATTATGCTCGTCGCCAATCTCATCATACCGTTGCTTTTGCTGATATTTCTCAGCAACAAGGCAATGTGACTTGGGTTGCTCGTCCCAAGTCGCCGATAGTTGCACAAAAAGAACGTGCCTTATTAATTAATGCATTAGGGATTTATCCGAGTTGTTGGCAATTGCGTTACTTTATCAATGAGGAAGAAGCGACTTTTGCACAACAGTTTTTAAAAGATAATTCATTAATTAATAAGAATATTATTGGTTTTCAACTGCAAAGTTTTCCAGCTAAAGCCTATCGAGATTGGCCTGTGGAAAATTTTCTACAATTAGCAAAACAGATTATTACCCATGACGCGAGTGCGTACTTTTTGCTATTAGGTAGTAAGGAAAGTGAACAATTATCCATTGATTTAGCGAAACAAATGGGTGAACAGCATTGTTTAGCCTTAGCGGGTCGAGTTTCAATGCGGCAAAATGCGGCAATTATGGCGAATTTATCGCTTTATGTTGGGGTAGATACAGGTCCCACACATTTGGCTGGGGCTTTAGATATCCCAATGGTGGCGTTATATCATAGTTATCATCCAGGGTGTTATTTAGCGCCATTACAGCATTCTTGTTGTCAGGTTATCCAGCATCCAACGTCGTTGGACAATGCCCGCCGTGAAGATAATATGGCTGATATATCAGTCGAAGAAGTGTGGGGTGCAGTGCGTAATATCATTGATGGAATGAAGGTGAAAAAGTAATCCATGAAGATCGGTATAATTGATGTCACAATCACCATGTCTTATGGCGGGATCCAAACAGCGGTTTGGGAACTGGCTAAGCAATTGCATGATGCGGGACATGAAGTTCATCTTTATGGTGGTAATGGCGATATTCGACACAATCTGGCGGGACGCCAAATACAGGTACACACTTATCCTTATACACCACGAGATAAAGTTATCGATCTTGGTGGTCGTTTTCGTCGTATTGTTGAGCGCTACACTTTTGCACGACACGCTAAAAAAGATGTTATCAGCCAAAAGTTCGATTGGGTTATTTTAACGAAACCTTTTGATTTTTTTTGGCCTTCTATGATGCCTAAATCATCCTCAACGCGTTTTTGCTATATGAGTGGAGGCACCAGCTTTTTTAAAGGTGATCGTAGATTAGGTAAAAAGATTTCAGCATGGGTAGCATGTAGCCATTTTAATGCTTGGCAAATCCAACATCATTTTAAGCAATTCCCTAGTGTGATTTATAATGGTGTGGATATCGAAAAATTTAAACCTATGACTACCTCGTTACGTGAGCGATTAGGAATAGGTGAGTCTACTTTTTTACTCTCATTTGCTGGACGATTAGTGGGTTGGAAAGGCTTGAGTGTTGCAATCGATGCCATTGAAAAGCTAAAAGGTGAAGATGTTAAGCTCTTGATTATCGGTACGGGTGATGAGCTAGAACGATTGAAGAGTAAATCGGTAGCGAAAGGCATTGCTGAACAAGTTATTTTTCATCAACCCGTTGAGCATAATCAATTACCTGAATTTTATGCAGCCAGTGATGCTGGTATTTTCCCAAGTACTGGGGATGAAGCATTTGGCATTACGATTGCAGAAGCGATGGCATGTGCCAAACCAGTAATTGCTAGCCATATCGGGGGTATTCCCGAAGTTGTCGGTAATGAAGGTACTGCTGGAGTTTTAGTCGCCCCGGGTAGTGCAGATGAAATTGTGATGGCAATTAATCATCTTCGCCAATTACCCGACAGAGGTAAAGCAATGGGCGAGAATGCACGTTCACGTATAGAAACACGTTATACTTGGCAACATTCTGCACAACGTTTATTACAGACATTGGCGTCATAATAATGAAGATTGCCTATCTTGATCCTTACCCAGTTCCTGACTTACGAGTTGCTTCATTGCAAATTTTGCAAAATGTTGATGCTTTTGCCAGAGCGGGTGCACATGTCACTTTAGTTACACCAAAAGGACAGTATCGAGATAGCGATATATTAGGTCGTTCAATCCATGCTAATGCAAGTTTAGTTTCCTTAAGAGATATTCGTCGTAAATGGTATTTTCCATTTAATTCACAAAAACTTTTCTCATTACAGATAGCGCGTTGGGTTAAGCAAAATAACGTTGATGCGTTGTTTACCCGTAATTTAAAACTGGCTTGTTATCTTTGTGAAAGCTATCCAGAAATTCCTCTTTTTTTTGAAAGTCATGAAATATTTGCGCAATCTTTTGCCGAGTCTCATTCATTTGAGAAAAAAAAGAATCGTGCTAAATATCATAAATTATTAAAAATGGAGAAATTGGTTTACAGCCAAGCGACGGGTATTTTTGTTCTTACTTCATTACTCAGAGATGATATTGTTTCGCAATATCAAGTTACTACACCAATAACGGTTGTCCCTGATGGTGTTGATTTGCATGCCGCGGCGAATTATCAGATTACTCCTCCTTTATTAGATAAAACTATAACTGAAGTGCTGTATTTAGGTAGCCTGCATAAATGGAAGGGAATTCCTACCATGATGCGAGCAATGAAATATCTCGATAACGCACGGTTGAATATTGCAGGGGGAACGCCAGAGCAGATTGGCGGATTAACCTTATTAGCGCAAGAAATGGATGTAAAAGATAAGGTCAATTTTTTGGGATTTATTGATCCGAAAAAACGCTTTGAAGCGATTGCCCAGCACGATATCTGTGTGCTCCCGCTTACGTTAACCAGTATTGGAAGCCGTTATACTTCACCACTTAAGTTATTTGAGTATATGGCGATGGAAAAACCTGTGGTGATTTCAGACTTTCCTTCAATCCGTGATGTTGTAGATGAAAAAGCGGTAAGTTTTGCAGATAGTGGCGATGCACAAAGCTTTGCAAAACAGATAATACAGTTAAGAGATAATCCACAACGAGCAAGCGAAAAAACCGCCCATGCCCGCTCATTAGTTGAAAACTATTACAACTGGGATAAACGGGCTGAGGTTATTCTAAAGACAATAGAGACGTTAATTCAGTGATCTATTGCTGTTTATCTGACGGTGTTGCTGATTGATTATTGAGTAAAGCGTGTCGCAATGCCAACATTAATCCCACCAAAATACCCACCTGATTGATATAGGCATTTTCAAATAATCCACGCAGTACATAAACACCTAGGAAAGACATAAGTAATACAAGGGATGCTTGGCGAATAATACCTTGGTTTTTTCTTATTAGCTGAATGCCTTGAGCAATAATGGAAGAGCAAAAATAGAGAATACCAATCAATCCTAAAATACCACCTGCAAACCAGAAAGCTAAAAAGACGTTATGGGGGCCTCTCGATTTTTTAAATACCCAGTGCGGGTTATCTCTCACTAAAGGATCGTAAATATTATGAAAAATCTGATTACCGTAACCATAACCTTTTATTGGGTTTTGTTTAATAAGCTCTAATGCGGAGCTTTGTGTTCCATTACTGAATCTTTTTCCACTATTTAGTTGAAATAATTTAGATTTAAGCTCACCATTAATAAAATTATTATTTAGATAAATTGTAGATGCTGACAATAGTACACAACTACTTAAGATTACAATAATTAGATATTGGCGATTAATAATTAAGGTAAGCAATGTAATAATTACTAATGCTATCCATGCCCCCCGTGCTAAAGTTCCTAGCATTATAAAAATAAATAATGCACTAATTAAAATTAATAAAAACCAATTAATAATAGAGTTTCTTTTTTTTAAAATAAGGGAAGATAAAATAATTGGGAAGAAGAAAAGTAGGGCATAAGATATCTCTCTATGTGCTGTTTGGCTTTTTTGCGTAAATGGAGAAATTCCTTTCTGATACTCCAAATAATACTGCACTAACTCCTTAGCCATAATCACCAATAGCCCAATCGCAAACGCCACCATCACCATCTTAGCAATATCGGTCGGTTTTTCTTTATATAATACAATCGGAAAGGTCACAGCAAATAGCAGTAAGCCATTTAAAATAGGCTTATTGACTTCTTTAATACTGATACTGGGTTCGACAGAAATTAGGATGGAATAACCAATCATCAACAATAAAAATAGTAGCGAGAATGACAGATTATTTTTAAAGATTTTGCAGATAGTCTTAAAATCACGCACCAGATACCACAGTGCGGTTGCACCAATCAATCCCATCACAATATTTTTATAGCGAGTGATATCTGGTAAGTAGATCAATATAATGTAAAGCCCAATAATGGATAAATTCCACAGGGATTTTTTACTATAGTCTTTAAACACCATCATAATAATCTGCCATCATCCTTTATACTTTTGATAGAGTGGCGATCATACAATAAAAATGTGTTTATCGCTGTATCTCTTATCTGATAATCATGGAGCCACCTGTGCCTGAATTACCGGAAGTCGAAACCAGTCGCCGAGGTATTGAGCCTCATCTTGTGGGCAATGTGTTGCACTATGCCATTGTACGCAATAGCAAATTACGTTGGCCTGTTTCAGAAAAAATAAAAACGTTACTGGATGAGCCTATTTTAAGTGTAAAGCGTCGAGCTAAATACCTTTTAATAGAGTTAAATACAGGATGGATCATTATTCATTTAGGAATGTCAGGGAGTGTTCGTATTCTATTAGAGGAACAACCTGAAGAGAAACATGATCATATCGATTTGATTTTTCGTGATGGTAAAGTGCTCCGCTATACCGACCCACGACGCTTTGGAGCTTGGTTATGGTGTGAAGACTTAGCCACAAGCTCTGTATTAGCACATTTAGGGCCAGAGCCACTTTCAGATGAATTTAATGCCGAATATCTCTATCAACAATCCAAAAATAAAAAAACGGCTATAAAACCGTGGTTAATGGATAACAAATTAGTGGTTGGTGTAGGTAATATTTATGCTAATGAGGCACTATTTTCATCAGGAATTATGCCAGATAGGAAAGTCAGTAGTTTAACGCAAGAAGAATGTGCAGTTCTTGTCACGGCGATTAAGCGCGTATTAACCCGTTCTATTGAACAAGGTGGCACAACGCTAAAAGATTTTCTGCAGTCAGATGGTAAGCCGGGTTATTTTGCGCAAGAGTTATTTGTTTATGGGCGTAAAGACAAGCCTTGTTTGATTTGTGGTCAACCGATAGAAAGTATTAAACAAGGGCAACGTAGCACATTTTTCTGCCGACATTGCCAACATGGTGAAAATGAGAGCTAAATTTTACCGAGTTTTTTTAGCATAGCGGTGGTGACAACTTCAGGTAAAAACGTAGATACATCACCGTCATGGCGCGCCACATCTTTAATTAAAGATGAAGAGACAAATGAAAGATTTTGAGAGGGCAGTAAAAATACACTATCAAGATCAGGCGCAAAGTGACGGTTCATATTCGCAAGTTGCCATTCATATTCAAAATCAGAAACAGAGCGGACACCGCGAATTAAAATGGTGGCTTGTTGTTGCTTAGCAAAGTTAGCCATCAGTTCACTAAATCCCACCACTTCAACATTAGGTAAATGGCTTGTCACTTCTCTGGCTAAATTAACCCGCTCTTCTAAGGTGAACATAGGATTTTTACGGGCGCTATCAGCAATCGCTAATAAAACCGTATCAAACATGCCTGCCGCACGCGTTAAAATATCAATATGACCATAAGTGATAGGATCAAAGGTTCCGGGATAGATAGCTTTATTTTTCATGATTTACAGTCTTCTGGCTGAGTTCCCATAAAGAGGCGTATTTATTAAAGGTATACTGTGCGTTAACAAATGCCAGTATTAATCCCTGTTTCCCATCTAAAAAACCCATTCTTAACAACCATGTCTTAAAAAAAGCACCAGCAGTATGGCTTAAGATAGAACCATAACTTGTTGTTCTACCTTGTTGATGGCGTTCTTTTGCCCATTCGGAGGCATATTTTAGCTGTTTTTGCTGAAATTCCATTAAATCACGGCAGGTAAGATGCAGTAGATCACCCTGCAAGGTTTTTACTGTTGCACCTTTTGTTTCTAATGATTCATGCACTAAATTATCATTATATTGATAATGCTCACGGGCATATAAACGTGTCACTTTATCGGGATACCAACCGCTGTGTTTCATAAATCGCCCCATAAATAAGTTACGGCGAGCACAGTTATAAACGACATTTTCTTCAGGTTGTTGCAATACTGCGAGGATACTGCTTTTGAGTTCAGGAGTGACGCGTTCATCACAATCAATCATAAAAATATAATCACCAGAGGCATATTGCTGCGCTAACTGGCGTTGTTTACCAAACCCAGGCCATTCACTGTTTACAAAGACTTTCGCCCCTTTCTCTGTCGCAATACGGCAGGTGTCATCTTGGCTACCAGAATCTAATACAATGATTTCATCAGCCCATTGTACTGAGTCTAAGCATTCACCAATAATATCAGCTGCATTTTTGCTGATCATCACCACAGAAAGGCGCTTACTTTGGCTCATTAGTGACTCCGTGGAGGAAGATAAGGTGAAAGTAAGGTAAGTAAACGCAGTAATGCCCCTTGATTTTCATGAAGCACTTCAACTGCATGACGACCATAATAACGGCGATAATCTTCATCATTAAGCAATGAAGCAATAGCAGTCGCCATCGATTCACTGTCTGTAACCGTAATTAATCCTTCAGCTTGGTCAAGCTTGGCACAGATATTTTTAAAATTAAAAGTATGAGGTCCCATGATAACAGGGATAGCGTGAGCAGCGGCTTCTAAAGGATTATGACCACCACGCTCAACCAAACTTCCTCCAACAAAAGCTAAATCTGCAATACCATAGAGCAACATAAGCTCGCCCATTGTATCGCCAATAACCACTTGCGTTTGTGCATCAGGCACAGCATCAGTACTTCGTAAGGTATATTTTAACCCTGCTTCGCGCGTTAATTGTTCGGCTTTAGGGAAACGCTCTGGGTGGCGAGGTACTAAAATTAACAAAAGCTGAGGAAATTGTGTCAGTAGCTTTTTATGTGTCTCTAAAATAATGGTTTCTTCACCCTCATGGGTACTTGTTGCAATCCAAACCGGGCGGTGAGCAGCCCATTGACGGCGCAAAGCAACCGCTCTTGCGGCTAACTCTGGGGTGACAGAAATATCAAATTTTAGGCTACCTGTAACATGTAAATGCGAACGTTTTAAACCAAGCTCGATAAATCGTTCACCATCTTCCTGATTTTGGGCGGCAATCAAAGTGATTTTTTGGAGCATCGTTTTGACAAAGCTGCCCAATTTTTGGTAACCCGCAGCAGATCGTTCTGATAAACGTGCATTAGCAATAATCAACGGGATTTTTCGTTGATGAAGTTTTGAAATCAGGTTAGGCCATAACTCCGTTTCCATAATGATCACCAATTTGGGGTCAACCGTTTTAAGAAAACGATTAACTGAACCTGGTAAATCATAAGGAAGATAGACATGGTAAACATCATCACCAAATGCAGAACGCACACGTTCTGAGCCAGTTGGTGTCATAGTCGTGACGGTAATGGGTAAATCAGGATAGTGATGACGAAGGGCGCGAACAAGCGGCACTGCGGCGAGTGTTTCACCGACAGAAACGGAATGCAATAATATACCCTGAGGGACGACTTTGCCTTTGCAAAAGCCATAGCGCTCTCCCCACCGTTTACGGTAGGCGGGTGCTTTACGGCTGCGTAATAAAAGACGCAACCAAATCAGAGGTTGAATAAGGTAAAGAAGTACCTGATATAAACGCAACAACATGCTATCAAATTCACTTATCTGGACGAACGCTTATAGTATCACACTGTGTGAGAGAAAGTGTGTAAAACAAGTAAGCGCGGATTAAGGAATTAAAGCGATATACTGCTTTAAAATATGGTTTAGTTCAAATTTTGCATAGGATGATGGCAATATTTGAGGCTGTGAATAATACGCAAGGCGAAGTTTTTCTGCGAGAGAGTCACTATCCATTGTAGAGAGGTAATCAGAAAGCTCGTCTGTCATAATTTCGCTGACCCCACCTGGGCATCGAGTACTGACGATAGGCACACCACATATTAATGCTTCAATTAAGACAGTAGGAAGCCCTTCACTATCAGAGCTTAATGCAACCACTTTAGCGCCTTTGATTGCAGGGAGAGGGTTTGGGATAAAACCCGCAAGTGTGACTTTCTCCACTAAGTTAAGTTGTTTAATTTGAGCTTCTAATTGCTGTTTAACGGTGGGAGTACCTTCACCTAATATAATGAGTTGGCAAGGTAAATCGGCTTTAGCAAAAGCCTCAATTAATCTGTCTTGTCTTTTTACTTCATGTAATCGACCCACATGCAAGATATAATCTTGTTCAGCAAATGGATTAGAAAGGGTGGCTTTTTGCTGTATTTCTTCAATATTAAATGGGTTATAAATAGTTTTTAGTTGTTCAGCATGAATACCAATGGCATTGATTAGATCATCTTTTACCGCATTAGAAACACAGACGAGATTTTTATCTCGATAAACTCGTTGGATTTTTATTTTTTTCAACCAATATGAAAATCCTGATTTATTGCCAAGATAAGATTGAGAGTAAATGCCGTGAATACAGTACCAAACATTGCAGCTTTTTAATTGTTTAGAGCGACAAACAATACGGTCTGTTTTATGTAAATTAGAAAGAACAAGCGCTGGGCGCCCTTTTTTAGTAAAAAGTTGAGTGAGTACATTATCAAGCGATTTTGCTCTACGCGATATTTCAGTTAATTTTCTAAAAATTCCACGATAGTTATCATGATCAACAATATAATCAATAAAATCAGGTAGTTCATACGCTAATTTATTATGTAAGGATAATAATGTGACTTGGTATCCTGCTTGATGAAAACCATTAGCTAGCCTGAGCGTGACATTTTCAGCGCCACCACCCGGTAATCCATCAATAATAAAAAGTATATGTTGTTGACTCACAAGGCTAATATCCGTTTATAAAGTGAAATAAGCTCGCCTGATAATCGTTGTGGTGTATAAGGGAGAATGGTCTCTCTCGCCACTTGTGACATCTCAGTCCACGCTGTTTCTTTTGGGATCTGTGTAATCGCATCAGTTAATGCTGAAATATCTAATGCATCACAAACAAATCCATTTTTACCATGTTGAATAAATTCGGCACCACCACAAGTCGTTGAGGTGATCACCGGTAAACCACACGATAATGCCTCAAGAATAACATTAGGAAAAGGGTCATAAAGAGTAGGAAGTAGTAATGCATCCGCTATTTGATAAAAATCGAGTGTTTTTTTCTGCATACCTAAGAAGAAAATGCGTTGCTCACAACCTAATTGTGTTGCGAGTTGTTCATATTTGCGCTGATTTTTATCACTTCCAACAACTAACAATATAGCGGATGTCTTTGCTATTGCTGAGATAGCAGCCGCTAAACCTTTACGTTCGAAGCCTGATCCCACATAAATAAAGCAAGGTACATCGTGTGGAATATTATATTGTGTTTTTAAGGTCTCTTTTTGAGAACTTGTTGCAGGTACGAAAGCATTATGGTCAATTGCATTATAAATGACAGTTATTTTATCGGCAGAAACACCAAAATCCTCAATAATTTCATTTTTAACCATCTGTGAATTACAGATAACTTGTTTTAATGCGGGATCGGCATACATCTGTTTTTCTGCATTCATTACATAGCGGTGGTATCTATCATAAAATAGCCAACGACCTTTCCAATTAGGCAATATTCTTTGGCGTTGCAATAGCCATCGGCGATGTACACCATCACCAGCGCGAAAAATATCACAACCTGCGATACGTTCATGGCTTTGAACAATATCAAAATGATTTTCCTGCCAACATGCTCTAGCTGCCTTAGCGAAACCCGATTCTCGGCTAATCCTGCCCAATTTCCGTGGATTGCATAAGTGAATATGCCAATCTGGATTAGTATCACCTTGCCATTCTCGCGTGATCACATTGAGTTCAAGGTCATCGTTGGATAATGCATCTAATGCGCGCGCAATAAAGCGTTCTGCTCCCCCATCTGGGCGATATTTTTGTCTGACAATGGCGAGTCGTAACGGGTGATTCATTAAGATAAATGCCTTATAGCTGTGTTGTAAACCACATCAACCGGAATAGCGGAAAGATAACGTTGTTGGGTGTCTGTCTTTATATGGTCTGGGTGTGGAATATCGTCATAATTGCCTGCCCATACTGTTTCACCTACTGCTTGCCAAGGGTGCCAATGTTCAAGTTTAGAAGGACCAAAAAGAGCAACTAAAGGCGTTTTTAATGCAGCAGCTATATGCATTGCGACAGAATCAACACCAATAAAAAGTCCTGCATTATCAATTAATACAGCAAGTTGAGATAAAGATGTTTGCCCAGCTAAAACCGTTATCACATCTTTGTTTGGGCAGCGAGCCAAAATAGTTTGTATCATCTCTAATTCTTTTGCTTCTGGGCCCGAAGTTAACACTACGGAATAATGATTTTGCTGAAGCTTTGTAATTAAAGTCGCCATTTTATCTTCATCCCAGCATTTGAAAAACCAGCGAGAGGTTGGTTGTATAACGATATAGTTTTTAGGGAGATGATATTTTTCAATAGTCTCAGTTAACCACTGTTTATCTGCTTCGCTATAAGCCATCATAACATCTGAAATGATAGGAATATTAAGTGGAGCAAGGATACTCAGATTTTGTTCAACAGTGTGTAGTTGTCCATGATCTGCCGTAGAGACAATAATATTGTGGCATTTTCGCCAAAACTGACTGTTTTTGCGCTTTTCAAATTCAAAACCTAAGCGCACTTGTGCTTTAGTGACTAAAGCAAAAATTGCCGCTTTCCACTGATCAGCTAAATTAACAACTAAATCATATTGCTGTTTTTGTAATATTCGACCAAGCTCCCACTCTTTTTTTAATCGAGTGAATTTACCTTGATGTTTCCAATTACGATCAAGATAAAAAATATTATTGATGAATGGGTTGTGCTCAAGCATAGGTAATGTTTCTTTGTATAATAAAACATCAATCGTTGCATTAGGATAAGCTGATTTTAATGAGCGTATAACGGGCGTCGTTAATAACATATCTCCATGATGTTGGAGTTTAATAACCAGTATTCTATTAAATGATTGATTTATATTAGTCATAATTACTTTAGCTTTAGTGAGATACTCTAATTGTAAACAAATCCACAGAATGCATCTACCATACTGTATTTATATTGATTGAATTGCCGTTTTCTACTGCGTAACATAGAACAATTCATTCAATTATGAACCTATAATCCATAAGTTGGCGGGGAATGCATGACTAAACCAGCATTTATTATCACATTAGATACCGAAGGCGATAATCTTTGGGAAAACGAACGTGATATCACTACACAAAATACGCATTTTTTACCCCGCTTTCAGCAACTTTGTGAGCGCTTTCATTTTAAACCCGTTTGGCTAACAAATTACGAAATGGTAATGGATGATGCCTATATTGAGTTTGCTCGTGATGTTATTGCTCGTAATACGGGTGAAATTGGTATGCACTTACATGCATGGAATAGCCCACCACTTGTACCTTTAACCAATAATGATTTACATCATCAGCCTTACTTAGTTGAATATCCTAAAGATCAAATGCGAGAAAAAATCGCGTTAATGACTGACTTACTTGAAAATAAACTACAAACCAAAATGTTAAGTCATCGAGCGGGTCGTTGGGCATTTAATGAAATTTATGCACAGCTTTTAGTTGAATTTGGTTATCAAGTTGATTGCTCTGTAACACCTAAAGTGGATTGGCGTTTTACCAAAGGTGATCCTGCGCAATCGGGTGGAACAAATTACACTGATTTTCCAAGTCATGCTTATTTTATGGATCTAGAGGATATCACTAAAACGGGGAACTCTACGTTGCTAGAAGTGCCGATGAGTATTCAATATAAGCACTCACCTTTAATGAATAAATTTAAGCAAGGTTACGATAAATTAAGAGGTAAACAGCGAGCACCTTCTGTAAATTGGCTACGTCCTAAAGGCGGAAATGCACAACAAATGATTGAAGTAGCAGAAAAATCTTTAGCACAAGGTCATGATCATATTGAGTTTATGTTGCACTCGTCTGAATTTATGCCAGGTGGTAGCCCCACATTCCGCACAGAAAAAGATATCGAAGGGCTATATAACGATTTAGAAACGCTATTTAGTTTCTTAAAAGATAAAGTGCAGGGCATGACGTTGGCTGAGTATTATCAAAGTAAGGTACAGGCAAAGTAAGATGAAGTTGAAAAAACTAAAATGGGTACATAACTTCTTAAATATCTATAACCCACTTTTTGGCAAGATGAAAAAAACGGATACGTTTTCATCAGATATTCAATTTAACAGCATTCTTATTTTTTCAACGACTGCGCTTGGGGATTTTATGTTTAATACCCCAGCGATAAGAGCCATTCGTGCGCATTATCCAGATGCTCATATCACATTAGTGTCTAGTGAGAAAAATAGGTTATTAGTAGAGAACTATGACCAAATAGATAGTGTGATTTATTGGGATAATAAAATAAAAAACTTACTTCCTATTGCCTTACAGGCGAAAAAATATAAGCCTGAATTAGCCGTAATTTTACATTCTCACCTCCCTTATGATGTTCTATTCGCAGTAATGGCAGGTTGCCAATATATTTTACGTAATACTTTTCATGTTATTCCCAGATGGTTTCAGAAATGGATTATTGCTGAGCATCAGCCTCCTAATTGCCATGTTATCCAAAGTAAACTTAATATTATTCGTTATTTAGGAATAGATAGCACAGATACAAGAATGGAAATTCCTTGTGAAATAGAACAATTAGATAAAGGCGAATATCATATTGTTGGATTTCAGATGGGGGCATCAACGCAAGAGCGTAGGTGGCCTATTAAATACTTTGTAGAGCTAGCTCAAAAACTTATTGATAGTGACCCATCTTTACGGATTAAGCTAATTGGTTCACCAAGAGAGTTAGAATTACCAGAAGCGTTTTTTATATTGTTGCCAGAGCAATATCATAACAATATTGAAAATCTAGTAGGTAAAACTTCATTACCTGAGTTGCTAAGTCAGATAAAAATAATGGATGTATTAGTAACGGGTGATACAGGGCCTTTGCATTTGGCTATTACATTACAGTGTCCAACAGTGAGTTTATTTGCAACAGCAGATCCTAAATGGACAGGACCTTATCAAGATCTTCATTTACATACTATTATCAATAAAAAGCTTAGCTCAAATGAAGGAATACGGGCATCTATGGATCTTATAACGGTTGATGAAGTCTTTGATGCAGTCAATAAAACCCTAAAAGGTTAATAACTTCTAGGGCTGATAAGACTAAATATTGAGAATATTAATAATTTGTTCTGCACTTATCTCCCCAATATCCCCACCTTCTGCTTTTACAGACGTTTGGGCCTTACCGTAACCGCCGATTAAGCCGGGATCGGTAGGGCCAAATAGGGTGATATTCGGTTTATCAAGTGCCGCAGTTAAGTGGCTTAATCCAGTGTCGACAGACACGACACTCTTCGCACCAGCAATCACTTGAGCAACATCGGCAAGTGACATTTTTGGTAGTACATCAACATAGTCAAAATCTTTGGCTAGGCGGATAGCGCGTTGATGTTCATGCTCTGCGCCCCAAGGTAACTTAATGCGCAATCCTGAATCAGCAAGTAGAGCGATTAATTCTTGCCAATGGGATTCTGGCCAATGTTTCTCATCACGGGTTGTTGCGTGCAAGAATACCAAATAAGGGTGTTCATCAAAGGATGGAAGTGAGAGAAAATGCTGTGCAATCCCATAATCACCTTGAGATTGTGGGATTGGATAATCCAAGCTCAGCGCAAAGAGTTGACGAATACGTTCAACCGCATGCATTTTTTTGCTGACATCATGGTGAACATTATAGAAAAAACTGGCTAAAGGCTCGCGGGCGCATTGACGAGAATAGCCGTGTTTAGTGCCTTTGGCGTAGCGTGTCACTAAAAATGCACTTTTTAGTAAACCTTGTGCATCAATCACAGCATCATAATGATGAGCTTGAATCGCTTGACGAAATTGTGTGCGCTCAGCACGAATAGGCGCACTAAACCAATTTTTACGCCAACGGCGTATTGCTACTGGAATAACTGTATCAACAGCTTGGTGCCAGCTTGGAATTTGTGCAAAGCCTTCTTCAACAGCCCAGTCAAAAAGGATATCAGGATACGCATTTATTGCATCAGTCAATGCGGGCAATGTATGTAAAACATCTCCCATGGAGGAAGTTTTAACGATTAATACCCGTTTCACGCTGATGGCTCCGTTGACAATAAGTGTTCAAGTTCCGCAAAGACTTGCTCTGGCTGAATATCAATTAAGCTTTGGTGATAGCCTTGTTCAGCATCCCCTTTACGGATTTTGTGATAACCCGTAATTAAACGGATCACACGCGCTTTATGAGATAACGGAGGTGTAAAGTCAGGGCTACTTGGGCCGTAAAGTGCAACTAATGGGCGCTCTAATGCAGCTGCCACATGCATTAAACCAGAATCATTACTGACGATGGCTTTACAAGATGCAATCAAATTAACCGCTTGTTCAAGGCTGGTTTCACCTGCCAGATTAAAACAGGCTTCACGGGCTTCTGGCGTTAGGGCTTGTTTTATCTCTTCACCCGCTTCTTTATCTTTTTGAGAGCCAAAAAGGAAAATCTGATAACCCTGCTCAGCAATTAATTTTTGTGCTAAAGCCGCATAATGATAATGAGGCCAACGTTTTGCAGGACCAAATTCAGCACCGGGGCAAAAACCAATTGCAGGGCGCTGTGTAGATAATGAAAATTGAGTCAATGTGGTAGAGATATCATTTTCAGCCACTGATAGCTTAGGCCATAGCAAAGGTTGAGGTAAATCTGTCGCTTTTTGGACTTTTTGCTTGTCATAAGCTAGAGCTACATAGCGTTCAACCATTAGCGGGAAAGCGTCTTTATCTAAAGGGCGTAAATCATTTAATAGGCCATAACGCATTTCTCCACGCCAGCCTGTGCGCTTAGGAATATCTGCAAAGAAAGGGACTAATGCAGATTTAAACGAGTTAGGTAATACATAAGCGTGCGTGTAACCATTTTCTCTTAATTGCTTTCCTAAACGACGACGCTCACCAATCGCTAATGCACCATGGCCTAACGGCATTGGGATGGCATTATCAACTTCTGGCATTTTTTCGAGTAATGGACGGCACCACGCTGGTGCCATCACATCAATCGTTGCCGCAGGATGTAATGCTTTCAATGTACGATAAAGACTTTGAGACATCATCATGTCCCCGACCCATGAAGGCCCTACCACAAAGATTTTCATAAACAGCGATTACTTACCTTGATTTAACCATTGCATATAAAGCTCAACGCCTTCGGCAACCGTTTTAAATGGTGCGGTATAACCTGCTTTACGTAAGTTTGTGAGATCTGCTTGTGTAAAAGCTTGATAACGACCTTTCAATTTTTCTGGAAACTCAATATGTTCGATAGAGAGATCTTTATCTTTATGGTGCGCAATAACTGCGTCAGCAACCGCTTGGAATGATTCAGCGCGGCCTGTACCACAGTTAAAAATTCCCGATACATTATTGCGCCAAAACCATAAATTAACCGCAGCCACATCACCTACATAAATAAAGTCGCGTTGGAAGGTTTCGCTACCTTCAAATAACTTAGGATTTTGTCCAGCATTGACTTGGTTATTTAAATGGAATGCAACACTTGCCATACCGCCTTTATGTCCTTCACGAGGGCCATAAACATTAAAATAACGGAAGCCACAAATCATCGATTCTGCTTCAGGTAAAATTTGGCGAACATATTCATCAAATAAGAATTTTGAATAACCGTAGACATTTAAAGGTGCTTCGTATTTTCTATCTTCGATAAAGTTATCTGTACGACCGCCATAAGTGGCAGCAGAAGAGGCATATAAGAAAGGAATTTGGCGTTCAAGACAAAAATGAAGCAGCTCTTTAGAATATTGATAGTTGTTATCCATCATATATTTGCCATCCCACTCAGTGGTTGATGAGCAAGCACCTTCATGGAAAACTGCATCGATATCGCCGAAATCATCACCTGCAACAACGCTCGCAATAAAATCTTCTTTATCCATGTAATCGGTAATATTCAGATCGACCAAATTCACGAACTTGGTGCCATCTTTAAGGTTATCAACAACCAATATATCGGTATAACCTTCATCATTTAATGCTTTAACAATATTGCTGCCGATAAAACCTGCACCGCCCGTGACGATAATCATGTGGCTACCCCTTCATATAAAAATCTAAAAATTAGCTCTAGGTCTATAATAACACTGAACAGCATTAACGGTAGTATTCATCACGGAACAACAGGCTGAAATTCTCGAAAAACACAGTGTGTATTAGTGATCTTAATTACATAAATAACATTATTTATTTACATTTGTCGTTTTTAATAGAACAAAGGCATAGAATAAGAAACAATAACGACTACATTATAATCAAAAATGTATGTTACCTCTTTTCGCCCTGAAGTCTTAGGAGAAAGTATGTCTACTCACTCTTTCTATCAACAAATTAATCAACAACTCGAACAAACTCGTCAAGATGGTCTCTTTAAAAACGAGCGCATTATCACTTCTTCGCAAAGCGCAGATATTGCCGTTGCTGACGGAAGCCATGTTATTAACTTCTGCGCCAATAACTATTTAGGTTTAGCTAATCATCCCAAACTGATTGAAGCAGCAAAAGCAGGTATGGATAGCCACGGTTTTGGGATGGCTTCAGTGCGCTTTATTTGTGGTACTCAAGATTCACATAAAACATTAGAAAATAAAATTGCTGAATTTTTGGGTATGGAAGATGCCATTTTGTATTCCTCTTGCTTCGATGCTAATGGCGGACTATTTGAAACATTAATGGGGCCTGAAGATGCGATTATTTCTGATGCCTTAAACCATGCTTCTATTATTGATGGTGTACGTTTATGTAAAGCGAAGCGTTATCGCTACGCCAATAACAATATGGCAGAACTGCGTGCACAACTTGAAAAAGCCAAAGCAGAGAATGCACGCCACATTATGATCGCGACAGACGGCGTATTTTCTATGGATGGTGTGATTGCCGATCTTAAAAGTATCTGTGATTTAGCGGATGAATTTGGTGCCTTAGTGATGGTCGATGATTCGCATGCCGTAGGTTTTGTGGGTGAACAAGGTCGCGGAACTCATGAGTATTGTGATGTGATGGACAGAGTCGACATTATCACGGGCACTTTAGGTAAAGCCTTAGGCGGTGCATCGGGTGGTTACACCGCAGCACGCAAAGAAGTGGTTGAGTGGTTACGTCAGCGTTCTCGCCCTTATTTATTTTCCAACTCGTTAGCGCCTGCAATTGTTTCAGCCTCTATTGCTGTTTTAGATATGCTGAAAACAGGCGATGAAATACGTGCTCGTTTATGGCGTAACGCTTCGCTTTTCCGTGAAAAAATGAGTGCGGCAGGCTTTACACTGGCGGGTGCTGATCACGCGATTATTCCAGTGATGCTAGGTGACGCTAAATTAGCCCAAGAGTTTGCAACCCGCTTACTTGATGAAGGAATTTATGTCACAGGATTCTTCTATCCTGTTGTGCCACAAGGCCAAGCTCGTATTCGTACACAAATGTCGGCAGCACATACTACTGAACAAATTGAGCGTGCAGTGGCGGCATTTATCAAAATCGGCAAACAACTTAATGTGATTGCATAAGGTTCCCATATGAAAGCATTGTCAAAATTAAAAGCGCAAGAAGGTATCTGGATGACCGATGTTCCAGTACCTGAACTTGGTCATAACGATGTGATGATCAAAATTCGTAAAACAGCAATTTGTGGCACTGATGTTCATATTTATAACTGGGACGAGTGGTCACAAAAAACAATTCCTGTTCCTATGGTTGTCGGTCATGAATATATCGGCGAAATTGTTGCGATAGGACAGGAAGTTAAAGGTTTTAATATTGGTGATCGCGTCTCTGGTGAAGGGCATATCACTTGTGGTCATTGCCGTAATTGCCGTGGTGGTCGTACGCATTTATGCCGTAATACTATTGGTGTGGGTGTAAATCGTCCGGGCTGTTTTGCTGAATATCTGGTTATCCCTGCCTTTAATGCATTTAAAATTCCAGACAATATTCCTGATGAGCTTGCCGCTATTTTTGACCCATTTGGTAATGCTGTACATACCGCGCTATCTTTTGATTTAGTGGGAGAAGATGTGCTGGTTTCTGGTGCTGGCCCAATTGGTATTATGGCTGCTGCAATTTGTAAACATGTCGGTGCACGTCATGTGGTGATCACGGATGTGAATGAATATCGCCTTGATCTTGCGAAAAAAATGGGTGTTACCCGAGCAGTTAATGTCAGCAAAGAAAACTTAATCGATGTGATGAAAGAGTTAGGCATGACAGAAGGTTTTGATGTGGGATTAGAAATGTCAGGTGCTCCACCTGCGTTTCGTACCATGCTGAATACTATGAATCATGGCGGTCGTATTGCCCTTTTAGGTATTCCGCCTTCTGATATGGCGATTGATTGGGGACAAGTTATCTTTAAGGGATTGTTTATTAAAGGTATCTATGGCCGTGAGATGTTCGAAACATGGTATAAAATGGCTGCACTTATTCAATCTGGCCTTGATCTCTCGCCTATTATTACTCATCAATTCCCAATTGATGAATTTCAAAAAGGCTTTGATATCATGCGTTCAGGCCAATCAGGTAAAGTGATTTTAGATTGGCAGTGATATGTGAGAGCTAAGCAAAAAAAGAGCCTTTTAAGGCTCTTTTTTGTTGCATTATTTTTCAACTTCGCCGATTTCGTTCGGAGTAGGCGTATTCGGTATTTTCTTTTTTTCTGATGAGTTAAACCCGCTTGATAAGGTATTAATCAGCGTACTTTTTTTCATCGAAATAATGGCTTCTTGTGCGGGTTTTAACCAAGATGCAGGTTTTGGCTCTTGTGGCTGTTCTGTTGGCGGTACAACTTTGGGTGGTTCTGGTTGTATTGGTTTTTCTGCCTGTGGTTTTAATAGAGTACTCGGCGCAACCAGTTGAATATCAGCAGGTAATAAAGGCAGCTGCTGCTGTAATGCTCGGACGGTTGAGGGGTGAGGGTGTCCAATCGCAATTGCAGAGCCATTCTTTCGTGCTAAAGCAATAGCGCGAGCGAGTTGTTGCCTTGTTTCAGCTTCGGTTTGTACGTTATCAAGAAAAACATGACGGCGCAAAGAGGGAACACCTGCGGCTTTTGCAGCAATGGCCGCTTGTGTATTACCAATGGTCACGCTATCTAAAAAATAGAGGTTTGAGTGATTAAGGGCTTTAATGACTCTATCCATCGCTTGTCTATCGGATGTCATCGCACTGCCCATATGGTTATTCATACCAACAGCGAAAGGAACATTACTAATAGCATGCTGAATAATGCGGTTAATTTCATCCTGACCCATAGAAGGTTTTAGGGTATCGCGCTCTAGCGGTTGTTTGCTAATAGGCGCCATTGGCATGTGGATCAGGATTTCTCGCCCTTGAGCATGAGCTTTAGTTGCCACTTCTTTACCATGAGGGGAATCAGGCAAAATAGCGATAGAAACTGCCGTAGGAAGTTGTAAAACTTGGTTATCTTCTTTTTTACGATAACCAAAATCATCAATCACAATGGCTAATTTGGCTGCGAATGCGGGAGTACTCACAACCAGACTTAGCAACATTAAACTAAGTAAAAAAGAGCGCTTGCGTTGTAATGTGCCAAGTAATTTCAAACCTACCTCCCAAGCCAAGGAACTGGATTTACCGCTTTCCCTTGACGTCTAATTTCAAAATAGAGTGCTGAACGCTCTTGTCCACCACTGTTACCGACTAAAGCAATAGCTTGTCCAGCTTTAACTTGCTGACCCACATTCACTAAAGCACTTTGGTTATAACCGTAAAGACTCATATCGCCTTTACCGTGTTCAACCACGACGACTAAACCATAGCCTTGAAGCCAATCGGCCAACAACACGCGACCATCAGCAATAGCTTTCACTTCGGTACCTTGTGCCGCGGGTATAACAATACCTTTCCAACGTAATTCACCAGAGCCAGAAATAGACTCACCAAAACGGTGTAATAAAGAGCCTCTGATAGGCCAAATGGCTTGTCCAGCAGGTCTACCCAAACCGCCTGTACGAGACATCAATGATTGCTCTTCGGCTGTTGGTTTATAGGTTGAACCTCGTTGTTGTGCTTCACGCTGTTTTGCTGCAATGCGAGCGGCTTCTCGGGCCTCTCGCTCAGCACGGGCTTTGGCTTCACGCTCTGCTTGTGCAATTTTATTTCTTAACTGTGCTTCGTTAGCCCGCATGGTGGCTAAATTTTTCTGATCTGCTTTTAATGTTGATTCAAGTTGAGTTAGCGTTTTTTGGCGAGCGGCTAATGCGTTATCAAGCTTTTGCTTCTCTTGTTGTTGCTTTGTGAGAACTTGTTTTTGTTCATTTTGTTTTGCTTGTTGAGCGTTTTTTTCCGCTTCAAGTTCTTTTGAGGTTTGAGCAAGCTCTGCCATTGTTTCTTTACGCGCATCATTAATATAGCTGTAATACGCTAAGATACGCTCTTCACGCTGGCCTTCTTCACCACGAAATAGAAGCTCTATACCTTGATGTTTACCTTGGCGATAAGCCGCATCCATTTGGCGAGCTAATAATTCTTGTTGAGACTGATACTGTTTTTGTAAGCGTGCAATATTTGCAGTAATGGTTTTGATCTCTTTGCCTAACGTTTGTAAGCGGTTTTGTGTTTCATGCACAGAGCGACCAGCACTAGAAATTTGGGTTTCCTGTGTTTTTAATTGATTAAGAAGGGCTGTACGTTGTTTTTGTTGTTCTTGAACCTGTTTTTCTTTTTCAGCAATCGTGGTTTGTAAATCTTTTAGCTGATTACGATTATCCGTTAATGTGTTCGCAAAAACAGGGGATGCAGAAAAGAGAGTGGTGCTAATAAGCAACGTGATTAACGGTAAAGAAAATACACGATAAGACGGATGTGTTTTTTTTTGAAGATCCATTTTCTCTGCCATCTGACCAACGTACCTTTCATAACAGTTTGTAAGATTATTTCATGTCACAAAACAACTGACCAGCTAACACGAAATAAAGCCGAAATTTCAGATAATACCTAACAGGTAATCTATTCAATTAATAAGAGATTATAAAGCAATAATAATAGGAGAGCGGAAAAAAGAGGCAATCTGTGTGACAGCGCAATAGAATATCACGCTGTCCACGAGAGAGATTATTCGACGATAGTACCCCAAAGGTCATATTCGTCAGCATGTTCAATAAGAACACGTACGATTTGCCCTGGCTCTACATCAAATTGCTCATTGAGGTAAACAGCACCATCAATTTCAGGCGCATCAGCCATGCTACGACCAATCGCGCCTTCTTCATCGACTTCATCAATCATAACCAGCAATACTTTGCCGATTTTTTCTTGCAGGCGTTCAGTCGAAATTTGTTGTTGCAACTGCATAAAGCGATGATAACGTTCTTCTTTCACTTCTTCAGGCACTTGATCCGCCAGTTCATTTGCTTTTGCACCATCAACAGGGCTGTATTTAAAGCAACCTACGCGATCTAAACGTGCTTCGGTGAGGAAATCCAACAACATTTGGAAATCTTCTTCTGTTTCACCCGGAAAACCAACAATAAAGGTAGAACGTAAGGTTAATTCAGGGCAAATTTCACGCCAGCGTTTTACGCGCTCTAAGGTACGTTCAACAGAGCCTGGGCGTTTCATCAGTTTTAATACTTTAGGGCTTGCATGCTGTAATGGAATATCTAAATAAGGCAAAATTTTGCCTTCAGCCATTAAAGGAATGACATCATCAACATGTGGGTATGGATAAACGTAGTGTAAACGAACCCAAATGCCTAATTTTGCCAGTTGTTCACATAAACTGACCATACTGGTTTTGACAGGCATTCCATCCCAAAAACCCGTTTGATGTTTAGTATCAACACCGTAAGCAGAAGTATCTTGAGAGATAACAAGTAACTCTTTTACGCCTGCATTAACTAATCTTTTAGCTTCACCTAATACTTCACCAATTGGACGACTGTCTAAATCGCCTCGCATTGATGGGATAATGCAGAAAGTACAACGGTGATTACAGCCTTCAGAAATTTTCAAATACGCGTAATGACGAGGTGTTAATTTTACACCTTGTTCAGGAACAAGGCTGAGAAAAGGATTGTGATCAGGTTTTGGGACATAGTGATGAATATGAGATAAAACTTGCTCATAACTATGAGGCCCTGTGATTTCGAGTACCTTTGGGTGCACTTCACGAATTTGGTTCTCTTTTGCACCTAAACAGCCAGTAACTATCACTTTACCGTTTTCATCGAGTGCTTCACCAATCGCTTCTAGCGATTCTTGTACTGCGCTGTCAATAAACCCACAGGTGTTGACGATGACTAAATCAGCATCATTATAGGTAGGAACAACTTGATAACCTTCTGTACGCAGTTCGGTTAGGATACGTTCAGAGTCCACTAAATTTTTAGGGCAACCTAATGAAACGAATCCAATTTTAGGCACTTGATTTGTTTGCGACATGCTCGTGTTCTCAATACTTTTAAATAAATAACAGATAGTTGTTGTATCTCAGACAGGTGTAAGTTTTACGTAATATGGGTGATTTTTTACGTAAATAGCCATTATTAGGGGTGCTGGTTTATTAATAGCTTGCCTGAAGAGGGATCTTGTAGAGTGAAAAGGTATGGCCTTTTCAATTCATCATTTTTCACAAATCCGGCGCTAATGGTACATAAATCCGTCAATAAAAAAAATGATTGTTGAGAAACTTTCCGCAAAAACTGAAAGAGAAAAGCAGGAATAGGCTGTAATTGCGCCATGACAAAGGTATACTTTGGCTCTTTGATACTATTTTTAACTAACGAGAGTGATTGCATCCTATGCTGCAAGAAGTAATGCAATTTTTCAACCGGCACACCCTGTTAAGTTTTGTCTGGGTCGCATTGCTGGTGGCGGTCATTGTATTGACCTTTAAAGGGCTTTTTTCTAAGACGAAAAATATTTCCCGTACAGAAGCGATTTCTTTGATAAACAAAGAGAATGCGGTGTGTGTTGATATCCGTAGCCGTGATGAGTTCCGTAAAGGACACATCATTGATTCTATCAATTTAACGCCTTCTGAAATCAAAAGTAATAATATTGCTGAGCTGGAGAAATATAAATCACAGCCAGTTATTGTTGTGTCACCATCAGGCATTGAAGGTGCAAAACCTGCTGAGAGCCTAATTAAACTCGGTTTTGAAAAAGTCTTTATCTTAAAAGATGGTCTTTCAGGCTGGAGTGGTGAGAATTTACCACTGGCTAAAGGTAAAAAGTAACGAGCGGGCAGATTGAGTTCTATACTTACTGCTATTCAATTAATAAGGATATAAAAAGGTAAGATTATTATGTCAGAACAGCAAAACCAAGAGATGACTTTTCAAATTCAACGTATCTATACAAAAGATATCTCTTTTGAAGCGCCTAATGCCCCACAAGTTTTCCAAAAAGAGTGGCAACCAGAAGTTAAATTAGATCTGGATACTTCTTCTAATACTTTAGCTGAAAACGTCTATGAAGTTATTCTGCGCGTGACTGTAACCGCAACAATGGATAACGAAACTGCATTCCTGTGTGAAGTTCAACAAGCAGGTATCTTTACCGTTGAAGGTATCGAAGGCACTCAGCTTGCACATTGCTTAGGTGCATATTGCCCTAACGTTCTGTTCCCTTATGCTCGTGAATGTATCACTAACTTAGTCAGCCGTGGTACTTTCCCACAACTGAATTTAGCACCAGTTAACTTTGATGCGTTGTTTATGAACTATTTACAACAGCAACAAACTGATGCCGCTAATGAAGGGGTTGAAGAAGCTTAATGAACGCTTCTATGACAGTTATCGGTGCCGGTTCATACGGCACCGCTTTAGCGATTACTTTAGCGCGCAATGGCCATGACGTCGTACTTTGGGGTCATGATGCTAAGCATGTTGCTGCGTTAGAGCAAGCTCGCTGTAATCAGGCATTTCTGCCCGATGTTTCCTTTCCTGATAGTTTATACATGGAAGCTTCTTTGCAAAAAGCCATTGAAGCCAGCCGTAATATTCTGGTTGTGATCCCAAGCCATGTTTTTGGGGATGTATTACAACAGATCAAACCCTTTTTACGTCAGGATGCGCGTGTTGTTTGGGCGACAAAAGGACTTGAGGCACATACTGGTCGCTTGTTGCAAGATGTAGCGCGTGAAGTATTAGGTAATGAAATCCCGCTCGCAGTTTTATCAGGTCCTACTTTTGCTAAAGAGCTTGCGGCAGGTTTACCTACTGCGATTTCTGTGGCATCAACGGACAATACGTTCTCTGAAGAGCTTCAACAGCTTTTCCATTGTGGCAAAAGTTTCCGTGTTTATAAAAACCCTGACTTTATCGGTGTGCAACTGGGTGGCGCGGTAAAAAACGTTATCGCCATTGGCGCGGGTATGTCTGATGGTATGGGTTTTGGTGCCAATGCACGTACAGCGCTTATCACCCGTGGTCTTGCTGAGATGAGCCGTTTAGGGAAAGCCTTAGGCGCTGATGCCGCAACCTTTATGGGAATGGCGGGGTTAGGTGATTTAGTCTTAACCTGTACCGATAACCAATCTCGTAATCGTCGATTCGGCATGATGCTAGGTCAAGGTTTTGATGTTGATACTGCGCAAGAGAAAATCGGGCAGGTAGTTGAAGGTTATCGTAATACCAAAGAAGTTCGCGCATTAGCAGAACAAGTTGGTGTTGAAATGCCTATCACTGAGCAGATCTACCAGATTTTATATCAGCATAAAGATGCCAAAGAAGCGGCATTATCTTTATTAGGCCGCGCAACGAAAGATGAGATAGACAGCAATCTGTTCTAAGTCTATTTTAGATAATCAGTTATTTATTTCTGTTTTAAACATAAGAAGCCTAAGTTTTTGCTTAGGCTTCAATGTAAAAGAATGAGAGTGAGTATGTCGCTAGAAGAGCTAAAAAGAGTCTGGGATCATATTAAAAATGAAGCAAGATGTTTGGCAGATTGCGAGCCAATTTTGGCGAGTTTCTTCCATGCGACATTACTCAAGCATGAAAATTTAGGCAGCGCTTTAAGCTATATGCTGGCGAACAAGCTGGCAACTCAGACAATGCCCGCGATTGCTGTGCGTGAGATTGTTGAGGAAGCATATCGCAGTGATCAGTCTATGATTGAATCTGCAGCTTATGATATTTCCGCCGTTCGTTTACGCGACCCTGCTGTTGATAAATACTCCACACCTCTGCTTTATCTAAAAGGTTTTCATGCCTTACAAGCTTATCGTATAGCCCATTGGTTATGGGGGCAAGATCGTAAAGCACTTGCCATTTACCTACAAAACCAGATATCTGTTACTTTTGGTGTTGATATTCATCCAGCCGCTCGCATTGGCCATGGCATTATGCTTGATCATGCGACAGGTATTGTGATTGGTGAAACTGCTATCGTAGAGAATGATGTCTCTATTTTACAATCTGTTACCTTAGGGGGAACAGGTAAAACTTGCGGTGATCGCCATCCTAAAGTACGCGAAGGTGTGATGATTGGTGCAGGTGCTAAAATACTCGGCAATATCGAGATTGGTCGTGGTGCTAAAATTGGCGCTGGCTCTGTGGTATTACATGAAGTTCCTGCACACACCACGGTTGCTGGCGTTCCTGCTCGCATTGTGGGTAAACCAACTAGTGATAAGCCTTCACTTGATATGGATCAACACTTTAATGGTGTAGTATCTGGTTTTGAATGTGGTGATGGCATTTAATGGTATCAACAGAAGTCACACTCTTTGAACTGAAGGCTTGTTTACACGCTGAATATATTGGTGATAACAAGCCTTTTAGTTGGATAAGACTTTTTCATCGTGTTTTTTTCTGCCAACGCTCACGTTATCTATTTTGGTGGCGCGTTGCCCAATTCTTTTATTTCTCTAAAAACCCGTTTCTTAAAAAATTAGGCATTCGCATAGGTGCCAAAAATAATCGTAAATATTGCAACGATATCTCACTAAGAACCCGCATCGGTAAAGGCCTTTCATTACCTCATCCAATTGGGATCGTGCTGACTAATTACTGTCAGTTAGGCGAGAATGTGACCTTAATGCAAGGCGTGACTATTGGTGTAAAAGAGAAAGATGGTAAAGCCAATATTCGAGTTGGTAATAACGTTTATATTGGTTGTAACTCTTCGATTATCGGTGACGAGATAGAGATAGGTGATAATGCAGTGATTGGCGCCCACGCATTGGTGTTGAAGGATGTAAGGGAAGGGTGTCGGTATATTACGAAGGTTGTTGCTGAAATAAAACGGCCAAAAATAGACTAAACGAAGTTTTAATATCTTTGGACCCAATAGAAAAAAGCGCTTGCTCATTATTAATGATTAGCGCTTTTTGCATTTCAGTCTCTTAATAACGCACCAGGATAACCTAGTTGACGCCATGCCTCGAAAACTACAACGGCAACGGTATTTGAAAGGTTCATACTGCGACTATCTGCAAGCATAGGGACTCTGATTTTCTGCTGTGTTGGCATATTATCCAATACATAAGGGGGTAAACCACGAGTTTCAGGTCCAAAAAGAAGATAATCGCCATCTTGATAGCTAACGTTGCTATGTGCAGGAGTCCCTTTTGTCGTTAAGGCAAATACACGCGCACCTGTCGGTGATTGTGCATTATCAGGGTTTAAACCTTCACTTTCTAAAAAAGCATAATAATCGTGGTGCTGTTTAATATCTGCAAACTCACGATAATCAAGCCCTGCACGACGTAGACGTTTATCATCCCAAGTAAAACCCAAAGGTTGGATCAAATGGAGATGAAAGCCTGTGTTAGCACACAGGCGGATAATATTACCCGTATTTGGTGGAATTTCGGGTTCAAATAAGACGATATTGAGCATATGAAATCGATTTAATCGTTACCAAAGAGGTCACGAGTATAAACTTTTTCTTCAACATCGTTTAGCACTGATGACATTCTATTAGTAATAATGACATCAGAGATTGATTTGAACTCATTTAAATCACGGATCAATCTTGAATTAAAGAAAGTATCTTCTTTCATTTCCGGTTCATAAATCACTACTTCAATGCCTTTGGCTTTGATTCGTTTCATAATGCCTTGGATTGAAGATGAGCGGAAATTATCAGAGCCAGATTTCATTATTAAACGATAAACACCCACGATTTTTGGTGATTTAGCAATAATAGAATCTGCAATAAAGTCTTTACGAGTGCGGTTTGCTTCGACGATTGCGCTAATAATATTATTAGGGACAGAGTCGTAGTTTGCTAACAGTTGCTTGGTATCTTTTGGTAAACAGTAACCACCGTAACCGAATGATGGATTATTATAGTGATTACCAATACGAGGATCTAAACAGACGCCCTCAATAATTTGTTTTGAGTTCAAACCATAAGATTCGGCATAGCTATCAAGTTCATTAAAGTAAGCAACACGTAATGCTAAATATGTGTTGGCAAATAATTTAATCGCTTCTGCTTCTGTGGAATCAGTGAATAGAACATCAATATCTTTCTTTAATGCGCCTTGTTGTAAAAGGTCAGCAAATTTTTGTGCTCTTTCTGATTGTTCGCCAATCACAATACGAGAAGGATATAAGTTATCGTAAAGTGCACGACCTTCACGTAAGAATTCTGGGGAGAAAATAATATTATCCGTATTATATTTCTCTCTCATTTCTTTGGTAAAACCAACAGGAATTGTTGATTTAATAATCATTGTCGTGTTCGGATTATATTCTAAAACATCACGAATAACAGACTCTACAGAAGAGGTGTTAAAGTAGTTAGTTTTAGGATCATAATCGGTTGGAGTAGCAATGATAACAAAATCCGCATCTTTATAAGCGAACCCTTTATCTAATGTTGCCGTAAAGTCGAGCTCTTTGGTTGCTAAAAACTCTTCAATTTCTTTATCAGAAATCGGAGAGATTTTTTTGTTAAGCAATTCAACTTTTTCTTTATTGATATCTAACGCAACAACTGTGTTGTTTTGGGAAAGGAGTATTCCGTTAGATAGACCGACATAGCCGGTACCGGAGATGGTGATTTTCATGGTTTAATATAGTTTAAATTTAAGGTATATGGGATTGGACAAATCATAGGAAAAACTATTTATTATATAAATTTAGATATTGTGTTATACATTTATCCAACTGAAAATTATCAGTTACATATTGCAAACCAAATTCACTCATTGACTTTTTGAGTTCTTCATTATCTAAAATTTTTAATACTCCTTGAGCCATATCACTATAATTATAAGGTGGATATAAATATCCCATTTTATTATTTATAACAACTTCTGGAATACCTTCAACATTAGTAGCTACTATAGGTATTTCAAAAAAAGCAGCTTCTGCAAAAGTAAAACCGAAAGCTTCAAATTTAGAAGGGCATACAAATAAATCAGCGTTATTATAAAATAGAGATGGTTCAGAGATCCAACCTAAAAAATTTATTTTTTCATTTAGATTTAATTTATTTGAAAGTTCTTCACACTCAGCTCTTAATTCACCATCACCTACAATGTTTAATATAAGGTTGTTATTAGTTAAAGAGCATTCATGAAAAATTTTTATTAATCCTAAAGGATCTTTCTGTTGATCAAGACGACCAACAAAAAGAATATTTTTGGTATCATTATTTTCTTTGTTATGTATTCTATTTTTATTAGTAGATAATGTTTTAAAATCTAAACCGTTATAAATACATAAACTTTTTTTCCAAAACATAAATTTATAATATTTCAAATAATTTTTATTGACAGTAACGTTGGTATTACCAAATTGTAATGCTACTATTTCTAAAAAATAAAATATTATTCTAGAAAAAATATTAACTTCTTTATGGAAGGAAATACCATGTACAGTATGAATTACTTTTTTTACTCCTGCGATTTTTGCAGCAATTCTTGCAATGATACCTGGCTTGGTTGAATTTGTGTGTACAACATCAAATTTATATTTTCTAAATATATTATATAATTCAATAATACTTTTTATATCGTGAAAGCCAATTTTTCTTTTTAAATTTTTGCACCAAATTATATTTACATTTGCTTGTTTAAAATGAGCGACAAAGTCATTCCTTTGCTCCTCTGTTTCATCTTCAAATTCTGCACATATAATATATTTTTCAAAATTTGAAACATTCTTAAATATCTCTAAAGAGAATTTTTGAGCACCTGATAGTTTAGGTATAACTTGAACATGAGCTATTTTTTTCATAATTTTGTATGCTATTTTTTCTTTAGTTTTTTTTCTAGAGAGCTTCCTCTAATAAATTTTCTATAAATATTTCTTATGATGTATTCTATATTAAAGTTAAATTTAGAATTTAACATATTTAAATTCATAACATTAATAAATTCAGCAACTTGCTTGAAGTTCGATTTTTTTATATTAGTAAAACAATCTTGAACATTGTTGTTTTGTTTCAAATTATCTTCTAATTGACTTAATTGAAAGTTTATTCTTTTTTCGTCAAAACTTATCATTGATGAAAATGTGGATGAATAATCAATGTCTTTGCTTATAAGCCAACCACTTTGAATAAAATTTGGTGAATCACGATAAAGTAGCATAGCAACAGGTCTGTTATGATACATAGCTGTTAGCATAATTGAACTTGGAGTCGTAATAACAAAATTAATTTTTTTTAGTATTTCTGGAAAACTACCGGTATTAAGATTTCTCTCAGGAGAAATAGATAAGTCAGTAATAATTTTCTCATCAAAAATTCTAAAATAAAAATTTATATTATCTTTTTCTAAACTATGAACAATATCTTTCAATAGACATATTAATCTATTATATTCATATTCATTGTAATACGCGGTATTGGCAGTTGTAATTAGAAATATATTTTCTTTACTTAGAGGAATCTTATCATTCATACTAGTATCTATAACTCTTGGTGGAAGGTAATGTACTGAGTTAATATTAAATTCATTGAAATATTTTTTTGCCGTATTGCCAATAACACCAATATTATTGGCTATTATTGGATGATAATTTTCTATACCTAATGAACTTATCTTATTGTTATTTGTAAAATTACTAAATTCACAAATACCATCCATAAGTAGAAGTGTATTGATATCTAATTCTAAAGCTTTTGTTATGACATAATTATATATAGGGGATGAATAGATTGTATAAACAATTAAATCATATTCTTTTAGTTTCTCAGTTTTCCTATAGAATTTACAGCCATTAAAAAATAATTCACAATCGAGAAAAAAATTTTTATTTAACATGTCATTATAAAAAGATTCTTCCTCTAAAAATAAAATTTTAAAAGACATTATTAATTAATTCCTCTATGAAGTCTGATTCACTTCTAGAACAAGAGGTTATAGGAGTTTGGCTAATTTTTAAAATTTCGCATAAAACATCACCAATCTTATCTTTATCTTTGAAGTTATCGATTAATATGCCATTATCGATATATTTAAATGCTTCTTTTGTCCCACATCGATTATAGCCAATAGGCGTTGTACCGCAGGTTGCCGCTTCTAAATAACTTAATCCATAAGATTCATTTAATTCTGAAAGTGAAATATAATAATAAGCTTTTTGATATATTTCAGGTAGTTTAGAGCGCTCAATTTTTCCTAATAAAACAATATTTTCATTTATAGGTGATCTTTTTATTATTTTTGCAAAATCTTCATAGTATGAACCATTGCCAGCGATATACCATTTAAAATCAATTCCTGATTCTTTCACTTTACAAAATGCTTGTAACATAGTGTCAAATCCCTTAGCTTTCTCTAAGCGTGAAACTGTCAGGAATGTGTTTTTTTCTTTTGATAATATATTTTTCGTACAAGAGAAGCTATCTTTAACACCACTATGTATTATTCTATACTTACTATCATCTAATTCAATATTGTAGAGTTCAGCATATCTATCTTTAATATACTCAGATACAAAAATTATTTTCTTTGCCATATTTATAGCTTTTTTAAAATAATTAGAGAATTTCAGTTTATTAATAATAAAATATTTTTTATTTAAATATTTCTCTTCGCCATGAATTAAACATACTGTTTTAGCTAATATATCTTCTGGAAAATATTTTCCAGCATTATAGATTGCTGCTGGGTCATTACAAATTATGAGATCAAATTGTGATATATGTTTTTTTAACCAAGACGCATAACTAATAAACCATAATTTATGGTTCATTCTTTCAGTAAAAATAAAGTTATTTTTATCTTCATTTGTTCGTGAAGAAGTAAGCAAGGTTATATTAATATTTTTTCTTTTAAATGATGTAAAAATAGATTCAGCAACAGAACCTGCTCCACCTATACAAGGAGGATATTCATGAGAAAAAAGGAGTACTTTCAATTTATATAATATCCCAATGGTTAGTTAGATGATGATGAATTTAGTTTTTTTATCAGAAAAGGTAAGAATATTAATAGCAGAAGAGGAACATCTAACGGACTTACTATATATGCTCTTTCGAAATTCATTATGAATATATAGCACAAAATAAGAATAAAATATAAATATTCTTTTTTGAAGAACGCTCGTGTAAGATTTTTAATTAGTGCGAATAAAATAAATAGAGTAATGAAACCATATACAGATGCTGACCATATAATTGAATTGTGGGGGTTTTTACCAATTACACGAGGTAAATATGCACATTGATCTCTTCCTGCCTCATGTAGGCCAAAGATAAGTTGGCTTATTTCAAAGTTATTATAATAACAAGACCACATAATAAATCGACTGCTTTCTAACCCACTATTCTCACCAGATTTATTTAATCTTTCTGTTAAAAAGGAAAAATCTACAAATAAGATAAAAAACATACCAAAAATAGTTATAAGAGAGAGGATTAAATATCGCTCTTGAAATGAATAACTAGAAAATAGATAAAATACAAAAACTAATAATGATGCTGCCTGAGCTGCTCTACTATTTGATAAAATCATAATAATAACTGCTAATATAAAGAATGCATGATTGAATTTTAATCGCTCATTTTTAGATTTTAATAAAATAGTTAAGGTGGAATAAATATAAAGAAAGCATAAAACTATTGGGTGTACTGAGTTTCTATTAATATCGACACCAAATAAATTGATATAATCAACTTTTACTAATCCTCCAACTTTCAGCTCCATTATGAAAATTAATATAAATATTATTAAACCAATATTTTTTATATCATTTTTTATTTTATTTAGCTTAAATCTATCACCTTTTAAAACTAAAAAGTAGATATAAGAGAATATACTAATATTGGAAATAGCTAAAATATAAAGAGAAAAATAAGATTCAAGATATCTATCATGAGAACCAACACAAACTAATATGTAAGATATAGTAACTATTAGAAGCATTGTCATACTAAGCTTAAAACGTAATGCATAAGGAATAAATAATAGCCCAACTAATGAGCTTAGTGCGTAGAAAATCGCTCCTCCAGGTATTGCTATTTTAAAAAAATATAAAGAAAAGTAAGTTGTAAACAGAAATCGATATGTCATATCATTAGCCAGTTAGAAAAACAAACCATATTTTTTTTTCTTTAAATCAATAATAGTAATATTATCAATAGTATTATATGTGTGTATGCCAGAATAACCTTTCGGAGGATTAATTACATATAAATCTTCTTTATTAATTAAATTTTCACCATAAGATATAGCACAGCCTTGATATAATGCCGTTTCGGAATCTTTTAAATTCCCAGCATTTCTTGATCCTTCATCCCCTATACGGGTAATAATAGCACCCTCTAGATTTAAATTGGCATTTAATAAAGTCGAAATATTCCATTCTAGCAAACATCTATTACTATCTTTTGCATGAGAGTAAATTGATGTGGTTATTTTGATATCATTTTTTTGAAAGTAAATATTAGTATCAGCAAAATGAAGAGTTTTACTTTTAATTAAAGTATGTATTTTTCTCCATTTATTGGGAAAGGATGTACATTCATAGAGATCAATCGAAAAGTTATCACCTTGTGGAATTAGATATATTTTATTTTGATATTCAAAAACATTTGGATAAGATAGATGATAGTTTTCTTCTAATATAGGGAATTCTTTATTATCTTTTATATTTTTAGCAACGAGAATTCCTTTACCTCGTAATAATTTACATTTTTCATAAAAAATATAATAGTTATCATCCTTTTTAAAGAGAAAAGGATCTGCATTAAAATAACCTTTATCGTTACCAAGTGAAATAAATTTATTGAAATTTTCATGAAGCTGTTTAGGATTTATTCTTTCTTTTGCAAATAATATCAACCATTCATCCCTTATAAAAAATCTATTAAGGATTCTATTCAATAAATTTTTTATAAAAAGAAATTTATTGTTCTTATTATTTGCCTTTTGAGATAAATTACACTCAATAATCGGAGTGTCCAAATTTAATTTGAAATTTAATAATAAATATAAATCGAATGAAAGGCTAGAAATAAAAGTATTAATAGATTTATTATAAATTCGTTGCTTAAAATAGTAATTTATTTCACTGAAATCTGAATATGTGATTTTAAAGCATACGGTAACAAATTTATTTACTAATAAATCGGTTTTTAGATTCTTGTCTTTGCTCTTAAAATAAAAATCAACATCTATTGATTGAATATCATTCTGTAATAATGGTAATGAAAATACTTCCCCATTAGAAATTTTTACACTAACCTCTTTAGCATTAGTAAAATCTCTATTCATGTTTACGATAAGAGAAGAATAATAGTCTTTAATTAAATTAACATTGATCATTTAATATGTTTCTCTTGTATAAAGCACATATGAAATACAAAAACAACATCCCTGCAGCAATATATACTATTTTTAGAGCGTTAAAGATATCTTCTGGATTAAAAAATAATATAGTCGTAGATATTAAGATTAAGGAAATCAAACCTAAGAGTACATTATATATAGCTGATAAATTTAATTTATTTAAATTCAAAAATAATGTAGGTAGAAAAGCTGATGTATTCATAAATGGAATGAATAATGCTAACTGTAAGAATAATATATAGGAAGTTTGATACTCATTAAAAAAATTAAAATTAAAAAGTATGGGTTTGATTAGATAGCATATACCAACTATACAGTAAGAAAGTAAAAAATATATACCAACGATTGATATATATTTTTTCCAAGCGACTTTCTTTGAAATTTCAGTATTACTGAATATTCTCATTCCTAATAACTGACACGTCGTAGCAATAATGGTTAATAGAGATAAAAATTTGAACGTTATTTCATATTTAGCATAAATATCGTTAGGGAAGAACCATGGTAAAACAAGCAACGGTAGTTGGGTGTATAATATATATCCAAATGCATTAAAAAAATGGAAATTTAATCCAGAGAGAAGCATTTTTTTAAAAAGAGTAAAGTCAAAATGAAATTTGAAATTTATATCTTTATTTAAATTATAAAAAAAAGAAAATGCTAGTAATAGAGACATCAATGATAATAATGAAATAAATAGATATTTAGAAGGAAAGAGATAGATAAGTAATATAGATAATAAAAGTATAAATGTTTTTACTATAATTGTTATTTTATTCATTATACTCGTATCTCTTTTCCCAATAAAAAGAGAAAGCATTTGCTGCTCAAGCATAAGCCCAGGAATTAATATTACGGAAAATATAAAATATTCAATTTCAATGCTTCCATTAGGAAGAAAATATTTATATATAGGATAAACTAGTAATAAAATTGATAGAGTGACTAATAGTGAATATATAAAAAATATGCTAATTACATTTGAAATCTTTGAGTTATCATCAACTACAATTTTATAACCTATTTGACCTAAGCTTAGATATGATATTGTAAATATTGTTGTCATCCATGAAATACTAATTGCAATTTGTCCTCTTTGCTCAAAACCTAATATTTCAGTTGATAATAATAAAAGCACAAGTCCTACAAATGTTGAATAAAATCTTGAAAAAGCAAGGAAGATAAACTTTATAAACATAATATATATTTATTTTTAAAATAAGATCGAGTTTTTAATAGGGAAAAATACCTTATAAAACCAGCATTCTCTATTTTTCTTAATGAGATAAGGTTGTTATCTTCTACGGCAATAAATAAATTATTAAAATGTTGGTTTATAAGATGATTTAACAGAAAACCATATAAGCCTTTATTTCTATGTTTTTCTATGGTATTAGCTGCATATGCATAATACGTTGAATCAGATAATTCAATGTCTATATTTAATTCAGTAATAATATTTTTAATGTTATTTGAACAGAAAATATATGCACAGATTTCTTCATTTTCTTCGATTAAATATAACACACTACCCAAAGATAACTCTTTTAATATTTGATTTTTATAGGAGGATGGTACTTTATATTTAAAGTCTTCTATTCTATTTATTTTTATTATTTTACTATACTGATTAGTGGGCAATGGTCTATTTAAATTGTATTTATAAAAGTGCAGTTTTCTTGTTTTAAAGAAATTTAAATTAATCACTCTGTTTTACCTTAGATAAAATACGACGTAATGCTATGTATGTAATGTAAATATATCCTTTTTTATTAAGAGATATTAATGCCTCTTGATTTTTTAATGTTACAGATGACCAATTTTTTTTGTATAATTCACCACCTCTTAAAAAATCAAACGTTTTATAGTTTTTATTTTTATAATGTTCTATTAAAGATAAAAGTAAAATATTACCAACGGCATACTTTGAAAAATCCCTATTAAATGTCGGTATATAATAATAGACTGTATCATTATCAATTAAACCAAAGTGAGCAGCAATAATATCATTATTACATTTTATATAGGAGTAATCATATTGAATGCCATTTTTAATAGACTCTAGTAATATTTTAAAGTTTTGAGGAATAGATAAATCATGTTTACCATAAGTATCTTCTTTAATATTCATGATTACTTCTAAATCTTTTTCCTCTATTTTCTGATTTACAAAAATCTCAACGGAATAGTTTTCCTCTAATCGTTTTAAGCATCGTAATGTATCTTGTTTATTCTTTTTTAATATATCTATTTCACTACGATCTAAAATAAGTTTTGGGCATTCTGAACGAGGAACAATATAATATTTTTTAAAGTTAAATCTTAGTTGGCTTAATATTTCAGTAGATACATGACAATTTTGTTGTAGATTATCTAGATCTATGCAGTCTATATTTTTTATACTATTTATAGCTCTAATGAAATACTTTGCTATTTGAGATGCTTTTTCTTTTTTTGTATATATAATTCCATTATAATCAGCAATATTATTGTTGATAAATCTAAGTGTTGTAATTTCTCGCATTAGAAATTTTTGTTTGTCAATTCTTAATGCACATGCGGCTATAAATTTATTTTTATTTTTTATTAGTATAAAAATATTATTTTTATCATAGGCATTTGCCATAGATAAAACCCAATTATATCCTAAAAAAGGATTGCTATATATATCTTCACTCTCAGAAAGATATTTATATGCAGCAATAACTGACTCATCAATTGTATATTTTATAATAACTTGCATTCTATCAACCATATATATTAATTATAGTAATTAAATATAAAATTTCTTAAAGCTACCGCACTGGGTTTACGGCCCCCAGAGCGCCAAAATTTATCTCGAAAAACTCTTATCTGATTGTAATATAAGAGTTTTATTATATAAGCATACTTTAACAATATGCAAAAAACCGCACTGAGAGTAGACTCTTCAAACCAGACGGTCAAGTAATAGCTGGCTATTTTAACATTGATTGAGTATATATAAATATCGGAATAGAGGTCGATTCAGCCAGATCATTCTGAATTGCATCAACAAACGCTAACTAAAAGAATATGCCACCTATTCTTCAATAGATGGCAGTATATTTTGATACAACAATTTAATTACTCTATTAAGCGGTTGTTGATTTATTACCTGCACCCGCCCTTGGCAACCAAATCTCAACTCTTAACCCGCCCAATGGACTATCGTCAGCTTTAACATGACCTCGATGTTGGCTAACTGCGGTTTCAACAATCGCTAAACCTAAGCCTGTACCTCCAGATTCACGATCTCTTGCTTCATCAGTACGATAGAACGGTCGGAAGATATGCTCTCTATCTTCTGGGCTAACACCTGGGCCATCATCATCAACAATAATGGTGATACCTTGGTTCTGCTCAGTAAAGGCAACTTCAATGCGAGAGTTGGAATAACGTAAGGCATTACGAACGATATTTTCAAATGCACTGGCCAGAGAATATGGATTACAGTAAATAGGCCATGCTCCCGGCGGTGTTGTCACTTGTAGTGTTTTATTACTTTGTTCGGCCTCAAATTTAGCGTTATCTAAAATATCATCCCACAATTCATTGGCTTTTACTGTTTCACGTAATAACTCGTTTTTATGTTGATTACGAGAAAGAACCAGCAAGTCATTAATCATGCCATCAAGCCGCTGAGTTTCAGTTTCAATACGCTCTAGCTCTTTACTTTCTCCACTACGACGGCGTAACAATGCGCTAGCTAATTGTAAGCGTGTTAATGGTGTTCGTAACTCGTGAGAAATATCAGAAATTAAACGTTGTTGTGCTTCAACCATACGTTCAAGAGCACTTATCATCTGATTGAAGCTGGTGCCTGCTGCTAAAAACTCTTGAGGACCAGTCTCTAGCTCTGGGTGAGGGCGGAGGTTACCTTTAGCAACATCATCAGCCGCATTTTTAAGTTGTCTTGCAGGTTTTGCTAAGCTCCAAGAAAGCCATACTAATAATGGTGTGCTGATAAGCATGGTGAATATGAGTAGCAATAGCGGTTTATCAAATAATAAGTTGATAAAGTCAGATTGAGGGCTACTTGAAGGGCGTACGAGATAAAGTTGGTAATGATCTTCACCATCCCTTACAGAAAAGGGCCCTAACATCTCTGAACGACCATACTTTTTCTTTTTAGGATGATCGGCGTTATCAGATTGGCCAATAAAGTTTCTGACAACCTGCATCTCATTACGTTGAGCGCCGATGATACGGCCTTCACTGGTCACGATGATTAAGCGTTGACCAGGTGGTGCCCATTTATCAATAGCACGAATTAGTCGACGCCACCAAAGGAGATCGTTAGCGGGATCTTGAGCTAATTCTGCTTCTATATGTTGTTCTAGCATAACGCCTTGACGGTATTCACTCTCTAAAAGAGGGGTAAGCTGGCGCGAGTCCAGCTTTGGAACCATCATAACTAGCACAAGAACTAATGCTAGCGTCAGCCAGAATATTGCGAAAATGCGCGCTGACAGACTATTTATCATAAAGAATATTTATCAAGTTATTGAAACCATCAGATAACCACGGCCACGTAACGTTTTAAACCAAGGTTGTCCATCTGTTCTTTCTGGTAATTTACGGCGTAAATTAGAAATATGCATATCAATCGCTCTATCAAACGGTGTTAAGCGCTTGCCAAGTACTTCTTGGCTTAGATGTTCACGTGATACGACTTGTCCTAAATGCTGAGCAAGTAAATAAAGCAAAGTAAACTCAGTTCCTGTTAACTCTAGCGGTTCATTATCAAAACTTGCTTCTTGTCGACCAGGATTAAGTTGTAGCTTATCGACCTGTAATGTTGGAGATGTATTGCTGTCTGTCTGTTTTTGTTCGCTCCAATTAGAACGACGCAAAATAGCTCTGATACGTGCAACAAGCTCTCTATCATTAAAAGGTTTTGGTAAATAGTCATCAGCACCTAGCTCTAAGCCAAGTACTCGGTCAAGATCACTGCCTCTTGCCGTTAACATAATGACAGGGGTCTGGAAATTTTGGCGTAATTCTTTGAGTGTCTCAATCCCGTTTTTACGTGGCATCATGATATCCAGTAATAACAAGTCGATAGAAGCATCCAAAAGTTTAAGTGCTTGTTCGCCATCAGAGGCGATTACAACATTAAAGCCTTCCATTTCAAGCAGTTCTTTCAATAGCGATGTTAATTCGCGATCGTCATCCACTAATAAGATTTTATGCATTCGTCAATTCCTCCAAGAGAAAAATACGATAATAAATAGCGCGAATCTATGACTTTACGTTCTTTTACACGCTCTGACGCTAGTTTGCAGCCGCAACGGTATAGTAATCCACATAGCAAAGAATTACACATATGAATTATACACATTGAAGTCATATTAATTAGGTCGGTATTAATTTACCGAATTAGGAGTGAAGCAATGCGTAAAGTAGCAGTAGTTGCACTAGCATCAATGTTTTTGGCAGCTCCGACGATGGTATTAGCTGAAACTACAAATACCAATCCGCCTACTGAGCAACAGTATAATGGTAATTACCACTGCGGTTATGGCAATGGAATGCATGGCGACCGTGATTATAGAGGTCACCGTGGACAACGTGGCCATATGATGAATAACGGTGGACATATGATGGGGAATGGCTACGGCGACTCCTATATGTTTAACGGAATTACATTAACAGAGCAACAACGTACACAAATGCGCGATTTAATGCGCCAGCATCATCAAGACAGATATAACGGAGATTTCCGTCAGCGTCATGAGAATATGCATAAATTAGTCACAGCTGAGAAATTTGATGAAGCGGCTGTAAGAGCACAGATGCAAGATATGGATAAACAAGCAATTGAGCGCCATGTTGAAATGGCGAAAGTCCATAACCAAATGTATCAGCTGTTAACCCCAGAACAGAAAGCGCAGTTGGAAAAGAATTACCAACAGCAAATGTCATATGTTGACCAACAAGGTCAACAGAATCCGTAATGAAGTAAGAGTGTAGTAAAGCAGTACCTAGTTAGAGAGTAAGTAGCAACAACGAAGTTTTTTCCTTGCCATAGACACCATCCCTGTCTTTTGCAGCCCCTCTGGAGAGGGGCTTTTTTTTGCCCTTTTGTTTATCATTCCTTTTAAAACAAAGAGTTAAATTTCATTTTTAAGGGTAATAAAAGTTTAGAAAAGTCTTTAAAGGTGGACGGAAAGTGGACGTTTTTAGCTGTCGGTGGACAGAATGTGGACGCCCAATCTCCTCCTATTTTTAAACTTTTATATCACCTTTTAGTGGGTTTAACTTTATAGCTAACTGCAAATAATCAGGTGCTAAATGAGCGTATGCCATTGTCTGGTTTATACTCGCATGCCCTAATATTTCTTTCAGTGCTACGATGTTCCCACCATTCATTACAAAATGACTTGCAAACGTATGGCGTAAAACGTGTGTCGCTTGCCCATCAGGTAAATCAGGCTTTACTATTTTTAGTTTTTTGCGGAAGGTTCCATAATCAACATGAAATAGCTTTCCTGTTTTTCTGGTTTTTATCTCTTTTTCAAGAGAATCAGAAATTGGAATAATTCTTTTTTTACCATTCTTTGTATAGGCAAAAGTTACCCTTCCTTGATGAACGTGCTTACTATCTAACATTTCAGCTTCACCCCATCTTGCACCAGTGCTAAGGCATAGTAATGCGATACGGCGATAGTCTCCTGATAATGAATTTAATAAGTGCGATATTTCATCATCACTTAAAAAAGTGAGTTCAGGCGGCTTTTCTTTTAATGGTGGTAATCCTCTCAATGGGTTATCACCTTTGTACATTTCGAGTTTTTTTAATGCGCTTATCATTCCAGATAGACGATACATATCCCTATTTATCGTTGATGGACTCACTCCATCAAAAAGGCGCATTCCTCTATGTTCTAGTAATGCATGCTTATCAAGTTGGTTCATTGTTGGATCACCAAGTGCATTCACTGTTTTAATTAAATGCCTTTTCTCTATCGATCCGTTTTTTAATGTTTGTCCGTGATATAGCCACCACTTATCAAGTAGCTCACTTAATCGAATTCTTCCGGATTGGACTTTATCGCTAGAAAATTTCTTAGCGTTTACAATTGTATATTTCTCAAAATTTGTAGCTTCTATTTTGCGATCAAATATCCTTCTGACTCGCTGACCATCTTTCCCGTTTGGGCGAATATCCACTTCATAACGACCATCATTGAGCTTCTTAATTGCCATAAGTAAGCCCTCCGATGTAACTGACTGACTGCGACCAACAGTAATCAGCATATTCATATAGAACGTCTAACCAATTTTCTTTTCTGAGAGGGGTAATGTTTCGTTCTCTTGCCCACAGTGTGCGAGAGCCGGCGCAATTTGACCAACTTCAGGGGCTGTTTTTCCTGTCATTAGCCAAAGGCTATATTTTTCAAATCTGGGATGCTCCGTTATTTTCAAAAGATTAATCCCACTTGGTTCATAAACTCCTGTTTCATATTTACCTAATGTACTTATTGACAGGTCTATCATGTCGCAAAGCTGGGTTTGATTAAGTCCTTCTGCGAGACGAATAGCTTTTATCTTTTCGCTCAATTTCATTTGACACCTTCCTATATAGGATGTAGATTTACCCTTAACATTCCTATTTAGGATGGTTAAGGGCGTAAAAACCCCTGTAAAACCGAAAATAAGGGGTTTTAAAGGGCTTGATCTAACGAGGGTAGCAAATGAACAAAGAAGCGATCAATGTGAAATTCCCTGTAAATGCGGTGCCACTCGCAAAGTTTGCGGAATTAATAGGGAAAGGTTACGAAGCCACTAGATCAATGGCTAAAGCGGGTAAGTTACCCATTATTGAATTTCGTGATCCTATGAAGCCAGATGCTAGAGCCGGTGAATTATGGGTGAGTATCACGGAATTTAATCGTGGAATGGATGATGCATATTCCAATTTACCAAAAGAACAACGTGACGCATGGCGTTTATGGGTTGGGCTATAAGATGCAGGTGAAACAAATTACAGAGCATAGTTTTATGTATCGCGGTTTCACAATTATTAAACTGCCAAGAAAAGCAGTAACACCGATAACTCGTTATCACGTTTGGCTAGATGATCAGTCATTCGGTAAGTTTGATGCAATGGCGGAAGCAACTAAATATATCGACTTATTAAAAGGTGACATTCAATGAACCAATTAATTAAGCAAAGAAATAAATATAAATTAAGCAGTGAATCTTTTACTTATAAAAGTAAAAAGTATTCAAAAGCGGATAAAGCAACACTGGCTTTATGTGCCATTGTTATTGTTTCGTTTCTTGTGAAAGTTTCTATCTAGGTGTTGTTATGAATGCCGCGGAGCTTATCCAAGCAAGAGAGCAACTACAAGGCAATGATGATTTTTATCAGCCTAAAGTTGTAAAGCACTATCGCAATGATGGTCTTT
>PPYF01660249.1_pt1 | contig 141608 bp, 135 predicted proteins | sample 1559871 | NCBI WGS metagenome assembly PPYF01 (sample SAMN08240021, study PRJNA423297) | Human gut metagenome, whole genome shotgun sequencing project. | reverse complement strand
ATTTGACGGACATCCTTTCATATAGGTTTGGTTCACTTAATATGATACCTGATGTCACGCCGAATGGCGTTTTTTATTTGCCACCAACTGGGTGGCTAACTTCATTCTATAATCCACCAAAGTCATAGATTACCAGGATGTGCCCTTCCGGAAGAGTATCGCTAATAATTGGGTGATAGTGCGAAACTTCTTCAGGGGACGAACAGTAATCAAACGTCAAGGGCTCAAGATCGAAAGTCTGACATACTTGATGTAACTCATTTTTACTAGCCTGTGTAAGCAAAATTAAATTACAGTTTTTAAGGTCCGCGGTACATTTCTCTGGGCCGTGGCTAGAAAGCCGGTATTTTGTTAGCATAATTCACCTCACAATAATTAATAAGAGCTTTATAGGTTGATTCTAGCATAGCCGGGAGTTTAATAAGCTTTAGTCATTATAAAGTTAAAGGACTTCTTACCAGTTTATGAATCTCTTTAATTTTTGTTCAGGAATGAAGATGCTACCGAAAGAGGGCTAGTTTAATTTTAACGGATAATTATTTATTTTTGTTGCATTTGCAACAAAAATAAATATAATAGAACAAGTAAGGAGATATTTATCATGATTGACATTTTGCGTGAGGTGGGAATGATTGAGCGCGCGCTTGATTCAATTTCCAACATTGAATTTAAGGACATTAACTTATCTAACCTGCAATTTCTCTATGTGGTGCGGATATATGAACACCCGGGGATCATTGCCGAGCAGCTTGCCAATCTGATAAAGGTCGATCGGACAACTCTTGCCCGTGCCGTGCGTCGTTTGGAAAAGCAGGGTTATGTTTATCGGGAAAGCGATCCGGACAATAAAAAGATTAAGCACCTTTACGTTACGGAAAAGGGGAAGCAGATTTATCCTTTTATTATCCGGGAGAATTCGCATTCGAATGAAGTCGCTTTGCAGGGCTTTACTCCAGAAGAAGCCCAACAGGTTCATGATTATTTGAAGCGGATTCGTCAAAACATTGACGCTGATTGGAAGTTCGTTAAGCGTGGCGGAAAACGAAAATATTAATTAAAGGAGCGATTTGAAATGGATCAAGTAACAGTTGACCAAGGCTTTTGGGATCTTTTCCCAGACGCTCAAGTAAATATTTTGTACGCAGACGGAATTAATAATCACGATAACGATGAGAATGTAACAGAACGACGGCAGTTACTCCATAATGCTACTAAGGAAGCCCAAAAGTTTTTGACGAACGAAACTTTCCGTTTGAATCCAGTGATTGACCAGTGGCGGAAGGCTTACCAACAATTCAAGAAAAAGAAGGGTGCGCGTGCATCAGTCGAAGCACTATTGAAGCGAGCAAATCAGGGACGAACTTTTGAGCCAATTAACCCGCTAGTTGATGTTTACAACAGTGTTTCAATGACATATGGCGTTCCTGTAGGTATTGAAGACCGGGATAAGATTGCTGGTGATATGCACCTTGGGATTGCAAAAGGCGGCGAAGCGTTCGATTCAGTTGGTGATGGTAAGAACGAGCCAGCCCTTGAAGGTGAAGTTCTCTGGTACGATAACGATGGTGCAGTTTGCCGTTGCCTGAATTGGCGTGACGGTGAACGGACAATGCTGACAGAGGACTCTCAAAACGTGGTTGCCGTAATTGAATCAGTTAACGCTGAACAAATCAAACGCGCTAATGAAGCAATGGAAGAATTATCAAAGTTGATTCAACACTACTTTAATGTTGAGCCAAGCCAGGTCTTCCACCTTACTAAGGATAACCCGACAGCAGTGGTACCAAAGTAATTAATTTCAGTTAAGACTAGGAATGTTCCTGGTCTTTTTTGATATAATCATCTTAGTAATATCGCGCTGGATCTACTAAGGAGTGATCTTAATGGATTATGCAGGGAAATCACCAGAATTATGGGCGGCAATTAAGAAGGAAGAACACCGTCAGCAAGAAACGATCGAATTAATTGCTTCCGAAAACATTGTTTCTAAGGAAGTGCGGGAAGCTCAGGGATCCGTATTAACTAATAAGTATGCGGAAGGGTACCCAGGCAAACGTTATTACGGTGGTTGCCAATACATTGACCAGGTTGAGCAATTGGCAATTGACTACGCAAAGAAGCTTTTTGGTGCTGAATACGCGAATGTGCAGCCCCACTCCGGTTCGCAAGCAAACATGGCAGTTTACCAGGCACTCCTTAAGCCAGGGGATAAGATCCTGGGAATGGGGATGGATGCTGGTGGTCATTTGACCCACGGAGCAAAGGTAAATTTCTCAGGAAAAGTTTATGAATCATACAGCTACGGCTTAAATCCGGCAACGGAAGAACTGGACTTTGATCAAATTGAACAATTGGCGTTAGAGATTAATCCGCGATTGATTGTAGCTGGGGCTTCTGCTTACAGTAAAATTATTGATTGGCAAAAATTCCGTAAAATTGCGGATGAAGTTGGCGCATACTTAATGGTTGATATGGCACACATTGCTGGCTTGGTAGCTACGGGAGCCCATCCTAACCCGGTACCGGTTGCGGATGTGGTTACCACGACAACCCATAAGACTCTTTGTGGCCCTCGTGGCGGGATGATCCTTTCTAAGTCGCCAGAAATTGGTAAGAAGATTAATTCGGCACTTTTCCCTGGAACTCAGGGTGGCCCGCTGGAACACGTCGTTGCCGGGAAAGCCCAAGCGTTTTATGAGGATCTTCAGCCGCAATTTACTGACTACATTAACCAGGTTGTCAAAAATGCTGCAGCAATGGCAGACGAATTTAATAAGTCGGCCACTATTCGGGTTGTTTCTGGGGGTACCGAAAACCACCTCTTGGTAATTGATATTACTAAGACCGGCATTACCGGTAAGGACGCTCAAGACTTATTGGATGAGGTCCACATTACAACGAATAAGGAATCAATCCCTAATGATCAGCGCAGTCCGTTTGTGACGAGCGGGTTGCGGATTGGGACACCAGCGGTAACTAGCCGGGGCTTTAAGGAAGCTGATGTTCGTCAGGTAGCTGATTTGATTATTCAGTTGCTGGAACACGCTGATGATAAAGCAGTCAAGGAAGAAGTTGCCCAGCAGGTCCATGAGCTAACTAGTAAGTACCCAATCGAGGAATAATTAGGGCAAAATTATTCCGCAAACGAATGGTTAGCTATAGGAAGAAAGCGTTTTTCATTTACGTCGCTTTTTCCTTATAATAAAGGAGAATGTTATTGAAATGAAAGGAGTCCTCAAAATGAAGAAGGCATTTTTTGCTAAAGCAGGACAAATGGAATTAAAGGACGTCGAAAAGCCAGTAGTTCAAGCAGCGGACGATGTGATTTTGAAGATCGTTCGGACTTGCGTTTGTGGATCAGACCTCTGGAACTTCCGGGGAATCAACCCACTTAAGGGTGGCGAAGAAAACTCTGGTCACGAAGCATTAGGAATTGTTGAAGAAGTCGGGGATGACATTACCACGGTTAAGCCTGGTGACTTTGTAATTGCCCCATTTACCCATGGTTGTGGTCAGTGTGCTGCTTGTCGTGCGGGATTTGACGGTTCATGCGAAGATCACGCTGATAACTTTAGTAATGGTGTTCAAGGAGAATACTACCGCTTCCAACATGGTCAATGGTCTCTTGTTAAGGTTCCTGGTCAACCAAGCTATTATAGTGAAGGGATGTTGAAGTCACTTTTGACCCTTGCTGATGTCATGGCTACTGGTTACCATGCCGCACGGGTTGCTAACGTTAAGGATGGCGATACCGTTGTAGTTATGGGTGACGGTGCTGTTGGTCTTTGTGCAATTATCGCTGCTAAAATGCGTGGCGCTAAGAAGATCATTTCTACCAGTCGGCACGCAGATCGGGAAGCCTTAGCGAAGGAGTTTGGGGCCACCGATAACGTTGCCGAACGTGGTGACGAAGCCGTGAAGAAGATTATGGAATTGACTCATGGTGACGGTGCAGACGCTGTTCTTGAATGTGTTGGGACTGAACAATCAACTGACACAGCAATGAAGGTTGGCCGTCCAGGCGCCATTGTTGGTCGGGTTGGTTTGCCACATACGCCAAAGCAAGATATGACTACCCCATTCTATAAGAACACAATTGTTGCTGGTGGTCCGGCTTCAGTTACGACTTACGACAAGGCTATTCTTCTTAAGGCCGTTCTTGATGGTGAAATTAACCCTGGTAAGGTCTTCACTAAGACATTCACCCTTGACCAAATTCAGGATGCATATAAGGCAATGGATGACCGTCAAGTTATTAAGTCTTACGTTGTAATTGACTAAGCAAATTAAATAATTCAACCGTCCTTTGATTCGTCAGTTCATTATTTTTGACGAATCGAAGGGCGGTTTTTTAAAGTTAGGGACGAGTGAGAAAGGAGGGGTGAAGATGCGTCGTTATTTCTTATTGTTATTGACGTTAATAACGGTTGGCTTAATTACTCAGTCGGCTAGTGCTGATGATAATAATTCATCACTGCCAACAAACTATTTCAACCAGGATGCTGAAGACGCCAGTTCAAACGATTTTAGTTTTAATGATTCTGATCAAACACCAAATAACCAGAAATTAGCAATCCCCCAGAATACACCAACACCCCTTGAAGGAATCAGGTGGCGGAAACGGACGATCCTGATCTACATGCGGACGACTGATCCCCAACTAAAGGCTGCTTTCCGCAGTGCAGTCAAAAAGTGGAACCAGGTTAAAGTGATCAAGATTAAGTGGACGAAAAACGAGGATAAAGCAAACATCATTGCCACGGATAGTGATCTTTCGGCTCATACCAGCAATAACGGGGTCGGCTATCAGACAGCCCAGCTGGGAGAAACCAAGACGGAGTACAATCCTGATACCCATGAATTACAAAAGGCGACCTCGATCCTTGATCCTTACCAGCTAGACTATACTAACCCAAACTTTCGGAGTGAGGTTGCCCAACATGAACTAGGACACGCCTTAGGGTTAGCCCACGCTCCGGAATATGAGCATAGTGTTATGGTACCGCGGAATATTCGTAACGGAATTACCAAACAGGATCGGAAAAGCATTCGTCTCCTTTACCAATAAATTTTATTGTTGACAAATGTAAACAATGATTTACAATAGAATTATAAATTACATTTGTAAACGATAAAAACGGAGGAATTTATTATGGCACAAATCATTGTTCTAATTGTAGCGGTTGCGTTGATTGCGGGAATTGTTTGGTGGTTCTTTGGTAAGCATGAACAATCAAGCGAACAAGCAGCGGTTGCTAATGATCAGCAAACTGCAACGGTTGTTGTTCAGGGTGGTTATTCGCCAGAAGAAGTCGTTTTGAAAAAGGGGATTCCGGCAACGGTAAACTTCAATATGAAGGATTCTACTGCTTGTCTCTCCCACGTTGTCTTTGATAAGTTGGGAGTTAATAAGGATCTTACCAAGCAACCGGTAACCTCAATTAAGATTCCGACCGATAAAGCTGGTGAATACAACTTTGCCTGCGGGATGGATATGTTTCACGGGAAGGTGGTTGTTAAGTGATGCTCCGCAAGTTAACTAGTACGCAACGCTTTTGGATTGCATTTATTTTAGCTATCCCAATGCTAATCCAAATGTTGGCAATGCCATTTCATTGGATGATGCCAGGTTATAATTGGGTTGCGTTAATTACTACCACAATCATCATGCTTGTAGCAGCTCTCCCTTACTGGACCAGCGCCTGGGCAGCATTTAAAAAGCACAGTGCTAACATGAACACTTTAGTTGCCTTGGGAACTGCGATTGCATACTTTTACAGTATTTTTGCAATGGTAACGGGACGGGCAGTCTACTTTGAAAGTGCAGCCTTTATTACCGTCTTTGTTCTTCTCGGCGATACAATGGAAGAACGGATGCACGATAATGCTTCAAATGCCTTGAAGAAACTGCTTGATTTACAAGTGAAGGACGCTACCGTCTTACGTAACGGTGAATTTGTTCAGGTACCGCTGGATCAGGTTCAAGTAGGCGAGACGATTAAGGTTAAGCCTGGAGAAAAAATTCCGGTAGATGGGAAGGTTCTTAGCGGGACGACTACGGTTGACGAGTCAATGATTACTGGGGAAAGCATGCCAGTAAAGAAGCAGCCTGGGGATGAGGTTGTTGGCTCGACAGTCAATGGTGATGGTACGATCACTTTTGAAGCAACGAAGGTCGGCTCAGACACGATGCTCGCTCAGATTGTCGAAATGGTTAAGAAGGCTCAAACTAGTCATGCACCAATTCAGCATCTGACTGATCGTGTTTCACAGATTTTTGTTCCGGTAGTTTTGATTATTGCAATTTTAACTTTCACTTTTTGGTACGTTTTCTTCGGTGCTACTGCGGTTCAGGCAATGCTTTTTGCCGTTTCAGTAATTGTCATCGCTTGTCCGTGTGCTCTTGGGTTAGCTACACCAACAGCATTGATGGTCGGTACCGGTCGAGCTGCTAAGATGGGAGTACTGATTAAGGATGGCGAAGCACTTGAAGAAATTGAAGATGTTAAGACAATCATCTTTGATAAGACGGGAACAATTACTGCCGGAAAGCCACAAGTAACAGATGTTATTGGTGATTCTCATGAGGTGCTTAGTTTAGCGGCTAGCCTAGAAGCATCTTCTGAGCACCCGTTAGCCTCCGCAATTATGAAGAAGGCAGAAGAAGACCAAATTCAATTTACGGAAGCAGCAGACTTTAATGCAGTAGAGGGAAAAGGAGTCCGTGCTAAAGTTGATGGCAAGATTGCATTTATCGGTAATGAAAAATTAGCCGAAGACGCGCAGGTTAGTTTTAAACTGAAAGAACAGCTTATGAAGTTGCAAAAAGAAGCAAAAACGGTTGTCTTGGTTGGTGTTGATAATAAGGTAATTGGTCTGGTCGCAATTCAGGATGTCCCTAAGCCAAGTTCTGCACCAGCCATTGCTGAATTAAAGAAGCAGGGCTTGAAGACGGTAATGTTGACTGGAGATAACCAACAAGTCGCTGAAGCAATTGCTAAGGAAGTTGGAATTGACCAGGTAATTGCTGGCGTTTTGCCAAACCAAAAGGCGGATTACGTTGCTAAGCTACAGGAGAAGAATAAAGTTGCTTTTGTTGGTGACGGGATCAATGATGCTCCTGCGTTAACTACGGCTGATGTCGGAATTGCAATGGGTTCCGGGACTGATATTGCTATTAAGTCTGGAAGCATTGTCCTCGTTCAAAATAGCTTAATGGGTGTTGTCCAAGCAATCGAAATGTCAAAGAAGACCTTTAACAGAATCAAGCTGAACCTATTCTGGGCTTTGATTTATAACTTAATTGGGATCCCGATTGCCGCCGGAATTTTTGTTGGCCTGGGCTTACAATTAAGTCCAGAAATTGCGGCACTTGCGATGGCCTTTAGTTCGGTTTCAGTCGTAACATCATCATTATTGCTGAATTATGTCAAAATTCCGGATGAACGAGTAGCTAGTCACTTGGCAAACTAATATTTCTAACTCCTAGAATGAGATCACTTTTATTCTAGGGGTTAGATTGCGCTTTGAGGTGTGATACAATAGGAACCGAATGCTTTTATGAGCAAAATTACGAACGAAGCCATGAGGACGGGATTAATGTAATCCTGGATCATACTCTCATTGCGAGAGCGTAGTTCAAAAATACGTGAAGGAGTTTTTAGTTATGATTCAAACAATCGATCTGAAAAAAGGAATGGTTTTTGAACGCGGTGGCAAGTTGCTCCGGGTTCTTCAAATCAACCACCACAAGCCAGGTAAGGGTAACACTTTGATGCAAATGGACATCCAAGACGTTCGGACTGGTTCCATTGTTCACACTACTATGCGTCCATCTGAAAAGGTTGAACAAGTTAACGTTGACAAGCGTCAAGCACAATACCTTTATGATCAAGGCGATGCTTCAGTATTCATGGACATGGAAAACTATGACCAATACGAAGTTTCCGCTAGTCAACTTGGCGATGACAAGAAGTACTTGGTTGAAAACATGAAAGTTACTGTTAACTTTGTTGATGGTGAAATCGTTGGGATCGAATTACCAACCACTGTTGAACTTGAAGTTGCTGATACCCAACCAATGATCAAGGGTGCCACTATTGATGGTGGTGGTAAGCCAGCTACTATGACTACTGGTTTAGTTGTTAACGTTCCTGCATTCATCAAGAACGGTGACAAGCTGATCATCAACACTACTGATGGATCTTACAAGTCACGTGCCTAAATTAGAGTGCGAGCCCGTTAAAACTTTCCGGTGGCTAACGATTTCTCCGCTGAACGGCGTCTTGCCGTCGGAGGCGGAGGTCGTTAGCTCAAGGAAGGTTAGGGCGAGCCGATCTCGACTGTGTTGCCTAGAACGTTACGGTGATCCGCAGTAGCTGAGTGGGTTCACAGACGAAATTGATAAATTCAAAAAAGACTAAGCTGAATTTTCAGCTTAGTCTTTTTTTGACTAGCGAGTATTACTATTTGAACAAGAATTTGACTTCGAACAATTGTTCTAGTATATTTAGATAGCAATTTGTTTTAGTGGGGTAGTGACGATTTTGAAAAAGATAATTACGATGACGGCTGAACAACGCGCCAGCATTTTACAACAATTAAATGAACGACAAATTGAAGCCTTAAGTGAATTTACCCGCTTCACGATGCTTTCACAATTTCATACTCGTCACTATTTACAGAATACTGATTGGCAGTTTGTGGGGATGGTTGTTGATCCCTGGTATCAGCGAGCACATGGTCACCATGGTGAGAATTTATACTGCGATTGTGGACGCCGGTTAAAGAATCAGTTTATTCTTCGCTCACGTTCGACAGGTAAACGGCTATATTTAGGAATTACTCACTTTCAACAGCATGCAAGTATCCCGACGGCAGTTGCTAAGGAAATTCAGCAGGGGATCAATGAGGTTCACCTGTACATGGATAGCATTCTGTTGAAGTACCAATCTGGCCAGCGTTTTCCCGAAAAATTATTTGACTATGCTTGCCAACATAACGGGTTTAAGAACCGAGAAAGTACAATTTTATTTCAACGCTGTCAGCTCTTTAGTCAGGTTAATTTACCACTATACGATACTGACGAGCATGATCTCCGTACCCTAGTTGAACAATTGAAGACAGGGAACCGGCCACGATTAACTAAAGAGCAAATCAAACAGTTATTAGCATCAATCGCCGACGACTGGCGACAGATAGAGCAACAGATTACGTTACTCACGTACCAGCTAAGTGAACAGGGGTTGGGACAACAGGAACTTCACCGGGTAAAAAGCAACGCAACAAATTATTCTCTTCAAAGAAGGAAGAGTTGGTTCCTGGTCCAAAACTGGAAAGCAATTAATGAACTAACCCTAACTAAAGCCCGGGCCCAGCTAGCGATTAAATTACGTGAGCTTGCATTCTATGTTTTAATAACTGAATCACTGGCAGAACAGTTAAAAATTAACCGAGCGCAAGCCCTGCAGATCCTCAATACACACCGTTATCCAGTGAAAACATCTCGTTCATTTGGTGTTAGGGAAGCTAAACAGTTAGTGGCGACTATCGCAAGTGAACGGTAAAGAGTAAAATAGGGAGAGAATAGGCGTGGATTAAATTGGAGGGCTGCATCATATGACTCAAACAACATTTGCAACAACGATCGCTGGGAAGCCGGTTAAAGACATTCATTCTTTAGTTGCTCACCACTTACTTGTCGTGGGACAAACGGGCAGTGGCAAAACAACGAGTACTTTATCACTGTTTGATCAATTGCAGCGCACAAACTACACCACGATTATTTTCGACCCAACTGGTGAGTATTCAAAACTGCCTAACTCAGTAACCTATAAATTAGGTGAAAATGCTTATCTTGAAGCTGGACAGTTAAGTGCTCATCAACTACGGGAAGCTCTTCAAATTTCAGGATCACCGTTGTTGAATGATAAGCTATCGCAGGCTGTTGATGCATTGCGGATCCAACAGAATCTGGTTCGAATCAGGAAACCATATGTTAAAATTGGGGTTCCAATTGCAGATTACCAAAAACAATTAGCAAAGCTCAGCAACTGGTCCCGGTCATTTGCACCCCAGCAGTTAGCCGAACAATTAATTGAGGAGTTCGTAATCCCGTATTCTGATGAACGAGCTAATTATGCATTGCTTGGTCAACAGTACGATCGGCAGACAATTAATCACGAGTGGAATACAATTGCGACAATTCGTCAACGACTTGCCAGTGATGCCTTTCGGGTACTCTTTGACCCGGAGCCACACCCAGGAATCTTTAAGACGGAGTTGAATTTTGTCATTAAAATGTTTCTGGAACATCGGAGCAGTCACCGAACATTAGTAATTGATCTTTCAAAATTGAAGCAATACGAGGAAAGCCAGCGAGTAGTTATCTCCTTGCTGTTAAAGAATCTTTTGGCTGCTCGCTTGCAAAAGCCTAATAGCTTCCCGGTTAATATTGTTCTTGATGAAGCTCACCGATACTTGCCAAGGGATGAGCACCAACTTGCGGATAACGGGATTTTCCAGGTCCTGCGTGAAGGACGCAAGGTTGGTTTATCAATGACCCTGACTACTCAGTCGCCATTAGACCTGCCAGCTCGCTTACGGTCGCAGTTTGCTAATCTCTTACTTCATCATTTGACAAGCCCAGAGGAACTTTCTAGTTTGGCAATTGCGGATGAAATTGATTTGCATGAAATAAGCCAGTTATCAACTGGAGAAGCTGTTTTATCATTGGCAAATGAACCACAACGAAAAATTAACGTTAACCTGCCAAAATGGTGGGAAAATAATCATGATAGGAATGAAGAGAATGAAAACTGAAGGACGAATGACTGCTGCACCATTTGTAAAGTGGGTTGGTGGGAAGCGCCAATTACTAGCTGAATTAGCGTCCTATTATCCCCAAAAATTTAATCGCTACTTTGAGCCATTTATTGGTGGTGGGGCTAATTTGCTTAATCTTCTTCCCGAAAAAGCGATAATTAATGACTTTAATGAGGAATTAATTAATGCTTGGCAAGTTGTTAAGGACCAGCCTGAGAAGTTAATTAGTTTGGTTAACGATCATGCAGATAATGATAGTAAAGAATATTATTTAAATATTCGCTTAGCCGATCGGGACGGCCGCTTGTCAAAGATGTCTGCTGTTGAACGGGCAGCACGATTTATTTATTTGAATAAGGCTGGGTTTAATGGTTTGTGGCGAGTTAATTCAAAGGGACAGAATAATGTCCCCTATGGCGCTCACAAGAAGGTAAGCATCCCAGTTGACGCGATTCGTAATGATCACCATTACCTAGTTACTCATGATATTGAGATCCTTCAGGGCGATTACCGGGATGCAGTAACAAGCGCTGAACAAGATGATTTTGTCTATTTTGATCCGCCATATATTCCAGTTAACCAAACGGCTGCGTTTACGAGTTATACCAAAGACGGCTTTGGCTTAATTCAGCAGGAAGAATTACGTGACTTAGCATTGCAATTAGCTGATCGCGGTGTCAAAGTAATGTTATCAAATTCTGATGTGCCGCTAATTGAGCAACTCTATGCTAATCGTCAATTTCATATTCACCATGTCCAGGCACGACGAAGCGTTAATTCAAAAGGTAATAGGCGGGGCAAAGTTGGTGAAGTAATTATTACAACTTATGGAGAATAAATATGATTGAGAATGGTACGGGTGGAGCAAATACTAATTTAAATGGGCTTGCTTTTGAACGACAGACAGATTTGGCTCATCATTTAGCAAACGATTTTAACGGTAGATATGAGTTAGCAGAATACCCAATCAAAAGAGAAAATTTAGTAAAAAAGGGAGCAAAGGATAGTCATTTTCTTGTCCATGATCGGATTAATAATGAAGATATTGGGGTCGTGACCAAGCAGTTTCAGTTTTATAATGTCTTGAAACAAGTCTATGGAATAAAAAATATACATCATAAATTTTGGAAACCTGATGAAGCCTTTTTTAACTTTAAGCGACGAACAGTTTTTATTGTTGAAAAAAAGTATCAAAATGGTTCAGGCTCTGTTGATGAGAAACTATTTGGCCTTAATGCTAAACGAGTCCTTTATCAGGAATTATTTAATCGCCAAATGAAAGAACCAGTTATTCCAGTAGAATTTATAGCCATGTTTAATAAATCATGGTGGTTAGATGGCCAGACATTGGATAAAGTTACGGGTGAAATAAAGAAAACACAATCGGTTGATTACCATGATTATTTTGATAGTCTTCGTAATAATGGAGTACGAATTATGTTTGATCACTATGAAGACTGGTATTTTGGACTGGAGAGCTAGAACACTTACTATACGATTGAAAAGATTACGGGACAAAATTTTCTTTTTATGGTATAACTAATTATGGATTATTTTTATCCAATTAATTACTTTGAATCACAAAAAGGGCGACGGCATTATACCGTTGCCTTTTTTGTCTGAAATCATTAGTTAATGATAAGATAGAAAGCAGATTGAATTGGAATGGAGGGTGAGAGTTAATGATCGAGATCTTTAATCATAAATATTCTTTTCCCAAGCTATTGACCTGGGGCTTTTTAGCGATCATTTTGCTTGGCACGATTTTGCTATCATTGCCGATTGCAACGCGGTCCGGTCGCAGTGATGATATCATGACCGCCTTTTTCACATCCACTAGTGCAACGTGTGTAACTGGCTTAACTCTGGTGCCGACCGCGACTTACTGGTCTTTCTTCGGTCAAGTGGTGATTGCGATCCTAATGGAAGTTGGTGGACTCGGTTTCATGACGTTTGCGGTTATGATGTCGTTGCTGATTCACCAGCGAATGAGGATGTCTACGCGATTGTTAACCCAAGAGGCGCTTAACCTTGATCACCTTTCACAACTAAACGTGGTTAATTTAATCATCCGCTTATCAATTATTATTCAGGTGGCGGGGATGGGATTACTCTTTATTGATTTTTATCCCCGTTATGGTCTAAAAAAGGGACTATGGTTTAGCGTTTTTCATTCCATTTCAGCTTTTTGCAATGCTGGCTTTGATTTAACCGGCAATAGTCTTGAGAACTATGCCAAGGATCCCTACATGTTAACGGTAATGGCCGTATTAATCATTACCGGTTCCTTTGGCTTCTTGGTTTGGCAGGATTTGCTTCAATTCCCTAAACGCCACCATTTATCACTTCATACCCACCTTGTCCTCCGTACTGGGGCGGTAATCTTTGTGATTTCAGTTTTAGTTTATTTTCTGACTGAACATAACTTAGGCCAGTTTAGTAGGGGATTATCCTATCCCCAACGGATATTTAATACGATCTTCATGGCAATAACTCCCCGGACGGCAGGACTCGTTACCATCCCGTATACGAAACTAAGTGCGGCCGGAATTAGTACGACAATTATTTTGATGTTCATCGGTGGTGCTCCCGGTTCGACTGCTGGGGGGATCAAAACCACCACGATTGGTTTGCTGACTCTTCAGAGTATCGCTACTCTGCGTGGTCGTCGGGACACGGTCTTTGCTCACCGGCGATTTACGGACGAAAATGTCTTTCGGGCATTGACGCTGCTTTTTGTTGCCTTTGCAATTTTGATGATTTCGATTCTGTTATTAGTTGAAACACAAGCACTTCCCCGGCACGATTCCTTGACTTACGTTACCTTTGAAGCAACAGCAGCCTTTGGGACAACGGGAATTTCTCTTGGGATCACGCCTAGTCTAAATTTTGTCGGCAAATTAATTATTATGTTTTTAATGTTTATTGGACGGGTCGGGATCTATACGGTGATGTATTCAATCCTCAATGCTCAGCCAAAGCAACGGGAATACCGTTATCCAAAGGAAGGTGTCTTAATTGGTTAAACGAGAAAGTTATGCCGTCATTGGTTTAGGTCAGTTTGGTTCGTCCATTTGCGATGCGCTAGTTCAGGCGGGACAAGAAGTTCTCGCAATTGACAGTAATGAAGAGGTAATTAATGAATACGCCGACTCTGTTATGCGAGCGGTAATTGCCGATGCTCAGGATGAGGATGCACTTCGCGATCTTGACATTGGGAGCTTTGATCATGTTTATGTATCTATTGGAAAAAACGTTGAAGCCAGTATTATGGTGACACTGATTGCTAAAGAATTGGGGGCTAAGGATGTCATCTGTCGGGCAGAAAATGCTAACCATGCCCGAGTCCTTGAGAAAATTGGGGCCGATCAGGTTGTTCGACCAGAACATGATCTAGCAAAGCGGCTTGTTTTCCAACAGCTTAATCCAGGGGTGATTGATTATGTTCAGCTTAGTAAGAAGGTAACATTGGCTGAGGTTAATATTAATAATCCAAAGTTCTTTGGCAAGACTTTAGACGAGCTTGATTTTCGGAATCGGTTTAACGTTAACGTCATTATTATCGTAAATGCTGATGATGAGGTTAACCAGATGCCGCAAGCTAGTGATGTGATTAAGCCACATGATAAAATTACAGTAGTGGGCGACTTAAAAGACATTAAGAAGCTTAATAGCATTGTTGCTTGACCGAAAAGAGGGTAAATCATGAAGGTATTATTAGCGATTATCATTATCTTAATCCTGTTAGTGATTGGAATTTATTGCAATACGCTATTTCGGGGGCGTAGTTTAATTTGGAACCAAATTCTTCGGGAATTAAAAATATCAGGGAATGCGCAGGTCGCAATCTTAGGATTAAACTATGCTGGTCTGTTTATCGACGTGGCAAAGCGGTTAAAAGCTCCCGGAAAGGTAACGGGAGTCAACACCGGTAATGAAAATGTGACCAAGCAGGAAAACGAACGGATTAAGGAAAATCGGGTTGCTGATCGGGAAAAACTGATTGATGGTAGCTTACTGAACCTTTCGTTAGAGAGTCGGCACTATGACTATGTCCTTTCAACATTTACTTTCCATAGTGTTTCTCCCGCGATTAATCGGGGACGGGCAATTCAGGAAGCTGTTCGGGTAATGAAGCCTAATGGCACCCTAATCATTGTTGATTTTGGTAACCTTCAGCAGTATCGACAGCTTCTGAACAATCTAGGATTTCAAGATGTTAGGATAGTCCCTACCGGCATCAATGGCTGGTGGGGTGGCCCATGGTTAAAGACCAGTGTTTTGATGGCGAGAAGATAGGAATAACAGAAAAGCCTTTAGCATTCGGTATTAGCCGAATGCTAAGGGCTTTATCAGTTTAAAGTAGTCTTTTAGAAGAAGAGCCGACTCATAACAATCATAAAGATCAGTAAACAGGTTGAACTGATTGCGGCAGCACCAAAGACAGCACCGCCACGTTTGAAAATGACCCGGAAATTAACTGAGATTCCAAGAGCTGCCATTGCCATTCCTAAAAAGATGTAAGCTGCTTGAACAAGACCATCAAGGAGTCCAGCAGGAAGTGGCAGAAATGTGCCCAGAATACTGGTAAGGATGAAACCACCCAGGAACCACGGAATCGGTAATTTCTTTGGAGCTTGTTCATGTTCTTCAATGCTTTCGCGGATGAGCCGCCGTTGGTACCAGTAACCGACAATTAAGGCTACTGGGGCAAGGAGAAGGACCCGAGAAAGCTTCATGATTAACGCATTATCTAGGCTGGCTTCACCAAAGGCCCCTCCAGCAGCAACTGCGTGGGCAATTTCATGAAGCGATCCGCCGGCAACAATTCCAAATTGGGGATCGGTTAAGCCCAGAATTGGTTTAAGACCAATTTCAACCAGGGTAAAAACAGTTCCCATAACACAAACAACTGCTACCGCGAGAACCTCATTTTCCCGTTTCCGTTCTTCATCGGTAGTTTCAATCTGTGGTGAAACTCCCATAACGGCAGCAGCACCACAAATTCCGCAACCACAAGCAGAGAGAATTGCTAACTCATCTTCAGCACCAAATTTGCGGCTGAGCCAGTAAGTTAAGCAAATGGTTCCGGTAACCCCAACCATCGCAACAAGGATCGTCTTTACCCCAGCTTGGGCGAGTGACTCAAGATTTAGCCGGAAACCAAGTAGGATGATCCCGAGACGTAAAAACTTGTTTGAGATAAAGCCCATTCCTGATTTGGCATCAGCTTGTAGTTTACTTGGTGTCAGTTGCATTGCAATCCCAAGAAGCAACGCAATGACTAGTGCCCCAATCAGGTTAACATACGGTAGCTTTGCTAGAAGAACCCCAGCAACCGCACAGATGAGAGTCATCACGGCAGCCAGCAAAAAGCTCTTCGTTTTAATAATTGACATTATTTAATAATTCCCCTCTCTTTAATCCTGTATAACTTTAGCAGATCCATGGACATAAACAAGGGGGATTTCTTAAGAAAGTCAAATGTAAACGGTTGCCTTAATCATTCTGCTTGAAGTCGTTCAAAAAAAGCATGAAAATAAAGGTATTAAAAAATGGAGGGATATTAATGGATATTCAAAACGTTTCACTATTTCAATCTTTTTCTTCACTGGATGTTTACCACAGCAATAGTGACAAACCGTTGCCAGGAATCGTAATTATCCCTGGTGGAAGTTACAACAAGATTATGGAACGAGATTCTGAACGGGTCGCAATTACCTTTGCCAGTCACGCTTTCCAAGCATTTGTAGTTCGCTATCCGGTAGTTGAACACAAGGACTACCAGGCAGCCAAGTCAGCAGTTGCGCAGGCATTTGACCACATTGTTGCTCATGCTGACGAACTAAACGTGGATCCTAACCGATTAGGAATTATCGGCTTTTCAGCTGGCGGACAGTTAGCAGCTGCGTACAGTAACATTGCGCACACGAAGGCTAAGTTTGTTGGTCTTGGCTATCCGGTAATTAAACCGACAATTGATGATCGAATGGGCGTGTCAACTGAGGATGTTACTCAACTTGTTAACGATAATACTCCGGCAACCTTTATTTGGGGCTCGTTTAATGATCAAGTAACGCCATTCAATGACCATATTTTGCCATATGTTCAAGCGTTGAGATCCCATGACGTTCCCGTCGAACTTCACGAATTTAGCACTGGTAACCATGGACTGGCACTTGCTAATAAGTACACGGGGATCGTCAATAATGACCGGACGGATGAACACATGAGCGAATGGTTTAACCTCTTTCTTAATTGGCTAAAGACATTGGATTAGGGTAGGTTACTCATCTTTGTCCAAGCAAATAACCTTCGAACTCACCTGCTCAATGAAGTGGTGATCGTGCTCGACAAAGAGAAGTGGTGGTTGATATGTTTGGATTAAGTCGATTAGCTGCTCCTGGTTATATGTGTCAAGATAATTTAACGGCTCATCCCAAATATAAAGATGGGCGGGAGTAGCTAGTGACCGTGCCAATTCAACCTTCTTTTGCTGTCCCATGCTCATCGTCTCGATTCGGTTATGAAGGATCGAGCGCGGGACACCTAACTTACGAAGAATATTGAGGAATGTTTCCAGTTCTAGGTGGTTTGCTTTGGCAAATTCAGTTAGGCTTCCTGAATTATCTGAATAGTCTTGGCGAACCGTACTAACTGTAATATTGCTGGCAAGCTCAATTGTTCCGTTAATATTTCCGGAAAATTGGTGACAGATTGCCTGAATTAAACTGGATTTTCCAGTGCCGTTCCTGCCGCTCAGAGCAACCTGTTCATTTTGCTTAACGGTAAAATTCAGTGGGGCAAAGAGCTGATGGTCAGAGAATGAGAGGGTCACGTCCTTAACCGCTAGCAAAGTCTGGTGATGATCTCGCTGAAGATTAAGCGAGAGCGGTGTGGTGGAATCAATGTTGTTAAGTAATCCCTGCTTATCATTGATTGCTTGCTCTATTCGGTTATTAATGGTTACTGACTTTTTCATCATTTTTGCGGCCTTAGCGCCAAGGAATCCCTTATCAGCGTGGGAATTATTCTTTTTCTCACTTTCAGCTCGATTGGCCCATTGCTGGCGTTGCTGTTGACTTTGTTTCAGTTTCTTAATATCAGCTCTTAACTGTTGATTAGTCGTGATTGCTTCTTGGTCACGACGCTTTTTTTGTTTAAAGTAGGTTGAATAATTTCCTCGTTCTAAGACTAGCTGAGATCTTTCGATTACTAAGGTATGGTCAATAATTTGATCAAGAAATTCCCGATCATGGCTGGTAATGATGAAGCCAGTAGTTTTTTGACGGAGATAGTTAGTAACCTGTTTACGACCAACCTGATCAAGGTGATTTGTTGGTTCATCAAGAAGAAGATAATCGTAATCGCTGGCAAAGAGGGCAGCTAATTGGAGCTTTGTCCGTTCGCCGCCGCTTAACGTTGAGTAAGGCTGCCACAAGATTTCAGGATTGGTTGCCATTAAATTTAGTTCTCGTTCTAATTGCCAAGGCTCAAGAAACGAGTTTGGCACTGCCTCAATCACCGCGTCTCCAGCAAGGAAAGTCGGCTTTTTAATGGTTAACGGGAAATATTGCGGCTTTAGGTTAGTAATGATCGAACCTTGGTAGTTGACGAGATTACGAAGGATCTTCATCAAGGTAGTTTTCCCACGGCCGTTTCTACCAAGCAAACCCAACTTCCAGTCACCATCAAGGTCTAAATTACAGTGATCGAAAAGGGGAGCCTGTCCTGGATACGCAAACGAGAGGTTTCTGATTGTTAAGTTTTCCATTAAACGCATCACGTCCTTTCTTATGGACGCAAAAAAGGCCTACCACACGGGCAGACCTTTAAAATGGTATTCTCCTACCATTAAATTTATGATCTTCACATTGAAATAATAATTCTACCCGTGAGCAACCTTTCTGCGTCGTTGGTACAGATTAGTTGCAGTAAATTGTGTAGAATTAAAACTTCAATGGATGATCCCTCCTCAAATTTTGCTAATCAAAGCGTATCAATTTTAGGAAAGGTTGTCAAATGATGCTTTTGCTGCGATAGAGTGGAAACGTGTTTGTCGTGACCTTCCTCGAGCTAACGTTCTAGGCAACTAAGTCAAAATGTGTTCGCCAGGGACTTGCTAGAGCTAGCAACCTCCTTCCTAGGCGCGAGTCGCCTTCGTCAGGAGAAATTGCTAGCTTTCCGCAAATCCTTTGCTGGCTCACACTCTAATTTAGTTCCCCATCCGCGATTTTGTCTAATAGGGGACGAGAAGGGATGAAGAAGAGTTGGCCGGAAAGAATGTCGGAGAATGATAACAGGTAATCATTCTTCTTGAGCATGTTTTCAAGCATTGTCTTAGTGACTTTCCAATAACGGGAATAGCCGATGAAGTAGGTTCCGGTATTTCCGGCAACGGGATCGGAGTATGGAACGTTCATCCGGACGATCTTTTGTTCTACACCGTTAATTGTTGCTTGCGAGGCAACGTTGTGGGCATTAGCAAACTTTTCGTGATCTTCAAGCTCAAGGTCGCTAAACTTCTTTCGCCCAACAGCCTTTTCTTGATCTTCAGTAGTTAATTGATTCCAGATGTCCATATGGTGACGCCATTTTTGAGCAAAAGCATATGAGCCGTTTTCAAAGAATGGATCTTCATCGCCAATGATTGCGTAGTGGGCGGCATCTTCAACCTGCGGGGCTTCAGTGCCATCAATGAAACCGATAATTGCCCGTCCTTCAAAGTAACGGAAGCCCTTTGTTTCATCAATAACGGTAGTAAAGTCCTTCAGGAAGAGCCGACACTGACGGAGAAGTTCATATACAACAGCCTCGTCATTTGCTCGAATATGAAGAAAGAGATCACCCTTAGTGGCTGGCATTGTGTATTTCTCACCGGAAAGGGTTTGATATGGTTCAAGTTCCTTTGGCTTAGGAGCGTTTGGAAATAGGTAGTCCCAAGCATCGCTGCTAAAGCCTAACGAAGTTTTTAAGTTACCATTATTATCACGAATTCGTAATGATCTGATAATTGCCTGATAACGATCTACAAATTCTTGAATTGCCTCTTGTTCCTTTGCTTGATCCTTGCGATTTAGTTCAAGAACCGTAAATTGAACGTGCTCTCCTGCGTCTTTCCAGACATCCTGAGCTTTACTTGGATTCATTACCATTTAAATTACTCCCTTCACAAAAGACCGATTAAATACTATGAATTTCACTTTTATTATATCATTTAATCTTCGCTGGAGCCTGGTAGAGGTATAATAAAGTTAACTAATAATAAATTTATTATATAGAGATAAGTGTATGATAATAATTGCATTTAAGTTAAAATAGATATACGATTTATTTTGAGAGTTTAAATTAAGAAATTTGAAAACTTGTTTATCAAGCGAATGTTATTTTTACCTCACTAGCATAATTCTTCACAAAATCAGTTTGCTAGTGGGGGGAGAGTAATAATTAAGAATGGAAGCTGAATTATACTGTTACGATCAATAATCGGGGAATAATTTTTATAATTAATGGTTGTAACGGGCTGGTCAATAAGGCAAAGTGACGGTGAGATAATGAATATTAATGAGCAAAATCAATCAATAGATCCAAGTCAACTGACTGCTGCTAATGAGTACTTTGACGAAGGCAGCAGGGACACTATGGATCCGTTGTTTTACATAGTTTAGATCGAGCATTAAAGCAAGAAAAATTACGGTCAATTCCGTACACCCAGAACGAGGATGGCTCATTTAAGAAGATTCATATCCCCGTCGAAGGTGGTTACGCTTCAGTATTAAGCGATGGTAACGTTGTCAATACGTTTGACCCGGCAACCTTAAAGGATCCTACTAAGGATACTGATGTCTACTACATTGTTTACTACAGTTTAGTTGGGCAAAAGACGGCTAACCTTTCTAACCAGCCACAAAGTATTGAACTGGATAACTTCTACAGTGTTAGTACGTCAGGGGACGAAATGTGGCCCGCTACATTTGGTCCCATTACGTTGACTAATAACCTGAACCAGATTTTTGATAGGAATACTTCTATTTGGGTTGAAGGAAACTATATTGATACCGGGCGGAATTCTATTAAGATGGCTGCTCAAAAGATGGACGAAAATGGCGAGCCGGTTCCAGATACCAATGTTGGAACGTACACGTTAACCTCTAAGGGTGCTCACCGTGGTGCTGAAGTTAGTTTTGAATTAACCGACAGTACTTATAATGGGCCGATTGCTCCAGCTTACGTAATCTTGTCAGATAGTAACTTTGAATATATTGGTTTTGTCCGTTTCCAACCACAAATCATTCGTGGTGAAGTTTCTAACCCGTCAACTGTTGGCTGGCAAGGTAAGGAACAACATGCCAAGATTTCAATTAAAAATAACCTACCTGTAATTACCCAAAACGATAATCCATCAACTGATCTGTTTTACCAACGGACTAATCCTGAAAAGAAGATTGAACAGAAAAAGCCATCAAATATTGATGTAAGGGACATCAAGTTCTGGGTCAACGGAAGCGCAACTGGTGCACAATCACTTGATGCAATCTTGAACGACGAAAAGATTGGTGTTTACCGGATTAACCGGGGAAAGAATGAAATTATTTACCAGCCAAGCGGGACATTTGTTGGTCGTCCGCAACCAATAGAGTTTATTGCTTATGGTTCAGATGGTCATAGTTACCTTGGCAATTTCAGTCAGACTGTTTTAGGAATCCAGCTGCAAAACACTCATGATATTCAAGGGGTTACTCAGACTTTACAAATTACAATTATTTCTAGTCCTAATGAACCCGGGAGACCGCTTGATAGTAATTGGCCAATTGACTTTATCAGCAATGGTCAGGCAAGCAAGCAGCTTAGTGCGACTAAGAATGGTCAGACTGTTGGTCTATATCAAATTGATCCTAATACAGGAACAGTATCATTTGCACCAGATAAAAACTTTATTGGTCAACCAGATAAAGTAACTATTCGGGTAACATCTGCTAGTGGTGAGCAGACCAACCTTCAGTACCAGCCAACAGTTGACGCTGTTCGGCCGAGTGCGCGGATTGCGCCAACAATTGGTGAACAAGGTCAAAGTCAAACTTCTAAGGTTCGGATTACTAGTGGTAGTGATCAAGTAATGGCTCAGATTGATGCTAACCACCCAGCCCGCTTTATCATTAATGGTCAGGTAAGTAATGCTGAAAAGATTTCTATCTCAGGAATTGTTAGTTATATTTTGGAACCAAGCACCGGATTAGTGACCTTCTCACCTGACTTTGAATACTTTGGTAAGCCAAAGGGCATTAATATTCAAGTAACCGATGATAACAACACACCGGCAATCGCCACTTATAACGTTACTGTGTTACGTCATCAGGTTGCACAACAACCTTCACCAGCAGCTAATAGTGGTGACCAAGGGGTAATTGAAGAATCACCTGCTGGGGAAACAGTTATTCAACAGCCGGTTAGTCAACAACAATCACAACCGGTTCAACAACCACAGACTCAGCAGCAACCAACTCCACAGCCGACACCGCAACAACCAGTTCAGAATGTTGCCGAGCAGGTTCCTGGTGCTGATAATACCGAGTTGCCAATGCTAGATGACACCAACGCTTGGTACATGATAGCAATTGCTCTTCTTGGCGCATTGTCTGGGGAAGAGTAAATTAAACTTAAACTAAAAGAGGCTGAGAAAAAACAAAACGTTTTTTCTCAGCCTCTAACTATTACCGATAATTTTTAAATTTACCGAGTCTAATCGCGCGAATCAAGCAGAGCCCTAATGTCTAGTTACGAACGGAGAACGTTTCTAACCGAACCAACCTCCGTTCTCGACTAGCCATACGGACTCTCAAGAAGCTTGATTCCCAGCTTTTTTTGCTATTTCATAGCTATTAATTTATTTCTTTAGAAAATCTGGGTCTTCAAATTCAGGGTTAGGGTAGTGATAGAATCCTTGACCTGACTCTTGACCAACGTGTCCGGCATCAATCATTGCTTTTAACTTTTGAGCAATTGTTTGGTGAATCTCATCTTTGGTAGTTTGGTAAGCATTGAGCTCCATTTGGTAAGGAGTCCGTAAACCAACCATGTCCAAGATCATAAATGGACCCATTGGTGAATTAGTAGAAATCATCCAGTCCTTATCAATTGTTTGCGGATCAGAAACATTATTTGCCCATAATTGCATTGCAGAAGCAAGGAGAGGCATTAAGACGGCGTTAAGAACATAGCCATGTTGTTCCTTATGAACCTCAATTGGTACCATCTTAATTTCACGAGCGAAGTCAACAACCTCTTGGTAAACCGCTGGATCAGTTTGTTCAGTTCCCATAATTTCAGCAACGTTAAACCGCCAAATCTTATTAGCGAAGTGCATGTGGAGGAACTTTGCCGGGCGATCAACAAACTTAACCAGTTGACTGGGGATAAATGATGAAGAATTACTTGCAAAGATCGTTTTAGCAGGAGCGGCCTGTGAAAGTTCAGCGTAAAACTTTTCCTTAAGTTCTAATGACTCTGGGAGAGCTTCGATGACGTAATCGGCGTCCTTAACGGCTTCTTTAAGATCAGTGGTAATTGTAGTGATATTATCTAACCCAGCTTGAAATTCTTGATCGGTTAAGTTGAGATCACGTTGATAATCCGCTTTTAACGCATTAATTCGCTTTTCAGCAGTATCAATGTGGTGGTTATAAACGGTAACATTAAATCCATTAAGCGCAATTTGGTAGGCAATCTGGCTTCCTAAAACACCAGCACCCGCAACGGTAATGTTTTTAAATGACATAATTACGTGCTCCCTTCTACTTCTTAAGAAAATCTGGGTCCGCAAATTCAGGGTTAGGGTAGTGATAGAATCCTTGGCCTAATTCAAGTCCTTCGTGACCAGCATCAATCATTTCCTTAAGCCGATCGGCAATCACCTTGAAGATTTCTTGATGGCGAGATTCGTAAAGGTTAGTGACAATGTTCCAAACTGTCCGTAAGCCAACGTCATCGAGCATCATAAATGGGCCAACAGGTGAACCGGTAGAGATCATCCAGTCCTTATCAACCGTCTGTGGATCGGCAACACCTTTTACCCAAAGAGCCATTGCGCTAATCACAAATGGAATCAGGAGTGAATTAAGGACGTATCCTGGTTGTTCTTTATGAAGCGGGATTGGAACCATCTTAATTACGTGGGCAAAGTCAACTACTTCTTGGAAAACAGCAGGGTCTGTCTCATTCGTCCCCATAATTTCGGCAACATTGCATTTCCAAATCTTATTGGCAAAGTGCATGTGGAGATATTTTGCTGGCCGATCGACAAACTTAACTAGCTGACTGGGAACCATGGTTGAGGAGTTACTTGCAAAAATAGTCTTTGCCGGGGCAAGTTTTGATAATTGCTTGTAGAACTCTTCCTTAATTTCCAGATTTTCTGGTAAGGCCTCAATTACATAATCAGCATCTTTAACTGCTTCGGCAAGGTCAGCGGTGAAGCTAAGCCGACTAAGACCAGCATTGAATTCATCATCACTTAGTCCTAAATCGTTTTGGTAACTTGCCTTTAGCGCACTAACCCGCTTCTTAGCAGTATCTGGATTACGATCGTATGCTGTAACGTTGAAACCATTTAATGCCGTTTGATAAGCAATCTGGCTTCCAAGCACACCCGTTCCAGCAATTGTTACATTTTGAAATGCCATTATAATCAACCTCCTGTAACAAACCTAGTTAACAATACAACTCTATGCTGATCGTAACATAAAATCGCTTACAATAAACGAAATTACAAAAAATAGGCTACTAATATCCAAAATCTTGGAATATTAGTGGCCTAATTAAGTTTAGGATGTTGGTAATTTTATTTAACCGTCCTTGTTAATTGGAAAGGGTTTATTATCAGTCCGGTTAACCTAATGAAATTACTTTTGTTCCATAACCTTTTCACCGTTAGCAGTGATTGTAAAGGTCTTGTTGGCAGCATCAGCATCGAGAACAGCAACGTTCTTGCCGTCTTTATCCTTCCGCGTAATCTTGATTGTGGTTTCGCTTGGCGTTTCAACTTCAATTGAACCATCAAGGTCGAAGGCAGCAAACTTGTTTCGCCATGAAAGCAAGTCTAAGAGGTTCTTAACTACTGGACGTTGAACTTCCTTAGCAACTTCATCCTTAGTGTAGTAATGACGGTTGATGTTTCGACCTTCCTTAGTCTTTTCGAGTAATTCAAGGTCGTTTGAGCCGGCAAGCAAACCAACGTAGTAAATCATTGGGATACCAGGAGCAAAGACTTGGATTGCCCGGGAAAGGAGGTAGGCGTCATCGTTGTCACCTAATGCTGAGTAGTAAGTGGAGTTGATTTGGTAAATATCAAGGTTGTGGTATTCAGCACTTGAGTACTTCCGCTTAACGTTAGCACCAACCTTGTATAATTCGTTTGATGCATATTCAATTTCATCATCAGTTAAGATGTCCTTAGCATCAACGACACCAATTCCGTCGTGAGTATCAAGAGTAGTGAATTGCTTCATTGGTGACATTTTCAGCCACTTAGCAAGGCGGTTAGTCTTACCAGAGTAGAGAGTGTAAAGAGTGGTCATTGGCAAAGCAAAGTCGTAAACGAAGTAACCATGGTCAGAAATCTTTTCTGGAATAGTGTAGTGTTCGTGGATTTCTGGCAAGATGTCAGCCTTGTAAGGGGCAAGAATATCACGGACTTCATTTAAGAGGTCCCAAATTTCTGGTTCAACAAAGAAGTCGTTAGTGTCAACCTTCTTTACAGCGTAAGCAAAGGCATCCAACCGGATTAAGTCAGCACCATGCTTAACCATATCAGTTAAGGTTTGCTTGAAGAATTCTTGGGCAACCTTGCTCTTAACGTTGATGTCAATTTGTTCTTCACCGAAAGTATTCCAAAGGTGTTCCTTAGAACCATCATCAAAGTCAATTTCTTGTTCAGGGGCCTTATCTTTCCGCTTGTAAATAAGGTCAATGTCTTCTTGAGTAGGACGACCCTTACCAGCAGCTTCCCAGAACTTTTCCCAACGAATAAAGAAGTCGTTGTACTTGGAATCATCATGGTTCTTCTTGAAGTCTTGGTACATTACTGACTTCTTGGAGATATGGTTAATCATGAAATCGAACATTAAGTAGTAATCTTCACCTAATGCTTCAACGTCATCCCAGTTACCGAATGCGGAGTCAACAACGTCATAACGGTATGGAGCGAAACCACGGTCACCAGTTGATGGGAAGAATGGTAGCAAGTGAACACCACCAATAGCATCGCCAATGTAGTTTTTTAATACTTCGTGAGTTTCCTTAATATTCTTAGCCATTGAGTCAGAATAAGTAATTAACATTGCTTTGTTTTGAATAGGCATAATTAAAATCCTCCTAAATAATTTTGATTAAGCTTTTTGTGCATGACGACTTGCAAAGAAGATGATGATTCCAATTAGAATCAGGACAACACCATAAACCGGGAATGGTGCTGCGAGGCCGAGACCGCTTAATGGTTGACCAAGCAAGTTGTTTGTCCATTGACCGATGGTTGGTGAGAAAAATGAACCAAAGTTAAATCCGATTAAGCAAAGGGATGTTACTAATGGTTGCCGCTTAGCAGGAGCCAAGTCTGGAAGCAGGTTGAAAATTAATGGTGAAACTAATTGAAGCGGGAAACCGATTAATAGTAAACCGATGACCATGACAACAAAGTTATGACCGGCAAAGCCAAACAGGAAGTTTGAAAGGGCCATTAAGCCGAGGCCAAGGTAGACAGTTCCAAAGCCAAGCCGTTTGTTAATTGGCCCATAGCAGATTCCACCAAGAGTTGCTCCAATCAGCATTAAAGAAAGGAACATTGATGAACCAGTGTATTGTTCACCATTGATGGCAACGGATAATCCAGGGAACCGGTTTTCCATCCCAACATAGTCAACAACCAGCAGAAATGCAAACAAGACAAGAAGGTAAACCACGGGACTAATCTTAGTGATTTCTTGTGGCTTTTCGTTAGTTAATTCCTCAGCGAGGTCGTCTTCAGCAACGCTATCATCCTGAGCCTTGCTGTCATCAGGAACCCGCATTGCGAAGAAGAAGAGAACAACGAATGCAAAGGCATAAACAAGGAATGAAGCATGCCAGCCTGCGTAATTAAGTAAAAGACCAGCAACTGCAAGGGTACATGCTTGACCAATCTGTTCGGCAGCCGCACGCCAACCAAGCATTTGAGCTCGGGTCTCGCCTTGGTACCAAACTGAAATCAAGGAAATCGCTTGGGAGTTGTATAACCCATAACCAGCACCCAGAATTAGTCGGGAAATCAAGATAACAGTGTAGTTACTAATAAACATTGGAACCAACCCGGCAAGACCAACGATGGTAACACCAGCCATGATGATTTTCTTGTCGGAAATGTTGAACCATTGTTGAAGCAATGGTGAAAGGACAACGAAAATCATAACCGCAAAAGAAGGGGTAGTAACCAAGTATTCTGATTGTGGTTGGCTGATTCCTAATGCAGCCTTCAATTGAGGTAGTGAACCCTGAATGGCATAAGCACTAGTAACCATGAAGGAAACAGATAAGAAAGCGAGTTTGGTAACCATTGAATTCTTGTTATTCATAGTTCAAATTACTCTCCAAATTATTAATTTGATAAACGCTTATCATTTAGCTTGTGTAAATAATATACAATGATCATTTTTAAATGTCAAACGTTTATCAAATAAAAATGTAATCATTTTCATTGCTATTAAATTGGCATATTATGAAAATAAAAATGAAAGCTTGTAGGAATGCGAAAAGGAACGAATGAATAATGAAAGTGAAAAGGTGAATAAGCAGAAAAATATTTTTAAGGCTGGCTTATGTTATCGTGAAACCAAGAGAATGGAGGGCAAAAAATGAAGAAGTATGATTATATTTTAATTGGCTCTGGCCCAGCGGCTTATAAACTATCTAACTTATTAGCCAAAACTTCCCGCAAGGTTTTGGTAGTTGATGGGGATGAGTTTGGTGGGACCTGTCCGAACTATGGCTGTGAACCGAAAATTTTTCTTGAAGGTGCAACCAGAGTAGTTCTGCAAAGTCAACAACTCCAAGGTCGAGGGATCAAACAAGCAGCATCAATTGATTGGCGAGAATTGATGGCTACTAAGCTAAATCGTTTTAATTCATGGCCGGAAGAAACCAAAGCAATCATTGCAAAGAGTCATGACGTTGAATCAGGATATGCTCATTTTGTGGATGACAATACGATTGAAGTTAATGGTCATCAGTACCAAAGTAATCAGATTGTGATTGCTACGGGGCAGCGTTCTCATCGGTTAGCAATTCCTGGTGAACAGTTTACGCATACTAGCAGGGATGTGCTATCACTTCCTCACTTACCACAACACGTTACCTTTATTGGTGGCGGTTATGTAGCCATGGAATTAGCAACTGTACTGGGTGCTGCAGGGGCTTCAATTACGATCATTGATCATTCTGCCCGGCCGTTAAAAGCTTTTCCTGCATCAAAGGTTCAAGTGGTTACGGTAGCAATGGAAAAGCGGGGGATTGAATTCTTAATGAATACTAGTGTTCAGGGTGTTCGGCAGCAAGATGAAGGATTTATTGTACAGACCGATCAAGGAGAGATCCCAACTGATTATGTAGTCGATACAAGTGGTCGCCAACCTAACATTGATCGGCTAGCATTAGCAGTGGCTAACGTTAATAGTGCTCGGGGCGGAATCATTGTTAATGAACACCTACAGACAAGCAATCCAAATGTGTACGCAATTGGTGATGTTATCAGTCGACCGCAACCTAAGCTGACACCAGTTGCTGAATTTGAAGGAGAATATCTCTTTGACTACTTAGAAGGAAAGACAACGGCAGCAATTAAGTACCCAACGATTGGAACCGCTGCGTTTACATTCCCAGAGATTGCCGAAGCCGGTGTGAAGGAAGAAGTTGCAAGGGGGAATAGTCAATACCAGACAAAGACCCTTAACCTCAAGTATTCTAGTCTTGCAGCTGGCCAAAATGATCAAACCGGAAAGCTAACACTAATTTTTGAGGGAGACGCCTTGGTTGGTGTAAGTGCTGTTGGTGACAATGCGGCCGATGATGTTAATAACTTCTTACCAGTAATTGGATTAAGGATTACTGGCGAAGAATATCGACAAGCAATCATCGCAATTTATCCGGCATTAGCAGATAAGGTTGCTGGAGGGTTGATTTGATGATCAATAAAGGGGCTTGAGAAAAAACATTTTGTTTTTTCTCAAGCCCTTACTATTACCAGTAATTTCCGGAATTACCGAGTCTAATCGCGGGAATCAAGCAGAGCCTTAGTGTCTAGTTACGAACGGAGAACGGTTCTAATCAAACCAACCTCCGTTCTCGACTAGCCATACGGACTCTTAAAAAGCTTGATTCCCAGCTTCTGCTAATATTGATGATTATATTCGTAAGTCAATTCGGGTTCTCGGCCGGTTCGAGCGTATTGATTAAGGTCATCGATCTTCTTCATTTCCTCAGTTGATAGGCTAAAATCATAAATATCCGCATTTTGCTGAATCCGCTCGGAGTGAACGGACTTTGGAATAAATGAAACCCCGTTTTGCAAGTGCCAACGTAAAATAATCTGAGCAGTTGACTTACCGTGTTTTTCAGCAATTTCCTTTAATTCAGGAATATTGAGGACTGCTCCACGACCAAGCGGACTCCATGCCTGGGTAACAATTTGATGTTCTTCGTCATATTTAAGCAGTGGCTTTTGGGTTAAGCGTGGATGAAGTTCAACTTGATTAACGACTGGCATTTCATTAGCCTTGGTTGCTAAATATTGAAGGTGAATAATTTGGAAGTTGCTAACACCAATTGATTTAGTAAGTCCTTCCTTTTTTAGTTCTTCAAACGCGCGCCAAGTATCAAAAAATGCTCGCTGGATAGGCCAGTGAACGAGTAATAGGTCAACATAGTCCATTTGAAGCTTCTTCAAGGATTCTTTTACAGAATCGATTGTACTTTGGTATCCTTGGTTAGCTTCAGAAACCTTGGTGGTGACAAAAATATTTTCCCGGGAAATATTTAAATCTTTAAATGCCTGACCAACTTCTGCCTCATTATCGTAGAGTTGAGCTGTATCAAAAAGACGGTAACCATCCTCATAGGCAGCCTTAATAGCGTGATTCATTGTTTCTTGGTCATCAACTTTATAAAGGCCAAATCCTTCTTGTGGCATTTGATTACCATCAGCAAGGGCTAACATGTTTGATTGAATTTCCATTTTGACACTTCCAATTAAGAAATTAGAGAATACTGACTTAAATTTTCTGAGATTAGCTTGTTACTAAGCCAAAAATTTAACCTTATTATAGATCTGTCTTTACTGGTTATTCAATGTCGTGGCTATCTATTAGTAGTTAACTTTTTTTGCATTCTAATAGTAAAAGGATTAATACAGATTATGGAGGTGGGTAATATATGAACCGAAATATGCAACCACAAATCGAACTGAATAATGGAGTAAAGATTCCTCAATTAGGACTGGGAGTTTGGAAGTCCACAATTGAGGATGCGGCAAATGCTGTTCATGCTGCCTTACGAAACGGTTATGTTCTAATTGATACAGCTAAACAGTACGGAAATGAAGCAGGTGTTGGTAAAGGAATTCAAGCTGCCATTAAAGAGGATGGTATTAATCGTGATGATATTTTCCTAACTACTAAGATTTTTAACGGTGATCAGGGAGATTATGATCATGTTCGGCAAGCCTTTGAAGGGCAGTTAAAAGCTTTGCAAACTGATCATGTGGATCTTTTATTAGAGCACTGGCCAGTAGATGGAAAATATAACGAAACCTGGCGAGCAATGGAAGCAATTTTAAAAGATGGTCAAGCACGGGCAATTGGTGTTTCCAATTTTAATAATGAAAGGCTGACTGACTTAATGGATCATGGGACGATAATTCCGGCGGTAAATCAGATTGAGTTCAACCCACATATCCATCAACAGAAAATTGTAGATTTTGACCGTTCACATGGTATAAAACTTGAAGCTTGGTCACCACTAGGAAGCGGGACGTTATTAAAGGACCCAGTTGTTAACAAGATTGCTGAAGCACATAATAAGAGTGCAGCTCAAGTTGAACTTCGGTGGGGATTGCAGCATGGAATGATCGAGCTAGCAAAGACGATCCATGAACAACGGATGAAAGAGAATATGGAGATCTTTGATTTCGAGCTTTCTGCTGATGAGATGAAAGAAATTGATGAATTAGATCAAGAAAAGCATTCACTTTGGTATCATGATTTCCAGTGGAATGGTAATCCTGATGGAATCGGTGATTATGTTGCAACGCCAGATAAGTGGTGAAATTTAATTGGAATAAAATAGCCTCTCACTTTCGGCATACCGAAAGTGGGAGGTTATTTTTCGTTGTTTAGTTTAAAATTGGTTTCGTAACGCGGGCAAGCTGGTTGAGAACCTCCTCTCCGGTCTGCATTGACTGGTTTTTATCACTGTACATGGCGATGGTATAGGAGGTCCCGTTACTGTTTTTAACATAGCCGATACTGTTAATGATCCATTTTTCATTACCATTTTCGAGCCAACCGTTTTTTAAGGCGAAGTTATCGCTTGATGCTGAGACACCCCAGATTTGATCGCTTTCAACATTACTCATTAGACTGCTAATGTATTGTTGAGAATCTGCGGATAAAAGATTTGACTTGTAGAAAATATTATTCAGAAGCTTAATTTGATCCTTAGCCGTCGTGGTACTTAATCCCCAAGATGAATCCGCTGTTGAATCCTTCATCCCAAATTGATTAAACGTGGATTGAAGTCCTTGCTGTCCGCCAAGATCATCGAATAATTCACTGGTTGAGTTATTGTCACTTGCTTCAATCATTTGTTTAGCTAGTGAACGCTGGTGTGAGGATAAGACACCATCTTGCTTAACCAGGAGACCGGCAAGAACACTAACTTTGACCGTACTTGCCATATGAAATTTATGGTTTGGGACGTTGGATGAAGAGTATGTGCGGTGAGTTTTTGGTGAATAGACGGCAATGGCAACGTTATTGTTTGAGGTGAAAATGATCTTATTCCAAGCTGATTTTAAGCGGGGACTCGTTGCGGTAAAATGGTGAATTCCCCAGAACGCTGCAAGAATAATAAGAATAAACAAGACAACTTTACGACGGTTTAACCGACGACGAGATGCACCCATAGTGAAAACTCTCCTTTAATTTGATAACATTAGACAATCATACCAGTAATTGAGTGAAAAAGGAGGAAAATGTTTCATAAAAGTTATTAAAAAGTCATCCTCTTAACATCTGAATGCGATATTATTGAGTTTGATATTTTTGAGAGAGGGATAACAATAGTTTGATGAAAAAGTTAAAAAGGGCATTAATTGCTTTTTTAGTTACTATTTTAACGGTAAATGTAGTTAGTCTGGGGTTTGCTAATTCAGCCTCAGCGGATACAACAAAGTTAAATTTAAATGCGCGGGCTGCTTACGCAATTGATGCTGAAACAGGCCAAGTTTTATACCAGAAGAATGCTAATAAAACTTACCCAGTTGCATCCTTGACTAAGGTATTAACACTAGCTGTAATTGAACAAGATGTTAAAAACCATCATTTGAGTTGGAACCAAAAAGTTAAGATTACGCCAGCAGTTGCTAAGGTTGCGAATGATTGGCATTTTTCCAATGTCCCACTAAATGCGGGGGAGAGTTACACTATTCGTCAGCTTACAGAATCAATGATGATTGTATCAGCTGACGGTAGTGCAGAAGCCCTTGCCTTGGCAGATGCGGGGAGTACCGCAGCCTTTAACAAGAAAATGCAAGCAGTCGCGAAAAAAGCGGGCGTTACCGACGCTAAAATTTATAATATGATTGGCCTAGCAAACGGTGATTTAGGCAAAAATAGCCTTAAAGGGGTCAAAAAGACGGCCGAAAATCAGTTCTCGGCTAAAGACATGGCACTTATTTCAAAGTACTTAATTGAGACATATCCTGATTCGCTCAAAATTACCAAGACCAAGATGGCTAATTTCCGGGTTAGTGCAAACCAGGAATACCAAATGATCAACATCAATTCGTTATTACCGGAAAATGGTTTTGCTCCCAAAAACGGTACGATTGATGGGTTAAAGACGGGAAATACTGATACGGCTGGTAAATGTATAATTTCAACAGGAACATTTGCTGGTCGGCGAGTAATCGTTGTGGCGCTTCATACCAAGGGCGACTGGAACGCTCAGTCAAAGGATGCTCAAAAATTCTATGAGAAATTAACTGAGATTTATCAGCCAGTTCAGCTAACTTCTTTGCGACAACTATCAAAGAACGTTCAGGATGCTCATGTGGTCCACGCCAAAGACAAACATAGTACTGGACTTGAACTAACCAAGGCAACTACGATCTGGCTTCCTAAAGGTACAGTGCTTAACCAGGTTGGGGCAAAATTGAAGATAGCACAGGCAGATCGCTCGATGACTCACCAGTTAAAGGCTCCGGTTAAAAAGGGACAGCATGTTGGCTATGTTACCCTTAAACCAACAGGGATGTCTTCAATTCAACTTCCTGTTAAGGCTACTGATAATATTAAGAAGAACGGCTGGTTTTAATGGAGAAAGATTGATTTTCACAATTAGACTCGGTAAATTCGAAAATTACTGATAAATAATTAGAGACAGGAAAAGCATTTTGCTTTTTCCTGTCTCTTCTTTTTCTTTAAAATGTTATAGAATTTAGTATTCTACGTGCCACTTAATTGTGTAGTTCTTTTCCTCGTTTGGATGAAGGGTGATGTCACCAAATTCTGGATGGTGGATAGCATCTGAAAGGGTTTGAGCTTCCATTGCAATTCCTAAGTGGGGATGAACTTCACCGTGGTTGTATACTGCTGGATCATCGGAGTTCATGGTGTACATAATTAGGGCATTCCGATCTGAGTAAAGGGTCATCTTACGACCACTTTCAGGATCTTCAAGGGTGGCAACTGGCTTGGTAAGACTTGGTTCAACTTCCCAAATATCATCAAACCCGTTTTCTTTAGTTGAAGCCATTCCTTCGAGTGCATCGCCAAGACGAGTTGGGGTGCTAAAGTCAAATGGTGTTCCTTCATTGGCTAACTTTTCTCCAGTTGGGATCTTGCCATCGTCAACGGCTAAGTGGTTCTTGGAATTGACATAGAGCTTTAATTGATTGACTGTCTTAGCACTTGCCTTAGCCATGTTCCAGTAAGTATGGTTAGTTGGGTTAAACAAAGTATCTGCATCAGATGTAGCACCAAACTTCAAGGTCAGGTTATCGTCATTGTCTAATGTGTAGGTTGCGGTAACATGAATCTTTCCAGGGAAAGTATCCATTTCTTCAGTAAGGGTGAGACTTAAAGTAATGGATGCTTCGTTATCAGTGACGTTAGTAGAATCAACATCCCAAATGTAGCTGTAGAAACCATTAGTCCCACCATGAAGCGTGTTTTTACCCTCGTTTTGTTCAACGTGGTATTCCTTACCATCAATTTCAAATTGGCCATCAGCAATTCTTCCGGCAACCCGGCCAATTAAACGGTTAGTGCAAAAACCATTGTTAGTAAAGTCATCAAGGTTTTCAGTAGTTAAGACCATATCGGCCTTACCGCCATCCTTGGTTGGTACCTTAAATGACTGTAATAGTCCAGCAAAGTCTAAGATTCCCGCTTGGACACCGTGATCATTTGTCAAAACATACTTTGTAACTGGCTTGTTTTGGTAAGTTCCAAACGGTACTTTAGTAATATTCATAATTCTATTTGCCTCCTTGAAGTAAGCGCTTCAATATTTACAGAACCTATTTTACCACAATTTAACAAGGAGGTGGTGCAAACGGTTGTATCACCTCCTTATAAACCACTATTTTGTTATTAGTCCATTATTATCCTGCAAACTATTCCGAAAATCATCAAAGTCAATGGCTACTTGTTTAGCATAGGCGTTTGTCCATTCAACGAGACCATCATCTAATGCTTTTTGTCCTTTGAGGTAACCACGAACCATTGGGGCGGTTGGGCTTTGAAAGTGGGCTATTGCTAGCAGAGTACTACAGATCTGACAGTAGAGGTTAAAGCTCTCGTAATCAAGCTTATTTACTTTAATTGATTCTTTCATATCACGGAACTGACGAACATAGTAACTTCGTCCGCCAAATGATGTGCTACCAAGAAATGGATCAGAAGAAGCTTGGAGGGTTCGTTGCGCTGTGACAATTCGTCGTCCTGCTAACACGCCATTTTTAATTGCTTCTGCTGTTGGTAAACGGAGCAGGTTATAACGAAGGGGCATTGCTTCCTTAATTTGAAGAACTAAATGGCTGCCTTCGTTACCAGTGAGGAGAAGCAGGTAGCAGCGAGTCCCAAAACTACCAACGCCAACACTGTAGCGAATAATATCGGTAATGCTGAAATTGCCGAGAAAGATGCGGATGTCTTGACGTACATTATTTCGGTAATGGTTAAAGCCTTGAAGGATTTCTGCATACTTCTCTGCATTGACATGTTTAGCGCGGGGAGCATTTTCACTAAATCTTAACTGACCGTTTTCGTTAAGCTTCGTCATCTTCTTGACGATTTGCTCTGAGTTGCTTCGACTGCTCTTTTTAATAATTTTATTGAGGATTTCATTCATTTGGCTAGCACTATTGTTCAGAGTATCAATTGCGGCGATCATGTCATGAATTTCGTATGAAGAGTAGAGACGTTGGAAAAGACTCAGCTTATCATTGTGCTTAATACTATGGCGGTAGGTCTTTGTAATTAGGTGGAGAACGGAGTCAAGCTGTTCGTCGCTAAAGCCGTTTTCTTCACCAGCTAGGCGAGCACTAACCAGAAGACGTTTAAGGTCGCTTTCCCAATTGCCAATCCGTGATTCATCAAAATCATTTAGGCCAAAGATTAATTGACGCTCTGGGGAAGCATAGAAACCATAATTATTGACGTGGGCATCTCCACAAATAATCAATGGAATATGGCTTTGATACTGATCTTTAAGATCCTGTTCCATTAATTCTGCTGTTCCGCGAAAGAAAGCAAACTTGCTAGCCAGCATTCGTTCGTGACGAAGGGGCAGCAGTTCTTGAATCATTTTAGATTCTGTTTTCTTGATTGCGGCGACAGCATCACGGTGAACGGGGACAAATTCGGCTAGCTGTTCACTGCTTACCTTAGTTCGTATTTCTTTTCCCGCTTCTTCTAACTCCTTTGCTGTTCGATTAATTTTGATTTTCTTGAGATCAAAAATATCTAGTTTACCAGAATCAAGCATTTTCGTTACTCCTTTAATATTTCACGTTTTCTTAAATTATTTTAGTAGTTTTATCCTTATTGTCTAGAATATTTGTTTTCACTTAGCCATTCTGTCACAATGGAGATAGAGGAAACGGTAGAGATAAAACGTGGGTTTGTTTGCTAAAATAATAAATTCAAGCCCGTTTTAGAAGAAGGAGTGATGATGGTGTTAATTGCTGTTGAAAATAATGTTGCTCAGCATCTCCATGCAAATACAAGGCTAGCTGATGAACAACGGTTGATGCGCACCGATGCCTGGTCGATTAGGGTAACCGGCGATTTTATGATTGTAATGAATAACCTTCTATCATTACCGGTGATAGTTCGTCATCCCCAGCAGTTTAGCGATCCACGGGCTTTTACCGCAACATTTAAGCGTGAGCTAATTCGGCTGCTGGAAGTTCTCCCGGTACCACGAGTTAAAGTTCGGATGATTCGTGATGCACAATTGAAACAGGTTGAATTTGTTCGGCCAGTTGTTCCTGCACTTCAACAGCGGTTGCAGATTTTTCAAAACCTGTTAACTCGGCCTGATATTGTTCAGTGGGATGATGATCCCAGTAATCCGGCAATCTCACTTGCACTAATGAAAAATTTAAAACTGCAGGATGTTAAAACAAACGAGGTTCAAACAGCAACGGAACTGTTTGAGAATTACGTAATTAATAATTTCGCTGTTCCAGCACATCCTAAGCTTAATGAACATAATCGACGGTATCTTTATCATTCTGAATCACTCAATGATGTCATGAATGAGTCAGAAGTTCGTGAGGAGATTATTCAGGATTACCGTTCTTCACTGGAGCAACTTGGGAAGAGCGATCAAATTATCGATCGGGATACTGATTACGCAACGGATTACTTATCTTACCTTGCAGAAGACGGGAAGACGATTCTGGATGATATTTCGACAATTTATTATTACGTTTATGATTATGGCAAACGCAATAGTGAACGATTAACTACTTCAAAGTATCGGGGGATGGGAGCCGCCTTTCGGGAATTCGGTCGGTTCCTCAAGCGGCAAGCTCTGTTTGCTGATGCTGATTTTGATCAGTTTAGCCAAGCATTAAATCAAGCAATCGATAATGCAACGCCCGCTAAGGAAGGTTACCGGTTAGAGAGAATGCTGCATAGTGCAGAATCTGAGCTTGCCCGCCGGCGTTCTTCATTAAAGCATGCACACCATTACCGCAAAATTGAATATCAAATAAAAGTTGAATTAGCGGATTACCAGCCGAGTATGTGGCGACGACTTCAGTTTAGTGGCGAAACCCGGCTTGATGAACTTTGCTACTTCATTATGGCCAGTTTTGGGGCAACTGGTTCACACCTGTATAACCTTCAACTAAACAAGAAGAATTACCAATTGCCGTACCTTGATGGCGGAGAGAATATCACGCTCCACTGGTTAGGGGAGGCTCAGCAGGGTGATCGCTTAACACTTGAATATGATTTTGGTGATTCTTGGCAGTTCAATATTCTAATTGAGAAAACAACGCCAATCAGACGCTATCGACTAAGTCCGACTGAACCTAAAGTTTTAGACGGCAATGGCAAGGGGATTGTAGATGATATTGGCGGAACTGCTGGCTTGGAATTAGCTGCTCAGGATGATCAGACAATCAATAGCGGCTTCAATGCTAACCAGTTACAAAAACAATGGTTTGCCTTAACAGCAGAAATTGCTAAACAGTATCAATAATTTTATTGTTTATTAATTCATAAATATACAAAAAGGACTACAATAGTTTACAGAAAGCTAATTAAAAGAGGTCTTGAAGATGAGTAATCAAGTTGAGATTCCAAAAACAATGCGTGCATGGGAAGTAACCACTCCCGGTCCAATTGATGGTGAAAATGCTCCATTAAAGCTTGTTACTAAGCCAGTTCCAAAGCCACAACGCGGGGAGGTCTTAGTAAAGGTCCTTACTTGTGGTGTCTGTCATACTGATTTACATGTGGCAGAAGGCGATTTACCGGTTCATCATGAGCACGTTACCCCTGGACACGAAATTGTCGGTAAGGTAGTTGCTTTTGGACCCGAAACACAACGGTTTGAACTAGGTGAGCGGATTGGGATTCCGTGGTTCCGTCATGCATGTGGTGTTTGCAAATTCTGTCGTTCCGGTCATGAAAACCTATGCCCGCATTCAGTTTATACCGGCTGGGATCATGATGGTGGCTACGCTGAGTATGTTACCGTACCGGAAGGATTTGCTTACCGGATTCCCGAGAAGTTTGATGATCTAGAAGCAGCGCCATTATTATGTGCTGGAATCATTGGTTATCGAGCTTATGAACGGGCTAATGTCCCTGCAGGTGGCCGTTTAGGTTTATATGGCTTTGGCGGTTCTGCCCACATAACAGCGCAAATTGCATTAGCTCAGGGAGTAGAAGTCCACGTCTTTACTCGGGGTGCTGATGCTCGAAAGTTTGCTCTTCAGCTTGGCTGTGTTTCTGCTAAGGGCGCATATGATCTTTCGGATGTTCCGCTAGATTCGTCAATTATTTTTGCTCCAGTAGGGGACATCGTTTTGCCAGCATTGGAAAGCTTAATCCCAGGAGGAACGTTGGCGATGGCAGGAATTCATATGTCAGATGTTCCAACCCTGAACTACCAAAAACACCTCTTCCATGAAAAGACGCTAACGAGTGTTGAAAGTAATACTCGTCGTGATGGGGAAGAGTTCTTAACATTAGCCGATCGTCTTAATATTCATCCTGAAGTTACCGAATACCCGCTTGAAAAGGCACTTGATGCATTGAAATACGTTAAACGTGGTGATATTAAGGGCGCTTGTGTGCTCAGAATAAGTCATGAGTAAAATGAAGGAGGAAATTAGATGCAGTATCCACAATTAGATCTTGCGTCTGTGAAGGGACCGCAAGCAACAATCAAAACAAACCTTGGTGAAATTAAAATTCAATTATTTGAGAAACAAGCACCAAAGACCGTTAATAATTTTGTTCAATTAGCAGAAAAAGGTTACTACGATGGGGTAATCTTTCACCGGGTAATTCCTGATTTTATGATTCAGGGAGGAGACCCAACCGGAACAGGTCGTGGTGGTAAGAGCATTTACGGCAAAGCCTTTGAGGACGAATTCTCTGATCAATTGTTTAACTTTACCGGGGCGCTTTCGATGGCTAATGCTGGCCCAAACACCAATGGAAGTCAGTTCTTTATTGTTTCTAACGAACATGTACCGGCTAATATGATTGAACAAATGAAGGTTGTCGGTTATCCTCAAGAAATTATTGACCATTATGCCAAGGTTGGCGGTACTCCATGGCTAGATCATCGGCACACCGTATTCGGTCAAGTAATTACCGGGATGGACGTGGTCAAGAAAATTAGTCAAGCTAAGCGTGATAGCATGGATAAGCCGAAGAAAGATATTGTCATGGAAAAAGTAACGATTGATAAGAATAACTAACAACAAAAATTAGCTGATTCTGTCTAATAACTTTGTGATTTTAATCTTAATAGCAATAAAAATCTAGTTAGTTTTTTGAGAAAAATTGACTAGATTTTTTGTTTATCAAGTTTGTGAAAATAATTCGATGGTTGGTTACAAAGTCAGTAATAATCAATGCTCGGGAAATTATTATAAGTGAAAATTATAACATTCTAAAGGTTTGACTATGGATATTATTCCGCGTTAGGATAATAGTGTAATTGATGTGTATTTTTTCACAAACAGACGATTTTTTAGACAATGGAGGCTTTTACAATGACAAAATACCGTACTGAAGAAGATACTCTTGGTCCAGTTCAAATTCCTGCAGATGCATTATGGGGACCACAAACAGAACGGAGTCGAAACAACTTCCCAACTGGTCAGTATATGCCATTAGCCATTATTCGTGCTTTATTGAACATTAAGAAGGCAGCTGCCCAAGCAAACATGGAAACAAATGCTATTTCTGAAGAAAAGGGTAACTTGATTGTTCAAGCAATTGACGAACTCTTAGCTTTGAGCGATGAAGAATTACGTAAAGACTTCCCATTGAAGGTTTACCAAACTGGTTCTGGTACACAAACCAACATGAACACCAATGAAGTAGTTGCTCATAAGGCTCACCAACTTAACCCTGACATCGAAATCTTACCAAACGATGATGTTAACAAGGGGCAAAGTTCTAACGATACCTTCCCAACAGCAATGAACGTTGTTGCTTTGGAAGCTCTTGATAAGTTGAAGCCAGCTGTTCAACACTTGATTGACGAATTAAAGGCAAAGCAAGATAAGTACATGAAGACCGTTAAAGTTGGTCGGACTCACTTGCAAGATGCTGTTCCATTGACTTTCGGTCAAGAACTATCAGGATACGTTGCTGCGCTTGAACATGATCTTGATTACATTAAGACTCTTGAACCAACCCTAAACGAATTAGCAATTGGTGGAACCGCAGTTGGTACCGGATTGAACGCTGCTGAAGGGATGCCAGAGAAGATTGCTGAAAAGCTTAGTGAAGTATACGGCTTAAACTTAACAGCCGACTCAAACAAGTTCTACGGCTTAGCTAACCACTCTGGATTAGATGTTGTTCACGGTGCATTGAAGAGCTTAGCTGCTGATATGTTCAAGATTGCTCAAGATATTCGTTTCTTGGGTTCTGGTCCACGTGCCGGCTACGGTGAATTAAACATTCCAGCTAATGAACCTGGTTCATCAATCATGCCTGGTAAGGTTAACCCAACTCAAGCTGAAGCGGTAACGATGGCTGCTTTACGGGTATTCGGTAATGATACTGTTGTAACAATGGCATCATCACAAGGTAACTTTGAAATGAACGTTTATAAGCCAGTATTAATTGATGCCTTCCTTGAATCAGCTGACTTATTGACTGGTACAATCATGGGCTTTGCTGACAAGATGATCCATGGCATGACCGTTAATGAAGAACGGATGGAAGAATTAGTTGATAACTCACTCATGACTGTTACTGCATTATCACCACACATTGGTTACCACGACAGCGCCAAGATTGCTCAAGCTGCTGATAAGGCAGGAAGCACTTTGAAGGAAGCTGCTTTGAAGTCTGGCAAGGTAACCGAAGAACAATACGATGAATGGATGGACATGCTCAAGATGACCAACGTTGATCGTAAGGACTAGGGTTAAAGCTAACTAAATATTGAAAGGAAGAACTACGTAATGGCAGAATTTCAACCAACATCTGTTGGCAAGTTAGAAAACGACTATGACGTTGTAATTATTGGTTCTGGTGGAACTGGTCTTTCAGCCGCTATTCAAGCAAATGAATTGGGGATGAAGGTTGCCGTACTTGAAAAGGAAGAAGAGCTTGGTGGGAATACTAACCGTGCTTCTTCTGGAATGAACGCTGCTGAAACCAATGTTCAACTTCACCATGGCGTGATTGATAACGTTGCTGACTTTTATCATGAAACATATAAAGACGGTGGCCGGCTCAACGATAAAGATATGTTAGGCTACTTCGTTTACCATACTGCTCCAGCAATTGACTGGTTAGCTGATCATGACATTAAGCTTGATGATATTACCATTACTGGTGGAATGTCTAAAAAACGGACCCACCGTCCAGCAAGTATGGCGCCAATTGGTGGCTTCTTGGTAAAGAGCTTATTGAAAGTTGTTGCTCAAGAAGATATTCCGGTATTTAACAAGACTAAGGTTACCGAATTACGGCGAGCTGATGATGGTCGCGTAAATGGCGTTAAGGTTGATGCTGACGGGATCACTAAGATTATTAATGCGAAGGCTGTTATTTTAGCTACTGGTGGCTTTGGTGCTTCAAAGGAATACATTAAGCGGTTCCGCCCAGATCTTGAAAGCTACAAGACAACCAATCAACCGGGTGCTACTGGTGACGGCTTGAAGTTAGCTGAAAACGTTGGTGCTGAATTAATGCAAATGAACCTGGTTCAAGTCCACCCAACGGTTCAGCAGGATAATCCCCACGTTTACCTGATCGGTGAAGCAGTCCGTGGTGAAGGCGCAATTCTAGTAAACGCTGAGGGAAAGCGATTCGTTAACGAATTGAATACCCGGAAGATTGTGTCTAATGCAATTACAGCCTTACCAGAACACAGTGCCTACTTAATTCTTGACCAAGGAATTCGTGATCACGTTAAGGCAATTGAATTCTATGACAAAGTTGGCTTAGTTGTTCATGGTGAAACGATTGAAGATCTTGCAAAGAAGATTAATGTGGATCCAAGCAACCTAAAGCAAACCGTTGCAACTTGGAATCAAGCGGTTGAAAACCATGATGATGCTGAATTCGGTCGGACAACGGGGATGGATCGTGGCATTACTAATCCAGGATTCTTCGCTATCCACATTGCACCTGCTATTCACTACACAATGGGTGGTATTCACATCACACCAAAGACTCAAGTGCTTGATGGTAATGGTGACATCATTAAGGGACTCTTCGCTGCTGGTGAAGTAGCTGGTGGTCTTCATGGTAACAACCGTGTTGGGGGTAACTCCATTGCTGAAACGATCGTCTTTGGTCGTCAAGCAGGTCAACAAGTTGCGCTGTACGCACGGAGTTTGTAAACAAATAGCAACAGTTGGTGGTGAGAAACCACCGCAAGCAATTATTACTATTTAATTAAGGGACGGAAAGATGAAAAAATTAGAAAGTGTAAATTATAAGGGGTTCATTTGGCCTGTTATCGTTGGCCTAATCTTATGGTTTATGACCCCAATTAAGCCGGCTGCAGTTCCGGTTGCTGGTTGGCATATTTTTGCCTTATTCGTTGCAACGATCATTGCATGTATTACTCGACCATTACCAATTGGTGGGGTATCAATTGTTGCGTTTGCTTTAACGGTATTGACAAAGACTGTACCAATGGAAAAGGCAATCGTTGGTTTTGGAAATGCTTCTATCTGGATGATCGCAATGGCATTCTTCATTGCCCGTGGATTTATCAAGACCGGACTTGGTCGGCGGATTGCATTGAACTTTGTTAAGGCCTTTGGTAAGCGAACACTTGGCTTAGCTTATTCACTGATTGGGGTTGACCTAATCTTGGCACCAGCTACTCCAAGTAACACTGCTCGTGCCGGTGGTGTTTTATACCCAATTATTGAATCATTATCACAATCATTTGGATCAGATCCAAAGAAGGGCACCTCGCGGAAGATTGGTTCATTCTTAATCTTCGCTGAATACCATGGTGACATGATTACCGCCGCAATGTTCATGACGGCGATGGCTGCTAACCCGCTAGTTCAAACTCTTGCTAAGGGTAATGGTGTTAACGTTACCTGGGTTGGCTGGTTCTTAGCTGCTTTGGTACCAGGTGTTATTTCATTAATCGTTGTACCATGGCTGATCTACAAGATGTACCCGCCTGAAATTAAGGAAACACCAAACGCCAAGCAATGGGCTGAAAATCAGCTTTCAGAAATGGGACCAATGACTCTCCCTGAAAAGTTGATGGCCGTAATCTTTGTATTGGCATTAGCTCTCTGGATTGTTGGTAGTTTTATTGGTGTCGATGCAACTTTGGCTGCCTTCATCGCATTAGGCTTGCTTCTCTTAACTGGGGTCCTCAGTTGGCAAGATGTTTTGCATGAAACCGGTGCTTGGAACACATTGACTTGGTTCTCTGTTCTGGTTATGATGGCTGGTTCATTAACAAGCTTAGGATTTATTCCATGGTTGAGTAAGGCTGTTGGTAGCTCACTTCACGGAATGAACTGGGTATTAGTATTAATCATCCTGATTGTGGTTTACTTCTACTCCCACTACCTTTTTGCTAGTTCAACTGCCCACGTTACTGCAATGTACAGTGCCTTCTTGGCAGTGGCAATTTCTGCTAATGTTCCACCAATGTTAGCTGCTTTGATGCTTGGGTTCTTCGGTAACTTAATGGCATCTACCACCCACTACGCTTCAGGCCCTGCACCAGTCCTCTTCGGTTCTGGTTACGTTCCACAATCCAAGTGGTGGTCACTCAACTTTGTCCTCGGGATCTTCTACATCGTCGTTTGGATCGGTATCGGAAGCCTCTGGATGAAAGTACTGGGAATGTGGTAATTAAATAGAGTGCCTTCGCTCCAAAGAGTTTCCGGAAAGCTAGCAATTTCTCCTGACGAAGGCGTCTTGCGCCTAAAGAGTGAACCAGAAAACTTGTTTTCGTCTGTGAACCTTCACAAGGCTAACTAGAGTTATGGCTACCAACTTGTTGGTGACAGAATTCAGTTAGCTACTGTGGAAGGAGGTTGCTAGCTCTAGGAAACTCGAGCGAAGCACGTTTGGGGTAGAGTGTGAGTCGTGACGAATTAGCAACTGAGCACTAGAAAATCCCGGACGATGATTGTCTTGCAATCAAGGACGGGATAGCTAGGCGGAAGTTGCGGTCACGACGAACAGATCTCAGCTAGAGTGCGAGCAGGTAAAGAAGGCCCGTAAGACAACAATTTCTCCCGACTGGATGCTGAAAGCATCTGGGAGGGAGTCTGTTGTCTATAGGGGCTTCCCTGCGAACATATTTTGGCTCTGTTGTCTATTATCTCTAGCAAGTTCCTGGCGAGCAGTTCTTGACTCTGTTGCCCAACCACTCAAACTTTTGAATAGAAAATTAACTAACAGACTGACGAAATTAAGCTTCGTCAGTCTGTTTTTTTGTATTCAGAGATAATAAATTACGCTTGTCGTTATTATCTGCTTGCTGTTCTATTTGGTTATGGCGTAAGATATGATTATGTATCGAAAAAAGGAAGGAACAAAAATGAATACCCGCGATTTACAGTATTTTGTTGCGTTAGTTAAATATAAAAATTACACACGGGTTGCTAAAGAATTTAAGGTTTCCCAGCCGAGCATTACCCAAGCAATTCAACGATTAGAAAGGGAATTTAATACCCAATTAGTTCGTAAGGATCGCTTTCACCGAGATGAAATGATTACGCGAAGTGGGTTGCTTCTTTATGAAAATGCTGTTCTGATTAATGACAAGATTGATTTAACCCGAAAGGAAATTGATCGTGCTAACAAAAAGCAGATCAGGTTTGGCTTGCCACCGATTATTGGGAAATTATATATTTCTAAAATTGTTGAGGAGTTTTCTGGTGACTTGCTTTCCCGTCTCCGAATAACCTCGGTTGGTTCCCATGATCTGCTTAATCAGTTGCGGAAGGGAAAAATTGATATTGCAATTTTAGGATCGACTGCGCCGATTAATGAGGAAGATATTTTTGCTGAGTTAGTAGCAACACGCCCGTTCGGAATAATTGTTAGTGAGCAAAATCAATTGGCCCAAAAGGATGCCGTTCATTTTAATGAATTAGCAGAGCAAAAGTTTATCAACTATGATCAGCAATACGTTCATCAATCTGCATTTCAAGCATATTGTACTTATGCCCAGATTAAGCCTCAGATTGTTGTTTATCGGTTACCGAATGTTTCTTGGATTAAGGAACTTGTCCGGCAGAATAAGGGAATCAGTCTAATGGTTAAGGATGCCGCGACAAATGAGCCAGGAATCAAAGCATTGGATATTCTTGATCCAATTCCAGAAAAATTTTATATTTCGATCGTAATTCGGGAAGGGTATGTTCTTAGTGATGACGAACAAGACTTTATTCAACGAGTAAAACAAATTCAGCTTGATAATTAGTGGTTGACAAGGTCGGTATAATTATTTATGTGAATTTAAATTGAATGGAATTGATGGAGGAAAGCAGTCATGAAAAAAAGTGACGCAGAAGATACTGAAGGAGTCATGGGATTCGAACCAGCAGAACATATTTCGACACATCACCATATGGCAATCCCGTGGCAAGACTTTTTTACTAATGATAATTTCACCCCAGCAGGTGAAGCTAATTTAGTAGAACGGGCCGCAATTGCTGGACGAATTGGGTTAATGATGCTGTCGTACGGAACGGGGGCTTGGCGAGTTCGTGACTCAATGAATATCGTTGCTCGTGAATTAAAAATGACCTGTTCAGCTGATATTGGACTGGTTTCACTAGAATACACCTGCATGGATGCTCACCATAGCTATACTCAAGCATTATCATTACCAAGCACAGGGATTAATACAAGTAAATTATCCCAGATGGAACGGTTTATTGACGAATTTCATGAGCATGGCAGTGAAATGACAATTGGTGAAATACATAATCGACTTGAGAAAATTGCCCATAGTCGGGGAAATTATACGCCAATTCAGGTTGGGTTGGCGGCCGCGTTAGCTTGTAGCTGCTTCGTTTTCTTACTTGGTGGCGGACCTGTTGAAATGGCCTGTTGCTTTCTTGGTGCAGGCTTAGGAAACTATGTCCGGCAGAAGTTAATTGATCGGCATATTACGTTGCTGGCTTGTGTTTCCGTCGGGGTTGCAATTGCTTGCCTCTTTTATCTTTTTGCTTTTATCGGAATGCAATGGCTGGTTCATATTAGTCCACGCCATGAAACTGGGTATATTGGTGCAATGCTCTTCATTATTCCTGGTTTTCCATTCATTACTAGTGGCCTAGACATTTCTAAGTTAGATATGCGCTCGGGTCTCGAACGACTTGCCTACGCTGTAACCATTATTGTGGTAGCAACGCTAGTAGGGTGGATTGTGGCGATGGCCGTCCGTCTGCGCCCGGGAACTTTAGCAGCCATGCCTCTGCCACCACTGGTATTAATATTATTGCGGATTGTGACGAGCTTTGGTGGCGTCTTTGGTTTCTCAATAATGTTTAACAGTACGCCAAAAATGGCGGCAGTTGCTGGATTGATTGGAGCGGTTGCCAACACTACTCGGTTGGAATTAGTTGATTATAGTAGTATTCCTGCGGGTGCCTGTGCGTTTATTGGTGCATTGATTGCTGGATTATTAGCTTCAATTGTTAAAAGAAAAATTCATTATCCACAGATTTCAATTACTGTTCCTTCGATCGTGATTATGATTCCTGGATTGTACATGTATCAGGCAATGTACAATATGGGATTAACATCAATCAGTGTCGGTGCCCTCTGGATTACTAAGGCCCTCTTGATTGTTGTCTTCTTACCATTAGGGTTAATCGCTGCCCGAATTATCACTGATCCAAAGTGGCGGCATAATGGTTAACATGGGAGTGATTAAATGATCATTCAGTATCCAGAAAATCTTTTAGCTGAAGTGCGCCAACGAGTTGCTGGACGAAATCTTGCGGGCTTTACTCCTGGTCAGGGAAAACTAAAACCTGATTTGATGCTAGTTGGCGAGGCACCTGGTCGTCATGAAGAAGTTCATAATATTCCCTTTTCGGGTGCCTCTGGTAAGGAGCTAATGAAAATGTTAGCAACGATTGGTTATGATCGGGATAGCGTTTATATCACTAGTGTTGTTCGTCAGCGCCCGTATTCTATTAAAGAGGTTGTCGATAAGAAAACGGGTGCTAAGGTGACAAAAAAGCCAAACCGGACCCCAACAAAGAAGGAAGTATTAGCGTTTGCTAACCTTTTTGACTGGGAACTTGCTCAGGTACAACCCAAAATAATCGTTCCACTGGGCAACACGGCGTTACAACGGCTGCTTGGGCCACAAGCTAACATTGGCAAACTTCATGGCCGACTGTTGGATCAACCAATTCAGCATGCCAAAAAAGATGGTAGCGGCTACGAACTAGCAACAACTAATTCCTTATTAGTACCGATGTATCATCCGGCTGCAGTTCTGTACAGTCGAAAACTAGAGCCGACCATTTTGCGTGATTGGCAAAGGTTAGGGGAATTTATTCAGAATACTAACTAATTGTTGATTTAAAATTGAAAAGAGGTTGAGTTAGTATTCAACCCTTTGTATAATACATGACTAGTTATTAACTTAAAAAAACATTCGATAGAGAGCGGGTGAAGCGGAATACTGCGGACCCGCTATCTTTATTCTGGGGAGGGGACGAGAACTTGGAATTAAAACAACGACGAACGATCGTTACGGGCGCCTTGCTGTTATCTAATATCATGGCAGGAATGGACGGGACGATTGTTAATACGGCATTACCAGCAATTACCAGTGACTTGCACGCTCTTCAGTATATGGGGTGGATAGTAGCGATTTTCCTGTTTGGGATGGCCGTCGCAACCCCATTATGGAGTAAGTTTGGTGAGCATAAAGGAAATAAGATTGCTTACATTAGTGCAACCTCTCTTTTTGCGATTGGGGCGATTTTTCAGGGACTTGCTCCAAATATCACCTGGTTTATTATTGCCCGGGCAATAATGGGAATTGGTGCAGGTGGAATGAACACGATTCCATTCATTGTCTTTGCCGAAATTTATACCAACCTTAAGAAGCGAGCCACAGTGCTTGGTCTATCAAGTGCTTGTTTCGGGACTGCTTCAATTATCGGCCCCCTTCTTGGTGGGTGGATCGTTGACGCACTTAGTTGGCATTGGGTGTTTTACGTTAATGTTCCGATTGCGTTGATTGCGATTACGATCATTGCGATCTTTTATCAGAACGTTAATAAACAGGCAGCCGGCAAACCAATTGATTACTTGGGAGCAACGTTGCTAGTTAGTAGCTTAATGTTGATTTTGATTGCCGTCCAGTTAATTGGGGTTGCCTCGCTTCCCGTTATCCTCGGTCTAATGATTATTGGCGGGGCATTATTATGGTGGATGGTAAAAGTTGATCAGCAAGCTGCTGACCCGATTGTCCCGAACCGGTTATTTACTAATCATGAATTGGTAATCGACTTTATGCTCTTTGTGATTATTTGGGGCTCCTTTATCGCCTTTGTTATTTATATCCCAATGTGGGCCCAGGGACTTCTTGGGTTATCGGCGTTACTTGGTGGAATGACCCAAATCCCAGGAGCGGTGACGGATTTTCTTGGCTCTGAACTGGTCCCGTTTATTCAGGATCGGTGGTCGAAGTATGAAATTGTTGGCTTAGGTGCTTTAACGATTTTTATTTCATTCCTTGGCCTGTTGCTTGGTGGTCAGAAATCACCGTTCTGGTTAATTATGATTCTTGGGGCGTTTGAAGGATTCGGTGTTGGTTTAGTTTTTAACATTCTTCAGATTAATGTTCAGACTGATGCTGAATTACGGGATGTTCCAATTGCAACATCAATGGGGTATTTAATGCGGATCCTCAGTCAGACTTTCATGTCCGCAATTTATGGGGTGATCCTTAATAATGCTTTGTTGCAGGGAATCAAACACCATCATGGAATTACAATGGGAATGCTAAATAAATTATCTAACGCCAAAACAGCAAGTAGTTTACCGGCATCGTTGTTACCCGAGATGCGTCATATCTTATACAGTGGGTATAGAAACATTGTAATCACTGCATTGACCCTCATTACTATTTCGTTAGTAATGGTCATTGTGATGTGGGTCCGAAATAGAAAACAGTCTGTAAAAATAAACTAAAAGAGTGAGCGTAAAGACTAAGCCGGTTGTGGCTATGCTTTTACGCTCGCTCTTTCATTAGCTATTGATTATCGTGTTCTTGATGCCACTCTTTAATTTGCTCCATTCGGGCCTTAAAGCGTCCTTCACGTCCCTGGGTTGTTGGCTTATAAAACTGTTGCTCCGCCAATTCTGGTGGCATTGTTTTCATTGAGGTTAGTTTGTCCTTAGTATCGTGGGCATATTGATAGTGGGCACCGTAATGAAGATCCTTCATTAATTTTGTTGGTGCATTCCGAATCTGAAGCGGAACAGGCAGATTACCAGTCTTCTTAATTACTTTCTTGGCAGTCATTCGAGCTTTATAGACCGCATTTGACTTGGGCGCCAGCGATAGGTAGATAACACATTCTGTTAGGTGAACGTCACATTCTGGAACACCGAGAAATTTGCAAGCTTGAAAAGTATTAATGGCAACATTTAATGCATTAGTATCTGCGAGACCAATATCTTCGCTGGCGAACCGGACTAACCGCCGGGCAATATAGAGCGGATCTTCACCGCCATCGATCATTCGTGAACACCAGTAAATTGCTGCGTCAACGTCGCTATTGCGCATTGATTTGTGAAGGGCGGAAATAACGTTGTAGTGTTCTTCACCGTGTTGATCGTAGCGTAATGATTTAGTATTGATCAGTTGCTTCAGACTGTCGATTGTTAGATTTACTTGGTGGTTGTGGTGATTAGCATTTAATACGGCCATTTCTAGGGTGTTAAGGGCAACTCGAGCATCACCGTTGGCAAACTCTGCAATCATTGTTAAAACGTCATCATTATAACTAATCTTAATTCCGGGGAACCCATCTGGGTGGTTGATTGCTCTTTTAAGGATCGCAATAATGTCATTTACTGTTAATGATTTAAGGACGAAAACCTTGCACCGACTAAGCAGGGCAGAGTTGATTTCAAAAGAGGGATTTTCCGTTGTTGCCCCAATTAAAATAATACTTCCCCGTTCAACAAAGGGGAGAAAAGCGTCTTGCTGTGCTTTATTGAAACGGTGAATTTCGTCGATGAAGCAAATTGTTCGTTCACCAAACTCACGATTCTTCTCCGCCTCTTCCATAATCTTTCTGATATCACGAATACTGCTTGTAACAGCACTAAAGGTGATGAAATGGGACTTCGTTTGCTGGGCAATTATTTCCGCTAACGTGGTTTTGCCGACACCAGGCGGTCCCCATAAAATAAGCGAGGATACCTGGTCGTGTTCAATTAGATCACGAAGAACCTTGCCGTTACCAATTAATTGCTGTTGCCCCATAAATTCTTCAAGATTTCGGGGACGAATACGGTTAGCTAGCGGAGTATTATTATTTGATTGAGCGAAAAGAGATTCTTGGTGCATTAAGATTACTTCCTTTTTAATTAATTTTAAGACAAAACTTAATAAAATTGAATGGAGCTGGGTGCTGAAATCGTGTTACGATGAGAGTAACTATTTCTATAGTGAGGTCGGGAAAACTCGACTAGTTTATTAAGAGGAGCCCAACAGCTCATGAGAAAATTACCAAAATTTCAACACCAGGTTGCATCTGAACTTGCTAGTAATTTTGGCCAAAGTATCCGTGAATTAGTATGCTGTGGTCAACACCGTTCACAGCGAGCAACATTTGTTGAATTACAAATTCAGGTAAGCGGCTTTAAGCAACGGATGACTGATGAACAAAAATTTCACCAGATGCTTACGGAAGCGCAACAAGAAAGTGAAGAAGACTTTGTGATGCCGGCGGTCCCATTTAGCGTCAGTTTGCGAAAATTATCCAACACTTTGGCAAGAACCTATGTTTTAAATGAACAGTCAGGCTCGCAAAAGGCAATTATTTATTTGCCGGGGGGTGCGTATGTTGAGTCACCTGTAAAGGAGCAGTGGTTATTTGCTGACCGGTTAGCTCAAAAAACAGGGGCACGCGTTTACGTTGTCCTATATTCTCATCTTCCACAGCACCAGTTTAAAACGGCATATCGAGAAATTACCCAGGTATATCAACAAGTTTATGATCAAATTCCGGTAAGTAACATTACGCTGTTGGGTGACTCTGCTGGTGGCGGTTTAGCCGCTGGTTTCTGTGAATATTGTGCAGCAACTGATTTGCCACAACCAGGACACTTAGTTTTAATATCTCCCTGGTTGGATCTCGACTTGAATAACCCGACAATCACCAAGTATGAAGCTCATGACGTGACCTTATCAGTTAAGGGATTACGGCGAGTAGCTAAACTGTGGGCTGCAGGTGAAAAGCATGATGATTACAGGCTAAGTCCAATAAATGGTGATGTTAGTCAGATGCGGGATGTTTTTGTTTGTGTAGGTACTCGGGAGATTATGTACCCAGATAGTGCCTTATTCGTCAAAAAACTCCGTGATACAAAAGTGCCCGTTAGGTTTGTCGTTGGGCGTGATTTACCGCATATTTTTCCGGTATACCGGATGCCAGAAGCCGATCAGGTAATGACGGAAATAACAAAAATAGTTAACAATTAGAATGAAGAATTGAAGAAGGAGATCTTAAGTTATGCCAAAAGTTGCAGTCGTATTTGCACCAGGTTGCGAAGAAGTTGAAGGGTTAACGGTGATTGATGTATTGCGTCGCCTTGGTATTGATGCCAAAATGGTTGGCCTTGAAGATCGGGAAGTCCTTGGTGCTCATAATATTAAATTAACTTGTGATGAGTTGATGGGCGATCAGCTGTTGAAGTATGATCTTGTTGCCTTCCCAGGTGGTATGGGTGGCTCAAAACGACTTCGTGATAACGAACAATTAAAGCGATTAATGGTTCAGCGTAACCGGGAAGGCAAGTGGGATGCCGCTATGTGTGCTGCACCAATCGCACTTGCTCGTTATGGCTTGTTAGATAACCATGATTACACTTGCTATCCGGGGATGAATGAAGAAATTCAAAAGGAAGTACCGAGTGCCCGTTTCCACAAAGATATTACTGTAGTCGATGAAGAGGCTAAGATCCTTACTAGTCGTGGCCCAGCAACCGCGCTTGCCTATGCCTTTAAGATTGCAGAAGTCTTGGGAGTTGACACAAAGCAAATTAAGAAGGACATGCTGTACGATTATCTTGCTCAAAATATCTAAATTTTATCTAAGATTCCTCTTTACAGATGAATGCGAATATTATAAGATACCATTTGTTGTTTTATTCGTAATTACTGTTTGGAGGATTTTTTCTTGAACACAATTAGCAATTATTTTAAGCTTAATGAATTAAATACGAACATTCGTACAGAAATTCTAGCGGGGTTCACAACTTTTATTTCGATGTCATACATCTTGTTCGTTAACCCCAATGTTTTAGGAGCAGCAGGGATGAATCAGGGGGCAGTATTCACAGCAACTGCTCTTTCCGCAGCATTCGGGACGTTAATGATGGGACTTTACGCAAGGTACCCGATTGCTACTGCACCAGCCCTTGGAATTAACGCTTTCTTCTCATATTCCGTTGTTATCGGGATGGGAGTTAACTGGCAGACTGCCTTAGCTGCTGTCTTTGTTGCTTCATTGATCTTTATCCTCATTACCATCTTTAAGTTACGTGAAGTAATTATTGACGCGATTCCAAGTGATTTGAAGTTTGCAATTTCTAGTGGAATTGGTTTATTTATTGCCTTTTTAGGACTTCACCAGGGTGGTTTAATTGTCGCTAACAAGTCGACCGTTGTTGGTCTTGGTTCATTTACTACCCCAACTACCTGGTTAACGATCATTGGCCTAATTGTTACCTCAATTTTGATGGTTAAAAAAGTTCCGGGAGCAATCTTTATTGGAATGGCGGTAACCGCAATTGTGGGATTAATTACCGGGCTGATTCCAATGCCACACCACGTTATTTCGGGTGCACCAAGCTTAAAGCCAACGTTTGGCGTCGGCGTTGAATACTTCTCCCATATTAATACCGTGCAGCTTTGGGTTGTTGTTTTAACTTTCTTGCTAGTAACCTTTTTCGATACCGCGGGAACATTAGTTGGTCTTGCTCAACAAGCGGGCTTTATGAAGGATAATAAAATGCCACGGGTTGGGAAAGCCTTAATGTCCGACTCTAGTGCGATGTTAGTTGGTTCTATCTTAGGGACTTCACCAGTTGGCGCCTATGTTGAATCATCAGCGGGAATCGCGGTTGGTGGTCGCTCTGGGTTGACTTCAGTGGTAACGGCAATCTGCTTTATTTTGGGGATGTTTTTCTCGCCATTGCTGCCAGTAGTTACTAACCAGGTAACCGCACCAGCCTTAATTATCGTTGGGGTATTGATGGCTCAGTCAATGAAACGGGTTCACTGGGAAAAACTCGAAGTTGCGATTCCGGCATTCTTAATTGTTATCGGGATGCCGTTAACCTACAGTATTTCAGATGGGATGGCTCTTGGGTTAATTATGTATCCACTTACCATGATTGCTGCCAAGCGAGGTAAGGAAGTGCACCCGATTATGTATGCACTCTTCTTTATCTTTATTGTATTTATTGCAATTTTGAACGTGAAGTAATAATTATTTAATTAAAAAGCGGGGACTGGGAGCGTGACGGAAGTCATTTATGACTTCGTTTTCACGCCCCCGCAAGCACAAATAGAGCTCCAGTGTTCGGATCTTACCGAACACTGGAGCTCATTTGTGTACTGCGCTGTTCGTGCTTTATCTAAGTAATAGAGCTTATGTCACAGCCCCATTCCTCGCTTCTTTTAGCGGGAATTTTTATTGAGCCTACCTATTAACAATATATTTAGCGGCTTCTCCATTTAAAACGTTGACGGCATTAGTAGCAACGATTTCAGCCATTGCATCCCGAGCTTCAAATGAGGCGTTGCCAATATGTGGTGTCAAGATAACGTTATCAAGTTTCTTGAAGCCGTCAGCAACATTTGGTTCAGCTTCATAAACATCAAGGGCTGCACCAGCAAGTTTATGTTCCTGAAGTGCCTGAAGTAAAGCAGCTTCATTAATTACGGGTCCACGAGCACAATTAATTAGGAATGCTGAATCCTTCATCATTGCGAATTGAGGAGCATCAATTAAATGGTGTGTTTCTGGGGTTAGTGGGCAGTGAAGAGTAACTACGTCAGAACGTTTTAGTAATTCATCAAGTGTAACGTATTCAGCGGAATATTGAGCTTCGGTTGCTGGATCAGCTTGGTGACGTTGGGTGTAAATAATCTTCATGTTAAATGCGTGGAGACGTTGCGCAACTCCACGACCAATACTTCCTAAACCAACAATTCCTAAAGTCTTGCCGGCTAATTCGTGACCAAGGAAGAAGAGTGGTGCCCAGCCGTCAAAACCAACAGAACGCATCACGCGATCCCCTTCAACAATTCTTCGCATTAGGGCAATAACTAATCCGCTAGCAACCTCGGCAGTAGCAGTTGAGGAAACAAATGGCGTATTAGTAACATCGATCCCCTTACTCCGGGCGTATTTTACATCAATGTTATTAAACCCAGCACCAAAGTTGGCAATTAGCTTAAGCTTTGGGGCAGCATCAATTACTTCTTGATCAACTTGGGTAGATAGCGGAGTAATCAATACTTTGCAGTCTTTAACATGCTTAATCAGTTCATCTTTTGAAATTAAGCCTGTTCCATCAAAAACTTCATAGTGGATTGCTGCTTTATTTAATATTTCAGTAGCCACTTTTGGTAATTTTGCTGATAGGTAAACGGTAGCCATAATATTCGCCTTCCTAATAAAAAATAATGATCGTGTAAACGATTACACGATCATTATAGTTCATTCCTAAATTATCGGCAAATTAACGGGTAATCCAGAAAAAGAAAACATGCTTTTCTGGTTTATCTGCACGTTGGTTAATGACACTGACAAGAGCCAACATTGAGTTAATAATTGAACTCCACTTCCGGAATGCGGTATATCGGGACTCCCAAACGTCAGCATACTTATTTTTATACCGGCGAAGTCCTTGGAACCCATACAGGTGGTAGCCGTATTCGTAGATAAAGTGGGCGGCCTTTTCACCAAGAAAACTAAATTGTGATTCACCCACATTTGATAATGGGGCCATTCCGAGGTCAAAATATTCGTAACCGTGTTCTTGACCATACAGGAACATACTAATGAATATTTTATCCATAATTCCCGAAGGAGCACTATGGGTATGCCGCATTAAATCAATGGTCAGGTACTTTTTTCCCCCGGTTGGCATGAAGGTAGCAAAAGCAACGATCTTGCCGTCTTGATCTGTAACGGTTACGACCGGTGCTTGCCGAATGTAATTTGGTGAGAAGAATCCCAAGGAAAAGCCCTTCTCTACTTGCTTTCCCAGCCAATTATCGGAAACAGCCTTTAATTTTTGCATGAATTCGTCGTCAAATGGAGGTTTTACAACGTTAAATTGGTAGCCTTCACGATCAAATTTATGCATTAACGCCCGCTGTGATCGTTGTCGCTTTCCCGCTAAGGTAAAGTCTGCTAGACGAACCAGTCCAGTTTCACCAGTTTTAATGAAGTCAAAGCCGAATTCATGAAGTAACATCGTAAAGTCACCGGAGACTTCATAAAAGACTAACTGGTAATTATAGAGGTCGGCTTCCGTTAGAAATTGACGAAGAGCAGGTCGAATTTCAGCGGCATTACCAACAGGATCACCCATAATAATTAAGCGGTCATAGTTTCGACGGTACATAAAGTATAGTTGATCCTGATCATCCTTTTGGTAGAAGTACAGGTTCTTGTCTTTTAAGAAGGCGAGATGACTAGTCCGACTACCACCAAACTGGTCAATAACATTATGAACCCGATCCGCAGCAAACTTTTGCTGGTTAGCAAACGGGTCAGCGCCAGAACAGAAGTAACGGAGGATTAAAACCAGGAGAATTAATCCAAGCAGTAGGCCAATCAAGCCGGAGAACCAAACTTTTTCACCCGGAAAAAGGAAGAAGTTTGGAATCTTGTGTGACCGGATATATTGGGGAGCGTTAAGGACCCCTACAATAACGTAAAGAATACAACTTCCGGCAAAAATCAAAAGATCGGTTGCAAATTTACTAATTGAGTATTGAAGCTTTGCACGGTAGAGTTCCCGCTTTGAAAGGAGAATAAGAACCAGAACAATGGCAAGGTAAATGGTTAAGCTCATTGTTCTTAAATTCCACCAGGTACTGATAATCCCGATTAGTAATAAGGCGAGTGTCGGCCAGTAAGCCTTTTGAACCTTTGATGCTAATCCCCGGGCACAAGCTAACATGGCAATGGCGAATAGCACTGTGGATAATTGATGGATAAAAAAGAAAGTAAACGGATAAAGTCGAGCAAAGAGCTTGTTATCGGCTGTAATGTCAGGAACCGCAGCGGCAAGCAGCATCAAGATTCCAGAAATGTACATGAATGCTGTGATTAGAAAGTGAGCAGTATTTTGAATGATGACTAATGGCAGACCATCAAAGAAGTCATTAACTTGCCGAGCTAAATCGTGAAGAAAGAGAACTCCGGCGACAATTAACGGCACGATATAATAGAAAATTCGGAAGAGGAGTAGCCAAATAATAATTGTCGGCTTAGAAACTCCCATTAATGACAATTCAAACATCATCATGACATCGAAGGAACCGAGGGCACCGGGAATCATGGAAATAACCCCAAGCAGCTGAGCAACTACGTATAGGGGTAAAACTGATGCTAGGTTGTGACGAACCCCTAAGCACCAACCGACTAGCAGGAAGAAAAGAGCAACAAATAGCCATTCGCAAGTTGAACTGCCGACTAGAAGTCCCTCAATTTTTGGGGTAACGTCCTTAAATAACCGGTTATTGTTAATTAGGGTAAAGTAAAAAACAACAGGGAAGTAAAGACCACCAGCAACAAGCCAAAGTGCATACTGGTTAAAGTGACCTCCCTGATGGAAGATAAACATAAAGGATAAGGCAACCCAGCAAAGTACCGAAAGTCCTGACAAAAGGAAAACAGCGATCTTAGAAATTGCTAATAAAATATCTTTTTTGTTGGCGTGCTTACGGTAAAAATAAGCACGCATTGTTGCGCCAAGGACACCACCAAAACCAGCAATATTTGTGAGCGTGTTTGTAATCCAGCCACAGCGAATAATGTATGATCGCTTGAACTTTCCAGGAAGAAATTTAACAATTGCAAAATCATACCCCAGCATTGGAACAACTGCGATACAACCAAAAATAAGCAGAATTAAAATGTTTGACCATGTTAAATTGCTTAACCCTGTACCAACCCGGTGCCAATCAACGGTTTTGAAAAAGCTGGTTAGGGCATGTACGACAAAGATAATGACCGAAATTACAAAGACAATCTTTATTGGTCGCGCGTATTTAACCCACCATGATGACAATCGTTTATATAGGGATTCCATAGTATCCTCCTCAATAGAATGCTAATAACTATTATAAGGTATTTATGGCTGATGAAGAAGAAAAAGGAAATTAAAAAAGTTGTTGAGCCTAACGCAGCGAAGCAAGCCTATTCGGCTACGAACGATTCTGATGATTTCATCATCATTCATCGTTCTAGGTTAGTCAACCGTCCCTCCGAGAAAGTTAATTTCCAGCTTCTTTCTTTATATCCTGAAACAATTTTGGAGGTAAAAATGGAAAACACTTGGCAATATCAAGGTGCCCAACCGATTAAAATTAAAAAGTTTCTTCAATCATTGGGAATGGGACACCGCCTTTTCAATGATTTAAAGAATGGTCAGGGAAAATTTTTGGTTGATCACCGAAAAGTTCGACCAACGACGAAGATATTGCCTAACCAGCCATTAACTATAATTGCTCAACCGGAGTTGCGTGACTTATCGGTAAAATTGAGTGATGCCCCGCTTAATATTGTTTATGAGGACGATAATTGGCTAGTAATTGATAAGCCTGCAGGGGTAACGTCAATTCCTGGCCCTACAGTTGACAATGGAACTGTCCTTAATCGTGCAGTCCACTACTTGGTTGAAGAAAAGTCAGCTGACCAACGACCGCATTTAATTACTCGACTTGATCGTTATACAGGCGGCTTGCTTTTAATTGCTAAGCACCATGTGGCATCAAGCATGATTAGTCAACAGGTTCAGCAGCACCAGATGTTAAAGGAATACACGGCATTTGTATCAGGAATCTTTGATAAGGAGCATGACATTATTGATAAGCCAATTGCTCGTCGTGAAGGACAGGTTCAGCGAGTTATTGCTGAAGATGGTCAACGTGCAGTAACTGAGTATTGGGTAGAAGAGGAAGGTGCAGACTGGACTAAATTGCGAGTTCGTTTGCATACAGGGCGCACCCACCAGATACGAGTTCATCTAGCTTCAATTAATCACCCGTTGATCGGTGATCATCTTTATGGTGGTGATACTTCTAAGTACCAGCACCAAGCACTTTGGGCAACTAAACTATCATTTAAGGATCCTTTTACCTTAAAGCAATTAACATTTTCCCGGGAAATAAATGAAATTCCTGATAAGAAAATAAAATGAGGTTATCTCGCTAAGTGGATAACCAAAAAGAGACCGCCAAAAAAGCAAAACGCTTTTTAGCGGTCTCTTTTACCATTTGTACCTAATTTTTCCTAATTAATTGAGCGAGGAATTCTTGCTCAGCCTGTTGTGATATTTGATGAATCTGTTGAGCATTCATATTTGGTTGCTTTATCATTGCAGCTTTAACCTTCGCAGTTACGAAGCTCTTTGCTTGAACTTGAATCTGTGAGTTATCAGTATTAGTCATCCTTTTTTGAAGACGTTTAGCCTGCGCAGGAGTCAGCTTAACAAATGTGTGTGGGTATTCAATTACGTTAGTCCGTTTGATTAATGTCCCGTTCATTCCTGACCACAGAAAGAGACCCTTGTAAAAGCTGTTCTTAAATTGCCACCGTGTTTCGGTTGTTTTTAATTCTGGCGCAGTTCGATTTGTAAATTTCATTTTACTTGTCGTGTATTCGTTTGCTTGAGTATGAGCAGCATTCTTTTGATTTTGGTGAGTCTTATAAATTAGGACATTTTCTTGGCCGCTAGTTCCAACTGGTTGGTAAATAGCAATTGGAAGGGGACTAGCTGCTGAATAAACAGTTTGGCGGGTCGTCGTTGTTACCTTTTTCATCCCGAAATGCTGACTGTAATTTAACGTCATTAAAGCAGTTGAGCCGACAAAGAGAATCCCGAAAATAAGGGTACCAACGATCCTTGCTAGACGTTGATTAATAAACATCACGCAGGCGAATAGCGCAAGCGCGGAACCAAACATTAAGACAATAATCATTTAGGATCCTCCTTTCCTTGAATATCGTTTGCATCAATTTTTACATGGATTCCTGTACCGCTTGTTACAAAGAAAGTTAAGCAAAGGCCAATCAAGGCAAAGGCAATTGCAAACCAAAATGTTGAATGGTATCCCATTAAAGTTGCATCAAACATTTGTGACTTATATTGCAGTGGAGCGGCTTTAAGTAATGAATGATTAGGCTTATTACAGTTCGTAACGTTGGTTAAAACTGAGATCATAATTGCCGTTCCCACAGAAGTAGCGACCTGCCGTAAAGTATTATTTACGGCTGTCCCGTGTGAAATTAAAAGGTATGGCAAAGAGTTCATCCCGGCAGTAGTTACCGGCATCATTACCATTGAGATTCCAAACATTCGAACTGCATATAAGAAGACGATGTAAATAATTGGCGTATCACGGGTAATAAAGGCGAACGGAATTGTGCCAACAGAAAGAATGAACATCCCGGTAATCGCTAACCGTCTTGCACCATGGCGATCGAATAGGTTTCCCGTGATTGGGCTCATAACCCCCATGAAAAGGGCACCAAAGAGAAGTGTTAGTCCTGAATGGAAAGCAGACATTCCGTGAATGATTTGAAGGTATAGCGGGATAACCAACTCAACCCCAACCATTGCCATCATTACAATGGAACTCAAGATGGTTGCTAGGGTGAATTCATTACTCTTGAAAACCTTGAACTCTAAAAATGGTTCATCTAGTTTGTTTTGGCGAATAACGAGGAAAACAACTAAAATAATTCCGATAATAATAGTTGTTAAGACAATCGGATCAGTCCAACCATCATTACCAACACTGGAGAAACCGTAAAGCATACTACCAAATCCAGCGGTAGAGATACCGACAGACAACCAGTCAAGGTGAGGCTTCTGATTTGGAATAACGTTTTTAACCAAGAATAAACTGGCAATAATTACAATCGCAGCAATTGGTACAATCATGCCAAAAAGCCACCGCCAGCTAAAGTTATCGATGACCCATCCAGAAAGTGTTGGCCCGATTGCAGGAGCTAAGCCAATAACCAACCCGTTGATTCCCATCGCGGCACCACGCTTTTCAGGTGGATAGATTGTCAGCATAATATTTTGCATTAATGGCATGTTGATTCCTACACCAATTGCTTGAATTAATCTTCCGCTTAAAAGAACAGCGAAGGATGGGGCAAGCCAGGACATAATTGTTCCTAGTTCGAAAATTGACATTGCAATGACAAATAGTCCTTTAGTGTTAAAGCGACTACTTAAGTATGCACTGATTGGGATCATGATCCCGTTAACCATTAAGAAACCAGTGGTTAGCCATTGAACCGTTGACGTACTGATATTAAAAGCCTTCATTAAAGCTGGAAAAGCAGTTGAAAGAATGGTCTGGTTTAAAATAGTACAAAAGGCACCGATTAATAAGACGAGAACCATTAGGCTTCTGTTGTATGGCTTATTGTTAATATCTACTGGAACAGATTGTTGATCCACACTAAATACCTCTTTTCGTTTTTAAATCAATACAAGCTAATATAAAACTATCTAATATCATTGTCAAATTATTTGACAAAAATAACTAACTTTAAGATAATAAACCGTGAATTAAATGGTTGGAGGAATTTGATGGATATTTTACTAGCAGATCGGTTTCGTAAAATGATTAAGCAGAGCAACTTAAGGATTACGATGTCCCAATTAGTGGAAATGACGGGAGTGTCACCGAGTCAAATTCGTTATTGGGAGAAGAAGGGATACATTAACTCAGAACAAGGGGAAAAGAACCAGAATCACTTATATTCAATTAACATTCTTTATCGGGTTTGTACGATTAAGTTTTTCCTTGATCAGGGATATACGCTTGCTGTAGCGGTTAAGAAAGAGCAGGAACGCCGAGAAGCTGTTAAGCTATTCAGGGAGTTTATCTTTAACCAAAAATTGAGTGTTGAGCAAACTGGTTCAGGCAAGGGTGAAATTATACTGGGAAAGATTGCCGAAAATCCAAATACTGAGGTTTATGCAACCATTGAGGACGGTAAAACTGAGTTACACCTTCGAAAAAGTGAATAACTAACGAATATTAGCGGTTTGTGTTATGGTAGAAATAATAGCTATGTATTCTACGGTAAACTAAGAAAGGAAAGCGATTAGATTGGCAGAAGTAGGATTGCGCTATGATGAGCTAGATAATCAAGCAGCTAAGGAAGCAGCTTTGAAAACATTTATTGCTTTTTATATTCATCAATACCGATTAAAGAGTCTTGAAATTATGGGGGCCAAGGCTTCAAATGAGGTTATGGGAACGATAAACCACGTTCTGAAGGAAAATTCCTACCATGGTGCAGAAGAACTTGCTGAAATTAGCGAACGTCTTTGCAAACCCGCATATGAGGAAGTCCTCAGCGAGTTAACCGACGTAAAGTTTAATCAAGAAGGACAACCCATTGTTCCATTAGAAAAGCTTTGGCAAAAGGAAGAACAACAATTGCCAAAGGAGGATTAGGAAAAAAAGAGTGTGAGTCCGTTAAAACCTTCCGGTGGCTAACGATTTCTCCACCGAACGACGTTTCATCGTCGGAGGTGGAGGTCTTTAGCTCGAGGAAGGTTAGGGCGAACACATTTCGACTATGCCGCCTAGAACTTACAGTTAGGGCGAACGCATCTCGACTATGCTGCCCAGAACGCTAACTCTAGCAAGTCCCTGGCGAGCATAATAAAATCAGACATTTAAAGATGATAATAAAATGATCTCCTTATTTGATTTAGGGAGGTCATTTTATATTATTTCTGGGTAATTTTTTTGATTCTTGGATAATAGCAGAAAAAAACAATTTATGTTAAAATATTATTAGTTTTAAGTACGGATATAAAATATAAAACTGAATCACCAATTGATAAAACCGTTCCTTTACCTGAGAAGCGGGTCTTTTGGCTTACAATTTTCCGTTATTGTTTAAATCTAAGTAGAATTTAAGAAAAATAGAAAGGTATAAGAAAGGTATTATGTCAAAATTAGATATCAAGAATAATGAAGTTGCCTTTTATGCAATGGGTGGCTTAGGCGAAATTGGTAAGAACATGTACTGTGTTCAATTCCAAGACGAAATAATTATTATTGACTGTGGTGTGCTTTTCCCTGAAGATGAACTCCTTGGGGTTGACTACGTAATTCAGAATTATGATTACCTAATTGAAAACAAAGATAAGATTAAGGGAATCTTTATCACTCACGGTCACGAAGATCACATTGGTGGCTTGCCATTCTTCTTGCAGAAAGTAAATGCGCCAATCTATGCGGGACCATTTGCAATGTCCTTAATTAAGGGAAAACTTGAAGAAAAGCACCTGTTACGTGATGCAGAGCTTCATGAAATCAACGAATTTGATGAAGTCCATTTCAAAAAATTGTGGGTTAGCTTTTTCCGGACTACTCACTCAATCCCTGATACTTTAGGAGTAGCCGTTCATACACCTCAAGGGACAATCGTTCAAACCGGTGACTTTAAGTTTGATTTAACTCCAGTTGGTCACTTGCCAGGGCCAAACCTTCAACAGATGGCCAAACTTGGTGATGATGGTGTTCTTCTTCTGACATCTGACAGTACTAATGCTGAGCGACCACAATTTACTAAGTCTGAACGGTGGGTCGACATTCATATTCGGCGGATCTTTGAACGGATTAAGGGCCGAATCATCTTTGCTTCATTTGCTTCCAATGTTTATCGGCTACGTGAAGCTTCAGATGCAGCGATCGCCCAAGGACGAAAGATCGCTGTCTTTGGTCGGAGTATGGAAAATGCCATTACAGCTGGTCAAGAACTAGGTTACCTTAATATTCCCAAGGATTCATTAATTGATCAGAATGAAATTAATAATTATCCACCGGAAAAGGTTTTAATTATGTGTACTGGTTCTCAGGGTGAACCAATGGCAGCTCTGAGCCGGATCGCCAACGGTACTCACCGGCAAATCACCATTCAACCCGGTGATACGGTTGTCTTCTCAAGTAACCCAATTCCTGGTAATACTACTAGTGTTAATGCTTTAATTAACAAGCTTGAAGAAGATGGTGCGAACGTTATTCATGGTTACGTTAATAATATCCACACCTCTGGACATGGTGGTCAGATTGACGAAGAGTTTATGTTGCGGTTAATGAAGCCAAAGTTCTTTGCTCCAGTTCACGGTGAATACCGGATGCAGAAGATTCACACCAAGTTAGCAGAAATGACTGGCGTGCCGCAAAAGAATAGTTTTATCTTAGCTAATGGTGATGTTTTAGCATTAACCAAGGATTCTGCACGAATTGCGGATCACATTGATAGTGCTGCTGACGTGTACATTGATGGGCGTGATGCTGGTGATACTGTTGGTAATCCTGAAATTCACGAACGTCGCCTTCTTTCTGAAGAAGGGGTTGTGACTGCTGTTGCGGTTGTTGATTTGAAAGATTACCAAATTGTTGCTGGACCTGATATTGTTTCCCGGGGATTTGTCTACATGCATGAATCTCAAGAACTAATTAAGGCGGCGAACCATGAAGTCTTTTGGGCAATCTTGAATACCTTTAAGAATCATAAGCACGTGGATCGGCGAGCACTTAACCGGACGATTATTAGTCGTTTACAGAAGCTCCTCTATGCGCGAACAGGTCGGCGTCCAGTGATTATTCCAATGGTTACGATTTTAAATGGCGATCGTCATTACGAAAACCATCATTATCGTCAACCAAACAATAATAAAAAGAAAGCTAATCACGAAAAGAATAACAGTAACAACCGGAAGAACCATCAACAACGGAAACATAACGGTCATAAGAAACAAACCGTTAAAAAAGAACCAGTTGCTGCTGGTAAAAACGAATAGGTGAAGAAGAGAACTGAGAGGAATTTTCATCAGTTCTCTTTTATTTTTAAATAAATGCTTAAACTAGTTTGTTTAATTTGGTATGATCGAACGGTATAAGCAATTATTTATTTGGAGGAATCTCGATGACTGGAAGAGACTATTTAAAAATCTGGTATCGAGTTCAAATTGGTGCGACTTTAATTATTTTAATGATGATGATGATTCGTAACTTTGAACTTGGCCGTAATATTTGGCTGCAATTGTTATGGATGGTAATTATTCTCGGAATAGGCCTTTCTGAGGAACTATGGGAGAATGTTCCCCCAATTATCAGTAGGGTTAACTGTTGGCTTCAGGGCCTAGCTCAGCCAATAATTTTAACGTTTGCGTGGGGGGTTATTACCCGGGAAATTATTACGGTACTTCACATGCCATCTCGGGGAGTAGTATCAATCATGATTTTGTATTATTTCGTAATGTACGCGCCCTTTGCTAGTGTTATTGGTGGACAAATGGAATTAAGTATTGAGCGGTTTATTTTTGTGATTTGGATGTTTCAGATTGTGATTGTTCCGTTTACATCTTTACCATTTGATTTAATTGACAATCAAAAACTATCGACCTTACTAGCAACTGGAGCGGTTGGTGCAGTTGCCTACTTTATTTTTGCCACAACGGTGATGCGTGCCTGGCATTTGTCATGGCCTGGGCTAAAGCCAAACTGGAGTGGGGACTTTAATTGGTGGATCCTCTTGTTGATGATCGCAATTTTTGTTGTTCCGTTAGGCAGTAATATGATGGCGATCAATTATTTGCCTAAGGGGGGATTCTTTAAGCTAACATGCCAGGCATTTGAAGCGGGACTAGCGGAAGAAAGCCTATTTCGCTTTGCAATGCTTGGGGTTCTCTTTTACGCATGGCGGAATGTTAAGCAGCGACTGCCGTTAGCACTCCTTACAAGTTCAATCTTATTCGGCTTTGCACACTTGATTAACTTAGGCGGACAAAGAGCTGATTTAACGTTCTATCAAATTGGTGTAGCTTTCCTTCTGGGACTATTTTTAGCAGTTGTCTACGTTTATACAGGACAACTATGGTTAACGATGCTAATGCACTTTAGTCTCGACTGGTTTAGCTTCTTGGCAACGGGAACTACTAAACTTACTGGTGATTTGGTTCCTGGTGATTGGTGGGCACTGTTAATCCTCTTTGTGATTTTTGGTGGCTTTAGCGTTTGGATGATGTTTGGTACTCGTAGAAAAGTTATGGAACGTCATGTTAAACGCTTAACGGGTGAACACCAACATTTTGGTTACTCAATTCAATATTAAGGATAAATAAAAATGATCCAGCTCTTAGCTAAGGGCTGGATCATTTTGTTTATTTATACTGTTACTCTTTTCCTATGCCAGATGCTTATCAAGGTAACGAGCAAGAAGGGACAGAGAGTAACAAACAATAAAGTACAGAACGGCCAAAGCGACAAACATTGGAATGATGTAGTTGGTATTTTGACCATAAATAATTTGAGCATGGTACATCAATTCTGGTAAGACAATAATTGTTGCCAGTGAGGTATCCTTAACCAGTGAAATAAACTGGCTAACAAGTGCCGGAAGCATGTTTTTAATTGCTTGTGGCAGAACGATTAGTCGGAGAGCCTGCCACTTAGTAAGACCGTTGGCAAGTGCTCCTTCAGTTTGGGCATAGTCGATTGAATTGATTCCCGAACGAACAATTTCAGCAACCATTGAGGATTCAAAAACGGTTAGCGCCATAATAGCAGCCGGAATAATTTCGGGCTTAACTCCAATATTTGGTAGGCCAAAGTAAGTAAAGAAGATGATCAGCAGTAGTGGAAGGTTTCGAATTAAGTCAATAATGAAACCAACAATTGCCGAAACGTACTTAATCTTGGCATACCGGATAATTCCTAGCAAAGTTCCGATGATGAAACTACAGATAATTGAGGCAACCGAGATTTCGATGGTAATTCCTAATCCTTGAAGTAAGAAACGAATATTAACCCATGAGTAGGCATCAATAAAGTTTTGCATATTATCCACCTCCCTATGCTAGCTTCTTTTCCAGGTGACGCATATAGTAGCTGAGAGGTAAGGTAATAATCAGGTAAAGGACACCAACAATGAAGTAAGTTGGCATTGTTTGGAGGGTGTCATTTGCAATCAGATTTCCTTCATACATTAAGTCAAAACCGGCTACAAAGGCAAGGACAGAAGAGTTCTTGACCAAGTTAATGAATTGGTTGCCTAGTGGCGGAATAACAACTCTAAATGCCTGCGGAAGGATGATGTAACGCATTGCTTGACCGTGAGTTAGTCCATTGGCAAGGGCACCTTCTAATTGACCACCCTCGACTGAATTGATTCCTGCCCGAACAGTTTCAGCGATGAAGGCGGAAGTATAGAGAGTTAAACCAATTGTTCCGGCAGCAAAACCGCTTATTTTAGTGATGTACATGGGAACAATGAGGAAGAAGCCCATTGCAATTACCAATAAAGGAATATTCCGAAAAACTTCAACATAGATACTCCCGATCAAACAAACAATTCGATACTTAGAAATCTCTAGCAGAGCAAAGAATGTTCCAATTATTAAGCTCCCAACAAGTGCGATTAAACTACAAAGAATGGTGTTCCACAGACCGCTGAGTAGGGGATGCCACTGTGTTGTAATAATATCTAACATTTAACGCTTCATCTCCTGATAATTAAACCCTTTAACGTTACCAAACCATTTTAGAAGAAGCCGGTTATAGGTTCCGTTTTTTTCAAGTCGTTCTAACGCCCAATTCAACTTGTTTCTGAATGGCGCTTGGTTCTTGTTTACCGCGATTCCGTAAGGCTCCTTAGTAAAATTGCCACCAACAACTTCATAACTAGGATTTTCACTTGCCATCCCGTAAAGGATCCCGTTATCTGTGGTTAATGCATCTCCTTGCTTAGACTTTAAGGCCGTCATTGCTTGAGCGTAGTCTGAAAGTTGGAGAACTCGTGCTTTCGGTGCATACTTTGCCACGTTTTTAACTGAATTAGAACCAGAAACCCCTAAGATAACTTTGCCGGGCTGATTTAAATCTTGAATATTTTTAATCGGACTACCCTTTTTTACTAAAAGAGATTGACCGGCATCAAAGTAGGACTTAGTGAAATCAACCTGCTTTTCCCGTTCTGGCGTAATTGTCATCGTTGCCATAATGGTGTCAATATTACCATTCTTTAATAGCGGAACTCGAGTACTGCTAGTAACGGGAACGAAAACGGCCTTTCCGTTAGGCCCGAGGATTTCTTTAGTCATTGCCTTGGCAAGATCGATTTCAAACCCTTCAAGCTTTCCCGTTCGAATATTCTCCAAACCGAAAAGACGAGTATCAGCTTTAACTCCCCAAGTAATTTGCTTATTTTTTTGATCAACTTTGAGAACGTCTTGATTAGCCACAGAACTACAGCCAGAAAGAACGGTGATACTAATAAGGGCAACTGCAGCAATCGTTAATAAGTGCCAAATCTTTTTCATTATTTTGGCCTCCCCCTTAGTGTCCGCTAATCTTACTCATAAATTCGCGGGCCCGTTGAGTAGTTGGTTGATCGCCAAAGAACTTTTCGGTGGAGTCATCTTCAATAATTCGACCATCAGCCATAAAGATAACCCGGTCGGCAACGTCCCGAGCAAATCCCATTTCGTGGGTAACCACCAGCATGGTCATGTTAGAATTTTCTGCAATATCCTTCATTACATTAAGAACATCATCAATCATTTCTGGATCGAGTGCACTCGTGGGTTCGTCAAATAGAAGACACTTTGGCTTCATTGCTAGGCTGCGGGCAATTGCAATCCGTTGCTTTTGCCCACCTGATAGTTGTGCAGGCATATTATCAGCCTTATCGGCAAGGCCAACCTTTTCAAGCAGCTGCATTGCGAATTCACGATTTTCCTTTTCCGGTCGTTTAAGAACAATCCGCGGTGCCAGCATGATGTTTTCCAAAACGTTTTTATTGTTGTAAAGGTTAAAATGCTGGAAAACCATTCCAACGTCTTTACGAATCAAGTTAACGTTGGTTTTCTTATCAGCTAGGTCAAACCCGTTAACAATTAATTGACCGTCACGAATTGGATCCAACCCATTAATTGTCCGAATTAGACTACTTTTTCCTGAGCCGGATGGACCGATTAAAACAACCGTTTCACCAGCATCAATTGTTAAGTTAATGTCCTTTAATGCGTGGAATTTACCATAGTATTTTTGGACATCATGAAATTCTATCATTGACATGGTACTTTACTCTCCCCTAAATTTACGATGTCATTAGTAGTCATAAAGACTAAAACAATTAAATTATAGAACTTGTTGGATCGACAGGCAAGAAAGCTCAGACGAATATAAAAATTTAAAAATAATTATCATTTAATATAAAAGAATTTTATTTTAGGCTTACCAAAATAAATATTTACAAATATTTGATAAGTAGTAACATAGTAGGTGAAACTTACTGCGATCGAGATAATCTATTGATCGTCAGGACCACAGAGAGGGGAATAGTTTAATGTTTGAAATTAAGCCAAAGAAGTTCAAGAAGATCCTTGTCGGTGTCGATGATGCACCAGATGCCCGGGCTGCTTTTTCATATGCAGTAGATAAGGCAAAACGTGATGGCTCCGAATTAGGAATTGTTTCTATTTTGGAAACTGGTAACGTTAATGTTTATCAAATTCTTGACAAAGATTATGTTCACAGTTCTGCTGATGAATTACGGAAACGGATTAACGAATACGTAAAGGCTGCCGTTGATTACGGAGTTGATCCAAGCAAGATTACGGGAATTGTTGATCAAGGTGAACGACCAGCGGAACGGATTTGTAACCACGTTATTCCAGCATTTCAACCAGACTTGCTAGTTGTTGGGTCAATTGGTAAATGGGGTAATCGGAAGGCTGTTGGTTCACAAGCATCCTACATGACTAGACATGCAGGTACTTCCGTATTTGTTATTCGGACAACCGCTGTGGAAAGATATGAATAATTATTTCTGATTAGTAATTAGTACTGATTTAAAACCTTAGCTAATCAAGGATAAAGGGACTACGACAACCTGTCGCGGTCCCTTTATCCTTTAAGATGCAATTAATAATCTTTCTAAACTAACGTCAAAAACACAGAATTATTAGTTGATCTACTTTTAAACAATGTTATAATGATTCTAATTTAAAAAAGAGGAGTCTTTAGAATGGCTAGTAAAAAGATGTCACTAGCACAAAAAGTTAATATTTTGCGTGCTAGTGTAATGGGGGCCAATGACGGCATTATTTCAATTGCCGGAATTGTTATCGGGGTTGCCGCTGCAACTAATAATGCCTATTCTATTTTAATTTCTGGACTATCAGGGACGTTAGCCGGAATGATCTCAATGTGTATGGGTGAGTACGTATCGGTATCTACCCAGAAGGATTCACAAAAAATGGCATTGATTAGTGAACGTCAACGATTAGATGATCAATACCAAGAAGAATTTAATTATGTTCAGCAAAAGTATGAAGATCAGGATATTGATCCCAAACTTGCTAAGCAGGCTACCAAGGAACTGATGGATAAGGATGCCCTGTCAACTGTTGTTCAAGAACGGTATGGGTTTAATCCTAAAGATTTTACCAGTCCATACGCGGCCGCCATTGCATCGTTCATCTCTTTTCCAACCGGTTCTGTCTTACCAATGCTAGCAGTTACGCTGGCACCCGCAGAAAGTAGAATTCTTGCGACTGCAATCGCGGTTTTAATCGCCCTGTTAATAACGGGATACTGCGCTGCGATCCTGAGTAATTCTAACCGGTTGAAGTCAAGTATTCGGAATGCCATTGCTGGATTACTAACTATGGGTGTTACCTATATTATTGGTCAGTTGCTGGCACACTAAAGGAGGGGTGAGCGATGGAAAAAATTAAGCAACAAAAAAAGCAAACGATGGAAGAAAAGCTGAATACCCTTCGTGCTGGTGTATTAGGTTCGAATGATGGTATCTTAACCGTTGTTGGTGTTCTGGTTTCTGTTGCCGCTGCGACATCTGACCGGTTTACGATCTTTATTGCGGGGCTATCTGATTTGCTTGCATGTGCGTTTTCAATGGCTTCTGGAGAGTATGCTTCAGTTTCAACACAGAAGGATACAGAAGAATCGGCCGTAAGTAAGGAGCAACACCTCTTAAAAACTGATTTTGAAAGTGAAGTTGCTGCTGTTAAGGATTATTACGTCAGCAAGGGTGTTACTCCAGAAACTTCACTCGCAATTGCAAAAGATCTTCTTAGCAAAAAGCCTCTGGAGACCGTTGTTCGGGTTAAGTATGATATTGAGTTAGGACACTACTTGAATCCTTGGGATGCTGCTTTCTCCTCTCTCTTTTCAGCAGCTGCCGGTGGAATCTTTCCCCTTTGTGCGATGACCTTTGCCCCCGCTGCTTATAAGTGGTATGCGGTTATTTTGGCGGTAGTTTTAACTAGTGCGCTAACCGGATATATTAGTTCAAAGCTGGGAAACGGGTTAGTAAAAATCGCAGTTATTCGAAATATTATCATTGCATTGATTACTGTTGCCATCCACTACGGAGTTGGTAAGCTGTTCTAAAAATATTGAAGCTGGGAATTAACTTTCTCGGAGGGACGGTTGACTAACCTAGAACGATGAATGATGATAAACTCATCAGAATCGTTCGTAGCCGAATAGGCTTGCTTCGCTGCGTTAGGCTCGAGTTCCTCAGTTACGATACGAAGTGAGCCTATTTGGATTCCCGCGATTAGACTCTATAAGTTCGGAGATCGCTAAATATGGATAGAGGATGAGAAAAAATGTTTAGTTTTTTCTCATCCTCTTACTACTTATTTAATTAAATGTTCCTCATCAACCACCGTATCGAAGAAGTCCTCGTCTTTTCCCCGGTGGTATTCTGCTTGAATTGTGACGTGGCAAATACCATATTTTTCGCGAAGAATTTTATCAACCTGACTATAAATTTTTTCAACATCGCTAAGCTTCATATCGTGACAATTTAAATGGGCGGAAAAAATAATTCGCTTTTCATCAATCATCCATGCATGAACATGGTGAACCGCGGTAACCCCATCAATTTTAACCAAATCTCGTTCAATCCCGTTATAGTCAAGCTTTGGCGCTGATTCCATAAGAATGGTAACGGCTTGCTTGATTACAGGCCAAGCCTCGTAGGCAATGTAGATTGCCACTGCAATTGTCAAAACCGGATCAAGCCAAGGGATGTTAATAAATGTTAGAATCACACCGCCAATAATTACGGCAAATGATGATAGGGCATCACTTAAAACGTGAAGGTAGGTTGCTTTTACATTTAAGTTATTGTGGCTTCCAGAATGAAGCAGAACCGCTGAAAGTAAGTTAGCGACTAAACCAACAACGGCAACAATTAACATTATTTCACCGTTAATATGTGCGGGCTGCTGAATTCGTTTAATGGCTTCGATGATTAAGAATACCGAGACGATTACTAAGAAAGCAGCGTTGACCATTGCCGCAAGAATTTCAGCGCGACGGTATCCATATGTCCGTTTGCTCGTTTCTGGCTTGTTAGCAATTGACTGGGCAACATAGCCGAGAACAATTGAAAATGAGTCTCCTAAGTTATGAAAGGCATCGGACAGTAAGGCAAGACTTCCTGAAACCAGTCCCCCGATAATTTCAACAACAGTTATCAGAACGTTTAATACGGTTACTGCTAAAAAGCATTTTCCCGTGATTTGTTCATCCATCGTAAACTCCTCATTTCTTTGATATCTCCTTCATAAGTTTAGCATACTAAATTACTAACTAACAAAAAAATTAGGCTATCCGAAGAAGATGTTTATTGATTATGCTATAATCAAATGTGTTATTATAAGTTAATTAGAGGACCGTTCGTAGGCCGATAAACAAAGTAGAGGAGGATGCAGCCCTTGACACCGATGAAAGAAGATTATCTTAAGATTATCTTTGAGCTAGGTGGTAGTCACAAGAAGGTTTCAAATAAGGATATTTCGTTAGGCCTAGGTATAGCGGCAGGTTCTGTAACAGAAATGGTTTCAAAACTATCTGATGAAGGACTAGTAGTTCATGAACCCTATGCTGGTATTTCACTTACTGAAAAGGGACAGAAGTATGCAGCAGAGTTAGTTCGTAAACACCGCCTGTGGGAAACATTTCTTGTTGATAAGCTTCACTATAATTTTGCGGATGTTCACTCAGAAGCCGAAGTTTTAGAGCACCAAACAAGTGACCGTTTAGCAACAGCACTAGATAACTTTTTACAACACCCGCAAGCATGTCCTCATGGTGGAGTTATTCCGTCAGCGAGTGGACAGTTTCCTGATGTTTCACACCGTTTGCTGGCAGATGCAAATGATGGTGAAACAGTTCAGCTTGAACGCTTCTTAGATAACCATGAATTATTAACATACCTGGAAGAATTAAAGTTACGGCCAAACGATACCGTTAAAGTAATCCGCCACGAGCCGTTTGAGGGGCCATTAGTTATTGAAAAAGATGGTGAAGATACCCCGTTAAATGTTTCGTATAAGGCATCGCACAACATCTTTATTAAGGCCGGAAATTCAGACAAATAGTGATGTGAAGGGCCGAGAAATACCTCGGTCTTTTTTGCTACTTTAGTGTTAGAAAGATAGTAACCCAGTTTTTCACAGAGGGAGAACATGAATTAGGAACATCGGGAGGGAAGACATTAATGCTAACAGAAGAACGACGAATTCTTGCGTTACGGACCTGTGTTCTAGCAGGAAGACTGCTGATCGAGAATGGCTCAAACATGGAACGGGTCAACGATACTTTAGATCGAATCGCAAAGAATGCCGGTTTGAGAAAATTCCAGGCTTTCACAACGTTAACCGGGATTGTTGCGAGCAGTGATGATCTCCCTAATTCGCAGGTTGCTGATATTCGCCGGCGAAAAAATGATCTTAGTAAGGTTGCAGCAGTAAATGAAGTTTCTCGTGAACTAGCAAGCGGACTAATTGAATTACCCGAGGCGCATGCCCAATTAAAGTCAATTGAACGGCAGACGACTGACTGGTGGCAAAATCCATTAGAAGCATTCGCAGCCGCTATTTTAAGTGCTGCCTTAATGATCGTTTTTACTGGGGACGTTGTTGACTGGTGGGCGGCATTTATCATTGGCGGCTTAAGTTATGCTGTATTCTCGTTCGTTGTCCGTAAATTTAAAATTCAGTATCTTGGTGAGTTTTGTGCATCACTAGTTATCGGCGGCTTAGCAATCTTAACTGTTAAACTTGGGTGGACTCAAAATGCCAATTCAATTATTATTGGAGGCGTAATGCCGCTGGTACCAGGAATTCCCCTAACAAACGCTGCCCGGGACCTTGTTTCTGGGAATCTCATTAGCGGCCCAACTCGCGGAATTGAGGCAATATTAACTGCAGTAGCGATTGGTAGTGCAATTGTAATTGTCATGCGTTTTAGTTAGGAGAAGCGAATGAACTGGGAAAACTTATTCGTACAATTTATTCTTTCATATATATCTACCGTCTGCTTCGGTGTTTTATTGCATATTCCGTTACGGGCGTATAATACGGCTGGAATTATTGGTGGCGGTGTTTGGGTCATCTATTGGATAATGTATTATTATCAGCATACTGGCTTGGCAATCAGTAACCTTTTTGCTGCCATTTTAATTTCTCTGCTTAGTATGGTTGCTGCCCGTCACTTAAAAATGCCGATGATTGTATTTAATGTTCCTGCCTTAGTTCCGTTTGTTCCAGGGGGACAGGCCTACAAACTTGTTCGTAATTTTGCAATTGGTAATTATCAATTAGCAACGGTATATCTTTATCAGGTCATTGTAATTGCTGGGGCGATTACTCTTGGCTTCGGGCTTGGCGAACTACTAATTCGCGCAGTAAACTACTTGCATCTTAGTTTAGTAAAAACTTAAAAATCAAAAAGCTAGGGGTATGGTATACTCTAAATTAATGTTTAATTGATGATAGGAGAAAGATAATGTTAATTGTTCCAGATAATCAACGGTGGAAACGATTTACAATTAGTGGAGTCGTTTTTATTGTTTTGATGCTAATGATTAAGTTCAATTCAACAATTGGAACCACAATGGATGCAGTTTTTCAATCGTTATTTACTAGCCAACGCTTTGAAAATATTGGTTGGTTCCATGCCTTGATGACTTTAATTTCCTTTTTAGCAAGTCCTAAGCTTGATTTGCTATGGGTCCTGATTATTGCAATTGTTTTATGGCTAAGAAATTACCGAATTCCTGCAGTATGGGCAATCTGTACAATTATTGGTGGGGATGTCATAGGAACACTGGTCAAGCATTTTGTAAAACGGGCACGACCAGCACAACACTTAGCTGCCGACGATGGCTATAGTTTTCCGAGCGGTCATACCCTTGGATTGTTTCTGGTTGCTGGGATCCTTTTCCTTGTGGTAATCCCAATAATTCAGAAAGCAGCTGTCCGGACGATTTGCCAATTATTATTAATTTTTGCAATTTTCTTCTTGGCGGTTTCACGGGTATACTTATATGCTCACTGGCCTGTAGATACAATTGCAGCAATGGTTTTGGCATATGCTTGGCTTCAAGTTGCTGAATGGCTATACGTAGCCTGGGCACCAAAACTGCGAGAGCTAAAAATCTTTAGTAATTCAATTTATTAAAAGAAGAACGCAAAGGATCATTTTTGATTTGTTTGCGTTTTTTATTTCCCGGGAAATGGATGGTCTTTTGATGAAAATTAAAACGAGACGCCTTATTGTTGAAAGGGTTCACCGACAAAATGTTATTGAATTAACGCCACTGCTAAAATATCAATCATTATTCCAACAGGCAGGATTAGTTACAGTTGGAAAGGTTGATTTAGTTACTTTAGGGATGCTTGCCCAAACGGAATGTGTACTGCAAATAAGGGAAAGGGGAGAGCAAGGACTACTTGGCTTGATTATCCTTCTCCATTCCTACGATAAAACGGGTGCTATTCTTCCAAAGCAATACGAGGTTGGCTACCTACTTCTTCCACGAAAACAGCATCAAGGGTACATGACAGAAGCGTTAAGTGCCGTTTGCGACCAGTTAAACCGCTCTCAGATCACGGTAACTGCAGAGGTAAGGAGCGATAATGCTTCGTCAATTGGTGTTTTAAGCCGGTGTAATTTTATTCGTATCACTATAAATCCAGGAATGATCGAACTCTGGAAGCGGCAAGATATGGGATGATGGCTTGCGTTATTAAATGATGAGAGTATAATGTTATCGAAATGAAGAGGTTGCATTCTTTATCAGTATTGACTATTAGGAAAATAAGTTCCGGAGTAGTTTTGAAAGGAAAGAATGCCGAAATGCTGCTTAGCTTATTCTGAGCTGCATTGGGTCATGATTGAAAAAGTCATGGACTGTCGCGATAAATCGCGGGGCGCTTCGCTGAACGATTCAATGATAAATCTTGGATCTTCTAATGAGGTTGCCTTGTTGGAAGATCCTTTTTTATTGAGTAAGTCGCTCAGATATTTTACAGGAGGAATTTAAGATGACAGAAGACACGGGTAATGGTCAGGGACAGATAAAAAGAACACTTAAAACACGTCACCTGGCAATGATTGCTCTTGGTGGAACGATTGGTACTGGTCTATTTATTACCAGTGGTTCGGCAATTTCAACTGCTGGACCAGGCGGGGCTTTAGTTGCATACGGAATCATGGGGATTATGGTTTATTTCTTGATGACTAGCCTTGGTGAAATGTCGACTTATATGCCGCTTACCGGATCGTTTTCTGCATTTTCATCAAAGTTTGTTGATCCAGCACTAGGCTTTGCTATGGGATGGAACTATTGGTTTAACTGGGCGATTACAATTCCAGTTGATGTAACCAGTGCGGGAATTGTAATGAATTTCTGGTTGCCACATGTTCCTAGCTGGGTATTTAGTACGGTTGTCTTGGTTTTAGTATTCCTTATCAACTATTTATCAGTTCGTTCGTACGGTGAAACAGAATACTGGTTAGCATTAATTAAGGTAATTACCGTGATCGTTTTCTTAATTGTCGGGGTTGCAATCATTCTGGGAATTATGGGCGGTCAACCAGTTGGCTTCAGCAACTTCCACTACAAGAAAGCTCCATTTGTTGGCGGCATTCCTGCAATTATTAGTGTATTCTTGGTTGCTGGTTTCTCTTTCCAGGGGACAGAATTAGTTGGGATTACTGCTGGAGAGGCTGCTACTCCTGAAAAGTCAATTTCAAAGGCAATTCATTCAACTTTCTGGCGAATCCTTCTTTTCTATATCTTTGCCATTTTTGTAATTGCATGTGTCCTGCCATACACAGATAAGAACCTGTTAAATTCGGATGTTACTAACATTACGATGAGTCCGTTTACAATCATTTTTAAGCGGGCTGGATTAGCGGTTGCTGCCAGTATCATGAATGCGGTTATCTTAACTGCGGTTGTTTCTGCGGCTAACTCTGGTTTATATGCTTCAACCCGGATGCTTTACTCGCAGGCTCGTGAAGGTTACGCATGGCGATTCTTCGGCTATGTTAACCGTCGGGGAATACCGATTTATGCACTAATTGGGACGATGGTTGTGTCATCATTGGCATTTGCAACTCAGTTTGTGGTTCCTCAAGCTTACCTTTACCTAACAGATGCTTCTGGACTGTGTGGCTTTATTGCATGGCTAGGAATTGCCATTTCACATTACCGGTTCCGGAAAGCTTACACCGCTCAGGGCCATACTGTAAGCGAACTTAAATATCACGCAACCCTGTATCCTTTTGGACCGATTTTTGCGCTTGTTCTTTGTACAATTGTTATTTGCGGGCAGAACGTTGAGGCCTTTGCAAAACTTGACTGGTCAAATATTTTGATTACGTACATGAGTGTACCGTTATTCCTAATTTTGTTCTTCTACTACAAAATTCGTTATAAGACCCATATTATTCCGTTGAAGGAAGTAGATCTTTCTCGGCAGACTAAGGGTGAAAAGTATGACCCAGAACAAAATTAATTAGAATTTGAAGAGGGTTTCTATACCGAGAAAATTTAGGTATGGGAATCCTTTTCGAATTTAGGAAGAGGACTTCTGGTTCAGTCTCTTCTTTTTTTTAATGTTCAATGTTAGAATGGTAAAGTTGTTTTTCATAAATTAAAGGGGGAGAAGCGTTTAATGATTGCACTTGCAGGGACAATAGGCGCCGGGAAAACAAGCCTAACCGGATTGCTGGCTGATCATTTGAATAGCCAAGCATTTTATGAATCTGTTGATGATAATAAGATTTTGCCGCTCTTTTATAAGGACCCGAAAAAGTATGGTTTTTTACTGCAAATTTACTTTTTAAATCGACGACTAGATGAGATTAAAGATTCTTTTGGAAATGATTTAAATGTCCTTGACCGTTCAATTTTTGAAGATGCATTGTTGTTTAAACTCAATGCTGATATGGGGCGGGCAACCGAAACAGAATCGGATATTTACTCATCATTACTGCACAACATGATGGAAGAGTTACCTGAACAACCTCACCAAAAAGCACCTAATCTGCTAATCACGATCCAGGTTTCATTCGAAACAATGCTGGAGCGGATAAAAAAACGTGGTCGGTCATACGAACAGCTCGCTAATGACCCATCTCTCTATAATTACTACAAGAACCTTAATGAACGCTACCGTGATTGGTATCAACAATATAATGCTAGTCCTAAAATGCTGATTGATGGGGATAAGTATGACTTTGTCGAAGATCCAGTAGCGGCACGTCAAGTATTGAAAATGATTGATCAAAAATTAATCGAACTTGGTTTGAAATAATTGTTGACACTAAATTTAAATGATGATATATTAATAAAGTTCCATTATGAATATATCATTTTTCGGAGGATTAGCTCAGTTGGGAGAGCATCTGCCTTACAAGCAGGAGGTCACAGGTTCGAGCCCTGTATCCTCCATATGCGGATGTGGCGGAATTGGCAGACGCGCAAGATTTAGGATCTTGTATCTTTTAGATGTAAGGGTTCAAGTCCCTTCATCCGCATTTGAAATAATACTTTATTTCAAAATCATATTGACATCGGTCTGTGACACGTGGTATATTAATTATTGTTGCAGAACAGTTATGCGGAAGTAGTTCAGTGGTAGAACATCACCTTGCCATGGTGGGGGTCGCGGGTTCGAATCCCGTCTTCCGCTCTTTATGCACCCATAGCGCAATTGGATAGAGTGTCTGACTACGAATCAGAAGGTTGAAGGTTCGACTCCTTCTGGGTGCACTACTTAAAAGCGTGGCACACTACTTAGTGTTGTCACGCTTTTTCTTTTCGGAACTTAGCTCAGCTTGGTAGAGCGCTGCGTTCGGGACGCAGAGGTCGCAAGTTCAAATCTTGTAGTTCCGATTATTATAAATGTAGAGAGCAGGGGAAACTAATCTGTTAGTTCTATCCTGCTTTTTTAGTAGTAGTGACTTGGCGAAAGACACTTTGCTTTAGATTACAATCAATTTTTAGGAACGGCTTATGACAAGGAAATTATTCTACTTATTATTAATACCGGTAATTATTCTGGGAGTGCTTCTCTGGAGCCCGCAAAAAAATGTGAATGCCAGTCAGGTTGATAGAAAAACTAAGCTGGAATTACAAGCATACCTTCATGATCACCATATTAATGGAATTATCCTCGTTAACGGGAAAAAGGATCAACCAGTAGTTTTAAGGAATAAACTTACAACTAATCCAGCACAGGTTGTTACTCCTAATGCCCTATTTCCGATTGGTTCGTTGCAAAAATTGATAACGGGAGTCGCAGTGTACCAGCTCGTTCAAAAGGGTGAACTGAAGTGGAGTACGCCACTAAGCAAATATTATCCCCAAATTCAGGGAAGCGACCAGATAACGTTACAACAGTTAATGACTCATACGAGTGGGCTGCAAAACGATGGTGCGTTACCGAAGAAAACATTAAATAACGAACAAAGTCAGGAACGGTTCTTCCTTCATCACTTTAAGAATACAGCCAATCATGATTGGAACTATCAGGATATTGATTTTGAAATACTAGGTGCGATTATTCGCCAGCGGACTCATGGCGGTTACTATCACTATATTAAAAAGACAATTTTGAAACCGTTGAATCACCATCAGCTAAAAATGGTGTATCAGGTAAAACCGCGTAAAGTACTGCAAACTATGCAACCAGGGATGACTTGGCAGATGCTATCACAAGCCGCTTCGTCAGAAATTGGTGCCGGTGATTTGTTACTCTCACCATTAAACTATTGGAACTTTATTTACCACGGTGTACTCAGTAAGCCAAAACTTATTAAGAACTTTGCTAATCAACCTAAGAGCCAGCGTGAAGCTTATTTTGGCGGTATTTATTTTCAGGGAACGGTTATCCGGGCTAATGGTAGCGAACCGGGATATAATTGCTGCTTCTTTGCGGATTATAAAACTAAAAGAACGCTGATGCTGTTTACCAATAACATTGATTATCAAACTCTGCGCCAAACTGCTGAAGAACTTTATGAAATTTACTATGGTGAGCAAATTCAGCCATAGTGAATAAAATTTATTTGCTAAAATACTCACAATTGGTATTAATTAAGTGATGCTAGCTTCAGTAAATTGGTGGAGAACTAATAGAATATTGGTCTGTCAATTTCCTGTTTATTTATTCACAAAAGCGCTTTAAAAACTGAATTGGATTTGTTATTATATCTTGTGTAAAAGATAACAAGTTCAAAGGAGATTTTAGATTATGAAAGCTGCTGTTATTAACGATCCAGTAGATGGTTACGTTACTGTTAAGGATGTTCAACTTCGGGATCTTAAACCAGGTGAAGCCTTAGTTGATATGGAATATTGTGGTCTTTGTCACACCGACTTGCACGTTGCTGCTGGTGACTTTGGTAAGAAGCCAGGTCGGATTATTGGTCACGAAGGTGTTGGTCGTGTATCTAAAGTTGCTCCTGGTGTTACTTCCTTAAAGGTTGGGGACCGGGTATCAATTGCTTGGTTCTTCAAGGGCTGTGGACACTGTGAATACTGCCTTACTGGTCGTGAAACACTTTGCCGGAACGTTTTGAATGCTGGTTACACTGCTGATGGTGCAATGGCACAACAATGTATCGTTCCTGCTGACTATGCTGTTAAGGTTCCAGAAGGCCTTGACCCAGTTGAAGCTACTTCATTAACTTGTGCCGGTGTTACTATGTACAAGGCATTGAAGGTTGCTGACATTAAGCCAGGTCAATGGGTATCTATCGTTGGTGCCGGTGGTCTTGGTAACTTGGGTATTCAATTTGCCCACAATGTCTTCGGTGCTCACGTTATTGCCGTTGATGGTAACCCTGAAAAGCTTGAAGCTGCTAAGGAAAACGGTGCTGAAATTGTTATCAACCGTCATGATGGCGATGTTGACAAGCAAATCCAAGAAAAGGTTGGCGGTGTTCACGCTGCTGTTGTAACTGCTGTTTCAGCTTCAGCATTTGACCAAGCCGTTGATTCCCTCCGTCCAGATGGTAAGTTGGTTGCCGTTGCTCTTCCACAAGGTGACATGAAGCTTAACATTGCTAAGACAGTTCTTGACGGAATTATCGTTGCTGGTTCATTAGTTGGTACCCGTCAAGACTTAGCTGAATGTTTCCAATTTGGTGCTGAAGGTAAGGTTCACCCAATTGTTAAGACACGGAAGTTAAGTGAAATCAACGACATGATCCAAGAATTAAAGGATAACAAGGTTGTTGGTCGTAACGTTGTTGACTTCAGCTTAGAAGATTAATCTATAAATATCCCCTTTTTGAAATTTAGCGGGAGTGAGATGTTGAGTCTCACAAACGTAAATAAGCTCCTAGAGTAAGGTAAGGCCGAGCTCCGGGGGCTTATTTTGTACTTTTTTCTAAATAATTTGCTAACACTTGCTCTTTATTGAGACTGTTTTCTGGTCCCTAATTTAATATTGTGGTAAAATTTGGTCAAGATTAGTCAAGAAATTTGGAGGTGATGGAATGGAAGAGAAAAGCATTTCTGACATTATTGAGGAGTATTTGAAACAAATACTTGGTGAGTCATCTCAAATTGAAATTCGTCGTTCGGAAATTGCCAACCATTTTGATGTTGTTCCGTCACAAATTAATTACGTAATCAAAACCCGATTTACTATTCAGCATGGATATTTAGTGCAAAGTAAACGTGGTGGTGGCGGTTATATTCGAATTGAGCGCGTTAATTTACTTGATAATGTTGATGTGTTAAACTCACTGATCCAAGCAATCGGGGATTCAATTAGTGAGCGTGATGCTTATGACATTGTTCGAACGCTTTATGATGAAAAGCTGCTGACAAGGCGTGAGGGGGATTTAATGCTAGTTGCCTTGTCAAAGCAGACCCTAAATGTGAATGATTGCAATGTTGAAGCTCGATTAAGAGCAAGAATTTTAATTTCAATGCTTAATCGTTTACGGTATGAGAGCTAGGAGGAAAGCAGTTAATGGATAATATGTTTACACCTAGTGCCAAACACGTCTTGGCACTCGCCCATGAACAAGCAAAGTACTTTAAGCACCAAGCCGTTGGTACTGAACACTTATTACTTGCGTTGGCAATTGAAAGGGAGGGAATTGCTAGCAAGATTTTTGAGCAATTCTCCATTACTAGCGATGATATTCAAGAAGAAATTGAGCGGATGATTGGCTATGGGACCATGGATGACATGGGGCCAGCTGATTACCTTCCATATTCTCCCAAAGCACGGCAGGTATTAGCACTAGCGGGACAGGAAGCACAGCAGTTAAATGCCTTAAAGATTGGTACTGAACACTTATTACTCGCGTTGATTTCAGATGAAGGAATTCTTTCTTCCAGAATTTTAATGAGCTTAGATGTTCTACCCCGACAAATTCGCAAAGTAACCTTGCGGCGTCTTGGTGTTTCAGATATTCAGGCACGACAGCGCTTAGGCAGACAGCCGGGACAACGAACACGAAGATCGCAGACACCAACTCTTGATAAGCTTGCACGTGATATGACCCAAATGGCAAGGGATGGTAAACTTGACCCTGTAATTGGTCGCGACAACGAATTACGACGGGTTGAGCAGATCTTAAGTCGCCGAACAAAGAACAATCCAGTGCTAATTGGTGAACCCGGTGTTGGGAAGACAGCGATTGCTGAGGAATTAGCTCGTCGAATGGCCAACAATGAAGTTCCTGAAGACTTAGCACAGAAGCGATTGATGATGCTTGATATGGGATCGTTAGTTGCCGGAACTAAGTATCGTGGAGAATTTGAAGATCGGTTGAAAAAGGTTATTGACGAAATTCAAAAAGACGGCCATGTCATCCTCTTCATTGATGAATTACACACTTTGATTGGTGCTGGTGGTGCTGAAGGGGCGATTGATGCTTCAAATATCTTAAAGCCAGCTCTTGCTCGTGGTGATTTACAGACAATTGGTGCTACGACTCTTGATGAATACCAAAAGTATATTGAATCTGATGCTGCACTAGAACGACGGTTTGCGACTGTTCAGATTGAAGAACCCACTGAAAATATTGCTTTGCAGATTCTAAATGGCTTGCGGCCAAAATATGAGGAACACCATCATGTTAAAATTGATGATGATGCATTAAAGCAGGCTGTTAAATTATCAAGTCGCTACATCACAGACCGTTATTTACCGGATAAGGCAATTGATTTAATTGATGAGGCTTCCTCAATGGTACGGATTGATGCCGAAGAAAAGGGAAATCATCAACCATCATTAACTACCAAATTAGTACAATTACGGCAACAAAAAGAAGCTGCAATTGAGAACCAAGATTTTGATCAGGCTGCTAATCTCCGGCAAGAAGAGCTAACGTTAAAGGCTAAGGTTGATGAGCAACAGAAAAAGGCTGAGAAGCAATCTGCACAGCGAAAGCTCCACACAACAGGGGAAGATGTTGCAAAAATTGTTGCTGAATGGACCGGTGTTCCGTTGACCCAGCTTAAGAAGAGCGAAAGCGAACGACTAGTTAACCTCGAAAAGGTTCTTCATAATCGTGTCATTGGACAAAATGAGGCTGTATCAGTCGTTGCAAAGGCAATCCGTCGAGCAAGAAGCGGCTTGAAGGATCCGCAACGGCCAATTGGTTCATTTATGTTCCTTGGACCAACAGGAGTAGGGAAAACGGAACTAGCTAAGGCACTAGCGGCGGCAATGTTTGGTTCTGAAGATAACATGATCCGGATTGATATGTCTGAATATATGGAAAAGTACAGTACTAGTCGTTTAATTGGTGCTGCACCGGGTTATGTTGGTTATGATGAAGGTGGTCAGTTAACAGAAAAGGTTCGTCAACACCCATATTCGGTTGTCCTATTAGATGAGGCAGAAAAAGCGCATCCCGATGTCTTTAATTTGTTGCTTCAAGTCCTCGATGATGGCTATTTGACTGATGCTAAGGGACGAAAAGTTGACTTCCGCAATACCATCATTATTATGACCTCTAATTTAGGTGCTACCCAGCTCCAAGATGAAAAAGAGGTCGGATTTGGTGCACGTGATGTTAGTCAGGACTATCAGGCAATGGCATCTGCAATTCGTCAACAATTAAAACTGCATTTCCGTCCTGAGTTCCTGAACCGGATTGATGAAACAATAATTTTCCACTCCTTACAAAAGGATGAACTTCACCAAATTGTTAAATTGATGGTTGCTCAACTAAGAGCACGGGTTGCTGAACAAGGAATTAACTTGAAAGTTACGCCTGCAGCGATTGATGTTGTGGCAACTAAGGGTTACAATCCGGCATATGGTGCTCGGCCATTACGTCGGGCATTGCAGGATCTGATTGAGGATCCGCTAAGCACCGCGCTACTAAGTGGCAACGTAAAAACTGGTGATAACGTTGTTGTCGGTGCTCACCAAGGAAAAATTACCTTGAAAGTAAAAAATGACCACAATGAGCGAATGGTAAAGAATTAAAATTAAAATCGGACTTTGACGTTTGACTTTTGGAACGTTGAAGTCCTTTTATTTACGGGAAGTTATTAAACATTTCTGTTATCATCTGTTCAACTGAAATTAATAAGAATAAAAATATTATTTTATCTATATCTAATTTGGGAGGAGATAATTTTGCTTAAAAGCTTGTCAAATCAAAGTTTTGGTGGCATTATATATTTATAATGTGATTAATATGTTAGGAGATAGTGAAGTATGAAGAGAGCTGAACAGCTTGAAAAAACACGACAGTCAATTATGAGAACGGCAACTAAGCTCTTCTTGCAAAAAGGCTTCGGTGAAACTTCTACTCGTGATATTGCTAAGCAAGTTGGGATTACTCAACCGGCTCTTTACCATCACTTTAGCGATAAGGAAGTTCTCTATCTAGACGTGATGACTAATTTGAGTAGTAAGGTTCGTAAGGATATTAATAAGGTAATGCGGAAACATAAGCTAACACCTAATGAACAATTGTGGCAAATTACGGTTGTACTGAAAAAACATCACCCAGTAAGTATTTACGATCAATACCACCAAGCAGTTAGTTTGCTTTCAAAGAGTTCCCAACAAAAATTGAACATGATTCTCGCAATGAATTATTTTCAGCCAATTGCTGAGTACTTTAAGCAACCAGAAGTTGAATTACGTCCTGATATTTTGCCGCAAGAAGCTGCTGAATTGTTCTTAGCTGGAATTTCACCGATTTTTGGTACCTACCAGCCAATTGGTGGCCATAACATTAGTGACGATCAACGCGATCAATTAATTTTGGATTGCATTATTAGCGGACTTTCAAAAACAAAATAATTAGTTGAGTAACTTTGTTGACATTTAATAAATTATCTTATATACTACAAAAGTATGTAATTGTGAGTTCTCATATGAACCTAGTGATCTATTGTCCATTAGGTTCAGTAAATAAAACCAAAGGCAGTTTTTAACTGTTTTTGGATTTTTTTTGCTCAAAATTATGATTTTAGTTCATTTGTAACCAAATTGTAATATTTGAACTCACTGAATAAATTAGAGAGGTGAACAGTTTGGCCGGACATTTAGTTAAATACGGTAAGCACCGTACCCGTCGTAGCTACTCCCGAATCAAAGAAGTTCTCGAGCTGCCAAACCTGATTGAAATCCAAACGGACTCATACAAGTGGTTCATGGATAAAGGTTTACGGGAAATGTTTGATGATATTATGCCAATTGATGATTTCCAAGGGAAGTTATCATTGGAATTCGTTGACTATCAACTTTTGGAACCTAAGTATACTGTTGATGAAGCACGTGAACATGATGCAAATTACTCAGCACCGCTTCACGTTACTTTGCGTCTTACTAACCATGAGACTGGGGAAATTAAGTCTCAAGATGTTTTCTTTGGTGAATTCCCATTAATGACAGATCAAGGGACCTTCATTATTAATGGTGCTGAACGGGTTATTGTTTCTCAATTAGTTCGGTCACCAGGTGTTTACTACAATGAAGAAGCTGGCAAGAACGGCCGGCCAAGTTATGGTGCTACCTTTATTCCTAACCGTGGTGCCTGGCTTGAATACGAAACTGATGCTAAGAATATTTCTTACGTTCGGATTGACCGGACTCGTAAGTTACCAATGACTGAATTAATCCGGGCACTTGGCTTTGGTTCAGATGATGAAATCATTGATATGTTTGGTGGCAACAGTGAGACCCTATCCTTAACTTTGGATAAGGATGTTCACAAGAATGCTGAAGACTCTCGGGTTGAAGAAGCACTTAAGGATATCTATGAACGTCTTCGTCCAGGTGAACCTAAGACTGCGGACTCAGCTCGGAACCTATTGACAGCACGGTTCTTTGATCCTAAGCGTTATGATATGGCTCCTGTTGGTCGATACAAGACTAACAAGAAGTTAATGCTGAAGTACCGTCTTCTTGGTGAAACCTTAGCCGAAACCCTTGCTGATCCAGATACTGGTGAAGTGCTTGCGCAAAAGGGTGACAAGGTTACCAAGGAAGTATTGAAGAAGTTAGAACCATACTTAGATCGTGACGACTTTAAGATGATTACCTACACTCCTTCTGATGAAGCCGTGGTTACTGAACCAGTAAAGCTTCAAAAAGTTTTGGTTTACTCCCATGAAGATCCAGAACGAGTTGTTCCAATTATCGGTAATGGCCACATTCCATTGGAATACAAGCATATTGAACCAGCTGATATTCTTGCTTCATTGAACTACTTCTTCAACTTGCAAGAAGGTATCGGCACTACCGACGATATTGACCACTTAGGTAATCGGCGGATTCGTTCAGTTGGTGAATTATTGCAAAACCAATTCCGGATTGGGTTAGCACGGATGGAACGGGTTGTTCGGGAACGGATGTCAATTCAGGATCCTGACACTGTTACTCCACAACAATTGATTAATATTCGGCCAGTTGTTGCTTCAATTCGTGAATTCTTTGGTTCTTCACAATTGTCACAATTCATGGACCAAACCAACCCGCTTGGTGAATTAACTCATAAGCGGCGTCTTTCCGCCCTTGGTCCTGGTGGTTTGACTCGTGATCGGGCCGGATATGAAGTTCGTGATGTGCACTATACTCACTATGGTCGGATGTGCCCAATCGAAACTCCTGAAGGTCCTAACATTGGTTTGATTAACAGTCTTTCATCATATGCTCGTGTTAATAAGTATGGATTCATCGAAACTCCATACCGTCGTGTTTCATGGAAGACTCATAAAGTTACTGACAAGATCGACTACTTAACTGCCGACGAAGAAGATAACTACATCATTGCTCAGGCCAACACGCCTTTGAATGATGATGGTTCATTTGCTCAAGACCAAGTTATGTGTCGTGATAAGGATGATTACATTGAAACGAGCGTTGAGAACGTCGATTACATGGACGTTTCTCCAAAACAAGTTGTCTCCGTTGCTTCCGCATGTATTCCATTCCTTGAAAACGATGACTCTAACCGTGCCTTGATGGGTGCTAACATGCAACGGCAAGCTGTTCCGTTGTTGAACCCTCATGCACCATTAGTAAGTACTGGAATTGACTACAAAGCAGCCCATGACTCTGGGGTGGCCATGATTGCTAAGAAGTCAGGGACAGTTGAATATGTTGATGCTCGTGAAGTTCGTGTTCGTGAAGAAGATGGAACTCTTGATACTTACAAATTAATGAAGTTCCGTCGTTCTAACGGTGGTAAAAACTACAACCAACGTCCAATTGTTAAAGTTGGCGAACATGTAGACGCCGATGATGTTCTTGCTGATGGACCATCAATGGAACAAGGTGAATTAGCCTTAGGTCAAAATCCATTGATTGCCTTCATGACTTGGCAAGGTTACAACTTCGAAGATGCCATCGCAATTAGCGAACGGTTAGTTAAGGATGATGTTTATACATCAATTCATATCGAGTCATACGAATCAGAAGCTCGGGAAACTAAGCTTGGACCTGAAGAAATGACCCGTGAAATTCCTAACGTTGGTGACGATGCACTTAAAGATCTGGACGAAAATGGGATTGTTCGGATTGGTGCTGAAGTTCATGACGGCGATATTTTAGTAGGTAAGGTTACTCCTAAGGGAATGACTGAATTATCTGCTGAAGAACGGTTGCTTCACGCTATCTTTGGTGAAAAGTCACGTGAAGTTCGTGATACTTCTCTCCGTGTTCCTCACGGTGGTGGCGGTATTATCCAAGACGTTAAGGTCTTTACTCGTGAAAATGGGGATGAACTTTCACCAGGTGTTAACACCATGGTTCGGGTTTACATTGCCCAAAAGCGGAAGATCCAAGTCGGTGATAAGATGTCAGGTCGTCACGGTAACAAGGGTACTGTTTCTATCGTTGTTCCTGAAGAAGATATGCCGTATATGCCAGACGGTACACCAATCGACATTATGTTGAGTCCAATGGGTGTGCCAAGTCGTATGAATATCGGACAGTTGCTTGAATTGCACTTAGGAATGGCTGCAAAGCGTCTTGGAATTCACATGGCAACACCAGTATTCGATGGTGCTACTGATAAGGATGTTTGGGATGCTGTTAAGGAATCCGGGTTCCCTGAAGACGGTAAGACAATTCTTTATGATGGTCGTACAGGTGAACCATTTGAAAACCGGATTGCCGTTGGTTCAATGCATTACCTTAAGTTAGCCCACATGGTTGACGATAAGATTCACGCTCGTTCTACTGGTCCATACTCACTTGTTACTCAACAGCCATTGGGTGGTAAAGCTCAGTTTGGTGGTCAGCGGTTCGGTGAAATGGAAGTTTGGGCTCTTGAAGCTTACGGTGCTGCATACACTCTTCAAGAAATCCTTACTTACAAGTCAGACGATACTGTTGGTCGTGTTCGGACTTACGATGCCATCATTAATGGTGAACCAATTCCAAAGCCGGGTGTTCCTGAATCATTCCGGGTTCTTGTTAAGGAATTACAAGCATTAGGCCTTGATATGAAGGTGCTTGATGGTAACCATAATGAAGTTCAATTGAAGAACATGGATGAAGATGATGATGAAGTTGTTAATGTTGATGCTTTAGCTAAGTATGCTGCAAAGCACAATGCTGAAGAAAAAGAAAAGAAAGACGAAGCGTCTGCCGATAATAAATCAGCTGCAACAACTGATGAACAAGACAAGACTAAGCAAGACTAGTTTTACTTAGTGCTGAACGTAAACTATTAAAATAAGGAGGAAAAATCCTTTGATTGATGTCAATAAATTTGAAAGTATGCAGATCGGCCTGGCATCACCAGATAAGATCCGTAGTTGGTCTTACGGGGAAGTTAAGAAGCCCGAGACCATCAACTACCGGACTTTAAAGCCAGAAAAACAAGGTCTGTTTGACGAACGAATCTTTGGCCCAACTAAGGACTATGAATGTGCTTGTGGTAAGTACAAGCGGATTCGCTACAAGGGTCGTGTCTGTGACCGCTGTGGTGTTGAAGTTACTAGTTCAAAGGTTCGTCGTGAACGGATGGGGCACATTGAATTGGCCGCTCCGGTTTCCCATATTTGGTACTTCAAGGGGATTCCAAGTCGGATGGGTCTTGTCTTAGACATGAGTCCACGATCACTTGAAGAAGTTATTTACTTTGCTTCATACGTTGTTTTGGATCCAGGTGATACTCCACTTGAAAAGAAGCAATTGCTTTCTGAAGCAGAATACCGTGACAAGAAGGCTGAATTTGGCGACCGCTTTACTGCTGAAATGGGAGCCGCTGCTATTAAGAAGTTATTAGCAGACGTCGACCTTAATAAGGAAGCAGCCGAATTAAAGGAAGAACTAAAGGAAGCAACTGGTCAAAAGCGGACTCGTGCTATCCGTCGTTTGGATATTTTGGAAGCATTTATCAAGTCTGGTAATAAGCCGGAATGGATGGTCCTTGATGTTATTCCTGTTATGCCACCTGATTTACGGCCAATGGTTCAACTTGAAGGTGGCCGGTTTGCTACCTCTGACTTAAACGATTTATACCGGCGGGTTATTAACCGGAATAACCGTTTGAAGCGTCTTTTGAAGTTGCAAGCTCCAGGAATCATTGTTCAAAACGAAAAACGGATGCTCCAAGAAGCTGTTGATGCCTTAATTGATAATGGCCGTCGAGGTCGTCCTGTTTCAGGTCCTGGTAACCGTCCATTGAAGTCCCTTTCTCACCTTCTGAAGGGGAAGCAAGGACGTTTCCGTCAAAACTTGCTTGGTAAGCGTGTTGATTACTCTGGTCGTTCAGTTATTGATGTTGGTCCATCATTACGAATGAACCAAATGGGGCTTCCTGTTCCAATGGCTCTTGAATTGTTCAAGCCATTTATCATGCACGAATTAGTTAAGCGTGGTTTATCCGCTAACGTTAAGGCAGCTAAGCGGAAGATTGACCGTCGTGATGATGATGTCTTTGATGTTCTTGAAGATGTTATCAAGGAACACCCAGTTCTTCTTAACCGGGCCCCTACATTGCACCGGTTAGGTATCCAGGCCTTTGAACCAATTCTGGTTTCTGGTAAGTCAATGCGTCTTCACCCATTGGTATGTACTGCTTACAATGCCGACTTTGATGGGGACCAGATGGCGATCCATGTACCACTTTCTGATGAAGCTCAAGCTGAAGCACGGCTATTAATGCTTGCCGCTTCTCACATTTTGAGCCCTCGTGACGGTGAACCAATCGTTTCTCCATCTCAGGATATGGTTATCGGTAACTACTACATGACCACTGAAGATAAGGGTCGTGAAGGTGAAGGAATGATCTTCAAGGATACCGATGAAGCTGAAATGGCATACCGGAACAACTATGTTTCACTCCAAACTCGTGTTGGTGTACAAGTTTCAGCATTCCCTGACAAACCATTTACTGATGAACAACACGGTAAGATCATGGTAACTAGTGTAGGTAAGTTATTGTTCAATCGGATTCTTCCTAAAGACTTCAATTACATTAACGAACCTACTGCTGATAACATTACTAAGGGTGTTGATGACCGCTTCTTCCTTGATCCAGGTGAAGATATCAACGAATACCTTGAAAATGCACCACTAGTTCCACCATTCAAGAAGGGCTTCTTGTCAGACTTAATTGCTGAAGTTTACAAGCAATACAAGGTTACCAAAACTTCTCAATTCCTTGACCGGATTAAGGACCTTGGTTACTACGAATCAACTATTTCTGGTTTGACTACCGCAATGTCAGATATTCATGACTTGCCTGAAAAGCCAGAAATTATTAAGAAGGCTCGTAAGCAAGTTGCCTTAGTTACCAAGCAATTCCGTCGTGGGTTGATTACTGATGACGAACGTTACGACCGGGTTATTGGTATCTGGAACGATGCAAAAGACGAAGTTCAAAACAAGTTGATTGAACATATGGACATCCATAATCCAATCAACATGATGTCTGACTCAGGTGCTCGTGGTAACATTTCTAACTTTACTCAGCTTGCCGGAATGCGTGGGTTGATGGCTTCTCCAAACGGTAAGATTATGGAATTGCCAGTTCTTTCTAACTTCTATGAAGGTTTGTCAGTGCTGGAAATGTTCATTTCTTCTCACGGTGCTCGTAAGGGAATGACCGATACCGCCTTGAAGACTGCTAACTCAGGTTACTTGACTCGGCGGTTAGTTGATGTTGCTCAGGATGTTGTTGTTCGTGAAAAGGACTGTGGCACTGACCGTGGCCTTGAAGTTACTGCAATTACAAACGGTAACGAAATGATCGAACCACTTTACGACCGGATCATGGGTCGTTACACTATGAAGTCTGTCTTTGATCCAAAGACTGGCGAGAAGATCGTTGGTAAGAACGTTCTAATCGACGAAACAATGGCACAAAAGATCGTTGATGCTGGCGTTAAGAAGGTTACTATTCGTTCTGCATTTACTTGCAACACTGAACACGGTGTTTGTGAACGATGCTACGGCCGAAACGCAGCTACTGGTGACCGGGTTGAAGCCGGTGAAGCAGTTGGTACCGTTGCCGCTCAATCAATCGGTGAACCAGGTACTCAATTGACCTTGCGGAACTTCCACACTGGTGGTGTTGCCGGTAACGAAGATATTACTCAAGGTCTCCCTCGTGTTCAAGAAATTGTGGAAGCACGTAATCCTAAGGGGCGTGCAACCATTACTGAGGTTACTGGTGAAGTTGAATCAATCGAAGAAAATCCAGCAGAACGGACTAAGGATGTTACTGTTAAGGGTGAAACTGATACTCGGACATACACCTTACCAATTACTGCACGGATGCGGGTTGCTGAAGGTGACTTTATTCACCGTGGAACTGCTCTTAATGAAGGTTCAATTGATCCTAAGGAATTGATTCGGGTTCGTGATGTTCTTTCTACAGAAACTTATCTCCTTGCTGAAGTTCAAAAGGTTTACCGTATGCAGGGGATCGATCTGTTAGATAAGCACGTTGAAATCATGATTCGTCAAATGATGCGGAAGGTTCGTGTCATGGATCCAGGTGACACAGATATGTTGCCAGGACAATTAATGGACATTGGTCAATTCCGTGATGCTAACTACAAGACATTAGTAGCCGGTAATATTCCAGCTACTGCTCGTCCAGTTATCTTAGGAATTACCAAGGCTGCCCTTGAAACTAACAGTTTCTTATCAGCTGCTTCATTCCAGGAAACTACTCGTGTCCTGACTGATGCTGCTATTCGTGGTAAGAATGACCCATTAGTTGGTTTGAAGGAAAATGTTATTATTGGTAAGATCATTCCAGCAGGTACTGGTATGAGTACGTACCGGAACATTAAGCCAAAAGAAGTTAATGTTGCTGCTTACTCCATCAAAGATTTAGAAGCTAAGATGAAGGAAGAAGACAAGCAAAATTAATTAGCTTAATCCCATAAGAAGGACTATGACTTGATTGTCATGGTCCTTTTTGCTATTTTAAATAATGAAGAAGAACGATAGGTAGGGGAACTATGGCTAAGGGGCTATGGTTCTTCGTTATTTTTGGGAGAGAAAATGTCAAAGAAATATACTATTGAGATTCCGGAATCTGCAATGAAGAAAACGGGATTCATAGCAAATGAACAACTAGAACTAAATGTTAACCATAATGAAATTACGATTAGGCCGTCACGAGTAACAGATCAGTTGCCAAAAATTAGATTGTATTGGTATATTTTGCCAGCATTGGTTTTAACAATTGTCTTTTTTGCTTTCTGCCGTAACCAGCACATGAAGACAGTCCCAATTACTGGTGACTATTCGATTGCTTATGGATCGATGCTATTAAGCTTGGTAAGCGGCTTGCTTGTTTTTGTGATTACCTTTATTGTCACAAAATTGGAAAATAATGGGCCAACGAGAAATATTTATTGGCGAAGCTTACCAGTAATTACAATTGCTTATGGATTAATTATTGCCTTTTCATTTTCAGCCTTTTTCTGGTTATTAGAGAAGCTATTTACAGATGCTCGATTCGATATTTATACTTCGACAACCTTTGTTTTTGTGATTATTGCCGCTATTAATTACTTGACAATTAATCTTGCGTTAACCCTCTCTTCGGCAATTATTACTAACTTGTTGACGATAATGATCATTGGCGGAATGCTATTTTCGATGTTAACTAATTCCACTCGCGATTGGTGGAAATATAACTTTAGCTTTTTGGGAACCTCACAAAACTCAGCGAACTTACAGTTTAACGTGACCTTAATATTTTCGGGACTACTAATGATGGCGTTAGTTGATTATCTTTTTGTTAATCTCCAACAAAAGTATCCGGGAATTAAAACTCAATTGTTACGGTGGCTATTGTATGGTGAAGCAGCTTGTATCGCAGCAATTGGCTTATTCCCTAACGATCCCAAATTTCATGTTCTGCATGACCGAATTTCAATGTGGTTAGTTTATATTATGTTAATTTTGATTGTTGCTATTCGCTGGATTCTTCCAGAAGTTACCAGACAATTCTTAGTCACTTCTTACGTGATTGGGGCGGTAATGGGAGCAGAATATATTGTCTTTAAACTGGCTAATTATTTGTCGTTAACGGCATTTGAACTGATCGAATTTGCTCTTTCATTTTCTTGGTTATTGCTGTTGCTACAAAATATTGAAAACCTTGCTCAATATGGCGAACAGCTATTTCTTGTTAAAATAAAAAATAATTCAATAGAAGACGAGACACTAGTCGGAACAGAAAAGCAGCCTCAGGACGAAGCCAAGCGCTAATCCAGGAATGAGGGGCAGCTTGCTGTTCCTTTTTATTAGGGCTGGAATTAGTGTTAGCAGGCAGCCAATTAAAACAATTTGTGCTGTTAATTCCCAGCCTCCTATTAAGTCGGTTACAAGGATGAATTCAATATCGCCTGTTCCCAGCCCCTTGGTAATATGCTGTAATCCCAAAAGAAAGAGTCCGATTATAACTAACTCAACCGTGACTTTGCCGATTGATAATGATTGGCGGGGAAGAACTAAAAGAAGGGGAAGCAACCCAATTAATGCGATTGGGTAGATTACCTGGCTAACGAAATCGGTTGTTGAAAGGTATAAGAGTGTAAGAATAACAATGGCAAAGATCAGGTTATGGTACCAGGAGGAAGTGAACGTCCAAGCCGTGACGAGAATAATCGTGAGTTCTGATAACGGAAAGAATGGTGAAATCTTGGCGTCACACCAATGGCAATGTCCCCGTTGAATGATAAAGCCCAGGATGGGAATAAGTTGCCACCAACTGAGAGGATGATGGCAATTATCACAAACAGAATGCTTTGGCGACCATGGCAATTGGTTATTAAGCTGCCGCTGACCACAGAGGGTAACAAAAGAAGCCAGGGTAGTAAGAATGGCACAATTAATAAATGTAAAAAACATTAGTATCATCTCCAGAAACTGTCTCTATAGATCCATAACGTAAAAATCACGAAATGATCTTTAGAAAAGTTAACAAGACCTCGTTGACATTAACAGAAGACCGTGATAGTCTATTAAAGGTGCTTTTTATAGCAACGTCGGTGTCTGTCGTTGGGCAGACTTTGCGTCAACGAAGGCACATAATTTAATAACATCCAAGCACTTTTTTTATTCATGAAAAAGAACCACCTGGATGTGTGGACTTAAAACTAGGAAGGGGAAAAATTATGCCAACCATTAACCAATTGGTACGTAAAGGCCGGAAGAGCCACAAGGGCAAGTCAAAGTCACCAGCTCTTGGATATGTTTACAACACATTTAAGAAGGAAGAAATTAAGACTCCATCACCACAAAAGCGTGGAGTTGCTACCCGTGTCGGTACTATGACACCTAAGAAGCCTAACTCAGCTTTGCGGAAGTACGCTCGTGTACGTCTTTCAAACTTGATTGAAGTTACTGCTTACATCCCTGGTATTGGTCACAACCTCCAAGAACACTCAGTTGTTTTAATTCGTGGTGGTCGTGTTAAGGATTTGCCTGGGGTTCGTTACCACATCGTTCGTGGTACTCTTGATACTGCCGGTGTTGAAGGACGGATGCAATCACGTTCTAAGTACGGTACCAAGAAGCCTAAGGACAAGAAGTAAAATATTAGGAGGGATTAAGTAATGCCACGTAAAGGACATGTACAAAAGCGTGAAATTTTACCAGATCCAATGTACAACTCAAAGTTGGTTACCAGCTTGATTGACCACTTGATGATCGATGGTAAGCGCGGAACTGCTACTAAGATTTTGTATGCAGCATTTGATGAAATTAAGAATGAAACAGGTAACAACCCTGTAGAAGTTTTCGAACAAGCTATGGAAAACGTTATGCCTGTTCTTGAAGTTAAGGCTCGTCGTGTTGGTGGTTCAAACTACCAAGTTCCAATCGAAGTTCGTCCAGAACGTCGGACCACTTTAGGTCTTCGTTGGATTGTTCAATACGCACGGTTGCGTGGTGAACACACAATGGTTGAACGTCTTGCACGTGAAATCATCGATGCTTCAAACAACACTGGTGCCTCAGTTAAGAAGCGTGAAGATACTCACCGTATGGCTGAAGCCAACCGTGCTTTCGCACACTACCGCTGGTAATCACTGCGAATTGAAACCGGTTGTCTAACCAGTTACAATATAGGGGTGACGTAGATTATTTGAATAACCGTCATCCCTTTTTCTAAATAAAGTTTGATTTTGAAATAACCATATTCTGGAAGGAGATACACTTTTAAGATGGCTAACAAACGTGAATACCCTCTTGACAAGACTCGTAACATCGGTATCATGGCCCACATCGATGCCGGTAAGACGACTGCCACTGAACGGATTCTTTACTACACTGGTAAGATTCACAAGATTGGTGAAACCCACGATGGTGCTTCACAAATGGACTGGATGGATGAAGAAAAGGAACGTGGTATCACTATCACTTCCGCAGCCACTACTGCCGTTTGGAAGGATTACCGGATTAACATTATCGATACCCCAGGACACGTGGACTTCACTGTCGAAGTTGAACGTGCACTTCGGGTTCTTGATGGTGCCGTAACTGTTCTTGATGCCCAAGCCGGGGTTGAACCACAAACCGAAACTGTTTGGCGTCAAGCTGATGACTTTAACGTTCCACGGATTGTGTTTGCTAACAAGATGGACAAAGTTGGTGCCAACTTTGACTACTCAGTTCAAACTATTAAGGATCGTTTGAACGTTACCCCATTACCAATCCAAATGCCAATTGGTGCCGAAGATACTTTCTCTGGTGTCGTTGACTTGGTTAAGATGGTTGCTTATGTTTATGACGAAGATAAGCTTGGTACTAACTGGGACACTGTTGATATTCCTGATGATATGAAGGAAGAAGCACAAAAGCGTCACGATGCCTTGATCGAAACCTTAGCTGACATTGATGACAACATCATGGAAAAGTACCTTGAAGGTGACGAAATTTCCGTTGACGAAATTAAGGCTGCTATTCGTAAGGGTACTTTGGAACAAAAGCTCTTCCCTGTATTAGCTGGTTCAGCTTATAAGGATAAGGGTATCCAAATGATGCTTGATGCTGTTATTGATTACTTACCATCACCACTTGATGTTAAGCCATTCGTTGCTCACGATGCTGATGGTAATGAAGTTGAATTGACTGCCGGTGATAACAAGCCATTTGCTGCTTTGGCATTTAAGATTGCTACTGACCCATTCGTTGGTCGTTTAACATTCTTACGGGTTTACACTGGTTCACTTCAATCAGGTTCATACGTTCTTAACGCAACTAAGGACAAGCGTGAACGGATTGGTCGTTTGCTTCAAATGCACTCCAACCAACAACACGAAATTCCAGAAGTATTCTCTGGTGATATTGCTGCTGCTATTGGTTTGAAGAACACTACTACTGGTGATTCATTAACTGATCCTGATCACCCACTTCAACTTGAATCAATGGACTTCCCTGACCCAGTTATCCAAGTTTCTGTTGAACCTAAGTCAAAGGCTGACCAAGACAAGATGGACAAGGGTCTCCAAAAGTTGGCTGAAGAAGATCCAACCTTTAAGGCTGAAACTAACCCAGAAACTGGTGAAACTTTGATCGCCGGAATGGGTGAACTTCACTTGGACATCATTGTTGAACGTCTCCGTCGTGAATTCCACGCCGAAGTTACTGTTGGTAAGCCACAAGTTTCCTACCGTGAAGCATTTACTAAGAAGGTATCTGCACAAGGTAAGTTTGTTCGTCAATCTGGTGGTAAAGGTCAATACGGTGATGTATGGATCGAATTCACACCACTTGAAGAAGGTAAGGGCTTTGAATTCGAAGATGCCATTGTTGGTGGTGTTGTTCCTCGTGAATTCATTCCTGCCGTTGAACAAGGTTTGAAGGAAGCTATGCAAAACGGTGTATTAGCAGGCTACCCACTTGTTGATATGCACGCTAAGCTTTACGATGGTAGTTACCACGAAGTCGACTCTAGTGAAGCCGCCTTCAAGGTTGCTGCATCACTTGCATTAAAGAACGCTGCTAAGAAAGCAGATCCAGTTATTCTCGAACCTATTATGAAGGTTGACATCGTTGTTCCTGAAGAAAACATGGGTGACGTTATGGGTCAAGTTACTGCTCGTCGTGGTACCATTGATGGTATGGAAGAACGTGGTAACGCTCAACAAATCCACTCATTTGTTCCACTTTCAGAAATGTTCGGTTATGCTACTGCCCTTCGTTCTGCTACCCAGGGTCGTGGTACCTTCACTATGACTTTCGATCATTACTCAGCTGTTCCTAAGTCAGTTCAAGAAAAGATCATTAAGGAAAGCGGCAATAACTAATCATTATTGTTAATTAACCTTAGAAGGGGCCTGAAGACGAATTAGTCTTCAGGCCCTTTTCCTATCCTTTAAATAAAAACGAATTATTAAGTATTTACATTTAAAATAGTTCGTGTTAAGCTAATGATACAAATTTATTGAAAGGAAATAATTTGATGGAGAACATCGTTATTCACGGAACTTACTTTACATCTAAAAATGTGAATGAAGTAGAATTCCATGAAGATCATTTAATTTGTATTGATCGTAGTGGAACCATAACACGAACATTGTCGCCAGTTGATGCTGAGTATTCACAAATACTAAATGATGCTCGACAAGCGGGGCGATTAATTGAGTTAAAGCCTAACCAATACTTATTACCAGGTTTCATTGATCTTCATGTTCATGCTCCACAATGGCCTCAAGCAGGATTAGCACTTGAATTACCGTTGGCCGATTGGTTGAATCACTATACTTTTCCGTTAGAAGCTAAGTTTGCCGATTCTCACTATGCTCGTCGTGTTTATCAAGATTTTGTCCATCAATTGCTTAGTCATGGTACTACTACTGCAATGATGTTTGGGACGATTCATAACGATGCTAATGTAGAATTAGCACGTCAATCTGTTACACAAGGCTTACGTGCGTTTGTTGGCCAAGTTGTCATGGATAATCCGGAACAAACACCGGATTATTATCGCAACCAATCATCGGTAAGTGCTCTTCATGCAACGGAGCAATTTATTAAAGAGATATTTGAATTAGCAAAGAAGACTTCATCAACAGTGGTTCCGGTTATTACACCACGGTTTGTGCCGAGCTGTACGGACGAAGCATTAACTGGTCTTGGTCAGCTTGCCAAACAGTATGATTTACCGGTTCAGTCTCATTTAAGTGAAAGTAATTGGGAACATGGATACGCAATTAAGCGATTTGGCATTCATGATACGGCTGTAATGGATCATTTTCACCTATTAACAGAAAAATCAGTAATGGCTCATGGAACCCAGCTAACTAGTGATGACTTAACGACCCTTCGCCAAAGAGGAACCACGATTGCCCATTGCCCAGTTGGCTTAGGGAGCGATATTTCAGGGGGCTATTCGCCAAGTCTTTACCATAATATTCGGCAAGCAATTAAGTCTTCACAGATGCTTACGGATGGGGTTGATAGTTCGCTAGCAACGGCAACTCGTGGTGTTAAAGACTCACGAATAACAATGGCAAATGCATTTTACTTGGCGACTGTTGGCGGGGCTAAAGCTCTTCAACTAAAGGTTGGGAAAATTGCTCCAGGCTTTCAAGCTGACTTTCAGATTGTCAATGGACATCAGCCATTAATGAAACTATCAATTGCTGATGTTTTTCAGCAATTAATGTATCAAACCGAACAACAAGATATTCAAAGTGTTTATGTTGCTGGTAAAAGGGTTTATGAAAGAGAGTAGGAGGATAACTTAATGGATGAAAAGGCACAATTATTGATTGGACCCGATGAAAAGGTTCCAACCGGAGAAGCAGTATTACTTGGTTTACAACACGTTTTAGCAATGGACGTTTATGTTCCGCCAATTATTCTTGGTGGACTATTGGCAATGGGGGCAGCTGATTCCACAGGATTGCTCCAAGCAACGTTTTTAGCCTGTGGAATTGGTACAATCTTACAAACGGCTTACTTTATGAAAATGCCCGTTTCTCAAGGACCATCATTCGTTCCCTTAACTGCGGCTGCTGGGGTTGTTCTTGCTAGTGGCGGCCTTCATGGTGGTGGGATGTCAACATTAATGGGTGCACTACTTGTCGGTGCAATTTTGTTAATCCTGCTTGGGCTAAGCGGCTTCTTCCAAAAAATTATTAACCGTTTAGTTCCAGCTGTTGTTGGTGGGACAATTATTACTTGCGTTGGTTTATCACTAATTCCTTCAGCATTGAACGATAATATCTTTGAGGCTAAAGGTGATGTTTACCAAAACATGGAATTAGCAGGAATTACCGCTGCTATCTTAATTGTTTGTGTAGCAATCAGTATTCGTTTCCCTAAGGTTCAAAAGTTATTTAAGACTGGTTCAATTGTAATTGCCTTGTTAGTCGGAACTGCAATTAGTGCTTCAATGGGACGTTTTGATGCTTCATCCGTTGCAGCAGCCCCATGGTTTAGTCTTCCTCAACGAACAATTTTTCACTGGGGAATCCACTTTGATATGACTGCAATTTTTACCTTCATTATTATTTATGCAATTTTAACTACTGAAACTACCGGGACCTGGTTTGCAATGGGTGCCGTAACAAATCATGAAATTACTGATAAGCAATGGAACCGGGGAATTATTGGTGAAGGCCTTAGTTGTTTAATTGCTACGATTACCGGGACAACACCTGTTACGGGATACTCTACAAATGCTGGAATTATTTCAATCACTGGTGTTGCCAGTAAGATTGTGTTTGTCGCCGCTGGGGTATGGTTCATTATCTTGGGATTCTGTACAAAGCTTTCAGCCTTTCTTGCAGCTATTCCGGCTCCAGTAATTGGTGGGGTTTTCGCTATCATTACTGTGACAATTATGTTAAATGGGTTAAATGTTATCCGAAACTTAAAGGTCCGAGAAAGTGACCTCTACATCATCGGATTGCCAATTGTGATTACGATTGCTTTAGTGTTAATTCCGCAAAAAATTGTTCATGGGGCACCCCAAATGGTTCAATACCTTCTTGGTTCACCAGTTGCAATGGCAGCAATTACGGCAATTGTTCTTAACCTCATAATGCCAAAGCGGGCTAAAATTTAATTTATTCTCAAAAAGCTCCCTAGCGTCTAAATGACGTTGGGAGCCTTTTCTAGTTATTTTTTTCGGTTAAACATAATTAGTGAGATCAAAGCAGCTACTAGCGTCCAGATTAAACCAGCGATGCTTACGATTAAGCCAGGACGGAAGCCAGGTAATTGATAAGTGAACTTTATCTGGTGTGTACCGGCCGAAAGCGGAATTCCTAGGAATGCTTGGTTGGTTCTAACTGTTTTAACGGCTTTACCGTTTACGGTTGCCCGCCAACCACTTGAGTACGGAATTGAGGAGGTAAGGATTCCCTTTCTGCTAGTACTGATTGTGCCTTGAATTTGATTCCGACCAAACTTGATATTCTGCAAACCATGCTTCTTAATGTTTGCCAATTGATTTTGGTAATGATCATCAAGCTTTTCAGCAACTACCTGGTACTTTAATTGATAAGTACCAAGTTTTGTTGGTTGAAACGAAAGATGATCTGGAAGACCACCAGCATAGTAGCCAATATTCAACGTTGAATTTTTAACTTGCTTAAAGAATGAAAGGGTACTTTGCTTTGGTTGATTAATTGTTGCGGTACCAAAGCGGCTGCCAACGTTAATCTTAAAGCTAATATCAGGTGAACCATTAAGAACATGATAGCGCCAATAACGATACTGATTATATTTATAATTAACGCTACTGCCAGGATTAGTTGCCATCTGTTGGAGGTGTTTCTGCTCATATTTGAGCTGCTCCTTCATTGAAAATGGGGTGAACTTAATTTGACTAAACTCAATGTGAAGTTCAGATCCACGAAGTTTTCGTCTAAAAGTAGAGTTTGTTAATTGCGGCAGCTCAATCCGGTATTTCTCCTCGCTATCCGTATACTTTAAGTTTTTGGGGTTAACCTTATTCAACCGGTTTGATATTAAATTGCTTTTTAACTTATAGACGTGGTTATTAAGATTTGCGGCTTTCATTCCCTTAGTAACGTTTTCATGGTTAACCACCACCCCACTTGCCAGTGCTCGCTCCTTCTCGGTAGGGGATAACTTGTGGTAACGTTTCTGACTAATGTAGCTATCTTGCCAGTAAATTAGTGGGAAAGCATTATTTGATTTATAGCGGTTTGTCTGGGTAGGAATAAAGTCTTTTTTGTCCTTGATATTGCTTGGCTGGCCAGAATCGTAATTAATAATGGGGGTAGATGATTGATCCAGAAAATAACCAGCAGGAATCTTGGTAGCATTTTCACCATCACTCTGAACAAATAAGTACTTAACGCCTAAAAAGTTATTAAGAACCGTCCGATCATCAACTTGACGAAGGGGGACGTTTGCTTGGTACTGGTTATTTTGCAAGCTTGTACTGAAATCACCTAAATATTGATTTTGCAGTGAATAATATGAATCAATATTATGAAGTCCAGAAGTAAGATCGTTATCAATAGTTGGAACATCAATGATTTGATTTTGGCTAATTGTTGATACCCGGTAAGTAGGGGTACGAGTCAAATCTTTGTCAAGTCCTCCATAACGCATTGCCATCATTTGCTGGTATTGTCCACGGTTAAGCATCTTAGTACTGAAATCCCCATTAAACGGAAATGATGCGTAGATTGCGTTGAATCCTGCGTTAAGAACGATAATTCCAAAAAGCCAAAGCTGGGGATAGCTAAGACGATGAAAGTTAATCAACCAGAGAAGGAGTAATGAAGTTATAAGAAAAAGGAGGGGGATAATGATATCATTTTCGCTTTCAAAGAGAAATGTAACGAGAAGAACCACTACATAAATTCCCGTTGCGGAAGAAATAATTTTTAGCGAGTGGTGAGAGAGTGAGGTAGCATTTTCAACTAATAGGCAAATTGCCATTGCTAAGGGAAGGTAGATTAAGAGGGTCCAGCGATTCGAAGCAGCCATCATTCCGTTAAAGGCTGCACCAACAGCAGGAATGAGGAGCATGATAAGGGCAAGGCTAAGGCTAATTGTGATTAATGGGTACTTTTTAGCATGAATATAGACATAGACAAGGGCAATGAAACCGATAGAAACAATTCCCAAAGCACTCCAAAACATAAAGGACCATTGATCACCGTTGATTAACTGTTTCGGTAAGAAGAGATAGTAGTATAGCGGGTAAACCTTTAAGCCATTTGCAAATTGTGCCCCAAGCCGAGTTGAATGACTAACAGCAATCAGCTCTGGGATCCACATAATGGCTGATAAGAGCAGACTTGTAATGGTAGCAAAGGCTAACTTAATAAATACTTGGAGATAATTAAGAACCCTTAAGTACTTGGTCGTAACACGAAGAATAAGGTAGATTAATGAACCGATCCCGAGAATAAATGCCAGATAGTAGTTACTAATGAGCATCCATGTGAAAGCACCAGTTAATGGCCATGCAGAGCCACCCTGTAAAATTCGTTCAATTTGAACCACGATTAATGGAAAAAGAATAAAGGGTGTTGTAAAAAACGGTTGGGCAACGCAAGCATATAATAGGAAAGAATTTACTAGATAAGCAGTTGTTCCTGCGAGAATGGTTGTATTCTTAAATTTGAAATGCTGTGCAAAATAAACAAAGGAGAGACCGACACAGTACATCCGAATAATGCTAATGAACTGGTAAGCTCGGGTAATTTCACGTGCCGGAAAGAGCAGTGCCAAATAGGAAAAAATATCTCCAATATTATAATAGGAAAAGACTTGGAAAGTATCTGATCCTAATCCAAATTGCCAGGACCAAAAATTAAGCTTTCCAGGGTGATGAAGAAAATTAACCACTGCTTGACGGTACTGGGCTAAAAGAGGAAGGTGCTGATTTAAAGCATCCTTACTCCAGATAATACTATGACCAGTTACTAAATATGTCCCGAAAATACATAAAGCAAGGAATAAAAAGAGAACTGTGTATTCGAGGTATAGTTTAGTGACGTTTTTTTTCTTAAACGAAAACTCCATAAGTAACTCCTTGATAAATAAATGTACAATGATCATATTTTAGCATTTGTTAGTACAAACACGACAAAAACTAAAAAATATTGCAGAAAAATTTCGTGACTGCAATCAACTTGTAAAGAAAAAAGTGAAATTAATTTCTCAAAAAGGTTGATATAACAATCATTCTTTAGTATTATGGATAGGTGCTTGAGTTCAAGAGGTATATTTTGTATACCCCCAAACGAAATTAAGCTGCGAAGCGATGATGCGGAAGGTTGCGACACACCCGGCCGCTTTGCCACAGGATGTGGCGGTAATTTCCGCGGAGCTAGTCAAATTTTAAATCTGACGAAGGAGGGAATATAATGGCAAAACAAAAGATTCGTATTCGGTTAAAGGCTTATGAACACCGTATCCTTGATCAATCAGCAGACAAGATTGTTGAAACTGCAAAGCGTACAGGTGCTCAAATTTCAGGTCCTATCCCGTTGCCAACTGAACGGACTATTTACACTGTTCTCCGTTCACCACACAAGTTTAAGAAGTCTCGGGAACAATTTGAAATGCGCACTCACAAGCGTTTGATTGATATCGTTGATCCAACACCAAAGACTGTTGATTCACTTATGAAGCTCGATCTTCCAAGTGGTGTTGATATCGAAATTAAGTTGTAATTATATTTTTAAATTAAATTATTTTAGGAGGTGTACTCATGGCCAAAGGAATCTTAGGTAAAAAGGTTGGGATGACTCAAGTTTTTACTGACAACGGTGAATTAGTACCAGTTACTGTTATTGATGTAACGCCAAACGTTGTTATGCAAATTAAGACCGTTGAAAACGATGGTTACAATGCCGTTCAACTTGGTTTTGACGACAAGCGTGAAATCTTGAGTAACAAGCCTGAACAAGGTCATGCAGCAAAAGCAAACACGACCCCTAAGCGCTTCATCGGTGAAATCCGTGACGCTGAATTAGGGGATGACATCAAGGTTGGAGACGAAGTTAAGGCTGATGTCTTCAATGAAGGTGAAACTGTCGACGTTACGGGTGTTACAAAGGGTCATGGTTACCAAGGTAACATTCACAAGGACAACCAATCACGTGGACCAATGTCACACGGTTCTCGTTATCACCGTCGTCCAGGTTCATTAGGACCAATTATTAACCGTGTCTTCAAGGGAATGAAGTTACCAGGTCGTATGGGTGGCAAGACTGTCACTATGCAACACCTTGAAGTGGTTAAGGTTGATCTTGATAACAATGTTCTTTTAATTAAGGGTAACGTTCCTGGTGCTAACAAGTCATACGTTACTATTAAGAATTCTGTGAAGGCTAACACTAAGAAGAGCCTGAGCAAGCAACACAACAAATAATTAAGAAAGGAGGAAGTTAATAATGACTAGCGTTAATTTGTACAAGCAAGATGGTAGCCAAAACGGTACTATCGATTTGAATGCCGACATTTTCGGTATTGAACCAAATGAAAATGCTGAATTTGATGCCATTCTTCGTCAACGTGCATCAATGCGTCAAGGTACTCACGCCGTAAAGAACCGTTCAGCTGTTAGCGGTGGTGGTAAGAAGCCATGGCGTCAAAAGGGTACTGGTCGTGCTCGTCAAGGTTCAATTCGTGCACCACAATTCCGTGGTGGTGGTATTGTCTTCGGACCTACTCCACGTTCTTATAAGTACAGCCTTCCTCGCAAGGTTCGTCAACTTGCTATCAAGTCTGCCCTTTCTCAAAAGGTTCTCGACAACGCTTTAGTTGTTGTTGATGCATTAAACTTTGATGCACCAAAGACTAAGGAATTTGCAGGAGTTATGGATAACCTTAAGGTTACCGAAAAGGTACTGGTTGTTGTTACTGATGATGACAAGAACGCTGCTTTATCTGCTCGCAACTTGGCTAATGCCACTGTTGTTACACCAGCCGGTGTTAACATCTTGAGTGTTGTCGACAGTCAAAAGATTGTCATCACTAAGTCAGCTCTTTCTCAAGTAGAGGAGGTGCTCGCATAATGGAAGCACGCGAAGTTATCTTACGTCCAGTTGTTACCGAAGCTTCTATGGCCGGTATGGACGACAAGCGTTACACATTCGATGTTGATTTACGAGCAACTAAGACACAAGTTAAGAATGCTGTTGAAGAAATCTTTGGTGTTAAGGTTGTTAAGGTAAACATCATGAACTTAAAGGGTAAGAAGAAGCGTCAAGGTCGTTACGTTGGTTACACTAAGCGTCGTCGTAAGGCTATTGTCACTTTATCTGCCGACTCAGACGAAATTAAGCTGTTCAACGACAGCGAAAACTAATCATTAGAAAAAGGAGGAAAACATAGTGGGAATTCGTAAGTACAAACCTACTACTAACGGTCGCCGTAATATGAACGGTTATGACTTTGCAGAAATCACAAAGTCAGCTCCAGAAAAGTCATTATTGGCTCCTTTGAAGCACAAGGCTGGTCGTAACAGCTACGGTCACATTACTGTTCGTCACCGTGGTGGTGGTGTAAAGCGTCAATACCGTCTCATTGACTTCAAGCGGATTAAGGATGATGTACCTGCAACTGTAAAGGCAATCGAATACGATCCAAACCGTACTGCTAACATTGCTTTACTTGTTTACGCTGATGGTACAAAGTCATACATCTTAGCTCCTAAGGGACTTAAGGTTGGCATGACTGTTCAATCCGGCCCTGAAGCAGATATCAAGGTTGGTAATGCTCTTCCATTGAAGAACATTCCAGTTGGTACTGTTATTCACAACATTGAATTAAAGCCAGGCAAGGGTGGTCAATTAGCTCGTTCAGCTGGTGCCTCTGCTCAATTACTTGGTAAGGAAGAAAAGTATGTACTTGTTCGTTTATCATCCGGTGAAGTTCGGATGGTTCTCTCAACTTGCCGTGCTACTATCGGTACTGTTGGTAATGATGAACATGCATTGCTTATTAAGGGTAAGGCTGGTCGTACCCGTTACGCTGGTCAACGTCCACACGTTCGTGGTTCTGTTATGAACCCTAATGATCACCCACATGGTGGTGGTGAAGGTAAGCAACCTGTTGGTTTACCATCTCCTCTGTCTCCATGGGGTAAGAAGACTGCTGGTAAGAAGACCCGTTCACACAAGGCTCGTTCAAACAAGTTCATTGTTCGTGGTCGGAAGCGCGGTCCACATACTCGTTAAGATTAAATATCGTTTTAATACCCGAGAGGAGGTAAACTAAATGGGTCGTAGTTTGAAGAAGGGACCTTTCGCCGATGCTTCTTTATTAAAGAAGGTTAAGGAACAAGAAGGTTCTGAAAAGAAGACTGTCATCAAGACTTGGTCACGTCGTTCAACAATTTTCCCAAGCTTTATCGGTTATACTTTCGCTGTATATGATGGTCGTAAGCACGTACCAGTTTACGTACAAGAAGATATGGTTGGTCATAAACTTGGTGAATTCGTTCCAACACGGACATTCCATGGTCATGCAGCTGATGACAAGGCAACTAAGTAAGGAGGGTGAACAATAGATATGGCTGAAAACATTACATCCGCTAAGGCAACTGCTAAGATGGTTCGTGTTTCTGCACGTAAGGTTCGTCTTGTATTAGACGCCATCCGTGGTAAGAGTGTTGCCGAAGCATTTGCTATTCTGAAGTTCACTCCACGTGGTGCCGCTTCAGATGTTGAAAAAGTATTAAATTCTGCTGTTGCAAACGCTGAAAACAATTTTGACTTAGATCGTGCTTCACTTGTTGTAAGCGAAGCTTTTGCAAACGAAGGACCAACCCTTAAGCGGTTCCGTCCACGTGCTAAAGGCTCTGCTTCTCCAATTAACAAGCGGACTAGTCACATTACAGTGGTTGTTACAGAACGATAGGAGGAATGAATAGTGGGTCAAAAGATCAATCCTAATGGTTTTCGTGTTGGGGTCATTCGCGACTGGACTGCTAAGTGGTACGCAGAAAAAGACTTTGCTAACTACTTAAACGAAGACCTTCGGATCCGTAAGTACATTGAAAAGCGACTTGCTGATGCCTCAGTATCAACCGTTGAAATTGAACGTGCTGCAAACCGCGTAAACGTTTCAATTCATACTGCCAAGCCAGGTATGGTTATTGGTAAGGGTGGTTCAGAAGTTGAAGCACTTCGTAAGGAATTAAGCAAGTTAACTGGCAAGCGTGTTCACATTAACATTGTGGAAATCAAGAAGCCAGACTTGGATGCTCACCTTGTTGGTGAAAGCATCGCTCGTCAATTGGAAGCACGTATCGCATTCCGTCGTGCAATGCGTGGTGCTATGCAACGTGCAATGCGTGCTGGCGCAAAGGGTATTAAGACCCAAGTTGCTGGTCGTTTGAATGGTGCAGATATGTCACGGGTTGAATCATACTCAGACGGAACTGTTCCTTTGCACACTTTGCGTGCCGACATTGATTACTCTTGGGATGAAGCAAATACTACATACGGTGTTCTTGGTGTAAAGACTTGGATTTACCGTGGTGAAGTTTTGCCAACCAAGAAGAACAACGATGAAGAAGGAGGGAAGTAAACATGCTAGTACCTAAGCGAGTTAAGCACCGTAAGGTTCAACGTGGCCACATGCGTGGTGAAGCCAAGGGTGGTAAGACTGTTTCATTCGGTGAATTTGGTTTACAAGCATTGGATTCCCACTGGATTAGTAACCGTCAAATTGAAGCTGCTCGTATTGCTATTACCCGTTACATGAAGCGTGGTGGTAAGGTTTGGATTAAGATCTTCCCTCAACTTTCCTACACTAGCAAAGGTGTTGGTGTCCGGATGGGTAATGGTAAGGGGGCCCCAGAAGGATGGGTTGCCCCAGTTAAGCGTGGCAAGGTAATGTTCGAAGTAGCAGGTGTATCTGAAGAAACTGCTCGTGAAGCTTTACGTCTTGCCGGTCACAAGTTGCCAGTTCGCACTAAGATCGTAAAACGTGAGGAAGTAGGTGGACAATCTAATGAAAAGTAAAGATTACGTACAAGAACTGAATGGATTAACCACTGAGAAGCTACTTGACCGTGAAAAGGAACTGAAGGAGCAATTATTTAACTTACGTTTCCAATTAGCAACCGGCCAATTGGAAAACACTGCAGGTCTTAAGCAAGTACGCAAAGACATTGCCCGGGTTAAGACAGTTCTTCGTCAACAAGAATTAAATAAATAAAGAATACGAAAAGGAGGATTAGCGCATGAGTGAAGAACGTAATGCACGTAAGGTTTATCAAGGCCGCGTTGTTTCCGATAAAATGGATAAGACTATCACTGTAGTCATTGACACTTACAAGAGTGCCCCAATTTACGGCAAGCGTGTTAAGTATTCTAAGAAGTACTACGCACATGACGAAAACAACGAAGCTAAGACTGGCGACACTGTACAAATCATGGAAACACGTCCATTATCTGCAAAGAAGCGTTTCCGTCTTGTAAAGATTGTCGAAAAGGCTGCTACCCTTTAATTAGCAGACAACTCTAAATTTCGTATTCTAATTCTTATTCAAAGATGGAAGGAGGACATTAACCGTGATTCAACAAGAAAGTCGGTTGAAGGTCGCTGATAACTCCGGTGCCCGCGAAATCTTGGTAATCAAGATCTTAGGTGGTTCCCGAGTAAAAACAGGTAATATTGGTGATATTATTGTTGCTACTGTAAAACAGGCAACACCAGGTGGCGTTGTCAAAAAGGGTGACGTTGTTAAGGCTGTTGTAGTACGGACTAAGCAAGGTCTACACCGTAAGGATGGTTCATACATCAAGTTTGATGAAAACGCTGCTGTTTTGATTAACAACGATAAGAGCCCTAAGGGTACCCGTATTTTTGGCCCAATTGCTCGTGAACTTCGTGGAGATGACTTCATGAAGATCGTTTCATTAGCTCCAGAAGTTCTGTAAGATTTACCCAAAAATAAGGAGGTGCACTATCAACATGTTCATTAAAACAGGTGACAAAGTTCGCGTTATCGCCGGTAAGGACAAGGGCAAGGAAGGTACTGTTAAAAAGACCATTGCTTCTGCAAACCGTGTGATCGTTGAAGGCATTAACATGGTTAAGAAACACCAAAAGCCAAGTAACTCAAACCCTAATGGTGGAGTTATTGATACTGAAGCTGCTATCAGTGCTTCAAATGTTATGCTGATTGATCCTTCTACTAACGAACCAACCCGTGTTGGTTTCAAGTTCGTTGATGGTAAGAAGGTTCGTTTTGCCAAGAAATCTGGCAAGACTATCGACTAAAATTAATTACGAAAGGAGGAATAACTTCCAATGGAAAATCGTTTGAAAGCTAAGTACGAAAGTGAAATCCGTCCAGCATTGATTGAAAAGTTTAACTATTCATCAATCATGCAAGCACCTAAGATTGACAAGATTGTCTTAAACATGGGTGTTGGTGACGCTACTACCAACTCAAAGAACCTTGATGAAGCCGTTGAAGAATTGGGATTGATTTCTGGACAAAAGCCTTTAATTACTAAGGCTAAGAAGTCAATCGCCGGCTTCCGTCTTCGTGAAGGAATGTCAATTGGTGCCAAGGTCACTTTACGTGGTGAACGCATGTATGATTTCTTGGATAAGTTGATTAATGTTTCATTACCTCGTGTTCGTGATTTCCATGGTGTAAGCAACAAGTCATTTGATGGCCGTGGTAACTACACTTTAGGTATTCGTGAACAATTAATCTTCCCTGAAATTGATTTTGATAAGGTTAACCGTGTTCGTGGTTTGGATGTTGTTATTGTTACAACTGCACAAACTGATGAAGAATCACACGAATTATTGGCTCAACTTGGTATGCCGTTCGCTAAATAAAGGAGGTTCCACAAATTGGCTAAAAAATCAATGATTGCTAAGTGCAACCGTCCAGCTAAGTTCTCAAGTCGTGAATACACACGTTGTGCACGTTGTGGACGTCCGCACTCAGTTTACCGTAAATTCCACTTATGCCGGCTTTGCTTACGAGAACTTGCCCACAAGGGACAAATTCCTGGTTTAAAGAAGGCTAGCTGGTAAACAAATCACCGACAAAGGAGGAAAACATCGATGTCTATGAGTGATCCAATCGCAGATTTCTTAACTCGTATTCGTAACGCTAATATGGCTCAACACGAATCAGTAGAAGCACCTGCATCAAAGATGAAGAAGGACATCGCCGAAATCTTAAAGAATGAAGGTTTCATTCGCGATGTTGAATACGTTGACGATAACAAGCAAGGCATCATTCGTGTCTTCTTAAAGTATGGTAACGATGGTCAACGGGTTATTTCCGGATTAAAGCGGATTTCTAAGCCTGGTCTTCGTACATACGTTAAGGCTGACGCAGTGCCAAAGGTTCTCAACGGATTAGGGATTGCCATTATCTCAACATCTGAGGGTGTTGTGACTGACAAGGTTGCTCGCGCCAAGAAAATTGGTGGCGAAGTTATCGCCTACATTTGGTAATTAATTAAATTAAGTTAGGAGGTGCAAGCATGAGTCGTATTGGTTACAAGGAAATTGATCTACCAGAAGGTGTAGAAATTTCTCAACAAGGTAATATTGTGACTGTAAAGGGTCCTAAGGGTACTTTAAGTCGCGAAATTTCACCATTGATCAAGATGAGCGTTGAAGGCAACGTTGTAAAATTTGATCGTGATGAAGATAGCAACCAAGTTAAGATGGTTCACGGAACAACCCGTGCAAACGTCAACAACATGGTTGAAGGTGTTGTTAATGGATTTAGTAAGACCTTGAAGCTTGTCGGTGTTGGTTACCGTGCTCAATTTAAGGGTAACAAGCTTATTTTGACTGTTGGTTACTCACAACCAGTTGAAATGGACAAGCCTGAAGATGTTGATATTAAGGTTCCTGACAACACTACTATTGAATTAAGCTCAATCAACAAGCAACACCTTGGTGATTTTGCTGCTTTAGTTCGTGCCGTTCGTTCACCTGAACCATACAAGGGTAAGGGTATTCGTTACGAAAACGAACACATTATTCGTAAGGAAGGTAAGACTGGTAAGTAATATTTGGTTACTAACTAGTTATTATCGACAAATTAAACTATATTTTATATTAAGAGGTGACTGTTGTGATTTCTAAACCAGATAAGAATAAGATCCGTCAACGTCGTCATATGCGCGTTCGCGGTAAGATTTCTGGTACTGCGGAGCGCCCACGCTTAAGTGTTTACCGTTCAAACAAAAACATTTACGCTCAATTAATTGATGACGTAAAGGGTGTGACGCTCGCAAGTGCCTCCACAATTGACAGTGAAGTTAGTGGAAAGAGCAAGACTGAACAAGCTAGTGGTGTTGGTGAATTAATTGCCAAGCGTGCTGCTGCAAAGAACATCACTAATGTTGTTTTTGATCGTGGTGGATACCTTTACCATGGTCGTGTTCAAGCATTAGCTGAAGCTGCTCGTGAAAACGGACTTAAATTCTAAAGAAAAGGAGGAATAACCTGCAATGACATCATCAGAATTCATTGATCCAGCAAAGTTGGACTTAGACGATCAAGTTGTTGCCATCAACCGGATTACCAAGGTTGTTAAGGGTGGTCGTCGGATGCGTTTTGCCGCTTTAGTAATTGTCGGCGATCGTAAGGGCCATGTTGGTTTTGGTACTGGTAAGGCTCAAGAAGTTCCTGAAGCTATTCGTAAGGCTCAAGCTGCTGCTGAAAAGAACCTGATCACTGTTCCTATCGTTGGTACTACTATTCCACACGAAGTTATCGGTACATACGGTGGTGGAAAGATTATGTTGAAGCCAGCCGTTGAAGGTTCCGGGGTTGCTGCCGGTGGTGCGGTCCGTAACGTTATGGACCTTGCTGGTGTAGCCGATGTTACTTCAAAGCGTCTTGGTTCAAACACTCCTGTTAACGTTGTTCGTGCAACATTCGAAGGTTTGAAGCAATTAAAGAGCGCTGAAGAAGTTGCTAAACTTCGTGGCGTTTCTGTAGACCACTTAGCAGAATAAGGAGGGCACTAATTATGGCTCAAGTTAAAGTTACTTTAATCCACAGTGTTGCCCACCGTCAGCCAACTCAACGCCGGACTGTTAAGGCTTTGGGTCTTGGTAAGATTAACAGTTCTGTTATCTTACCAGATAACGCTGCAACACGTGGCCAAATCTTTAAGATTGCTCACTTAGTTTCTATTGAAGAAGTTAAGTAATTACAACTAAATAATAAGGAGGTGCCTACTAAATGAAGTTAAACGAATTAAAACCTGCTGCAGGTTCTCGTTCAAAGCGTCTTCGTAAGGGTCGTGGCCTTTCATCAGGTCATGGTTTTACTTCTGGACGTGGTACTAAGGGTCAAAAGGCTCATGGTAAGACACGTTTAGGCTTTGAAGGGGGTCAAATGCCACTCTACCGGCAAATTCCAAAGCGTGGTTTCACTAATATTAACCGTAAGGAATATGCTATTGTTAACTTAAGTACGTTAGATCGGTTTGAAGATGGTACTGAAGTTACTCCACAATTATTGATGGAAAGTGGCATTGTTAAGAACTTGAAGAGCGGTGTTAAGGTTCTTGGTAACGGTAAGCTTACTAAGAAGTTAACTGTTAAGGCTAATAAGTTTTCTGCTTCAGCAGTGTCAGCTATCGAAGCTGCTGGCGGTAAAACTGAGGTGATGTAATTGTTTACAGCCGTCAAAAATGCATTTAAGGTTAAGGATATTCGTAAAAAAATATTCTTTACATTATTTGTATTAATTGTTTACCGGATTGGGGCGGCGATCACAGTTCCTGGTGTTAATGCTGCTGCTTTGCAGGAAATTTCATCGACTGGATTGGCTTCAATCCTTAATACCTTTAGTGGTGGTGGACTAGAAAATTACTCACTATTTGCGATGGGTGTTTCTCCATACATCACTGCACAAATTGTTGTTCAATTACTACAAATGGATATTGTTCCACGATTTGTTGAATGGAGTAAACAAGGTGAAGTTGGTCGGCGAAAGTTGAATCAAGCAACCCGATGGCTGACAATTGTTCTCGGATTTATTCAGTCAATCGGGATTACAGCAGGTTTTAATGCTTTAAGCTCGATAAAGCTTGTCAATCATCCAAATGTTACAACATACTTGACAATTGGATTAATTCTAACTGCAGGGACAATGTTTGCAACTTGGATGGGTGATATGATTACTGAGCGAGGATTAGGAAATGGGGTTTCCATGCTAATCTTCGCTGGTATTGTTGCTCAGATGCCAGGTGGTATTTACCAACTATGGCAAGACCAAATTGCTGGTGAATCTGGATCGGCACTTTGGATGGGAATCGGTTTTGTTGCCTTAGTAATAATTGCATTGATTATCATTGTTGCTTTTGTTACTTGGGTACAACAGGCTGAACGACGCTTACCAATTCAGTATACTCGACGGACTACCACTTCACCTGCTAGTAGTTACTTACCATTAAAGATTAACGTTTCTGGTGTTATTCCGGTTATTTTTGCTGGTTCATTCATTTCTACACCGCAAACAATCTTAATGGCATTCCAACAAAATCATGGTGGAGATACCTGGTACCAAGTGTTATCTACAATATTTAACATGCAGTCTGGACCAGGAATTACATTATATATTTTCTTAATTGTTGTATTTACCTTCTTCTATGCCTTTGTTCAAGTCAATCCAGAAAAGCTTGCGGAAAACTTGCAAAAACAAGGGAGTTATATTTCAGGAGTTCGTCCTGGAAAGGGTACTCAGCAATATATTTCAGCATTATTAATGCGGTTAAGTACTGTTGGTTCACTTTTCTTGGGATTGATTTCATTAATTCCATTAGTAGCCAGCAATGTATGGAACCTAAGTCAATCAATTGGATTAGGTGGTACTAGTTTACTGATTATTGTTCAAATTGCTCTTGACGTTGTCCGTCAATTAACTGGTTTGACAATGAAACGTGAATATATTGGATTTATTCGTGGACCAAGACCAGAAGGAGGAGAAGTATAATGACAATGAATCTTGTTTTAATGGGTTTGCCTGGTGCCGGTAAAGGTACACAAGCTCAAAAGATTGTTGAGGATTTTGATATTCCTCACATTTCTACCGGAGATATTTTCCGGGCAGCAATTAAGAATGAAACGCCAATGGGAATTGAGGCAAAGAAGTACATCGATAAGGGAGAACTTGTTCCTGATGAAGTTACCAATGGTATTGTTAAGGAACGTCTTTCGAAAGATGATACGGCAAAAGGCTTCATGTTAGATGGCTTCCCACGTAATCTTAACCAAGCAGCAGCATTGGATAAGATGTTGGCTGAAAGTAATCGACAACTAGATGCGGTTATCAATATTCACGTCGAACCAGATGTATTGGTAGAACGACTAAGTGGTCGATTTATCTGTCGTAATTGTGGTGCAACTTATCACCGAGTATACAACCCACCTAAGGTTGAAGGTACTTGTGATGTTTGTGGTCATCATGATTTTTATCAACGTGATGATGATAAACCTGAAACCGTAAAGAATCGGTTAGATGTTAACATCAAGTTAAATACACCACTGGTAGACTACTACCAAAAGAAAGGTGTTTTGTACACAATCGATGGTCAACAAGACATTGTCAAGGTTTATGAAGATGTTAAAAAGGTATTAGATAACCTTTAAGCTGTTAAACCTTGCGAAGTTTACATAGTTATGCTAAACTTTGTAAGGTTTATATAGCTTACAGTGGGAAATGATGTCGTTTTCCACCGTTTTTACGTCATTTCTTGGTTATGCAAGGAGGAACCAATTGTGGCAAAAGCCGATGTGATTGAAGTTGAAGGTAAGATTACTGAAACCTTACCTAATGCGATGTTTAAAGTTGAATTGGAAAATGGTGCTGAAATTTTAGCACACGTTTCTGGTAAGATCCGGATGCATTATATTAAGATTTTACCTGGTGACCGTGTTAAGGTTGAAATGTCACCATATGATTTGACCAAGGGTCGGATTACCTTCCGGTTTAAGTAGTAATTAAACAGTAACTCTCTAGGAGGATTAATAAAATGAAAGTAAGACCATCAGTCAAGCGGATGTGCGAACACTGCAAGATCGTAAAGCGTCACGGACGTGTTATGGTTATTTGCTCTGCTAATCCAAAGCACAAGCAACGTCAAGGTAAGTAATTTATTTAAATAAGGATGGAGGTGTAAATAAATGGCTCGTATCGCAGGTGTCGATTTACCTCGTGACAAGCGAATCGTAATCGGCTTAACATACATTTACGGAATTGGTAACACACGTGCTCAAAAGATTTTGAAGGACGCTGGTGTTTCTGAAGATATTCGTGTTCGTGATTTAACTCCTGAACAAGAAGAACAAATCCGTACTCAAGTTGACCAATACCAAGTAGAAGGTGACTTACGTCGTGAAGTTACTTTGAACATTAAGCGGCTCCAAGAAATTGGTTCATACCGTGGAATGCGTCACCGTCGTGGTTTACCAGTTCGTGGTCAACACACTAAGAACAATGCACGTACTCGTAAGGGTAAGGCAGTTACTATTGCTAACAAGAAGAAGTAATCTATTTTAATATAAAGGAGGTTAGTACTTAATATGGCAACCAAAAAAGGTACGCGTAAGCGTCGTGCAAAAAAGAATGTTGAAACTGGTGTTGCTCACATTCACTCAACATTTAACAACACTTTGATCATGATTACTGATGTTCAAGGTAACGCTGTTGCTTGGTCATCAGCTGGTGTATTGGGCTTTAAGGGTTCACGAAAGTCAACTCCTTTCGCTGCTCAAATGGCTTCAGAAGCTGCTGCTAAGCAAGCTATGGAACATGGCATGAAGACCGTTGAAGTTGAAGTTAAGGGTCCAGGTTCTGGTCGTGAATCAGCTATCCGTGCTCTTCAAGCAACTGGTTTGGAAGTCACTGCTATTCGTGATGTGACTCCAGTTCCTCATAATGGTTCTCGTCCTCCAAAGCGTCGTCGTGTTTAATTGACATTGCTGGAGTTACGAATCCATCAATGGCCTTTTAGTCTAAAATACGAACTGCGTTTGAAAGGGGTACAGAGATAGAATGATCGAATTTGAAAAGCCAAACATTCACAAGGTTGAAGAAACTGATAGCTACGGTAAGTTCGTTGTTGAACCGCTCGAACGTGGTTATGGAACTACACTTGGTAATTCATTAAGACGAGTTTTACTAGCATCATTACCTGGTGCTGCCATCACTAGTATTCAAATTGATGGTGTTTTACATGAATTCAGTACTGTTGAAGGTGTTACTGAAGATGTAACTCAAATCATTTTGAACCTGAAGAAAGTTTCTCTAAAACTGGATTCAGAAGAACAAAAGGATCTTGAGATTGATGTTAAAGGTCCTGCTGAAGTTACCGCCGGTGATATTCAAGGCGATGGTGAAGTTGAGGTTCTTAACCCTGACTTATACATTGCTACCGTTGCAGATGGTGCCGAACTGCACATCAAGATGACTGCTGACAAGGGTCGTGGTTATCTTTCTGCAAATGATAACAAAGCTCGAATGGATGATCTCGCAATTGGTGTATTACCAATTGACTCCATTTATACCCCGATTGAACGTGTTAACTACACAGTTGAAAATGCTCGGGTTGGTCAACGTAATGATTACGATAAGCTAACCTTAGATGTTTGGACTGATGGTTCATTAACACCGACCGAAGCTGTTAGCTTGGGTGCTAAGATTTTAACGGAACACTTGGCAATGTTTGTCAACCTTACTGAAGAGGCTCAAAATGCACAAGTGATGGTTGAAAAGGAAGAAACCCATAAAGAAAAAATGCTTGAAATGACAATTGAAGAACTTGATCTTTCAGTTCGTTCATACAACTGTCTTAAGCGTGCGGGTATCAATACCGTTAAGGAATTGACTGATCGGACCGAAGCTGACATGATGAAGGTACGGAACTTAGGCCAAAAGTCACTTGAAGAAATTAAGTTGAAATTAAACGATCTCGGCGTTTCATTCCGTCAAGATGATTAATTAATCAAACCAATGGAAAAGGAGGGACAACTTCATGAGTTACCGTAAATTAGGACGTACAAGTTCACAACGTAAGGCTTTATTACGTGATTTAACTACTGATTTAATTGTTAATGGTCGGATTACTACTACCGAGGCTCGTGCTAAGGAAGTTCGTAAGACTGCTGATCAAATGATTACCCTTGCAAAGCGTGGCGATTTAGCTTCACGTCGTAAGGCAGCTGCTTTTGTTCGGAACGTTGTTGCTGATGTTAAGGAAGATGGCGACAACATCCGTATTCAATCTGCTCTTCAAAACTTGTTTGAAGAATTAGCACCTAAGTATGCTGAACGTAATGGTGGTTACACACGGATTTTGAAGACTATGCCTCGTCGTGGTGACGGTGCTAAGATGGTTATCTTAGAATTCGTTGACTAACATTTCGTTAATCAAAAGTTTATTAATACGTAATAAAGAATCACTATCATTGAAGTATAGAGCGTTACGATGGTGGGATTATTCCCTAGTCTAGCTTGAATGCGGATTAACCGTGCACTTCTCTGGTAAGTGATTTTTTATTTTTAAATTCTTTTGCTTTCTCTGTTAAAATAATAAGTATTAACGTAAAGGATAAAAAAGATGCAAGAGATTAAATTTAACCATGTCACATTTAAATATCCTGACTCTAATAAGGTACTAATAGATAATCAATCATTTGTTTTGCCGACAAATAAATGGATCTCAATTGTTGGTCATAATGGAAGTGGGAAGAGTACGGTTGTTCGTCTTCTTAATGGTCTTCTTCAACCAAGTAAGGGAAAAATTCTAATTGGTGATTTAGAAGTAAATGAACAGCATTTAGAAACAGTTCATAAGTTGGTTGGAATGGTTTTTCAAAACCCGGAAAACCAATTCGTTGGCTCAACAGTTGCCGAAGATGTTGCTTTTGGTTTAGAAAATTATAATGTTGCTCCGGAAGAAATGCCAACGATCATTAAGCAAGCTTTAAAGAGTGTTGGAATGATTGATTATGAAGATAGTTTAATTGCTGATCTTTCTGGTGGTCAAAAACAACGAATTGCTATTGCGGGAGTGTTAGCAGTAAAGCCTAAAATAATTATCTTTGATGAGGCTACTAGCATGCTTGATCCAGTGGGAAGAGAATCAATTATGAAGCTACTAGAAACTCTTCATCACGATGGGGGGTATACAATCATCATGATTACCCACGACCTTAATGAAGCAGAACTGGCTGATCATATTTTGATCCTTGATCAAGGTAAAGTAGTAGCAAATGATGTTACTAAAAAGGTTTTATCAAATCATCAATTATTAAGAAAGCTTCAACTGACACCAGCAGCTGGTGAGCAAATTAGAGAGAAGTTAATCCATGCAGGAATAAAGGCTCCTCAAGAATACATAACAACGGGGGAAATGGTTCGATGGCTAAAGCAAAAATTGAATTAAGGAATGTTAACTTTATTTACCAGCCAACGACGCCTCTCGCTCATCAAGCACTGCGTAATATTAATTTAAAGATTGCGGATGGAGCATTTACTGTGTTGGTTGGCCAAACTGGCAGTGGTAAATCAACTCTGGTCAACTTAATTGATGCCTTGACTCTTCCAACATCAGGACAGGTAGTCGTCAATGGACGGTTAATTAATAATCAAACATCCAAAAGAGAACAGGAGCTATTTCGCCAAAAAATTGGTTTTGTTTTTCAATTTCCTGAGCGCCAACTATTTGCGCAAACTGTTCGTGATGATTTAGCGTTTGGGCCACAGAATCTTGGTTGGTCTCAGAAAAAAATAAATAAGTCAATTATGAAGGCGTTAGAAACCGTTCAATTATCACCGACGATTCTTAAACAATCTCCTTTTTCACTATCTGGTGGACAAAAACGACGAGTTGCAATTGCTGGAGTACTGGCAATGAATCCTGAAGTTTTAATTTTAGATGAACCCGCAGTTGGCCTTGATTCCTTGGCTGTTCAACGGTTACTCAACATTATTAAAGAATTGAACCAACGTGGAGTTACCATTATTATGATTACTCATTATTTAGAAATGGTTACATCATTAGTAACCCAAATTGTTGCACTTCACGATGGGCAGATTACGTTTGATGGTAGTCCACAAGAATTTTTTAGTAGTCAGCAATTGTTAAAAAAGAGTAATTTGTTGGCTCCTAAAAGCATTCAAATTTCCCAGGAAATTGGTTTGCGTGGATTGCCTCTATCATTGGATGAACTGTCTGCAAACCTGATTGAACGATTAAAGAATGGGGGAATGGCAAATGGGTAACATGGTTGTCTTTGGAAGCTATGTTCCGCTAAATTCACCAATTCATCGTTTAGATGCCCGGACTAAATTAATTCTTTGTATTTGGTATGTTATCAGTGTTTTTTTTGCTAATCATTTATGGCCAGCGATTTGGATATCATTTGTTTTGCTAATTACGCTGATTATAAGCCGGGTTCCTCTTCGGATGTATTGGACAGGGATAAAGCCATTTTTAATTGTGATCCTAATAACTGTTTGTCTACAGGTCCTATTCAGTAGCGGCGGTCAGATGTATTGGCATTATGGCTGGATTTCGATAACAAGTGACGGAATAAAGAATGCATTTTTAATCTTTTATCGGTTTACGGTAATTATTACAGCATCCACGATTCTCACGGTAACCACGCCAACTCTGCAGTTAGCTGGAGCATTTTCCTGGTTAATTTTTCCGTTAAAATGGTTAAGAGTTCCGGTAGATAAGATTTCCCTGATGTTATCAATTGCATTAAGATTTGTTCCGACAATTATGGCAGATATTAAGATAATTATGAATGCTCAGCGGTCACGGGGAATGGATTTCCACCAAGGAAACTTAATAACGAGGCTAAAGCACCTTATTCCAATTATAATTCCATTATTTGTGAATTCGTTTCAGCATTCGGAAGACTTAGCAACAGCAATGGAAGCGCGGGGATATTCATTAGAGCGTCCACGGACTCAATATCGCCAGTTATCCTGGCACAAAGGAGATACCGTTGCATTATTGTTGATGCTTATGGCTGATGTTGTAATTGGGATTTTAAACTTAATTTAGCGAGGAGAGTTTTCATTGTGTATCGTTACAAAATAACATTTGCTTACGATGGATCAAATTTTTCCGGCTTTCAAATTCAGCCGCATAAAAGAACGGTAGAGCAGGTTTTAAAAAATGCGGTTAACAAGATTGCTAAGCATCCAACCCCTGAAATTCCAGTAATTGGATCAGGGAGAACTGATGCTGGAGTTCATGCCTTAAATCAGGTTGCTCATTTTGATATTCCATACCACCTGAGTAATGAATCAATGCGCAAGGCATTAAATAGTATTTTGCCGCTTGATATTCTGATAAAAAAAGCAGAATTAGTCGATAGCGATTTTCATGCCCGGTATAGTGCTCATAATAAGACTTATCGTTACCGAGTGGATCAAGGAGAATTTGTTAATCCCTTTAAGCGAAACTATACAGCACATTTTAAATATCCATTGGATTTAACGTTAATGCGAAAGGCTGCTAAGAACTTTATTGGCGAACATGACTTTACTAGCTTTGTAGCCTCCGGAAGCCAAGCTAAAAGCAATGTTCGAACCGTTTATAAAATAGATATCAAACGGGATAAATTAAGAAATGAGGTTGTTTTTGACTTTACTGGGAACGGCTTTCTCTATAATCAAATTCGGATCATGGTGGCCTTTCTTTTAGAAATCGGCAGTAAGCAACGACCTGTTGATGATGTTAAACGTGTATTAGCAGCTAAAGATCGGACACAAGCTCGGATGACTGCTCCCGCAAGCGGCCTATATTTAGTTTCAGTAGATTACGGGAATGATCGGGAAAGTGATTGACGAAGTGGTTGTAACAAGGTATACTAGCACTTGGTATTTCTTTTCCATCTAATAACTCGGTACACTATTATATGTAAAAGAAAAACAAAATTGGAGGACTTAATCGTGAGAACGACATACATCGCAAAACCTGGTGAAGTTGATCGCAAGTGGTACGTTGTCGATGCAAAGGATGTCCCAATGGGTCGTCTTTCTGCTGTCGTCGCATCAATTTTGCGTGGTAAGAACAAGCCAACATACACTCCACACGTTGATACTGGTGACAATGTTATTGTTATCAACGCTGCGCAAGTTAAGTTAACTGGTAAGAAAGCTACTGACAAGATTTACTACCGTCACTCAGACTACGCTGGTGGTTTGAAGCAACGGACTGCTGGTGACTTCCGTGCTAAGGAACCTGAGAAGTTATTGGAACACTCAATCAAGGGTATGCTTCCACACAATTCTCTTGGTCGTAAGATGGGCTTAAAGCTTCATGTATACGCTGGTGAAGATCACAGTCATGCAGCACAAAAGCCTGAAGCACTCGATATTACTAACTTAATTTAAGGAGGGAATGGAATTGGCTCAACAAGTTCAATACAGTGGTACTGGTCGGCGTAAAGACGCTACTGCGCGTGTTCGCTTAGTACCAGGTTCTGGTAAGATTACAATGAACGGCAAGGCAATTGAAGACTACATTCCATTTGCCAACTTACGTGCTATTGTTAACCAACCATTTAATGTTACTAAGACTGACGGTCAATACGATGTTTTAGCTAACGTTAATGGTGGTGGTTTCTCTGGTCAAGCTGGTGCAGTACGTCACGGTATCGCCCGTGCATTACTCGCAGTTGACCCTGACTTCCGTGACGCTTTGAAGAAGGCCGGTCTCTTGACTCGTGACCCTCGTATGAAGGAACGTCGTAAGCCAGGTCTTAAGAAGGCTCGTAAGGCTGCTCAATTTAGTAAGCGTTAATATTCGATTTATCGCTTCCAAAAAAAGAAGTTGGATTTTTGTCCAACTTCTTTTTTTATACACATACACAATCGTATTTCTTTTATCTTTAATTTAAAAGACGTATAATATAGTTGTTGTAACCGCTTACTAATATAAGGAGGCTAAATTATGGCAAAACGTGTTGCTTTAGTTACTGGTGGTAGTCAAGGTATCGGTAAAGCAATTGCAGAACGACTAGTTAACGATGGCTTTTCTGTTGCCTTAGTTGCCCTGGAAGAAAACAAATTGCAAGAAACTGCTAAGGAACTGGAAGAAAAGGGTGGTGAAGCCTTACCAATCGTTGCGGATGTTTCTGATCGTGATGCTGTATTTGCTGCGGTTAAGAAGACTGTTGACCATTTTGGTGACTTAAACGTAGTTGTTAATAATGCTGGCCTTGGTCCAACTACACCAATTGATACAATTACTCCTGAACAATTTGAAAAGGTTTATGGGGTAAATGTTGGTGGTGTCCTTTGGGGAATTCAAGCTGCACACCAAGCATTTAATAAGTTAGGTCACGGTGGGAAGATCATCAATGCAACTTCACAAGCTGGGGTTGTCGGTAATCCAAACTTAGCACTTTATTCTGGCACTAAATTTGCTATTCGGGGAATTACCCAAGTAGCTGCTCGTGATTTAGCTGATGAAGGCATTACTGTTAATGCTTATGCTCCAGGAATTGTTAAGACACCAATGATGTTTGACATTGCTCACCAAGTAGGGAAGAATGCTGGTAAGAGTGATGAATGGGGAATGCAAACCTTTGCTAAGAACATTGCTTTGAAACGTCTTTCTGAACCAGAAGATGTTGCTAATGCGGTTGGCTTCTTAGCTGGCCCTGATTCAAACTACATTACTGGACAAACAATCATTGTTGATGGTGGGATGCAATTCCACTAGAATGGGTAAACGCAACTCAGTGAAGAACTTGCGCAAGACTAGCGAGTTTCTGAGAAGCGTATTTCGGACATATTACCTGATTGGGGTTGGAGAAAATTCCAGCCCTTTTCTTATTTTAAATTTAAAATACTAAAATATTCTCCCAAACATGGCTTATTTTGCTACAATCAATAGTTAGTAGTGAAAATAAGGGAGGCATCGCTTTTGGCAAAACGGCGGCGGAGAAGAACAAGAAAGAGAAAATCACATGGGAACGTTTTTGTGTGGTTATTGGTTATTATTATATTGTTCCTGGGTGTTTATGTTGGTCACCACTTTTACCGAATTTGGAACCAGCAACGTATTGAACAGGCTGCACTGAAACGGGATCGTGAAGCTAAAGAGTTATTTATTAAGCAGGTGGCTCCAGAAGCACAAGCAATGCAGAATACATACCATGTCTATGCGTCAATTACGATTGCCCAAGCGATCCTTGAATCTAATTGGGGTACCAGCAAATTAGCTACCCAGTATCATAATCTCTTTGGAATCAAGGGAACTGGTGCTAATTCAAAAGTGATGACAACTAAGGAATATACTGGTGGTAAATGGGTTGTTATTAAGGACCGGTTCCGTGTATACAGCAGTTGGGATGAATCAATTAAGGATCATACCCGGCTAATGCTTCAGGGGACTGATATGAATCGGCAGAACTACGATCGAGTTGTTAAAGCTACTAATTATGAAGAAGCAGCAAAGGCTCTGCAGCAATCTGGCTATGCTACCGATCCAGACTATGCCAAGAAGCTTATCTCGGTCATTCAGACGTATAAGTTATATAATTATGATAAATAATCAAGAGGGGTTTGTATTATGAGAGAATTACAAGAGAAGATTGAACAATACGGAACGGTTCTTCCAGGAAATGTTTTAAAAGTTGATGCTTTCCTTAATCACCAGGTTGATCCAGAATTGATGCTTAAAGTTGGTCAAGAGTTTGCAAAGCTATTTGCTAATGAGGGAGTTACCAAGGTTTGGACAGTTGAATCATCAGGAATTGCTCCTGCGGTGATGACTGGTTTGGCACTTAAGGTTCCGGTAATTTTTGCACGAAAGCACAAAAGTTTGACCCTGAACCAGAATATGTATACTGCTGATGTTTATTCATACACAAAAAAGACAACCAATCGAATTTCTATTTCTAAAAAATATGTCGATGCTAATGATAAGATCTTAATGATTGACGATTTCTTAGCTAACGGACAGGCAGTTGAAGGAATGCTAGAGATTGCTGATCAAGCTGGCGTTGATGTTGCTGGTGCTGGGATTGTGATTGAGAAGAGTTTCCAGCCTGGAGCTCAAGAATTAAAAGATCGTGGTATTCGAGTTGAATCACTAGCAAGGATTAAATCATTAGCGGATGGTAAGGTAACCTTTATGGAAGATTAATGATAGTGCAGAGAGGAGAATTAAATGAGTAATACAATTTTTCCCGGCAGTACTTTAGGAATTATTGGAATTAACCGTAACGGGGTAGCGATGATTGCAGCTGCTAAAAAAGCTGGTTTTAATGTTGGTGTTTACGTTGATCGTTCTCAACCGGACATTACTAAGATGGCAGATTTTACAATTGATGGTGCTTATAATGACAAACAAAAACTTACCGAATTCGGTGAGGCTTGTGATGCTATCATTTATCAAACACCTAACATTGATTCTACTGTGATCCGTTTTCTTGGCCAATATGCAGCAATTCCACAAGGCATTAACGGTTTGGAAATTGTTCAAGACCGGTTAATGGAACGGGCATTTTTGGATCAAATCAATATTAATATTGCTCCCTATGTTACTGTTATTGGTTTAGATGATGTTTACCAATCAATTGACTCAATCGGTTATCCGGCCCTTCTGAAGCCAATTCAACGGGGGATCGGTGAACAATCAATGATGATTAAACGTCAATCTGACATTACCAGGGCTGCAGACTTTATTGATACAGGAACCTATCTACTGGAATCGTGGATTGACCACACGGCAGAATATACCTTAACTGCTGCTTGTGCTAATGGCGAAGTTGAAATTTTTCCCTTAGCACAATTGGAATATAATGAGGACCGGCAATTAATTTCAGTGGCTTCACCTGCTGAGGTTGCGGATGACATGCTACAAGAAATGCACCGGATTATTAAGAGTGTTGCTGATTCACTTCAGTATACCGGTGTTTTCTCGGTTAATTTTTATGTAACTTCGACTGGGACACTTTACGTTAAGAACATTGAATTAGGACTAACATCAATTGCAAATGTTTATGACAATACGACAAATGTGGATCAGTACGAACAACAATTGCGAGCAAGTGTTGGAATGCCATTACATGTTATTCGACAGTTGCAGACGGCATTACTAATGATTATCCGGAACTACCAGTCCGTTGCTATTCGTCGTCAGTGGCTTCTTAAGAATAATTGGAAGTTCCGCTTCTTTAATAGTGATACTGATACTGCTGATCCAGCAGGAATCCTTGGTTTTGTTTGGGTTACTGGCGATACTGACCTGGATGCTTTACGAAACCAGGTTGATGATACTGAGGTTTGGAATAAAACATTGCCAAATTCAGGGTCAGATAATGAAGAGCAAGAAAAATAAATAAGAACTGAGCTGAGACTGCTCACCAAAAGTCTTAAGCTCAGTTTTATTTTTGCAACATATGTTCGAAAACGACCAAAAGAAGTTGAAAATTTGGTATAATATGAGCCGATTGAAATTTAGAGAGGATGGAAATAGGCGTGAATAGTCAAGCACTTTTAGACGGCATGAACGATAAGCAAACCGAAGCAGTCTTAACAACAGAGGGGCCACTTTTAGTAATGGCTGGAGCTGGTTCAGGAAAGACTCGAGTACTAACTCATCGAATTGCATATCTGATCGAAGAAAAGGGTGTGCTTCCTTGGAATATTCTTGCGATCACGTTTACGAATAAGGCCGCACGAGAAATGCAAGAACGTGTTGGTAAGCTTTTAGGTGAGAGTGCTCGTGACATTTGGGTTTCCACATTTCACGCCCTCTGTGTACGGATTCTGCGACGCGATATTGAAAAGCTGGGGTATAACCGAGCATTTACGATCGCTGACACCAGTGAGCAACGAACATTAATGAAACGGATTTGTGCAGAATTAAATATTGACACCAAAAAATTCGATCCCCGAAGTATCCTCAGTGCAATCTCTAATGCTAAGAATGCATTGCAAACCCCTGATGACTACTCAAAAGAAGCCAATAGCATGTTTGAGAACATGGTTGCTCGCGCGTACAAACTCTATCAACGGGAACTAGAGGCTAATCAATCCTTAGACTTTGATGATTTGATTATGAAAACAATTGAGCTCTTTGAAAAGGATCAAGAGACTCTGGAATTCTATCAAGATAAGTTTCATTACATCCATGTCGATGAGTATCAGGATACTAACGATGCTCAATATAAGTTAGTTAACATGCTTGCTCAGGGATACAAGAACCTTTGCGTTGTTGGGGATGCTGACCAGAGTATCTATGGTTGGCGTGGCGCAAACTTGAATAACATTTTAAACTTTGAACATGATTATCCACAAGCACATACAGTAATGCTGGAACAAAATTATCGTTCAACTCAGACAATTTTAGACGCGGCTAACGAAGTGATCGATAATAACGTTTACCGAAAGAAAAAGAAGTTGTGGACTGAAAACGGCAAGGGAGACCAGATTTCTTACTACCGGGCACAAAACGAACACGATGAAGCCCAATTTATTGTCTCTAAAATTAAAGAAGAACGGGAAAAGAATAATTATAAGTACAATGACTTTGCCATTCTTTACCGTACTAACGCTCAATCACGGATGATCGAAGAAACCTTCTTAAAGAGTAGTGTTCCGTACACCATGGTTGGTGGCCATAAATTCTACGACCGGAAAGAAATTAGGGATATTCTTGCCTACTTGACATTAATTGTTAACCCTCAAGATTCAATGAGCTTTGAACGAGTAGTTAATACTCCTAAGCGGGGAATCGGGATGACCAGTGTTGACCATTTGCGAGAATTTGCTAATGATAATAATTGGTCACTCCTTGAGGCTGCAGAAAACGTTGATATTGCAAATAACATCTCAACGCGGACGCGGGTTAAAATTGATGAGTTTGGTCAGTTAATGCGTAACTTAACTAAGCAAGCTGAGTTCTTAAACTTAACTGACTTAACGGAAGAAATCTTAGATAAGAGTGGGTACAATAAAGCGCTTGAACAAGATAAGAGTCTTGAATCACAGGCGCGGCGTGAAAACCTTGATGAATTCAAATCGGTTACCCAAGAATATGATGAGCAGCATAAGGATGAGGATGATAATAACATTCAAAAGATTACCAACTTTCTTGCTGACCTTGCTTTGGTTTCTGATCAGGATGACGTTGACGAACAAGCTCCGGCAGTTACGTTGATGACTCTTCATGCTGCCAAAGGACTTGAATTTCCGGTAGTTTTTCTTGTGGGGATGGAAGAAGGAATTTTCCCACTTTCTCGGGCAATTTTAGAAGACGATGAACTTGAAGAAGAGCGTCGCCTTGCATATGTTGGAATTACCCGAGCAAAGAAGAAACTTTACCTAACAAATGCCTTTTCCCGGTTGCTTTACGGCCGAATCCAACGAAACCAGCCATCTCGTTTTGTGGAGGAAATTAATCCTGACCTTCTTAAATTCGAGAATGATCAGCCTGCTGAGCGTCTTGGAGGACAAAAATTGCCATTTGGTGGTGAAGCGGCCACTGCAACTACTTATCGAGAGCAGAAGCAGCGTCGCCAATACCGGAGTGCTGGAAAACGAGTAAAGCCAGTAACTAATACGGGAACGGGAGCTGACCAGGTTTCCTGGAAGACCGGTGATAAGGTAACCCATAAGAAGTGGGGAGAAGGAACCGTTGTTAAGGTTAGTGGAAGTGGTAATGACAAGGAACTTGACATTGCCTTTCCTCAACAAGGAGTTAAACGACTTTTGGCTAGTTTTGCGCCAATTAAGAAGGTTACTGATTAATTAAAGTGAGGCCAATAAAATGGATAATCAATCAATCCCGGTTGCACAATTAACATTGGATCAGGCAAAAGAAGAAATTGGTCCATTGCGAAAGCAGATTGCTCAATGGGGGAAAGAGTACTATGAACAAGACAGTCCTACGGTGGAAGACTATGTTTATGATCGTCAATACCAACGGCTTGTTCAGATTGAACAACGCTTTCCCGAATTGCAAACGCCAGATTCACCAACACAGCAAGTTGGTGGTGAGGCTGAAAGCCAGCTGACGAAGGTTCGGCATGAGATTCCGATGTTGTCGATGGGGGATGTCTTCTCAATTGAAGAGCTAATGGACTTTAATCATCGTCAACAGGAAAATCGTGACGTTGATGTTGAGGCAGAGTATAACCTTGAATTAAAGATCGATGGCTTGTCACTATCGCTCGTTTATGAAAACGGAAAGCTAATCCAGGGTTCAACTCGCGGAAACGGTAATATTGGCGAAGATGTTACCGAAAATGTTCGGACAATAAAATCGGTTCCCCAAGAACTTCCCGAACCACTCTCCGTTGAATTTCGTGGTGAATGCTACATGCCAAAAGAGTCATTTGCCAAATTGAATGCACAACGAGAAGATGATGGTCAACCAATTTTTGCTAATCCCCGAAACGCAGCAGCAGGAAGCCTTAGACAGTTAGATCCCAAGGTAACAGCCAAACGTGATTTAGATACATTTATGTACTATGTTCCTGAATATCAAAAGCTGGGAGTTACAACTCAAGCAGAGGCTTTAGATAGGATGCGTGAGCTTGGCTTTAAGGTTAATCCGCATAACCGGGTTGTTCATAATCGACAAGAAATAGAAGATTACATTAATGAATACACGGCTAAACGTGACCAGTTAGCCTACGGAATTGACGGAATTGTGGAGAAAGTTAATGATCTTGAGACTGAAGAAGTACTCGGAAATACTGTTAAGGTGCCTCGCTGGGAGATTGCCTACAAGTTTCCTCCAGAGGAACAGCCGACAATTATCCGTGATATTGAATGGACTGTTGGCCGAACAGGGAATGTAACGCCGACTGCTGTAATGGATCCGGTTCAATTGGCTGGGACAACAGTTAGTCGTGCTTCCCTTCATAATCCTGACTACTTAAAGGAAAAGGATGTTAGGTTAGGTGATACTGTCTACCTTCATAAAGCAGGCGATATCATTCCAGAAATTTCTAAAGTTAATTTGAGTAAGCGACCGGCTGATAGTGAGCCATATCAAATTCCAACAAAATGTCCTGCATGTGATTCTGAACTAGTTCACCTTGATGATGAAGTAGCTCTCCGGTGCATTAACCCAATGTGTCCAGCACAAATTAAAGAGGGACTAGCACACTTTGCTTCACGAAATGCAATGGATATTGGTGGTCTCGGACCAAAGATTATTGAACAGTTATGGAATAAGAAGCTGATTCACGATGTTGCGGGACTTTATGCCTTAACGGAAGATCAATTATTAACTTTAGATAAATTTGGTGAAAAATCAGCGACAAACTTATTGACATCGATCAATAATAGTCGTAATAATTCTGTCGAGCGCCTTTTATTCGGACTTGGTATTCGTCATGTTGGCGCCAAAGCAGCACGCCTGATTATGGCTCATTTTAATGATTTGGATCAGTTAATGGGAGCTAGTGCCGATGAAATTTCCGCTGTTGATGGAATCGGTCCGACAATTGGTGAAAGCGTAGAAACGTATTTTGCTAATGAACAGGTTCAGTCATTAATTGAGGAGCTTCGTCAATCCGGCCTCAACTTTACGTATCTTGGCTCGACTACTACAGTTGATGAGTCGAGCGACTGGAATGGTAAACGGGTTGTTTTAACCGGGAAATTAGTGGAGATGACCCGGACTGAAGCCAAAGACTGGTTAGAAGTACATGGAGCTAAAGTAACAGGTAGTGTTTCGAAAAAGACTGATATTGTCATTGCCGGAGAAAAAGCGGGAAGCAAACTCACCAAGGCTCAGGAGCTTGGAGTCGATGTTTGGGATGAGCAACGCTTTAGTCAGGCGATGAAGGAGGAACAATAAACGTTGAAGAACAAACTAAAAAAAATAACCGTTGGGGTTGCCCTCTTGATGTCAACTTTGGTTTTGACTTCATGTGGCTTTGGTCATAAATCATCAAAAAATTATAGTACTACTGGTTCTTTGAGCGGAACTTATCAAGGGGTTATTAAAAATGGCCACTACAAGACAAGTAAGGCACGGGGAGTCAATGTTAGCCAAAATAGTAATTCATATAACCTTAAAAGTTTTGAAAGTGGCTTAACTCAAGTATCAAAGCGGGTTTTCTCAACGAAAAATTATATTTTCCAAGAAGGCCAATATCTTGATACCAGTACGGTTGAAAATTGGCTAGGACGGAAGAGCAAGAGCAATCCAGAAGGCCTTAACCCGGCTGAAGGGAAAAAGAGCGATCCTAATCCAGAATACATTCAGCAGATTGAAGAACAGGATTACATGCAGGAAAGCGGTAATTCAATGAAATTGCATGGTGTCACAATTGGGATCGGAATTAATTCTGAATATAACTACCAGAAGAAGACTGATGGACCAAATTATACAAAGAACATTAGTAATGCAGAGGTTAAGCGTCAGGGTGAAATCGCTGCTCAAAAGATCTTAACCCGGTTACGGAAGAAGAAAGAATTACGGAATGTTCCAATCGTGATTGCTTTATATAAGCAGGCACCAGACGATAGTTTAGTTGGTGGAAGCTTCTTTGCTTATAGTAAGAACAACGGAAGCAAGATTAGCAGCTGGCATAAGTTAGACTACCGGACTGCTGTACTACCAAAGGCTAACGGAACTGACCAGGAAACTAAATCCGATCAAACGGATAATGATAGTTTCTCTAACTTTAAGAGTCAGGTTCAGAGTTTCTTCCCTAACTTAAGTGGAGTAACTGCTCAAGCACAGTACAACGGTAGTTCATTGACTGGAATGCATATTACCATTACAACGCAATTCTATAGTCAGACCGAAATTACCAGCTTTACTCAATACATTGCCCGTGCCGCAAGAAAATACTTGCCAAGCGGAATTCCAATTGACATCAAGATTCAATCTAGTTCCGAAATGCAAGCCGTCGTTTACCGTAATTCCGGCTCCGACAAATTCCAAAGCCACGTGTTTGATTCGTATTAAGGAATAGAGTGTGAGCCCGTTAAAACCTTCCGGTGGCTAACGATTTCTCCACCGAACGACGTTTTGTCGTCGGAGGTGGAGGTCGTTAGATTGAGGAAGGTTAGGGCGAACACGTTTTGACTATGTTACAGTAGAACTATTGTGAGGGAGCTTAGGCTAAACGCATTTTGACTATGTTGCAATAGGTGGAGGTTGCGGTCACGGCGAACCCTTTTAACTAAATAATAAAATTAAGTGTTTCATAACATGAGGTTTCACTTCTTCATCAATTATGAAACACTTTCTTTTCCCTTGAATATTTAAGGATGAATAGTTAAAACCATTAGTATTCTGTGCTAAAATTATTAAATGTATGTACTATATTTAAGCCATAATTACTGGAAAAGAGGTAGAGAGAATGGCCAGTAAGATCACTGAGCAACAAGTAGAACACGTTGCTGAACTTGCTAAGTTGGAATTCAAAGATGAAGAGCTTACCAAGTTTACCACTCAATTAGGAAGCATTATTGATATGTTTGAAGACCTCACTAATGTTGATACCGAGGGTGTTGAACCAATGACTTCAGCTTCAGATCGGGAAAATGTTATGCGTGAGGACAAGGCAGTTAAGAGCTCTAAAGAAGAGACCGACGCATTGCTTAATAACGCTCCTGATACTGATGATGGGTACATTAAAGTTCCTGCAATCATCGATGAAAGTGAGGACGGCGAATAATGGATTTCTATCAAACCGACTTAAGTCAGCTGCATGATGATTTAAAGAATAAGAAGATCAGTGCAACTGAATTAACGAAAGAAACCTTTGATCACATTAAGAAAAATGAAGATCAAGTAAAGGCCTTCATTACATTAAACGAAGAAGCAGCAATGAAGAAGGCTGCCGAAATTGACCAACAGGGAATTAGCGAAGATCAATTAACCTCTGGGATTCCTTTGGCAGTTAAGGATAATATTTTAACTAAGGGGTTAAAGACTACTGCAGCATCCAAAATTTTGGAAAACTTCAACCCTGTTTATGACGCAACGGTTGTTGAAAAGTTAAATAACAACGGCTTTATTAATGTTGGGAAGACCAATCTGGATGAATTTGCAATGGGTTCATCAACTGAAAACTCAGCATTCTTCACAACCCATAACCCATGGGATCTTACCCGGGTTCCTGGTGGTTCTTCAGGTGGTTCTGCTGCGGCAGTTGCAGCTGGGGATGTCCTTGGTGCCTTAGGAACTGATACTGGTGGTTCCATTCGGATGCCCGCATCATTTAACGGAATTGTTGGAATGAAGCCAACATATGGCCGGGTATCTCGTTGGGGAATCATTGCCTTTGGTTCAAGTTTTGACCAAGTTGGTTGGTTGACTCGAACGGTTAAGGACAACGCATTGTTAACCCAAATGATTAGTGGCAATGATGAACACGATATGACTTCATCCCTGAAGGAAGTTCCTAACTGGGCCGCTCAATTAAACGACGATACTAACGTTAAGGGCTTGCGAATTGCTGTTCCTAAGGAATACTTCGAAGGAATTAATGATGATGTTCATGAAGTAATTAAGAACGCCCTTGATCATCTTGAATCACTCGGTGCCGTCATTGATGAAGTTTCATTGCCTCATACTAAGTACGGTGTTCCTGCATACTACATTTTGGCCTCATCCGAAGCTTCATCAAACCTTCAACGATATGATGGGATTCGGTATGGTTTCCGGGCAAAAGATGTTAAGAACATTGAAGATGTTTATGTTCGTTCTCGGACTGAAGGTTTTGGTGAAGAAGTTAAACGGCGGATCATGTTGGGAACCTTCTCACTTTCAGCCGGGTTCTACGATGCCTACTTTAACAAGGCTGCTAAGGTTCGTCGCTTAATTGCTCAGGACTTTGACAATGTCTTCAAGGATCATGACGTTATTCTTGGTGCTACTGGTGCCTCAACAGCATTTAAGATTGGTGCTGAAATCGACGATCCACAAACCATGTACATGAACGATGTTTTGACAGTTCCTGTTAACATGGCTGGTCTTCCTGCAATGTCAGTTCCGGCTGGCTTCTCAGCTAAGAATGGCATGCCAGTTGGTTTACAAATTATCGGAAAGCCATTTGATGAACAAACAGTTTACAACACCGCTTATGTCTTTGAACAAACTACTGATGTTCACAAGAAGGCACCTAAGTTAGGAGGTCAAAACTAAGATGAACTTTGAAACAACGATTGGGCTAGAAGTCCACGTCGAATTGAAGACTAATTCAAAAATTTACAGTCCATCACCAGTAGAATATGGTGACCAGCCTAACAGAAATACTAATGTGATCGACTGGGGTTATCCTGGTGTTTTGCCAACATTGAACAAGGGTGTTGTTCGTGATGGAATTATGGCCGGCCTGGCTCTTCATGCTCAAATTGCTCGTCACATGCATTTTGACCGGAAGAACTACTTCTACCCAGATAACCCAAAGGCTTACCAGATTACTCAATCAGAAACACCAATTGCTCATGATGGTTGGATTGAGATTGAAGTTAATGGTAAGAAGAAAAAAATCGGGATTGAAGAAATGCATATTGAAGAAGATGCCGGTAAGAACACTCATACCAGCAAGTACTCATATGTTGACTTAAACCGTCAAGGAACACCATTAATCGAAATTGTTTCTAAGCCGGATATTGCTTCCCCAGAAGAAGCAGTTGCCTACTTGGAAGCTCTTCGTCAACGGATCCAGTTTACTGGAATTTCTGATGTGAAGATGGAAGAAGGGTCGATGCGTGTCGACACTAACATCTCTATTCGTCCGGTTGGTTCTGACCAGTTTGGTACCAAGACCGAAATGAAGAACATCAACTCCTTTAACTATGTTCGGAAGGCATTGGAATTCGAACAAAAGCGTCACCAAAATGTCTTACTTTCAGGTGGTCACATTGCCCAAGAAACACGGCGTTATGATGAAGCTACTGGTGAAACAATTTCAATGCGGACAAAGGAAGGTTCCGATGACTACCGTTACTTCCCAGAACCAGATATTCCTGATTTAAACGTTGATCAAAAGTGGATTGACGAAATTGAAGCAGAAATGCCTGAAATGCCGGGTGAACGGCGGGCACACTACGTTAAGGACCTCGGTTTAACCGATTATGATGCGATGGTCTTAACTCAGACCAAGGAAATGTCTGACTTCTTTGAAGAAGCCGTTAAGGATGGCGGCGATCCTAAGCGGGTTGCTAACTACTTAATGAATGATGTGAACTCCTACTTGAATGATAAGCAGGTTGACTTAACTGATACTAAGTTGACACCAGCTAACTTGGCCGGGATGGTTAAGTTGATTGAAGACGGTACCATTTCATCCAAGATGGCGAAGAAGGTCTTCAAGGGAATTCTTGATGGTGAAGAACCAAGCGCTTACGCTAAGGAACATGGTTTGGTTCAATTATCTGACCCAGCTCAATTGCAACCAATCGTTGATGATGTTTTAGCAAACAACGAACAATCAATTGCGGACTTTAAGAACGGTAAGGATCGGGCTGTTGGTTACCTGATGGGCCAAATCATGAAGCAAACTCGTGGTAAGGCTAACCCACAAGTTGTTACTAAGTTGTTGATGAAGTCGTTAAACGCTAAGTAGTTTGGAGGGATGACCGTGCGAAAACGTGCTCGGATAATTTATAACCCCACTTCTGGTCGTGAAACTTTCCGGAGTGATCTCGTTGATATTCTTTCAATCTATGAAAAGGCTGGCTACGAGACCAGCGCTTTTGCCACGACACCAGCACCAGACTCAGCAAAGAACGAGGCAACTCGTGCAGCTAAGGAAGGCTTTGACCTGATCGTCGCTGCCGGTGGTGACGGAACCCTTAATGAAGTAATTAACGGGATTGCCGGATTAGAACACCGGCCAACTTTGGCAATTATTCCCGCCGGAACGACAAACGACTATGCGCGGGCGTTACGAATTCCTCGTGATGATCCGATTGCTGCAGCCAAGTTGATTTTGAAGAAAAATAAGAAATTCAAAATTGATATTGGTAAAGCAGGCGAGAATTACTTCATGAACATTGCCGCTGGGGGAACGATGACTGAATTAACTTACGAGGTTCCTTCGCAAATGAAGTCTCTCTTTGGTTATGCGGCATACTTTGCTAAGGGTGCAGAACTTATTCCGCGGATCAAGCCAATTGAGATGCAGATTAAGTACGATGGCAAAGAATATCGGGGTAACGCAACGATGTTTATGATTGCCCTAACAAATTCTGTTGGTGGTTTTGAACAAATCGTTCCCGATGCTTCTCTTGATGACGGTAAGTTTACGATGATTATCGTGAAGAAGACGAACATGATTGATATGTTGAGTCTGATGGCAAAAGCCTTACAAGGAAAGCACCTGGATGATCCACGAATCATCTATGAGAAAGCAACCGATATTGAGGTAATTCCGTTAAACAAGGACGATCGCTTAATGGTTAACCTTGATGGTGAATACGGTGGCGATGCGCCAATGGAATTCCACGATTTGAAACAACATATTGAAGTTGTTGCTAACCTTGACGAAATTCCTGATGATGCTATTACAGTTTCTGATGATTTTAAGCGGGTTGAACAAGACTTCGTGAAGAGTGTTGATGATATTAAGGATCGCGAAGAAAAACAAAATTAAATTGAAAAACGGCTAGCATCCTAAAAATAGGAAGTTAGCCGTTTCTTTTGTTATAATAGGGAAAGTTTGTCACGTTGAAATTATCGGAGGATTAATCTTGAAATTAAATATTCCAGTACACAAAAATGAAGAATATCCTGCTAAGGTAGTGGATTTAACTTATGAGGGTAACGGGGTTGTGAAGATTGATGATTTTCCAGTCTTTGTTCCGAATGCCTTACCCGGGGAAGAAATCACAGTAAAAATTACAAAAGTTGCTAGTCATTTTGCTTGGGGCCGGGTAATGGCATGGCAGACGAAAAGTCCTGACCGGGTTGATGTTAAGGATAAGAAGTATATCCAGACAGGGATTGCTCCGCTTGGTCACCTTAAATATGAAGCCCAATTAAAGTTTAAACAGCACCAAATTGCTGAGTTGCTGGCAAAGGCGCACCTAGATGAGATTGAGGTGTTGCCAACGATGGGGATGGACAAACCATACCATTACCGGAATAAGGCCCAAGTACCGGTCAAGATGGTTCGTGGTCAATTAGAGACTGGCTTTTACAAACGCGGAAGTCATACCTTAGTACCAATCGAAGACTTCTATATTCAAGATCCAGCTATTGACCAAGTAATTATCGTGGTTCGTGACCTATTACGGAAATATCATGTAACACCATACGATGAACGAACTGGTAAAGGTGTTATCCGAACTGTCATGGTGCGTCGAGGATATTATAGTCATGAAGTAATGGTAGTGCTAGTCACCAATACGAAGCGATTACCAATGGCAGAACAAATCGTTGATGGCATTGTAGCAGTCGTACCTGAAGTAAAGAGCATCGTTCAAAACATCAATGACAAGAAGACTAACCGCTTACTTGGCGACAAGAATAAAACGCTCTGGGGTGCCGATGAAATTCATGACCAATTGCTCGGCATTGATTTTGCAATCTCACCATTATCTTTTTACCAAGTTAATCCGCAACAAACTGAACGCCTTTACCAAACCGCCATTGATAATGCTGGTTTAGATGGCAGTCAAACAGTTATTGATGCTTATTGTGGAATTGGGACGATCTCGTTGGCAGTTGCTAAGCACGCCAAGCAAGTTTACGGGGTTGAAATTGTTCCTGCAGCGATTGATGATGCCAAGTACAACGCCAAGCGCAACGGCATTAAGAATGCTAAATTCGTTGTCGGTAAAGCGGAAGAACAATTCGCTAAGTGGCAAGAAGATGGCTTAAAGCCAGATATCGTGATTGTTGACCCACCACGTAAAGGCCTTGCTGAATCGTTGATTGAGGCTACTGGTAAGATGGCACCACAAAAGGTAATTTATGTTAGCTGTAATCCAGCCACATTAGTCCGTGATATTCAACGCTTTGCTGAACAAGGATACCATGTGACGAAACCGATTCAGCCAGTTGACCAGTTCCCACAGACGACGCATGTTGAGAGTGTTACGGTCCTTGAATGCACAGAAAAATAGCTCATAAACCGCGTCATGGCGGCATTTACGGATGATTAAAAGTGTACTTTTTTCTTTCAGAATGATTGGAATTAGTACACTTTTTCTATTTGAAGCTGGCGGGTCGAGTGTTCTATGTCCTATTTCGATAGTCGAGTAGACAAAGGTCCAGTTTGGCAGGTCGTGTCGATTAGGGTAGTGAAAGTAGAGGTGAGCGTTGATATGGTAGTGTTTGTGGTATGTATGAATCGGTCAGTTTGGTACTAAAGATTGAGTTAACGAAAATAATATTGAATTTATGCTAATTCGGTTAAAATATCGAAAATTTGGGCTCTTTGTCAATGGGTAAGGATGAAGAGAATTTGGAGAACTAGACTAAGCCACCTTGGCTTTTTTTATTATTGTGATTCTTGATTGCGCTATAATATTTTATGAGGTGAAAGAGATGGCTGACAAAGTTGTTGCGCGTCCGCTAATTACGATTGCAAATGTTATTTGGAGTTTTAATCCCCTGACCCATTTACCACAAGTCCTGCTGGTCAAACGGGCTTATCCGCCATTTGAGGGCCACTGGGCTTTACCAGAAACCCTATTGCGGCGGGATGAAAGTGCTGACGTTGCCTGTATCCGCCTGATTAAGGATAAAATTGGTGTTCGTCTATCAAACAGTGCTACCGAACAGTTGGCAACCTTCACCGATCCCGACCGGGTAAGCGGTGAGCGGGCCTTGGCGATTGCCTACATGACTTTCTTACCGACAATGCCGCAACTGAGGGCCGGGTACGGAGCAACCGAAGTCGGGTGGTTTAGTCTTAACTTTGACCACGGAAAGTTTATCTTGCAAAATGATGACTTAGTTTTAAGTTTGGCTGCAGGGTCGGCGCTAGCATTTGACCACCACCAAATTATTAATACGGCCATTGTACGAATTAAAAATAAACTGGACTACCAGCCAACCATTTTACAGATCTTAGGACCGACTTTTACCCTTCGGCAAGCCCGCGAAGTTTATGCTACTTTCCGCCAAACAACGGTCGATCAAATTGATAATTCTAATTTTAAAAAGACCCACCAAAAACTGTTTAAGGAAGTTGGTACCGCCGCAACAAAGCGGTCAGGCCGGCCACCAAAGTTATTTAAACTGGTACTACCTTGCGTCTAAAAATAAAAGTGCTACAATCAGTGATAATAAAAGTTCAATATACTTTTATTTTTTTGCGGTAGTTAAAGTATTTTTTACCTAAATTTGTTAGGAGTTATTTAATAATGAAGCATGAATTATTAACCGACATGTATGAGTTTTCAATGGCCAACGGTTATTATCAAACACTTCCCCACGATAAGCAGGCGCGCTTTGACGTCTTTTACCGTAAGGCGCCCGATGATGGCAGTTTTGTGATTAGTGCTGGATTGATGCAAGTAATTGATGAAGTTAAGAACTGGCACTTTTCAACTGATGACATTGCTTATCTGCGGTCCCTTAACCACTTTAGTGACGACTTTCTCTTTTACCTGACGGCAGCTCACAACCGCTGCTCAATTAAGGCAATCCCAGAAGGCACGCCAGTCTTCCCACAGGAACCAATCCTTAGTATTAGTGGCCCACTAATTGATGTCCAACTTCTTGAAACCCTGATCTTAAACATCATTAACCACCAATCATTGATTGCAACGAAGGCATGGCAGATCACCAGCGTTACTGGCGGACGCCCAGTAATGGAATTTGGTGCACGACGGGCGCAGGGGCCTGATGCCGCAATATATGGTGCGCGGGCTGCCATTATTGGTGGGTGCAGTAGTACCTCCAATGTGCTAGCTGCCAAGCTGTTTAACCTTCCGGCGGTGGGGACGATGGCCCACGCCTGGATTGAAAGCTTTCCTGATGAATTAACGGCCTTTCGTGCCTGGGCCAAAATTTACCCTGACAATGCTGCCCTGTTAGTTGATACCTACGATGTGGTTAACTCTGGGGTACCGAACGCAATTAAAGTCTTTAAGGAATTGCGGGCAGCTGGCCACGAACCGGTTGGTATCCGCATCGATTCTGGTGATATTGCCCAGTTGGCAACCAAGGCCCGGAAGATGATGGACGAGGCTGGTTTTACCAACGCTAAGATTACTGCTTCAAACGCCCTTGATGCCCACATTATTAAGTCATTGCTTGATGAAGGGGCACCACTGGATAACTTTGGGATCGGTGAGCGACTAATTACCAGTTCATCCAGTCCAGTATTAAGCGGTGTTTATAAAATGTCGGCATTAGAAAATGATGGCAAATGGGTGCCAAAGATCAAGATTAGTAATAGTCGCGAAAAGATTACGCTCCCTGGGAATAAGCAGGTTTACCGGCTCTACGATAAGCATGATCCCCAACACGCTGTTGCCGATGTAATTGCCCTGGCTGACGAGCAGATTGGAACCGAAATTGCGGCAATCAATGCTGATGTTCACGTCACCTGGAATAAAGTGATTTTAACCGACTTCATTGCTAAGCCACTGCTTAAGCAAGTTTTGACACTGGGAAAAGCGGCGTCAATTGAAACCGACACTTTTGCCATCCAGCACTTTGCGCAGACCGAATTAGCACAGCTGCCAGCGGCTGCTAAGCGGTTGCTTAATCCGGACCGCTTCCCGGTTTATTTAACCAAGCGGTTAGCTGACTTGCAACAAAAGCTGGTTGATGAGGCACAAAAATAAGGAGTTAGCAATGACTAAAGCATTATTAATTATTGATTATACAAACGATTTTGTCGCTGACAATGGTGCGCTTACTTGTGGCAAGCCAGCGCAGGAATTAGAAGATTATTTGGTTCAGCTGGCCAACCGTTTTTACCAAAATGGCGACTACGTAATTTTCCCGACTGATGCCCATTGTGGGGACCGGTTTAGTCCAGAAGCTAAACTCTTCCCGCCACATAACGTGGTCGGTACGCCTGGTCAACAGCTATACGGCAAGGTTAATGACTGGTTTGAACAACATCAGGCCAGTGACCGGGTTTACCAGTTTAATAAGAACCGCTATTCATCATTTCAAAATACTAATCTTGATAACTACCTGCGGGAACGAAAAATTGATAACTTGTGGATTGCAGGTGTTTGCACCGATATCTGTGTCCTGCACACCGCAATTGCCGCCTATAATTTGAACTACCAGATTGCGATTCCGGTTAAGGGGGTCGCCACCTTTACTAAGCATGGTCAGGAGTGGGCGCTTGACCATTTTAAGAATTCACTGGGTGCGACGCTGGTTTAATGAATTTTGACTGCCTGCTATGAAGTAAGAACCCCAGTACTTGAATATTAAAATTAGTTCTTTTCATCGGGGCTGTTATTTCTTGCAATCTGCCAAATTAAAAAACTACAATCTAAAAACAGCACCCAACTCAAATAAGTGAGTGCTGAATATCCCAAGTTTTCACATATTAACTCTAATTACTTCACCATCTTTGAACGTGAATTCCATGTAGCGTTGGAAGATGGTGATTTTTTCTA